>ERZ779737.4-NODE-4-length-226568-cov-7.583189_pt1 | contig 226568 bp, 185 predicted proteins | sample MGYA00511889_ERZ779737 | MGnify/ENA primary metagenome ERZ779737 (study PRJEB29588, sample SAMEA2163575) | human gut metagenome | biome: human gut; feature: human-associated habitat; material: faeces | place: Denmark | collected 2008/2010 ...
TATCAATAGCGCGGCGACCAATATCCCAAGCGCCCTTTAAAATAAACAGACCTATAATTGCCGCAAATAAACCATCTGCCCATAAATATCCTTGCTGGCTTAATACTAAAGCAATTATTACGCCTAAATTAAAACCTATATCAGATAAGTAATGAAGTCTATCTGCACCAATTGCTTCACTTTGAGTACGCTTAAAAACAAAAGATTGAAATAATATTAAAACAAGGGTAATAACCACAGCTATAATACTTACATAAATAGCCAAATCTACATGCTCCACTTCTTGCGGATGCTCAATGCGATTAATACCATGCAAAATAAGTAATGCCGCCGATCCCCCGATAAAAGCAGCTTGAGCTAACGAAGCTAAAGATTGAGATTTATAATGCCCAAAGCGATGATCATCATCAGGCGGAGTTAATGAATATCGCAAGGCTAATAAATTTATGAAAGAGGCTAAAGCATCAAACATTGAATCAGTTAATGATGCAAAAATACTAGTTGAGCCGCTGTAAAACCAAATTACAGCTTTAACTGTAATTAAAAGAACTGCTGTAGTTACAGATGCCATACCAGCTAGCATTACCAAAGTGCGATATTTTTTCGAAAAATCGCATTCAATATTATCTATATGTACTGTCATTTTTTTTCTTTTTTTAAAATTAAACAAATATTTTATTTGTAAAAAATAATACCTCCTAAATAAACTATTTAGAAGGTATTATATACAAACTTAATTTTCTAATTTTTCAATATGTTCTTTTTTTTCTTTTAAAGGACAATCCTTTCCACAACTGCTACATTCACATCCACAAGATGATTTACCCTTTTTTTTATTAGAATACTTTAAAATAAAGGGTAATAGCACAAGTCCTATTGCAACAATCAATATAATATATTCAAACCATTTCATTGTAATCTTCCTTTCTTTTAATTAAGCAAATTTTTTTCTCTTTGCTACATACTTTCCAAGGAATACTGCTGCTACTACAATTAAAATGAAAATAATGAATCCTAACCACCATGCAATTTCAAATAATCTACCAAGCCAGAAAACAACAGCAGAAATAACATAGGATGCACCGAGCCACCAGGCCATCGTTACTAAAAAACCTTTTTTAGTACTTTCACTCTTAGCAGTAGCAACTGCAGCAAAACATGGAAGAGTAAATAAATTATATGCTGCAAACGCGTAAATTGCGGCATTTGAAAGACCAATTGTACCTTCTGTTAAACCAAGCGTATCCATCGTCGCTACAACATCTTCTTTAGCAATCAATCCCGTAATAGATGCTACTGTATATTTCCAACCATCTTCACCAAAACTCCATCCACATGGATAGAACAGATATTGAAGTACACGACCTAAATCTGCTAAAATGCTTTGACTAATATCATCAACCATTCCTTGCCAAAAAGCCCAACTGAAATTTGATAAAAACCAAATTACAATAATAGAAGCAGTAATAATAGTTGAAGCTTTATAAATAAAATGTTTAAATTTTTCCCATAAATGTGCAAATAAGTTTTTTATTTGTGGCAAATGGTAACTTGGAAGTTCCATAATAAATGGAGGTACTTCATTTTTTTTGCTAAAAGCTTTAATAATTAATGCTGATAAAATTGCAACAACAATTCCTAATAAATAAATGGAGAAGACAAAAATATCACCTAGAAAACTACCTGCTATAACAGTTGCAAGCATTGCCCAAATTGGAGCTTTTGCACCACAACTGAAAAAAGGAGAAAGTCTAATTGCCATATCTCGTTCTTTTTCATCTTCTAAAGTTTTGGTTGCCATCATTGCTGGAACCGAACATCCAAAACCCATTAAAAGCGGGATAAAAGCTTTACCCGATAAACCAAATTTTCTAAATGCTCTATCCATAATAAAAGCTACTCGAGCCATATATCCTGAATCTTCTAGAATGGATATAAAGAAAAATAATAACAAAATTTGTGGTAAAAAACTAAAAATTGCATCTAAACCAGAAAGTAATCCATCACAAATTAAACCTGTATACCATGTTCCTTCTGGCATTACTCCAGATACCAAATCAATAATTGAACCAGTTAGCCATCCCATCCAACTTTGTAAGAATACTCCAAGTGATGGAATTCCTGCCAATACAGCTTCTTCACCTTGAGCAACGGCTTCAGCTAAAATATCTTCATATCCCATTCCTGTAAAGAAATTTATCCAACCTTCACTTTTTATTTCAAGATTAAATAAAGAATTTAAAAATAATAAATCTTCACTAAAAACAAAATGGAAAACAATAAACATGAGTACAAGAAAAATGGGAATACTCCAAATTCTGTGAGTTAAAACTTTATCAATTTTATCAGATTTAGTTAAACCATCATTTTTTGCCGATTTTTTAATCACTTTTGCAAAATGCTTCGTAATATATTTATATCTAGCATCCGCTACCATTCCCTCAAAATCACCATCAAATTCATTCTTTTCAAATTTATCTTTTAATGGTTTTACCTCATCATATACATCTTTATGCATATTGATTTCAACCATATCTTCTTCAATTAATTTTATAGCATGAAATAATGGACTTGTTACTTTTTTATCCCTTAATTTATTGGTTGTAATTTGTACTAAATCTTTTAAATTTGATTCAGACAAAACACTAAATCCTTCCCTTTTTGATTTTGCAGTCTCATATGCCACTTGCATTAATTCCTTAATTCCTTGGTTTTTCAATGCTGATATCTCACATACGGGAACACCTAAAGCTTTTGATAATTCTGCAACTCTAATAATATCCCCATTTTTCTTAACTGAATCCATCATATTAAGTGCTACAACTACAGGAATATCAATTTCTAAAATTTGCGTTGTTAAATATAAATTTCTTTCAAGATTTGTTGCATCTATAATATTAATTACGCAATCTGGTTTTTCATCTACAATATAATTTCTAGAAATAATCTCTTCTGGAGTATAAGGTGACAAAGAATAAATACCAGGTAAATCTACAATTTGAACGTGTTCTTCTAATTTTTTATATAAACCTTCCCGTTTATCAACAGTAACACCAGGCCAATTTCCTACATGAGCAGTGGCACCTGTTAAAGTATTAAATAAAGTTGTTTTCCCACAATTGGGGTTTCCAGCAAGTGCAAATTTCATTATTTAATTTCCTCCATTAATACACATTCAGCTTCTGATTTTCTAACCGTTAATTCATATCCTCTAATTGTAACTTCAATAGGATCTCCTAAAGGGGCTAATTTTTTGACAATGATTTGCGCACCTGGAGTAACTCCCATATCATATAACCTTCGCTTTATTTTACCATCAGTTGTAATTTTTTTTACAATTCCCTTTTCTGTAGGTTTCATTTCATTTAAATATTTTTCCATTTTCTTTTTCCTCTCCTATTTGCTTGTTTATTCAACAAAAATCTTTGTAGCTAGGCTTTGATTTAAAGCAAGACGCCCATCTTTAACCTTTAAAATTACATTACCTTTATGAATAGAAACTAAATTAATTTGAGCTCCAACTAAAACGCCTAAATTTTCAAGGTGCCTTTTGGTCTTTTCATCTGCCGATACTTTTTTAATCGTTACATTAGCATCTTCTTGTGCATAAATTAGCGGAATCATATATCTCCTTTCTAGTTAGCAAACGCTAACTTATAAACATTTTTTTATGTTAGCTCTTGCTAACATCAGAAATAGTATATCATTTCTTCACTCATAAGTCAAGTAATTTGTCACAAAAAAGATATCAAAATGAATATAAATTCCTTTTGACATCTTTTAGAAGGAATTATTTTTATACAGAACAGCATATTATGAGATAATTTTTTAAAAATAAAACTATGCCAATTTTTTCTATTTTTATTATATCATAATATTTTTAATAAATAAAGGAGTAGGATGCACGCATCCTATATTTTTCTGTATTTATTGTTAGCATATGCTAACAATAAGATTATATCTAAAAATGAAATTTAAAACAAATCATATGCTTTCTTTTTATTTGTTATTGTTAAAAAAGTAGGATAACTTGCATTTTATGCAATAATGATATATAATTTAAGCGAACAATGTTTAGGAGGTGTTACTTTTGACATTATATGAATCAGCAGAAGACTATTTAGAAAGAATACTTATGCTTCAAAAAGAAGGTATTAATGTTCGCTCCATTGATATCGCACAAAGTTTTAATTATTCAAGAGCTAGCATTTCAAGAGCTATCAGTAATTTAAAAAATAATAATCTAATTCAAATTAGTCCTAATGGTATTATCTCTTTAACTGACGAAGGCTATCAAATTGCAAATAAAATCTATCAACGTCATCTTCTTTTAACCGAGTTTTTCGTCAAACTAGGTGTTCGTGAAGAAACCGCCAAAATTGATGCTTGTAAAATTGAACACGATATTAGTGAAGAAACTTTTCATGCAATTATCAATCATATTAAAAAATAAAAATGTCCCCTTTGGACATTTTTATTTTATAAATAGATTTTACTACCCGATTTTAACCATGTACTCGCATTTGCTCTTAAAATCTGCTCTGCAGTTCTATTAGTCGTTGCTAATACTGTATCGACAGTATCTGTATCTTTTACAATATAAGTATTATTTCGTGGAATTTTAATTGTTTGTCCATCAATTAATTGAAATGTTGCAAAATCATTGTATAAACCAATTAAAACTGGATCTACTCCAAGTTTAGTAGCGATAAGTTCTATTGTATCTCCTGGTTTAATAACATAATTTTCAAAATAATAATCGGTTTCTGCATTGCTATTTTTTGGTACTAACAAAACTTGACCAGGAAAGATAGTATTCGTTGTTAACATATTGATATCTGTTAAATCAGAAACAGTAGTATCATATTTTTTAGCTATATTATATAAACTATCTCCTTTTTTAACGGTATACTCAACATATTCTATTCTTAATCCAAAATCATCGTAATTCATTATTTCCCTCCTCACGATTAATATATGAGCAATTTTTTATTTAGTGACAAAAAAATAGCCTTTGTAGGAATAATTAGACATATAAATGAATATATTTTTGGCGGGGGAGCCTATCTAATTATTCCTAGAAAGACTATTTTTTTATGATTAAAATATTGTCCTTGTAGTGACATCTTTGTCTTATCACTTAAATTATAACACAATTTTGTCCACAAATCAAGTAATTTGGACAAAAAAGGTTATAATAGAGAAAAAAGTGACAAAAAGGGTGATATTTTTTATGAAATGGAATAAACGAATCAGAGACTTGAGAGAAGATAACGATCTAACACAAGAAGATTTAGCCTCTCAATTAGGTATCAGCAAACGAACCCTTCTACGCTATGAATCTGGTGTATCAGAGCCTACTATTAGTGTTTTAATTTCCCTTTCTTTATTATTTAACGTTAGCGTTGATTATATCATAGGCACCAAAGACACAACAGAAATTGATGAAATTAGTATTAAAAATGAATTGGATCATGTCATTCAATCATTAGAAAAAATAAAAAAAGAATTATAAAAAATCTCGTTTAAGTTTGAAACGAGATTTTTCTTTTTATAAAGTATCTTTTTTAATTACCTAAAGTTTCTATTTCATTTTGAATCATTAATAAAAATTCATCAATTGACATCGTAATTGATTCATTAGAACCATGATGACGATACGTAATCTTTTGATTTTCTTTTTCTTGATCACCCACAATAATAGTATAAGGAATCTTTTTGGTCTGACTCTCACGAATTTTATAATTCATCTTTTGATCACGATCATCAATAGTTACTCGTATATCCTTTTTTCTCAATAAAGTTTCAAGATATTTGGCATATTGCAAATGTGCATCATGATTAACAGGAATAATAACTATTTGCTTTGGAGCAAGCCATAATGGAAATGCTCCCGCAAAATGTTCAATTAAAATACCAATAAATCTTTCAATAGAACCAAATAAAGCTCGGTGTAACATAATAGGTCGCTTTTTCTCGCCTGTTTCAGTAATATAATTTAAATCAAAACGTTCTGGCAAATTCATATCAAGTTGGATTGTTCCACATTGCCAAATGCGATTCATTGAATCTTTTAACTTAAAATCTAACTTAGGTCCGTAAAAAGCTCCATCTCCAGGATTTAAAACATATTTTATGCCTTTTTTCTCCATTGCATCAGCCAAAGCCTTCTCTGCTTTATCCCAAGTTGCAATTTCACCAATATATTTATCAAGAGGTCTAGTAGAAAGTTCAATATGATATGATAATTGAAATACTTTATAAACATAATCATATAAATCGATTAAACGACCAATTTCTTCTTCAATTTGTTCTTCAGTAATAAAAATATGCGCATCATCTTGTGTAAAATTTCGAACTCTAAAAAGTCCATTTAAAGCTCCACTTGCTTCATGGCGATGAACAAGACCGAGTTCACCAATTCGTAAGGGAAAATCACGATAAGAATGAATATCATTTTTATATACCAACATTCCACCTGGACAATTCATTGGTTTAATGGCAAATTCTTTTTCATCAATGACTGAAGTATACATATTTTCCTTATAATTATACCAATGTCCTGAAATTTCCCACAATTCTTTATTCAACATAATTGGTGTTTGCACAAATTGATATCCAGCCTCAGTATGAATTTTATACCAAAAATTTTCTAAGTTTCGCCTTAAAATCATTCCATTTGGTAGCCAAAAAGGAAAACCAGGTCCAAATTCACTAATCATAAATAAATCTAATTCTTTTCCTAATTTGCGATGATCCCTTTTCTTACGCTCTTCAAGAGAAATAAGATGTTCTTTTAAAGCAGTTTCAGTCGCAAAACAAGTTCCATATATTCTTTGAAGTTGATGGTTTTTAGCGTCTCCTCTCCAGTAAGCACCACTTATACTAAGCAATTTAAAGTTCTTTAACCATTTTGTGCTAGAAACATGAGGCCCACGACATAAATCATAAAAATCTCCCTGTTTATAAATTGTAATAGTAGTCGTATCTTCTAATTCTTCAATCAGTTCTTTTTTATAAATATCATTACTAAATAATTCTAAAGCTTTCTCTTTTGAAACAACTACTCTATGAATGGTTTCCCCCGATGCGGCTAATGCTTGCATCTTTTTTTCAATTTTTGGTAAATCTTCCTCATTCAACTTGATATCACCTAAATCAATATCATAATAAAATCCCTCTTCAATAGCAGGACCTACCCCAAACATTGCATTTGGATATAATTGCTTAATCGCTTGTGCAAGCATATGTGCACAAGAGTGGTTTAAAAGATTTTCATACCCATCTTCTCCACCTAAAATTAACTCTATTTTGCCATCTTCTGTTAACTCTTGACTCATATCAATCAATTCATCATTCAGTTTAGCCACCATACATTTTTTAGCAAGACTAAGAGAAATGCTATTTGCAATCTCAAATGGTGTAACGCCTTTTTTAAATTCCTTTTCAGATAAATCAGGAAAAACTATTTTAATCATTTTTTAACCTCCCTAAAAAAATAAAAGCCTTAGAAAAATAAGTAGTCTACACTACAATTCTTCTAAGGACGAAAAATCATACGGCTTTGCTTTGTTTTTCGCGGTACCACCTTAGTTCAAATAATAATTTATCATTATTATTTGCCCTCAATCTCTTTAACGCAGAGCTTTTACGACTATTATTTCTAATAGTAACTCCCAGGGAGTAACAATCAAACTTAATTTAGCTATTTTCACTATCTAGCCTCACTAATAAACTAGTCTTTGATTATCATATCCTGTTCAACGTTTTAATACGAATAAATTATAACACATACAAATCAATAATTCAAGTTATTTATTTTAATTAATTGCGATAATCTTCGTCAACTAATTTCACAAATTCCATTAAAGTTCTTATTCTTTCATAAATTCTAGACGCTCTTAAATCATCAATATCACGATTAGATTCCTTTAAATGAGCCAATAACAATTCTTGATCTAAATTAGAACTCATAAAAGTAAGCCGATTATTCGTCATTCTTTCTTGTAAAATTGCTCCTAAAACCTCATCTCGCAAATAACCAGTTAAAGTCTCCCCACCAAAATCATCTAAAATTAAAACTTCCACCATCTTTAACTGTTCAATCATATCCTCTATTGACCCACTATAAATTGCACTTCTCAACATTCTAGCTAAATCAGGATAATAAGCAAAAATGACCTTATGGTTGTTTTCGGCAAGAGTTTTAGCCAAATAAGCGAGTAAAAAAGTTTTACCACAACCATAATTGCCATGAATATACAAACCTTTTGTTGCTAATTTCTTTTCGTATTTATCAATACAAGTTTTAATTTTATTCAGGATTTCTTTTCTATTTACATTCACATAAATATCATCAAAATTAAAATTTTGAAAACTACAAGCAATTAGTTGCAAATTTTTTTGTTTTTCATCTATCTGTTTTTTCTTTTGCAAATATGGACAAGGCTCATAGTTTAAATCAAACTTTACTTCATCATATGATAAAACAGGAGCATAACCTTCATATAATTGTTTGCATGTATGAAGACCTATACAATTTTGACATTTCTTTTTTCTTAAAACATATGCTAAAATAATATTTAAATTTTTATCTAACAATGATCTATTGATATTATAATCCATAACTATTTTTTTTACATTTTGATCTTTTAATATTTCTTTTATTAACTGATCACGATTTTTTTCTAAATCTATTTCCATACTCTACTCCTTATTATTAGGATTGAAGAAATTTTTTAGTTCTTCTAAATCACCATCATCTGCTAGATTTTGACTAGTTGTTTTATTTTTATTTTGTTTAAGTATATATTCTTGATACCAATCAGGTACTCCTTTTTGAACTTTATTGGTTTTTTTATTCTTTTGCCCTTTTTCTTTATTACTAACATATGCAATAGCATCTGAAGTTGATTTTACAGCAGCTCTTTTCCAAGTATTAATAATTTTTAAAAAATAATTATAAGAAGGAATTTCACCATTCAACTTTTCTATTTCCAAAACATATCCAATTAATACATTTAATACCCCAATACCAATATTTGTGTCTTTTAATAAACGATCAAACATCTCTATTTCTGTGCTTGTCAAAGCAATTCCTGATTTATTTTTGACAAATTCATTAGGACTTGCCATTTCTAAATATCTGATTAATTTATCATCAATTGCCGATGATGTTTTCATCATCGTTTTAGGTATGATTCCTAGCTTTTGACCTTTTTCATCATACTTTTTTTTCGCATTTCGAGGTATTTCATCAAATAAAACTTCCTTATATTCATTAACAGATAAAATAATAACATCTTTCATTTCCTCTGGCGTTAATTGATATAAAAAACTATATCTTTTCACCATATTAATAAATTTTTCATCACCAAAATACTCATTTTTAATCACATCATAAGCAGAAACCAAAATCATAAAACGATTAAAATCAAACATCTGGTTGTTTATAACAATTCCATTATTCATATTATTCAAACTGGCTTGGGATAAATAAATATTATCTGATAATTCAATATCGTAGACGTCATCAAAAACATGCGTAATATCTTCAAATTTATTAATATCTAATTTTCGCATCATAAATTCTAGATATGACTTTTCATAAGCATCATGACCTATTTGATATTCAAGAAGGGTAGAAAGTTCAATATTATTAAAAAAATTTTCTACATCTAAGGGCTTTTTTAAATAATATACATATAATCCATCTTTATAATAGACATTTAAAAGACCGATTGCTTCTAATTTATTTCTTATTTCCGTTAATTTATTGATTGATCTTAGGTGCATTAATCGAATAATTTTTTCATGTTTATCCACCTCTGATTCAAAAGAACCATCTGGCACTAATGAATATAACGTTTGATAAAGGGAAATAGCCTTATCACCAACAAGTGGCATATAAAGTTTGATTAATATTTTTTGTTCATATAATGCTAAAGGAGAAGAAATCATTACTTCATAATCACTTAAATTAGATAAAGGATAGCGATTATTCATTCCTTTCACCACCAAGATATTTCAAAGTCAACTTGCGATCTAAAATTTCATATAACTTTGCAATAATTTTAATTGGACGTTTCAATGGCAACACATACTTTGCATTAATTTTCATATCAACTCTAATATCATATAAACTCATTTCATTCAAAATAACAATAACTCTTATTCTTTTATATTCGAATAACATTTCATGGTAATAATTATCCACATTTATCATTTTGAAACCTACTTGATTCAAACAACTGGTTATCAAATGTTGCGTAGTATGATAGTCATTATTATAATAATGCGGCTTAAGTCGTTGATCTAACGCATTATCTGATGTTTCAAAATTATTTAAAAAGAATTCTGAAAGTGCCATTTTATTTCTCCTTTTTATTTTAAAATTTTTTGTATTTGTTCTATAGTATAACACAATTCATCAGAATTATCAATTATAAACGTCGCTTTTTGGCATTTTTCATCTAATGGCATTTGTGATTGAATCATTTTTTCAGCTTCTTCTTGGGCAAGATGATTTCTTTTCATCAATCTATCTAATTGCACTTCACTATTGGTATACACGCACCAAATTTCATCACATAACTTTTCAAAACCTGCTTCAAATAACAATGGTACACTTAAAAAAATTACTTTATCTTTAGATAAATTTATTTTTTTTTGGCAAATATCGTACACTAAAGGATGAACAATATGATTAATCTTTTGACGAATCTGATCATCATTATATATCATTTTTGATAAAACTGCATCATCAATTTCTTGTTTTTCATTTAAAATTGTAGAGCCTAATTCTTTAACAAGTCCTTTGTAAATACTTGTTTTTTTCATTTTTGCTTCTTTCACAATCTCATCGGCATCTATTACTTGATATCCTTGTTTTTTCAAATAATGAGTAACTGTTGATTTGCCCGTAGCAATCGAACCAGTAATACCAATAACTTTAGGACCTCTTCTTTTTTGACAATTAGAACAAAAATAAGTCCCCCTACCACAAACAAATTCTTTTTTGATAATCGTTCCACAAACCGGACATGGTTGTTTTTCCTTAGAATGAACAAGTAATTCAAGTTGAAAAAGACCTGTTATTCCCAAACTTGAAGTATAACTTCTAATTGTTGTTCCTCCCGCTTCAATCGCTTTAGCCAAAACTTTTTTAGATGATTCTAAAATATTATTAGCATCTTCTAAGGTTATTTTATTGGATGGCATTTTGGGGTCTATTTTACTCATAAAGCAAACCTCATCCACATAAATATTGCCAAGTCCACAAATAATTTTCTGATTTAATAAGGCTCCTTTAATTGGTTCTTGTTTTTTTTGCAACAAATTATATAATTCATTTTTGCTAAACATCTCATCATTTGCTTCTTTACCAAGTTTGGCTAATGCAGGATATTCCATTATTTGCGTTTTTTGAATTGTTTCTAATACTGCCATTTTACCAAATTTTCTAGTATCATGGTATCTAAAACTAATTTTCTCATCTAAAGTAAAAATAATATGTTCATGTTTGATACGTTCATCATTTAAGGTTTTTAAGAAAAATTTACCTTCCATTCTCAAATGACTAATAATAGTATAGTCATCTAAAATAAATAGTAAATATTTGCCATATCGATCAATTTTTCTAAATGTTTGCCCAATTAGACTTTTTTTAAATTTTTCAACACTCGTATTTTCCAAAATTTTATCATAATAAATTTCAATATTAGTTATTTTTTTACCAATAATTTGGCCTTCTAAAGTTCTTCGAACTGTTTCTACTTCTGGTAATTCTGGCATATTCTTCTCCTATTTTAAATCCCAAGTCTTGCCAACCTCTACATCAACATCTAATTTTACACCAATATCCACGGCGGTTTCCATTGTTTTTTTGACAAGATTCTTAACTATTTCTAATTCTTCTTGTGGACAATCGATAATTAATTCATCATGAACCTGCGCAACTATTTTGGAATTGAATTTTCCTTGTTCAAATTCATTTTGAACTTTAATCATTGCAATTTTCATAATATCAGCAGCGGTCCCCTGAATTGGGGCATTCATACTTGCCCGTTCTGAAAACTTTCTAAGTGCCGCATTAGAACTATTAATTTCTGGCATATATCGTCTTCGATTATAAAAAGTTGTTGTATACCCTCTTGCTTTGGTTTCTTCAACACATCTGTCTAAATAAGGTTTAACCTCTGGAAAAACTTCAAAATATTTTTGACTAAAAAGACTAGCTTCTTTTTGAGAAATATGCAGTTCACCAGACAATCCCCAATCACTCATTCCATAAATAATACCAAAATTGACAGCTTTAGCCATTCGTCGCATTTCTTTTGTAACCTGTTCTAAATCAACATTGTATATTTTTGCTGCTGTATTAGCATGTAAATCAATATCACTATTGAAAGTTTCCTTCATGGCAAAACAATTAGAGGCACTAGCAAGAATGCGCAGTTCAATTTGGGAATAATCTGCACTCACTAAATAGTTATTATCACTTGATGGAATAAACATACTTCTAATAATTCTGCCTTCTTCGGTTCTAATTGGAATATTTTGAATATTTGGTTCTGTTGAAGATAATCGCCCTGTTTGAGTCAACGATTGTTTGAAAATCGTATGTACTTTGCCATCTGTTTGATTTATTTCCGCTAATAATCCTAAAACGTAAGTAGAATATAGTTTAGCATATTTTCGATATTCTAATACTAAACGAGGAACCGGATGTCTTTTTGATAATTCTTCTAGTACTTCAGCAGATGTGGAATAGCCAGTCTTATTTTTTTTGCCATGCCCTAATTGCAAATCTTCAAAAAGAACAACTCCTAATTGTTTTGGCGAGGCTACATTAAAACTATATCCTACTAAATCAAAAATTTCTTTTTCCATCTTTTTCATAGAAGCATTGAAATATTCTCCTACTTCTTTTAGTTTATCTTCATTCACTTTAAAACCATTTATTTCAACTAAACCCAATATTTTAGCTAGTGGTAACTCAATATCATAAAATAAAGCTGTTTGATGATTTTCTTCTAACTTTTTATCAATTATTTCCTTTAAATTGCATACCAAACTTCCTTTATCCAAAACGTAATTAGCCACAATGGTTTCATCTGGAACAACATAAGTGGTTTTTTTACCATAGATTTCCTCAAAATAAGGAAGTTTCGTTGGCATAAATCTCTCAATAATACTTTTAATATCACTCGTTATATAAGACGGATTTACAACATAAGCGGCAAGTACAACATCAAAAGCAAGATGTTTTAAATCAATACCCAAATATTTTAAACTTACATACGTTTTTTTCGCATCTACTGTATAGATTATCAAATCAGATGATAGTAATGATTTCAATTCATCATTATCTATATAACGTTTATCTAAATAAAAACCTCTTTGATCAATAATAAGACCTATACCAATAATGGATGATTTATGATAATTCTCACCATCTAGTTCAACTTCAATGACAATTTTTTTGGCATCTTTTAATGCGGCAAGTGTTTGTGGTAAATCATTCAAATAATATTCTTTTTTCTCATCAAGAGTTACATTTTCTTCTATTCCTTCTTCATTTGAGGACTGAAAACTCATTTTTTTCAAAAAAGAATTAAATTCTAATTTTTCAAAAAAATTTCTCAACTCCATTAAATTAGGTTTTCTTAAACGCGTTTCTTCTTCAAGAATATCAATTTTAGCATCAAGTTCTAATGTAGCAAGCATCTTGGTTCTCAATGCAATTTCCTTTTCTTCTTTAAGAGTTTGGGATAATTTTCCTTTAATTTGATCAGCATTTGCAATAATATTTTCTAAAGTTTGATACTCATGTAAAAGTTTAATAGCTGTTTTATCCCCAACACCGCTAATACCAGGTAAATTATCAGATTTATCACCAATTAATCCTTTATAATCAGTTAATTGCTTTGCCTCAAATCCCATTAAATCTTTAAAATTTGTTGCATTATATTCTTCTAAATCTGTTATCCCCTTTTTATTCAAAAAAACTTTTACATTGTTACCGACTAATTGCAATAAATCCTTATCACCGGATATAATAACAATCTCATCAAAGGTTTTCGCAAAACGTTTAGCCATCGTGCCTATCAAATCATCAGCTTCATAATCATCAGCTTCAAGTCTTTTAATATTTAAAATATCTAGATATTCTTTAATAAAAGGTATTTGCATGGAAAATTCTTCTGGCATTGGTTTTCTGCCACCCTTATATTCTTTATACGTTTGATGGCGAAAAGTTTGTTTTCCTTTGTCAAAAGCAACAAAAATATGGGTTACACCTTCAATTGTTAAAATTTTATTCATCATATTCACAAAGCCATATATTGCATTTGTATAAAGATTATCGCTTGTTTTCATTAAATTACCTGTATATGCTGTTGCATAATATGCTCTAAACATAATACTATTGCCATCTAATAAAATTAGTTTTTTCATGCCAAACACCTCAATCAATTTTTAATAATTTTTTCTATTTTTATTTTACCACAAATTGATAAAAAAATATCGAATATTAGAAATTTTTTTCACGCATAATAATTTTGGTGATAAAATGTTTAAAAAAATCCTATTAATTTTGCTTTTTTCTCTTAATTTTTTTATACAGACAAGTACAACAATACTTTTGCCCACAACTTATGTTAATAATAGTACTGATGAATTTTTTGAAATGATTTCTCAATATGAAAGTTTTAACGAAAAATTATTTGATTTATATTATCAAGAATATCAAGTAAACAACAATATTATTTTATCACTAAATAAAGTGAATTATCCTAATTTTTTCAATGATCAAAAAATATATAATAGTTTTACTTTTAAGGGAGGACTTTTTGTAAATAAAAATTATTATTTACAAAACAACTATATCCCCGATACTTTAATTCCTGTAACGATTACAAAAATTAATCGCAAACAAGAAACGATGCTAATTGATAAAACAACTCTAACCTATGCTAAAGCAATGTTTGATGAAGCCTCATCAAAAGGATTAAACTTAGTTGTTTTTTCGGCTTATCGAAGTTATATTAAACAAAACGAAATTTATAATAAAGCATCTGATAAAAATTATGTTGCTCAAGCAGGATTTTCCGAACATCAAACAGGCAAAGCCATTGACATTGCAACACTTGATACAGGACTGAGTATTCATTTTGAAAATACAAAAGAATATGAATATTTAACTAAAAATGCCCATAGATTTGGCTTTATTAAAAGATATCCTAAGGATAAAGAAAATGTGACAAAATATCCTTATGAATCATGGCATTACCGATTTGTCGGTCAAGATTTAGCAACATTTATTTATGAAAATAATCTAACTTTAGAAGAATATATCTATATGTATGTAGAATTAAAATAGCACCTATTCTAAACTTTTCTCATATTATACAATGAGGAAGGAGTTTTGCTAGATGTACTATTCATATTTACCATATCAAAACCAAACGCGCCTTTGGCTACCACTTTTAGCCGGTGCTGCTATTATAACTGCCCCTTTTTGGTTAGGTGGCAGAAATAATTGTTGTAATAATCAGCCATACCCTTATCCACAACCATACCCACAACCATATCCACAGCCTTATCCGCAACCGTATCCACAACCATACCCACAACCATACCCACAACCATATCCATACCCTTATCCATATCCAGTAACAACGCTTACATAATGTATTTTTTTGACAAATTATTTTTTTCTTGATATAATTAAGATACAAAAAAGTTAATAGAGGTAGCGGTGCAGAAGAGTAACCATTCGAGCAGGCATGCAAGGAAGATGGCCAAAGGCAATCACCGCCGAACGTTTAATTTAGGCATAAATTATTCGTGGGGTTATAGGAAAAACTTATAACACTCCTACATTTAGTAGAGGCGCTAATTGATTTTACATAGTTATTTTAATTAGTAAAAAGCGTCTAGACGCTTTTTTGTTTTTTATAAACAATACATATAAGGAGAAAAATGATGAAAAAAGTATTTATTTTTATTACTTTACTATTTGCCTGTTTATCTATTACAGGATGTAAAAAAATTAAATTTGATGAATCTAAAAAAATTTTAGTAGTCGGTTTAGAATGTAACTATGCACCCTTTAATTGGACTGAAACTTCAAAAACTTCAACGAATTGGCCAATTGAAAATGTTAGTGGAGCATATGCGGAAGGATACGATGTTCAAATTGCTAAACTTTTATGTCAAGAATTAGGATATGAACTCGTGATTAAAAAAATTGAATGGGATGGTTTAGTACCTGCTTTAGATGCCGGAACAATTGATGTCATAATAGCTGGAATGAGTCCTACCGAAGAAAGAAAACTATCAATTGATTTTACAAATGCTTATTATAATACTAAACATGTGATTTTAACCACAGCGAATTCTGTATTTGCAAATGCAACAACTTTTGCTCAATTAAATGGTGCTAGAGTAGTGGGGCAAAAAAATACTACTTATGATACTCTTGCTAAACAAATTGCTGATAAAGCTACCAATAAAGATTGCACTTACCTCACTCCTTTAGCAAGTGTTCCTCTTATTATTAATGCTATAACTTCTAATGCTGCTGATTTAACAGTTTTAGAAGAACCCGTTGCAAAAGGTATTGTAGCTTTAAACCCTAATCTTACTTATTTTACATTGAATGAAGAATTTGATTTAGATCCAGCTGATACAATGGTATCAATTGGTCTTAGAAAAATTGATGATAAATTAGAAGAAAAATTAAACACTGCACTTGCTACCATTACAGAAGAAACTAGAATGAGTTTAATGCAAAACGCTGTCAATAACGGAAATAGTGAGAGCTAATTATGTCTAAATTTATTATTATTTTAGATGAATATGGACTCTTAATTTTAAAAGGCGTTGGTGTTACTCTCCTCTTATCTATTATGGGAACTATTTTGGGTCTTATCTTCGCTTTGATTTTAGGAAGTATAGTTAGTTTAGAGGATTCTCCCTTCGACAATAAATGGCAAAAAAATATAAAGCAATTTTTTAAATGGGGAATTAATATCTATGTAACAATTTTTAGAGGAACCCCTATGATTGTTCAAGCTATTATTTTCTACTATTCATTTTTAAAAATGGGCATCAATTGGTCACCTATCATAGCTGGACTTTTTACTGTAACCATCAATACTACCGCATATTTAACAGAAGTAATTAGAGGCGGAATTCATTCTGTGAATAAAGATCAAACCGAAGCTGGTTTATCTATTGGACTATCGCGGTTTCAAACCTTTATCTATCTTGTTTTACCACAAGCCCTTAAAAACGCAATGGCATCAATCGGTAACGAATTAGTGATAAATATTAAAGATACCTCCGTCTTAAGTGTTATTATGATAATGGATTTATATAATGCATGTATGATGGCAGCTGGTAAATATTATTTTTTCATTGAGTCAATGTTAATTGCTGCCGCAATCTATTTATTTTTAACAATGTTTTTTACCATCGTTTTGCGTTTTATCGAAAAAAAGATTGGTGCTCCTTTAAAACAATTATCAAGTTCTAATTAGGAGGCATACAAATGGAACCAATGATTAAATTAGAAAACATTCATCAAGAATTTGATGGTGAAACTATTCTTGATAATATAAATTTAAATATTTATGAAGGAGAAATTGTAACAATTATAGGTCCTAGTGGTGCTGGTAAATCAACTCTTCTTCGTTTCATTAATTTGCTTAATCGTCCTACTAGTGGTAAAATATACTATTTAGGCGAAGATATCATTCAAAATAGAAAAAAACATCATTATTATCGCTCCAAAATTAGTATGGTATTTCAATCGTTTAATCTTTTCAATAATTATAGCGTTTTAAATAATTGTACTTTAGGATTAAGAAAAGTGCTACATGTAAAAAAAAGTGAAGCAAATCTAATTGCTAAAAAATATTTAAAAATGGTAGGCTTAGAAAATAAAATCAATGCAAACATTTCAACTCTTAGTGGTGGTCAAAAACAACGAGTAGCAATTGCAAGGAGTCTTTCAATGAATCCTGATGTAATTTTATTTGATGAACCAACAAGTGCTCTAGATCCAGAAATGGTTTCAGAAGTTCTAGATACAATTAAAATATTGAAAAATAGTGGCAAAACATTAATTATAGTAACGCATGAAATGTCATTTGCAAAAGAGGTTTCTTCCCATGTTATTTTTATGGCAGATGGAAAAATTGTTGAACAAGGTACACCATATGAGATTTTTGATCATCCTCAAAATACTCGTACTAAAGAATTTTTAAAAAGATTTACTTAATAAAAACACTTTAGCAAATTGTTTTTTGCTAAAGTGTTTTTATTTTATATTGAGCATTTATTTTTAAATAATTATATTTTATCCCCTTTTCTTTTTCTATATTTAATAAACTATGATAATATCCTATCATCTGTCTACCATCTATTATTTGATACCAATAAATTGGTAACTGATGATATTTCAACAAATGTTTTTTTCCGTAATGATTTTTAAAATACTCATCTATTGTGTGACCAAATATTCTTTCTAATTGCTTCATACCATCAATTCCCATCTTATGAATGATCAAGAATTTAATTTCCTTAATGACTGTTTCTATTTCATTAAATGATTTCAGATCTAATGGCGTAACATAATTATGTATTTGATACCTATCAAATACAACTCCCATTAAATAGGATAACAAATTTTCGATAATATGCCCAATAGTATGTTTATTCTGTTGATTGGTATTTACATAACTCGTATTCATTTTAAAGATATGATTATAGATGTCGTTTAATTGCTTTTCTTCTTTTTCTATTTGTCTGTACAAATCATCCATTTGTAATTTATAATTTTTGATATTTTCATCAAAACTAACTGCACAATTATACCCATTATAAAAATCATTTGCTTGATAATGCCATGATAATTCATCTTGCGAATCAAGCCATTTAGCCTTATTGATTAAACTTTCAACCAATCTATTGATCTCATGTATTTTATCTTTTTGAATAATTATTGGTAAATTGGCAATATTGCCTACTTGAAAATTAACTGTAGGGGCTAGTGCTGACAAATAAAAAAAAGCTACACTACTAGAAAGATAACCTAAAATATATTTCTCTAAAGAAGAATCAACAAAAAGGGATGATCCCGAAACATCAAAAACATATCCCTCTTCTTTGTATCTAACATTAAAACTATTAAACCCAAATAAAGACCAAGTAATACCCTTTTTAAAATAATACTCTTTAGAAGGTAAATGATTGCCTTGTTTTTGCAATGCTTGATATGCTTTCTCATCAAATTGAATAACTAACTTACTTGTTGCATACCATTTTGTCTTATCACCGCCTTTATTATATGGAGCATATTTTTTTTTACTATTTAAAAAACTTTCTACTGAATGACAATGAAATCCAATACTGCTAGGCTCAACTTCATACCACCATCTTACATAATTTTTATTATCTCCCGTGGCCAATCCCTGTCTTATATGAGTAAATGACCCTAATTTAGGTTGATGTATTAAAATATGATATTCATTATCATTTAACCAATAAATAAACGGATAATGATTGAAGTTTAAAAATTTTTTAGCAGATATTTTATAATAATTTTTTTGTTCTTTTAATCCTTTTTCTTTTTCAGAGATAGTTTCATACTCTGTTAGCTTAATAAAAAGACTCTCTTCGCTAGTTTTTTCTTTCTTAATAATAAAAGCACATGCCAAAGCATTATAAGCATTTAAATTTTCAAAAGTATTTTTTCCTAAATGTAACAAAGATTTGATTTGAAAATGAGTTAAAATATACTTTCTCAAACTACTAAATGATTTAATAAACATCCATGTATGTAAAGTTAACATAGCAAGATAACCAGAAGGAACTAAAAAATCCAAACATCTTTCTATAAAGGCCGTATATAATTCTGATTTAGCATATTGATAATTCTGATTCAAATAATGAAGAATGCTACTTGGTAAAACTTTACGTCCCATATAAGGAGGATTGGTAATAACGATATCATATTTCATCTTTAACAAAATTGCTAATTCAACAATTTCTTTTTCTTCTTGACAAGTCACCAATTGAAGTAAACTAGCATAATCATAATCGGGGACTTGAATTAAACTACCTATTAGACTAGCATCTTTCATTGTTTCAATTAACACATTTACTTCATGTAATTTACTCCTTTTGATATTAGGTGTTTGAATACAAACAAAATTAGGTACTACTAAATTGTCATCATCTAAATAAGTTGGACATAGTTCAATCGCTTTCATTAGAAAGATAAATTTTGAAAGATTGATAACGCTTGGGTCAATATCAAATCCATATAATTGTTTAGAATAAATCTGCTTAATACTCTCTTTTATATCTTGATTACTGTCTTCTTGATACTTTTTCATTAAAATTTCAAATATTTCTAACAATAAATGCCCTGTCCCTAAACATGGATCTAAAATTTTACAAGTTTTAAAATGAATATCTTTGTCTATTTTTTCAATCAAACTATACTTAGCCCCATTAACTGGAATAATATTTTCAACCATATATCTAGCAATCCATTTTGGGGTAAAAATTTGTGTTACCATCGTAATGTTTGTTTTATCAATTTCTACATTGCTATTTCGATTTGTGTATTTAAAATGCATAAACCTTTCATAATCTTTAAAATCTTCTTGATAGTTCATGATTTCTTCAATTGGTGTTGAAGACTTAATATTTTCTTTTAATAATTTGATTATATCTTGATTATAAAAATGATAAGGATAATTCATTTCTAATTCTTCAATATTATCATCAAAAATATGCTTAAAATATTGATTTTGTCTAATACAAAGATTCATAATATTCTCTTTATCATATGACTTAATTTGAAAAATTTTCCTAGCGACTAAAAACTCAATCGTAATAATTCTTTCAAACCATTTTTGAATTAGATGATTCTTATCTAAATCTTGATATAATTGGCTAATAAGACGTGCAATAAAAGTATTTGTATTTGTAACACTCATTTCATCACCTACTTATTTATATTGTATCATAACTTTTTTTTAAAGCCAAGAAATATAAAACAATTATTTTATGCAAACAAAAAACTGCATAGTGAATTACTATGCAGCAACATCTGGTCCAAGGATAATTGTTAATGTTGTTCCAACATATTCAATTCTAATCTTCATATCATCTTCTCTTTTGGCATTATAAAAATAATATAAATAAGTATTGTTATCATCTAATTCTTTTTGTTCACTACTATCAATTACAAATCCATATGTTTTCATATTATTTAAAATTATATGAAAGGCTGCATTTGTAATATTCTTATAAACAATACTTAATTCATTATTATCTTCATATGCTAAATAAAATTCACCATATTTGATTTCTTCCATTCCTTCTAAATATTCATGTTCAGCTGGCCAATGATCATAACTTTGTGGTTTTTTGACAACTTCATAATCTAGATATTCTTGTATATCACCAGAAAATTCTAAACTAGTTACCTCAAAATAATTGTTACTACCTGATAAATCAATTTTTTTTCTTAAACAAATTCCTGTTTCCATCTCAACATAATACTCTTCTGTATATAAAATACCATCCGTTGTTATATCTCTTTCATACATATTAATAGTATAATCTAAAAACTTTTGATTTTCTTTAACATAAAAAGTAATATCAACATTATCAATATGATCAACAAGCAAAGTAATAAAATTATTTTCTATTTCACTTACAGTATCACTAACTGTTGTAATACTTCTTGTTTGATTCTTTATATCTACATCATACCATGTATGATTATTATTGTTATATAATAAAGCTTTTGACGTATTATTTTCATTTAATAAGCAAAAAAAGCCATCAGTTGATTTGATTAAATGGACATCGCTGTCTTTAAATTTTATTTTTAAATCATATGAGTTATTAAAATATTCTAAAACTGTTTTCTTGCTTTTAAATAAATTAGGATCAGCCATTTGCAAATTTTCATAAGCAAAATATGGATCTAAAAAGTTATCTCCAATTTCAAGTTTATCTATTTTACAAACAATTTTTTGTTCTCCTGTATCAATACTGAAATACAAACATGCACCTGTTTGATTATCAATATAATAGGTTTCACTAGCCTCATTTTTTTCTCGATAATATTCAGTAACCTCACGATTTAAATATGTATTGGCTCTTTTTTCTAATGATGAGATTTTTGAATTTGAAGTATGATATGTCAAAATATAATATATATTGTCCAAATAGGATGAAAAATCATAATTTCCTACCACTAGAGTCTTTTTTTGATTTGTATTATCCACTCGATAAGAAAGATGATTCGTTTTATCATAAAATACATAAATATTTTTATCACTATCAGCTAAATAATATCCCTTTGAAGTTTTTATCAATTCAAAACGAATTCCATTAAAATTAGCCACAATATCAAAAGTACTAATATTTTGTTTGATTTCTTCTACTGATTTAAAATTGTTTTTATTTTTTTTACAACCACTAATGCTTATAGAAAGAAATACTACTATGAAAAACAAAACGATTTTTTTCATATTCTCTTCTCCTTTCTTTTCTTTTATTATAACACATTTTCTTCCCTTTTAGCAAATTTTTCTTTATTTTTTTATTATTTAATATATTTTTGCCAAAGTGATGAAATTTCATACATTGGTTCTGGTTCAATTCTAGTATTAGATTTATGCTTTGTTCCTCTAACAACTAGTTCAATAGAAATAATTTCACCAATTTTAGAAAGAAAATCTTCAATTTTTGAATAATCAAAAGCTGCACAAGAGAAAATATCAAAATAAGCATGTTGTGTCTTATAGTCATAATGAATAGAAATATGGCTTTGAGCAATGACGATAATACCTGATAGATAATCAGGATTTTCTACTTTATCTTTAATTACATAAGGTCTTGTAATTGGATCCATATCAATTTTATAAACAAATTTATCTAAAAAATCATAACATTCATCCATTGAAAAAGTTTTATCAATTTTTAATTCCGCAAGACAATGAGGACCAAAATTATTGTTTGGATCAAAAGGGAGTTCAATATTAGCAAATTTTCTTCGATCGCTTGTTGAAATCGTCGATATTTTACGATTAAAGGGGAGTAATGCTTCAAGCAAGTCAACTAATAAGTCAGAATCAAAACTCTTGGTTGAAAAAACATCAACAAAATAACACTCCCTTAAAGGAAAAGTGTGAATGGTAATATGTCCACCTTTTAATAATAAAAAACCACTAACCCCAATATCTTCTTTTACTCTTCCATAATAATAAGGAATTAAATATGGATTGGCAATAGGCTCTAATCCTAAACGATAAGAAAGTTTATTTAAAGTATCATTAATGTATACTAAATTTTCCAAATTATGATTTTTACTTCCATAGCAATCAATCATTGTATGTTTCATTATTTATTACCTCTTACAAATTTTTGATAAAATATTTCATATAATAATTTCAATCCCAACCATGATGTAATATCATTTACATCAAGAAGAGGAGAAATTTCAACTAAATCCATCGCCATTACATTTAAATTAGTAAATACTTCTTTAAAAAATTCACGCATTTGTAAAGGTGTTAAACCAAAAGTTTCAGGAGTACCTGTCCCTGGTGCATAAGAGGGATCAATGGCATCAATATCAAAAGACAAATAATAAACAGCCTTTTTATCATGTTTTTCTTTAATCATTTTAACAACTTCTTTAGCTCCTAATTCTCTAAACAAATCTGCTGTTATGACTTGAAGTTTAGGATTTTTTTCCTTAAATTCTACTTCTCCTTTTTCGTAACTCCTAATTCCCACCATATGAATATCTGTTTCTTGATAACCATTTTCAATAGCCCTACGATTAGGACAAGCATGACTTGTTTTACTACCCATATATTCATCTAAAATATCCATATGTGCATCAATATGAATAATTACCGGAGTTAACCCCATACGATGATATTTTTCATAAAAAGCTTTTTCTAACGGAATACTGATAGAATGATCACCACCAAAAAATAGCATAAATTTATTATACTTTAAAATTTCATGGGCCTTTTCTTCTAATTCTTGATAAAATTTCTCTTTAGAACTACTAGGTGATACTTCACAATAATCATAAATTTTCACCTTTTCTAAATTATGAAAATTTGCGTCAAATGGTGGTAGATATCTCGATAATTCTTTTAGTTTCTTTGGAGCATGGCTAGTACCACTACCACAGGAGCAACTTAAATCATAGTTAGCACTTCCTAAGATAATATTTGCTTCCTCAATATGATTCGTTTTTAATTCACGAAAATCGTTATAATCCATTTTTGTACCTCAATATTTTATGTCTTTTTTTAAACAGGATAATTATATCATAACTGCTAAGTTTAGTCTAGTTATTATCACTAATTTTTTAGGTTAAAAAATTAAAATGTGGATAATTGTAAAAACAACTATCCACGCTTTTTAGTCGTTCCTTTTTTTCTTAATCTTTGATAAGGATTCATATAGTAATTAGGGTTATATCCATAGTAAGGATACGGCATACCATAATATGGATTATAACTTGGATATTTCTTATTTTTATTTATAGGATTATGATTCATATTTTGTGTAACCTCAGGTTTTTCGTTTTGTTCTAAAACATTTACAACAATTTCATCATTCAGATGAGGTTCTGAAACTGGTTTAATATAATCAGTTGCTTCTAATTTAGGGTAATATTCTTCGATAAATGGTTCAGTATTATCAAGTTCAGTTTGAACAATTTCTGGAATTTCTGGCAACCTTAATTTTGTCCCTGGAATTAAATTATTCCAATCTTTAATATGATGATTAATTTTAATAATTTCTTCAGTAGAAAGATTATAAATACTTGCGATTTTCTCAATTTTTTCATTTACTCTTACAATATGAGTATTCATTTATTCACTCCCTAAAAAAAATCGTTGGACACCAACGATTTTTAATTTTCATTAATGAAATCTTCATTAATTTCATTTTCAAAATTATCGATGGTATCAAATGTATCATTACAATTATATACGTTTACCATCATCTTGGTTTCACCGATAATTTCAGCAAGTGCATCAAACACGACTTCGACCTCAATATTACCATCGTTTATGCAAGCATTAGTACATGTAGGTTGTTGCAATATTCTAACTATAACATCTTTATGATCGGTGGTTGCATCACAAACGATATCCCTCACCTTGATGACGCCTTGATAGGTAGTTTTAGCACGGGCAATTTCTGTTTGAGTATTATTATCATATGCATACCAAATATTTATTTCAAAGTTTCCAAATAATTCCACTTGTTTTTCATTCTGAGTAGCCTCAAATTCATGATTAATTACCCAACAACCTAAAACACTATATGGTGGATTATCTGGAGTTATAGTTTCACAAATTCTAAATGTCTTACGACCCTTTGCAAGTACGGCTCTAGTAACAATCTCGCGAACTTCACTCATCTATATCCCTCCTCAATAAAAGTATATGAAAAGTTTGATAAACTTGTGACAGAAAGATTTAATTTAAATGATACAATATATTGTATTCTAAATCGTTCCATTTAGCACAATATTTTGCTAAAATATGAAAGTTTTTTATTATACATTATAATAATTAACTGTTTAGATTAAATAAAGGTTCGACGATATTCAAAAAGAACAACACCATCATGAACAACATAGTATTCTTCATTTACTACTAACTCTTTAGCATCATATTCTTCCACTAATAATTCTAAAATTTCTTCATTTTTTAATGTTTGAAATATTGCTACATATTGATATTTTTTTAAATAATACGTTTGAAAAAATTCTAATTTTTCTAACTTTATTAATTTTACCTCCTCTTTTTGTTCTGGAAGGTAACGTTTATTCTCACTAAGCGTTCTTAAAGTTTTTTTAGCAACTAAAACAATGATAAAAATAATCATTAAAAAAGCGATTATAAAAATTGATAAAACTATTAAAATGACTTTATCCATTTTATCACCCCGCTCAATTATAACAAATAACGGAGTAATTTGTCAATTACTCCGTTATTAAACTACATATTCATCGCTTTATAAATAGCATTAATTACTGTATCAGAAGTATCTTCTGAATAGCACCAGCACATAATACCAACACCTTCCATACTTTGGGCATATTGATATTTAGCAATAATTGCTTCTTCACTATCATAAGTCACAAAAATTCCATCCGCACTACTATATAAATAAGAACCAACTAACTTATTATTATCATATTCTGTGTATTTTTGATATCTACCAGTCGCAAGTAAAGCCTCAATTGCATTACCATATAAAGTTCCTGAAGCAAATGAACCAGGTATACCAGAAATCTGAGTTAAAGTTCCTGCCACACCCAAATAAGGATAGGTCGTTGATACAGATTGTCCAGTTACTTTATATGCCTTACCATATCCCGCACTACCAATAATAATTTTATTTCTCGATAGCCCCAAAGAAGTAAGTCTTGTCACACCATAATCGCAACCAAAACCATACCCTCTATCATAATTAGATTTGTAAAGAGGAGATAAATGGGTAGTCGTATCCGTTTTATTCATATCATAAGACATTATATTAATATAATCAACGTATTGATCTAAAGTTACAAAATCAAAACGATCACTTGCTGTACCCCAAGATGATGCAGGAACAGCCGCACTTAAGAAATAAGGAGTTCCACCAGCATCTTGACGTAAAGTCATTTCTTCTCGTAAATCTTTCATTAATTGATTCATTCCTGTTGCATTAACCTTTACACTTTCAGAAACTGATTCCCAGTCAATATCAATACCATCTAAATTATATTCTTCCACTAAATCCATTAAATTATTAACAAATTTTTGGCGTAAAGTTGCATCAGCCGTAATAGTCATAAATGCTTTACAAGTATCAGTAGAAACACCATTTACACAAGCAATAATTCTTACATTATGATTTTTTAATTCTTTGACTTCTTCTAAATAGCTAGTATCAGTTAAATAACAACTTCCATCCGCGTTTGGTACAACAAAGGCATAGTAAACAATATCTAAAGCCTCTTTGGTCGTTTCAGAAAAGATCGTTCCATCTAATTGATACCTCTCATTATATTGTTTATAAGCATACATCGCACCAACAGAAAAATAAGTTGCAACTGGTGTGGAAGGTAAATCTTCAAATAAAACTGGATCAACGGTGATTTGTTTTGATTTTTCTTCCTCATCACCATTTTTATACGCTATTTTTACAGAAACTGTTATCGTTTGTTCTTTATGTGTTTGATATACTTTGGAAATCGTTCCCATTCCATCTTCAATATGGTATAGATTAGGATTGGAAGTACTCCATGTAAAGGTTGCTTCATCATTTTCTAAAACTAAGGAATCTTTCGTATATGAATTGGCTTGATCACTAACACAATTTAAAATCTCACTAGTTGGCAAATTACTATTATCTATCATCCATCCAGCATATAAGGTAATTGTATCAGAAACAGTTGAAATGATTTCCCCTGTACAATTCGCATTTGTAAAAAAGCCGATAAAAAGATATCCATCTTTTTTTGGAGTACCTAAGGTATTCATTCCCTTATAGACTCCTTTATAAAGTTGATCTGAAACTAAAGTTGTTCCTTCTAAAGTACCCCCATCAAGATAGAAAAATACTTCATACTCTTTATTTTTAATGAGATCTTGCAATTTTGCTTCAGCAGCCTCTAAAACATCTAAATTAGTAACATAATTCTTAACCGTTGCACTTAAGGCATTATATTTATTTCTAGCATTCACAATAACATCTTGGTCATCTAAAGTTATTTCATCCACACTTGGCAAAGCAGAGATTAAATTAATAACAACTTCTGCCTTTTCTTTATATAATTCAATTTGTTCTAATTCTACTATTTTTTGTTCTAATCCTTTTAATTTCTCTAAATTCGTCACATACACTTTAGCATCATCGGATAAACGATTATACCAATTTCTAGCATTACTAATTCTTGCTTTATCCTCTAAAGTTACTTCTTCTAAAGAAGGAAGCGATGCAATTAATTCATCTACATGTTTCGCATCCGTTTTTAACCCTTCAATATATTTCAATATCTCCATTTGTTCTTCTGCTTTTTCTAAAATCTCTAAATTAGTAACGAGTGCCTTAGCATTGTCTGATAAAGTACCATATTGATATCTAATATTTTGAAGCATTGTTTTATCATCAATCGTTAGATTTTCAATACTTGGTATAGCATAAATCATTTCAACAATTTCAGCTGCTAATGCTTTATCTTGCTCATCTTTTTCAATAATAGCCATTTGCGCTTCTGCTTCTTCTAAAAGTGCAAGATTCGTAATTTCTTTTTTCTGTTCTAAACTTAAAGCTTCATATTCTTCTCTTGCTTGTTCTACTAAAGTTTTATCATGAATTGTTAAATCGTGAGAAGATGGCAAATTGTTAATCAAATCAATAACTTTCTTGATAGCTTCCTCTTCATTTTCTAATTCAACAATTCTAGCTTCTAAATCAAGTAGTTTATCATAATTCGTAACAAATGCTTTAGCTTCTTCTTCTAATTCTTCATATTTTTCTCTTGCAGCAATCACTAATTCTTTATCTTCAATTCTAATATCTTCTAATGATGGTAAGATATTAATTTTTCTAATTACCGAATTTGCTGCCGTTTGATATTCTTGTTCTTTTTTTAAATTATCAATCTTCAAAATAGCATCTTGAAGTTTTTGATAATTCGTCACTTTTTCCTTATACTCATTTGGTAAAGACTCATATGAATAACTAATTTCTCGAACCTTAATATCATCATCTAATGTAACTACATCTGGTAATTCATCAATAGCTTGAATAATATTGTCAACTTTTTTTAAATATTGTTTTTCTTCTTGTTTTCCCTTACATGATGTTATCCCTAAAACCATCAATAATAATAAGGAAAATGATATTATTCTTTTTTTCATTTTATTCACCTATTCCCTTCCCCTTTCATTATATAAAAATTTTATCATTTTTTCTCGAATTTTGCAACTGACAATTTTTACAAATCAAAAAATCCCACTTTTTAAAGTGGAATTTTACTTTTTCTATTCTTCTTCATCTATCATTTCTTGAATTTCAACTTTAATTTTTCCAACTCGCATACCTTCTACCTCAGTAATAGTTACTGTAAAATTAGCAAATTCAAAGGTATCCCCAACTTCAGGAAATTTTTCTAACATATCTGTACACCAACCACCAACAGTAGTATACTCAGATTCAAAATCGCGATCATCATAATCAACCAATTCAAAAAAATCATAAATATTCATATCACCATCAACTTCATAAATATTTTCACCTAGTTCTTTATAATCAAGAATTACTTCATCCGTTTCATCAAAAATATCACCGACTAACTCTTCAACAATATCTTCAATTGTTAAAATTCCCATAAAACCTCCAAATTCATCAGCAACAATTGCGAGATGTTGATTTGTGGCTTTAAACTTTGTTAAAATATTTGAGATATGTTTGGTTTTATGAACATACATAGGCTCAATTAACATCGATCTTAAATCAATTTGTTCACCATTTAATATTTTCTTCATTAAACTTGTCGTATTTAAAATTCCAATCACATGATCAATGGTATCTTCATATACAGGAACTCTAGAATAACGAAAAATTTGTTCATTTTTAAGAATATCTTCTTGATTATCATCAATATCAATAGCAAACACATCCACCCGTGGAATCATTATTTCATGTGCAGTTACATCTCTAAAATCTATAGCTGAAATGATTAATTCTGCATCTTCCTCATCAATAACACCTTCTTCTTCTAATTCCTCAGTTATAACGTTCAATTCTTCATCAATTTCAGAAACTTCAATATTTTTAGGTGTCCAAATCTTTGAAATCAATTTAACAAATTTTGTCACAAGAAAAGTTATAGGAAAAAAGATTATTCTACATATTTTAAATGGTTTAACATAAAGCAAAGTAAGTTTTAAACTAAACTTGTTAGCCAAAGCTTTAGGCAAAATTTCACCAAAAATAAGTACTACAATGGTAGCAACAATCGTTGCTAATAAAGATCCCATCTCTTCACCAAGATAAGCAACTGCCACCATTGTTGCAAGAGAAGACACTGCAATATTAACTAAATTATTACCGATAAGAATAGTTGATAAAGCTTCTGAATAATTATTCACAATCTCCATTGCTTTCGTTGCCTCTTTATTACCATCACTTACTTTTTTCTTCAGTTTTATTTTATTCACACTTGAATAAGCAATTTCACAGGAAGAAAAAAATGCTGATAAGATTATTAATATCACTATTAAAATAAGTATTGCAATAACAACAGGAGTATTCATTATTTATTTCCTCCTTTTATTGACAATTCTTTTTTAGTTTCACCAACAAGTTCTTCTAAAACATCTTCCATTGTAACAAGACCTACAAGTTCATTAGCGTCATTGTATACTATCGCCATATGATTTTTCTTGTTTTTAAATATTTCAATCATTTCATTTAATGATGTAGTATCTAACACTTTAATTACGTCACTAATTGACTGTTTTAACGCAAATTTTTTTGAATTAATGGCTAATTTAAGAAATTTGCGAATATTTAAAATTCCTACAATATTATCATATTTTTGTTCATAGACAGGAAGCCTTGAAAATTGAATATTATCAATTCTTTTTAAAATTTCATTTTTTGATAATTTATTATAATCAAGTGCGACAATTTTTTCTTTTGGGGTTAAAATACTTTTAACTGTAATATCATTAAAATCAACAGCTGCTTGGATGATATCACTTTCTTCGCCATCAATTAGGCCTTCTTCTTCACCATAAACAACGATATCTTTAAACTCATCTTCAGTTAAAGTATTGACATTTTCTTTTATTCTAAAAATTTTTTTAAATATCCACAAAATGAAATTAAAAATTTGCATAATTGGATATATAATGACATAAATCACTGCCAAAGGATAGCTTAAAATTTGAGCCAATTTATCAGCATTTGCTTTAGCAATGTTTTTGGGAATAATTTCGCCAAACATAAATACAATAATCGTCATAACGACTGTAGAAACCATTGTAGCAACGCCTTCATCAGATATCAAACTTAAAGCGATTAAGGTAGCAAGAGAAGATGATACAATATTCACAATATTATTGCCAATTAAAATGGAAATAAGTGATTGATCATATCTATTTAATATTTTTAAAGTTAACTTTGCACTTTTTTTACCATCTTCGGCTTTTACTTTCATTCTAACTCTGTTACAACATGTAAGTGCTGTTTCAACAGCCGAAAAGAAAGCACTACCAAGTAACAATACAACAATTGCCCATATTAAAGACAAATGATTAGTCGTATTAGCTAAATAACTACTATACGACAAGGGGACCAGTGGATCCATATTTTTTCTTCAACTCCTTTTTTAATATATGCGTCAATTATATCAAGAAATACAAAAATAGTCAAATATATTGTAAAAAGAACATTCCATTTGATTCAAATACTATATTTATTGTTTTATTAAGGTTTTAAAATAAAAAACGATGCATATATTTTTAAAAAAATGCATAGTTTTAGTATAATTATTTAAAATACTGATGAGGTTTTTATGTCAATATTGCTAACTATTTTTATCACAACATTTATATCCGGTGTAGTTGGTACTGGTCTTGGTGGGTTAATTGGTGCTCTTTTTAAAAAGAATTCTGATAAAACGGTATCTCTTCTATTAAGTTTTGCAGGAGGGGTAATGACTAGTATTGTTTGTTTTGATTTACTCCAAAATGCTATTTTTCCAACTACGAATATGGAAGTAAACATTTTTATTGTTATTGCTGGATTACTCCTTGGTTATTTTATTGTATACTTTTTAAATTATTATATTGATAAAAAAACTGAAAAAGAAGTAAATAAACCTTTTAATCATCCAAAAACTGCTGATGATTTAGATGAATTAATCCATGCTGACCACTACCAAGTCCATAAAAATAATAATGATTCAAAAAGTGCTTTGTTTACAGCAGGAATTATTATGGTTTGTGCGATTGCTCTTCACAATATTCCAGAGGGAATGACAATTGGGGCTTCTGCCTCCATTGCTAATGATGCTTTAAATGGGAGTGCTCTTGTGATGGCCGTATTAATTGGTCTACATAATATTCCAGAAGGAATGGCAATCAGTGTTCCTTTAATTAGTGGAGGAATGAGTAAAATGAAGGCTGTTTTTTTAACTGCCCTTTCTGGTTTTCCTACAGTTCTTGGCGCTTTTATTGGTTATGCGATTGGTGATGTTGGTCCAATTGGCTTATCACTTTCTTTGAGTTTTGCTAGTGGTGCCATGCTTTATGTTGTTTACGGAGAAATTATTCCTCAAGCTTTATTGATGCATCGCTCTAAAGCCCCTGCTTTTGCAATCATTATGGGGTTAATTGTTGGTCTTTTGATTATTTATATTTAACATTGAAAAATAAAAAAGTATAAACATTATTGTTTATACTTTTTTCAAAAATAAAATAGCAACTTTTATTTTTGTTAATTGTTACAAGAGCAGCTATCTTCTTGTAACGTTTTTTTGCATTTTTGGAGCATTTGGTCCATTGTTTCACTTACATTTTTCACAAGTTTGTCAATTTTTTGTTTGTTAGAAGCAAATAACCATACTCCTAAAACCGTCATTGCTCCAGCCGCGTACGGAACGATTGATGATTTCATATTTGTCACCTCTTTGACTAAAGTAGCATAAGTAGATTTTATCTGTCTAGTTAATAGTTCTAAACAAAGGGAATATTATATGTTCTCCTAATAACGAATCAAGATACTTTCTTTATGCAATATTATTATGAGATAGTTTTTACCAAAAATACAAAAAAATTTTTTCCAATATTATGAATTAAAATTATCAAAATCACTTGCTTTTAATTCGCTGAAAATACTACCTAGTTCATCATCATCTTCAATAATTTTTTCACTAGTTTGTTTGGGATTATCTTCATTGACATTCGTATTTATATATTCAATAAGTTTATTTTTCAAAATAGTTTTTCGATTATTTTCAATTTTTCTAATTCCTTGTTGCATCATTTGAACATCACCAATTAGAATTAAAATCTTTTTTGCCCTTGTAATAGCAGTATAAATCAACTTACGTTTCAACATAATAAAATGTTTAGAAGAAATAGGCATAATAACAATGTCAAATTCACCACCTTGAGCTTTGTGAACACTGATTGCATATGCTAAACTAAGATCTTCTAATTCTTCAATTGTATATTCAATGATATTCTGATCAAAAGCAACCCTTAATCCAATAATTTTTAAATCTTTATAAATAAAAGAATCGATATAACCAACATCGCCATTCATAATGCCTTTTTCGGCTCTATTTACCAATTGAATTACTTTATCATTCTGACGAAAAACTTGTCCATAATGTTTTATTTGTTCCTGTTCATCTTTCAAAGGATTAACAAGATCTTGAATTTTAGAATTTATTTCATTGATTCCACATTCACCTTTATACATCGGAATAAGAATTTGAAGATCCTTTTTTATATCATATCCTCTAGAAATATATCTTGAAGTAGCATCAACTAAAATGGATGATAAATGAGAATTATCCGTAGCAATAAAAACGCGATCACTTAATTTATCTAAAATATTTTCGGGAAGAACTCCTTCATTGATATGATGAGCCAGTTGAATAATGCTGGAATTTTCAGCTTGACGATGGATTTTAGTAAGTCTAATTGTTTTAATTTCTCTTGAATCAATTAAATCTTTTAAAACTTGTCCTGGACCAACACTTGGAAGTTGATCCACATCACCAACAATAATAAGTCTTGCATCATCTTGCATTGAGGTTATCAACCTTGATGCCAGTGGCAAATCCATCATGGAAGCTTCATCAACAATAATTAATTTTGCAGAAGTTTTATGATATTTAGAATAAGTAAAACTATTCCCTCCCATATAACCTAAATATTTATGAATAGTCATTGCTGCCATTTGAGTTGATTCTTTGAGCCTTTTAGCCGCTTTTCCGGTTGGCGCAAGTAATGCAATATAATCCGCTACTGCTGTATTGTCTTTATTAAGTTTCAAATACATTTCAATAATGGCTTTAACAATTGTCGTTTTACCTGTACCAGGTCCTCCTGTAATAATGATAACAGGTTCGGTAAAAGCACTTAAAATGGCATTTTCTTGTTCTTTACTGAATTCAAGATGCGAGTTATATTTAATTTTATAGTAATTCTTATTGATCTCTTTTTCATCATACTTTAGCATTTTTTGATTAAGATCTCTTTTACCTTTTAGCATTTTAGATAATTCTGATGCTAATTCTAGTTCTTGAATATACATTTTATAATCAAAAATATTTTTATCTATATCTATATAAATTTTCTTATTAGAAGCAAGGTTTTCTAACACTTTATCATATAGATCTCCATCAATATCTTGCCCTAAATATTTAACTGTATAATCATATAAATCAATTTTGGCAATATAACTATTTCCAACACTATATAAAGTTTCTTGCAAAACATATGTTATTAATGCCTTTAATCTAACAATACTATTTTCTTTAATACCGATTTTTAAAGCAAACGCATCATTTTTTTTAAAACCAAATCGTTCAATTTTTTCCATCAATACATAGGGATTTTCTAGTACAATTTCTTTTGCCATATCCCCAAAAACAGCAATGATTTTGTGAGCCATATCCATTGAAATACCATTATCTAAGAAAAAAACTATTGTTTCTTGGTTAATTTCATCACTAATTATCCCTGTTTTAATGATGGCTTTTTGTTTGTCTGTTAGATTGATCTCTTTTAAAGCATCTTCATTTTCTTTAATAAGAGTCAAACAATTTAACCCTAATTTTTCAACAATCGTTTTGGCAATTTTAGGACCAATGCCTGGAAACATATCACTAGATAAATAACTAATCATTCCTTGTTCCGTTTTGATAGCCTTTCTTTCAAAACGATTGAATCTAAATTGTAATCCATAATTGTGATCTTTGACAAAGTCACCATTAAAAGTATATTCTTCCATCTCATGAGGTTCCCGATCAAAATAACCAACTAATGCAATTGTATTACCAACAATTTTGCTTTTTTTCATCGCAATTGTTTTATCTTTATAATCAAGTTCTAAAATAACTACTGTATACCCATTTTCGGGATTATAATAATTAATTTTTGTGATAATACCACTAATGCTTTCCAATCTACAACCTCCTTCTATACTATAAATTATAACAAACGTGCTTAATTTGCTTCATAGTTGATTAAACACGTTTGTTTTTTAATATTTTCTCAAAATATTATCCATATAAACTTTATCAATCGTCCCGCCCCCAAGACAGTACTCACCATCATAAAACACACAAGCCTGACCTGGAGTAATCGCTTTAACTGGTCTACTACATTTTACCTCTAAAGTATTTTCATTCACCCAAGATACCGTAATTTCTTCATCTGGTTGACGATATCTAAATTTTGCCGTCATTTTTTGATTATTGCTAAAAGTTCCATTGATTATATTCACATCGGTTACAATAACACGATTCGCATATAAAAGTTCTGTATCTTTACCTTGACCAACAATGAGTTGATTTTTGGTTGTATCTTTTCCACATACAAACCAAGCCTCGCCAGGACCGCCAATATGAAGACCTCTTCTTTGACCAATTGTATAATACATTACTCCATCATGATGACCTACAATTCTACCATCAGTCGATATTATTTCACCAGGAGTAGCTGGGATGTAGTTCATTAAAAATTCTTTAAAGTTCCTTTCTCCGATAAAACATACTCCTGTTGAATCTTTTTTATCAGCAACCACCAATTGATATTTTCTCGCAAGTTCTCTAACTGATGGTTTCAACATATCCCCTATAGGAAATAATGCTTTAGCAAGTTGTGCAGAACTAAGCTGTGATAAGAAGTATGTTTGATCTTTATTTTCATCAATTCCTCTCAATAAATAGTGTTTGTCACCATCATGAATCACTCTCGCATAGTGTCCCATTGCAATATAATCGGCTCCAAGTGCAATGGCTTTATCTAAAAATGTCTTAAATTTTATCTCTTTGTTGCATAAAATATCTGGATTAGGTGTCCTATTTTTTTTATATTCTGACAAGAAAAAACTAAAAACTGAATCCCAATATTCTTCAATAAAATCAACGCGATGCAATTGAATTCCTAATTGATGAGCTACTTTTTTAGCATCCTGATAATCTCTTTCTTGTGGACATACTTCATCCATTAAATCAGGATTTCCAAGAACATCATTATTAATAGCAGAATCCCAATTGCGCATATACATAGCCTCTACATCATATCCTTGTTCTTTCAATTTAAGTAAAGCAACACTACTATCTACTCCCCCAGATAAACCAACAATGACTTTTATTTTTTTATTTTCCACTATTTTCCACCTGCTTTTAATTCAAAAATAATATCTCTAATACTCATCGCTTCTTCAAAATTAAGTTTACTTGCCGCCTCCTTCATTTGTTTTTCAAGAGTTGCAATAATATTTTTTTGTTCAATTTTGGATGCCTTTTTAAAGGTTTCAACACTGATTATTTCATTAATATTTTCATTGATATTATCTGATTCAATCGATAAACTTTCACCAATTTCCTTTTTAATTGTTGTCGGTGTAATATGATGCAGACGATTATATTCTTCTTGAATATGTCTTCTTCGATTAGTTTCATCAATTGCTTTTTGCATAGATTCCGTAATGGTATCAGCATACATAATCACACGTCCATCTTTATTACGAGCAGCCCTTCCAATAGTTTGAATAAGAGAACGCTCACTTCTTAAGAAACCTTCTTTGTCTGCATCTAAAATACATATCAAACTAACCTCAGGTATATCCAATCCTTCTCTTAAAAGGTTAATACCAACTAATACATCATAAATTCCTTGACGAAGTTTTCGAATAATTTCTAATCTTTCTAAAGCCTTAATTTCTGAATGTAAGTAGGCAACTTTAATTCCATTTTCTTTTAAATAAGCAGTTAAATCCTCACTCATTTTAATTGTTAAAGTCGTAATTAAAGTTCTTTCATGCTTGCTGATCTGTTTTTTGAGATCAGCCATTATAAAATCAATTTGATTTTTAGTCTTTCTTACTTCAATTAAAGGATCAAGTAAACCAGTTGGTCTAATAATTTGTTCAACAATTTCATAACTACGCTTGAGTTCATAATCTCCTGGTGTAGCTGAAACATATATGACTTGTTTTATTTTTTGTTCAAATTCTTCAAAATTTAATGGCCTATTATCAAGAGCCGATGGTAATCTAAAACCATAATCCACAAGAGTTTGTTTGCGACTACGGTCACCATTAAACATACCCCTAACTTGTGGAATCGTTACATGTGACTCATCAATGACCATCAAATAGTCCTCACCAAAAAAGTCAAGCAAAACAGATGGAGTTTCACCTGCTTTTCTTAAACTTAAGTGTCTAGAATAATTTTCAACTCCGCTACAACTGCCAATTTCTTTTAACATTTCAATATCATATTTTGTTCTTTGTTCAATTCGTTCAGCCTCTAATAATTGTCCCCGTTCGTTAAAATATTTTATTCGCTCTTGTAATTCTTCTTCAATTCTTCTAATTGCCTCTTCTTTTTTAGCATCATTTAAAACGAAATGGGTTGCAGGAAAAATTGAAACAACATCTGTTAATTTCGTTACTTTACCGGTTGTAGTATCAAAATAGGCAATACGTTCAATTTCATCATCAAAAAAAGTTACCCGAATACCATTATTACTCTCACTAGTAGGTAAAATATCTACATTATCACCTTTAACCCGAAAAGTCCCTCTTTCAAAATTCATATTATTTCTAACAAATTGCATAGATACTAATTTTTCTAAAAGAACCTCTCTTTTCAGGTGTTCTGCTTTTCTCAATACCAACATAGAATTTTCATAATCTTCAGGATCTCCAATTCCATAAATACAAGAAACAGAGGCTACAATAATGGTATCTCTTCGCTCTAAAATGCTTTGGGTTGCGGCATGACGCATCTGGTCTATTTCATCATTAATGCTAGAATCTTTTTCAATATACATATCTTTACTTGGAACATAAGCCTCAGGTTGATAATAATCATAATAGGAAATAAAATATTCTACACGATTTTCTGGAAATAAACTTTTAAGTTCTGCATAAAGTTGTCCTGCTAAAGTTTTGTTATGAGCAAGCACAATTGTTGGTTTATTAACATTAGCTATCACATTTGCAATCGTAAATGTCTTTCCTGTTCCGGTTGCACCAAGCAAAGTTTGCTCACTAATGCCAAGTTCAATATTTTGCGTTAAATGTTGAATTGCCTCAATTTGATCACCCATAGGTTGATAGGGAGCAACAAGTTTAAACTTATTCATTTTACTTTCTCATATAAACAACATTTTTAGGATTTTTTAAATCATATAAAATGTTGATATATTGCTCTTGCGTTTCAGTATACATAAATGAATTTAAATTGGCTTTAATAAGTTCACCTTTATTATTATAAAATTCAATTTCAATTAAAGATTCTTTATTCCCTTTAGCATCTTTATTACGACCAAATTTAAATGTTTTTACCTCTGCCATACATTTAGCACCATATAACTTTAAATAATTTTGATTTTCTTCTTTTGAAGCAGTCGTTAATCTTTCAATTAAATAAGGAATCGTTGTAATATACATAAAAAGTGGTAACATATACACAAGAATTGATGAAAAACTTGCACAATTGAATAAATTTTCAGGATTAGTATTTGTTGAATTAAAAATGTTAAATCCACCTGATTTGATAATCAAAGTCGTAAACCAACCAGTCATAAAAATACCGACAATTGCTAAAAAAGCATCTGTCACAAGTGGTGCAGCTTTTATTTTAATTTTATTGCCTTCTAAATAGGTTGGAAAGCAAGTAACTCTTTTTAAATCATCAACTTTAGGGTAATAAATTTCTAATTCTTGGTCAACATAATATTGATCATTAAAAGATTTTTCTGTAAATTCAAAATAATCAACAAATTTAACAAAATTAGTAGGAGATACATACTCCACTTTAACATATACACGTTTTTTTTCATGAATAACTTCCATAACCTTGGCGTTAACCTTACTGTAGTCTTCTTTCATACTATTATTTACTTTAATAGCTCGAATTAAATTAATAATAAAACATACAATGTAGCCAAACATAAAAGCTACAATACAAATATAGTAAATTATACTCAATACAACGTTCATAACAACCTCCTATTTATGATACTCTTTATGATTCATAATCGTTAATGCTCGATATAATTGTTCCATTAATATTAATCTCATTAATTGATGAGGAAAAGTCATATCTGAAAAAGACAAATGAAGATTGCTTCGTTTTTTTACCTCTTCACTTAATCCATTTGAACCACCAATAACAAAAGTAATTTTAGATACACCATAAATAAACTGTTTTTCTAAATATTTGCTAAAAGTGATACTATCAAATTTCTTCCCCAAAATTTCCAAAGTAATAAGATGTTCATCACTATTTATTTTTTCTAAAATTTCAAATCCTTCATTTTCAATATTTTTTGAAATATCCGAAGTATTATACTCTTTTAATTCTAATATTTGAAGTTTTTGAAAACCTTCAATTCTTTTTTTATATTCATCAACGCCATCTACTAAAAACTTTTCTTTCAGTTTGCCTATACAAATTATCCTAATCATCATTTAACCTCAATTATTGGTAGTGCCTCATATTGCTTGGCAATTTGAATTTGACATGGAATTTGTCCATCAAAAACTTTCACTACTTCACTATAGGCCAAACTTTCTAAATTACATTCCTCACTTAAATGGGATAAAATTACTACTCTAACATATTGATAATTCAAACCCTTTAAATAATTTGAACATTGAATATTTGATAAATGACCATTATTAGACAAAATTCTTTGAATCAATGGCCAAGTTCTTTTACTCTCTTTTAACATCTTAACATCATGATTCGATTCAATTGAAATAACTTGTAAATTAGCAATTATGGATAGGTATTCCTCTGGTATATAACCAGTATCAGTAATATAACCATATGTTTTATTACCCGGACCTTTTTCTTTAAACAAATATCCAAAACAACAACTAGCATCATGTGATAATTTCATTGGGACGACAAAAAGATCATTGAAATCATAACGATTATTTTCTCTAATAAAATAAACCGATAAATCATTTAAGCCCCCATTTAGTCTTACATTTAAAATTTTATATACTTCTTCACTTAAATAAATTTTAGCTTTTGTTTTCATTGCAATACTTATTAAATATTTAATATGATCAGTATGTTCATGGGTAATTAAAATTGCATCTAATTTATCTAATAAAATACCCTTTGATAAAAGTCGATTCTTTATTTGCAAATAACTAATTCCCGCATCAAGTAAAATTTTATTGTTTTTTGTTTGAATATATGTGGCATTACCCTTAGAGCCACTTGCTAGTACAATGATTTCCATATTCCCTCACCAATAATAAATTATATCATAAATGCAAGATTTTAGCAAACTAGATAATAATAAATAAAAAAATTAAAAACCTCTTTTTCAAGAGGCTTAATAAAAGGTTTCATGTTAGAATCCCCAGCATGCGCCAATAATAGCAAGTAAAATAAATAGAACTAATATGAAAGCATACCCATATTCACCACGGCATTGATTCATCATTCTTCCCCCTTTCACTATTGATAATGAGCTATCATTTTACACTCTTAATTTATGAAGATTTTTTTTATATGACTATTACTTTTGCCTATTAGAATAATTTCACATTAATTTCACATTTGACCATCTTTTTTAAAAAAAGTTGTATTTAGTTATTAAAAATAGCTTTTATAAGTTGAATTTTTTTATAAAAAATGGTAAAATATAAACGTTAAAAATTTTTTAATTTCAAGAAAGGAAACAAAAAAGATGAAAATTTTTAAGAAACTATTGCCTGTTGTAATAGGACTTTCTTTAATTATTGTAATTGCCATAACAATTGTTATTGTTAATGCAACAAACAGTAAAACACCAAAATTAAGTAATGGTGAGGAAAGTTATTTACAATTTGGCAATTTAAATGTAACAAAGCAAACGATATATGATGCTTTAAAAAAAGATTATGGAGTAGTTGAATTAACTCGTTTAATTGACACCTATCTTTACAAAGATGAAATCGCAAAGGTAAAAGATGAAGATTTAATTCCTTATATTGAAAATGATATCTTTGGTGAAGATTTTAAAGGTGATAAACAAAAAGAATGGGATGATGTCATTGAATCCTTAATCATAACTGGTGTCATAACCAAAGCGGATGCTGATGAAAATAGTGCATACGATGCCTATACGAGCAAAGTATGGACAAAGGTAAAAGATTATTATCGTTTACAATATGCAAAAGAAGTTTGGGCCAAAGCCGAGTATCTAAAAAGATATGAACAAGATCGCATAGATAATGGTAAAACTGGCTTATTCGATGATGAGGATATTGAAGAATACTTTGAAGATAATTTTGGAAAAACAACAACTGGCTTGTTTATTCCTTTTACTAGCAAAGCTGCTGCTGATGCAATGATGAAAAAGTATGGCATTAATCCTGATGCCTCTAAATCCACCTCATCTACTAATCAACTTGCCGGATGGGTAAAATCAACCTATGATCCTGAAGTAAAAGAATATCCTACTCTTCACGATTACTTAACACCAGATGAAGTGATTGCAGCATTTATTGGTATGTACAACGAAGTTTGGGCTTATACCAATAATGGTGAGGCAATTATTACAAGCGATTATTATACAACATCAGTCAGTGAAGCAAGAACTTTACAATTAGTAAAGGTTGCTTTAGATGAGCAAATGAAAAAATATGCCACAATTAAAGGCGATTTAAATTTACCACTAGAAGTTGTAATTAATGGCAGTGATAAAAATGCTACAATTGAGTGGGAAGCCGTTGACGAAGAAAACTTTAAATTAAATAGTGAAACTGGTATCATAACAGTTACTCGTACTTCTTCTAAACTTTCACAAACAATCAAAGGTATTATAAAATTTGGTGAAACAACTCTTGAAGTAACTTATAAAATTGAAGTTACCGCAACTAGTTCTGATGATTCTGAAAAAGAAGAAACCAAAACTGTTGTGGTTGATGCCTTAGATGTAGTTTTAGACTACAACTTTACTTTAAATAATGATATTTCTAAATATTCTCAGTTTATTTGGGAAGTAACAGACGATAGTGATTATGCTGCATATCTAACTTCTACTTCTACGAAATTAACTTATTCTGATGATGCGGCAGAATTCTATAAATCTTATTCCGTAAAACTTGAAAGTGTTGGCGATTATTATTGTTTATTTATCAAACTTGGCGAAGGTGAAGAACCAACATTAGAAAATTCTCGTGATGAAGTAATTCAACAAATGACAGAAGATTTATATAAAGTTGGCGAAAATGAAAAAGCTAATATTGAAAGAATGTATTATGTTAGACGTCAAGAAAGTGGTCTAAAAATTTATGATAAATTTATTGAGGCTATCTATGAATATAACTATAATACTTTCTATAGTACAACTCTAAGTGAAACAGATTTCGATGAATATAAAACTAGTCGTAAGAACAAGAAAAAAATAGTTGCGGTAGTAGATGGTTTAGAAATCACACCTGATCAATTATTTGCTGAAATGGAAGCAAAATATGGTGCAACTTATGTTAAATCTTATGTTGATCAATATTATATTATTAATAGTGATTTTAATACATCTCTTAACCCTTGGAAAGATATTGAAGATAAAGACTATATTAAATCTTTATTAAAATCCGATATTTCTTCTTTTAAACAAAATTTTGAACTTGATTATTTTACGTATGCATATCTTGCATATTATGGATATATCCCTAATTTCCCTGCATCATATGGATGGAAAAACTTTATTCATGATTATTTTGGTGCCAATTCTGAAAAAGAACTATTAATTAATCGAAATTATGGTGGTAAAATTTACATTGATGTTTTAGAAAAATATACTGAATCACTGTATAATTTTGAAAGAATTAAAGAAGCAATGGAAAAAGCGCAAGATGAAGTTTATAAAGTTGATGTAATGAATCTAATCATTTCTGTTGATTATGATTATGATGGCACTCCAGATACCAAAATTGTTGAAAGCAATAAAGATGATGTAACTGAAGAAAATTGGACTCCTGAACAAATTGAACTTGCAGAAGAACTTGCAACATTAATCATGACAAGATATGATGAAGTTTTAGCAACTGGTACAATTTCAGATAAACTTACAGAAGTAGTTACTGTTTACAAAGATGCTAAATATGAAGTGGTAAATAATCCAACTACTTTAGAAGAAGCCTTTGGTAAATATAAAGTTGCTGGTTTACAAATTAAATTTGAAAAATCTGCTAATTATGATCACACATCTTCTTTAGTTGAAGAATTCAAAGATGTAATGCTTGAAATGTGGAATTATGCTAATGATAATGGTCTTGTTTATGACTCAAAAGCTGCTGAAGATGATACTAATTATACTAATCCAATTGTTGAGGCTTTAAAATATAATATCGTAAATACAGATCAAAATTATGCTTTTGCTACTTCTTATGGTTTCCATGCTGTAGCTGTTGAAAAAGCGTATGACTTTGTTGATCAACCTACTGAAGATGAAATCAAATTATATGAAGCATCAACTAAACTTACTGAAACTCAATCTAGTTTAACAACAGCTAAAAAGAATTTAGAAAGTGCATCTGGTAATGAAACTGCAGTAACTTCTTATAAAGAACAAATTAAACAATTAGAAGTTAAAGTTGATGAATATGCTAAAGAAGTAAAAGAATTAATGGAAAAATTAGGTTTAGATTTAGAAGACTTTGATGATGAAAATAAGACTTATACATTAGATGAAGATATAAGTGCAAAATGTACAGCTTGGTATGATAGTGCTAAAACAGAAGTTGAAACCTACATTGTCGAAAAAGAACTTGCCAATAAATTAAAAGCAGATCTTGATTCTATGACATTTGCAGAAGGTTTCAATAAGGATCAATTATTATTCTACATTGATTATCTACTTGAAAGCTATGCAGAAGAGAAATAGGATGGTACTTAAAATGAAAAACTTTAAAAGATTTATTGTTATTATATTAGCAATTTGTGCTGTAATGGTTTGTGCAAGTTGTAAAAAATGTTCCAAAGATAAAAATCGTCTTATTCCAACACTTTCTGATCCAACAGGAACGTACTTAAAAATTGGTAATTATACAGTTACAAAAAAAGATGTTTATTATCAATTACTAAATTCTTATGGAACTGAAGTTTTGTTAAATATGGTTGATGATGCACTTCTTCCAGCTTTAAGTGATGAAGAAGGATTCCAAGAATATTTAGATGAAATCATTTATGGTGATGAAGAAAAAACGGATGAAGTAAAACAAAAATTTCTTGATGAATTAATCTTATCGGGATTAAGCAAAAACCCTGAAGATGATAATTATTATGAAACATATTATCGTTTAGTATATCGTAGATTAGAATATGGTAAAAAATACTTTAAAGATCATATGGAAGAAGATTATTTTAAAGATGAAGATATCGAAAAAGCGTTTGAAAACACTTATCGTAAAACTAATGATTTGATTATTATTAGATTTGATTCTCGTAATGAAGCTAATTATTTTATGACAAGTAATAATATTGACTTAAATTATTTAAATACTGGTTGGCAAAAAACTGATGGTACTAAATATACCAAAGATGAGATTTTAGCCATCTTTGAAAACATTTATAAAGATATCAATAATGTAAACGAAAGTGGTTTAAAAACTTATACTTATGAAGATTTAACAACTATCAATTCCTCTTTAGCAAATGCGGTCTATAATTGGAAAGATGGCGATTATTCAAAAGCTCCTACTATTTATGGCAGTGATTTATACTTAATATACAAGAGTACTGAATCAGGAAATTTAGATGAAGATGGAAATGTTGTTACACTTGAAAGTGAAAAAGATAAAGTCATTGAAGATTTAATTGAGGCAGAAGTTTCTAGTGCTTATGCAACAATGGCTTCACAAGAAAATGAACTTGCTCATAACCTTAAAATTTATGATGCTGGACTTGAAAATTTTTATAAAATTACCTATGATAGTATTTTCAAAAATTTAGGTTATTCAACAGATGATTACCCTGCTTTTGTTTATACTAAAGAAGAAAGTAATGTTAATGTATTTAGTTATGAATTAAATGGAAAAACCATATACGTAACTGCAGATCAATTTTATGATAAACTTATAAGTAATTATGGTGTATATATTGCTGCATTATATTTAAAACAATATATTGTACTAAAAGATAATGGCGTATATGATCTTGCTACTGGTACTATCTTAGATCAAGAAAAATACGATGATTATTATGAAGCAGAAATTGCTGAATATAAAGAAGCATTTGAAAATGGTGATTATGCATCTTTAGGTTTTGATAAAAATTATGGTTGGGATAACTTTGTTAGAGACTATCTTGGCCTTCTATCTGAAGAAAAAATTATTATTAACCTTGATTCAAGTTTATACGAAGAATCGTTAGATGAGTTTAAAGAATCTTTATATTTAGTTGAAGAAGTAAAAGATGAAAGTGGTGAAGTTACTACTCCTATTGATGCTTTAGTACAAGAAAAAATGGAAGAAATCTATAACAATTATTTTAATGCTACTGCAGTTGGTTTAAAAGTTTATTATGATAAAAATTTAGATAATAAAGCTGATGAAGTAACAGAAGGTAGCCCTGAGGCTTTACTTGCAACTCAATTGCTTCAAACAATTTATGCTGAAGCAGTGAAGAAAAAAGAAACAATTACTACTGCTTTAAATGATGTCATTCTTGAATACAATCTTACCAATAAAAATCAAAATGGTATTTGGAAAGAATTTAAAACTGCTGGTTTAAAAGTTAAATTAATTTCTAGTGCCAGTTATAATGCATCTAGCAGTAATGATGAAAAAATAATAGAACAAATTCGAACTCAATATGCAAGATTATTAGCATACAATGATACTGACAGCGAAAAAGGTACAGATCTTTCAGGTCAAGATTTAAGCAAATCTTATACTTATACTAAAAATGATGTAACTTATACAGTTAGAGCAACTGATTTTGTAAATGTATCCGATGCTGAAAATGATTTTGTTCTTTGTGAAAATACAACTTATTTATATTTTGTAACTAAGATTGTAAAACCATATTACATTACATCTTCAACAAAGTCATATAAACCTACTCGTTTACAATATGAAAATTATCTGAAAAATCCATCAAATACTACTACTGCTGTTAAAAATTGTATAACTACATACTATATTCCGGCAATAAATGCTTTGGCTGATAGTGATACTGTTAACAATGCTTTAATGGATGAATCATTAGAATTATTAACAACGATTACTTTTGATAACAAAGAATTACTAAGAGAATATATTAATGCATGTAAAGTTGTTGAGGAAGATGTTGAAGAATAAAAAGTTTCTTATGAAATTTTCTCATTAAATAAAAAACTTAACTTTGAATTATATATCAAAGTTAAGTTTTTTTTATTTCAAATTAGGTACATAAATACTTTTTCGATTTAAACTTGTAATTGGTGAGGAATAAGCACCCTTTTGAGTCTTCAAAATTTCAGCACTAATTGGTGCCATTTTAGAATCTGCTAAATCAATAAAGTGCAAAGCAAATGCTTCCATAATGGCAGGTTCTTTTGGCGAACCAAACTCTAATTCACCATGATGAGAGGCCACTAAATGACTTAACGTTTTATATTCTTCTGTGTCATCAACATGTTGTTCCGCTGCTTCAATTGCAAGCATCTGAAGACCAATTACAATATGTCCAAGAAGATTTCCCTCCTCTGTATAAAGAGGTGATCTAGGCCCTGTTAATTCTTTAGTTTTACCTATATCATGTAACAATACGCCAGCATATAATAAATCCGCATTCATTCCTTCATAAACTTCTAAAAATTTATCAGCTAACATCAACATTGAATAGGTATGGTAAGCAAGCCCATTAAAATAGTTGTGATGCATAGACATAGCAGCAGGAAAAACAAAATAATCATCAGGAACTTTAGAAATCAAACCAACCACTAAATTTTTTAAAATTTTGTTGGATATTTTATGAATATAGTTTTTTATCTTAGTTCTAAGTTCCTCTTCTGAAAGAGGGGCAGAGCGATAAAACTTTTTATCCTTAATTTCTTCTTCGCTAACTAATCTAATTCCACTTATCACAAACTGAGATTTTCCTGCATATTCATTAATATGAGCACTAAAAAAGCATACCATTCCTGGATTCACTTCATTTTTTTCAATCAAATTTACATCCCAAACTCTAGCATCAATATTAGAATCACCATCTGATAATGTTATACTATAATAAGAACTTTTATTAGGTGTATACCGTTTTTGGGTTGACTCTACTAAAGCATAAAACTCAACATCTTCTCCTATTTTCATATCAATAAACTTTTTCATTAAACTAGACCTCTTTCATTTAATACGCGATATTTGGTATTATTTCTTAATAAAAACTCTTTAACTTGTTGTTTAATTTCTTCACTCTTGATTTTTTGTTCTCTTTCTGATAACTCATAATAATTTTTAACACCCTTTACATATATTTTATAAAGTTGCATAAAATCTTCTTTATATTCATCTTTTATCATTTTTAATTCCTCATCAGAAATATCAACTAGTTTATTATTTGAAGATAAACCACCTAATTGCTCATAGTAATCAATATCAACAGGTACTTGGTCCCAAGCATCAAAATTATTCTCTAAAGTTTCTGAATAATCATCATAAACTTTTTGATATAATTTTTCTTCTTCTTTAGCATCATCAAAATATTTATCTTCTTTTTCTCTTTTATTGGCAAAAATAGGATTAAATATTTTTTTATCTGTATCTGGTGCCTTAGTTATTATTGCTTGTTTATTTAGCGTTGATTTGCTCATTAATTTCATAACTTCATTTCTAAGAAGTAAATTCTTATTCGGCACTTCACCATTAATAACCATTGATAATAACTCCGATCTAATCATTGAGATTTTAGGATCATCAGAACCAACTATACTGATTAATTCACGGTTGCTAAAATCTAATTCTTTTTCATGATGAATTGGCAAATGTTTATGAATACTTTTAATTTTACGTTTTTGACTATGATATTTATGATTATACGCTTTAGAAATGCGATCAGCAGCTAATAAATCCTCAACTTTAATTTTAAAAACCATCATTGCGTTCACTTTATTTACTGATAAATGTTGTGAAAGTTCTAATAATTTTTTTATTTCGACCAATTCTTCATGGGTATGACCAGTATTATCAGGTATTTGTCCCATTATTCGATAAAGAAGGGTGATCTTTTCAATTGTTCCTAACTTTTTATAACTTTTTATGAGTAATCTTACCCAATAAGAATAGTTCGGTAAAAATTTGAATAAATTATTATCATCTATAGCTTTTAATGCTTTTAAACCAAACTTTTCATTTAAAATTTTATATAATAAGGTTATCATTTTTTGATCACTTAGTTCTTTTAAATATTGTTTGCTTTTGCGCATGCCTTTTTCAGTATTACTTTCAATATCAAAACCAAATTTAGCTACCAAATGAAGACCTCTTAAAATCCTTGTAGGATCATCTTTAAAGCGTCTTTTACCACTACCAATGATTCTCACAATGCCATTTTCTAAATCCTTTTGACCTTCAACCAAATCGACAACTGTCAAATTAGGGGTTAAGGCTAAGGCATTGATGGTATAATCCCTCCTAATAATATCTTCTACTAATTTTTTAGAATAATGAACATCTTTGATTTTAAATTTTACATATTCTTCGGTCCTAAAGGTCGTTATTTCATATCTAAAACCAGCCTCTTTAATAACAATTGTTCCTAAAGATTCATAATAATCATCAATATTGCAACTAGAAAAAATATCTTTAATCGCAGCAGGTGTGGCACTAGTAGCGATATCAATATCATTAAAATCAACATTTAAAACGAAATCACGGACAACGCCACCAACAATATATGCCTCATAGGTCTTTTCCTTTAAAGTAGCAATCATATCTAAACCTCTTTTAAAGTATTTATACATATCATAATTGCGATGTTTTAACGATTCTAAATATAAATTTTTTTCATCCATGATTTCACCTCACTTTATTCTTTTTTTTTGTAAAATTTATATTTTTATACATTAAATCTAAAAAGCATAATGTCGCCATCTCTTACAACATAATCTTTTCCTTCTAGACGCACTTTTCCAGCCTCTTTTACTTTAAGAGGCGTTCCATATTCAACTAGATCTTCATAAGAATACGTTTCAGCTCTAATAAATCCTCTTTCAAAATCACTATGAATAACACCAGCACACTGAGGAGCAAGCATTCCTTTTCTAAAAGTCCAAGCTCTACATTCTTTTTCACCTGCTGTAAAGAAAGTACAAAGACCAAGCAAAGCATAAGCTTCTTTGACAAGTCTATCTAATCCACTTTCTTCTAACCCCAGATCGTCTAAAAACATTTGCCGATCTTCATCATCTAACATACTTAATTCTTCTTCTATTTTTGCGGAAATCATTACAACTTTTGATTCTTCCTTTTTAGCATATTCTTCTACTAATTCAACATATTGATTCCCCTTTACAATATCGTTTTCACCAACATTGGCAACATACAATATTGGTTTCATTGTCAAAAACTGATAGTTTTTCACATACAGTTTTTCTTCTGTTGTTAAGGGGATTAAGCGAGCAGGAATATTGTTCAAAAAACCATCATGCAGTTTTTTTAAAATTTGATATTCAAAAACTGCATCATTATCAACTTTAAGTTGAGCTTTTTTTTCTATTTTTGGTAATCTTTTTTCAACAACTTCTAAATCTGCTAAAATCAATTCTAAATTAATTACTTCAATATCACTGATTGGATCTACTTTTCCTTCTACATGAATAATATTGGGATCTTCAAAGCATCTAACAACCTCACAAATAGCATCAACATCACGAATATGTGATAAAAATTGATTGCCTAGACCTTCACCTTTACTTGCACCTTTGACAAGTCCTGCAATATCGGTAAAAGAAAATGAAGTAGGAACTATACTTCGTGGTTTGACTATCTCAACAATTTTATCTAACCGTTTATCTTTTACTTCAACTACTCCAACATTAGGTTCAATTGTCGCAAAAGGAAAATTAGCGGCTAGTGCTCCTGATTTTGTAATGGCATTAAATAATGTTGATTTACCAACATTAGGTAAACCAACAATTCCTGCTGTTAAACTCATAATTCACCTCTATAAAAATATAATCAAAACAATTAACACAATCAAAATTCGCATTATGATATTCACCAAAAGATTTCGATTGGTATACATATAAATACCCGTGGCTACTAAATTAAAAACTATACTCACAATCGCAATTTCTAACGACATAATCCAAGCTATTTCAAAAAGTGCAACAACAATACTAGTAACAAAATAGATAGCCTGATCTGAAAGCATGGTTTCATCAAGAGCATCAACTAGATACTTTCTACCAAGTATTTCTAAACAAATACTAGATAAAAGTGTCCCCACAACAATCTTAAAAATACACTCACCTTTAAAATCAAAAAAGACAGCACTACCTTCTTCTAAATATTTTGTAATATATTTAGGAAAAATTAAAGTGAAATTAGATAAATAATTAAGTAGGATAACAATTGCAACTGTCAAACTCCCAATCATAACACTACCTAATATTTGATTTTTAGTCATTTTGGGAAAATAAGATTTTAAATCTTTCTTAAAAACAATAAGCATTGTAACAAAAGCAATTATACTGCTATAAAATAAACTATTGGTTTGACAAAAAAGATTAGTATAGCCGCTATCATTATTCATTTTATTTTCAATTAAAGCAAAAATAACTTGAAAAATTCCACATAAAATAAAACCGGCAATTGCATAAATCCCAAAACTTATTTTAAATTTTGCCACAGGATCAGGACCATAATCACCTGTCACCATCGCTTTATGCATTTTTTCGCTATATTCACCACAACTAGTACAATATTCTTCATTAGGATTTAAAATACGATAACAATTTTTGCATCTTATTTTCATTTTATCACCCTTTTTTACTCTTTATTAGTATTTTTATTATAGCACAAAGGTAAAAATTTGTAAATCATTTAATGTTTTTAATTTTTAAAGTCTTAACTTCTGTGATATAATATAAATAGGAGGTTTTAGATGAAAGATTTTTATCAAGTCATAATTTTAACGTTGAAAAGATTTGCGATTTTTAATTCTAACTATCTTATTATAAATACTCCCGTTTTTTTATTAAATAGTAATGAAATTAAAATAAATGAAAAAATAATATCATTTGACTATTTGATTTTTGATAATATCAAATTAATTTCTAATTATTTAAATAGTAACATTTTACATGATCACACGATTCCAATTACCAATTATTTTAATGCTACTTCAATTGAAAATATTTTTTACACAAATGATATTTTTCATACTTTAGAACTAATTGAAAATGAAGAATTTTAAAACAAAAATTAACAATTATAATTTATAATTGTTAATTTTTGTTTTGTATATCCTTTAATTTTTTTGGAAAAATATTATCGGTGATATAAAATGAAAAAACGTTTTTTTAAAGTATTTAAAGTATTAACTATAACTTCAACTTTACTTTTAACTATTTTTATTTTAACCATCGCCATTATCACTACTAATATGAATTACCAATTGCCAGAAATTATTAATGTTGAGTTATATGATAGCAATAATCATAAATATCTAAGTTATTCAAATGGAAAAAAACAATCCTATGTTCAACTTGATGATATTTCTCCCTATTTAACAAAAGCATTTATTTCAATTGAAGATAAACGTTTCTATAAACATCATGGAGTTGATATTATCAGAATGGGTGGTGCTGTTTTAAAAAATCTTAAATCTAATAAATTATCTGAAGGAGCATCAACAATTACTCAACAATATGTTAGAAACCTTTATTTAACAACGGAAAAAACTTGGAAAAGAAAAATTAACGAAATTCTCATTTCTTTAAATATTGAAAAAAACTATTCAAAAAATGAAATTTTAGAAGGATATCTCAACTCTATCTACTTTGATCATGGTATTTACGGCGTTGAGGATGCTAGTATTTATTATTTTAATAAGCATGCAAAAGATTTGACCTTAGAAGAAGCTGCCGCAATCGCCAGTATTCCTAAAGGTCCCACTCTATATTCACCGATTAAAAATCCTGAAAACAATAAGGAACGTCGTAACTTGATTTTAAGAGAAATGCTAAATGATGGTCTAATTACCAATGAAGAATATGAAGAATCTAGTAAAACAATATTGAAATGTGTAGGTAATAATCCAAATGATGATGCGATAAACGCTCCTTATTTTCAAGATTTAGTTTTACAAGAATTGAAAAAAATTCCTGAAATTAGTGGTAAAATGGCTGGCGGTTTAAAAGTTTATACAACACTAAATACTGAACTTTATACAGCGATAAATGATAGCATTCAAAAAAGAGCACCAGAAAGCGATATCGAAACAGCTATCTATGCAATGGAACCATCAACTGGAAAGGTTTTAGCAGTTGTAGGCGGAAAAGATTATGAAAAAAGCACTTATAATAGAGCAGTTTCTAGTAGTAGACAACCAGGATCTTCTATTAAACCCTTTTTATACTTAACTGCCCTTGAAAACGGCTTTACTGTTGCTACTACTTTTGCTAGCGAACCAACTACTTTTTATTATAATAATACGACTTATTCGCCAACCAATTTTCAAAGTATTTATGCTGGATTTGATGTTTCAATGGCTTATGCTCTAGCAACTAGTGATAATATTTATGCGGTAAAAACACACCTTTTCTTAGGATGTGATAAAATGGTTAACACGCTAAAAAGATTTGGTTTTTCAGGTGATATTCCAGCTATTCCTTCTCTTGCTCTTGGAGTAAAGGAAGTATCCGTGAAAGAATTAACAGAAGCTTATAGTATTCTTGCTAATAGTGGTAAACAAGTTACACCAACAATTATTACTAAAATAACAAATATGAATGATGAAGTTTTATATGAAGCAAAACCCAAGACGAGTAGAATTGCTGACGAAAGTGATGTTTATTTATTAAGCGAGGCGATGACATCCGTATTTGATGATAATATGACTTATAATATTAGACCCACTGGTGTTTCTATTAAAAGTATGTTGACAACAAAATATGCTGCTAAGAGTGGTTCTACCGATACTGATAACTGGATGGTTGGATATAATCCTGATATAGTAGTCAGTGTTTGGAGTGGATATGATAACAATAAAGAAATTATCTCTTCGCTAGATGCCAAATTTGGTAAATATATCTGGGCTGATACAGTTGAAGCATATTATAGAATTACTGGTATTACTCCCTCTTGGTATGAAACACCACAAGATGTTATAAGTGTGGAGATTAACCCTACAACCGGATTTTATGCAGCCTTTGGAGAATATACTAAACCAATTTACTTTAAGAAAGAAAACCTTCCATGGTTTGTAAATTTTAAAAATGACTAAGTATTAAGTACTTAGTCATTTTTAAGATAACTTTCAAAAGTTGTATAAACCACTGTTGAAGGAATTGCAAAATTTAATCCTTCAAAATTATCACCAGGATCACCAACTAATTTCCATGTATTAATTCCAATCAGTCTTCCATATATATCATAAAGACCACCACCACTATTACCAGAATTGATTGCAGCATCATGTTGAACAAAAGTATTATTCACAGTTTTACCATTTAAATCTTCTTCTTGAATCATCCTTTGGGGACAACTAATAGCACCAATTGTGACTGTATTGTAAAAAGACTCGATATCATATGGCGAACCTACCGCAATCGCATATTGACCTATATTTAATTCTTCCTCACAAAAAGTAGCCACATTTAATAAAATTCCACTATCAAATGAAATTAAAGCTAAATCATAAGTAGAATCATATCTAATTAAACTTGCAGAAATATAATTATCATTATCTAAATATACACTAAATTTAGCATTTGCATTCGTTCCAGTCACATGACGATTCGTTACAACTAAATAATGATACGTATTATCATAATTTTTCGTTCTTTTAACAATCACTCCACTACCAAGGCTTTCAGTTGTGGTTATAATACCACCACTTTTAATAACCCTAATCGCAACTGTACAAGACTTGGCTATATTTGAGCCTTCAATTAAAGCTTGTTCAATATCTTCAACTGTTATATTTTGACTATATTCAATATATCTATTTTCAATTTCATTGATAATTGTCTTCTTTAATAATTTTTGAATGTTACAACCACTAATCATAAAGCAACTTATGATAAGTAAACCAACTAATACAAACATTTTAATTTTCTTTTTATTCATATCTATCACCAAAAATTCTCTTAACATTATTTAATATATTTTTTGCCATCTCACTGCTGTCTATACCTTTAATTTTTGCCATTTCTTCAACAATTAGCGGAATATATTTAGGACCATTTTCCTTTCCTCTAAAAGGATGAGGTGTAAGATATGGTGAATCAGTTTCAGATACTAAATATTGCAAATTGATTTCTTTTACCACATCTTTCATATTCTTCCCATTTTTGAAAGTAACTGGTCCTGAAATACCAAAAGAAAAATTGAGTTTTATATATTCCTTAGCCATCTCAACACTACCGCTATATGAATGCATAATCCCCCCAACTATTTTGGCATTAGTATTCTTCAATGTTTCATATGTTATTTGATGTGCATCTCTACTATGAATAATTAGAGGTAAATTTAATTTTTTAGCTAGTTCTATTTGTCTAATAAAAGCTTCCTTTTGTTCTTCTTTAGTTGTTGTATCCCAGTGGAAATCATACCCTACTTCACCTATAGCAAGAACTTTTTTATTTTGAGCAAGTATTTCTAACTTCTCATATTCTTCATCCGTATAATTTTTTATTTCAGTTGGATGAAATCCCACTGCCGCATAACATCCATCTATTTTACTTGCTAATTCAACAGCCTTGATTGAAGTTTCTAAATCATACCCTACAACAATCATCCTTTTCACATCAGCTTGATATGCCTCATCTAATACTTCTTTTAAATGACTTTCTAATTCTTTATTATTTAAATGTACATGAGTATCTATAAACATCTGCTTACTCCTATATAGAAATCTTTATAAAAATAAAATCCTTTCTTCATCCATTTTCCTTCCATCATAATTATACTACATCATTTATTTTTTTCAAAAAAGAAAACTTTAAAAAATAAAAACAACTTGTATGATTTATCAATCGTATTTACTTTATTGTTTATCATCAGGCATCTAGTACTTACCTAATTTAAGATGATAAAACGTCTTCTCCTATTCTATTTATTTAACATCGGAGTTGTTATAATCACTTATACCAAACAAAAATAGGATGTAGTCTTTTTTAGAAAAATAAATTTGCATATTTTGCCATTTTTATTTTTCCTTCATACATATTTACTATATAAATAAAAAGATAAAGTCAAATTATACATTTAACTTTATCTCTATGATTACTTTTATTCTATTTTTCCTTTTTTAAAGTTTGCATTCTTTTAATGTTTATCCTAACTTACCAAATTATTACTCGTTTATTTGGTGCAATATACATCTTATCCGTTTTCTTAACCTGAAAGGTATCATACCATTCTTGGAAATTTCTTGGTGTAATGTTTGCACGTAAAATATTAGGAGCATGGACATCCAAATGAAGAAGCAATTGTAAAAATTCAGTTTTTGCTTTCATACACCATATTTTAGCCCAATTCATAAAATATTCTTCATATGAAGCATGAGGTGTATTTTTCATTATTTCAAGAGTAACTGCCATTCCACCATTATCAGCCATATTTTCACTAACAATAAATTTACCATTTACTTTTCCCCATGAAAGTTCAATACCATCAAATTGTTTAATCATCGCTTTAATTTTGGTATTCAATCTTTTTTTGTCTTCTTTTGTCCACCAGTTATTGATATTACCATTTTCGTCACATTTTGCGCCATTGCTATCAAAGGCATGAGAAATTTCATGACCAATAACTGCACCAATACCACCTAAATTTTCACTTCTTGTTTGTTTGATAGAATAAAAAGGAGCTTGTAAAATGGCGGCTGGGAAAGTAATATCATTTACAAAAGGATCATAACATGCATTTACCATATGTCCTGGCATTGCCCATTTTTTAGGATCTGTTGGTTTTGTTAACTCTTCTAAATTTTCTAAAATTTTTATTTCTTTTAATGTATGTACAATATTATATAATGTGTCTTCCGCATTAAATACAAGTTTATCATAAATATCTTGAACTTTATCAGGATATCCCATTTTTACTCCAACTTTGGATAATTTTAAAATAGCTTTTTCTTTAGTGGCTGGTTCTAAAATTTCATTTTCTTGAATTCTTAGTTTATAAGTATCAATGATTTGATATACAATCTCAGTTATATCTTTTTTAGCTGCTTCACCAAAATATTTTTCGCCATAATATAAACCAACTGGTTCTGCATATAGTTGAGATGATAATTGATAAGCAAATTTTTCAATAGAAGTGTTTGCCGGGATGCCTGCGATAGCACGATAATACGTGCTACCTAATTCTCTTAATTCCTCATTTAATAAAGAACAAGAATCAATAAGACCAGTTACATATGACCAATGTTTATATAATTCAAATGTTTCTGCATTCAATACATCTATAAAGTTTTTAAAATATCTTGGTTCAGTCACAATAATCGTTTCTGGAATAAAACCAAATAATTCTTTTAAAATAGTTTTAAAATGAATTGTTTTCAATAATGTTGCTACTTTTGATACTTTCATTGGATGATAGATTTCAACATATTCTGACCACTCTTCACTAGTTTTTACTAGACTACCAAGCAAACGATCAAACGCTAGAGTATCTTCTATATATTGATTTTGATCTTCAGGACTTAACTCTGTTTTAGCCATAATCATTTTAGCCATATTGGTCCATATCCCTAAAATCATTTCTTTTTGTTGCATCATTTCTTCTTTATAATAGGAAGCATCGGGCAAAATAACGCTTGGACCTTGGATACATACACAATGTTGTTTTGTATTTTTCATATCTGTTTCAACCATTATCTGAAATGGTAATGGTAATTGATTGAGCATTAAAGTCTTATACATCTTGCTAAATGTATCCAAATTTTCTAATTTATCAAGAATCGAAAGATTCTTTAGGGCAGGAAAGATGCCATCCTTTTCTTTCTTTTCAATATTTTTAGCAATTTTAAACAACGTACATGCTTTTTCTAAATAATGATTAGGGTAAACTTCTTTATCACACATTTCTTTAAATTCATTTATCATTGTTTTCTCAACATCTACTGCTAGAGTTTGAAACCCACCTACCGATGGTTGGTCATCAGGTATTACTAGTTGAGCTAATTTTTCTTGATTAACATAAGTGTATAAATCATCTTGTATTCTTACTTTATCAGTATTTATCATTTTTGTCCTCCTATAAATAAAATACGTAAATAGAATCAATGAAACTAAATTATATTCATTATATCATATTATTTTATCATGTAAAATAAATTGAAATATATTTTTGAAATATAATACTTAAACTCTTTTTTATCTAATCATAATTAAAATGAAAAAGTATCTCTTGGACTTTCACATTACTAATATTCTTATGGTTACTTATATCACTTTGTTGTCTAATTTATCTAACTCTTCTAAATTAGCTTGATAATAATGATATTTACCACTTTGTATTTCTGTGCATAAATTATGTTTTTTCAAAACTCCTAAAAATTCAGTTACTTTTGTATTTCCTTTTTCTAGTATTCTACACAATTTTGCTTTAGTTAGTCCAAAATCACCAAAAATGCTACATTGTATTAATATAAATAATAATTGATTGATAGCATCTTTATTCTTATGTGTTTCAAATATTGGCGTTATTTTTTCTAAAATCATTTCATATTTATTCAATATTTGACTTTTTTCTAAAGCATATATTTCTGTTTTTTGATATGATTTATAAATTAAATCTAAAAACTCATATACAAATGTAGAAATATCTGCTTTATTCCTACTATCATTTGTATGAGAAAAAGCCTCTAAATACTGTGTTAAATTTTCTTTAATTGTCATACTTAATCTAAATCCAATCACTTCGTTAAAATGTTTAGATAAAATATAACTAGAAATAAATCTATTTATTCTACCATTTCCATCATAAAAAGGATGAATATAGCCGAAATAATAATGAAATAAAGATACCCTTATCAATATGTCTATGGATTGATCATTTAAAATATATAATGCCTTATTCATATATTCTATAATTTTAGATTCTGGCATTATTCCATTATGAATAATTTTTTCACCTGTTTTATAAATATGTACTGTTTCTTTTCTAAATATTTTGCCATCTGGCAAATTTTTCTCATCTTCTAATCTTATTTCATTATATAACATCTCATCATATAGTTTTCTAATGTCAAACGAATCTTTAAAATCTAATTGTTCTTCTGTTAACAATACATACTTATTCACAATACCTTCAAATCGATTTCTTGTATTTATCTTTTTTTCGATTTCATTGATTAAATCATTGATATCTTTTCTTGTAGATATTACTCCTTCTATTTCATTAGTGTATTCAATTTCATCAATTAATGATTTTCTCATATATTGATCAATTGCAATAGATGGAAGATTAGAAAAAATCTCATTGATTCGATTATCTATATTTCGTATATTTGAAACTAAAGCCATAATATATTTATCATAAGTAAAAAATGATTGTTGCTCATTGATATAAATATCAAATTTAATTGTTGATTGAGAATTAAATTTCTCATTATATATCCGATTAAATGTAGTACTATCATTCATAACAAATAATTTATATAAAGATTCAAAATTCATACTAACACCTCACATCATATTATATCAAATCAATTGAAACAAGTCAAATTTTATCATTCATTTTTTATATTTTTTGAACGATATAATAATAAATATTACAATAATATTGTCATAAAATGCAAAAAATGAATGAAATATTTATATTTTTATTATAATACATTTTAATTTTATAATTTTTGATTGTTGCATGAATGAGACTAGCGCCCCACTCACGTGTTCAAAAATCCTAGAGATTTGCAATCCCCCTCCTTATAAGCTATTATTAGTATAAAATATATAATTACTGCATTTATTACTATATTTTAGTTTTGTGATAAGATTATTTATAATTTAATAATGAAAAATAACTTCTAAGTTATTCTAGATGGTTTTGGTGAGCTTATGAAAACAAGAGTCAATTTTGTGTAATTCATAAAGTCAATAATATTCAATTTAAGTAATCAAAAATGCTCAAACCTTATATGAGACTTGAGCATTAATATTATTTAGTATTGATTTGTTTTTATTATAATTTATTATAATTTATTATATTTTGTAGAAACACCTTTCGCTTTATCTGCAGGATACTTTTTTTCAGTTTTATCCATTTTATTATTGATTATTTTTACAATATCTACATCCAATATTTGTGACATTTGAATACAGTAATTCATAACATCTGCAAGTTCTTCAAGAACTGCTTCTTTATTAAATTTATCATTTGACCATTGGAAGCATTCTAAAAGTTAAGCAGCTTCTATTGATATTGATTTTGCAAGATTAACAGGTGTATGAAACTGATCCTAGTCCCTATCCTTGTTAAATTTATCTATTCTTTTTTTTAAAATATCTAGTTTTTCCATATATTAACTTATTCTTTCTTTTATATACTCACTTAAAGATTTATCTTCACAATAGATATAACAACCTTTTTGACCTCTTGTCAAAAGTACTTTGTAAGTATTTTTAATTAATCTATCAGCTAAAGATTCATTTTTACAACCTTTAATTTTACTTGTCTTATCATCTTTACTAATTGCTAATTTATTTGTTGTAACTTTATCATCTTTAAAAATTAAATCTTTACCTATTATGACACCTACATAATCAAATTCCATACCTTGGCATGTATGGATACAACCTATTTCCTCAAATAATTTAGGATTTATTGCCCAAATATCATCACCATATAATTCTATAGTATCTTGACTCCATGAGCCATTCATTAACTCATATGTCTTTTGTATATCAAATCTAATTACTCTTTTTTTTGCTTTTTGTTCAGAACATCCCCATCTTTTAATTAAATTTTCTCTCAAGGTATTAACCATTGGTTTTTCCCACTCAACATGAGCAACAAATTCAAATAAATTAGCTTGTAAAAATCCTTCAGATAACCCCCCCTGCTCCACTAAATAAATCAATTACTGTTAATTTTTTCATTATTGTTTCACCCCTTCAAAAGAGATGCTTTTTTCTTTACATAATTGTTCAACGGCATATTCTGCTTTTTTAGTAGGTGTTACTTTGCCACATTCCCACCTACATATTGTTACATATGATACATTTAATATCTTTGCTAAATCAGTTTGACTCAAATTCAACTTCGCACGAATATATATTAATTTCTCTTTGAATTCCATAGTTTTCTCCTTTTTAACATCTTTTAACATATTTTATCATAATTCAACAATAAAAGCAACTTAATAGTTCAAATAATAAAAGAATAGAACATTAAAACTTATTCTCATCTATTAATTTATATAATATTTTAATTCATTAACTAGTATTTCATTTTCATCTCTCATATCTTCTAATGTTTTTTGTTTTAATTTATAGTTTTCTCCATCTGGATAAATATCATCTTTATATTTAGTTACAAGCAATTTTGATAAATCTTGTGATAAACCTTCTTTTATAAAGAACACTTGAATCTTATCATTTGTTCCATACTTAATTAAATTGTACTCTTGCTCATCTATAAAATCAATTTTATATAATACTTCAATGTATCTTAGTATATAAAAATCTAAGTAATCCAAGTCTTCTTTTACTTTTATGATTGCTAAATTTGTTAATTGTTTTTTGTTTAGGCTTGTCTTATCAACAAATGGGCTATTACGACCGAATGGTTGAGGCGTTCCCCATTTTCTGCCTACATATATATCATTACCACTGCGATTTTCCCAATAGTAAATCTGTTTAGTTATCATTTGTGAAAAACTTTGATTTTCTTTTTTCCACTTCAATACTGTATTATAATGATGTCTTGCTCCATCTTCATCTAAGATTAAGATTTTGCTATCTTTTTTATACGGTAATCCTTTTATAAATAAATCATAAATTATGTCAATTAATTCCTTACCATTTTTATTATAAGTCTTTATTCTATTTTCAATAATTTCTTCATATCTAAATAAATCTAAATCTATAATATTTTGATCCATCATTATTTTACCTATATTTGTCTTAAATTGAGCTTTATGACCATCTATTGCTTTATCTAATAATACTGATAAAGTTTTTTTCTCAACATCTTCAACTTTCTCTTTCGCTTTTTTTAAAAATGGATTTTCAACTTGATCATTTCTCTTATCACTGCTTGATTCCATTTTTAATCTTTCAGAAATGAATCCTTCATAATCTCCACTTATTTCTTTTCTCTTTATGAAATAGATATTTGACATTATGCCTTTTAGTCCTTCTTTTTTTCCACTAAATATAATATTGAATCTATTTACTCTACCAATCAAATTTATCAATTGATGGTAAGTTAAATATTTCGGTCCTTTATATAAATCAAGAATGAACATAGTAGTAAAAGGCATATTAACACCCTCAAGCAATGTTGAACTACATAATATATACTTTAAATTTTTAATTTTTCTAACACGATCTTCAATGTATATTCTTATATTATCAGGTATTAAACCACAATGATAAATTACACCTTTTTTCAGACCATCAATTAAATCATATTCTTCATTAACATAATTTGATATTTGCTTAATCATTTTCTTGATTTCTTTATCATCTACTTCACCTAGTTGTTCAGAAATTTTTTTCGCAATTTTGACTATTTCTTTGGGGCTATTAATATAAATTATATTTTTTTCAGTACCATATGACTTAATAAAATTAATATAATCATTTATTTGATATTTATTCAAAAAAATAAATTCATCGAAATACCTATCATATATTTCACTAATATTTTTTTGAAAATCAATTAAATATATATTCTCTGATTTAATTAATGGTTGAACAATATTTCCTTTAATACTACTTTCAATTACATATTTATGAGATAAACTATTTTCATCCTTAATTATAGGACTAAAATATTTAACTATAAAATTTTTATTTTTATTATTTAAATATATTATTATTTTTGATAGCAATTTAGATCTTTCATCATTTTCAAATAAATTATGAGCCTCATCAATCATCAACACATCAAAAACAATATCGTATTCATTTTCAAATAATACACTATATAAACGTTCTTGTGTCATTATATAAATATTTCTTCTATCATTACTAGGAACTACATCTTGATGTGTAATAATTTTAGGTTTATTTTTTTCTTTTTTAAAAAGACTATATAATTGTATTCTAGTCTGATTAATCAAGGCTTTTGTAGGAACGATTATACAAATATTTTTTTCTTGATAATTAGCCAAAACATATTTAAAAATCAAGTCACTTTTTCCAAAAGATGTAGGCGCTACTAACATATAATTAGAATCATTAGATAAAAAATCATTTATCATTTTTATTTGATCATAAGTATAACAGTTTTGATTTTCTTTATTGGTAGATGAATCAATTAACATATCATTTATTGATCTTTTTAAAATTCCGTTTTTTGCTAAATTATGCTTTTCAATAACTTTTAAAATTGGAGTATTAATTAAGTCTCTAGACAAATCATCTAATAATTCATAATCATCAGTACTTATCGAATACTTTACTAAAATATGATATCCAAATTTCTTTATATATTCATTTTCTGAATTTAAAAACAAGATAGCAACACTTAATAATTTTATTTTTTCTTCATATGTTAACTCTTGTTCAGCCAAAAACTTATGGTAAACATCCATAAATTTTAGTTCTTTAAAATCGTTCTCTACTTGTTTTAATGTAATATGTCTATTCATATGAAGTTCCTCTTATTAAATCAATAATGCATTCTAAAGTTTTCTTTCTAAAACATAAGAATGTTACTTTTTCAAAATCAGATTTATACTTATCTTTTAACTCATTTAATTCATTTTTATTGGTAACTTTTATTAATGAATTATTGAATACAACACTTGATAATATTACATTATCAATTTTACTAATTGAATCTTTTTCTAAAATTTCTTTAACCTTACTTCTTAATGAACTTCTTTTAGAAAGTACTTTCCCAACCTCAGATTTAGCAACATTCCATAAATTTAAATTATTCTTTTTAATAAATTTGTCATTACAATCTCTATAAGCTTCTTGGAGTTTTTCTTTATTTGTTTTATTTATTAAACTATCATCATTTTCAGATCCTGATTTAATCTCTACATACCATAAACCATTTTTAGTATCATAAAACATATAATCAAAACCACGTTTATTTGACTTATCCTGATCATTAAAAAATACTGATAAATGTTTGTAATTTGTAAAAGTTTTAAAATAACAATGAACTATAAATTCACCTATAAAACCAGCTTGAAATGCTGAATCCCTATCTTTTAGGCGATCTAAAAAACTAGATACCGTTTGCTGATAATCAAACATATCTTTGTTTTCTTCACCCCAACACATTGATATTAATTCGTTTTTAATTGTTTTTGCTATTTCTTCAACAAACTCATCTTCAATGTATATTAAATTTACTTTTTCTAATGTTATTTTATGTCCTTTTGCCATATGCTGCTCCGTATATTCCTGTAATTTATATCATTTAAATATTTAAAACTAAATAAAATTAACTTAACAAAAATAATAGCTAATTTTGCTATTTAGTATATTATTTTAATTTACTGCTTATTTTTTTTAAATGTTCATTTTGATTTTTAATTTCTTTTATCAAATCTTCTGATTCACTAGTAGTAGAATAAAACGTGACATAATTTTCTATTTCAATCTCAAAATTATCAGAAAACTCTTTTCCACTAATATCATAGGAAATAATAGTACCTTTAATATTCTTTTTATTTGGCAAATCTCTATATTCATTTGTTCCAATGAAAATATCATAATGTTGATTAACTCCAATAGTACATACTTTATTTTTAAGCTCATCCAGTGGTCCTCTATAATCATCTTCTACACTATTAATAAAATCTTCATCTAGTATTATTTTTGTATTATAAGAAACTTGATTTCCATTATTATTAAACCTTAACATCCAAAACGTTCTTTTCAAATAAACTATTTCTGCTGAAACGCTTGGTCGATTTATTAATGAAAACTGTTTCTTCATTTCTTCCGTTTGTTCTCTTGCTGCTTTAGCTGATTTAATATTTGCAATACATATAAATACTGTTGCAACAACATATACAAGTGTTATTATAACCATTAACCAATCTGTAATTGTAGGCATATATTATCTCCTGGTATATTATAATTGACTCATTTAATTGTCAGTTTAATATACCTTTTCCTTTCTTTCAACATAGTAAGTTGAATATTTTTAATTGATTTGATATATTTAGTGTGTGAATGTGGATTTGTAAAACTCCTTGTGGCTTTGACTACTTCTGAAAGGTTCTCACCACACCTTACACCAAAATAATGATTAGTTAGATGAATCTCGAATTCGCATATTGTACCAGGTTTTGTGGTTTAAGGATCGTGGATAACACATCACCAACAATAATGAAAGGAAATATTATAATGATCTTAATCGGAATTGATATTGGTAAACTTAGCCATACATTTTGTATTCTAAATCAATTAACTGGTGAAGAAATTGTCCCACCTACCAATATTGAAAACAACAAAAGTGGTTTTGACTTTTTAATAGATAAAGTCAAATGCTACAAAAACGAGGACATGTTATTCGGTATAGAAGATACCGGGCATTATCATTTTGCATTACTAAAGGCATTGCTCTCAAAAAATTATACTGTAGCTTTAATAAATCCCGTTGCTACAGATTTAACTCGTAAAATGCAAGGCGGTATTTCTAAAAATGATAATTTAGACTCTTTAACTATTTGCGATGTTATTTCTTCTAATTCTAGAAAGAAACCTTATCGTATAACAAAAGTTGATAAATTTGAATTATTTGAACAAAGAGAACTAACTAGACACCATCATAACCTTAAAGAAGAATTAAATGTATATACTAATAGATTACAAAAATGTATAGATATTGTTTTTCCAGAATTTAATTCTCTTTTTAATTCTAAATATGGCATTGTTTATACTAATGTACTTAAATCATTTGGTAGTGCCTTTAATATTGCTAATGCAGATATCAGAACTATTCGCAAATGTTTCAACTACAAAGGTAAAGGATTGCGTATTTCTTTAACTGCTGAAGACTTAAAAGATGCAGCCAAAAACTCTATCGGTATCCAATCAACTTCTGAAGTGATTCAAATTAAACACTTAATTAATCAAATAGAACTAATTAATGAACAACTTGCTGAAATTGATAAAAAAATAGAAGAGTTCAGCATTCAAACCAACTCTCCTATACTTTCCATACCAAGAATTTCGCACTTTTCTAGTACTTCTATTTTATCAGAGTTTGGAAGTTTTAGCAACTATTCAAGTCATAAAAAATTAATTAAATTTGCTGGAGTAGCTCCATATGAACATCAATCTAGTCAATTTAAGGCTGAACATACAGCAATAACTAAAAAAGGATCTAGATATTTAAGAAAGACTTTATATCAAATTATACTTCCCGTGATAAATCATAATAAAGTATTTAAAGATTATTATAATTTAAAATTATCACAAGGTAAAAGTCATCGTTGTGCTCAAGGACATTGTGTTAGAAAATTACTTAGGGTAATATATCACATTTGCACAAGTACAGATGATAATATTAAATTTGATGCTAATTTATTAAAATAACTAGGTTTTACTTTAATAAACTTTAAAAAACAGCCTTTAATTAGGTTTTTTCAGTATGCCTATTTTTACAAATTCACATTTTTAAAATTTAAAAGCTAACGAAAATTTTTTATCAAATCACTTGTTTTTTATATAGTTAGCTTTCTAAAAATTAATATTTATTTCTTTTCTTTCTTTGCACTTTTCTAGTAAGTACACACTCCATTGTTACTTTAAATCTATTAACTAATTCTTCATCATCCAAATCTAAATATTTCTTTGGCACAAGTAATTCCCCTGCAAAGTTATTTGCTTGCCATTCAGGATCTTCATAAGTTTTACATTCAACAACATCCTCAAACTTAAAGTTCAAAATTCTAGATTGAAGATAATGAAATAACTCATGTGCCAATGTAAAATTAGACCAATAAATATTATTTTCATAATCATCTAATACTTGCTCTTTAATATAAATAAAGTTATCAACTGTATTATATTTTGCTGGAACATTTTCTTCTAAATATGAATCATTATTATCTAATATTTGAATTGTAAGTAAACCTTTATCTGATAATTCGTTAATATAATCAAATATTGGAAAAGCAACATCATCTGTTATTCCTGCTTCCTTTCTTAAGTTAGAAGCAAGTTCTTCTATATCTTTTACGCTTAGTGGATTAGTTTTTATCATCTGAAAGTGCCTTTCTAAGCTTCTCTAATAACTCAGGGTCAGCATTTTCAATTTTTCTAGCGAAAGCTATAGAAACCTCTTTTTGAGCTTCATTCATTTTTGCTATTTCAATATCTACTCTTTGATTTGTTTCAATTATTGCTTCCATTAATTCAGCATAATCTTGATCATTTAAATTATACGCATCTTTAATTTTCTTTGCATATTCAATAGGTATCAATTTTCTTCCTACTTCCATTGCAGAGAGAAATGATGGCGATATTCCTAATCTTGTAGACATAGTTCGCAATGACTCACCAATTTCATCACGAAATTTTCTCATCGTTATTCCAAATTTACTAATCATTATTTACTCCATTATCTTTATTATTTTCAAATATTTCTATATCACCAATCAAATTACCTAGAAAAGAAGATGCGAGTTTTCGATCTAAATCATCATGTATTTTTTGGTTATCATAACTTCTTAAGCAATTATAACATGATGGATCGCAATTGCAATTTTCCATTCTTTCATACGCTCTTTCAATAATATTATACAACATTTTACCATCATCTGTAACTATTCTCCTTGAATGTCCTGCTCCACCAGGAACAGCATCATAAATAATTATTGAATTATACATTTTATGATTTTTAATTTTTAATGATAAGCAGGCTTTAATATCTTTTCTTTCAATATTCAATTCATCAGAAATAGTATATAAAATAGCATACATTGTTGAAATCATCGTTTTATAATCTGAGGTATCACAATCAAATGAAATTTTAGCAACATCTGTATTAAATACATGATGTAAAGAATATCTAATTAAATCTTGACAATCACATAAATACTGGCCAAATAAACTTTCATGTTTATGACTTGTTGAGATTTTTAAGTCTCCTCTTTTCATTTTCTTTGTTGCATCTTTATCATTTTGAATTGTCTCATCATCTGCATATGCAAATCCACATTTTTGACAAACATAGAAATTTTTTGAACATTTAACCATTAAAGAATCATTTGTTGTTGATTCAATAGTTACACCAATACCGTTAAATTTGAAATTATACTTATCTATAGTTTTAGATTCTTTATTCCCAATATAATAATCATCAGACTTGTAATTTTTCTCTTGTTTTGTTAATGGAACATCTTTATCCACTCTTTCAGTAACAAAGCCTGCCCTTGGTTCAATGCTTTCAAAGAAATCATGCTCATATAATTTCTTTCCGCAGGAGATACATTTCTTACCTTCGCTTGATATAGGCGTAACACTATAATTTAAAGCTTGACAATCAGGATCACTACAATATCCAAGAAATGCTCTATCCCACTCAAGTTTGCTATTACCGACTTTTGTTTTCTTTATATATCTACTTGTGTACATTCTTCCATCAGCAATAACTTCTGAAGATGGGGCATATTCCGCTATAGCCATTTGCAAATCTCTGCTTAATCTAAGTTTATTAATATTAGAAGCTGTAGTGTTTTGCTCTAATTCAACTGTATCAACAGGGAATCCATATCTTGGTAAAATATTGCCCCTAGCAAGAAAGTCAATTAATTTATTATATTTATAGTTATTTAATTTTCTTTCACATTTAGCGGCTTTATCTAAATCATTTTCACTCTTATATTTTTTAATTAACTTTTCAAATTCTTTTATATTATTCTCATATTCTCTAATTAAAACGGTAAATGCACCATTATCCCCAATAAAATCATTTAACCATGAGTAATCTAATATTCCTATTCTACTATGCAAGCTATCATTATTGGGAATTGATCTAATCAACATAACTCTTAATCGTTCTGGTTTTGTATTTAACCAATCAATAAATAATTCATATTTTTTTTGATTAATAAATAATTCTGCATCATTGTAATTATAATACTCGCTATGATCCGCAAAAAACATACTTAAAGCAACTGCATAAATATGTCTTCTTACAATTTTTTCATTATCAACCTTAAATAATGGTGGTAATATAACACCACTTATCATTTTCTTTGGCTCTTTATAAAATGATAAATCATGCGAACTTAATTTTGCAAATGTTAAGCAAAAAGCAGCTGCGTTAATACTTCTTCCAACACGACCAGCTCTTTGGGCATAATTGGATGGTAATGGTGGCACATCACGTAAAAATACTGTTTCCAAATCACCTACATCAACACCCATTTCAAATGTTGTTGAACATGACAATGCATTAATTTCTTTTTTAATAAACTGTTCTTGGTAAGAAGCACTTTCTTTCTTACTCAGTTGAGCGGTATGTTCTTTAATAAATAAAGGAGACATTCTATCACTAAAGTATAATTCAGCAAAGTGATTATTTCTGCTTAAGTCATCAGAATTCACAACCTCGACTTTTTCATTACAACGAACTGTGGAGCAACATCCATTTATATTAAATTGTGAAATTTTTCCACATTTAGTACATCTATACCAATTAATTGAATTATCTCCTGCAATCTTGACTTGGAAATATTTTGCAGGCAATACATAATTGCCATCTTTATTTTTGTCGACTAAGCAATATGAATTACCATTTTCAGGTTTAGTTAAATAATCAAAATATTGAATTAAAAATTCGAATGCATCTTCTTCATCAATATTTAAAAAGGTCCTTACTAAATACATTCTATTAGTTTTATAATATTTATCTTTGCCATTTAATCTAGCTCTTGGAGACCAATAAGTAATATATGATTTCTTTTTATCAGGTAACTGCAATTTTGTAACTAGCTTTTGAGTTGGAGTATAAAAAATATAATCTCTATCATTATCATCAATATCAGTATCACTATCAGTACAAATTGCTCCCATCTTTACTATTTCAAAAGCAAGCATATTTAAAAGATTCTCAGCAGTTTCATAAGAAACATTATAACTATCTTTCACTGCTTCGATTATTTCTTTTGTATTTCCTAAATAATTAAACTGTAAAACACCCAATGCAGTTAATGAAGTTGTTGAATTATATCTAGCTAATTCATTTAACATTGCAATCCAAGCATTCTTATTACTAACAACAGTCAAATTGCTCTGATCAGAATTAGACTCTGCAAAACTCCTTGTATTTGAAAAATAAGCTGTAAGTTTTGTAACAAAATCCGAAATAGTAAATACATTATTCAATATATTATTTCTTTGTTCTCTAATTATATGACATATTCCACGTCTTCTAATAAACTCATTATAGCTTTTACTTAGATAACAAACGAATTTAGCAGCTTCTTGTCTACTATCTGAAAATGCTAAAAATTGTCTACCTATCTTTTTTTCTTTTTTCTTTGCAGATAAAGAAGACTTTGCAAATATATTTGTAGTTTTTATTTCTTGCTCATCTTCTATATGCTCAATTTCAGGTAATTCCTCATAAAGAGATGTAGCCAAAACAGAAGTTGCAGCATCATTTCCTAAATATAATCTTTTATATATACCTCTATGACAGTTTCCACATCTTGAACCTGTTTCCATTTTTCTGGCCTTAACCACTTTGATATAATCATTTTTTCCACAATCACATGGCAAATTTTTTATTTGTTCTTCCAATACAATGGATCCACAATGTGTGCACAAATAATAATGTTCTAGTTTCTTTTCTTCTATATCTTCATCATCTTCAATATCACTATTTTCTTCTTCTGCTAAAAAGAAATAGTCAACATCCTCTCCAAGTTTAGAAACTTGAACTAATTGATTATCAACGATTTTTCCCACTAAAGCAAATTTCCCACATTCATCGCAAATAGAACTTTCAAAAACTGCATATTGTTTATTATTAGTATAATAAAATTTTTGTCTGATTAAAAATAATTTCTTTATTGGACTCAACGAAATATAACAACCTTCTAAACTTCTTATAAAGAAATGATATCTCGCATCTATTAATAATTTGCCATTTTTTTGAGCTCTAGTACATAATGAAATAAATGATATTGTAGTATCGATGTCAATATCTAAAATATTACTGATATCACTAAGAGTAGTAACATTGCTAGCATCTTCTCTTAATTTCTGGTATAAATCAGTTTTTGATATAAAATCATATAATATTTCATTTTCATCCATTGTGTTATCAAAAACAATATTGTATTTTTCTAAAACATTTTTTACATAATTTGATTCATCTGATAATTCTCTATATAAATCATTATTATATGATTTTGCATCATCTAAATGTTCATATGTTAATCTAGTAGCTCTAATAATGTTTTTCTCATCAAATAAAACACCACATAAATTTTCAGCAAACTTTACGATATCTTTATTAGAATCACTGTTAGTACCCAAAGTAGCACTGGTTAATATAAACTGAGGTTCTTTCTTGGATGAAATTCTAGCTCTTAATCTTCTTAATAAAATTGCTGTTTCAATACCTGTTGCTCCCGAATATACATGTGCTTCATCTAGCACTACAAATCTAAAATCTGACTTTGAAAATAAAACATCATCTTTTGGTCTAAATAATAAATGTTCTAACATTGCATAATTAGTAAATAAAATATTGGGAGGAGTTTGTTTCATTTCATCTCGTGAAAGTAATTCATTAGGAAGTCTTTTTCTTAGCTCTAGAACAGCCTCATTTCCAAACATTGCTTCATATACAGAATTAGCATTATCTTCATTATACTCTGTAGCCCCATTATATACACCAAAAGTAATATCAGGATAATACATTAATATTTTCCTAATATTTTTCATTTGATCATTAGCTAAAGCATTCATTGGGTAAATGAACAATGCTCTAACTCCAGACCCTAAAGTACCTTCTTCTTTTTCCTTAAGTAATTCGTTAATTACCGGAATCAAAAAACAATTTGTTTTACCACTACCAGTACCAGTAGAAACAATAGCATTATGCCCTGCCACTATTGATTTTATTGCTTGTTCTTGATGTAAATATAATGGTCTATCAATTGGTAAACATCTCTTATACAATTTTGTATTAGGTTTCCCACTTTCTAAATTTCTAAACAAAGGAGATAAAACTCCATCATCAATTAATTCAGAAATAGAATGGCCATTTTTAAAAGCATCATTAATTTCAAGCCATGGACCGCTCGAAACATTACCTCTTAATTCCGTTATAAATTGCTCTCTCAATTTTTCATCGGCAATTGAAAATGAAGTTGAAATATAACTAATAAATTCTTCACGTATATTTTTCGAAGCTACTACAGGATTAAACATATTATATTACCTCATAAATAAAATAGTCTATTGATCTATTTTTCTTTCCATTACTCTTTAAGCAATTTGTAATTTTACCAAATTCATCAAGTGTAAACTCATTATCAAAATCATATTCATCATCATAATAATCTAATCCATATCCCATATACAAAAATTTATTATTTATAAATTCAATACGAACAGGATTAATTTTACAATATGAACCATCTATTTTTTTCATCGCATTCAAATATATTTTCTTTCCATCTTTGTCAACAACAAAAATTGAACCAGAATACAGTTTTTGACCATTTTGGATAGACAAAAATTTTATATTATCTATATATATACTTTTGATTAAAACATCATCTACACAATTAAATAATTTAGCTTTATTTATAAATATTTTTTTATTCTTATACTCAATATTACGTTCATCGCCAAAGACAAAATCTGAACTATATATTAGTTTTTCACTTTTTAAAAAGCCTTTACTAATTAAATATAAATTCATAAAATATTTATTTTCTTCCAAATTATCAAAATCTAATTTTTCTTTTTTCGATTTTAAACTTCTACTTTCCAAAACTTTTTCATTAAAAATTATATCCAATCTAAAATCGGAATTTTTATCACCAACAAATCCACTTGGATTCCAATATATTTCATTTCTCATTGAAAAAATAAAGAAAGGATTATCAATAAATGTTTCATTCAAATATACATCGCCACAATCGAAATATTCATCATTTTCTGTTTTTAAAAATAATATTAATGGTTTAGTGTATTTATTAAATTCCTTTAATGCGTAAATTGTTTGACCAAGTTTGAAATCATGGTTACTTGAGAATTGTTCAACAATGTTATCATTTAAGCATAAAACTAAATTCATATCTTTTGGCATTTCTATAGTCATTACTGATGAGTTTGTAATATCTTTATACCACAACCCATTTTTAAATGGTTTATTATTCCAACTACCATCATCAATCTTCCATCTAATTGTAGGTGGATTAACGATAATCTCTCCTCCCTCCAATGGAATCGAAATTTCTTGTTGATTAATATTAAAAACTTGTTTTTCAAAATATTTTTCAGTAACAAATTTAACTTCACCAGATGAATCATTTCCATAATAAACTTTTTTATCAAATGTAATTCTAATATCTTTGAATTTAATTAAATTAATTCTGCTGATAATAGAATTATCACTATATTTAAACACACTAATTTTTTGCGGTTGGCCAACATCTAATAAACTTGAAATACAAAATTTTGATAATCCATCAACCAATTCAAAATCTGTTAATTTAAAAAATGTTTCTTCATATCGCACACCATACTCTTTTGCCTTATTTTTATCACAAACAATATATAAATCACCATCTATTACTTTATATTCAGAATCTCCATATCTATAAATGGCTTCGCTATTTTGGTTTGCAAAAAAATATAATTCTCGATTTGTTTTTTCATTGAAGAAAAATATTGTTTTATTTGATGATTGTAATAAATCACCTTCTTGAGCCTCTAAAGAATAAATATACGGGTTTTTCCCAAACCTATGAATATCAAAAGGTTTTTGCAATAAAATATTAAAATCTCTTATGAATAGATTATAAACTCCAGGAATGCATTCATCAGATATAATTTCTTTTGAATCTTTAAATAAAATATAAGATCTATTTAAGCTATCCTTTGAATTATATATAATATTATCACGATGTGTTATTTCAATATTAATATTATTACTAACAAAATTTGCAATATCAAATTCCATCGATTTAGTCTGCATCAAAATACCAGAACCCTTAATAGCTAATGGCTCACAATATTTTTTTTCACCATCTACTTTTAATTCTAAATATGGCTCATAATCAAAATTGTTTCTTAATCTAATAGCAGGTATTTTTAATTTGACACAATTATCTTCTAAAACATATTTTGGTCTAATTAATGAATAATCTGAAACAATAGATACACGCTTCCCATGTTTTTTTCTTTCTTCTCCAAATAATAATTCTTTAGCTTTCCACCAATTAGATAACAAAACATGCATTTGAGTGTTTAAAGAAATAGGTTCATTATTAAAAAGAAAATTAATTGATGAAATTGTATCTTCAATCAAATAAATCATTAAATCTTGTCTGTCAAGAGCTAAACCTCTAATTCCTGCTCTTATAGAATAAGCTTTACTTCCAATTACAAAATCATCTTCATCATTATTATTACTAAACTTATTTTGTAAACTTTCTGCAATCAATTGGAAAGCAACATCATTTTTTATATATTGTTCTTCCAAATCATTGCAATAAATTATCCAGCACAAATCAAAAAATGATTCAATTGAAGATAGCGGAGCAAATGAATGACTACATAAAGTAGCATAGTACTTTTTCTTAAAAGAGTTAATCATAAAAACATTTCTATCTTTACAAACCTTTGTAATTACATTAACTAATTGTGTATATATTTTGCCACTAACGTAGTTACCATCGTCAAATTCTCGTAATAATAATTTTTTATAAACATATTCAAAAAAAGCGTCTTCTTCAGAATTCCATTCCTTGGCAATATTTACTAATGTTACAAAAATCAAACTATAATCACTATATTTAATTGTTGATCCCCAGGTATTAGCTACATTTCTCAATATACAACTAGATAAATTATACATTTCGTTTAATTCATCATTTGTAAAAATTGTGTTTCCAACAAATTTTTCTTTTATAGAATCATTTATTTTTACTTTCAATTCTTCTGTCATAAATTCACCATTTTTTATATAATTCTCATAAATATATAAATTTTTCACAATAAAAATATAAATTTTGATAAAATACAATAAAATTATAACATATTTTTAAACTGATGTCCACCTTTTGGTGTATAAAAACAATAGTGGATTTAAAAAATGCTCGAAAATATTTTATAGAATAAACTATACTATACCTTCGAGCTTATTTTTATTTAATGTAATTACTAAATAAATATAAATACTATACCTTCATTACCATAATCAGAATCATTTTTTATTTGATTCCCATATTCCATCTTTGCTTTATAATAAGGTGATGCACTTGTTAATGGTTCATACCTAACTTCACCAGGAAGAAAATCTCTAATAAGCCCTTCATTCTTCATTTTAAATAAAGATTTTATAGCAGCTTGCTTTGAAGAGCATGAGCCTGTAGTTGAACCATATCCAGTCATTATCTTAAAATATTTTGTTTCTTTTTTTACAATTTCTCTTAATCTTTTACCAATATCTTTTTGTGGAATAGATCCATGAAATTCAGTGTATAAATTCATCTATCTTCTCTCTCCACCTTTATAATTTGGATTATTAGGATTTAATTGGTTAGCCCTATTATTTAGCATTTGTTGGTGAACTACGCTATTTCCATTCATTTGATTTGAATGATTGTTATTATTTGCAACATAAGCCTTATTATTAGGGTTATGTTGATTAGCATAATGATTTAATTGTTCGTGTATATGTGTGTAACTAGATACTCCATTTCCCTTACTCATTATCTCACCTCCTCTTGCTGTTTATATTTCTTTAGTAATGGTTTAAGCCATGTATTAAACCATAACTTAGTCTTATCAAATCCTCCATCATGATAAACTGCTCCAACTATAGCTTCTAAATATGTATCGTGCTTACTTGATGCAACCATTTCATGCTGAGGATTATTCTTTGAATAAAAGTGTTTATCATTATAAGCATAATTAATGATTCCTTCTTTTATAACAATAGAATATAAAGTCTTATTATTTTCCAATTCCATCTTATATTTAGTGATTTGTCCCTTTGTCTTGAATCCGGCTTTATAAAGATCATCTGCGATTAATGCTTTAAGAATAGAATCTCCTACCGTTGCTAATCCTTGATTAACATATTCTTTTTTCTTTTTACTTTTACCAGGGACAGTTATCTTAATTGAATTCATAGCTTCAGAAAGAATATTAATATCAATAAATTTGTAATGAATTTTTTTAGATAGTTCTCTCATTTTGTTTTCAATATTATTAACCATTTAAGCCATCTCTTCTTAATATTTTTTTATAATACTCAATAGGATTTATGTCTTTTATATTAACAATATCCTTATAATATTCTGTTGTAGCATTATCAATAAATTCTAAGTATTCAGCATAAGTAAATAGCTTCCAATTATCTAAAACAGGAATTAAAGTTTTACCACCCAAATTACAGAAATTTTGTTTTTGGTAGATAGTTGTATCTACTTGAACAGTTTTCCCTTCAATGCATTCAAACATTTCATTATCCCAACCATTATTAAATGATTTCCATTGATATAAAACATTAGCCCCTGAATTAAGCATTACCTTGAAATATGGAATTTCTTCTATTTCTTCAATTGTTCTATCTTTTGTTTCAGTATGAGATGTTTTGCTACCAAATATACCATTATCTTCAACAGTAACTTCATAATGAAGGTTTGCATATAAAATGGAATCCTTTTCTAATTGGCTAAATGAATACAACATATATTCTAAAGCCTTTAGATTTCCACTTTTGCATACATCGTCTGACTTATAATCATACGAGAATGAATATAGTTTGTTAAGTTCCCATAAATAACTTTCGTTTTTTAACTCTGATATTTTATTTAAGATTTCTATAACAAATTCTTTTTCATTCTTTTCATTAACAAAAGCTAAGTGACGTGGTCCATATTTTATATATGCATAATAGTTTGTATCAAATTTAAAATATTGCTTAATAAAAACAAATTCCTCTAATTCATTATTCGATAATTCATTTTTAGCCCATCTTGGTAATAATTGATAGAATCTTTCTTTTACCATTGCACAATGCTCAAATAAACTTTTTAGGTTATCTACATTCTTATTATTGATATCTTCTCCTAATTCAAAATTAGAAAGGTCGTAATTTCTTCCCCAATAATGACTATTGTCTTCATTATTTAACTTACCATTATATAATTCAGAAAATGTGACATTATAAAGTTTGGCTAAATCATATAGATGTTCAGTAGTTATATCATCGCCATTTTCCCATTTAGATACTGCAGCCTTACTTACACCTAATATATTTGCAACCTTTTGGATTGTATATTTATAGTTATTCCTTAATTCTTTAATTAATGTCGATGTATAATAATTATTCATCCTCAATCACCTCCATTTCGAAATATTTACCCTTAATTTCTTCTAAAGATAACTTATCTAAATCAGATAATAATTCCTTAGTTAAGTCTCTATCTCTTCCTTTTAAGTACTCATTATAATCAATTTTAGATTTCCAAAATTCTATATAATCTCTAATTGATTCTTCATCAGTTCCGCCAATGATTTCATATTTATGAATCTTATATTCTTTTTCACCTGATTGAAGCATTTCTTTTAATTTATCTATTTCAATTAAGCCTTCAGCAATTGATTTTTCAATAGCCTTGTACTCGTTCAAACATTTTTCTAGGGAACTATCTAATCTTTTAACGTCAGCCATCCAATACTTCTTATCTTGATTAATATCAATATTGTGTTTTTTAGCTTCCTCTAGGTAATATTCTTCAGGTACTTCATCATGAGTATTAAACCATTTATATATCTCATCAATATCAGAATAGTCATTTCCACAACCATAGCCCTTAAGACATCCTCTCAAACTAAAATAATACTTATTTAAAAATCTATTTTTAGCATTATTTTCTATTTTATAAGCATTAATTTTACCTTCCTCATCTACTAGATGAACTTCAATAGGTTTTAAGCATAAATTATACAATTCTTCTAATCTATCAATGATTCTATGTGTTTCATAATAACCTTTTTTAACATTAAAAAAATATTTATTAATACTGGCACCATGAGTAATAAGTTCTTTCATTTCACTTTTTACTTTCATTTCATGATTATACTCGCCATTTTTTTCTTCAAAATTTTTGTAATATCGAGAACCAAATGCAGATGGATTTTCATCGTATGGTTCTATATTTTGAAACATTGCTAAAAGCATATCCTTTTGCCAATCTTCAATATCATTAAATCGTTCCTGTAAAATAGGTTCATTATTTAAATCAAGAACATCAAGACGAAATCCAAACCATAACTCTTTATTTTCCACAAATAGTTTTTGAATCTCCCAATACTTTTCTTCTGGGTTCATATTTCTTATTTCTGTTAATAATCCATTAAGTGCATCTTTTACTCTTATATATTGGTCATTAACATCGATAGTTGTATATTCATCAACATATGTAGATGCATGATAAAAATTATTAAATAAGAATCTAAATTCGTTTTCTTCGTTAGAAGAGAAGACTCTATCAATTCTAATAAGTAGCATTTCTTTAAATCTTGAAGTAATTAGTTTAATTTGTTCATTACGGATTAGATATAAATTAGCTTTTTGATCATACTTCATACCCCAGTGTTCATCTGCTAAAAAGTAAATTTCAGAATAATCAATATCATTACTATCTTCACCGTCAAGGATTTCATCTATTGTCCTATTATAAATTTCAGAAAGCATTTCTAAATTATCAGGAGATGGTAATGTAGAACCCCTTTCCCATTCTGCAATAGCGTTAACAGATATATCTATTCCTTTATCTGAAAATTCTAAAACTAAATCTTCCTGCGAGAAAGATTTACCATCTTTCTTTCTTATTTTTTTGAGTCTTAGTTCTTTTAAATATTTACCTATTCTTTTCTTATTAATCATTCATCCATCCTCCTTGAACATACTTTTTCATTTCTTTTTCCATTTCCAATGCTCTTAACCTTTGACCATTTCTAGGCTTCTTATATTTCTTTTTGTCTTCTTCTGGGTAAATGTCTTCTTGCTTTACACAATTATATAATCGTTGATCTGAAGAATTTTGTACTTTGAAGTACATATCTGCTTCCATTATTTTTAAGCCTGTAAGATATTCTTCTAATTCGATAGCAATTACATCTCTAATAGCATCCTTATGATGATGCTTCACTCTAGGCTTTTGTCTAACAATCTTAGCAGCTTCTTCACCATCATTAGCCTTTACATAAAAGCACTTTATTATATAATTGTTTCTACCGACATGCCCACATTTAGCAAGCACCTTGTAGTACATAGTGTTTTTTCCTCCTTGAACACTAATATTATAGATTAAAAAAACAAAAATAAGAATTACCCAGCGGTTAAACTTTTAATTAACATTGTTGATTAAGTTAACTTTTACTTTATTTTATCATTTTTATTAAATTAAATCCACTATGTAAAATAAAAAAGCAAACATCAATAGAAAATGTTACAAAAAAATGTTATCCAATTAAGCCTGAGATAAAGATATAAATATGTTTTTGGAAACATATCAATAAACCATCATCTATTATAAAAAGCCAGGACTCTAAAATCATTAGAAATCCTAGCTTTTAATTCTATTTTCATTGGTATATTTCCCCAAACTAATACACTTTGGTACTCTTAACCCTATGTTGAACGTTATAAAAGTCCAAAGGCATCGATATGCCCTCATATACGAGTGTCTTTTAACTTTCAACATTAGCCTTGAAAGAGCATTAAGTCTTTTTAAAAAATAAGCCATTTTATCTAGTCTAATCTAATAAACTATCAAAAATAGCTCAAAATACTCATATTTTTGCCTAATTTTGTAATATTTTTACTATTTTTTATTGAGACAAATTAAACATTCAACATTAGAAGTAGAAGGAAACATGTCAAGTAATAATACTCCAAATATATCTGTATGAAGAAACATATCAATTTAAAAAAATTTATAATTTATACCTACTACAATAATTACATAGCAAGTATATTATTTTGATTTTTCTATAATCAATTCAACTTGTCTAATCATATCTTCTTTATTTGGCATATAAGTAATATATTTAGATGCAAATATTTGATTAGAAAGTCCGCCCAATGCATATTCCAAGTTTACATTTCCTTTATCGGTATAAAGAATTATTCCAATAGGATCATTATCTCCATCATCGTTAACTTCTGCTTTATAGTAATTTAAATACATATTTAATTGACCAACAGCTTCTGGCATAAGTTGAGTGGTTTTAAGTTCAATTAAAACATATGCTTTAAGAATCTTATTGTAAAAAACCATATCAGCATAGTAGTGTCTATTATTATATGTTACACGTTGTTGTGTTCCCACAAACATAAAACCTTTACCAAGTTCAAGTAAGAACTTTTCAATATGAATAACTAAAGCTCTTTCTAAATCAGATTCAAACATTGGTTTATCTTCAGGAAGACCTAAAAAATCAAATACATATGGATCCTTAATCATATCTTCCGGTGTAGAAATTTCATTTCCTTTTAAAGCTAAATTTAAAATAGTTTGTTTATTACTTTCACCATTAGATAACAATAATCTTTCATATAAAGATGATGCAATTTGACGTTTTAATTCTCTAACACTCCATTTAGCATTAACACATTCTTTTTCATAAAATGTTCTTCTATCTTTATCATTGATTGATATAAGTTCACAGTAATGTGTCCAAGTAAGTTGGCCAGTCAGTGATTGGACACTATTGTAGTTTGTATAAAAAGATATCATATTATAGATGTTGGATTTAGAAAAAACTCTATCATACTTGTTAGTCAGTTTCTTTGATAATTCCCTTATCAAATTAACTTTATACTGTCTATCCTCGATATGAAGCATTAAATCCTCAGCAATTACTCTACCTATTTCCATATAAGTATATAAAAGAGTAGTGTTGACAGTTGTTGAAACATGTTCTCTAACTTTTATTAGTAATTCTTCAATCTTTCCAACTAGTTCATTATTTGATAATTTGTCAATTCAAGTATGAAACACTATTCCAATAATTTCTTTAATGGTATTTTGTGGTTCAAACCCCGTTATTTACAAAATTTTTGCTTGGTTCAAACCCTTGCGTATAGCCGAATATGAGAAAGGACAATAAGTTGTTTATAGAACATAAAAAAAGCATATATTCTAGATATTTCATCAAATATATGCTTATTTTTATTAAAAGTAGCTATTTTTCAAACTACTTATAGACCTTGCATTGTGGTGCAAATATGCGGGTTTGAATATAATAATATATCAATCAACAATATCTCCACTTCTTTCTATTTCATCTATTCTATCCCATATTACTTTCTCTATTTCTAGTAGTAATTCTACTGTTGAAATATGCTTATCTGAATCTTCAGAATTTTAATAAATGACTATAAGGTTATTACGTAATTCATATAATAATCTTCAATCGTTGTTTTCTTGTTTGTTCTATATCCATAGCACCATCTCTTTTGCTACAACAAACAATATACTAAAAGATTATATTATCCAGCAATACGATAATTAATAAAATTAATAAGTGTTTTTCACTCATACCTATTAAAATTGAACTTTCAACCCCTATCGTATGATGAAAAACAGCTATTTTCTCACAACTCTAACTACACCACAAAATCTCAAGTTTAAACACAAATATAGTAAAATAGCGTACTTTTTCAATTAAAATCGCCTATTTTTGCCCTATTTTCAAATGGACAAATTCAACATACAACGTTACATAAATAACACAAAAATGATGCATTTACTTCTTTTTTACTACTCTACTATTTTTATCATTTATTAGAATTTTTGCGATAATACCTATTATTTATAATAGATATGATTGTGGATATAATCGGAAAAATGGTACATATCAATATAGCCAATTTCATTCCTACTTGTTCAGCATTTAAACCATATTGTGAAGCAGTATGAATTATATTAGAATGCTTTGCAACAGCATCCGTAATAATACCAATTAACTGTGGACCTACAGAAGCCCCTAAGTCACCCCCAGCAGCCATGAATGCAAATAAGACAACACCACCATTTTTCACTTTGTGATTGCATTCTATTAAATTACCAGGCCAAAGCATGGAGACACAAAAACCTGTCAATCCACAACAAATTAATCCCAAAAAAGGAATCATACTAATACCAGCAATGATATAGCAAATCGTTGCGCCAAATGAACCTATTATCATAATCTTAGACAAGTGTTTTCCATATTTAGAATATAACGTTCTTCCAAGCCCTAACATCAGTGAAAACATTGCAACACCAAATATATCCCCATAAACTTTAGGAATCCCAACTGATAATTCCAAAAAGGTAGATGCCCATTGAGACATAATATTTTCAGTAGCTCCACCTACAAAGATTGCTATACATCCTAGCCATACCCATTTATTTTTCAATAAGGTCTTTATTTTAAACTGCTTTTCATCAAAATAAATATTTGGTAATTTACTGATACTAAACAGTATGATGGAAAGAATAGGAAAGATAGTAATGATGAATATAAAATATTGCCAATGATCATACCCAAAAATTCTCATAAATAAAGAAAAAACAATTACAATTCCCACAACACCCCAAGCAAAAACAGAGTGTAATTTGCTAACTTCTTTATCTGGATTGCTAGATGGTAAGGTAGCAACCAAAGGACTTAACAAAACTTCAACTAACCCACTCGAAATAGAAATAAAAAAAGTACTAATAACTAAACCAATATATTCATGATGCGGTAAAATCCATGGTGTTAATCCATACATAATCAATCCAACTACTGATAGAATTGGCATTAAAATAACGCATAGATTTATATTAAATTTCTTACTAAAAAAAGTAAATATCAAATCTATAAATAATTGTGTTAAAAACCCAATTACAATAAGTAACCCTAGTAATGAATATGAAATATTATACATTGTTTTTAGCGTTAAAAATAATAGCGGAGAAACACATGAAGTTGCTGAACAAATTATATTGGTTATATAACAAGCACTTATAATTGTCTTAGAATTTTTATCCATAAATTATGAATATCCCTTTCAATTTACAAATATCAAACGATTCAATTTTTTACTTATACTATTTAACTGATATTATCACTTTATTACGATGAATAGAATCGTATTTATTATATAGTATATTATACTACATTATTGTAAAAAGACATATTTTTACACTAAATAATATCATTCATTTATATCATTTCTTTATAAAAAATAAGCGGAAAAACCATTTATCTTCCACTTATTTTTTTATGTTAATATTTTTTCTCATCAACAATGATATTGATACAATTTTAATATTGAACCTATACCAGTTTAACTTCAAATTTGATTTTGTTTTTGAACTTTATCAATAATCAATTGAGCAATTTTCTCAGTAGCATCAAGACTAACATTTTTTTCTTGAGCTTTTTTCATCTTTTCCATGTCATTTTCACTATTTAGTAACTTTAACCCTATTTCAGTGAGTTCTTTGGCATTTGGTGCTGAAATTGACATACCAAGATGATGAAAGAAATTTTTATTAGCAGTTTCACACCCTGGAATAGGAAAAGTATGAACAAGGGGTAATCTTGATGCGGCAGCCTCAGTTGATGTAAGTCCTCCTGGTTTTGTATAAACAATATCACAAGCCTTCAAATATAAATCCATTTGATTGGTATGACCTAAAATAACAAACATTTCATTTTTGCCATACAATTTAAGCAATTTATGATATATTCTTTTGTTATTTCCACATATAACAACAATTTGAAGATAATTTTTATCTTTAATTTTATTAAAGTTTTTAACAAGTTGAATCAATTTACCAGCACCCATACTGCCACCAAGTAGCAAAGCAATTTTTTTATTTAATTTCAATTGTAGTTTTTCTCTTGCTTCCTCTTTGCTAATAGGGTTTAAAATTTTAGGAGTAAAAGGAATTCCTAAAGGGTATAGTTTATCAATCGGCATTCCTCGTTTAGTAAAATCGCTCATCAATAATTCATGAGGAATGATATAAAAATCACAATCTGTTTCCTCCCAAAATGGTGTACAAGTATAATCGGTAGCAACCCCTACAAAAAGTGGCAATTTGACATTTTCTTTTTTCATATAAGTTAAAGTTTCAGCAGGAAAAAGATGAGTCATAATAATTGCATCATAGTGGTGTTCTTCTAAATAAGGAATTAAATATTTTGCCATCTTTTTATTTATTTTATACACAGGGGATTCTTTTGAATGTTTACTAACATACATTCCCAATTTATACACTTCTCCAAAAACATAAGGAACCGTTTTGACTGTATTGACATAAGCATTCGCAACTCTTTTTGCTACTTTTTCTCCTGCAAGCGTTAAATAGTCAAAAACAAAGGCTTCATGTCCCATTTTTTCAAATTGAAGTTTTAAAGCATTTGCAGCCGCATCATGACCTCCACCAGTTTTACATGATAAGATTAAAAATTTCATATTAACGTTTTCTAAAGGCAAAGCGCACTTCAGTTTCCTCCATTTTTCTAAATGATGCAAGATGTTTAATGCCAACAATCATTGAAATACTAAAACATCCAATAAAAATGATGAATGATTTAACAATAAAAATACTTGTTAAAATAAAAGCAAAATAAGCAAAAAAGATTCTTAAAGTATGTGGTTTGACAATAATGATTAATGAAAAGAAAAGAAGCCAAAAAGCAAGTAAAAGTCCCATTTGCAAATAAGGAAATAGGCCTAATAAACTACCAAAACTAACCGCAATACATTTTCCACCACCTTTAAACCCACTATAAAGAGGATAAGCATGGCCTACAACAGGTGCAAGCATAATAAATGAAAACAAAATATGATTAGGTGAAATCGTATTTTTAGCTAAATAAACGGGAACAAACCCTTTGCCTAATTCTAATAAAAGTGTACAAATTCCGCATAGCATGCCACCTTGAATAAAAGCATTTGCAGTTCCAGGATTCCCATCCTCACTATCTTTTTTCGTATCCACTTGTTTAAAAATTTTAGGGATTAGATACCCAAACATAATACTACCTAATACATATCCTAGTATAATAAAGAAAATATAATGGATGGTAATTAACGTTTCTTTATTCAATATTAGTAAGTAAGTATTCATAAATTACACCACCTTTTTATTCGTATAATCGGTTAAGAATGCGAAGAAATTCTTGTGAATCGTGTTCTCCTAATTTATGAATCATCTTATTGATACTCATTGCAATATCATCAATAATTCTTTTTGCCACAATCTTACCTTTTTCTGTTAATTTAATAATCGTTTTTCTTCGATCATCTTCAGCCATCATTCTTTTAATAAAAGCCTTTTTTTCTAAATTTTTAAGCGTAGATGCAATTCGACCACTTGTTAATTGTTGAATTGCACATAGTTCACCTGGTGTTAAATTTTTTTGATGAATTTCTTCATAGATAAACAGGGTTTGTAAAATACCATTTTCTCCTTTATCTAATTCTTTCACTTGATGAATAAGGTGATTTCTCTTTCGAAAAATACGCATAAATTTATATGATAATTCTTTATAATTCATTTCATTTCTCCTAATTATCTTCTACTAGAAGATAATTATATCATCTTTGTCACATCTTGTCAATAGTATATCGTATTTATATATTCAATAATAAAACACTCTATTCTAATGTTTTAACATTTCATAGAGTGTTTATTTTATAATTTATAAAGTGATTTTTATTTTATCTTGCGAAAACACCATTATTCCAAATTCTACTTGCAGGATAAGTTCCATCCCATTGTTCCCAAGTTGTTGTACCAGGAACAATACTATGTAAAGTAATCGTTTTAGTCTGACCATTTAATTCAACAGTTAAATCATAAGATACTGTTGTAGTAATAGCTGGTGCTTTGATTACTCGGCCAGTATTATCAATAATATCAGGATTATTAGATTGAATAGAAATTTTTGCATTACTATAATTCTTTTGAATTTCATATTGTAATTCAACCATTTCCATAAAACTATCCCAATAAGAACCAGAAATCATTGTTTGAGGACAATTTTTACCACTCCAAGTATTATGCATTTTCACTCTTGTTGTATCTAAATCATTTCTTAATAAGATATCGGCAACAAGTTGTGCAGTTCTTTGGAATGTATCATAGATATCACCAGATAAATTAGAACACATTTCAATACCAATTGAATTATTATTTCCACCACGGGAACCAATTGTATTATAACTAGATGAATACCATAATGGTTCACCAATATAGTAATACCCATTCTCTACTTTCCAAGTTGGGCCAAGAATTGATAAATAACTAGCAGAAGGCGCCGCACCATTAATTGTTGGCACTTCAATTTGTGTAACAGTTCCATTTAGTGATAGATAATAAGCAGAACCACTTTGTACAACATCAAATTGAGGTGCTATATTGCTAGTAGCAACCGCATTGGTTTTCGTCCAAGTAAAGCTTGCAGATGTTCCATCACCGGCATGATATGCAATATATTTTTCAGGAACGATACCATAGATGGCATCATTACCTACTGTATAGTGAATGGAGGTTTCACCGCTTGACATACCTTGAGCAATTGATACAACTGTACCTGTAAGTGTTGCGGTGTCATGAACAGTAACAAATTCAATTGTATCTACACTTCTACGTTCTTTATGGTTATTTGGATTAGCCTCACTTGTTGCATAATATGTTTCATCCACTTTAAATTCATCAAATAAGTATCTATTGACACTTCCATAAGTAGAAACATATACTCTTTCAACACCATCATTATATAAAGATATGTTACCCGTTTCTACTACAGCAAAATTGTTTCTAGCAAGCAGTGCAATCAATCTATCGATATCTGTATCTTCTGAATATACTCCTACAGTGATACAAACTGATAAATTAATTTGAGTTCCTTCAATTGTAACTAAAACATTTGCTTTACCATTAGCAAGAGCAGTTACAAGTCCTGTTTCCGACACTGTTAAGATGTTCTCATCACTTGATTCATAAATAAATTTAGCGTTTTCTGTACCTTTTCCATAGGCTGTAGCAATGATTTGCAATGTATCATCAATATGAATTGATCCATCATAGTGTTCTTCAAATGTAATATCAACCGATTGAATCGAATTTACAGTAATTTCATGTTCATAAGCAACTTTTCTTAGATAATCGTAAATTGTGATTGTTGCTTTTCCGGCATTAATAGCAGTAATTAAACCAGTGCTTGATACAGTAATAATATCTGTGTTACTTGATTCATAGAATAAATCTTTAAAATATGCATCACTTGGTTCTACACTTGCCACAATTTGGAAAGTATCACCGGTTTCTAGTTCATCACAAATTTCATCAACTCGAATATTAGTTACAGGATTTAGTTGTTCCCATTTTGCATATAAAGTAAGATCACCATTCAAAGTTTCTAAACTAGTATATAGATTATCCTCGCTATCATACCATCCTAAGAATTTATATCCTAAATAACCAGGAACAATCAATTTATCACTATATCTTGAAGGTACAACTAAAGTATCATCTTCAGGTACTTCACTAAAGAAATATACTGTAGCTGGTTCATCTGCGGTAATATCCTCAATCGCTTGATCAAAAGCAACCATTTGACCAACTGTCAATTTAGTTGTAATTGGGTTAATACTTGCCCAATAATTGTTGTAAGAGTTAGAAATAGTAATAACATATTCAGCACCTTCTGGCCAACTAGATGCACCAGAAGAAATAATTTGAACAATTTCATATAAACCAGTTTCTAAATTTTTAGCTATATAAATACGATCAGAAAAAGTTGCTGCAGGATCATAACTACTTGTTCCAATAAAGATATCATTCGTATATCTTCCACCCCAGAATGTACCATTATTATAATTATAATTATTAATCGTTAAATGTGGAGCATTGCCAGAATGAGCAACTAAGTATTCTTCTGAATATCCACCATTAAATATATAAGTTACATCATAAATTTCGCCTTCTAATACTTTCCACTCAGCTACTAACACAATATCACCTCTTGAAGTTGAAGGAATTTCAGTTACATAATCTCCGTTTAAACTCCAACCTAAAAATTCACAATTCAATTTTGTAGGAGTAGGTAGTACAATAGGTTCACTAATTAAACTATTATAAGCAGTTGGATAATTTCCTTTTAAAGTACCACCATCAAGTTCATAATTGATAACATAAAATTCAAGTGGTTTTGCTTCATCAACAATTGGTTTAGTTGCCAAAGTAGTACCTGATGTTTTTAAATGTTTAAATAAACTAGCATAAGAAGTTAGATCAGTAATCACTTCACCCTCATTATTTTCATAATAATTAGCACCAAATTCTGCCAAATGTGGATTTGTAGTTTCAGTATCAGAACCTTGATATGTTCCAAAATAATGAGTAGTAGGAAGTCCTAAAAATTGATTGTTATCTACTTTGCAACTCCAATTAGATGTACTTGCTCCATTATTTCTTAACCACATATAATTATAGCAATGATCAAAAATATTGCCTGTAATTTCCCAAGCTGTTTTATTTTCTTGGAAAATATGAGCAGAAATTGCACCATTATATGGAACCGCATTAGACTGATCAGTACCTATTTGTTTAAAAGTATTATTTAACACATACACTATTGTATTTGATCCACTAGGTCCGGATAAAGCATACATAAAGATTGCATTGTATCCATTATTTTGAACACTTTGTTCAAAATAATTATTCGTAAATGAAATAATACCTTGGTTATAGCCACCCTCACATCTAATAGCATCTCGATCAAAGTCTAAGAATACATTCCCTTCTACTGATAAATTAACAACTCTATTGATTAATAAGTTAACATCACTAACATTCGTAAATCTATTATTTGCAAAATAGAAATGATTTGTTGAACCTCCACTTGGTAAATTGAATTCTACAAATCCTTTCATCACATAACGATTGATAACCCAATCAGTAGTAGAAGCATTTGTATCATAAACTAAATTATTTACAAACTTAAAGTTATGATACTCTTTGTTTTCACTTCCAACGATTTTAGCACCCTTTGTAAAGGACAATCCATCCATTGTAAAATTATTAGCAGAAGCAAGAACTGTAATAACGCCTGTTAAAACAGCTTCTTCTTCTCGTGCGAAAGTATTTGGATTGGTTCCTGCATTTGGTCCAACAATTGTTAAGTTAGCCAAGGAAATCGTAACATTTTCATTATACTCACCAGCTAAAATAATAATCTTACTTCCTTCTTTAGCATCGTCTAAAGCAGCTTGAAGTGTAGAGTAATACCAATCCTCTCCAACTCCTACATATAATGCATCTTCACGCCATTTCGCACTAAGCACAATATTTCCTGTTGTTCCTTTTTCAATAGCAGTAATTTTTTCATCATTGAAATACCATCCAACAAAAACGAAATTGCCATTTGTTGGTACCGGAAGTTTGGTTAATCCAACTTCACTATCATATTTAGTTGGAGCATTTGCTGGTAAAGTTCCACCATTTAAAATATATTGAATTTCCCAAAGATCAGCACTTTCATCAACATATTCAGGAACATCAGTTTCATTTTCATAATACGTATCCCAGCCATCAACACCCATAAATTTACTTGCTACTGGAGTTTGATCATAGTAATTATTAGCACCATCAATATTAAAAGAATATGCATTTTTAATATAATAGGTAGCTAAAGAATTCAATAATTTATTATAATTGATATGCACATCATGAGTAGTTTCGCTCATATCAGCTGTTTGATCTAATCTAAATAGCATATATGAATTATCTACCTTATTATATTGGAATTCAATTTTAGCAGTTCCTGTTGAGGCACCACTATATTTTACAAAAGTTGCTGCAGCATGACTTCCTGCTGTTTGACCACAATTTTTGAAAGTATTATTTTTGATTTCATAGGTTCCTTCACTATAAGATCTAACCCAAATTGTATATTGAGAATAATTTTCAAAATGATTATTTATAATTGAAACATTTCCCTTCACACCAAAGGAAGCCGTATTATCAATCTTAATTCCATCATTATAGTTAGCACCATTACCAACAAAAGAACAACCCTTTATAGTTAAATTGATTATTTGCATACCATAAAAAATCATTGGTCTTCCTGTAGATTTTTCATATTTGAGATTTGTTAATTCTACATCCTCAAAAATGGCATTTGCATCATCTGTTTGTGGAACAAAATGAATAGGTGCAGTTAAACTATCTTGTGCAGTAGAATTGACTGTTGACTCATAGCAATAAATATTTGTCAATTGAATATTGCTAACACCACTAGTTGAACCAACAATACGTCCCTTTTCAGTTAAAGCGATTCCATCAATCACAACATTATTTGAATTGATTAAAATATCACTAGTAAAAATAGTTTCTGCATTTCTAGTCTCATAAACTGGATTAATTCCCCAATTCGCACCATTGATGGTTACTGATTTATTGATTGTAAAGCCTTGATAAGTACCGGCTACCACCAAAATAGTATCTCCGTCTTTTGCAGCATCTAGGGCTTCTTCTATTGTCGCATATGCATTTTCATTATTTGGATCGACAATTAAATCTTTTTCAACCACTTGTTCTTGTTCCCATTTTGCAACAACTGTAATATCGCCTCTTTGCTCACCATTGATTTGTTCAATTAATGCATCATTGAAATACCAACCCAAAAATTTAAATCCTTCTTTTGTTGGAACTGGAAGTAATGTTATTTCATCAATAAAGTATTTTGTTGGTAAGTTATCGCATACACCACCATCTAATTCAAAAGTAATGAAATATGCAATTTGTTCCCATTTGGCATAAAGAGTAATATCTCCCTCTAGGCCAACTTCTAATTTATCTACTAATTGATCATTGAGATACCAACCCAAAAATTGATGATCTTCTTTTGTTGGTTCTAATAACTCAATTGGTAGAGTCAACATATCATATCCTTGGGGATTATCAGGATGATTGAGGCCTCCATCAAGTTGATAATCAATAGTATATTTTGTAACTATCCATTTGGCATAAAGAGTAACTTTACCACTCATGGATGCATCAAGCTCTGTTATTTTATCACCAGTACATTCAGCATCTAAATACCAACCATCAAAAGTATAGCCTGTTTTAGATGGATTATTTAAACCAACTGGTAAATCAGAATCAGTATATGATGTTGGATTATTTGGATGATTGATACCTCCATCTAATACATATTCTATCTCATATATTTCTTCTAAAACCGTAACATCAAAAACATATTCACGATACTGTATACCATCAACACTTGAGGTAACTCTAGCAATAATTTGTGTAGTACCTTTAGATACCGCTAAAACATACCCATCATTATCAATAGTTAAAATCTTATCATCATTTGATCTATATGTTATAATCGGATCGATACAACCTTCTTGAAGAACATAAGAAATTTTATATGTCTGTCCTTTTAACATCCTATCTTTTACATCAAATTCAACATCTAATGTCTCTGTATAGACAACCTGAATTGTTGTAGTTGCATATACAGAAGGGTTATCTTTAACAAAAACTTTTAATTCTGTTGTCCCCTCTTTTAAACCTGTTAATATTCCATCAATATAGGTTGCAACGGTTTGTTCAGATGATTCGTATACTAATTCATAATTACTTTCATGTGAATCCTTGACAACTGTAGGCATAAAGTCTAATTTTTCACCTACTTTAATTGTGTATAATTCTTCATCAAACTTTAACTTGATATATCCGTCTGGAATACATGATACCAAACAAAGAATTACACCAACCATTGATAAAATTAAAAATAATCTTTTTCTTAATTTTAACATTTCTCCTCTTCCTTTCATAAAAAGATATTTAATTATATCACTGAGAATTTTTTTTTGCAAGCGTTTGCACTTTTAAAGTAAAGGAAGATGATTTTGTTTTTTATTCACTTTTATTTAAATTATTTTTCTTTGTAAAAATATAAAAAAACAAATAGAAGACTGTCAAAATTTAATATAGTATCCTATTTAATTTAAATGAATTTTTCCTAACAAAAAGCTTACTAGAAATCTAGTAAGCTTTGAATTATTCAAACTTATTGTGCTTCATCTTCAACAATCATAGTTGAAACTAAAGCTTTAAATGCAACACTCCATTTTGTATTATACATACCAACAAAATAATTAGTTTGGCCATTTGGAATATATACTTTAAATCCTTCAGGCACTTTATCAAATAATGTATCACTTACATATGTAATATGTGCTGATGTTGTAAAACGAATGCCCGATAATGTAGTATCAATAAATGCACTTGCATCAATGGAAGACAAAGTTCCCGTAGTATCTTTTAAAATAGTAGCCACACCATTAAAATTACGATTGGCAACAACTAAAGTATAATATGTTGAAGTTGCACTTGCCTTACGATAAATTAAATGATCAATTTCAAAGAAGAACTCATTTCCATCTTCAATTATAATTTCTGTTATATTTGGACAATTCGCAAATACATTTGCAGCCAAATCCTTTGTATTGGCAAGTAGTGTTACAGCTTGCGAATATTTCGCAGGAATAAATTCAAGTTTAGTTGTCGTTTTGCCACTCGTTGTTGTTGTTGAATATAAAACATTATTGTATACTTGATATTTGCTTGAACCATCTTCAACAGTAATGCTTTCAAGTTTTATTAAATTTGCTAACGCATTGACTTGAATGGATGTAACGGTATTCTTGACTTCAAAGGTTGTTAAATTTTTATCTGGTACAAGATATAATGTTGTCAAAGATTTATTATATAATGCCCCATTCACACTTGCATAACTTTTATTATCAGCACTCACATTGATAGAAGATAATTTCTCACATCCTAAAAATGCATTTAAATTAATATTGGTTACACCTTGAGGAATATATAATGAAACGATTTGACTACAATTTTTAAATGCCTCTTCACTAATTTTTGTTAATGTTGACGGAAAGGATATAGCAATTAATGATTGACAATTTTCAAAGGCATTTGATTCAATTGATTTAACCCCTTCTGGTAAACTTATTGCCGCAAGTTGAACACAATTTTTAAATGCTGATGTACCAATATGATCAAGAACACCATGAATTGGTAATTGAATTAAAGAGGTACATCCTTCAAACATTGAAGTTGCAATAGCAGTTGCATTCGCTGGTAAACTAATACTATTTAAAGCAGTACAATCTTTAAAGACATTGATTCCAAAAGTTAAAGGGTCACTACTATCAGTACCAAGAAAAGTAACTGTTTTTAAATTGCTACAACCTTCAAAAGCACTAAATGCAATATTTTCAATTCCCTCAGGAATAATAACACTTGTAATCGTCTTATTGTTTTTAAATAAATTTTCTCCTAAAGCTTTCACTTCTACACCATTAATTTTAGCAGGAATTTCAATATCACCAGCTAAATCAGTGGCATCAACAATTGTTTGTGTCTTACTATCAAATTGAAAAACACTAACCCATTTTGCAACTAAAGTAATATTAGAAGTTACAGGTTTTGTAAAATCATATGGTTGATCATTGAAATACCACCCTACAAAATGATACAATGAACGCGTTGGGTCATTTGGTCTAACAAATGTCGAGCCAGACTTTACTTCAATCTCTTTTACAAGAGTACCTCCATTAGAATCAAAAGTTACAGTTAAAGTTTTAACTGGAAATAAATCTGGATTATCATTCATAAATTTATCAAATGCAATTGTAATTAAATCTTTAACTGTGTTGCTTGAAACGGTTGCACCAGAAACAACAACGAATGAATCATCTATAGTTGTGCTAGTAGCACCGTTTAATCCCATTGATGAACCATTAAAGCTTTCCCCTTTACCTAAAGTATCACTTTGTGTTGTAACCATATTTACAATCTTTCCATCTTCATCTATTCCTACATATAATTTTACAGTAGTAAAAACATTAGCCTTTTCAAGATAATAAATACTTACTTCTTTACCATCTTTTACTGCTTTATATTCAGCCTTTAAGTTTTCGGTTGCTGTTATTGATACTTTTGTATATTCTGCTCCTGCAACGATTTTTTCTAATTGTGTTTTTACCGCATTGGGGATTTCACCATCTGCTTCTTCATCTTTATAAGATGCAACAAGCGTAAGATTTGAATTTACTGGTTTGCTAAAATCATATTCAGAATTATCTAACATCCAAAACACAAATTCTTTTCCCTCAACTGTTGGCGCAATAATTGCTGTTGCCAGTTTTCCTTCTTCAACAAAATATTTTGCATATTCTTGATTGTTGACTTCATATTTTACTTCATAATAAGTTCCTAAATTTCTTTTTTTACAGCTTATAAATGTAAAAGAGAAAATAGTTACTAAGAAAAGTAAGAATACTTTAGTAAAAATTTTTTTCATATTTCCTCCTAAAATTTAAAATTTTGACAATATTACTATATTATCATACTATTTATTCTATTATTTGTTAAATGTATTTTTTATATATCTATATATAAAAAAGGATATATGAAATGATAAAAATTAAAACTTGGGTTCTATGTTTTAATAAAACCCAAGTTTTTTATTTTATTTAAATATATGATTATTTTTTAAACTTTTACTCTATAACCTCATAATTTTTAAAATAACTTTGCCAAATGATTGTTTGATAACTTTCATCACCATTACAATAGATGGTAACTTCTAAACCATTTTCTGGAACTAATTCAATGTAATCAACAAAATTAGCATATGGATATAGCATTCCTTCTTGATATAAGCCTTCAAGAGCAGGTGCTGTATCACTTAAGAAAACGAATGTTTTTAATGATGTACAGCCATAGAATGCTTTGTCACCAATGGCCTTTAATGTGGATGGTAAAACAACTTTTTCTAAAGTAGTATTTTGATAGAAGGCATTGAGTGCTATCTTTTCTACCCCTTCCGGAATAACAAATTCAGAACTGGATTTATCATTATAGGCATAAAGAACCGTCTTAGTGGAATTATACAATACTCCATTTTCATATAAATAATATTTATTAAGATCCTCTACAACAATTTCTTCAATATGGTAACTTTGATAGAAAATATTTGAATAGTCAAAATTACAACAATCATTGCTAATAACAACTCTTCTTAAATTATCACAATTAGCAAATACTTGTTCTTCAATATACGTTAAATTATTTGGCATTATTACTTCTTCTAATCCTGTATTAGCAAAAGCTTTAAACCCTAATTCTTCAATCATATTTAAATCTATCTTAACTAGATTAGTAGCATCCCTAAAAGCTTGTGGATATACATATTTTAAATTAGCTGCTTTTACTGCTATAACATTCGCTTTTTCAAAACTATTATTCCCAATTTCTTCTACATTTGTAAGATCAATATTCATTAAGTATTTATTAGAAGCAAAAGCATAATCTCCAATTCTTATTGTTTGTTCTAAAACTTTATATGTATCTAACAATTTACCTGCTGGAAATAGTACCAATTCACTCAAATCTTTTGAATATACAATACCATCAAATGAATCATAATCCAAATTATGAATTTCAAAATTTTCTAAACCAGTACAGCCAACAAATGAACTTGCAACATCAATTCCTTCAACGCCATCAGGTATCACTACTTCTTTTAAAGATGTACAATTAGCAAAAGCAAAACTACCAAGCGTAGTTAGAGAAGTGGATAAAGTAAGACTTTCAACAGATATACAATTATTAAAAGCATCTTCACCAATTTCATAACAATTACTAAGATTAAGGGTAGTAAGTGATGTACAATTATTGAATGATCCTTCACCAATATACTCAACTTTTTCAATTCCTATCATATTTTTAAGAGATGTGCAATCTTTAAAACTATTTCTTCCTTGAGAAATTCGCGTAACATTATTTAAATCAATTGTTTCAAGCGATGTACATCCCTCAAAAACTCCATAGTAAAGGGTAGTAATGGTTGATGGAATTCTAAATTCGACAAGCGATGTACAACCGGTAAACATATTACTAAAAGCATCTTCACTTACCCCACCTTCTTCATTTAAAAATTCTACATTATCTGGTAAGACAATTTTTGTTAGTTTATCACAATTACCAAAAGCATATGCACCTACTGTTAACAAATCTTCAGTAAAGACAAGTTCACGAACATCTGTATTATTTAAAGCACGACGACCAATATTGGTAATAGTACCACTATACTCTAATTGTGCATTAGTTAAGCCAAACATCATTGCAATTGGAAACTCTGTAATTTGATCATGTAAAGTAATTTTTTTGAGCAATGGTTTTTCTAATTTGCATGTACCATACGATTTATTAGCAGTGGTTTGCACACCTTCTTCGGTTATTAAACTAACAATAACAACCGAACGAATTGCTGTTTCTGCTTGACCAAATGCTGATTCATTAAGCTCTGTAATCGTTTCTGGTAAAACATACTCACCATCATAGTCCCAACAAGATGGAGTAAATAATTTTGTCATTTCTTTATTGTACATTACCCCACATTCACCATTTACTAAATATTCATTATCATCAGAAGCAGTATATTTAAGTAATTTTGTCGAATCTGCTGAAACGTATGCTTCAATTTTATTTAAATTTTTATGAAATACGACGCTTTCTAATAGTGGACACATACTAAAGGCAAAACCTCCAATAGTATCAACATTGCCATAAAAATGAACTTCTTTTAATTTTGGTAAATCAGCACAAGTTGCGGAATCTTCTCTCATCACCATAAAGCCCCAATCTTCAATGGTTGTTTCACCAAATTGTCCAATATCACCATAGAAATTAAGTATAGTCAATTCTTTAGCAGCAGATAGCGTAAATTCATTTACATTGCCAAGATAACCATAAAAATTGGCTTCTTTTAAAGCAGGAACATCATAAAATGCATTGGCCATATATGCAATATTTGAATAAACTGTTAATTTTTCCAATGAATGTAAGTGCGTAAAGGCTTCATATCCCATTTGCAAGTATGTCATATTGCCATCAGCATCATTTGGTGTGAATGGCAAAGTCACTTCTTTCAAAGATATACAATATGAAAAAGTCATAAAACCAACTGAACTTAAACTTGTTGTAGCAAGATCTGCTTTTTCTAAACTAAAACATAAGGCAAACGCTTCTTCACCAATTGTTTCAAGCGTTGTAGGGAAAATTACTTCCTTTAATGACATAGCAGCTCTAGCAACACCAGAACCAATGGTAGTTACTCCTTCTGGGAATACAATTTTTGTTATATTGTTATCTTTTCTAAATACATCATTAGCAATTACTTTGATACCATCAGGTATAACAACCTCTCCTCCTGTACCATTATAATAATATAATGTTTCATCAACAATAACAAACTCTTCACCTGTGTTCTCAATACCCTCTGCAGTAGTTGCTTGATTAGGTGTTGCGTTCATATAGTTTATATTAAGCGTTGTTACAACTTGATCTGTTTTAGTCTCTTCATAACTAGTTTTATTTAAATCTTGAGTTGAAGTAGAACCAGTTATAAATTCTTCATATGCTTCAATTAAATAACCACTTTCATTTAAGGCATAATCACCAATCGCAAGAGCTAATTTATGATTATAAATCTTGTCCTTATAATCAGTAATATCAACAGTAACAACAGTATTTCCCCCGCGAACCTCATCATAAATTGGAAATGCATTATCACAAATTAATTCAAATTCATCAGGATAAGCCTCTGATTCTGTAAGCAAACCAAAATAGGATAAATAATGATTATCATATGCTTCAAATTCAAGATAAGTTCTACCCTCTTTTTCATAGACTTTAGAATCTAATAAAGTTGGTGCCTCATAATCTAGAGTAAGTGGAATAACCAAAGATTCTTCTTTTTGATCAATTGTATCTAGAACTCCAGTAATGACAATTTCTAATTCTTGATTACTACCAACTAGAAATTGAGGAATTTCAATTTGTAACTCATGTTGTGTAGGAACAAGTGCACCACTATCATTTAGATATGTTTTACCTACATTTGTAGCATAACCATTAAAATATGATTGACGTGTATATTTATCAACAATTTCATATCTTAATTCTTTCACACTTCTTAAAAGACCAATAGAAACAGAATACAATACATTATTCCCCTCATAATTTAAAGCTATTTTATCTGCTGATGCAAGTGGTGCCTCATATCCGTCTGGTAAGATAAATAACTCATAACTACCAAGTGGAAATGGGTATCCTAACATTCCTGAAATATATAATCCTAATGGGATAGTAGGATATATTTCATACGTATCATCATAATATGTTGCATCAAAAATAGGAGCATCATCCCAATCACCATAAAATGCTAACCATGGGATAGAAAGATCAATATTAGAATCAATCGAATCTAAAGTAATATACCCTTCTACATACATTCCATTTGCAAAAGTGCTATCTAAATACGTTTTATCTTCATCAGTTAAGAAAATACTTACTTTAACTTTTGCGACTGAATTTGCCTCAACTGTTAATATTCCATCTTCATACGTTCCATTTTCAACTATATAATCTCTTTGACTTGCTTCAAGTAAATAAGCTTTTTCTAAAATGCGACCATTATAATCTATGCTATCTGTCATTACAATGCTATCTAAATTATATGATACATCTGTTGAACCAGTATTGACAACATTGAAAGTCATATAATAAATACCATCACGACTTGGATCATCACCTAATTCCAATTTGGTTCTATCCGTACCAGTAACACTTAAATAAACACTACTATTTAAGGCGGCATCAATATTAACTAAACCTGCTCCTTGCTTACGTGGGGTTGCGGGAACACCATTTTCATCTTTGATAATACTTGCAGTAGACATTAAAACTTGATATACCCTTGCTTGAAGTTCAGTTTCAGTCATTTGTGGATAATTTTCCTTTAATGCCTGTCTTACAAGTAAGGCTGCCCCTGCTAAATTAGGTGTTGCCATTGATGTACCACTATAATATGCATATGACATTTCATTACCATTTTCATCTTGAGTAATAGTAGGAACTGAAGAATAAATGTTTCCACCTGGAGCAGTAATTTCTGGTTTTAACTCGAGATTAGGAAGAGGACCAATTGAAGAAAAACTAGACATTTCATAAATTTTGTTATCCATATTAAAATGAATAATTCCTTCCTTAACCTTTGTTAAAACAGATCCAGAATCTACTGTTACTGTACATGTTGGAATATATAATTCTCCTTCAATAGATGCTATAATTTCACCTGGTTGATTATTATAAATGACACAAGCAACAGCTCCATAATATGCTGCAACTAGTGACTTATATTCAAATGACGTTGAACCTCTTGATACAACCGCAATTTTACCTTCTACATCTAACCCTTCATAATCTTCTAAATCACCATAATTTGGAATGACAACATATGGTAAAGATAATGTTTTATTTCCCTCTTCAAATGGTAAATATTCATAAAAAGGATATGATTCTGAGGTTGCCGCAAACGCAGCTGAATTAAAGGTCATATTCGTATTACCAGATACAAAATAATTCTTTAAAGTTGCATTAGATGAAGCAACTCCAAATGATGCATCATATGAAGAAGGTGAACCTACCAAACCATTATCAGGATTAGAACTTAAACCATTACCATAGATAGTACCATCTCCTGCTTCACCATCATTACCAACTGCCACACAAACGCTAATACCTACGGAACCTAATAAATCATAGACTTCATCAATAAATTCTCCTCCATCGCCTTCTGATGTAAAACCATTAGCAGAACCAAGTGACATATTGATTGCGTCTACTCCAAGAAGAGCACAATCTCCTAAAGCCGCTATGATATCAGTTGTATATGCTCCCGGTGTGCCATCTGAAAAAACTTTCATAATTGCCAATTGGGCATTTGGTGCAACACCAGTGATTTGATCATCATCACCAGCAATGATTCCTGCAACGTGGGTACCATGTGCACCATGACCATAGTAGTTAACTGCCATATAATCGGGATCAACAAATTCATCCATATCAGCATAATCAAATCCATAAGGAATTTTTGAACTCTTATAGAATTGTTCAGCTTGATAATAGTTACCACCATTGGCAACATTAGGATATAAGAATTCACTAATACTTTCAATATTTTGATATGTCAATGCAACATCTGTTAATTGTTTTTGAAAAGCCTGATGACTAGTATCTAAACCAGTATCAAGAATAGCCACTATCATTCCTTCACCCTTATAATTACTATTTGTAGCAAGAATGCCGGTTTCTTTTAAAGCAACATCATATGATGATTCCTCTTGTGGCATATTATATAATTCTGAAATTGCTACTTCTTTTACTTTTGCAAGTGATGATATTTTTTGAATATCTTTATATTTAACTTTTATACCTAATCCATTTAACAATGTCGTATAGGAATGTTTAAATTCATAGGCAATTTCATTTTCATCCAATAATTCTTTTACTCTACTTTGAATAGTAAGTAATCTATGAATGGTATTTTCACCATCTTTAGTTAAAGCAAATTCGGCTAATGAGCCCATAAAATTGCAAGCATGATATTCTTCTGTTAAAGATTTCCCCTCTAATTCAACAATCACCCATACTTCATCATCAGCTTCAAAAAGATGAGATTGATATAAATTATTTTCATATTTTTTTAACTGATTTAAATTAAAATTAGAAATCTGTGAAAAAGTAGGTCTTGTATTTTCAATTTTTGGAGAACTACCTTTACTATCTCCACATGAAGATAAACCAAAAATTGATAAAAACAAAATACATGTTGCAATGGATAAACTAATTATTTTTTTCATTTTCATCTTTCTTCCTCCCATTACCAACTATACATTTCAATAATCATTAAAATATTTTCCTCAAGATTTGCTACTGCCTCATCATAAGTTGCTTGAATAGCAGCAGAACCTAAAGCCATACTTATTTCATTAACATAATTTTGATACGTCATCTCAATTTCTTCAAGCGCATATTCTGCCATCTCTAAAGCATTGATTTGTTCTTCATAAGTTGCAAGAAGAGTTTCGTAAAAAAGACTAAAATCTTCTAAACATTTCTTAAGAAGAGCATCTGCTATAACTTTATCCTCTTGTATTGTTATAACTTCGTCCATTTTCTGTTTTGCTTCTTCTAGTAGCATACTAACATCTTCTTCTGATGACATGTTTCTTAAACTATTAGCATATTCAAAATAAATATCCTTCAACTCTTCTTGTTGTGCTGCATAATAATTATTCAAATCCAAAACATCAATATATGCTAAAAGTTCTAAAATATCACTATATTTAGGACATTTATCAACAGCATTGAATTGTTCTATAATCTCTAAATAGGCATTCACAACATCTTTTCTACTCAAAGCTAAATTTATCGTATTTATTCCTTCTTCCAAAATATTATACATGAATGTCAAAGCATCATCTGTATAATATTCTATATTTATGGCTGTAAAATACTTGTTTAACTCCATTATTTTAGTTGTTTTTAAATAGGCTGCTAATTCATGATCTTGTTCTTTAGTCACAACCTTTGTTAAATCATCAACAGCATTGAAATAGGTTGCTACAGGTAATGGTGCACCACCTTTATAAGTATTCAAAGTCTCAACCGTCAGATTTTTAATGGCAATCATTTTTTCCCATTCTTCACTATAATAATCATCCATATGATAAGTTGCAAAGATATCTAAGAACAAATTACAAAAATTTTTTACTGCCTTTGCCTGCTCAATGACTTGATTGTAAACATCATCTACTTCTTCATTTGTAGTAGCCTTTGAAACTGCATTTTTTCCTTCTTCAATAATTGTAAGAATTTCTAAAAATCCGTCCTCAGGATATAATCTTGCATCAATTTGATTAACAAATTCATCTAATTTGCATACTACCTCTGTTTGATAAACATTTAAGATTTTTCTAAATTTTGCCACGAGATTTAAATTTGTAGTAACATTACTATTAAAATCATAAATGATATCATCTACAAACCACCCTAAAAATGTAAACCCCTCTTTTTTTGGATCATTCGGTTTTGTTACTACATCACCATAACAAACAAGTTGATCCTCAATTTTAGGTAATTCTTCATCTGTATTAAATTTTACAATTAGATATTTACTTTCTACTACTTGATACGTATAGGTGAGTACAAAATCTTTATAGTTAATTATTGCATTTTTGGTTCCAATTGTTGTTAAATCAAAATCTGTTATCATTGATTCATCTACACTAACATCAAATACTTTGCCATCACTATAAGTTACTTCTAATTGAAGACTATTAATATCAAATGATTCATTTACTTCAAATACTTTTGGAACATCCGTTGACGCTAAGTTGACACTTACGATTTCGGTTGCCATAAAACATGAAGTTAACGTCATAACTATTCCAAAACTTAAAAAAAATAACATAACTCTTCTTTTCACTGTAATCCTCCTTGTCCATACATATTATCATTTTTTAAATGATGATAATAGTATATACTATAATATTTATTTAATAAAATAATATAATAAAGAAATCGCTTACATTGCATTTTTTTACTTTTTTTGATTTTTAAAAAATATTAAAATATTTAATTAAATTTGGTATATTTTATATTTTTTAGTAATATATTCTACTAATAAAATGATTAAAAAATCAATATAAAAAGGATTAGTATTTTCACAATTTACTAATCCTTTAATTTTGATATTTCTACTCTACATAGATTCTAATATACACTTCATAGTTACTATTATATTGATATACTCCCTTGACTGTAACCCAACCAAAAATAATACCTTGAATGGTACCAAATGAACTTATAGTAACCCTGCCATTATCTCCTTCTTCTTGATATGCTCGTCAATACATTCTCCAGCATAATTTTCATTATAACTCATTTTATAATATTTAAATTTAAAACAAAATAAATAAAAATAATATTATAGTCAAAATTTTTTTCTTCATATTTATCACTTTTTATTACAATTAATCTTTAACTCATTGACATTGATTATGTCATTCTTTTTAATCTCAATTAACATTGACCAAAAATAGGCCTCCGTACTATAATTTCCTATTTTAGTTGTTTGTTTGATATTTACGATTAAGGTAGATCCATCAACAATAATATGTTTAAGTTTTGTTTTAAGGTAATTGGCCGTTTCATATGTAACTATAATGAGAGCATTTTCTTTAAAATAGTTCTCATCATAATCTCTTAGTTTTTGATTCAAATCACTAGAATACCCATCCGAACTTTCATTATAAGCATCATTGTTCCATTCAGTACATTCCTTTTTTAATTCTTCTAATGATTTTATTAAACCATTACTATAAAGTTGTGTACCTTTTTCTAGTTTTTTGTAACCAAATGCCTCATTTTGATTATAACTTAAATTATAATCTATTTTATTTTGTTTATTACAACCGCATATGCTAAAAAAGAAAACAAAAATTACTATTAAACTTATACTTTTTTTTGTCATTATATAATTTACCTCCTAAAATTGACATATTTTATAAATTTTTAAAATGACAAGTCTAAACCAAAAGAATTTTATAATATTTAAATACGAATAAATATGATTATTTGTTAGATTTAGCATAATACGTCTTTACTTTTCATCGAGTATTAAATAGGTTATAGCTTATTATTTTTTGTTTTATTAGCATCTTTCTTTAAAAGAATTATATATCATTCATCTGTCGAATTTTGTTTTTTTTTATCTTTTTAAAAAAAATTATAGCAAATTTATTTATAACAAAAAAGTCTCTATTTTTCATAGAGACTATTTTCATTCAAATAAAATCATTAGTTTTCTAATTCAGAAACTGAACCAGCACCAACTGTTCTTCCACCCTCACGAATAGAGAATTTAGTTCCTTTTTCAACTGCAATTGGGTGAATTAACTTAACTGTCATTTGAGTATTATCACCAGGCATTACCATTTCAGTTCCTTCTGGTAATTCAATAACACCAGTAACATCAGTTGTTCTAAAATAGAATTGAGGACGATAATTAGAGAAGAATGCTGTATGACGTCCACCTTCTTCTTTAGTTAATACATAAACTTCTGCTTTAAATTCAGAATGTGGTGTAACTGATTTTGGTTTTGCAAGTACTTGACCACGAACAATATCTTCACGAGCTATACCACGAAGTAATACACCGATATTGTCACCAGCTTCTGCTTGGTCTAATAACTTTCTAAACATTTCAACACCAGTAATAACTGCTGAACGAGTATCTTTGATACCTACGATTTCTACTGTATCACCAACTTTAACTGTTCCACGTTCAACACGTCCTGTAGCAACGGTTCCACGACCAGTAATAGAGAATACATCTTCTACTGGCATTAAGAAAGGTTTATCAGTTTCACGAACTGGATCTGGAATATATTCATCAACTGTATTCATTAATTCTACGATAGCTTCTTTAGCCTTTGGATCTCCTTCAAGTGCTTTTAAAGCTGAACCACGAATAATTGGAGTATCATCACCAGGGAATCCGTATTCATTTAATAATTCACGAACTTCCATTTCAACAAGTTCAAGTAATTCTTCATCATCAACCATATCACATTTATTTAAAAATACGATTAATTTAGGAACACCTACTTGACGGCTTAATAGAATATGTTCACGAGTTTGAGCCATAGGTCCATCAGTTGCGGCAATAACTAAGATTGCTCCATCCATTTGTGCTGCACCTGTAATCATATTTTTTACATAGTCAGCATGTCCTGGACAGTCAACGTGTGCATAGTGACGTTTTTCTGTTTCATATTCTACGTGACAAGTATTGATGGTTATACCACGAGCTTTTTCCTCAGGTGCTCCATCAATTTGGTCATAAGCCATTTTTTGAGATAATCCTTTTTCTGCTAATACAGTAGTAATAGCAGATGTTAAAGTTGTTTTTCCATGGTCAACATGTCCAATCGTACCAATGTTTACATGGGGTTTTGAACGTACAAATTTTTCCTTTGCCATTATAAAAATCTCCTTTTTATTTTTAATTTCATTAATATTTTATTATAAATTCTTTTTTTTTGCAAGTAAAACGTAAGTTTTTATTATTGAACACTACGTTTTTTTACAACTGCTTCTGCAACATTTTTAGGACACTCTTCATAGTGATCAAATTGCATCGTATAGTTTCCACGACCTTGCGTATTTGAACGAAGAGCAGTTGCATAACCAAACATTTCAGCAAGTGGTACAAATGCTTTAATAGACTGCGTTTTTCCTCTTGCTTCTTGTCCATCAATACGTCCACGACGAGTTGATAAATCACCAATTACAGTACCAACATATTCATCTGGAACAATTACTTCCACTGATTCTATCGGCTCTAATAAAACGGGTTGACATTTATCTGCAGATGCTTTAAAAGCCATTCCACCTGCCACTTCAAAGGCAATTTGACTAGAGTCAACATCATGATATGAACCAAAAACTAATCTTGCTTTGATATCAATGGTTGGGAATCCCGCAAGGTTACCATTAGCAAGTGAATTTTCAATTCCCTTATTAACAGCTGGGATATATTCACGAGGAATAACACCACCTACAATTTCATCTACAAATTCATATCCTTTACCAGGGTTTGGCTCAAATACGACTACGCAATGACCATATTGTCCACGACCACCAGATTGACGAACAAATTTACCTTCAATTTCAGCACTCTTTTTAATTGTTTCACGATATGATACTTGAGGTTGTCCTACATTACATTCAACATGGAATTCTCTTCTCATTCTATCAACAATGATATCTAAATGTAATTCTCCCATACCAGAAATAATTGTTTGACCCGTTTCAGCATCAGTATAAGTTCTAAAGGTTGGATCTTCTTCAGCGAGTTTTGAAAGTGCAACAGACATCTTATCTTGATCGCCTTTCGTTTTAGGTTCTATCGCAACCGATATTACAGGTTCTGGGAAAACCATTTTTTCCAAAATAACAGGATAATTTACATCACACATTGTATCACCTGTTGTTGTATCTTTTAAACCAACTGCTGCTGCAATATCTCCCGAAAAGACTTCTTTAATTTCCGTACGATTATTGGCATGCATTAAAAGAATACGACCAATTCTTTCACGTTTATCCTTCGTAGAATTAAGCACATATGAACCTGATTCTAGATGACCCGAATACACTCTAAAGAAAGTAAGTTTTCCAACATAAGGGTCAGTCATAACTTTAAATGCTAATGCTGAAAATGGAGCATCATCATCTGAATTCACGATAACTTCGTTACCATCTTCATCATGTCCTTTAATTTGAGCAACTTCAATTGGTGATGGAAGATAATCAATAACAGCATCTAAAACTTTTTTTACACCCTTATTTTTAAAGGCTGTTCCACAAAGAATGGGGAAAAATTTTACTGAAAGCGTACCTTTACGAATAGCAGCCTTCAACATCTCTGCTGTTACTTCTTCACCTTCAAGATAATTCATCATTAATTCATCATCAAATTCTGCTACCGCATTTATTAATTCATCACGATAAAATTCTGCTTCATCTTGCAATTCTGCAGGTATTGCAATCTCTTGACCATCTTCATCAACACTACCCTCATTATAAATAAAGGCTTTCATCGTTATAAGGTCAATAATACCCTTAAAATTATTTTCCGCACCAATTGGATATTGAATTGGATGAGCATTGGCACCAAGACGATGATCTAATGATTGGCAACTATATTTGAAATCTGCACCAGTCTTATCCATCTTATTGATAAAAACAATTCTTGGTACTAAATAATCTGTTGCTTGACGCCAAACTGTTTCGGTTTGAGGTTCAACTCCTGCTTGAGCATCAAGAACTGTAACAGCACCATCAAGTACTCTAAGTGAACGACTTACCTCAACTGTAAAATCAACATGCCCTGGAGTATCTATGACATTGATTCGATGTCCTTTCCAAAAAGCAGTAGTTGCCGCTGAGGTAATTGTAATTCCTCTTTCTTGTTCTTGTTCCATCCAGTCCATTTGTGCAGCACCATCATGGGTTTCACCAATTTTGTGGATTTTTCCTGTATGATATAACACTCTTTCGGTAAATGTGGTTTTACCAGCATCTATGTGAGCCATTATACCAATATTACGTGTATTGAGTAATGAATATTCACGAGCCATTTTATTTTAATCTCCTATTACCATTGATAATGAGCAAATGCTTTATTTGCTTCAGCCATACGATGAGTATCTTCACGTTTTTTAACAGCACCACCTACACCATTAGCGGCATCCATTATTTCTTTTGCTAATCTTTCTTCCATTGTTTTTTCATTGCGAAGACGAGCATAGTTTGTTAACCATCTTAAACCTAGAGTATAGCGTCTTGCTTCTCTAACTTCAACTGGTACTTGATAGTTAGCACCACCTACACGGCGTGATCTAACCTCTAATTGTGGCATAATATTTTCTAATGCTTGTTTATATACTTCTAGTGGGTCACGACCTGTAGCTTTAGATACACGATCAAAAGCACCATAAATGATTTGTTGTGCCACACCCTTTTTACCATCCAACATTACACTATTGATTAGTCTTGTAACAAGAGTTGAATTATATATTGGATCTGGTAATACTTTTCTTTGAGCAACATGTCCTTTACGAGGCATGAAGGTTCCTCCTTTCTACATTTATAAATTTATTTTATCTTATTTTTTTCCAGCTTTTGGACGTTTTGCGCCATACTTAGAACGAGCTTGTTTGCGGCTTTCAACACCTGTAGTATCAAGTGTTCCACGAATTATATGATAACGAACACCTGGCAAGTCTTTAACACGACCTCCACGAATTAATACAGTATTGTGTTCTTGCAACTTATGACCAATACCTGGAATATAAGCAGTTACTTCAATACCATTACTTAAACGAACACGAGCCATCTTACGAATAGCAGAATTTGGTTTTTTTGGTGTCATTGTTGTAACACGAGTACAAACACCTTTCTTTTGAGGACAATTAATAGTTGTTGCAACTTTCTTTAAAGAATTAAAACCAATTCCAAGATGTGGTGATTTTGATTTTCTAACCTTATCTTCACGTGAATTACGCACTAATTGATTAATTGTAGGCATCTTTTTTCTCCTTTCATTTATTAGTTATTTGATGTATATTCCACATTTCCACGTGTTTCAATACTTCAAAAAATATAGTCTTGACAATAGTCAAAACATAACCTCTATTATTATACTCATTTTAGCCTTCAAAGTCAAGTTAGATACTCACATATTTATATTTTGCAATATTATTATTACAAAAAATTTAAATCATATACCAATAAAAATTATTCAGTTTAAAAGAAACCCCCTATAAAATATAGAAGGTTTCTAATTTTAATATTTCTTTTTATTCAACAATACTACCTTACCACCAGTAAGTTGAATCATTTTAGCAGCATCTAAAGAAAAATCTTGTGCCTTAACAATCAATGGTTTATCAATAATTCCCCTTGCAAGAACTTTAACAAAGCAAACATTTTTATCAATCAATTTTTTATCTTTTAAACTATTTACTGTAACTATATCACCAGCTTCAAAATTACGTGATATTGTATCAATATTGATGATTCCTTTTTTGTTACCAAAAATTTTTTCTTCATCAACTTCTTTTTCAATTAAAATGCTTGCAGTCTCATCAGATACAATCTCTTTCACTTCAGCTGCACTTACTTGTTGTCTTTGAAGTTCTTCCATATGAGCTCTTTCTTCTGCAAGACGTCTTTCTTCTTCTTTTGCTTTTTCTTCTGCAAGACGTCTTTCTTCTTCTCTTGCTTTTTCTTCTGCAAGACGTCTTTCTTCCTCTTTTGCTTTTTCTTCTGCAAGACGTCTTTCTTCTTCTTTTGCTCTTTCTTCTGCAAGACGTTTTTCTTCTTCTTTTGCTTTCTCTTCTGCAAGACGTTTTTCTTCTTCTTTTGCTTTTCTTAATTGTTGTTGTTGTATTTCTTCATTCGTTTTTTCTATTGGTTCAACTACTTGATCTTCCTCTAATAAAGAATCATCATATTCTAATTCACCATATGCACTTTTTACATTACGAACTAAATATGTATCCTTATCTGATTTTTTTCTTTTTAAGACTATTTTTGCCATCAATAACCTCCTTAATTTTATTCATTAGTTAATTGATATATTTTTGAATATTTTTCTTTTAAATATTCAAGATAATATTTCGGATTAAATTCTTCATGAGTTACCATTAATAATATTTCTTTTGGACTTTTTGAACCTGCATATTTATGCACTTTCTCTTTTAACCATGCATTGACTTTAGATAAATCATCAGCTCCAAAAGCCTCATCAATATTCAATTCTTTTTTCATTTGATGATAAAGTTGAGCAGCATAAGCACTTCCTAAAGCATAAGTAGGAAAATAACCAAATGAACCACCCGCCCAATGAACATCTTGCAAAATACCTTTTGTATCATTTGGAACTTCAATTCCTAAATAATCTTGATATAATTTATTCCAAAGTTTTGGTAACGCATGTACATCAAGATTTGATTCAATTATGGCTTTTTCTATATCATACCTAACCATAATATGAAGAGGATAAGTCAGTTCATCTGCCTCCGTTCTAATAAGCGTCTTTTCAATTTTATTTATAGCATGGTAAAAATCATCTAGTTCTACATCATGTAAATTTTCAAAAAATAACTGTTGTAAAACAGGATAATGCTTAGACCAAAACGGATAACTTCTACCAACAATATTTTCATAAAAACGAGATTGTGATTCATGCATTGCCATTGTTGTACCACCGCTTAAAGCTGTATCATCATATTTGCTATCGCATTGTCTTTCATAAGTAGCATGTCCTAATTCATGAATCATTGAAAAAATACTTGATGTTAAAAGATTTTCATAATAATGGCAAGTAACTCTCACATCAGTAGTACCATATCCAGAAGTAAAAGGATGTTCCGATTCTTTTGTTAAACCAAACTTTTTATCAAAACACATCACATCCATTAAATAATGAGCAAATTCTTTTTGTTTATCAATACTATATTTTTTATATACAAAAGAATCATCAAGAGGTTTTAATGATGTAATTTTTTTAACAAATGGAACCAATTCTTTTTTTAAAAGATCAAAAAATTCATCATATTCTTTTTTTGTAAAACCTTTTTCATAATCATTTAACAAAACATCATAACCTTTTAAAGTATCCGTTTCTAAATATTGAATATATTTTTTTTGCCAATTGATAATTTGGGCTAAAACAGGAGCAAATAAGGCATAATTATTATTCAGTTTAGCTTCACACCAAATATTATTTGCTTTTGCCAACAGCATTTCATATTCAATAAGTTCTGCTTCAGGGATTTTTAACTCTTTTTCTAATTCTTCCCAAACTTTAACTATTTCTAATTTTAAATCTGTTGTTAACTCTTCTTTTTTATCATATAAAGTTTTTACCGCCTCAACATATTCTTTACAATGAGATATTTCTAACATCATTGAAACAAGTTCACCAATTTGTTTAGACCTTTCTTCTAAACATCCTACAGGAGCTTCAGTTTCAGAATCCCAGCTAATAAGATACATTGCATAATGAAATGCATTCAATTTTTTTCTTGCTTTTTGATAAATTTCTAAGGCGTTTTCCATCAATCAACCACCTCAACTTTATTAGCAATAATCTCTTCTAAAGCAATACCTATACTTTTCGTATTTTTTGTTTCCGCAAGAAAACTTTTTTTAGAAGCATCAATTTCCTTAGCACGTTTGGCTGCCGCAATCACTAATTTATATTTAGATGAAGATTTATCTGTCAATTCATCAATAGATGGATAACGAAGACCATCTCTTTCTTGATTCATATTTTCCATTTGACTCATACTTATTCCTCCATTAATTTATAATATCCTTCTAGTGCTCTTTCACACTTCGCATGTTCTGCTCTAATAATTGCAATTATTTTATCAACTGCATTTTCTACTTCATCATTGATAACAATATAATCATAAGATGAAGCAAGCATTATTTCATTTTTGGCCTTAGTTAATCGCTCAATGATAATATCACTCGTTTCTGTTCCTCTATTCGTTAATCGGTGCTCTAAAGCCTTCCAAGATGGTGGGGCAATAAAAATAAATACGGCATCTGACATTTTTGCCTTCACTTGTAGAGCCCCTTGAACCTCTATTTCTAATACTACTTCTTTTCCTTCTTCTAACTTTTCTAATACTTTGTTTTTAGGAGTTCCATAATAGTTATTGACAAATTTAGCATGTTCTAATAAATTATCATTTTTTATTTCTTGTTCAAATTCTTCCTTAGTTACAAAGAAATAGTCTTTACCATCAATTTCTCCTTCTCTTGGCATTCTAGTTGTCATTGAAACCGAAAAATCTAAATTATGACCCGTTCTTTGAAACAAAGCTTTACGAATCGTTCCCTTCCCAACTCCAGATGGCCCCGAAATAACAATTAATAATCCTTTTTCATTAAGCTTCATATGTTAACCTCAAAATGATATCTATTTGGTTTATTTTACCACTATTTGTTTTTTTTTTCAATAGTTTTGTTATTTTTAATTTTTTGTTGTATAATAAAGTATAAATTTATAAAAAGAAGGTTAAACAATATGCCCTACGATGGTATTCTTATTCATTTTTTAACATCTGAATTAAGCGAAAAATTAGTTGGTGGTAAAATCAACAAAATCATTGAACCAAATGCTTTAGATTTATGTCTACAAATTAGATCTAAAGATCAAACTGATAAACAAATTAAAAATTATCAACTTTTTATATCTTCTTCTTTAGATATGCCTAGAATTTATTTAACTACCCAAAAAATATCATCATTTGAGTCTCCTAAAAATTTTTGTATGGTTTTACGCAAATATTTAGAAAGAGGTATAATTAGTAAAATTGAACAAATTGATAATGATCGAATTATCGTTTTTCATATTCGTTGTACAAACGAACTTGGTGATAACGTTACTTATCTTTTAATTTTTGAATTGATGGGAAGAAATAGCAATATTATTTTAGTAAATTCACAAAAAATAATTATTGATGCTATTCGAAAACTTCCTCCATCAGAAGATTGCAAAAGATTCATTCTTCCAAAGGTCTCCTACTCTTATCCACCATCTAATGCTACTATTCATCCTTTTTTACTTGATGAATCTGACCAATATGATCTAGAACTATTACAAGGAGTATCTAAAATTGCAAAAGATGCAATTCAAAATTCACATCAAAGTATTAAGAGTTATTTGCAAAATCCTTTAAAATTTGCAATCTATCAAATTGACAAAAAATATGATTTTTATGTTTTACCTCTTTTTCACTATCCAGTCATTCAAGATGGATTTGATTCTATAAGTATGATGCTTGAAGTCTATTATAAAGATTATAAGATAATTTATAATGATAAAGCCAAAGCCTTAAAAAAAATAATAAAAAATAAAATCATTCATTTACAAAGTAAAATTGATCATTTACAAAGCGATTTAACTGTTGCAAATGAAAATTTAAAATTGAATGAGATTGGTATTTTATTACAGGCTAATCTTTATAAAGTTCAAAAAGGAATGCATACAATTATTGTCGATGATTTTTTTCATAATCAACCACTTGAAATTCAATTAGATCCTATGCTTGACCCAAGTACCAATTTAAAAAAACTTTTCACAAAGGCTAAAAAAGCCAAAAATGCCCTTGTTATGATTGACTTGCAATTGAAAATTGCGAATAATGAACTGAAATATTTAGATGAAATATCTAGTCAAATTGATTTTGCCAACAATATAGATCTTGAAGAAATTAAAATGGAATTAATAAAAAATAAATATCTTAAAGACAAAAATCAATCTAAACCAAAAAATAAAAAGATAAACATTACTAAATATATTTTAAATAAAAATGAAATACTAGTAGGGAAAAATAATATCCAAAATGAATATATCACGCATAAACTTGCCCAAAGTTATGATTGGTGGTTTCATGTTAAGGATGCACCGGGTTCTCATGTTGTTTTTAAAGTTCCTCACCCATCCTATATCTTAACTGAACAAGATATTCGCTTTTGTGCTAATCTAGCCGCAAGTTTTTCTAAATTTTCTAATTCTTCTAGTGTCCCTGTTGACTACGTTTTAGTTAAATATCTAAAGAAAATTCCTAGAATGAAAGGATCAAATGTTACTTTTACCAATAACAAAACGATCTACATTGATCCATCTATGAAAGAGAAATTTAATCTTTGATCATAATAAGACAAGAATAGCAATATACCTGACTTCTACCATCATATAAAGTCGCAACACTATATTTAATATCAATAATATCTTCTGTTTGAAAATGATCTAAAAATTCATTTACCTTTTTTTCTAAATCTAATTCATGTTCTTCATCAAATACTTTAATAAACATAAAAACCCCCTAAATATTGATATATTTAATATATCATTTATTTAAGGGGTTTTTTGTCATATTTACATTTATCTTTATAAAAACAATCCTCACATTTAGGATTTTTAGCTAAACACTTGTAACGTCCCATAAATAAGAACAAATGATGGGCTTGATGCCACTTACTTTCGTCAATGCACTCCATTAATTTTAATTCTACTTGTAAAACGGAAGCATTTTGATCAACAATTCCCATTCTTTTCGATACTCTTTCCACATGAGTGTCAACAGGTAATCTTGGGATATGATAGCCTTCGGTTAAAATGACATTGGCAGTTTTACGTCCTACCCCTGGCAAACTCTCTAATTGTTCTTGTTCCCTAGGAACTTCTCCTTGATACTTTTCAATTAAAATTTTACTAAGAGCAATGATATTCTTACTTTTATTATGACTTAGACCAATGGTTTGAATAATTTTTTGAACATCTATTTGAGATGCTTGAGATAAACTTAAAGCATCAGGATAAGCTGCAAAAAGATTAGGAGTGACTTTATTTACAGCCTTATCAGTTGTTTGTGCTGATAAACTTACCGCAATTAACAATTCAAATAAATTGTGGTATATTAATTCACAAGATGCATGAGGAAAAAGGTTTTCCAAATTTTGTAAAATCAATGCTACTTCATCTTTTGACATACATGGCATCCAACATTTTTTTAATATCTTCATCATATTCAACCATTGTTCGCTTACTTTGTGTTTTACGATTTGCTAAAATAGCATCTGCATATTTTAAATGTAATTTTTTAGCTTTAAGGCTATCTAAAACAGCAGTTTTTATTTCATTATAGGAATACCCTAAATCTAACCATGAATTGATAATCATCAAATCGGCAGGTGCGCAAGGTTTAGCATAAGTAGTTTCAACATATAAAACAATTTGACTTAACATATCTTGCCTATCTATAAATGTAGTTGTATTTTCTTGATTTAAAACAGCAGCTAAGGCCTCATATACACCATCAAGTTCAAATGATTCCACTCCCTCTTCCATGCTTATTTCAATAAAACCTTTTTGAACAAGTCCGACCACCAAATTAGATAATTCATCTTCACTCAAAGTCATTTTTTTTGTCAAAGCACTTGTGGATAAAATATTATCCTGATCATCTAATTTTCGAAAAAGAAAGATTAAAACAATAGCTTCTGTTTCAGTTAAATTTAATTCTTTATAATGTGTAATTATTTCTTCTGTAAATGAAATAGTTTTAGCTTTAATTAATCTTGCTACAGAGGTCATATTGGTTACTCCTTTCTTTTGCTTTCTTTGATATTATATCATAATTTTATTTTTTTGTCTTATTTTGCATAAAAATTTACCTGGTTAATTAATCCAATTATTTTATCAGTGATAAAGGTATCATTATAGATAAAATACGTTTTATTTTCTCTCGCTAATTTATTCAACTCTTTTTCTATTTTATGTGCATAAATATTCGTTGTAATGACAGGAATACCTGACATTAAAACTTTTTGAATGATTGTAATTCCTTCTTCAAGATTAGTCAAGTCAAGATAACAACAAACATCTAACCCCATAATATTTGGTATTTCTTCAGAAGGGCAAATTTGAATAACCCAATATGGAGATAAGTCATAACAAACTTTTGATAGCATCAAAACCCTTCTTTTCTTTTGTTCATTTATAAATAAACATCTTGATAAAACAATTATGAATACTATGATAAAAATAATATAAAAAACTAAACAAATATGTATTATCATTTTCATCACCTCTTAAGATAATTTATTCAAAAAAGATCAAAAGGGTGATAAAAACCTAGTAAAACTAGGTTAGTAAAACTAGGTTAGTAAAACTAGGTTAGTAAAACTAGGTTTTTTATTTATAAACTTCTTCTTTTAAAACCCCAATATAAGGAAGGTTGCGATATTGTTCATTATAATCCAAACCAAAACCAACAACAAATTCATCAGGAATTGTAAAACCAACATATTTAGGAACAATGCTATGTTCTACTCTTCTTGATGGTTTATCAAGAAGAGTTGTGATTTCTAAGGATGATGGTTCCATATCTTGAATTACTTTTTGAATTGCGGCAAGCGTAAGACCTGTGTCAATAATATCTTCAACAATAATTACATGACGATTTTTTAGAGGAATTGTTGGCACATGTAATAATTTTACTTCACCTGTCGTAGTAGCACCATGATAACTAGATGCTCGTAAGAATTCATATTCTAGTGGAATATGAATATTTTCACATAAATGAGCAAAATACGATACACTGCCCTTTAAAAGACAAATCATTACTGGATTTTTATCTACATACTCTATACTAATTTGTTTAGCTATTTCTGCAATACGCTCATCTAACATTTCTTTTGTAATTAAAGTTTTTTTAATATTATTGTTAATATTCATGTTTATTATTTTCCTTCCTTTTCAATAATACTTCTTGCAATTTTTACACCATTTGCTCCAGCTTGAGCAAGTCCTCTGGTAATACCAGCTCCATCACCACCAACATATAAATTTTGAATTGCAGTTTCAAAGTGAGAATTAACAATTGGTCGATCACTATAAAATTTAGCCTCTACTCCATAAAAAAGAGTATGATCACTAGCAATACCAGGAGTAATATAATCTAAAGCCTCAATCATTTCAATGAGTGATTTCATTACGTTATAAGGAAGGACTAAACCTAAATCACCAGGAACCGCTTCTTTAAGGGTAGGTTTAACAAATCCCTCATCAATCCTTTTTTTAGTCGATCTTCTGCCCTTTTTAATATCACCAAATTTTTGTACTATTACACCACCATTGCTAAGTTGATTAGCAAGTCGACTAATTTCTTCAGCAAACCCGTTAGGGTCGTTGAAAGGCTCGTCAAATTCAAGTGATACTAGAAGAGCAAAATTCGTGTTTTTAGAACCTAATCTAATATCATTAAAAGCATGACCATTACAAACCTTTACCCCATGATGATTTTCAACCACTACATGTCCACTAGGGTTTGAACAAAAAGTTCTCACGGTTGTTCCTACACTTGTGGTAAAAATAAATTTACCTTCATAAAGATAGCGATTAATTTCTTCCATAATAATATCGTTTGTTTCTACCCGAACACCAATATCAACTTTATTGTTCTTAAACGATACTCCATGCTTTGACAATACCTTTGTAAGCCAACTAGACCCAGCTCTACCTATACAAAGTACAACATATTTGGCTTCTAACTTTTCACCATTTTCCAAAATAATCCCTTGAATTTTACCATCTTTCACAATAATTTCATCAACAGTTGTCGCAAACAAATATTCAAGATGGGGTTTCATATCTTCATAAATATTTTTCAAAACTTGAAGGTTAATTTCAGTACCAAGATGTCTGACTTCGCTTCTTAACAATTTTAATCCTCTTGCTATTCCTCTTTTTTCGATATCTAAAACTTCTTTTGTATAAGGATTCGTAAGTTCTTTCGGGGCACCATGATCTAAATTAATTTTATCTACATATTTAATTAAATCTAACACCTCGTCTTCTTCTAAATAGTCACCCATCCAACCACCAAATTCACTAGTAATATTAAACTTTCCATCCGAATAAGCTCCACAACCACCAAAACCAGAGGTCATCGCGCAACTTGGATAACAAGTTCCCGTTTTAGTATTGGGACATTTTGTTGCTTTTTTTTCTAAAATCGGACATTTTCTAGAATAAATGTCATTGCCTTTTTCGACTAACAAAACTTTCAAATTTTTATTTTTAGTTATTAATTCATAAGCACAAAAAATTCCAGCAGGACCAGCTCCAACTAAAATCACATCATATTTTTTTTCCATACATTCACCTACATCATTTCTCTTCTAACAATTGTTTGGTTGATATCTGGACCGACCGAAATGATGACAACGCTTATACCAGTTATTTTTTCAATAAACTCAATATACTTCTTAGCATTTTGAGGTAAATCTTCATATTTTTTTATATTTGTTACATCTTCTTCCCAACCTGGCAACTTCTCATAGATTGGTTTACATCTTTCAAAATCACTCACTCTTGAAGGAATAGTATGTATAACTTTGCCATCTAATTGATAGGCAGTACAAACATAAAGATAATCTATCCCCGATAAAACATCAAGTAACATTAAAGCTATTCCCGTTAATCCATTAATGTTAGCACTATACTTTAATACTACTCCATCAAGCCATCCAATACGTCTTGGTCTTTTGGTTGTAGTTCCATATTCATGAGCAGTTTCTCTAATATAACTAGCCACTTCATCTTCAAATTCAGTAGGAAAGGCTCCACTACCCACTCTTGTGGAATAGGCTTTTGCTACACCTATAATATCTTTTATATGAGTTAGACCAACTCCACTGCCAATACAAACCCCACCACCTGAAGGATTTGATGATGTAACAAAAGGATAAGTACCAAAATCGATGTCTAATAAAGCTCCTTGTGCTCCTTCAAATAAGATTTTTTTACCCTCTTTTACTGCATCATTTAAAAGTGTAATTGTATCGGTTACATATGGTTTTATTTCATCAGCAAGTTTTTGATATTCCTCATAACTTTTTTCAATATCAAAAACCTTACCACCATATGTTCTAATTTGTTCGTTTTTTATTTTTAAAGTTTCTTTATACATTTTTTCAAAATCATTGCTTATCAAGTCACCCACTCTAATGCCTTGACGAGCCATTTTATCGGTATAGCAAGGACCAATCCCTTTTTTCGTCGTACCTATTTTATTTGCTCCCAAAAATTCTTCACTCAAACCATCTAATTCTTTATGATAATCAAAAATAACATGAGCACGATCACTAATATAAAGATTATTACAAGAAAATCCTTTATCTTTTAAATTTTTAACCTCTTCTAAGAAAGTTTTGGGATTGAAAACTACTCCATTTCCTAAAACATTTTTCGTCCTGCTGTTAAAAACCCCTGATGGAATAACATGAAGAGCATAAGTATTCCCTAAAAACTGAATGGTATGTCCAGCATTATCACCACCTTGATATCTGACAACAACATCTGCCTTTTGACTTAAATAATTGGTAATTTTTCCCTTACCTTCATCACCCCATTGTGATCCAATTACGACTACTGCATTTCTCATTTTTTACTCCAATCCAAGGCGTTTATAAATGCTATCTACACCTTTTAAATAAAATTTTACATCAAAACATTTTTCTAAATCATCATTTAGAATGGATCCTACCTTTGTCTTTTTCAACAAGGTGAATAAATTCTCATCCGTATTTAACGCAATCATTGCCTGTTCTTGGACAATATCATATGCTTCCATTCTATTCATTCCCTTTTCAACTAATACATTGACAAGATGCCCAGAAAAAACAGCACCATGAGTAATATGAATGTTTTTAAGCATTTTATCAGGAAAAACAGTTAAATTTTCTAAAATTCCCTGATATCTATTTAACATATAATCAATTAAAGTAGTCGTATCAGCTAAAATAATTCTTTCTGCTGAAGAGTGACTAATATCTCTTTCATGCCATAAAATGTTATTATCAAAAGCAACCATCAAATTACTTTTAACTACTCGAGCACAGCCACAAATATTTTCAGAAGCAATCGGATTTCTCTTGTGTGGCATAGCGCTTGAACCTTTTTGACCTTTTGCAAAATATTCTTCAACCTCTTTTACCTCTGTTCTAGATAAATGACGAATTTCAATGGCAATTTTTTCTAATGTCGAGGCAATTTGAGCGAGACAATACATATACTCACAATGCCTATCTCGAGATATAACTTGTGTTGATATTTTTGCAAAATCTAATCCTAACTTCGCACAAACAATTTCTTCAACCCTACAAGGTATATTAGCAAAATTGCCAACTGCTCCACTTATTTTACCTACCTCAATCACTTTTCTTGCGGCTTTCCATCGCATATAATTGCGCATCATCTCATCATACCAAAGAGCCCATTTTAATCCAAATGAGGTTACCTCTGCATGCATTCCATGTGTTCTGCCCATACAAGGTGTCATTTTATACTTTATAGCTTGCTTTTTTAAAACGGAAAGAAAAGTTTTTAAATCATCTTCAAGAATATCATTCACATTCTTTAGTGTAAGAGCTAAAGCTGTATCTACTACATCCGTGCTAGTTAAACCATAATGTAACCACTTACCTTCATCTTGAAGATTTTCAGTAACCGCTTTTGTAAAGGCAATTACATCATGATGTGTTTCTTTTTCAATTTCTAAGATTCTATCCACTTCAAATGTAGCATTTTTTAACATTTTTTCATAATCTTCTTTAGGAACAATACCTATTTGTGAAAAGGCAAAAGTTGTGGCAAGTTCAACATCAAGCATATGTTGAAATCTCGTTTTATCGCTCCAAAGATTACGTAATTTTTTTCTTGCATATCTTTCAATCATCTTATCACCATCAAATATTTATTTGGAAAAACCAATTTATATTATAACAAATTTACAACAATTAAACAATAAAATTACTAGGTAAAATACTATACTTCTAAAAAGGTGCCATTGTTATTTTCAAATAAATCCTTTCCCCTTAATCCCTTTTTACTGAAAACTATTTTTTCTTAATTTTAAGTGCTGAATCAAATCTTGATATGATAATACAATCATCTCTTTGTCTACTAAACCTTCTGTTAAAATACCAAAAGCATCACTAACAATTAAATATTTTGTGAGTTTATAAGTTTTATGCATTACTAGTTTACTTAAATTATCATTCAACCTTTTTACTGGATTATTTGTTTGATTAAATTTGATTTCAAAAGGATCCTCAAAAGAAATCACAATATATGATTGCGTATTATCATCTTGATAAACATAAAAATAATCCTCTTGTAATCCATTCATTCTTTGATAAGGATAAGCTAATTTTTCATCAATAATCCATAAATTACTTATATCAGAACTAGCCTCTTTATAAGGAATAAAATAGGTATCAATCAATTCCTTTAAACTTAAATCAAAGGTTAACAGTCTTTCTAAAATCTCACCCGCAACCGCTCTTTTTAAAACAAAATTAGCAAATTCACTATGCAGATTTTCACAAAGAGGAACGACTAAATTTAACAATTTATCTTTGGCATAAGGCGTTGCATCTTGAAGAGTTTTGTTAATTTTATCATGATTCTTTTGATTAAACTTTAAATTGAGACGACTTAACTCCATCGATAATTTATCTTTATTAGAAGCCACTGAATAAGAAATATTTTTAAGTTCCTCAGAAGCATATTTCGTTAAATATTTATATTGAGGACAATATGAATCAATATAATCAATTACTTGATTATCTCTTAAATTAATCATTGGTTGTAAATAATCTTTTAAAAAAAGATTTATTTCATTATAAACTAGTTCATATAAATTAATCGCTAATTCAAAATGTGGTCTATCTAACTCTTTTTCATCCTCAAAAATAACATTACTAAAATACGTTCTTTCACTGTTTACATCCTTATCTAAAAAAGCCCCACTAACATAACATTGATAAATAGCCTTTTGACCATTCAGATTAAAAATTGTTGGTAAATCCTCAATATTAGCAATATCATAACTACAAACTACTCTATTTTGAGCACATATATAGATTTTATGTTTAGAAGCGCTTGATGCGTTTAAAAAAACATGCCTAATATTAAATAACCAATTATTAGAGGTGATACTTTGACTTTGCGTTTGAATAAATTTCTCTTTTTCAAAAAATTCATTTAAATCAATCAAATCAATTTCATCTTCAATTTCAATTTTAGGCATAGAACCAATTACAAAATAAGTGGCAAAATGTTCAATAATTTTATTAGCTATTTCTTTGAGGGAAATCTCTGTAACCGGCCGATATTCCTGATTTAAGTTTCGCAAGGTAATCGTTGTTGCAATCTCTACATCATTTGATACTTCTTCTAAGGTTTCATTATGGATCTCATCATCAATATTGAATTGAAAACTTCTTAAATATTTTTTACCATTTTCTTCAAAGACACTCTTAACAAAAATCATTTCAAAAGCTTTTAACCAATTGATTCTACCTACTCCTTTACCCCCAATTTCTACTTTATAATCCGAATCACTTGTGATGAAAGATTCATAATTATGTTCCACAAATCCAATACCATTGTCTGTAATTTCTATTGCAAAAATACCAGAAGTAAAATCGGTTATGCGATAACTATCTCTCTCAATTTTAATTTTAATACATGGATGATTGAAATATCCTCTTTCTTCAATCGCTTGAATTGAATTTGTAATTGCCTCAAACAAAGGAACAAAAGAATCAGTTGTTGCTAGTTTAAAATTTCTTACCCGATTTTTAAAATTGAATTTCATAACTTTTACCTCACATTTTATATATCTTTGCTTATTCAGTATAACAAATTTCATCATTTTTTGCAAATAATATAAAAAGTTATGTTATAATAAAATAAAATAATAATTGCAAATTTTCAAGGAGGTAAAATGAGTACATTAATTTGTCTAATTCGCCATGGTCAAACGGATTGGAATCAACAATTTCTCATCCAAGGTCGTTTTGATATTCCTCTCAACAATGAAGGAAAAAAACAAATCAATCAAACCATTTGTCGTTTAAATTCCTATAACATACATTGGGATCTTTTTTTAAGTAGCCCTCTTTTAAGGGCAAAAGAAACTTGTCAAATCATTAAAGAACATCTAGGTTATCAAAAAGAAGAAATCATTATTCGTGATCAATTGATTGAAAGAGAATTTGGCGAAGCAGATGGTCTTAAAATTACTGATACTGTTTATGAAAGAATTTTAAATGATGATTATCAAGGAATGGAAAAATCTACTATAATTAGAAAAAGGGCATATGATGAAATGTTAGCCCTTGACCACATCTATCCTAATAAGAAAATTTTGATAGTTACTCATTCTCACTTTATCAAAGCCCTTTTTACCCAACTTGATCAAAAGATAACTTTTAAATCTTCCTTGGCAAACGGATCTTTAAATTTTGTGGAAATAGACAAGGGGAAAATTATTCACTTCAAATTTAATCAATAATTTTAATAAACAATTTATTCCTATTTAAATTGGTATAAAAAGCATTTTTAATTTTCATAAAAATGCTTTTTTTATTTCTAACTTATCCTACAATTTTACTACTTAATCTTTCATCCAACTTTCATCATGGGGGTTTAATTTCCATTTCAACAGTTTCTCTTTGGCAACATGATCAATATAATTGAATGACACTGCTACTTCTAACAGTTCATCATAATTGGTGAGAACCGAAACAGGACATTTTATCTTCTCAAAATTAACTTTTGCTACTTCTAAATTGTAACTAAAAATAGCAACAACCCCTATAACAATTAATCCTGCCTCCTCTAACGTCTTTACAACCTCAATACTGCTACCACCTGTTGAAATTAAATCCTCAATAACAACAACCTTTTGACCCTTTTCATATTTGCCTTCAATTTGATTTTCTCTACCATGAGATTTAGCACGACTACGAACATAACCCATCGGTAAATCTAAAAGAGCACTAATATATGCAGCATGGGGAATTCCTGCAGTTGAGGTTCCCATTAAAATTTCAACTTGAGAATATGTTTCTTTGATTATTTTAGCCATTTCTTGTTCAATTTTTTTTCTAATAACGGGATAAGAAAGGGTTAAGCGATTATCACAATAAATGGGTGATTGAATACCACTTGCCCAAGTAAACGGCTTAGAAGGCGACAAAAAGACCGCCTTGATATCTAATAAGTCTTTTGCAATTTCTTTCATTTTATTCACCTAAAAATTCTTTCTTAATATTCATATATGCTTCTTTAGGGTTTTGTGCTTTTGTGATAGGCCTTCCTACAACAATAAAATCACAGCCCATTTTTTTAGCCATTTGTGGTGTTGTGATTCGTACTTGATCATTAGCTTGTGTTGAAGTTGGTCTAATACCAGGAGTTACTGTAATAAAATCTTGACCACAAACTTCCTTCACTTTTTGCGCTTCTAAAGGACTACAAACAACACCATCCAATCCTGCTATTTTAGCATTTTGAGCATATTGAACAACCGTATCAACCACTTCGCCATTGATTCCTAATTCTTGATTCATCATCTGTTTACTTGTTGAGGTCAGTTGCGTGACAGCAATCACAAGAGGTCTTTTAGCAAGGTTCTTTTGAGCTGAAACTTCCATCACTCCTTCTAAACATGCTTTCATCATTTGTATACCGCCTGCCGCATGACAATTTATGATATCTACATCAAGATTAGCAAGACATTTTGACGCATGATATACAGTGTTAGGAATATCATGCAACTTTAAATCAAGAAACACTTTATGACCCTTCGTTTTGATTGCTTTAATTGCTTCTATCCCTTCTTGATAAAATAACTCCATACCCACCTTAACATAGATAGGGGTTTCAAAAAGATTTAAAAATTCTTCTACTTTTTGATAATTTTCAAAATCTAATGCTACAATTACCATATTTCCTCCTTATTTGTGTGCATAACCAATTGCTTCATTGACATCATGAAAGCCATATTTTTCTAGTACATTTGGCAATGTCTCTATTATTTTTTTACAAATATATGGATCGACTAAATTCATCGTACCAATTGCTACAGCACTTGCTCCAGCATATAAAAATTCTAAAACATCATAAGCATTGGCAATACCTCCCATTCCAATAATAGGAATTTTAACTGCTTCATATACTTGATAAACCATTCTAAGGGCTACCGGCTTAATGGCTGGACCCGAAAACCCTCCCATCTTATTACCTAAAAGAGGTTTACCGGTTTTTAAGTCAATTTTCATTCCCAAAAGTGTATTGATTAAGGATAACCCATCAGCACCTCCTTGTTCAGCAGCTACCGCAATTTCGACAATGTTAGTTACATTAGGACTTAATTTGATATAGACAGGTTTGAAGGAAACTGCTTTGATTTTTTTGGTTAATTCATATACAAATTTAGGATCGGTGCCAAAAGTCATTCCCCCTTTTGTAACATTCGGACAACTAATATTAATTTCTAAAGCACCAACGTTTGCAACTTTTGACAATTCTTTTGCGACTAAAACATATTCATCTAAATTTGCCCCCGCAACGTTTGCAATAATTGGTAAATCATATTGAGCAAGAAACGGAAGTTTATCTTTAATAACCACATCTAAACCAGGATTTTGTAAACCAATAGAATTTAACATACCCGCAGTTGTTTCCGCAATCCTTACTCCATCATTTCCCCTTTTTACTTTCTCAGTCGTTGCCTTAATCATTATTGAACCTAGAATATTTAAATCATAATAATTAGCAAATTCTTCACCAAAACCGAAAGTACCGCTTGCGGGAATAATCGGGTTCTTTAAATCAAGACCAGGTAATTTTACTTTAAGATTCATATTTCAATACCCCCAAAGGAAAAATAGGTCCATCTTTACAAACTCGTACATAACCACTATCAACGGTTGCCTTTACAACGCATCCATAACAAGCGCCAATCCCACAAGCCATCCTTTCTTCATAAGAAAGATATCCTTCTTTTTTTTGATAATATTTTTCATCTAATTTTTGTAATAAAACTTTAGGACCACAAGCAAAAAAGACATCAAAAGCAACTGCATGATTATCTAAAAATTCTAATGGATTCTTTTGATAACCACAACTACCATCATCGGTTAAAAGATGAACTTGACCATATTTTTTAAATTCTTCTTGTAAATATAATTCATCTTGATTACGAGCAGCTAAAATAATTTGTAATACATTTTCTTTGTACGCCCTTTTAGCAACCTCAAGTAGCGGAAAAATACCACATCCACCACCAATTAATAATAATTTACGCTTTTTTATCAAAGGAAATCCATTACCAAGCGGTCCGATTACCTCAATTGTATCGTTCACTTTTTTTTCGCTTATCTTTTTAGTTCCTTTCCCAATTATTTTAAAACATACAATAATATTATTCCCCTTAATTTCACAGATGGATATAGGTCTTTTTAAAAGCATCGTATCATCTGAGGTTGATATGTTCACAAATTGTCCAGGAAGAGCCAATTGAGCTATGTTTTTACTTTCAAATGTGAGTTTGACCACATCTTTAGTGATAAATTCTTTTGCGACAATTCTACACATTAAATCATTCCTACTTTCATTGTAATTTCATCTAACACATTGAGTAAAGCTCCAACTGTATATAAAGAAGTGAAGAGAGGAACATTATTTTCAATGGCAACTCTCCTAATCAAATATCCATCAGTATGAATTGTTTCATCAATACCAGGTGTATTAATCACATAAGCAATATGTCCTTTACGAAGAGAATCAAGAATTTCCGTGCTACCTTGATTTAACTTTTTCTTAATCCTAGTTCTAATTCCGTGTTCTTTTAAAAATTTACCAGTTCCACTTGTTGCTTCAATATTAAATCCTAAATCATAAAATCTTTTAATCAAAGGCAATGCCTCCTCTTTCGTCATATCAGATAAAGTTACAAAAATTGTACCATAATTTACAACCCTCATATTTGATGCAATCAAAGCTTTATATAAAGCTTTATTTAAAAAATGATCATACCCAATAGCCTCACCCGTTGATTTCATTTCAGGAGATAATACCAAATCCATTCCCGAAAGTTTACTAAAACTAAAGGTTGGTGCTTTTACATAATATTTATTTCGCCTCGGTAATAAGCCTGTTTGATAGCCTAAATCTTTAAGCGATTTACCCAAGATTACTTTTGTAGCCAGATTGGCGAGATTTACTTTAGTAGCTTTGGAAATGAAAGGAATTGTTCTGCTACTTCTCGGATTCACTTCAATAATATAAACCTCTTCTTTACTATCAACAATAAATTGAATATTATATAAACCAATAATACCAATCGCTTTTCCTAATTGAATTGTATACTCGACCATTTTATCTATTACTTTTGAACTTAAAGTCATAGGTGGGTAAACACTAATAGAATCACCTGAATGAATGCCCGTTCCTTCCACTAATTCCATTACACCAGGAATCACCACATCATTACCATCACAAACGGCATCAATCTCACATTCTTTTCCTATAATATATTTATCAATTAAAACCGGCTGTTTATATGATGCCAAAAAAGCATTATGCAAATATTTTTTAAGACTTTTATCATTATAAACAACTTGCATAGCCCTTCCTCCTAAAACATATGAAGGTCTAACCAAAACAGGATAACCAAGCGTTTGAGCAACCTCTAATCCTTCGGTTAAAGAAAGCACAGTTTTTCCGGCCGGACGTAAGATATTCAACTTTTTTAAAAGTTCTTCAAATAGTTCGCGATTCTCAGCCCTAGCAATAGCATCTTTTCCAGTTCCAATAATAGGTACTTCTAAAGCATCTAATCTTTCACAAAGATTAATGGCAGTTTGTCCTCCTAATTCCACAATAACACCAATGGGCTTTTCAAGATGCACAATATTCATTACATCTTCAATTGTTAAAGGTTCAAAATATAATTTATCTGTAATTAAATAATCTGTTGATACCGTTTCAGGATTATTATTGATTACAATTGCTTCATAGCCCATCTCCTTGATGGCCCAAATAGCATGAACAGTTGAATAATCAAATTCAACTCCTTGTCCAATTCGAATTGGACCCGAACCTAAAACAATAATTTTGGGTTTATCACTAACAATCGATTCATTTTCCTCTTCATAACTTGAATAAAAATAAGGAATATAGCTAGCAAATTCTCCTGCACAAGTATCTATCATTTTATAAACAGGAAAAATATGATGCTTGAAACGATATTTATAAAATTCACATTCATTCATCCCCAAAAGTTTGCCTAAATAGCTATCACTAAACCCTTTTCTTTTAGCCTTTTTTATATGATCAAGATGACAATTTTTTTTCAGTTGATTTTCTAATTCAATAATACTTCTTATCCTATATAAAAAGTATTTATCAATTTTTGTTAACTGATATATTTCATCAATTGTTACATTTCTTCTCAATAATTCCGCAATAGCAAAAATTCTTTCATCTGTTGCTTCTACAATATAATTTTTAAGAAAAGTAGCATCAAGATTGTCAAACTTTTCAAGATAAATATGATCCACCCCTATTTCTAGTGATCGAATTGCTTTCAAAAAACTTTCTTCAAACGTTCTTCCAATACTCATCACTTCGCCAGTTGCTTTCATTTGCGTTGATAAAGTTTTATTGGCTGTTACAAATTTATCAAAAGGAAATCTTGCAATCTTAGTAACAACATAATCCAAAGCAGGTTCAAAAGCGGCAATTGTATTCGCAATTCTAATTTCATCTAAATTTAGTCCAATAGCAATTTTGGCACTGACTCTTGCAATCGGATATCCTGATGCTTTAGATGCAAGAGCTGATGATCTAGATACTCTAGGATTCACCTCAATTACATAATAAGTAAACGAATGGGGATCAAGAGCAAATTGAACATTGCAACCCCCTTTAATGTTTAGTGCTCTAACAATTTTCAAAGCTGCATTTCTCAACATCTGACATTCTTTATTGGTTAGAGTTTGTGTTGGACATACTACCATTGAATCACCAGTATGAATCCCGACTGGATCAATATTTTCCATATTGCATATAGCAATGGCAGTATCGTTGGCATCTCTCATCACTTCGTATTCAATTTCTTTATACCCTTTGATTGATTTTTCAATTAAAATTTGATTCACCGGTGATAATTCTAAAGCATGTTTGGCTAGTGACAAGACCTCTTCATCCGAATTAGCAAAACCACCGCCAGTACCACCAAGAGTAAAAGCTGGTCTTACAATAATGGGATAACCTATATCATTTGCAACACCTAAAACATCCTCAAGTTTTGAGACTGTTTTACTTTCTAAAATGGGTTCTTCAATTTGTTGACACAATTCTTTAAATAATTCGCGATCTTCTGCTTGTTTGATTGAAGCAAAGTCTGTGCCTAAAATTTCAGTTTGACATTCTTCTAAAATTCCTTTTTCCGCCAATTGAACTGCCAAATTTAAAGCCGTTTGCCCACCAAGTGTACAAACAATACCATCAGGCCTCTCCATTCTAATTACTCTTGAAACAAATTCTAAATTTAAAGGTTCCATATATACTTTATCAGCTATGGCATAATCAGTCATAATAGTGGCAGGATTTGAATTAATTAAAACTACTTCATATCCTTCTTCTTTGATAGCAAGACAAGCCTGTGTTCCCGCATAATCAAATTCTGCTGCCTGACCAATAACAATTGGTCCCGAACCAATAACTAAAATTTTTTGAATATCTTTTCTTTTAGGCATTTTTTTCTCCTTTGAATTTTTCCATATAATGAATAAATTTAGAAAATAAATATTCACTATCCTCAGGACCAGAACTGGCCTCTGGATGATATTGAACACTAAAAATCATTTTATCCCTATTCTCAAGTCCTTCTATTGTATCATCAAGCAAATTGATATGAGTTATCTTCAAATCAGTTTTTTCTAGTGATTGCTTTTCGACCGCAAACGAATGATTTTGTGGTGTAATTTCAATTTTTTGAGTTTCTAAATTTTTAACTGGATGATTGGCCCCACGATGACCAAATCTTAGTTTATAAGTAGTTGCTCCACTAGCAAGACTAATAATTTGATGACCTAAACATATACCAAAGATGGGCAATTTTCCTTTTAATTTTTTAACCACTTCAATTGCCACTTTATTATCCATCGGATCACCTGGTCCATTTGACAAGAAAAGACCATCTGGTTGATACTTTAATATTTCTTGGTATACTGTATCATAAGGTACAACAATAACCTTACACTTGAAAGCATTCAATTTTCGGATAATATTATATTTACAACCAAAATCAATACAGACAACTACATATTTATAATCTAAAACATCATATGTGATAACTTCTGTATGAGAAACACTACTCACTTGATTTCTTTGATACTTATACTCTTGAAGTTTTTGAAAACATATATCATTTGGAGTCAACGCATCTGTAATAAGAGCAGGCATAGAACCTTTTTCACGAATGATCCTAACCATTTTTCTAGTATCAACATCGCTAATAAGCGGAACATTGTTTTCTTTTAGCAACTTCTGTAATTCTTTTTGACTTCTAAAGTTAGAAGGATAATCGTTATAATCCCTAATAACAAGACCGCTTAAAAAAACTCGACGCGATTCAATATCATCTTGATTGACTCCATAATTGCCAATCAAAGGATAACTCATAACTACAATTTGATTATAATATGAAGGATCAGTTACTATTTCTTGATAACCAACCATTGAGGTATTAAAAACAATTTCAGCTATCGTTTCAACATCACTAGCATAACCCATTCCATAAAAAATTTCACCACTTGCTAATACTAATTTTTTATTTTTCATATACTATTTCTCCCTTTGATATCGTTTTTTCAATCACGCCATATAGTGTTTTCCCCTCAAAAATAGAAGATTTCCCCTTACTAAGAAACTCACTTGAATCTACAATAAATTTTTGTTCTAAATCAATAATGACAATTGAAGCTTCATTGCCCACTCTAATTTGACTATCCTTGATAGGAAAACAATCACTAACTTTTTTGCTCATTAAATCTAACAACAATTCTAACGGCATTTTTTTGGTTTTAACAAAATAGGTATACATTGCCGCAAAAGATGTTTCTAACCCAACAATACCAAATAAACTATGATCAAGGCCACCACTTTTTTCTAAAACACTATGAGGAGCATGGTCAGTAGCGATAAAATCAATAGTACCATCAAGTACCCCATTGAATAAAGCTTTTTGATCTTCTTCATCACCAAGAGGAGGATTCATTTTGAATCGTCCATCATTTTCTAAATCACAAATTGTATATATTAAATGATGAGGGGTTACCTCAGCACTAACTTTACAACCCATCTTTTTAAATTGTTGAATTGCCCAAACGGTATACCTACTAGAAATATGACATAGATGAATTCTAGTATTTAAAACATAAGCAATTTCCATATTTCTAATAGCCTCAAGCGTTTCACTTAAGGGGTTAATTGGTCGATGATGATGCAATTTTGCATAATCCGATTCTCTAATCACTCCTTCATTTACTAAAGTCAAATCTTCACAATGACATATCATTACACTTTTGGCTCCTTTTAACTTAGAAAGGCCATCATATATAATTTTACTATTTTGAATTCCACTTCCATCATCACTAAAACCAATTACTTCATCTTTTAAAGTTGCAAAATTTACCAAGGTTTTACCTAAACGCTTTTTTGTAATAGTTGCAAGAGGATAACATTCAATTAAACTATCTTTTTGACAAATTTCTTTCATTTTTTTAATTTTATTTAACGTATCCGGAGCTGGATTTAGATTTGGCATCATCATTACTTTGGTATATCCACCTTTAGCAGCTGCCATACTACCAGTTTTAATCGTTTCTTTATATTCAAAACCTGGTTCTCTAAAATGAGCATGTGCTTCAATAAAAGCTGGAGCTATTAATTTGTTTGTACAATCCATTATTTTTCCTTCTTCTAAATTTGAACCAACCTTTATGATTTTGCTTCCTTCAATTACAATATCTATTTCCACTAACGATGATTGATAATACACCAATCCATTTTTTAACGTTGTTTTATTCATCTGCAAAAGTCCTTTTCAAAATACTTTGGCGAACAAAAACACCATTAGTTATTTGGGCAAAAATTCTTGATTTCTCACATTCAACCACCTCATCCGTAAGTTCTACTCCTCTATTAAAAGGAGCCGGATGCATGATAATAGCTTGTTCTTTCATCAGCGCAACTTTTTCCATATTCAATCCATATAGTCTATTATATTCTTCATTTGTAATCTTATTTTTTTCTTGATGTCTTTCATTTTGTACCCTTAGAAGCATAATAATATCCATATCTTTTATGCTATCATTTAAATTAACATAGGGATAACCTAAAGTTTCGTCTTTATATTCATCAGGACTTGCAATATAACAATTCATTCCAAGGCGTTTCATAATGTCAAGGCCTCCATGAGCAACTCTTGAATGTAAAATATCTCCCACAATCAAAATATTAAGATTTTGAAAATGTTTAAATTCTTTATAAATGGTGTATAAATCTAAAAGTGTTTGACTTGGATGATCACCGGTTCCATCTCCCGCATTAATAATCGGAATATTAAGATCTTGTAATTCATCATAATACCGATTTTGGACATGACGAATAACACAAGCATCAACCCCAAAGGAGGCAAAAGTTTTAACTGTGTCATAAAAACTCTCTCCTTTACTTAAAGAAGAACCAACTGGATTAAAATTTATACTTTGCATTTTTAATTTCGCTTGTGCAACTTGAAAAGAATACTGCGTTCTTGTTGAGGGCTCAAAAAAAAGATTAGCAATCATTTTATGGGATAAATCATATTGTAAACCATTTTCAAAAGCCATGGCATCATCTAAAATACTTTTGATTTCTTCATTTGATAATTCACGTAAATTGAATAAACTTTTCATCTTCTTACCTCCTAATTAAAATAAAAAATAACTTGAAAAATCAAGTTATTTTGAAATCATTTGAATACTAAAAAATGAGAAAAAGAAAACAAACTTATCATATCCATGATGTAATGAAAATCCAGTTGTTCCCTTTTTATTCATAGCACTACCTCTTAAATTAGTTTATATTCTCAAATATTATACCAAAATTTTTTATATTTAGCACATAATTTGCAAATATTTTTGCTTTAGAATAATCCATAAATTTTTCCATCTTCATCAACATCAATTTTCTCAGCAGCAGGAACTTTTGGAAGTCCTGGCATTGTCATAATTTTACCTGTTAAAACGACAATAAATCCTGCTCCAGCACTAATCTTCACATTTCTAACTGTAACAGTAAAATCACTAGGAGCACCAAGAGCAGTCGCATCATCTGAAAAACTATATTGAGTTTTAGCAATACAAATAGGCAAATTACCAAATCCTAATTCTTCAAGTCTTTTTATTTGTTCTTTAGCACGATGCAAGATTTTAACTTTGCTACCACCATATATTTTAGTAACAACAGCTTCAATTTTTTCTTCAATAGATATATTTGTCTCATAACTAAAATGAAAATCATTTTTTTCTTCACAAAGTTCGACAACCTCTTTTGCTAATGCTATACCGCCTTGTCCACCATTTTCCCAAACAGTTGATAAAACAACATTCACGCCAAGTTCTTGACATTTTTGTATGATTAGAGCAACTTCTTGGTCGGTATCGGTAGGAAAGCGATTGATTGCAACTACAGATGGTAATTGATACACATTTTTAATATTAGAAACATGCCTTAAAAGATTAGGTAACCCTTTTTCTAAAGCGGATAAATCCTCTTTTGCTAAAAGTTCCTTAGGCATCCCACCATGCATTTTTAAAGCTCTAATTGTCGCAACAATTACCACAGCATCAGGTCTTAATCCAGCTACCCGACATTTGATATCTAAAAATTTTTCTGCTCCTAAATCAGCACCAAAACCAGCCTCTGTAACAACATAGTCGCCTAATTTTAAAGCAAGTTTGGTTGCTACTACTGAATTGCAACCATGAGCAATATTGGCAAATGGGCCACCATGCACAAGTGCTGGTGTATGTTCTAAAGTTTGGACTAAGTTTGGTTTTAAAGCATCTTTTAAAAGGGCAGCCATAGCCCCCTCTGCTTTTAAATCATGAGCAGTAATTGGCTTATCCTCACTTGTATATCCAACAATTATCCGACCAAGACGTTCTTTTAAATCACTAATAGAACTCGCTAAACACAAAACAGCCATAATTTCAGAAGCAACCGTGATGTCATAACTATCTTGTCTTTCTACTCCATTCAATTTGCCTCCCTGCCCATCGGTAATGAAACGCAATTGGCGATCATTCATATCAACACATCGGTGCCATGTTATTTTATTTAAATCAATGCCTAATTCATTTCCTTGATAAATATGATTATCAAGCATTGCGGCAAGTAAATTATTGGCTGCTCCTATTGCATGAAAATCACCAGTAAAATGCAAATTAATATCTTCCATTGGTACTACTTGAGCATATCCACCACCAGCAGCTCCACCTTTGATTCCAAAAACCGGTCCAAGAGAGGGTTCTCTTAAAGCTACCATTACATTTTTGCCTATTTTCTTTAATCCATCAGCAAGACCAATTGTTGTAGTAGTCTTCCCCTCACCAGCAGGAGTTGGGGTAATTGCGGTAACAAGAATCAATTTAGAATGTTCCTTTTTTAAATCTTTCATAATTGAAAGGTCAACCTTAGCCTTATAATTCCCATATTGTTCTAAATATTTTTCATCAATTCCTGCATTTCTAGCAATTTCTTTGATATTCTTAGGTTGAATTGATTGCGCAATTTCAATATCAGTTAACATAGTTCCTCCTTATAAATTGAATTTTCACTATTACTATTCTAACATTTATTATAAATTTTATTTACTAATATACAACAATAATTTTTAAAAACAAATTTTACAACGAACATTTTGTTAAAGACAAAAGAAAAACTCTCAACTTTAGTTGAGAATTCTTCTTTGACTACGCTTGAGTTGTAAATTTATTGTAAGCTTTTTTAATTTTTGTGATATCAGCAGGATCTGTTTGATACCAACCCTTTTGTTCCATCGTTTTGTAAATTTCTGATTGCATCGCAAGTGAATCATTTAAACTATCGCTAAAGGTTGTTAAAATATGAGGAGTTGATGATTCAATTGTTCCATGCATATACAAATCACAAACGCCTTTGGTAACTAATAGTAAATCTTCCATTAACGCTCTATCGTCCATTTGTAGCACCTCCTAAAACATTTAAAAATTTTGTTTCTAACTCCTGATTTCTTTGTCTAAGAGTTTCTACAAAAGCCTTTAAATTAGGATCTTGTAAATTTCTTGAATAAGTTTCACAAATCGTTTTCATATGTTTAATATGCCCAAGAGCATCTTCAACATATAATAATTCTTTTCCAGTCATAAATAAATCCTCCTTTATAATTATTTTTAGAAGAATTTACCTTTTTATACATAAATTTTTAAAATATTTTTATTTGATACTCTTGATCATTAATTTACACATTAAATTAGAAAATGCAACACTATTGTTCAGTTTAAAACCTTCCATTAAAAGTGCTTGATTGTATAACAAAGTAGCATAATCTTTAATATCATCAGGATTTTGCTCATATAATTGATTTAAAGCATGAAATAATTCATGATTAGGATTGATTTCTAAAATTCTTTCCGCTTTAATCTTATCATTTGTAGGCATTGCTTCAATTACTTTTTCCATTTCAAAGGAAACCCCATCACCACTTACCAAACAAACTGGTGAATCAACAAGTCTTTTCGATAAAATAACATCTTTTACCTCATCCTTTAAGGCTTCTTTTAACGCTTTTAATAAATCTTGATGGTCTTTTTGTTGCTCTTCTAATTTTTCTTTTTCTTCCTCAGTTGTAAGATCATCTAAAGCCGATTGATTAATTGATTTAAATTCGTGATCATTATATTTATTTAAAATTTTTAATAGAAATTCATCCACATCATCAGTTAAAATCAAAACATCATAGCCATATTTTTTAACAATATCCATTTGAGGCATTGATAAAATTTCTTCTTTTGATTTTCCTGAGGCATAATAGATATCCTTTTGATTCTCTTTCATTTGTTCTACATATTCTTTAAAAGTAATCATTTTATCAGAATTCACACTACTATAAATCAATAAATCTTGTAACAATTCTTTTTTAGCTCCATAATTTTCATAAGCACCAAATTTTAAATTGATTCCATAATTTTTAAAGAATGTAAGATATTTATCAAAATCTTCTTTTTGAAGTAAGGCAAGTCGATTGATAATCTTCTTTTCAATATTCTTTTGCATCAAATTTAAAACCTTATTTTGTTGCAACATTTCTCTACTAATATTAAGCGATAAATCACTAGAATCAACAACCCCCTTGACAAACCTCAAATAATCAGGTATTAATTCTTTACATTTATCCATAATGAAAACCCCTTTAGAGTAAAGTTGCAAGCCCTTTTCATAATCAACAGAATGTAAATTTCTAGGTGGTAAATTAGGGATAAACAAAAGTGTATTATAATTGACACTACCTTCAACATTAAACATAAGATGAAGCATTGGCTTTTCAAAATCATAAAATTTTTGCATATAAAAATCATCTAAAGCCTCATCTGTCACATCATTTTTATTTTTCTTCCAAAGCGGAATCATCGAATTTAGAGTTGTAAGTGTTCTAATCTCATCATATTCACCCTCAACTTCTTTGCCATTGTCATCAAGTTTGGGTTCTTCTTTTGTCATATACATTGTAATTGGATATCTAATATAGTCAGAATATTTTTTAACTAAATATTGAATTGTATATTCATCTAAATATTGATCAAAATCAACCTCTACCTTATCATCTTCACCCTTAATATTATCTTTTAAATATAAGGTAATTGTAGTACCATCGGTTACTTTATCAGATGTAGCAATCTCATATGTATCCTCACCCGTTGAAGTAAATACATATCCCTTATCACTATATGGTGATTTCGTATCAACAACCACCTTTTTACTAACCATAAAAGCTGAATAAAATCCAACCCCAAATTGCCCAATTGTTTCTAGGGCATCCTTTCCTTCTTCCTTAGAATTTTCTAAATTTTTAACAAAGGCAAGAGTCCCAGATTTTGCAATTGTTCCTAAATTATCATTTATTTCATCATATGTCATACCAATACCATTATCCGATATTGTTAATGTTCGTGCTTCTTTATTTAACTCAAGATGAATTTCATAATCATTCCTTTTTGCCAATTTATCATCTGATAATGATAAATAATGGTATTTATCAATTGCATCTGATGCATTTGATAATAACTCCCTTAAGAAAATTTCTTGATTTGTATAAATAGAATTGATCATTAAATCTAATAATCGTTTGGATTCTGTTTTAAATTCTTTAATTTCGCTCATATTTTTCACTCCTTTAGCACTCTTTATATATGAGTGCTAATACTATTATACCACTTTTTGGTTATTTGTCAATAGGTTTAATTCATATTTTATAATATTTTTTATTTATAAATAAAAAAGTGGATACTTTGATAAGATACTTTACAAATAGACCATTTCTATATCTTTTCAAAATTTATCCACTTCATTTTTAATTTTTATTATTCAACTACTACATAATTAGCAATAACATATGTATATTGCGTCTTATACCAGTTAAAAGAAACTAGAGTAACCACAATTGTTTTTCCATTTAAAGCCTCTAACTCTTGATAGTTTTCGGCATAATATTTTGCATTAGTATAATTATATAAATCAATTTCTACCGAACCTAAAGATAAATATGCTCTTTCACCTGAGGCACTAACATGAACAGTTGCCTCAACATCCATATAAACAATTCCACCAAGTAAAGCATTTTCACCTGCTTTACTATCAACTGCTACCTCTTCTAACGTTTTGTCTTTTAAGAAAGAAGATGTTGGTACTGCATTGCCTTGAGATAATATCGTAATTGTTGAGCCATCAGCAAACTGAGGTAATCCATAATATAAATCCATATTACCTTTAATCAAAACTTTATCGCCAACTTCAACTGCTGCTTGGGTTTTACAATAAATTGTACCCGTTTCATCAGTTATATAGAAGTTCCATTTTGTAGCACCACTTGATTTAACAATTGAGGATACGATTCCTTCTACAATAACAGTTTCTCCATTTTTTGTAGCTTTTTCTCTAAATTGTTCAATTGTTAATCTTTCAGCTTTAACAATTTTAAAGAAAATATCAATCGTTGTCTCAGTACTGCCATACGTTAAGACTAGACTGATTGAAACATCTTCTGTTTGAGTTGGAGTTGCAATATGAATCTGAAATAAATTTCCTTCTTGTACTGCAGTTACCGCATCACTAGAAGAATGGGAAAGAACAATATTACTGCCTTCTAATACTTCATATTCAATTACTGCACTATCAGCATATTCATTATCAAATAATCCCTCAATTTTTGTTTTTTCAAAATATCCTACTAAAGCCTCAGGAGTATCCACTTCACCTAAAACTTGTAAAACTCCAGCTTTCCAAATAAATTTACCACTAGAAACAGCACCAATACGAAGAGTGACATACGCTTCAACACATTTTCCAGCATATGGTTTTAACCATTCATATTCAGCAGGACCATTTTTACCAGAATTTTGTGAATATACAATTGTACTTAATGATGGATCATGAATATCATGAATGTAATAATTTACATAACTTCCCGAACTTCTTTCAACATAGATTTGTGTTTTAAAAACCATATTAGTAATATTGTTATCAGATGGATTATTTACCAAATCTTTAAAAACCACTTCTTCTATTGCGTGAGTTGGAAGTTCATGTTCTTGCCAATCATGATATAGTACTTCTGCATTATTTAATCTAATAGAACCAGTATGATTATGATCTTCTCGTGGTTGATATAAATCACCATATCCTTCAACATAAACAAACTCACCAATACTTAATTTAGTAATATCAGTGTTCGTGTCAACAGCAGTTGATACAAATACTGCAATTGAACTAGTGTCATCAATTAATTCAAAACCTGCCGGTTTAGAAGTACCTGCTAAATATAAGAAGCCAACAATATATCCTTCAATTGTTACCTTTTCTCCTTTAGCTGCCTTTCTTGCCTCTTCTATTGTAATTGTCTCAATGGTCGGTTTTACCATTGCTGCTTCAAATTCAACAACTCTTGTTAAAGTTTTTCCATTATATGTAAGCGAAATAGTAACTGCCATAGTCACTTTTTCTTCACCAAATTCAAGATGAATAGTATAGCCATCGTTAGTAAAAGTTACACCTTCAAAATTAGAGGAATAACAAACTGATGAACCTGCTAATTTTTCATCAGTATTTACCAAATCAAAACTACAAGGACTATCATAATGATCAATAAATTGGTTAGCTAGACGATCTAGACTATATTCCATATATTCTTCATCTGTTACTTCAACTTCATCTAAAATTTGAATTGGAACAATTCGCCAAAAATTACCGCTTGCGGAAAGCTTACAATTATGAATTGCAATATAACATTCTCTAATACTACCATCATACTCTTCAAGCCATGCTAAATCTTTTCCGTTTGCTGTCGTATAGGCATAATAACTATTCACACCATTTAAATCATCAAAATAATAATTAACAAAACCATTGCCAACTGATTTACGAACCTTTGCCACCACTTTATAAACATTTGATGTAATATTTTCTGATACAGGAATACTACATAAATTAGCAATGGAATGATCCTCTATAAATGAGGTAGGAACTTCATAAATTTCACCATCCGTTTTTACACTCGTTGGGACAATTTGTTTTGCTCCTGTATATCCCGCCATTTCAGCAGATGTAAGAGAATTTTGATCAATATATTTTGTATATTCGCCACTTACTTCTACTTTATTGCCAACTTTTAGGGTTTCAGCATATTCTGAACTATGAACATAAATTGCATCTGTCTCATCAAATAAATAGAAACCAACGGGAACATTCTTTTCCGTTCCATAAACAATAAATGCCACAATTCCTGTTGTAATTACAAATCCTTCGGTTGGAAGTTTTTTTATTTGACTTATTGTTTGAAGTTCTTGCTTTAATACTGTAACGTCATATACTTTTGCTTTTTTATATGAACCAACGCTAAAAGTAACTGTAATTTGAAGGGTTACATCAACTTGTTGCCTTCTAACAATTCCCTCATTAGAAACAACATCTTTATTAGAAGACTCATAACTTAAAGTTACTTCACCAATTGTAGTTTCAAAAACTAGATTTGATTCAACATGATTCAAATCAACATTTTTAAAACATTGACTAATAGCATTTTCAACAGATGCTTTAGGATCCGTATTTTCATCAATACAACCTGTGATAAAAAATGATACTAAAGCTAAAGTTAAAAAGACAAATAATTTTTTCATTTTTTTCCTTTTCCTTTTCTTCAAATTTATGGGGGGAGAACAAATCTCGTAAATATTATACATATTAATTTATTTTTTGTCAAAATATACATTATGAAAACATTTTATTTTTGAAATTATTCATTTGATTTACAAATAAAAAAATAACTACTCATTATTTGAGTAATTATTTTTAAATTTATCTATATATCCAATCTAATTAACAATTTTTCTAATTCATTTTTTTCTTAACATTATTTCTGCTTTACATCCATAGATTTGATCATCTCTAATAATATCACCTATTGTATCGGCGATAATGCATCCTAATAAAGGATTTTTGATACTTTCAATATGACCAATAATGGAAGCATTCACTTCACTATTTTCAAATGATAAATCCGTTTTGATCATCTTACAATCTTTTAAAACTAGATTCTTACAATAACATAGAGGTTGAGTTCCTTCAATTGTGCAATTAATAAAAGTAACATTTTTAGCATACCATGCAAGATATTCCCCTTTCACATAGGAGTCTTTGATTACTACATTTTCACTATGCCAAAAAGCATCTTTTGTATCTAAATAACTATTTTCAATTGTTAAATTTTTACAATATTGAAACGAATATTTTCCCACAAATTTTAAATTTTTAATAACCAGATTTTTACTATCAAAAAAAGCATATTCTCCTTCTAGTGTTGAATCAACCATTTTTAAATCATCATTTTTCCAACCAAACTCTTTAGAAATGATATCGCATTGACTAATCTCAATGTTTTGACATTCTCTTAACGCTTTAATACCATACAATTTCGATTGTTCAATTTTTACATTATGACAATACCACAAAGCAGCTCGACAAAACTCTGTCATTGTTGATCTTGTCATTGTCACTGGATAAGTATGCCATATAGGGTATCTTAAATTAAAATAACATTCTACAATATGAATATTGCGACATTCTTTTATTGCCGATTCCCCATCTTTTGGTCCATCAAATCTACAATTTACAATATTGCTATCTGTAATATGATACAAAGCTCTTTCTTCATCTAAAATTAAATTATTTATATTATTCATATTATCACCTTTTTTAATATATCATATTTTATACATTTGTTAATTCATTTTGCTTCCAAAATCATAAAACTTCACAATTGTATCTTTTATCTCTATAATTTTATCAGATAATATTACAATAAAATCATCTAATGATTGAATATTGTCTAAAGAAATTTTCTTAATTTTTTCTACTTCCTTTGACATCATCATATTTTTCAGATGTATCTATACTCTATTCTAAAACAGTCTTTTTTACGCAAAATACACATCACTGATTTTTGATTTTGCGAGTTTTTTCATACGAGAGTGCGGCCCCGCTCTATAGTCAAAAATCTGTAGAGATTAGATGCCCCCCTAGGGGTAGTGGCGGATACAGAATTTTTGCCAAAATTATATGTATTTGCATGGCTTTATGCTTATTTTATTAATTATAATCTGATTTTAAAGAAAAGTTATTAAATTTACTTTTGAACACATTTTGATTATAAGAGTCAAAAATGGTCAAATCTCGAGTAGTATTTGACCATGATTTTTGATTTTTTGATTCTCATTAGAACGAAGTTGGGGGCCTGCATATGTCCATTTTTACACAGCTAATAGACCTGCCTATGGGTAAATTTGTGCACATCCACACGTCTTTACAGCTATTTATCCATAGGCAGGCCCGCAGTCAGGTTTGGAAGAGAATCATTTTTATCAAAAATCGAATTTCACTTTATGTGTTTTTCTTTTTCAGTTTATTTATCCAACAAATATTATGTGCTAGTATATGCTAATCATTTATCCGATTTTTTATATATTCTTCTTCTATATAATAATTCCTTATTTTATATAGCACATACTAACACATTGATTAAATTAATAAATATCCTTTTTAATCCATTCTCTAAAAGTGTAAGATAAAACACTATAATATATAAACTATTTATATTTTCTTTTCTTTAGCAATATTTAAAATTGTATCTTTATCTTGTTCAGATATTTTACAACTCAAATATATTGTTTTAATCTTTGTAGGCATTTCATATAAATATCTACCTTCTCCAATATGATTAGCATTTTGCAGTTCTTTTAAAGAAAATATACATCTTACTTCTTTCTCATACGACCAGTCTATTGATTTAGTCAAAAATGATCTTAATCCTTTTTTAAGTATATTTTGATTATTAATATCCACTTCTTCATCATTCATAATATATGAACATATTATGCATGCTAATTCATATAGTGGAAATGCAACCCTCTTTTTTGAATATGAAACATCATAGAAATTATCTTTAGGCCTTTCAAAGCCAATACACACACCAGAGTGTTTATTAGCATAATGTCCCCACATCAATATAGAATTATTCTCTTTACTAAAACAACTTATTAGTGCTGTATTACGTAGTTCTTTTAATTGTGGAAGCATAACGTTAATAAATTCATGTTTAGCTTCATCAAGTGTAATAGAAGAACTTTTATTTATCATATCAGGATTTTTTAATAGCCTTTTAACAAGTAAATTATATATAGGATTTGACACATAATAATGTTGTTTTTTAGTAGCCCACAAAACAAACTTAAACATATTTCTTACAAAAAATATAATTGGTTTTTGATGCCATTTAAATTTTATTTGCTTATTATTAATTATTTTAAAAAACTCTTTAACAAGAAAAACTTCAATAAGTAATTCAATTGTTTTATCCTCATCTTTTCTATCGAAATCTAATTGACAGTCAAATGGGTCATTATAATTTACTGAATTATTTAAAACAACACAATTATTTTCAATGGTTTTTAAGGCATCTTCAAATGATACATATTTATAAATTAGATTTTTATCCATAATTCACCATTAATACTTTTTTACACAATTAATAACAAATATAATTATGCTTGATATTTATTGTAATATTCTGGAAGAGGTACTCCTTTATATTTAAAGAATGCAGGACCATTAACTCCAGTGTTTTTATTTATCAATCTCTTTGCTAAAGTAGTCATATACATGATTTCACCTTGATATTCTATTTTTCTATCATCAACCACTCTTGCAGTTATTGATTCATCGTGTATATAAACTATTTCACTACCTACAGGTATTTGACATTTAGTAAAAGAGAATGGTTCTCCTTTTTTATGAGATTCGCCTATATCGATTGCATCATCTTTATATAATTTAAGTTTATCTTCTCTTCCATGCATAGCAGCCATTTCTTCAAACATCTTATAAGCCAGTTCAGGTGAAATGTCAAAGAATTCGCGATTAGGTGTTATTCTTAAATTAGGATTTAACATTTGAATTAATCTATGTAATGATTTATCAGCTTTTTGTGATGCTGGTATTTCATATGTACAATAGATTTCATAATCATATGGTAATCCACTACCACTTAAATCTTTTACTCTTCTTTCTACATCTACAGAATAACCAATTTTAATACAGTTATCCCTAAATGACTTATTTGTTAAAATATAAATATATCCTACTTTGCTCATACATTTTACCTCTTATCCTATACCAAAGAAACGTTCAAAGAATGATAAGATTTTTTGAATAACAGTTTGCTTTTTAGCATCTCTATTTCCTCCACCAAATCTTCCTGTAGGTGGCAATATTTTTGCTATATCAGTTCCTGTCGTTTTTACATAACCATTTTTAAATGATTCATCAATAAATTTTCTTGTTTCTTCTTCTTTTAATTTTTCTGAGTTAATTATTTCTTTTAACTCTTGTTCTTTCTTTTCTGCTACATAAGTTCTCCACTCAATAAGTACATCGTCAATTTCGTTTATACCTTCAACAAAGTTTTCAATTAAAGCTTTCTTGCTTCTTAATTCTGGGCTTGAATCAATTGCTTTTTGAATCTTAATTAACATTTCCTTATCTTGACAATGAGTATCATGATATTTTTGTACAAGCATTAAAATATAATCAATATTAATTTCTACTTGCTTCAATAGTTCTATTTCAAACACAATATCATCATTAATATTTTCAACATCATTTTTGGCTTTATTTATAATTTCATCTCTAATATCTAAATATCTACCTGAATAATTTTGGAAATCAAATTCAGATAATATTTCTTTACCTTGGAATTCATCGAATGATGATAATAAATTACGCATTCTAAGTATTGCACCAAATAATGCTATAAATTCTTTTTTAGCTTTTTCACCTAAAATATCTGGCTCATCAAGTGGAAATTTACCACATAAGTCACCAACCATTTGCATATAACCTGAATGCATTTCACCTTTATCATCTTTGTATCCAAAATAATATTCTTTAAAGCCTTTGATTAAAACTATACCAGAAGCATACTTATCTCCAAATAATGATATTGCATCATCAGTACGTTTTTGAAGATTTCTGAAACAAACTATATTACCAAATGTCTTAATTGAATTTAGAATACGATTTGTTCTTGAATATGCTTGAATTAATCCATGCATCTTTAAATTCTTATCAACCCATAAAGTATTTAAAGTTGTTGCATCAAATCCAGTTAAAAACATATTAACAACTATTAACATATCTATTTCTTTATTTTTCATTCTAAGAGATACATCTTTATAGTAGTTTTCAAACTTATCACTTGATGTATCATATGATGTTCCAAACATTTCATTGTAATCTTTTATTGCAAGTTCTAGGAAATCTCTTGAAGACTTATCTAGATTTGATGTATTCTCTGAATTTTCTTCATCTAATATTCCATCAGTTTCTTCTTCATTTACACCATAAGAATAGATTAATGCAATTTTCAAAGTTCTTGCTGGATTTTCTTTGAATAGCTTTTTAAATTCAGAATAATATAGTTTAGCCATAGGAATAGATGAAACTGCAAATATAGAATTAAAGCCACTTATATATTTTTTACTCTTTTGCTCTTCTACTTTATTCTTACTTGATACAACATCAATTACATTATCTACTACTCTATATGAGTAGCTTTTTTCATTTCTATATGTCTTTTGATTAAAGTGATCTAAAATATAATTGGCAACAAGACTAATTCTTCTTGGGTCTTCATATACCTTTTCTCTGTCTATATCCCAAACATCTTCATCTTTTATATCATCTTCTTTATCAATTGTTTTAATGTAATCTACTCTAAAAGGTAATACGTTTTTATCATTTATCGCATCAACAATTGTATAAGTATGAAGCTGGTCACCAAATGCTTGTTCAGTAGTTTTTAAAGTTAAAATCTTTCCATTTCCAGCATTTACTGCAAATATTGGTGTTCCTGTGAATCCAAATATATGATAGTTTTTAAACTTTTTAGTTATATCTAAATGCATTTGCCCGAATTGAGAACGATGGCATTCATCAAATATAATAACTATATGTTTACCATAAACATCATGAAATTTATTTTGCTTAATAAATGTTGATAGTTTTTGAATAGTTGTAACAATAATTTTATTATCTTTATTTTCTAATTGTTTAGTTAAAACTAAAGTTGATCTATTACTATTAGCAGATCCTTTTTCAAATCTATCATACTCTCTCATTGTTTGATAATCTAGATCTTTTCTATCTACAACAAATAAAACTTTATCAATATAATCAAGTTTTGATGCAATTCTTGCAGTTTTAAATGATGTTAATGTTTTACCAGACCCTGTTGTATGCCAGATATAACCACCGGCTGCAACTGTTCCCATTTTCTTATAATTAGTAGATATTTGAATACGATTGATTATTCTTTCGGTAGCAACAATTTGATATGGTCTCATAACAAGTAACATATTTTCTACTGTGAAAATGCAGTACTTAGTTAAGATACTTAATAATGTATGTTTAGAAAAGAATGTTCTAGTAAAGTCTACTAAATCAGGGATTATCTTATTGTTAGCATCTGCCCAAAATGATGTAAACTCAAAACTATTGCTTGTCTTTTCTTTGTTTGTTTTGCTGTTTGAATCTTTAATATGATTAAATCTAGTAGTATTTGAATAATATTTTGTATTTGTCCCATTAGATATTACAAATATTTGAACATATTCATACAAACCACTTCCAGCACAAAAACTATCTCTTTGATATCTATTTATTTGATTAAAAGCTTCTTTAATAGGAACACCTCTTCGTTTAAGTTCCACATGAACTAAAGGTAATCCATTAACTAAAATAGTAACATCATATCTATTATCATGACGACCATCAGTAACAACATATTGGTTTATAACTTGAAGATAGTTATTGTGGATATTATCTTTATCTAGCAAATAAATATTCTTAATAGTTCCATCTTCTCGTCTAAATGCTTTTATATAATCTTCTTGTATTGTTTTAGTCTTTTCTACAATGCCCATATTAGCATTTGCGATATTTTCTAAAAAGAATCTATTCCATTCATCATCTGAAAAATTAATAGTATTTAACTTTTCAAGTTGTAATCTTAAGTTACTAATTAGATCATCTTCTTGGTGGATGCTTAAGTATTCGTAACTTTGTTCTTGTAACAATCTTATAAACTCTTTTTCTAACTCAGATTCACTTTGATATGCATCCGATTTTTTAGGCAATGGTTTATATTCAGTTACAACAGTATTTTCAGTTGTTTCAGCTATTATATTAAAGTATGGCATACTTAAGCCTCCTCTCACTTATTTAAAGTTTAATAATTTATTTCTGTAATACTCATATTGTTTTTTTCTTTGTAATAATTCTGCATTTAATTCTGCATTTAATTCTGTAAAATAATCTAATTTTTTTGCAATATCTTTTTGTATATTTATTTCTGGAATATTTATCTCAAATTTTGAATATTTATCTATCCATTGTCTAGTGTGGTCATATGGTTTGTAATCAATATTACGCATCATAAAATAAACATATCTGAAATCAATTTTATCACTCATTTCTGGTTTTAACCTTAGCATTTTCATAGCTGAGGATTTAACCTTAAAATCAAAATCAATCCAATGGAAAGAAGTGGTAAAATCATCAAAAATAATAACTGGATTTTCTTTAGAAGCATAAAATATTCCAAAATCCTCATTTGTATAACCAAGTAATAAACTTTGGCCAGCTGTTAAGACTGGAGTTCCATTAGTTAAGTAATCTGTTGAGCTTACAATGTATTTTCCAGGTTGTTCATAAAATAAAATTTCATTTAAAGGAATTTTTTCATAACTTATGGAACAATTCAATTTATTAATATTTTCCTCTAAATTGTTTATATTGATTCTAATAAAATTTTGTTTTTCTACTGATTTACTTATTGAAGAATTTAAATTTGAAATATCCACCACTTGTTTTTCGATTTTCTTTTCTAAATATGTAGCAACTGACAATTTATATTTTTTATTTTTAATTTGCTCATAAGTAATTACTTTAGATTTATTCTCTATGATTTTTTGTTCTAAATAAATATTCATTATATTATTTATATTGGTAGAAGTTAATAAATTATTATTTGTTATTTTTTTACATTCATCCTTAGCATCAATAAATAATATATCTGTAGTTCTTTTTGCTTTTGATAAGACTAAAATACTTGTTGTTGTGGTTGTACCAAAAAACAAATTATCAGGCATTTGAATAATACACTCAATGTAATTATTATCAACCAAATACTTTCTAATCTTTTGCTCAGCACCACCCCTATACAAAATACCAGTATAACAAATTATAGCAGCTTTACCATTGGAAGACAACCATGATAGCATGTGCATTATAAAAGCAAAGTCTGCCTTCTCTTTGGGAGCTAACACTCCAGCTGGTGCAAAACGTTCATCATTCATTAATAATGGCTCATCATCACCTTTCCACTTAATTGAATATGGAGGATTAGATACAATTACATCAAATGGTTCATCATCCCAGTGTTGCGGATTAGTTAATGTATCATCACATGCAATATTAAATTTATCAAAATCAACATCATGTAAGAACATATTAATTCTACATAAGTTATATGTAGTAATATTTTTTTCTTGTCCGTAAAATCCTTGTTTAATATTATCTTTACCCAATACCTTAATTGCTTTTAAAAGTAGTGAACCTGAACCGCATGCTGGGTCATATACTTTATTAACTTCAGTTTTGCCAACTGTTGCAAGTCTTGTTAATAATTCTGATACTTCTTGTGGGGTATAATACTCTCCACCAGATTTCCCAGCATTAGAAGCATACATTCCCATTAAGAATTCATAAGCATCTCCAAATGCATCTATTGAATTATCTTGGTAATTACCTAATTTCATTTCTCCAATAGCATTTAGGATTTCTACTAATTTTTCATTTTTCTTTTCTACTGTAGAACCTAGTTTATTACTATTAACATCAATATCATCAAATAGCCCTGTAAAGTCTGATTCACTTACTGAACCTTTAGCTGATTCCTCGATATGTCTAAATACTTTTTCAAGTGTTTCATTTAGGTTTTTATCATTTTTAGCATTTTTTCTAACATTGCAGAAAAGTTCAGAAGGTAGAATAAAGAAACCTTTTTCTTCTACTAAGCCTTTTCTTGCTTCTTCTGCAACTTCATCAGTTAAATCTGCGTAATCAAAAGAAGTATTACCATCTTCGTGTTCTCCTTTATTAATATAGGCAGTAATATTTTCTGAAATATAACGATAGAACATCATACCAATAACATATGATTTGAAATCCCATCCATCTACTGAACCTCTTAGTTCCTCTGCTATTTTCCATATAGATTTATAAAGTTCTTCGCGTTCTAATTCTCTTTTGTTATCAATCATGCTATTTACCACCTTTTTATATTCTTATTACTATTATACTACTTTTTTATATTTCTTTCAACAAATCTTCCTTTAATCAATCATTATGCGACTTTTTTTGTACATTTTTATAAAAAAAAGAAATGCTCTATAGCATTTCTTAATTATACTCTTTAATCTATTCCTTGTTTAATACATATTTTACCAAATGGGCAAATATCTGAATTGCATTTTTTGTTTTGGCAAATACCATCACTACCTATTTGATAGAATGCTAAATCCATTAATCCTGGAAAACTAGGATTTAAACTTTTTGCTCTATATACCACCATTGTAGGATCTATTTCTGATAGTACTATATCTTCTTTATAAGGTAAAAAACCTAATCTATACATTGCTCTTTTTACATGTACATCTGGTGAAATATCAATTGCTGAATAATCGCCAAGTTCTACACCATATTCTCTAGATAAAATATTAGCTGCCATAGTTGCAATCTTAATACCTACTCGTTTAAATTGATAGAAATTATAAATTACTTGAGCACTTGATTGTTTACCTTTCCACATATTACTAGCATCGTCGCTCCATTTATTATGAATGTCTTGAACAGCACTATAAAACGCCTGTGCCATTACCATATTAAAACGATGTAGTTTCTTTTCATTAAAGAGGTTAATGTACCATTCTTTATCTTTTTCTAAAAATCTATAGAATTCTTTTCCGCCTAATTCTTCTGCAATAATAAGTGGAATTCTCCATACTTTATCTGCATCAAGTTGGCTATCCATAACACAACAAAATACAAATAAATGTGGATACTTCTCATATAATTCTTTTTGTCCTTCTGGAGCAGAAGCATTATCATATATTTCTCTACATATTTTAAGTACTTCATTTTTATAGTTTTCAAAATCCATACAATATCTCCATTTAATTTCTTATAAAAGATTTTATATAATCTCTTAAATTCTTATCTACAGCATAAACGTAGGTACCATAAACACCTCTAGTTAATAAAACTAAATATGCATTTGTTATATTTTTAATAGTCTTCAATTTATCTTTTGATATTGAATTAGTATCAATAAATTTATCAATATTATATTCGATTTGTTTTGTAACAGGATTATATGAAATATCTTCACCAAATATAACGCCAGCATAATTTAAGTCATGTCCTTGTACTGTATAAATACATCCAACTTTATCAATATTTTCTTTTTTAGAGATAAAATCTCCAGCATTAAAATCTTCGTTCCAATTATACTTATATCCGTCAATTTCAAAATCAAAATCTTGTTTGTATTTTGTTGACTTTTTGTCTCTTGCTTTTTTTCTCCAATAGAACGATAATCCACTAATTACTCTACATAATCCATTATATTGTTTATCTTTATCTTTAATATCCTCGAACATTTGATGACAATCATCATATACTTTAAAGTCATATTCGCTATCCATAAAATACGATGTTGGATTACTAGTAAATAAGTTATGAATAAAATCTATATATTCGTTTCCACCTTTTACTCTTAATTGAGCAGTCAAATATCTATGCATTACATTTTCTTCATCAAGGAGCAAATCAAAATCTTCTTTTTTTACATCTGATTCTTTTACACTTTGTGTACTATCATAAAATAATATTAGTATTTTATTAGCTTTTAATTTTAACCAATCTAACTCAGTAGCATCAAGAGGCAAACCTAAAGTCCTATTAACGTGGTCATGTGTTCCGTAGTTTGTTAATTTATTTCTTCTTTTTAAACGATGTGCTTCATCAACAATTAAAACATCATAATCTCCGCGCGATGCTTCAGATGGTGAAATAACATCTATATGTTTTAACTCTTTAATAGAATTAAATATCCTTTTTACTGAATCTTTAAATGCGGGAACTGCAATTACAAAAGCAATTTTATCATTACCATACGTCTTAATATCTTTTATTAGTTGTGCTTTACTAAATAAACTTTCATCGTCAAGTAATTCATCAGTGTCAGAACAATCATAGTTATTATTTAATATATTTGCAATCATATTTACAAAATAAACAGCTATTAAAGATTTTCCTGTTCCAGCTCCACCATCAACAACTACTTTAATTTGATTTTCACTTTTCATGGCGTGAACATAGCAATCCAATAATTCTTCAACCACTTTATATTGTTCACTAGTTAATTCTTTATATGGTGAAAACTTGAATATATCAGAATTTTCCACTTCAAATAAGCTATGATTAACTAAGTTATGATTTTGTAACTTTATCCATAAATCTTCAAATAAAGCTTTATACAATGATCTTTGATAATAATTATGTGATTTAGATTGTCCACCATTTGAGTTTTGTAAAATAAATTTCCCATCGGCATGCATATGAGTAATCAACATATTTTCAATATCTAATATTGCTGATTTATTAAATGAATCACTTAACATTAAAGATATTTTTGTTAATTGTTTTCTTTTAGGATTTGCTAAATGTTGAGTCATTCTTTGAAAAGCACTTTGTGTTTCTCCAACATATGCTTCCTTATCTCCTGAAAGAATATAAACAACAGGCCAATCTTCTCCCTTATCTCCACAATCTTTTATTGAATTTATTCCTTGTTTAGTAAAAGAATAATTTTCTATTTCTGTTTTAAAAGTATTACTCAGCATAACAAAAAATCTCCATAGTATTATTTAATTATATTATACTCTTTATAACTATATTTTTCAACAAAACTCTCTTTTTATATGTTTAATTTGACTTTTTTCTTATATTTTTATAAAAAAGAAATACCATCAATTAACAGTATCTCCACTTCTTTCTATTTCATCTATCTTATACCATATTACTTTTTCTATTTCAAGTAGTAATTTTAATGTTGAAATATACTTATCTGAATCTATGGGATTAAGATAAATAACTATTAAATTGTTTCTTAACTCAAATAGTAATCTTAAATCTGGTAATTCATCTATTATTTTTAATCTTTGTTTTCTTGTTTGTTCTTTATCCATAGCACGTTCTCCTTTGCTACAACAAACAATATACTAAAATATTAAAGAATCCAGCAAAGTGATAATTACATATTTTTATTTGGTGTATAATACTTTGGTGAATACAACTACCCTTACACGCAATAAAAACATGATTTTACATTTTTGATTCCTAAGCTTAGTTTTCTTCAAAATTGAGCTAAATCTAAATAATTTTTTTATGAAAATATGGCTATTCTGTCAAATATTAACAGTGACAAATGAAATATTCAACATTAGATATATAAAACAAAAACACATATAAAAAAGTGCAGTAACCATGATTACTACACTTTATCATTCAATATCGACCGGTTACAATCAAACTTTATATTTACCTACAACTATAATTTGATGATTCAACAATAAATCTTTAAACTATTCTACCTTCAATTTAGCATTTAATAAACAATATATTATATTAAATTAACTGGGCATAACCAACAATCTTTGTTTATTGGTTGTAGTTTTTGCGTCAAACAAATAACAATACCTGGTCTAACATCATCACTGTATTTCTTTAAGACACTAAAGTTTTTATCTGGATTATTTGGACTTATACCTTTTTTTATTTCTATTGGATATAAAGTATTTCCTTCTACATAAACTAAATCAACTTCTTTTTGATCTTTGTCACGATAGTAATACAAATTAATTTTTGGATCTATTCCATAATTTGAAAAGTTTTTGATAATTTCACTCACAACAAATGTTTCAAAAATTGTTCCAGATAATGCTCCAACTTCTAAGGTTTCAGGATTTGGATATTTTGCTAAATAACTACATAATCCAGTATCCATAAAATATAATTTAGGAGTTTTAATGATTCTATTTGAAACATTAGAATAATATGGTTGTAATAAATATATTATACCAGATGCTTCTAATATACTAATCCAACTTTTAATTGTTTTCGAATCTACTCCTATTTCTTTTGCGATATTAGCATAATTTAATTCTTGGGCAGTTCTAACAGCTATATATTGCATAAAATTATAAAACTCTAATGTTTTTCCAACATTTAATAATTCTCTTACATCTCGTTCAATATATGTATTAACATAAGAAGAAAAATAATTATTTCTTTCTGCTATATTACTTACAACAGTTGGCATACCACCATTAAATATTCTTTCAAATACATTATCTTTCTTTTCAATACTACTTTTTTGTTTTTCTTTAAGAGCATCTAATTTAGGACTAAATAGACCAACATTGCTTTTATTTATTTCACTATTAGATAATGAGTATAAATTTAAAACCCCAATTCTACCCGCTAATGATTCACTTACATCTTTCATTAATCTAAATTGTTGAGAACCAGTTAACCAGAACAAAGCTTTTTGTTTAGTATTATTTTTTAAAGATTTTAAACGATATTCATCTACTATTATTTTTATATATGGTAATAAATTTGGAGCATATTGTATTTCATCAATAATTAAAGGATATCCATATTGTTCTAAAAAATATTTTGGATCTGTTTTTGCCAATGTTCTTGCATCTAAATCATCTAAAGTAACATAATTCATATCATCTTCTTTAATCATTTGAAGCAATGTAGATTTACCAACTTGTCTAGCACCTGTAACAACAATAACAGAAAATTCATTTGAAAAATTTTTTATAGTATTTTCAATCACTCTACTAATATACATTAATTCACGACCTTTTTGGAATATAACTCCATTTTAGACTAAAATATTAAATTTGTCAAGTGTTTTAAATATATTTAAATGTTTTTGTTGTACACAATATACTTTCATACGTACAACCCCAGCCTTGTACGTTAAAAAAGTCTTTTGTCCAATTTCTAGTATTTTTGATGTTTTTCTTATGCTTTTACAGGTTTTAGCAGTTTTTTAATAATTTCTCATTAAAATATCGTTAAATATAGTTGATTTTAGGCGAGACAAATTCAACATACAACGTTCATTCTATGGCAATAAAGTCTATGACGTTGAAAGAAAAATTTGTCTATAAAAAAGCCACTCATCAGAGCAGCTTTTAGCGTTAATCTAAAACATTTATTTTGTCTAATAAAAAATCTGTAAATTTACAATGAAGAATTCCTTGCTCATCATAATAACTGGTTAAAATATCATTTCTAATAATTACCTTTTTAAATGAATCACCTGTAATTGTTAATGGTCTAATTTCTGATACTATTTTTTCATCATTATCCATTCTAAATGCAGATTGAATATAAACCTTAAAATCAAGTTTATTTACAATAAAATCTATTTCAACATAATCTGATGAATCATGTGTTCTTAATGGAATTGCTCCAACATCAACATTATATCCTCTTCTAATTAGTTCATTATATAATATATTTTCCATTAAATGGCCAGGATCATTTTGTCTAAAGTTTAATCTAGCATTTCTTAACCCATTATCAATGTAATAATACTTATTAGGATATTCAAAATAACTTTTTCCTTTCACATCATATCTTCTAGCCATATTAATAATGAATGAATCAATTGTATGACTGACATATTTAGAAACCATTTCAAATGTAACTTTTTCCTTTTTTAAAGTTGATATTGAATTAGCTATTCTATTATTAGTAGTAAGCGATGAAATTTGTGAAGATAAATAGTCTAAGATATCATTTAAAATGTCAGGCCTTTGAATCCTATTTCTTTCTACAATATCTTTTATATATATTTCATTAAATAAATTTTCTAAATAACTTTTTTTATCTTCAACAGTTTTTTCATGTACAATACCAGGCATTCCTCCTAATATCATATAATTATTTAATGCTTCATTTATATCTCCACCAATGTAATTATAATATTCAGAAAAAGATAAGGGAAAGACATGAATTTGGCTAGATCTTCCTCTAAACTCAGTTGAAATATCTTTTGATAACATTTTTGAATTGCTGCCAGTTACATAAACATCAATATTTTTATTATCTTTAAATTGATTTAAAATATCATAGATAGTTGCAGTAACACCGCTTTTTCTATCTTTTTTTCGATTGCCATTTGAACTTCATCAATAAATAAATAATATTTATCTAATGGGGTTTTATTAATTGTTTTAGTTATTTCTTTATATAGCATAAACGGATTTCGAAAAGTAATGAATTCCATTTTATCTAATTTTATTTCAATTATATTTTCTTCTTTTACACCATTTTCAAGTAAGTATGTTTTATATATCAAATAGCAAAACTGATTTTCCACAACGTCTAATACCAGTAATTACTTTAATATTACCATCCCAAGCTCTTTTTATGAGTTTATTTAAATACCAATTTCTTTCAATCATATTAATATTACTCCTTAAACTTTAGTCATTTGCGTTAAAACTTTCAGTAGTATTTTAACATTTGAAATATTTTTTGCCAATAGTTTAGACAAATTTCATAAATATTATATGTAATAAATCAATTAAATTTCTATCTTTTTTATTTTTTACACAAATTTATTGTAATACTATTTACTAAACTAGTATTTATTCTATAATTACATGTGGTTACACCTAAAATTTTCTTCATCTTCAAAATTATTATTAAATTTTCCGTTCTTTTTTTCCTTTAAACATTTCTGATATAATTCTACATATTCTTAAATAGAATAAAAACTACGAATATTAAAAATTCTATAATATATTGAATATCCACATTCATCTATAAAAGAATTATCAGCTAATAAATAATTATTTACAAGAGCAGAAAATAATATATAAGAATCATTATGTATTTCAGAAGAATTATGTTTTTTTATAATTACAATCTTATTATTAGCGTCTATATTTAATTCTATTAATATCTTATCATTCATTTTTTACTACTTGCTCCTTTTATTTTGATATTTCATTCTAATGCTACAATATCATTATACATAAAATATAAATTATATACAATTAATAATTCTTATAGAAGAACATCAATTACACATTCACTCATACCTATTAAAATTGAACGTTCAACCCCTATCGTATGACTGAAAGTCAGTAATTTTCTTATATCTCTAATTATACCATGAAAAGTCAAGTTTTAACACAAATACAATAAAATAGCGTACTTTTTCCATTATAATTGCCTATTACAGCCCTATTTTCTAATAGACAAATTCAACATACAATGTTCGTCCCATGGCAATAAAGTCTAAATAAGGTTGTTTTTTGATAGTTGCATGGCAAAAAAGTCTATGACGTTGAAAGATAAATTTGTCTATAATTAGATTTATATCTTATAAAATCAATATAACTCCAGCAATATTAAAAAGCTTGATTACATTAAGATATCGTAACCAAGCTTTTCTGTATATATAGTTTTTTTAGTAGATATTAAAATATATTTATTCATTTTTCTAAACAATAATCTTGAAAACCATCATTAACATTTCCTTTTTTAGTAAAATTTAAACTCTCAAAAAGTTTAATTGAAGAAATATTAGTAATAGATATAGTTGCATTGAATATATCTACATCAATATTAATAATTTTTTTATTATTCTTTATCAAATCATTTAAAATTAATTTACCATAACCATTATTATGGTACTTTGGATTTATAACAATAGGGTTAATACTTATTACATTTTTACCGTTTCATTGAAAATAACATAAAGCTAAATAACCTAATAATATATTATCTACATATACTATTTTTGTAATATATGATTCTCCATCAATTTTATTTTCTTTTAATATTTTTTCATAACTTGTAAATGAATAATCAAACATAGCATATTTTACAATATCAGAGTTTTTATCAATAATCCATTGATCAAGTATTGATAAAGAAGATGAATCTACATTTTTATAAACAATTTTCATAATATTTGTCCTTTTAATTTTTAAGTGCAGTTATTGGAACAACATAAACTCCGTCATTTCTTTTATATGCAGCATTAGATAATCCACATATTACACACATAACTTTAGGAGCTTTCCCACCGTTAGATACTATATCATTACAAACTTTAATTAAATTGTCTGCACCTTCATCTATTTTTTTAGCACCCATTTTAATTTCAAAAGCACACCAATCACCAGTTTCTAATTCTATTACTGCATCAATTTCATTATTTTTGTAGTCTTGATAATGGAATAGTTTACCACCAAAAGACTGAGCATAAATAGATAAGTCTCTTTCGACTAAAGCCTCAAATAGAAAACCAAATGTATTTAAATCACCTATTAGTTTATCTTTTGTTAGATTTAATAATGCACAAGCCATTGCTGGATCTGCAAAATGTCTTTTTTCAGATTGTTTTACTCTTAACGATGAACGAATATTAGGTGAGAATGGTAGTTGATTGTTGAATAAAAACATGCGACCAAGCACTTCTAAATACTTAGCAATAGTATTTCTACTCATCGATTCATGATCTTGTTCTATAATATCCTTTAATAATGCTGATGCTGAAACTGTCGTAGATTCATTTCTCGCTAGAGATTTTAATAATAATTTCACTTTATGAGCATCATACTCTATTTCATCATCAACTTTTTGTAAATCTTCTTCTATTATATTATCCATATATGCTCTTGGCATTAAATGAAGAAGATTATCTGGTGCACTTATATTTTCAGGCCATCCACCGCGAACAATTAAATTAGCAAGTTTTTCTAATGAAACTTCTTCTAATAGCTGATCTTCAAAAACACCATTGCATAAGTCAAATAAACTAATATTTCCTGTTGAATCATCTGACTCATATAATGACATTGTATTCATTCTAATTTTAACAATTCTTCCACTTCCACTGTGCATAATTCCTTTTTTCTTTGGTGTAGATGAACCTGTTAATATTAATTGTCCTTTTTCGTGACGCTTATCAACTTCTGCTCTTGTTGCATCCCAAATAGATGGTACTTCTTGCCATTCATCAATCAATCTAGGAGCATCACCTTGTAAGATTAAAGATGGATTTAATTCAGCAATTTTTCTATTATTAAAATTATTAGCTGGATCTCCGACTAGAAACTCACTATTTGAATGAAACGCAGATGCCCATGTCTTACCACACCATTTCGGGCCTTCAACACAAATAGCTCCACTTACTTTTAAATAATCTTCAATTGTTTTATCAATTATTCTTTTTTTGTATTTGGATTTATCAGTTAATATACTCATAATTAACTCCTTTACTTTTCTATAGTATATCATAATCTTATAATTCAGTCAAGCTAAGTGAGCAATATTTACAGATTTAACTGAGCAATATTTCATTATTTAAGTGAGCAATATTTTTAATTTTAAGTAAACATTTTATAATTCAAATTTGCATAAGATTATTCACATTAGACTAATTTATAATATTATATAACTATTATAAAAAATGATACCACTTTAAATTAATTTATAAACAATTATAAATATTATTAAATCTTATTCAGCAAGCGATTTGTTTTATAAATGTTTTTATTAGATTGTATCATTATAGACAAATTCAACATACAACGTTGGTTGCGTGGACCAAACGTCCTTTTCATCCTTTTTTTCGGAAGTTGTAAATCGCATTTGTCCTTTTTCATATAAAAAAGCGAATCAATCACTCGCCTTAGTATTATTTATATTCTATTTTAAAATAATCTAAATATGACTTAACAATATCCTGCCCTGACAAACAAGTATCATTTAAATAGCCTTTTTCATATTTATAATTTTTTAAACCACGATAATAGAAATCTTTAATTTGTTCTGTAATAATAAATGGAACTATATTATGTTTTAAGCATTCTTTTAAAATAATTAGTCTACCAACTCTACCATTACCATCTTGAAAAGGGTGGATTCTTTCAAACTCATAATGAAATTCTATAATATCATAAATAGTAATATTATTCTTTGAATTGTAATCATTTAAAAGTGTAACTAATCTTTCTTTTACCTTTTCAGGTGGACATGTATCAAGTCCTCCAACTTCATTAACAAGTAGTTTATAATCACCAACTCTAAACCAAGTTTTTTCTTGATCACTTGTATTATTTTTTAAAGTGTAATGAAACTGTTTAATTAATGATTCTGTTAATTTCGTTTTAGCTGATGTAATAGCTAAATCAATACATCTAAAATGATTAGTTGTTTCAATAATATCATCTACTTTAATAGCTTCATCATGAATGCCGATTGTTTTGGTTTCAAAAATCAATCTTGTTTGATCGTGAGTAAGTTTACTTCCTTCAATATGATTTGAATTATATGTCATTTCAATTTGAAGCTTGTGATATATTCCGCCTTTTAATTTGCTATCTTTTTCTTCTTTTAACATATCTAATAAAGTTCTTGATTTATTAGATGTTCTTTTTTGTCTTTTTGGCATTGTTGCATCTTTTGGTATTCTCCAAGTTTTACCTTCTAAGATTGCACCAATAACTCTTCCTTTATTACAATAATCCCTTACACTTCTTTCAGAAATTCCCCATAAAGTTGCTATTTCAGTTGTAGATAAGTATTTCATTTTTATCACCTGGTAATATTATATCATATATCGGCAAAATAAACAAGCAATATTGTTATTAAATTTTGTTATTTAAATTGCCGATATTTGCCATTTATTCCGATAAAATGTAATAATTCTCCCTAAATTGATGAAAGGATTAGTATTATATTCTGGACTAACATTACTATTTATTTTTATATTTTATTATTTCGTCAATATTTTTTTTTAAAAAGATTATCACAAATTCTAAAGTATCAGGTGCATCTCCTCTTTGTTTATCTACAAAATGAGCGCATTGATACCTAATTAATGCATCTTTTATTCTATATTTATCAAATTCTTCGCCTATATTGCATTCATGAATATTAATATATGTTTTACCATTATCATTACTAATTTTATAATTATCATCTTGATTAATAAAAATATAAATATTATCTAATTTATAAGTGTATAAATTTTTATTTACTTCAACTTTAAACCCATATTGTTTTAGAAATTTTAGTCTCTTTTTAACATTATATCTTTGAGCAGAAAATAGAGCTAAAACAAGAATAATTGGAAAAACAGTATTATAAAGACGAATGATATTACATCTATTCTTTTATTATCTCTAATAAAAGAATCTGTTGGAAATAATAACTCTAAAATAATAAATAAAATAAGTACACCCACTGGAATGCATAATAATAGTATAGCCCATAAATCCATTGGACCTTCATGGTTTATTAAAATCAAATTGTAATATGCAGCAAGAAAAAAGCCAATTAATATACTTATAATTCCAAGTACAGCAATAATTTTTCTTTTATTCATAATATTATCACGCCTTTCCTATTTATCTATTTGTCCGTTTAATTTTGATATGTCTAACTAACTTTTTTGTTTGTTCATCAGAAAGTGGTACCCGTAAGCCCCTTTAAACAATATAAAAGTCATCTTTTATAGACAAATATATTATACCCCTTTTTGCTTTAAAATCCTATTAAATCAATTAAAAAGGCTATATTTTTTGGTTATTTTCTATAATTTTGGTCTAAATTCTTTGAGATAAAAGTGACATTCAATGTTGGTTGCGTGTCACAAAGGTATATTTAATAGTATTTTTTATAAGTTGAAACTTTAATATGTCTTAATTTTTATCATGTTCTTTAAAAATCGCCAACAGCATCAAAAAGGTTGAAACTCTAGTTTGTGTTCGTTTTGTATTTAAAGAACTGCTACTGGCTCTACAATCGGTCCACAAATTGAAAAAGGTGCCGTTTTCTAGCACCAAAATGTTTATAATATATTTATTTCTTTTCAAAATAATTAGTTGGACCTCCATAATAATGACAATAATTATTAGGTCTATTTGAAACCATATCTAGTAATTGAATCAAGCTTACAATATGAGGATTTTGTAATACTGAATATAATTTCACCTCTGTATCATCAATTGGCATCATTGTACAACTTACAATCTTAAATTCTTTCATCTTCTCTAGAATATCTTTTGCTTCTTCTAATGTAACATTTAAATTATCACACAATAATTTTTCAGTAAAACTACCACTAGTTCTGCTTCTACTATACAAGAAAACTAATGAATCATAAAATATATTATCACTTAAATATTTACAAAATAACATTTGTTTTTCTTTGCTTTCTAACATTTTTAAATAATTTGATTTATTATCTTTTGGAATGACAGTAAATACTTTATTGTTTTGTGCTAAAGAAGTAATAATGATTCCATCTTCACTTACTACAGTAGAAAATAGATCATCATTTGTAATTTCTTCTTTAAATTTATCTAAATCTATTATTTCTTCCCCACGAGTTGCAATAGACATAATAAAACCTAATCTATAAACTTGTTGTATTCTTTCATTTAAGTTAAAACTTGTTATATATTTAAATAATTTATTTTCAATATTAGTTAGTTCATAATCTTCAATATCAAATAAATAATCAGTTGAAACTTTGAAATATTTTGCAATAGCAGGTATTAATTCTAAATCTGGTGATCCTCCATTTTCCCACTTACTCACGGCTTGTGTAGAAATGCATAATGTTTTAGCTAAGTCTTCTTGTGTTATTTTATTATGATTTCTTAACTCTTTTATTTTAGTTCCTATATTCATAATATTTAATCTCCTTTATAATCTTATGTGATTGGCCATTCACTATGTAAATTAATTTACATAAACATTATAATTCAAATATTTTTTTAAAACAATGGAGGTAAAATTGATAATATCAACCAATATTTGACTATAAAATTAGTTTATCAAATAAAATTTTATATATGTATGTTGCGTAATATTTTATATTTAATAGTTTCAATTCTAAAAGTTGCATAGACAGATAGAGCCCTAAGATAACTTCTATGACTCATATTAATCATCTATTACTTTAAGCTGATGAATTGTAATCTCTCTATCTTGTTTAGACTTTTCTCATATTCAATACCTATTGATATATGCAATCCTATAGGAATTATACCAAAGCCTATTTATCTTTATACTATTATTATAGCACATTTTAGTATAAATTTATATTAATCTACTAAATTTTAGTACACATCATTTATTTTATCAAATAAAAAAGTTCTTCTAAATGAACTAGTTTGATTCAACTAGACAAGTTCATTTGAAGAACCTTTTATTTTAATTATGCCTCTAAATTATAAATTTCACCTGCATCATTATAACCAAGAGTGATAGCCATACCATTATAATATAAGCATAAATAATCACCTTGATAAATTGTATGACTTGGATCTACAATTTGTGTATTAGTCAAATCAAATAAACCTTGACCATTTGTATATCCATAACCACCTGCACTTGATTGAAAAGCGGGTGCACCATTTTTAAATGTTTGATCAAGAAGAGCCGCAAGATAAGGGTCACTAGCACCAAAATCGAAATTTGCAACATCATCAATTTTTAAACTTCCTTTGATCTTTTCTGCTGTAATTCCTTCAGCACTTCCTGATTTATTTATACAAATTAAATTCATATAAGTTAAAGTATTATCAGAATTTGCTTTTAAGAAAGATTTATTAAATGGTGTAAACAAAGCATCTAAAGCTTTAATTTGAGGTACAATTGCACTGGCTTTTACTATTGTAAACCAACCTTCTGTACCAACAACATATGATTCAAGTTTAGAATTAATAATTTTTGTATGTGCAACTTTACCACCATCAGCTTCTAAAGGTCTTACATGATCTTGAACAATAACCGGACCACCTGCACCAATCATCTCACAATCCTTGATTGTTACTTTATCAGAACCCCAGTTATAAACAAAACTATTAAATGAATCATAGGCCTTACACTTATCCATTACAAATTCAGTAAAAGTATAATTTGGAAAGTATGTGATAAAGAAACATGCCGCAAGATTATTATATGCTGTAAAAGCAGGCCCTTCTACTTTAATAAGAATTTGTCCTCCAGCTTTAATATTATTTTCAACTCTTGGTGCATTACCAATCATATTTAAATTCTGAATTGAAGAACTTCCTGTTTCAGAACCCTCAATTTTAAATAAACTTGCATGACTGATTGCTTCTCCCTCAGGAGTAATTTGTCCCTCATCTCTGACTACTTCTCTTAAAGTTTCAGCTGATAATTTATAGTAATTCCCTAAGATATTAAATGTTTGACCATCTCCAAGGTTTCTCATATACATATTCATAAAATCTTTCATTGAACCAAGTGCTCGATTGTAATCTGAATCTGATTTGTTTAATTCTTCAGCTGTATAGAAGAAATAACCTGGAACATCATTTACTGTTATATCAATATTTTTGTGAAAAATTAAATTCGTTGGAAAATAATCACTAGCTAAATTATTTGCCTCTTTAAAAGCATTCCAAGCATCAGCCTCTGCTCCATTTGTTCTATTATCCATATAACCAAGTTCTTTCGCATTATACACATTATAACCTTCAACTACTTCAAATTCAAAAGAAATCGTATAGTCTTCCACATTTTCCAATTGCTTATTTGTCAGACCTGTTGGAACAACTTCTACTTTAAAAGCATTCCCAACTGCACTTGTCGCAAAATCAATTATACAATTTTTTATATCAATCCTATCAATCAATTCTGAATTTTCTAAAAGCAATTCATAAGTATCGCCATTTAACAGATATACTTTTATATCATATTCCCATTCACTAACAACAACTTCTTCTTGAGTGCCAGTTATCGTATTTACTTTATAAAATGTGCATGCCGGTTTAATACTCCAGCCATTGTCATCACCAACAACATAATTTTGCGTTAGATCAAAAAATTCAGTTTTCTTATTTTCTTTTTCTTTTCGATTTGTATTGAATAATAAAATATCCTCAGGCTGATTTACTGCATATACAATAATTCTTTCTTCACTTTGTTTTTCTTCGAATTTAGCAACTAGTGTAAGATTAGAAGTTATTTTTGTATTTTCAAAATCAAATAAAGTATCACCTAAAAACCATCCCTTAAATTCATAATTTTCCTTTACAGGATTGGTTGGTTTAGTGATAAGAGAATTTTCTAAATATTCCTCTTTTTTATATTCACTATCATCAACAATAAAAGTTACATAATATTTTTCAGGATTTTCTTTTTCCCAATTAGCCTTTAAAGTAATATTTTTTTCAAGTTGCATAGTTTCATCAAAAGGCTTTCCATCTAATAACCATCCTTTAAAAACATACCCCTCTTTTACAGGATCTTTAGGTAGGACTAATTTTTCTCCTACTTTAACCTCAATATCACTTACTACACTACCACCATCAGTATCAAATTGAACTGTGATTTTATCGGAACATGCTGCAAGCGAAAATAATAATGTAAAAACAACTAAAAATAAAGTTAATTTCTTTTTCATTTTTTTCTTTCCTTTCTTTAAAAATAATTAGCCAAGAATACTCCAATCAAACGCACTTACTTCTATTTTGATTTGAGTTTGTTTACTATCGGTTGATCTAATTATAATAGTAGCTACTCCTCCTTTTAAAAATTCTATGGTTGCAGTACCATCACTGTTTGTCGTTAATTTATAAATTGTTGAATTTTCATCATAAATATACTCCAATTTTTTATGAGTAGCATTATCTGGAGTAATACGACATTTAATTTCTACTTTTAAACCACTTTTATAATCTTTTTTAATATATCCAATATATCCAGCATGAATTTTAGCAAGTCCTGTTTCTGTATTTGGATCATAATCTTTATATCCATCAGAAATACATTCAATCTTTTCAACATATTTTTGTTCATCATATACCTTCATTTTTAAACCAATAAAACCAACCACTACAATAGCTAATACATAAATCACAATAATTGTTATAATAACTGATTTTTTCATTTCATCACCCCTGGATTTCATAATAGAAAGCCTTAATACGTTTTATAAACATTAAAAGCGTAGATCCAAAAAAGACTATACTAATTACCATCAATTTGAGAAGTCCTAACATTACGCTACCTACCTCACTACCTAAACTTGCCTCAGATAACAATTTATAAGCAATTATAGCATAGGCGGCTGAAAGAATAAAGGCTAAAATCGTTGATTTATTTTCATTAGGATTATCAATGATTCCACCTGTTGTTGCATATTGTTCATTTTGTGGATTCATTATATCGAGATTAGCACTATAAATCATATGACCTAAATGTAAAAATAAAATAGCAAATCCCAAAATCACAATTTCACCAATACTAAAGGAAACCGAACTACCAAAAATTGCACAAGTAACAAAAACAGTAGGTATTGAAAAAATAACATTAAAAACCAATTTAGTAAATAGTGGATATGCGGCATAAATAGGTTTGGTTTTTTTCATATATCCCGCGCGACCTTCACGACTATAATAGGTTGCAACTAAAGCATTAGAAGCTAATAACGGCAAACAAATCAATAATATATTGAATGTATAAATTAACAAATCACCAAGTTGTCTTGTATCCATAGCTTTATACATTGCATTTAAAAATAAAATTAAAATAGGTACAATAATATAAACCATTAAATAATTGACCGAAATATTAATAGTTCGTAAATTAATTTTAAATTCTTTATCAATAAAGGTCAAATATTTATTATGTTTCTTATTGGGTTTATCATCACCAATTCGTTTCTTAATTTCAAAGTTTTTAGACATCATTCCGAAGAAAATCGGTCGTGAAATGAAATAGACTAAAATAACTAAAACAAAGCAAATACCAATTAAAATACCTAGTTTAACAAATGTCATCAAATTTAGGGCATAAACTTGTTTATGGGTAAAATTACCAATGATAATACTAACCATCTGACTCATTATTGATAGTTTACTTTCAATCATTAGCAGAAATTCTCTAATATTTCTACTTACAGTAGGCCACTGAGCGATTAAATCAATATTCTCTGGTATTAATCCTATAAGATAAACAATACCTATAATAGCCAATATCAAAATACTAATAAACAATAGTACTTGAAGGACTGGCACTTTTTTCAAAAATCTTTTGATATACATCACAAGAATTGACAATAATGAACCAATTAAAACAGGTAACATTAAGATGAAAACAAGCGGGATAAAAATCCACAAAAACATCCATAAAGAACAAAAACCTTTAGTGACAAGTAACAATACACAAGAAAGCGTTAAAGGCATCAAAAAATTTAAACTTTTCTTCAATTCATACAAGTAAAAAACAATAATTTTAGAAACAAAAATTTTATTAGTATCCACTGGTAAAGTAATCAAAACTCGATTATCCTCAGAAAAATATAAATTATTTGTTAACTCAAATGTACATGATATCAAAGATAGTCCAAGTGAAATTGTTAAAATTAATACCATTACACTAGGAAATTCACTATTATAAAAAAGTCCAATTGTTAGAGAAAGAGATAACACAATATATGAAATAGCAGCAACAATTGCAAATTTTAAAATACCAAAAATAATTACTCTTAAAAGTTGTTTGCGATCTTTAACAAAGCTTAAATCTAATTTATCACGAAGTTGCATCAAAACAAGCGTTTTAAGTTGTTTCATACTATTAGTTTTATGTTTCATAGCATCTGTCATTTCATTTTGAATAACGGCTTTCATATTCTACTAATCCTCATCATTTTCAATTGTATTTAAATAGAATTGTTCTAATGAAATACCTGATGCTTCTATTTCATCAACACTTTTTATACATTTGATATGACCTTTTTTAATAATAGCAATCCGACCACATAGTTTTTCTACAATATCAATTAAATGGGAACTAAAGAAAACAATATTTCCTTCAGCAGCATGTTGCTTCATACACTCTTTTACTTGATATATGCTATTTGGATCGAGCCCTGTTAGTGGTTCGTCTAAAATCCAAACTTTAGGATTGTGAACAAGAGCAGACATAATCGTAATCTTTTGTTTCATTCCATGCGAATAAGTTCTAATTTTACTATCAATTGATGCTTCCAGTTCAAAAATTTTAATATATTTTTCGATACGAGTATTTCTTTCTTCTTGAGATACCTCATAAATATCCGCAATATAATTAATATATTCCCTTCCTGTTAATTTTTCATACAAAGCATAATGATCTGGCACATAGCCAATATTATATTTCGCTTCTACAGAATTTTTACTCACATCATATCCACAAATTTCAATATTCCCTTCTGTGATTGGTTGTATTCCTACAATACTTTTAATAATTGTTGATTTTCCTGCTCCATTTGGTCCTAAAAAGCCAAAAATTTCACCTTGATTTACCTCTAAATTGGCATCTTCTACCGCATAAACTTTACTTGTAGCATATTTTTTAGAAAAATGAATCAATTGCAGTTTAGCTAGTCTTGTTTGTTGCTCCCTCATAAATTCTTCCTTTCTTACTTTACTAGGTACTGATTTTCTAGCAATTTCATCTTGTTTAATTTTCTTTAATTTTACATGGAGTTCATAATGGCTATCTGCTATCCTAAAGAATTCTGCATATACAAACCAAATTGCAAGACCTAAAGCAACATAAGTCGCAAAGAAAAGAATTTGATATACAGGATGAAAGGTTAAAACCTTATTTCCAATGGTAATAGTTGCGGAAATATTAAATAGTTTCTCGGCCCATTCTCCTAGTTTATCAGCAACAAAATTACTATTGATAAAGAAAAAATCTGTTTCATGACCATTAGCAGTAAAATAAACATTTAAAAATAATGCTAGAACAAAATATCCTAAAAACCAAATCATTGACCAATAAAATTCTTTAATTTTAGGCCTTTTAAATTGTTTTAATGCAACGATTAATAATGGCATAAAGAAAGCAATCCAATGATTAAACCAAAAATTAAAAATTCTCATACTTAAAATGTTAGTACCATCGTCATAGTTTGGCATAAGCATTGCTATTAAAGCGCCAAAAACATTAATAAAATATGTAAAATAAAATAATCGTTTAAATTTAAAAATTAAACATAGCGGAATAATAAACATTGCAGTATTACACAAATGAAATGGCCATGTCCAAGGTTGAGAAAAATTAGTATAATCATAATTTACAATAAAGCCTACCATTGTAGCAACCGATATATATATTAAAGAAAAACGAATAACTTCTTCGGTTTTATTTCTTAAAGCAAAATATAAAATAAAGGGAACGATAATACCAATATATATCAATATACGATGATAAAAACTAATGTCTTTGACAACAATCGTATCTTTACCATACCCAAAAGCAAATTGGACAAAATAGGATGGTAGGGATGCAATCATCATTAGAAGTAAAATGCCAAATGTCATCAATACTTCCTTAACATTCGTTTTCATCTTCCTATCATGAAGAATATAATATATACTAAGTATTATTCCTAACATACTTTCTAAAAGATAACACACCTTTAACACACTAATATTATTATGACCAACAAATAATACCATTATGGATGGTAACATCAATACATTTAAAAGATAAATTGGTAAAGTAATAATTCTTGCTAAATTAATTATTGTTTTAAAATGGAAAAAAGCTCTTAAAATAGTGATAAGCACTCCCGTATATTGTAACCAAATAGCTATTAGAGCCAAAATTGTTTTTGCTTTAGAGATTGGCGATGAATCAAGACCAATATATCGATCAATTTGAGTCGTATAACTAAAAAGTCTTATCGTAAAAAGAATAATTAATAAGATTGGTAATCCTCTTTCAAATAAAAGTGGGATGAATTTTATTTTTTTTCGACTATTATTTTCTATTTTATGAATTGCTACACTTGATATATTAGTATGTTCACTACTAGTATTTGTCATAATCTACCTCTTTACATTGCATAATTTATTTTGCATTGTAATCCATATTACTTAAATATTTTAACATTTTTTAAGTTTTTTTACAATAGCAAATCAAATAGAATACATAAATTCATAACTAGAAAGCACAAAAAGAATGAAATTACTTATTATTTAAATTAAAAAATGATACTTATTTCTAGTATCATTTTACCATAATATTTACTTTACATTGTTTTTATCTTTTATATTATTTGTCATTTTTAACTTTTCTATCATATTTTTATTCAATTTATTGCCAATCATCCAAAAAGTAACTTTCAAAATTTAATCATAAATTGTACAATCTTTTTTCATCTCAAATCCCTTTTGAACTTTCATTAAATACTGCTATCTATCATATTATTATGTTATACTTCCTTCATCATTTTCATTGTATTTCTTTTTACAAGGAATCCTAACCATACCCTTTGATTTTATCTTCCTTTTTATAACAAAAAAAGTTAACTATCTATTTTTAAATAGTTAACTTTAGACCCCTATACTCCTTTATTCGTATGACTGACTATCATTATTGTGAAGCGAAGCTCTTAAAGCCTCTTTACGTGCTTGTAATGTTTCTTTTGCATTGTCAATTGCTTCTTGATATTTGGCTTCAAAAGTATCACATACCTCTTGTTTAAATTCATTTAATTTATTTTCAGTATCAATTAACGCTTCAAAAGTAATCGTTTGAATAGAATCAGGTAATTGTTCTTCAATCTTTTTCATTGTCTCAAGAGAAGTTTCAAAAACTAATACTAATGTCTCGTATACCGTACTGCTTGCCTTTTCAATGCTTTCTAAGATAGCAAGTTTAGCCTCATATTCCCTTTTTAAACTTTCAAGTTTTTGTACTTCTTGAAATATCTTTTCATCTGTTTCTTCTTCAGTTAGATTAGCCACTACAACTCTTTGATCAAGATATGCTTGTTTTAATTCTGCTAACTCTAACCAAGCTTTTTGATACTCTGAGGTTGGGTCAATAAACTGACTATAATACCCATCTTGCATACTTGTATAGGCATTATTTAATGCATCATAAGCAAGATTATATGCATGAATCAAACCTTGATATATTATATCTAAATGATTCACCGCATTTTTAACAGCTTCTTTTTCAGTAATTGAAATTTGATAATTTTTAAATTCATTATACATTTCCTCAAGTTTAACACTTGCTAAATCTGCTACTTCTAAATGATATAATTGAACAACATGAACATAATCATTATAATTAAAATTATTGATTTCTTCTTCAGTTAAAGTTGGATCTAACTCTTTTGCAAGAAGTTTTAATTCCTCTTCTGCATACCCTTTGGCTGTTTCAATCGTTGCTATAACTCCTGTTTCTTCTAAAACCTTATTTAAAGTATTTCGAGAGAATTCTTCTATTTTATTCGTAATTTCTTCAGTGTTAGCACTAATTGTTAAGGTTACTTTATTATCATCACTACCCTCTACAAGATAGCCTAAATCTGTTTCAATCTTTACAATAATTTCTAAAGCTTCATCTAAATTTTTACCAACGATTGCCTCACCATAAATGATCATTTTACCTTCATCATTTAATCCTGTTATGGATAAAACCTTATTTTCTTCATCTACTACCATCTGAATACTTGGATTCACATCTACTTGCACAATAGCATTGTATTCTTTAGCATTTACTTTTTTATTGTTGAGGGCTATAACTCCTATTACAATAGCAAGTAAAATACAAAATGAAGTAGCAAGAATCGGAACCCATCTTTTATAAGTCTTATTTACAAGATATTGTTTTTGCTTTTCCTTCATATTCAATTCTTTTTTCACCCTTTCATATAATTCATCGCTAGGATTTGTATCTAGCATTTTTTTTCTCATATCTGTTTTTAATTTCTTTTCTAATTTTGACATTTTAATACACCTTTCTAAGTTTATCTAGTCCATCATAATACAAACTTTGAACCTTACCTATTGTCATATTCAAAATTACAGCAATATCTTTAAATTTATAATTATATATAAATCTTAATATCATAATACTTGTTGTATCTTTATCAAGAAATTCCTCAAACATCATTATCATCTCATTATTAGAAGAATGATTGCATTTCTCTCTTTGAATTCGTTCGTCATCTTTGAATATATCCTTATTTTTATCCCGGGTTATAAAATTTAAAGATACATTTCTTGTAATCATACTAATCCATTCTTTGAATTTGCCATTTTCTTGATAAGAATGAATGGAATGCATAACCTTCATAAAAACCTCACTTACGATGTCTTCAGCATCTTCTTTATTGTAAGTATACGAATAAGCAATATGATAGATAAGTTTCACATAAGCATTATAAATTTTTTGAAATGCTTCTTCATCTTTATTTCGCAATTTTTCGACTAGTTCTTCTGTAATTTGTAGCATAGAAATATATTTCCTTCCTCTTTACACTATACATAACACCAAAAAAGGCATTTTTATTTTTAATATTATATTTTTTAAAAAAAGAAAATCAAGTATTTACAACTAAATACTTGATTTATACTTCATTTTTGCTTTTTTTGTTAAATTTATGAAGAGGAAGTTGGGAAATAATCATCGCCATAAACATCAACGCGCAACCCCACATCTCTCTTGAGGTCAATGATTCATTGATCAATATCATCCCTGCAAGCAACGATACGACTGACTCTAAACTCATTATAATAGAAGCCACAATGGGTCTTGTATACTTTTGTCCAATAAATTGAAGAGTATATGCAATTCCACCGGATGCGATTCCTGCATATAAAAGGGGAATCATTGCATGTTTTACTTGATTAATTTGTGGCTTTTCAAAAATAATCATTAACAAACAAGATATGATTGCACAAACAATAAATTGAATTGTTGACATCATAAGACAATCATTGTCTTTCGCAAAATAATCAATAAATAAAATTTGTATACTAAAGAATACCGCACAAGCTAAAAGTCCCCAATCATAACTATGAATAGAAAGAATTCCACCTACTTCTCCTTTTTGAAAGCACAATAAAATTAAACTGATAAGAGCAATGATAACACTGATCCATTCCACTATTTTTACTTTCTTTTTGATAAACATTCCCAAAATTGGTACTAATACAATATATAAGGCTGTGATAAATCCTGCTTTACCGGCTGTTGTTCCTTGCATTGAATATTGTTGCAAGACACTAGCAATCGCAAGTGAAACTCCACAAAGGATTCCTCCTAAAAAAACTTTCTTTCGTTTTTGTTTTTCCATTTGAAACAAAGATAATTTTTTATAAAAAATGAAATCGCGACATATTGTAATTATGATAAGAAAACTAGCAGAAAATAAAAATCTAAATCCACAAAAGGAAAAAGGGCCAATGTAATCCATACCAACCTTTTGCGCAACAAAAGCACAACCCCAAATAATTGATGTCATCAATAACATTATTGAACCAATTGTTTGTTTTTTTCTCATATTTACCTCTTATTTATCTTTCCTATCATCTTATATCCCAAACTACTTTTATCCTTTTCTATTTTAATTATCTACTCTTTGACAATAAGGAACAATTGTGCCTTTAAATGTATCTTGAATAAACTGGATTGTTTCTTCATCAGTTAAAACCTCAATCAAGTCTTTAACCCACTGTTTATGCACATCTTCACTTCTAACTGCTAAAATATTCGCATTTTTATGTTGAGGATCAGCTTCTTGACAAATAAGTTGTTTATCAGTTAATCCTGCCGCAATCGCATAAGTCGCATTAACAATTCCTAAATAGGTGTCCTCATCATCTAGCGTTTGGGCAATTAATTCAGCTGAAACAGGTACAATCTGTAAATTTTTAGGATTACTGACAATATTTTCAATCATTGCTGTTTCAATATTTTCTTCTAAAGTAATTAATCCTGTTGCTTGCAAAATATATAAGCATCGACTTAAATTAGAAGCATCAGAAGCAATTGTTATCTTTGAACCATTAGGTATATCCTCAACACTTGTAATTTGTTTTTTAGTATATCCGCCATAAACACAATCATAATATGCTAAAACCGATTTCAAATCTTGATGTTGAGCTTCATTATAATTATCTAAAAAAGGCTTATGTTGAAATAAATTGGCATCAATTGATTTTTCTGCTAATGCATCATTGGGAAGACTAAAATTATTAAAAAGTTGAATTTTTAATTGATACCCTTTTTCTTCAAACTTGTCTTTAACAAAATTTAAAATAGGTTCTCCTGGTTGATACATTGTTCCAACAATAATAATATTTTCATCTTTTTTACAAGAAGAAAGCACACATAAAAAACTAACTAAACACAAACATAAACAAAATAATTTTTTCATCATCTTTTTATCCTTTCTATTTTACTAATTTATAAATACAATTGCCAATAAGTTGAATCGCTTCAACCAAAAGAATTGCAGTAACAACCGAATAAATAATGGCATTCATATCATAATTTTGCTGACCATAGATAATAGCAAAATTACCAATCCCACCAGCGCCAACCGCTCCTGCCATTGCACTATAACCAACTAAAGTAATCAGTCCAAGAGTAATACCCGAAACAATAGCAGGAAGAGCTTCCTTAATAACAACTTTTGTAATAATCTGAAATCTATTTAGACCAAGTGATATTGCAGCCTCAATTACATCCTCATCTACTTCCACTAAAGCATTTTCAATAATCTTGGTGAAAAAAGGAATAGCAGCAATTGTAAGTGGAACAATAGCCGCTGTATTACCGGTAAATTTAGACACACCAGTAAAAACTTTCATTATTGATCTGGTAAAAGGAATTAACCAAAAAATTAAAATTAAAAAAGGAAGACTTCGAAAAAGGTTGACTAAAACATCTAAAATTTTATAAATAACTTGACAACTTTTATTAGAACTTTTTCTAAGGTTATATAAAACACTTCCAAAAATGATAGCAATGATGGTTGCAATGATAGCACTAATCCCAACCATATAAAGTGTTTCTAAAGTAATCTTTAATACATATTCTTCTAAATATTTTTGTAAAGTAATCTTAGGCATTTTCATCTACCTCCTTTATAATATCAAATAAAATGGATTGATTTTGTAAATATGCAATTACTTGTTGTTTCTTTACATTGTTATCATCAATATTTATAATCAATGAACCTAACGTGTTTTCTTTAAAACGCTCTAACTTTCCCCAAACAATAGAAAAATCAATATTCAAATCTCTTGCCATTTTTGTAATTAAAGTATGGTTAGATGATTCTTTGGGAAAATAAATTTTAATATTGATACCACTTTTAGGTAAAATTTCTTCTTCATTTGTAAGTTCTTTTAAAGACGAATTATTACTAACAAATAATTCATCCGTTTTACCAACCTCTAATAGCTTACCATCATTCAAAATAGCAATTTCATCACAAACTTCTTTAATAACTTCCATCTGATGTGTAACCATTATAATGGTAATATCATATCTTTCTTTAATCTGTTTTAATAATTTTAAAATATCGTGAGTCGTTTTAGGATCCAGAGCAGAAGTGGCCTCATCACACAATAAAATTTTGGGATTGAGCGCAAGTGCTCTAGCAATTGCTACTCTTTGACACTGCCCTCCTGATAAACTACGAGGTTTATCGTTTAACTTATCACTAAGACCGACTAAGGATGCCAATTCTTCTACTTTAGCTTGAATTTCACTTTTTTTATAACCATTACATTCAAGTGGTAAAGCAATATTTTTATAAATTGTTTGGGTTTGCATTAACGAAAAATGTTGAAAAATCATTGCAACTTTTTTTCGAAATTCTCTTAATTGCTTCAAGTTTAAAGTAGCAATATCCATATTATCAACGATAATAGAACCACCATCAATCTTTTCTAATTGATTAATTGTCCTAAGTAAAGTGGATTTACCTGCTCCGCTTTTTCCTACAATACCAAAAATACTTGAGGATGGAATGATAAGATTGATCTCATCTAAGGCTTTAAAATTTGCATACTTTTTACAAACATTTTTAAATTCAATCATAGATACCTCCTTTTAGATAAATAAAAAACGTCCCTATCAATTTTGATAAGGACGATTAAATCGTGGTACCACCTTAATTTACTTAAATATATATTATTATGTTACTATTAATACTATCTAAGCCTCATTACGAAATACTAACATATTTCTCCGCTATAACGTGCGTTCACGTCAGTAATTACATATCATTACCGCAACTCCAAGACCATGTTCATAAAACCCTTTACACTTTTTCTCACCAACCAAAAGTTCTCTTTGCTAAAGAAATTTTATTACTCTTCTTTTCAAAATCTTTTTTATTTATCTATTTCCATTATATTATGATTTTATTTTTTTATCCATCATTTTGCTATTTTATTTGTTAAAACAGAGTTTTTTTGGTATAATGAATGAAGAAGGTGATAAAATGGAAACCCCAAAAAATTTAAATACATACTTAATACATCAAAGACGTTATTTTCATATGCATCCTGAAATTGGATTTGATACCTATCAAACTGCTTCTTATATTTACAATGAACTGAAAAATCTTGGCTACAGTCCTTGTTATCTTTTAAACAAAGCTGCAGTTGTCGCCAAACTAAATTTAGGCAAAGAAAAAACAATTGCTTTTAGGAGCGATATGGATGCCCTTCCCATTCAAGAATTGAATACAATTGCATACAAAAGTACCAATTCATATATGCATGCGTGTGGTCATGATGCTCATATGGCAATACTTCTAACACTAGCCAAAGCAATAAGAGAACATCTAAATGAGATCAATTATAATATCACCTTTATCTTTCAACCAGCAGAAGAAGGTCCTCTTCCTGGAGGATCAAAAAAAATAATTGAAACTCATCTTATTGATGATATTGATGCCTTTTTTGCATACCATGTAACAAACAAATTAACCAGTGACTCAATTGGAATTAAAGTAGGAGCAGCTTGTGCCGCACCTGATCTTTTTGATCTTACGATTACTGGGAAAGGTTGCCATGCCTCAACTCCTCATCTTGGTAAAAATCCTAACCTGATAGCAGCCAATATTATTCTTGCTTTCGAAGACTTATATCAACAATTAAAAGAAAAAAATCCTTTCATAGTGATTACAACAACTTCTATTATATCACAAGGTGCCTATAATGTGATTCCTAACCAATTAATGATCAAAGGAACTGCCCGTTCTTTAACCAATGTAGAACGCGATATATTAAAAGAAAAGATGACTTCTATTGTTAATGAAATAGCCCTTTTCAATGAGGTTGATATTCAATTTAATTTTTATTATGCTTATGATCCTGTTTTTAATCATGAAAAACTTGCTAATACATATATGCAATACGCAAAAACTATTTTTCATCATACATACTATTTAGAACAACCAGAAATGATTGGAGAAGATTTTTCTCATTATAATCAAATTGCTCCTATTTGTCTAATCTGGTTAGGTGTTAGAAAAAAGCATCAACCATTTAGTGATCTCCACAGTCCTAATTTTACTTTAGATGAAGATATTTTAATAAAAGGAGTCCTTACTTACTTAGAAATGATAAAAGGAACTGACTTATAATCAGTTCCTTTTTAGTGCGTAGCAATGGAAGGCCGATATAGGGGGGCAGCCTTCCGGTGTGTATGGATAGTAATATTTGGGGGGGCACAGTCCATACACGTTACTATTATAACACATTATTTATCCTTTTGCAAGTCTTTTCATCATTTTTTGTATACTTTTGTAGAAAAAATCTATTTTTTCGCAACTTTCGACAGAGCATCTTTAGCAGCTGCTTGCGATGCTTCTTTTTTAGATCTGCCTTTTCCCGTACCAAGAACAATGCCTTCAAGGATAACCGAAATAGTAAAGGTTGGTAAATTCGCTGTTCCTTCCTTCTTAATATCCTTATATACCAATGAGGCTCTAGTTTCTGATTGTACATATTCTTGAAGTAAACTTTTGTAATCTATAAATTCTATTTGATCGTTTGCTTTAATATGAGGAAAAACCAATTTTTCTAAAACCTTTTTTACATCATCTAATCCATTTGTTAAATACAAAGCTCCTAAAAATGACTCAAACGCATCATTAATAATCGCATCTTTTTGTCTACCACCTGATAACTCTTCACCACGTCCTAGTAGTAACAACTTATCAATTTGTAACTCTTTCGCATATTTAGCATTTGCATTCTCACATACATATGTTGCTCGTAGTTTGCTCATTTTTCCTTCGGGAAGAAAAGGAAAATTTTCATAAATATATCTGGCTACTAGCATTCCTAGTACCGCATCACCTAAAAATTCGATTCTTTCATTACTACTGACATTATGCTCATTAGCATATGATGAATGGGACATCGCTAAAATAAAATGATCGTACTTTTTAATTTTGACATCATATTTAGCTAAAATTTCATTGAGTAATTTTTTATTCAACATTATAAACACCTATTTTTAATCTAGTTTTGTTTGTTTCATTTGATAATTTTTTTTGGCAATATCAAATAATATTTTATATTCATCATTATCAAAGGTTGATGGATCATTAATGATTTCTTCAGAATCAGAATTGGCAAGTTCTAATAAATCATTATCTTCTTTTAATGATGCATATTTAAAGTTCATAGCACCTGATTGTTTTTCGCCAAAAAACTCTCCAGGTCCTCGATTGATCAAGTCATATTCAGCAAGTTTAAATCCATCTGTATTTTGTTCTACCATTTTTAGTCTTTCAATACTTGAATCAGTTGGATTATTAGCAATAAAGAAACAGTAAGGAATACTATCACTTCGCATTACCCTTCCTCTTAGTTGGTGAAGAGTTGCTACCCCAAAACGCTCAGCCCCTAAAATAACGATAGTTGTAGCATTCACAACATTTACACCAACCTCAATCACACTAGTCGCAACTAATATTTGAATTTCATTATTCAAAAATTTTTGCATGATATCTTCTTTTTCTTCTGCTTTGAGCCTTCCATGAATTAATCCTACTGTTGCTATTTTATCAAAATATTTAACCATATTTTGATAAATTTCTGTAGCATTGGCAGTATCTAGAACATCCGATTCTTCAATTAAAGGAGTAACCACATAAATTTGATGCCCTCGTTGAAGTTCTTCTTTCATATGATTTATAACTTCTTTTTTATGATCATGATCAATATATCTTGTGATAACTTCTTTTCGATTTTTAGGCATTGTTTGAATGATAGATATATCAGTATCTCCATAAGCTGAAATAGCAAGTGATCTTGGAATAGGAGTTGCACTCATTTTTAAATAATTGACATCTAAACCTTTATTTTTAATCAACACTCTTTGTCTTACACCAAAGCGATGTTCTTCATCCGCAATTACAATACCAAGTTTATAATAGTCTATATCTTTTTGAAATAAAGCATGAGTTCCAATAATAATATGTATATCACCACTAGCAATTTTTTCAATCATTTCTTTTCTTTGTTTTAAAGGAGTTGAACCTGTCAAAAGACCAATCTTAACTTCTTTATCATCCTTTAAGATTTGCGAAATGGTCTGATAATGCTGTTTAGATAAAATCTCTGTTGGACACATCAATACCGCTTGATATCCACCTGATACTACTGCCATAATTGATATAATAGCTACAATTGTTTTTCCACTACCTACTTCACCTTGTAAAAGACGATTCATCGCATAAGGAGCTTTCAAATCTTTTAAAATTTCTGATATTACTTTTTTTTGATCATCTGTTAACTCATATGGAAGAGACGTCTTTAATTTTTCTAATACTTGACTATCATAATTTATAATAGGACAATTGTGATCGTTTTCTCGCATATAATGTAAATATTTCATCGATAATTGATATTTTAATAATTCTTCATATTTCACTCTTTGAATTGCTTGATGAATTTCATCTAAATTTTCTGATAAATGTAGAGTATAAATTGTTTCTTTTAAAGAGGAAAAATGATACTTATCAAGAAATTTCTGAGGCAATGTTTCTTCAATTTTATCTTTGTATCTTCTATAAACCATACTGACAATTTCTAAATATTTTGCCTCTCCAATATCTTTGTTATGATATATCGGAATAATATTGCGATCAAGTTCATCACATATCATCAAATTATTCACCGTAAAATTATTCATATTTTGATAAAATTTACCTTGTACTCTAATGACACTACCATAATTTAATTTACCTTTTAAATATATTCGATTAAAAATAGTACATCTAATTTTTCTACCCTCAACATCTAATTGAAAAACAACCGTTGAAAGTTTACTTTTTAAATAATTAACAGTAACTTTTGAAACAATAGTTCCTTCTAAAATAGTTAGAACATCCAAAATAGCATCATGAATGGAATGGATTGTATAATCTTCATATTTAATAGGAAAATCAAACAACAAATCTTCAACTGTTTGAATTTTCTTTTTTTTCAAAATACTCACATACCGTGCTAAAATATAATCTTCATCGGCCAAAAGATAATGATTAAGCATACTTGTTCCTCCAATTTTAGAAAAAGTGGAGTTTTCTCCACTTTATCATCCTTCATTATTCAACTGATAAAATATAACTATATACTTCTTGTTTTCCACATATAACATCCATTTCAAGAGATGGATAATTTTCTTTAATAAAGTCTTGAATATGAGTTAATTCATCATTGTTTACATCTTTACCATAAATTATTGTAATAATTTCTTTTTCGTTTACATCAACACTTGATAAAATACCTTTAATAGCATCTAACTTTGTATCTTCAGATACAACAATCTTACCATTACAAATGCCAATATAATCTCCTTCATTAATATGAACGCCTTCAATTTCTGCATTTCTAATAGAGTAAGTGACAAGTCCAGTCGTAACATTGCTAATCACATCTGAAATTTCAGATAAAATAACTTCTATATCCCCACTACTTAAGTCAAGCATTGTAAGAGCTGAATATCCTTGAGCAAGGGTTTTACTAGGTGCAACATGAATTTTAGCTTTATCATAATATTTTGCTGCTTGTTCAGCCGTTAAGACAATATTTGAATTATTGGGAAAAACGATAATATTTTCTGCATTCAAACTATCAAAACCTTTTACAAAATCTTCTGCAGCAGGATTCATACTCTGTCCACCTTCAACAATATAGTCAACACCCATCTCTTTAAATACTTCAACTAATCCCTCGCCTGATGCTACCGCAACAATCGCAAACTTTTTACGAACGGATTGTTTTCTTGCCTCAACACATTGTGGACAATTACATTCTTCAAGTGATTTATTCTTGTTATCGTCTTTAACCATTACTTCACTATGTTGTACCGACATATTTTCAATTTTTAAAGTTACATATTCACCATACTGTTGACAATGATTTAAAACTTCGCCTGGTGTCTTCGTATGGACATGCACTTTTATAATATCTTCATCTTTTAACGCGACAATACTATCCCCTAATGTTTCTAAAAAGTCGACAATTGTTTTTACCTCAAATTTTTTAACGTCTACTTTTTTATTTTGTAGTTGAAGAATAAATTCCGTACAGTAACCATATTCTAGTTCGCTATCAGCGTTAAAAGTTCCCTGACTAATAACAGACTGTTGTACATTAAACTCATCTTTTACTTCAACGATTTCCCCATTTAATGCTTTATGCATCCCTTCTAAAATGTAAACAAATCCAGCCCCTCCAGAATCTACAACACCAGCCTCTTGTAAAACTGGTAATAAACTTGGTGTTCTGCCAAGTGATGCATGTGCCTCATCGATAAGAATTTTAAAGAAATCTTCTAAAGATGTCGTTTTTTTAGTTAACTTATATGCTTTTTTAGAAGCGTCTTTAGCAACTGTAAGAATGGTTCCTTCAACTGGTTTCATAACAGCATGATAAGCTTGATCCACTCCACTTAAGAAAGCCTTACCAAATTCTTTAGCTGTAACTTCTTTGAATCCAGCAAGTCCTTTATAAATTCCTCTAAAAAATTGGGAGAGAATCACACCTGAATTACCACGTGCTCCCATTAACATTCCACGTGATAATTTTTTAGCTACTTCATATATAGATTTTTCTTCTAAATTCTTAATTTCATTTGCGCCGGCTTCGATTGTCATACGCATATTTGTTCCTGTATCGCCATCTGGTACAGGAAAAACATTTAATGCATCAACTGCCTTATAATTCGCAGAAAGATTAGCGGCACCATTGATGACTAGTTGTTTATACAACTCACCATCGATTTTTAAATGTTGCATAATACTCCTCCTTATATAGGTATATTTTAAATATGCTAGTTTATTTTATCATATTTTTTATCTTTTTGCAAGTAATATAAAATTTAAAAATCCTCTTTTTCAACACTTTTCTTCGATTGTTAAATTTTGCCAATACATTATATGTTTTTAAATAATATATTATTTCTTCTTTTATAAAGAAAATAATGATTTTTAAATAGTAATTTAGTTGCAAAATAGGATTTTTTTTGCTATAATAGTTAAGAATCAAAAGTATCAATTTAAGGAGGAACAAATTATGGCAAAATGTTATGTTACAGGTTTAGGACCTAAAACTGGAAATAATCGTTCTCACTCATTACAAGCAACTCGTCGTACTTGGAAACCAAATTTACAAAAAGTACGTATTAAAGATAAAAATGGTAAAGTAGTAAGAGTGTATGTTTCAACTCGTGCTTTAAGAACTGGTCTAAAGAATGGCTCAATTGAACGTGCTTAAATTTGAAGAAAAACAAAAGAGTATAATTTGTTAAGAATTATACTCTTTTTTCTTATTATTTATTCAAAATGATCTAAATTAGCAAGATATTCCTTTTTTGCATTTTCTATTTTATGAACCCAAGAAATAAAATTATCTATCGTTGGATTATTTTTTAATTGCTCATTTTCTTCTAACCAATAGTTCAATTCAAATAAGGATTGATCCCATCTTACAAGTGTCTTATCCTCGCTATTGCAATTTCCCAAATTCAAAATATCATTTTCAACAGGCAAAACAATTGTCATTTCATAAGATAAATCATATGCTCGACATTTTAAAATTTCCTCTTCATATTTGAGACCTATTTGCTTAGATAACTTTAAATTTGAAAGATATTTGCCTCCTACACTAAAAAATGATAATAAATCTTTAGGCAACAAAACTTTTAAATACTGAATGCGATTTTCAAAACTATCTTGATAATTTAAATAATTCTCATAACCATCATCAGTCAATGCATAAATATCTTTATCAAAATAATCTAACAAATATACTTCGGCAACATAAATCTCTTCGCCAGTGATTATATCTACATAATCTGATGCAATATGAATAATTTCAAAATAAGCCAGTCCTCTTGTTAAACTACGATAATAAGGATCTTCATATAATGATTCTTTTTTTGCATCTTTTTTATCTTCAGGTTTCACTGGTAATTCTACTTCAGTATCAGTTATTTTCTTTTTGGATAATTGTAATCCTTGTATAATATTATTCTCTTTAGATACGGTGCAGCTTGATATGAAAGTTACAAATACTAACATTATTAAAAAACTAATTTTTTTAAACATATATACACCCCTTAATATTTTATGTAATTTATATATTTTTATTCTCGGCGTTTAAACCACATAAATAATAATTGTTGCAATAAATGTATTATTATATTTATATACACCAGTTATTGTTACAACACCAGACTTATTTCTTGCCGTAATAGTGCCATAAGCACTTACAGTCGCTATCTCTTCGTCACTAGAAGTCCAAACAAAATCTTGAATGCTATCTGTTGGAGAGTTTGCTTCAAAACAAATAAGTCTTGTATAACCTTTATGTATCAGTACATCACCAATCTCACCATTATTTTCAGATACTTCAGTACCATAAGGTGTTCCTGAAACTCTTTTATCCGTTGTCAACGATACAATTTTGGTTTCAGTAGATTCATCTGGTAAAATCGTTAATTCAAATATGCTAACTTTTGTTATTTCATATCTATAAACTGCCATAATTTTAACTTGAACAATTTCATCAGTTTCTAACGCTGTAACAGTACCATAATTGCTGACTCGTGCTTTGGTTTCATCTAATGAATACCAATAATAATCCAATCTAGAATTTGATGGTATACCATTTTTGATATACATCAATCTAGTATAACCTTCTGTTATTGTAGTTCCTTGATAATCACCTCTGTTCATCGTTACTTCAGTTCCTACATTAACATTTTGATTTAAATCTGTAACAAGATTAAATGTAGACTTGATAATTCTACTAATAGAAAGATCAAATTTTGTATCATATCTATTAGAAACAAAACCTATATAATACCTATGTCCATATTCTCTAACCAATGGTCTTTCAAAAATAAATTCAGTATCATTAATATTTATATTTTTACTTTCAAGAATAGTTAATTCACCTTTATATATTGAAGCAAAGATAAAGATTACATCTGTAACTGCTTTCAAATCTGAAAAGTTAACTTGATATTTATAACGACCAGTTTTGAAATCCGTTATTTCATATAAAAAATCTGATTTTCCGCTATATATATTAGATAAAGTAATTTCATCACTCACAGGCATTGAAATTTCATTTTCAATTTTATTTACACTTACATATAAATTATCACATACATGAGTATATCGAACATCTATAAAATATTTTTTCCCAATTTCTAATTGAGCAATTACATTATTACTATAAATGCCATTTCGTGCTGGAGTAGAAAAGTTATCAATTGATAACTTATTGATGACATTTTTATTTTCATCTAAAATTTTAATAATTCCTTGAGATGGAGTATTGGATTGAATATTATTATAAATAATATTAAATTGAAATTCATAGAAATTATTCTCATTAGGTATAAATTCATATAAACATTCGTTATATGGTTCATGCAAATGTTCTTTAGCATCTATGATCTCTCCTTCTTCAATTGATAATGTGCTATGATCAAATGTGATATCCATCTTTAAATTGACATCTTCACCATCCTCTTTACAATTTGCAAAAAGAAAGACCAATTCTTTGCATTCATTTGAGCCAAATCCATAATAAGGTATAGTCATCATATTTCCTACTATTGAAATTGATTTATTAGAAATTTCATTATCTATATTTTTTAATACTTGAATAATTTCTAAATCACTAGAATTGTCAAATTCAATCGTAATATATACATTGTATTTAGAACAATCGCTATTGTAAAAATGTCTATATGTACTAGAATAAAATGGTAAACTTAACTCTTTGTAATAATGACCTGGTCGTTGAAAAAAACTATATGGCTCATAACTGTATGCTGGTATATTAGCCTCTCTTTCCCAATAATCTTTATATCCATCTAGTAACAAGTCATATTTATCTTGTAAAAAAGAATTATATATTGAAAAATCTAAATACAAATTGTCCATATCTGTTCCATATTTATCTAACGCCATATTAAATGCATCTAAAATAGAAATTGTATAGTCTATCTCGTTTATTATATCTTTTATTGCTGAAATTCCATATTTTTGATATATATATAATGGTAATAAAAATAATGCGTATTTTCTATAATCATCAATACTCATGTCATTTAATGAATATTGCGTAGTTTGATGAAATAATTCTACTTTAGCTAAATAATTATGCCAAGTATGTCTATCAATATCACTATTATTGAGACTAATTTCATTCATATAATATAATCCAGCAAAAGAAGCAAATGATTCATGAAAGATTGTTCTATCTAAAGAATCATTAAATCCATTACTATTTTCATCAATAATAGCATGGAAATATTCATGTGATAAAGTTAACAAAAATGAATCATCATCTGTAGAAGCTCCTAAAGTCTTATCTAATAATCCATAATTTAAAACAATATTTGAATATACTTGAGTATTATCAATATTAAAATATGTACAACCATATATATTATTCATATACTCCTTATGTTCTAAATATATATTATATTCATTATCATCATTACTTTTAGGTTGTAAAAATCCAAATCCATCCGTACTACAAAAACTTTCATTAATAGCTAAAATTCCATCTATGACTTTTTGTACATTATTTTTTTCCATTGTAAATGGATCATAATATACTTTAAACAAACCATTATTACTAACTTCATAGGTTACTGGCATATATGATAATTCTGGTGCCAAAATAGAATAATTACTATTACTATAATAATTAATCAAATTATCATTTATATTCTCTTCATCAACATTAATGTTAGTAATAAAATCATTAAAAATATAATCTTGACTATTATTTATTGTAACTACTAAATCAAATCCACTATTATTTTTTAATAACTCTGTTTCATATTCTACAAATAATTGTCTGTCATCCACTGATTTAAATAACACTTCAACTTCATTGTTCTCTATATATTCTGGAATTATTTCATCAATTTCTAACATTTGCAATTCAATTTTATCCTTCGTTTTATCTATAAAATAACTTCTTTTATCTAAACCATATTCAATTGGAAGGGTTGATAAATCAATTTTTAAATAAAAATATTCAGAAGGTCTTTTAATTGTAATTGTATTCTTATCTAAATTTATTTTTTCATAAAAATTATCTTTAAAACTAACAATTTTACCATCCTCAACATTGGGAATAGCTTGATACAATTCTAAACCTACATTAAAAATATCTATTTCACTATAAATGCTAATTTCTATAAATTCATCGTTTGTTTGCTCAGCAGCAATCTTTTTAGCATTGCTAATATAGTAAAAACTAACTAAATTAAGTAAAATAACAATAACTATTTTTTTAACAATTTTCATACTATTCAACTATTTCCTTCTAAAGTAAAAGTACAAAGTAATAAAATACTTTGTACTTTTATTATAAAACATCGTCATGTCGAATATTGTCAAAAAATATTAATATTTTAGAAAAATATCATTTTTTTATTATTTTTTATTAAAAATACTTTGATAGGCTTGACCGATAATCCTTCCTAATCTTGGGGCTTCTTCTAAACTAATACTTGATAAAGCAATCCTGTATCCGTTACCAAAATGACAGCCATAGGCACCTTGAGATTCAATTTTCTGTTCAAAAATTGGATTATCAACTAAAACGAGTACAAAGAAACCATTTTGATATGGCGCAAATGGTACTGTATACTTTTCTAATTCCTCAATAAATCTTTTTGAACGTTGTTCTAAATTTTGTGAAGTTGCTCTAATTTCTTCCTCAAAAACCAACCTTTGTTTTTTATCCGATAGGGTTTTCGTTACAATTTCCATTCCCAAATGACTAGTATTCGACCATATCGATCTTGCAAAATATGAAGTAGCTTCATTAAATAAACTCACTTCTTTTTCAATCGTAGTCATTTGAATTAAAGCACCTAACCGAAGTCCATAAATACCAAAAGTTTTAGATGCACTAAAAGCAAATAGAACCATCACATTAGATGAAAGTTTTTTTAATAATTGAAAATTCTCTCGCGTTTTAGCACCAATATCATTCCCATAATCTAGATAAGCGATATCTAATAATAAAATAATTTTTGTTTTTTGTGACAACGCATTGCATAACGCAATCAAACCTAAATAATCCTCATCATTCATTACAAAACCAGTTGGATTGTGACAAGGATCATTTATAACTAGAAATAGTTTATCATATTTTACTTGCAACTTATTTGCTACTTCCTTTATATTTGCAAGATCAAGCCTACCATTTTCATTATATAAATTGTATACATGATGATTGATTTCTAAATTTGTTGCAATTTGCAAATAAGCCGGCCACATAATATTAGGTAACATCACACCTTCATTTTTTTCTAAATATGTTGCAAAAGCCAATGCAATTGCGCCAGTTCCACCACAAGTTGCAATTGCATTCAAATAATAATTCGTATATTTATCTTGATAATCAGAGCCCAAAACCCAATCTTTTATTGCTTCAATAAATTCATTTGAACCTTTTACACTACTATATGATAAATAATTATTATAATCCGGCTTTTCAAAGGCCTCTTTGACACAACGAAATACCTTAATTTGCCCACTTTCATCATAATATGAACCAACCGTTGCATTGATGATACTAGGATTCATTTCTTTTTCTTTACGTGCTTTAGCTGAAAGAGCTAAAACATTTTCTATTAATTTTTTTTGTTGATTTTTTTTGGGCATAAAATCTTTCATTTCATCACCACCATCTTTTCTTTATTATAAATGTATTTTACTAAATTTCTTCTTTTATCGCAAGTTTTTCACTTATATAATTGAAAAGATGATAAGACGTGAAAATCTTATCATCTTTTTCATTCTATTTTTCTTTCTTTGAAAAAAGTTTTACAAAGAAGGCGATAATTTTAGAAATGAATTTTGGTAGTTTGATAATGTGAAAGTGCATACATACCCTCCTAGTGATACATTGTATGAAAAAACAATTCAATTTATGCCTTCTTTAGCAAAAAAACTAAATAGATAAATGCCTCCTCTTTTTACTTCAATAATTGGATTTTTATGATTATGTAATGGTTCGTTACTAACCGCATACGTATCATTAGGACTAAGCAGAACTTGATCTAGTTCATACAAAGCATTCGTTATTGAAACAACCGTTTCTTCTTTTGCAAACAAAGAAAAATATTTACAATGAGGTCTTTTAATTTCATAACTATCATTGGTTTTCATATATATAACTTCATTCTCATCATCAATAATTCTAATCTTATACTTATCATATTTGGCCATCAACATATAGGTATTAAATTCATGATCTAATCTAGCACTAGTTGCATCATAAACATCAATTTCTAAATTGAGGGAACCTTTCAACTGTTCTAAATATTGAAAAGCCAATTCTAAATCCGTTTCATTTTTTTGGCGTGAAAAAACTATTGTTTCATATGAATGATCTTGAATATAGTTTAGTTCTTCAGTACTATCAAAATCACCTATTGATAAATCTGGTTTAATTCCTCTTTTGATCAATTCAAGACTTCCTGCATCTATCCCAATAAAATAATCCGATGGATTTAAGTGATAATTTTGATAAAAAGTTTTAACCGGAGAGGAAGCAACAATAATGATTTTCATTCTTCTAACTCCTTTATAGTTGTATATAAATTATCTTGTTGAAACAAATAGCTTCCCACAACAATGATATCACATCCTGCTTTCTTAATAAGTTGAAAATTTTCATTGTTAATCCCTCCATCCATTTCAATTAAATATTGATATGCATACTTTTTTCTTATTTTCGCTAATTCTTCCGTTTTGTAAAGAACTTCTGCCATAAATTTTTGACCTCCAAAACCTGGCTCTACGCTCATTACCAAAACTAAATCTAAAAAAGGTAGATATGGTAAAATAACATCTAGTGGCGTCTTTGGTTTAATGGCAATTCCTACCTTTAACGAGGCTTCTTTAATCTTATCAATTATCATTTGAGGATTTTTGGTAGCCTCAATATGAAAACATAAATAATCACTGCCACTTTTAATATACCGATCAATTTGATTGAATGGTTCTTCAATCATTAAATGAGTATCTAAAATGAAAGAAGTCTTTTGTTTTATTTGATAAACAAATGTTTCATCAAAGGTATAGTTAGGAACAAATTTATTATCCATTACATCTAGATGCAAATACTTGATATCGGCTTTTGCCAATTGAAATAAAATTTCATCTAAATTTTGATTGAATACTGATAAAATTGATGGTGCAACTTTCATTTTTTTTACCACTTTCTGCGAGATTTAATTTCATTCATAAATTGTTGGTAATTCTCATACCTACTTTTTAATATCAATCCTTCTTCTAATTTTCTTTTCACATTACAAGAAGGTTCATTTTGATGAAGACAACCACTATATTTACAAGATTCAGAAAAGTGAAAAAATTCAATAAAACTATGCGAAAGGCTAACCTCATCCATATCGAAAAATTCTACCATTCCAAATCCCGGAGTATCTGCTAACCACCCATTTTCCACAAAGAAAAGTTTGGTATATCTAGTCGTATGTTTCCCTCTATTTAAAGCTTTAGAAATTTCAGCTGTATCCATCTTAATGGTTTCATCAATAAGATTGATAATACTACTTTTACCAACACCACTTTGACCTGTAATCACACTTGTTTTATCTTTTAAATAAGGTTTGATCTTGTCAATAGTTAGCGGGTCTATTGTTGTTGTTTTAATAATAGGATAACCAATGGTTTGATAATAATCCATCTTTTTGAAAACTTCTTCTTTTTCGTTATCGTTTAATAAATCCATTTTAGAAAAAACTAAAATAGGCAAAATATTTTGAAATTCAAACACACAAATCATTCGATCTAAAAGATTTAAATTTAGTGATGGTTCTTTTACACTAGTGACAATAAAAGCTTGATCAATGTTAGCAATTGGTGGTCTTACAAAATCACTATGTCTTGGTAAAATTTTAACAATTGTAGCATATGGATTGCCAGATGTATATTCCACTATATCACCTACTTTAGGTGATGTTTTTTGGTTACGGAAAATACCTCTTGCCTTAGCAACAAAAGTCTTATTTGAACTTTGATCATAAAGGGTATACTCTCCTGAAATTAAACAAGTGATTATTGCTGTCATTTCCGTTCTTCCTTTAATCTTTTAGCCCTTAACTGTCCACAAGCAGCCATAATATCCGAACCATGTTCCACTCTAACGGTAGCATTGATACCATTTTTTCGTAAAACTTCAAAAAAAGCATCTGCTTTCTTTTTAGATGTTTGTTGAAATGGTTTAGTGCTTATTTCATTATATGGTATTAAATTTACATAGCAATTGATTCCTCTGATAAGTTTAACTAACTCTTCAGCATGACCGATTTCATCATTGATTTCAGATAGTAAAATATATTCAAACGTAACCCTTCTATTTGTTTTTTCAATATATTCTTTTACTGCTTCTATAACTTGTTCAAGAGGATATTGTTTATTAATTTTCATCATTTGATTGCGAATCGTATTATTTGGAGCATGTAAACTAATTGCTAAATTCACTTGTAAATCAAAATTAGCAAATTCTTTAATTTTAGGTACAATCCCACAAGTAGATACTGTGATATGACGAGCACCAATTTCAAAACCATTAGGATAATTTAAAATGCGCAAAAATTCCATTACATTATCATAATTATCAAAAGGTTCACCAATTCCCATTACCACAATATTCGATACCCTTTGAAAATGAGAATCCAAATCTTTTTGTACCATTAAAACTTGTAAAACCATTTCACCAATTGTAAGATTTCTTATTTTGTTGAGTTCCCCACTAGCACAAAAAGCACATCCCATATTACAGCCAACCTCACTAGTAACGCATATACTATTACCATAATGATGTCGCATTAAAACTGTTTCAATTAACTTCCCATCACTTAATCTAAACAAATATTTCATAGTGCCATCATTTGATATTTGTTTAGTCACTAACTCTAATACTTTTATTTCAAACTCATTATTTAATAACTCAATAGTGGTTTTAGCAAGATTCGTCATCAAATGAAACTGATCAACTCGAAAGCGATACAACCATTCAAAGATTTGTTTAGCTCTAAAAGGTTTTTCCCCTTTCGCAGTTAAATATGTTTTTAACTCTTCTAACGAATAATCATAGATATTTTTTTTCATTTAATAACCTCGTAATCTACATATATAAAATCCATCCTCTTTGCTTGATGGAAACACACGAATTTCTTTTTCTTTTTGAAATGATGGATGCTTAAATAAAAATTGTTGAATCATATCCTCATTTTCCTCTTTATTGATAGTACACGTACTATATACTAAAACACCATTAGGTTTTACATACTTGCTCATATTTTCCAAAATTTGTTCTTGAGTTTTTTTAATTGAGGCAATTTTCTCAAGCGTCATTTGATATTTTAAATCTGGTTTATGTCTAAGTACACCTAGCCCAGAGCAAGGGGCATCTATTAAAATTTTATCAAAAAGGAAATCAAAATGAACATTCATCGCATCTGCTTGCATTGTTTTTACACAAGTTGCCCCCATTTTTGCAATATTATTCTCAATTAATTGAATTTTATGAGGATAAATATCCATTGCAATAATCATCCCTTTATTATCAATCATACTCGCAAGTTGCATTGCTTTAGAACCCGGAGCACTACAAGCATCAAGAATCACATCATTTTCAATAGGATTTAGGATTTTACCAACCATCATACTAGATTTATCTTGTGCAATGATCTTTCCTTGTTGAAATAAACTACTATGAATGAGATTACTTTTTGTTTGTAAAATCATATCATCTTCTAAAGTATACAAAATGTTATCTTTTTCTAACGTTGTCTTGACATCTTCTATCGTAGTTTTTAATGGATTAATTCGATAGGTATTGTATATTTCCTCATCATTTAAGAAAAAATCAACTATTCGATCTTGATATTGTTGATACAACATTTTGGTAAGTTCTTGAGGAAGACTATATTTGATACTATAAGATTCTATTTTAGATAAATGATCAAAATTCCTTTTAGGCAGTTGTTGATACTTTCTTAAAAGAGCATTGACAAATGTTGATGCTTTATAATCTAACTTTTTGATACATTCCACAACTTCATTTACCAGATAATACTTTGGTAGATTTAAATTATCCATTCCATACACCCCTATTCTTAAAGCATTTCGAACAAATGGTTTAATTCTCTTCCCTTTAGTAAGTGGTTGCAGATAATAGTCTAATAAGATTTTATTTTCAACTACACCATACACTATCTTTGTATATAACTTTTTTTCATGTTCATTCCAATTTACTTGATTTAAAGTTCTACTAACAACTAAATTAGTATAACCATTTTCATTTAAGATTTCCCTTAAACTATTTAGAATTTTATTCAACATCTTTTTCTCCCGCAAGCATAGTAAACACGTTTAGGCGCATTTGTAAATATTCTTCTTTCACTACAGTCTTATCTTGCAAATACTTTAAGGCTTTCGTAGTAATTTGATAAGCTTTTAAATAATCCTCTTTTGTAAACTGTTCTAAGGCGATTAAGGAATGCATCATTTCAAATGGAATGAATTTTACATCTTGACTTAATACATGATGATTTAACAAATGGATCAAATTATTTAAAAAAATTTTAATTTTTGGACTCTCATCTTTAAGTAAGCCTTCTTGCAAATCACTAAAATGAGGAGAAGTGGAAAAAAGTTTCTTTGTTCTTTTTTGCAAGTTCTCTAATTCGTCCTCAGTAAATGAATCTAGTAAAAGAAAAAGAGCTGAATCAAAAATTGGATAAAGATCTTCTTTGAATTCATAAATCATTTGAAGAAGAGTTTCATAATCATTCATAATATAGTTTTGAATAATTGAAGTTTTATCACCATTTTGGTATTTATTTACATTTTCTTCAAGGTTATGATATGTATTTCGTGTAAACTGCCATTTCTCTTTTAACATCAAATTTACAATATGGTTCATTAATATATCAATATATATGACATCTTTTTTGATTTTTGTCAAATTTTGCAAAATACTATCGATCATCCTCTATCACCTACTTTTGGTATTATTATACAACAATTGAAAAATTTTTTCAAGAAAGGTATTCAGGCTTTTCTTGAGATATCTTGCATTTTATGTTTACATTTGAAAATTTTGTGTTATAATATTAACAATTCATTTAGAAAGGAGTTTAAAATGAAACCAGAATTACATATCTTTGGTATCACAATCCCTACATTTGGATTAATGGTATCAATTGGTGTTTTATGCTTTACCATCATCATTTTAACACTATTTAGAAAAAATCATACCAGTGAGAAAAAAATTGATAAATTAATTGTTGTTTGTGGGCTTGCAGGAGGAATTTTTGCCCTAAGTGCTGTTTTCTTTGATGCTTTATGGCACAATATTTCTACCTACAAAGAAACTGGTAGTTTTAACTGGGAATGGTGGGGTATTACTTTTTCCGGAGGTCTTTTCGGTGGTATTTTATCATACTTCATTCTTTATTATTTTATTATGAAATATGATCGGAATAAAATGTTTTTCTTCCTTGATATCATCGTGGTCGGTCTTTGTGTAGCCCATGGTTTTGGTAGAATTGGTTGTTTTTTTGGGGGATGTTGCTATGGAAAAACAGTTGAACCTCATACATTTTTATCTATCTACTATCCGATAAATGAACCTAATGCCAAATATGCTTGGATTTTACCTACTCAATTATATGAGGCGGTTTTCTTATTTATATTTGCAGCCATCTTATTTTTCTTTATTAAAAAGAATCGCTGTGGATGGTATTTTATTGGCTATAATGTATTCCGATTCTTACTTGAATACTTACGAGGTGATGATAGAGGTTCTAGTCCTTTCGGTTTTTTATCACCATCGCAATTTATGAGTATTATTATGTTTTTATGGGGAATTGTATTATTAATATGGCGCAAACCTCTAGAAATGTGGCTCCAAAAGAAAAATGTTTTAGAGCCGATTGCCGAAACTGCCAATTCTCATGATCTCGAATCAACAAATAAAGAAAATCCTGAGGATATAAATACCAATGAATAAAATTTTAAATATAATTGATCGCATTATCCTCATTCTTGCTTCCGTTATTTTTATTATTTTAATCGGTTGTATCAGCATTCTTCCGATTGCTAAATCCAAATCTTATTATCTAAAAGAACAAGATAGAAATAAAGTTGAAGAAATTTTAGAAAAATATACTTTTAATGGGTATGTTCACCAACACTATGATGAAACAACGCATTCTTATTATGATTGTTACTATCCCAAATATGATGTTACAAAAGAAGATTTGATCAAAGCTACCGATTTGATTATCCAGTATTTATATCATAGCGATTGTGATAGTATGCAATTTCAAGTAATTACCTCCGAAGGACCAGTTAATTTTTTCTCTGAACAAGCAATCGTTCACATGCAAGATGTTAAAGTTCTTTTTATAGGAGGAATTCAACTTTGTTATGTCTGTATTGTTCTCTTTATTATTTTTATTGTTTATTTGATCATAAGAAGAAAAACGATTGGCCCCATCTTTTTCAAAACATATATGATTACTGTTTCTATCTTTATCGTTTTAGGTATTTTTGTGGCCATCTTTGCAATTGTCGATTTTGATTTGGCTTTTGAAATTTTCCACAAAATTATTTTTCCCGATAGTAATAAAGTGGAATTGGCTTTGTCATTTCATTATTGTGATACATTAACTAATGTATTAACAGGTGATTTCTTTATGCATATTGGTACTATAATCGGAATTACATTTATTGGTATTTTAGTTTTTTCGATTATCCTTTGTGGATTATTTAAAAAATATGGTTCTCATCTAAAATCGACCCTATTTAAAAAACAGAATAAAAAGCATTTATTTAGCACCCTATAAAAGGATGCTATTTAAATGCTTTTTTTATTTTAAATTATAAAAAGATTGCAAACCATCAAACCTTGCGCTTTCTTGCAAATCATCTTCAATTCTTAATAATTGATTATATTTTGCAATTCTATCTGTTCTAGAAAGTGAACCTGTCTTAATCTGACCTGCATTTAATCCAACTGCAATATCTGCAATCGTCGTATCTTCACTCTCACCACTACGATGCGAAATAATTGCTGTATACCCTGCTCTTTTAGCCATTTCAACAGCTGCTAAAGTTTCTGTTAAAGTACCAATTTGATTTAATTTAATTAAAATGGCATTAGCAACTCCTTCTTTGATCCCTCTAGTAAGTCGCATCGTGTTAGTAACAAATAAGTCATCGCCAACAAGTTGAACTTTTTTACCGAGTCTTTTAGTAAGCTGTTTCCAACCTGCCCAATCATTTTGATCTAATCCATCTTCAATAGAAATAATAGGATATTTTTCGCATAGATATTCATAGTATTCGATTAATTCTTCACTAGTTTTTGCTTTTCCTTCAAAGGAATATTTAGAATCATTATAAAATTCTGAGGCTGCTACGTCTAGGCCTAGATAGACATCTTTTCCTGGAATATAGTTTGCTGCTTTAATAGCATCTATTATTAAGTTTAAGGCTTCTTCGGTACTATTTATGTTAGGTGCAAAGCCCCCTTCATCTCCAACACCGGTGCTAAATCCACTTTGGGTAAGAATTTTTTTTAGATGATGAAATATTTCACTACCCATTCTTAAATTGGTTCTAAAGTCTTTGGTCATAGGAATAATCATAAATTCTTGGAAATCTAGTCCGTTATCAGCGTGAGCTCCCCCATTTAGGATGTTCATCATTGGTCTTGGGATTATTGTTCCTTTACCGATATATTCATATAATTCTTTGTTTGAGTATTTAGCGGCTGCTTTTAGGCACGCTAGAGATACTCCAAGCATTGCGTTAGCACCTAATTTGCTTTTATTTTCGGTGCCATCTAATTTAAGTAGGGTCTCATCTATTAATCTTTGGTTTAAAACATCCATTCCTACTAATTTAGGTTTTATGATTTCATTGACATTGGAAACGGCTTTTAAGACTCCTTTTCCCATATATCTATCTTTATTATTGTCTCTTAGTTCTAGGGCTTCATTAATACCGGTAGATGCTCCGCTGGGAACAGAAGCGGTAGCTACTATGCCACTTTCTAGCATAACATCTACTTCTACGGTAGGATTTCCTCTTGAATCTAATATTTCTCTTCCTTTTATGTTTTTAATTATGCTCATTTTTATCACCTAAGTTGATTATACTTTAAATTTTTTAAAAAGTATATATTTTTAGATATATTTTACTTATATTTGTCTTATTTTAATCACTTACTAATTTTTCAATTATTTTAAATATACTTTCTACTCCTTCTTTAAAATAGTTACTAGCTTTTATGCTAATATTACTACAGGTAATAGATAAATCATTGCGATAGTTAGTTTCGACATCTTCTAAATATTTCTTAGCATCCATTTCTTTTCCATCTTGAACATCTTTTTCAAATTCTTCCATTTTTTCTTCTGTAAGCACTGTTTTTTTATGAGCGATTAGGTCATAATAGCCAATATAATCAGCAGCGTATACTACTAAGAATAAAATTAATAATAAAAGACCAAATAGTTTTAAATATTTATTCATTGTTATCACCTATTAATTCACATATGGCTTTACTTAATACTTCTAGGGTATTAAATACTTCTGTTATATTATTATCTACTCCACCTATTTCTATTAAAATGGTATTTTTGCTAATATCTTGATTATAGATACCATCTACTCCTTTACCTTCTTTTTTGTAGATTCCTCTTGATAGGGTTGGATATTTATCTTTTATTATTTTGTTTAGTTTTGTTGTTACTTCTATATTTTCTTTGTAGTTATCGTGTTCTAAGCCTATTACAAACATAACTTTTGCATAGTCTTTTCCATCTATTGTTACTTTGGTAGCAGTTTTATTTGCAGAATCCCTATGAATATCGATAAAGTATTTCAAGCTATCGTATTTGCTTTTTTTATCAAGTAATAATAATCTACTAGCTTTGTATGATGAGGCATAGTCCCAATTATTAATTTGTAGAAAATTGGTAATATTGGTATCTTCTACTATTGTAGGAATGCCCAATTTGTTTAATTTTTCTTTTAATATATAGGATGCCATAAGGACATTAGGGGTGATATTATATATTTCTAAACCATCATTTTTATAGTTTTCTAGTTGATGGGTATTGTATAGGTATACTTTGGGACTATCTTCATCTATCTTATTAGGATCTTCTATATAAAAACTAATTTTCTTTAGTTCTTCTAGATTACTATAATCATCTTCATGGTTTTCTTTTATAATATTTTCGCTATTTTTATTTTTAAAGATACTTTGGTTAATAACGGTTAATGGTTTGGTAAGATCGATATTTGTAAATAATTTAACGGTTTCATTTACTATCTTTGTAACTTTATAGTTAGATAGTAAGTGGGTATTACCTCCGCTTAATATGAGGTTAATAAATTTTTTATTGTTATTGTCACTTATTTTTTGGATGCTAAAATAAAACGTATAGACAAAAGATATATAAATTAGGAATATATAGAATAAATATTTAATTTTAAATCTTTTTTTTACCTTGAATTTTTTTCGCATATATTCACCTCTTTTTCATAATTATATATATAATGATCTATAAAAAAAGTCGTTATTTATCACTTTTTTATTAAGTTATTTCTCTATTTAGTTTAATTGAGGCATAAATATTGATGATTATCAGGATAGCTACACTGATATCAGTAAAAAGCCATAATGATGTGGGCGAAACAATCCCCCCTAGCATAGTTATAATTATGCAGAGTATTTTAAAGATATTTAGATGTTTATTTTTAAGTTTGGGAAATAAGAATTTTAAGCCAGATTCTCCATAGTAATAGCCTGAGATTATTGTGGAATATGAAAATAAAATGGCGATAATGATAAGGAGGTAATTACCAATATTTCCTAGATGGTAATTAAAGGCGTATTGGGTAATTTCTATTCCGTTAATATCTTTTATAATTAGATTATTATAATCTGTTAATATGATGATAATAGCAGTTATTGTGCATACTAAAAGCGTAGTAATATGAATACCTAAAGCTTGGGTTAGTCCTTGTTTTTCTTCGCTATCATTAGTCATTGCAGATGATATGGAGGAAGTTCCAAGTCCAGCTTCGCTTGCAAAAATTCCTCTTTGAAAGCCAATTACTAAGGTGTATAGAAAGCCTCCTGATAAGCTTTTAAAATTAAATGCTCCTTTGATAATGCTTATAAATATATTGGGTATTAAGCTGATGTTTTTTATGATTATGAAAAGGCCCAAGGATAAAAATAAAGCCCCCATTAAGCTAACTATCCTTAGATTGAATTTGGCTATTTTTTTTGCACCTCCAAATATTACTAAGCCCATAACTATACCTATTATGGAAATGGTAATAAAAGGATTTAGAAAGCTAATGGTACTAGTTACTTTTACAATGGTATTAGTTTGGATGGTTAAGAAACCTCCAATATAGGATATTATCAGTATTATTGCATATAAGGATGCTAATAATGGATAATTAAGTCCTATTTTAATATAGTTAAAGGGACCTCCTGAATTAATGTTTTGTTTATTTTTAGTTTTATATATGACCCCCAGTACTCCTTCTACATAGGTGGTGGATGAGGCGATTAATGAGACTACCCACATCCAAAATATACTACCAACGCCACCTAGATATATGGCTAAAGCTACACCTGCTAAGGAACCTACCCCTATTCTTCCTGCTAATGACATAGTTAATGAGGAAATAGTGTTAATGCCATTTTTGTCGTTTTGGTTTTTAAAACAGCTAAACATTTTTTTGAAATGTAATTGTTTAAATTTAGTTTTAAATGAAAAAAATAGTCCACTTGCAATTATCATTACACTAGATAAGGCCCAAATAATATTTTTTAAATATATAAAAATGTTAATGTTAAAGATAAAAGTAATTATTATGAATATTATTAAAAATACTATTACATAGAAAAATTTTTCTTTTTTCATATATCCTCCTAAATATGGACAAGTAATATTTCTATATAACTATATGTATGCGAATTAGTAAATATTAAAAATAAGTGATTAAACTTCATAACAAATTGGTAAACTGGGTAAAAATATACATTTTTTTTGTGATTTATACATATCTTATATTGAAAGTAAAGAAGGGGTGGATTATATGTGTAATAATGAAAATAATTCTTGCGAAAGTTGCATCGTCGATATATTAAAAGTGATAAATTTACTACAACAAAGTGTATGTCCAAATGATTCGTGCTTGGAAAGTTGTGACAGAGGTTTCTTGGGACAAAATTGTTCTACACTATGCAATACTAGACCGGTAATGTTATTTACTTGTTGTGGCAATGGAACACCATGGGCTATGCCTATTACAAGGACTGAAACGGGAGAAACTTCTACTGTGTTCAGATTAGAAAAAATAGATGGCTGTTGTGCAACATTTCGTGTTTTAGCACCAAATACTGATACTACTGGATTTCCATTTGTTGGAACAAATTCAATATTTACTATGAATCTTAATTGTGTTTGTGCACTTAGATGTCTAGATGATACATTTATAGATTGTATTTAAAAGAGTGTAATGCTCTTTTTTATTGTAATAAAAAAAGATAAACTATTTGTTTAACTTTTTAGCTTTGTTTTTTTCTTTTTTATAGCACTTTCTACATAATGAATCGTATGTAATTTCTGAGACTCCATCAATAGCAACTTGTTCTCCTTCAAAAACGAAGTTACCTTCTTGTATTCTAGTGTTCATTGTTGCTTTTTTGCCACAACGACAGACTGTTTTAATTTCTTCGATTGAATCTGATAATTCTAATAAACGTTTACTTCCTTGAAAGAGATTGGTTTGAAAGTCTGCTCTTAGGCCATAACAAATAACTGGGATATCTAAATAATCAACGACGTCTGAAAGTTCATCTACTTGATGTGGGGATAAAAATTGAGCTTCATCTACTAAAACGCAATGAATTACTCTTGCATCTTTTGCTATTATTTCATATAAATTATCATTTTCAGATACGATATAGTCGATATTCATTACTGTACCATCTCTAGATTTTATACATTCACCAGCTTTAGTATCGATTTTAGGCTTAATAATTATTGCTAGCATATTTCTATAATCATAATTATATATTGTTTTAATTAAATCCCTTGTCTTGCCTGATCCCATTGCTCCATATCTAAAATATAATTTAGCCATTTTGTATTCACCTCATTACAATTTTATAATATTTTGTGTTTAAAATAGCCTTAATATGTCATTAAATGTTACATATATCATAAGGATGATTAATAGGAAGAAGCCTATTGTATGAATCATACCTTCAACTTTTGGATTTATTGGTTTTCCTATTATTTTTTCGATTATTAGGAATAATATTCTTCCTCCATCGAATGCTGGTAGTGGGATTAAATTGATGAAACCGACGTTGATAGATAGAAAGGCTACTAGGTAAATTATACTTTCTAATCCTGCTTTAGCTTGAGTTCCAACGATATTGTAAATACCAACTGGACCTGATAGGTCATTGACACTGACACCACCGGTGAACAAGCTTTTTACGGTATTAAACATCATTTTGAATAGTGATTGTGTTTTAGTAACGGCATATTTTAGTGAAACAATAAATCCTCTTTCTTTGGTTGTACTTCTTGAAATACCATAAACATAATCAGTAACATCATCTTGTTCTACTTTTTGTGGTGTTACAGCTATTTCTTTTACTTGGCCATTTTCTTTTTCTACTTTGAAGATTACACTTTTGTCTTTGTTTAGGTCAAGTTCCCATAGAACATCGTCCCAAGTTGATACTTTAACACCATTTAATGCTAAGATTTTGTCTCCTTCACTAAGACCTGCTTCGTAGGCTGGATATTGTTCACTCACTCCTCCAATGATTGGGTCACTGCTAATACTACCATAACATAGGCCGATTACAAATAGTAAGATGAAAGCAAAGATAAAGTTAAAACCTGCTCCAAAGAATAGAATCATAAACCTTTGGATGAAAGATTTATTACACATCTTTCTGTCGCTTGGAATTTCTTCTTCTTCAAAGTCACCATTTTCACCAGCTATTTGACAGAAACCGCCTAGGGGAATCATTCTTATACTGTATTCGGTAACACCGCCTTTTTTCTTATAAGAGAATATTTTTTTGCCCATTCCAATTGCAAATTCATATACGTGCACTTTTGCTAATCTTGCAAATAGGAAGTGGCCAAGTTCGTGAACAAATACTACTGCTCCTAATATTAAAATAAAATAAATTAATGTCATTTCTTTCACCTCACAATAATGATAATACAAGTGTTAGTCCTAAGGATACAAATATAACACTGTCAAATCTATCTAAAATACCACCGTGGCCTGGTATTAAATTAGAATAATCTTTAATGCCAAAATATCTTTTGATATCACTAAATACTAAATCACCAATTTCTGATATGATTGTTAAGAATAAACTTAATAAAATTATATTTAAAATGCTAATATCATTGATGACAACTAGATAAAATACTGTTCCAACAATTGTACCTACTAAACTACCAATAATACTTCCTTCCCAAGTCTTTTTTGGTGAAATAGTAGATAGTTTGTGTTTTCCTATTAATAGGCCACCTATGTAGGCGTAAGTATCAGTGATACAAGCGATTAGGAATATATATATACATTTACTGATATCGGTATTTCTAAAATGAATAAGTCCATTAAAAGATAGACCAATTAGTAAAATCATTCCTAGGATATACATCGCATCTAAAATGTTATATTTATTGTTATCATTATAAAATATAAGTAACATTAAAATTGATAAAACACTAAATATAATTGGTATTATTGTATTTATTTTAAATAAATTATTGGCAAGAATGATTAATAATAGCGATATAATACCAGTGATTTTAACTAGGTTTAAATTATTTTTTTCTTTAGCTTTTAGGGCTTCTAAAAATGCTATAGCTCCACATATAGATATTAATATTGTGAAAAATATTTTATTTAAAACCATCGATAATATAAGTAATATAACTATTAATAAGCCACTTGTTATTCTACTTTTCATAGTTTATCCCACCATACCTTCTATCTCTTTTAGTATACTCTTCTAAGGCTAAATCAAATTCTTTTTCTAAGAAATCTGGAAAATAAGTTTTGGGAAAATATAACTCAGCATATGATAGTTGATATAACATAAAATTAGAAAGTCTTATCTCACCACTGGTTCTAATAAGTAAATCTATATCTGGTAAGTCATAGTATAAATTTTTTTTGAATAATTCTTCAGAAATATCTTCTATTTTTATTTTTTCATCAACTACCATTTGGGCTAATTTTTTACTAGTTTCTACTATTTCTTTTCTACCACCATAATTTATGCATACGTTAAAAATTCCAGCATCATTGTTTATGGTTTCTTGTTCCATTTTAGCGATGACTTTTTGAACATCATTAGGTAGTCCTTTTTTTTCTCCAGAGAATACTACTTTTATGTTTTTCTCTTTAAATATTTTAAAATTAGTTCCAAACTCTTTTACAAAAAGATTCATTAGATAGTCTACTTCTTCTTTACTTCTTTTAAAATTTTCGGTTGAGAAGACGAAGGCACTTAATACTTTTACGCCTTTTTCAAAGGCATATAAGGAAATACGTCTTAGGGTTTTACTTCCTTCTAGGTGTCCCATACTTCTAGATAAGCCTTTTTCTTTTGCCCATCTACCGTTTCCATCAACAATAATTCCAATGTGATAAGGTATTTTTATTTTATCCATATTTTTTTACTCCTTTATTTCAAAAGAATTTCCTGAATCTAAATTAAGAATTCCTTTTTTACCATCTAGTTCTGCATATATTTCATTATATTTGTTTAATTTTTCTATTTTATCTAAAGTAATATAAACATAATTACCATCATTCATATAAAGTAAAAATCTTAAATTATCTAAATTAGTAGGTTTATATTCAATCTCTGATATTTTTAGGCTTACGTCTTTATTAACCTTATCAAAAGCTACGTAGAACTTTTTAAAAATATCTTCATCTAGGTTACTAATTAAAACGGGTACATCGGTAATTTCATAGATATTGTCTAGGTAATGCCCTTCATCATTAATTATTTTGTTATTACTTTTAAGTATAGCAATAATATTATTTTCTTCTATGGTAATATATAATTTATTGAAAAATTTTCTTTCTATTTTAACATTTTCTATATAATCACTAGCTAGTAGTTTCTTTTTTATTTTACCATCAAAAGTCTTGATAAAAGCTGGATAATCATCTATGTTGGCAATTTTCATTATTTCATAATCACTTAAAATGTTATTACCAATAATATAAATATTTTTTATTTTTAGATTGATTATTTCGTATACTAAAAAGAAGATTATGTAGATAACCAATATAAATAATAATATTTTTTTAAAGTTAACTTTTCTTTTTTTTACCTTAATTTTAATTTTCTTACTCATGGTATCACCGTTTTATGTAATTATCTCTTGTTCTAATATTAGATCAATATTATATTCTTTTTTTACTTTGTCTTTAACTAAATTTATTAGTTTGACAATGTCTTTACCACTACATTTATCTTTGTTAATAATAAAATTAGCGTGTTTGGATGAGATTTCTGCTCCGTTTATATTATAACCTTTTAAATTTAGTTCTTCGATCATTCTACCGGCGAAGTCATCTTTAGGATTTCTAAAGACACTACCTGCTGAAGGGTAATTTAAAGGTTGCGTTGCTAATCTTTTTTCTTTTCTTGATTTAATTAGCTCCATTATTTCATGAGTATCTTTTTTTACTAGTATTAAAGTTGCTTCTAAGCATATATAGTCTTTATTTTCTTTTAAAAAAGATGTTCTATAATGAAAGTTTAAATCTTTATTTGAAATGGTTTTTATTTCTAAAGAAGGTGTTAATACGGTAGCTTCTTTGACAATATATCCCATATCAGATTTGTAGGCTCCTGCATTCATATAAACTGCTCCACCGACAGAACCTGGGATACCAGAGGCAAATTCTAATCCAGATAAGCCTTTTTTTGCTGTTAATAAGGATAATTTTATTAAGGGATATCCACTACCTACTACTACTTTATTGTTTTCGATTTTTAAATCATTGAAGTAGTCTAGTTTGATAATTACACCATCATAATAATCAAAGTTGAGAATAACATTGCTTCCTCTTCCTAAAACAATATGTTTGATATTTTTTTCTTTGATGTATTTCATTACTTCTATTAAGGAATCAATATTTTTAGGATAAAAAACAACTTTAGCTTTTGGATTTAGTTTATATGTGTTAAACATTTTTAAAGATACATCTTGTAATAGTTTACCTAATTTTTCTTTTCTAATTTTTTTAATTAAGTTTTCCATTATTATCAACCATTTCTTTTATAATTTTATATATTTTATCCGCACTATCGGTTATTCTTAGTTTCTTTAAATTATTTTTTATTTTCATATATTTATCTTTATCATTCAATAGTTCATCTATCATTTTGATTAAGTTATCAGGAGTTAAATCTTTTTCTTCTAGCATGCAAGCTGCATCTTTAGAAACTAAATCATAGGCATTTTTAAATTGATGATTATTTGGAACGTATGGACTTGGAATAAAGATTGTAGGTATTGCCAAGGCCATAATTTCACTCATAGTAGATGCTCCTGCTCTTGATATGATAACATCAGTGATCTTCATGAGTCTTGGCATTTCATATATAAATGGTAGTATTTTGATATTAGCTTTAACTTTTATATTTTTTATTTTTTCATAATAACTATTTCCAGTTACAAATACTACTTCATAATCTTTAGTAGCGAACTTATCTAACATTGCCACTATTTTATCGTTCACAGAAGAACTACCAAGGCTACCCATAACAATCAAAACAAGCTTTTTATTGGTAGATAAGCCAAATTCGCTTTTAGAAGCACTTTTAATGTTATAGGCTTTTTCGCTACAAGGATTACCTGTATATATTGCTTTATCTTTAGGGAACATATTGACAGTAGATTCAAATGATACACCAATCTTAGTTGCATACTTAGCTAAGAATTTATTACTAAGTCCAACAATACTGTTTTGTTCGTGAATAAATGTTGGTATTTTCATTTTGAAGGCTGCTTTAATAACCGGAGCGGTTACATAGCCACCACATCCAATTACAACATCGGGTTCAAATTCTTGAATAATTTTCTTACAACGATTTTTAGCTTTCAAATATAAAGATAAAGTTTTAAAATTATTAAATATTTTTTTTCTATTGAACCCAGTAACTTCTAGAGGTAAATACTTAATACCAAGTTCTGGTATTAAATCTTTTTCCATTCTATTATGGGTTCCTATATATAAAAACTCTGCTTGAGGGTCACGCTCTTTAATTTTATTTAAAATAGCTAAAGCTGGATAAATATGTCCTCCAGTACCCCCAGCGCTTATAATTACTCTCATATTACACCATCCTATTTAATTATACACTATTTTTATAAATATTTGTATATAACTTGGCAATTTTATTATAAAAAAAATAGTTTTAAAAAAACTATATTTTCTTTTTTATGGCATCTAATCTATTTATCTTTATTCCCATACTTACAAATTTAGTTTCATATTCAGTATTGATGTTAGGAATATTGCTATTATGTAAATCATTGGTACAAGATATTATTTCATAGCCATTTTCTATTAATGAATTAATCGAATAATTAAATAAATTGATATTATCGGTTTTTTGAATAATATGGCAATCCTTTTTAAAGATATTATCATATTTGTTTAGAAAAAGTGGGCTGGTAAGTCTTCTTTTTTCGTGTCTTTCTTTCGGCCAAGGATCTGAAAAATTTAAATATATTAAATCTATCTCGTGATCAAATATTGAATCAATATTGGTAGCATCAAGTCTAATCAATTTTAAGTTATTAATTTCTAATGGGTCTGTTTTTTGAATGGCTCTTACTAATACACTATCGTATTTTTCAATTCCAATAAAATTAATATCAGGATTATCAAGTGCGTTATTTATAATAAAATCTCCTTTGCCCATACCTATTTCTATGTATATTGGATTTTCGTTTTTAAATAATTTAGAAAAACAGCCTTTGTATTCATAGGGATTATTAATATAGTATTTCCCTTTACAAATTATCTTGTTAGCATTTTTTACATTTCTAAGTCTCATATACTCTCCTTGCCCATAAGAAAAGAAGTATTAACTTCTTTTCTTAGTATTTTTTTCGCGTAGGGCTTCATTAGCAAAATCTTCAAATGAAATGATACCACATTTGTATAAAACGGTAGTTATAATACCTCTATCGGTAATGTAGCGTCCACATCCCCCATTATTTTCAGGCTTGGTTGATGATTTGAACGATACTGCTAATTCAAAGACTCTGTCAGTAAAATCAGGATCTAAAAAAAGCATTCCAACTTCTTCATCAAGTTCTTTTACCATTTGGAGAAGTTCTTTATGTAGAGCATAAACCTTCACCTTAGATACTTCATAATCTTCTGCTAATTCAGCTACTCTTTCATCGCTTAAAATTTCAATATTCATATGTTCCCCCTATGACTTACGATTATAGCATAGAGTGTTTTTTTTGTCAAATAATCACTTTTAAAAAGATATACGCATATAATATTTTGAATAAGGAGTGAACTATGAGCGATAAAGAAAGAGATATGTTTTATTCTAATTATGGCTATGCGGGAATGTTACCCCCTAATATGTTTATGCCTAATCAGCTAGCACCTAATCAAAGTATGATGCCTAATCAAAGTATGATGCCTAATCAAATGCTACAACCAAATACTAGTAATATGGAAAGTAGAATAAGTAATTTGGAAAAGCAAGTAAATAGATTAAATGCTAGAGTAGCAAGATTAGAAAGTCCATATGGCAATAATACAAACAATTATACCGAGCCGGATAGCAATATGTATATGATATAGAAAAATTCACTATAAAAAGTGAATTTTTTAATTTATGGATTGTCCTCAGGAGTAATAGTTACTTCTTTGCAATACTATATGTCAGTATTGTTGTAAGTAAACAAAAAGATTACTGTATGTTTTTCAGTAATCTTTAAAGTTTATTTTTTATTATAAGGTCTATCTTTTAGTTTAAAGTCTTTTTCTTCTTTAGGATTGTTATCTTTAAATATTAGGAATGCTAAAGCGGCGATGGTGGCTACGATTAGAATTATTAAAATTAATTTAGTATTATTATCGTTGTTTTCTTCTTTTACTTCTTCTTTTTGTTCTCTTTCTACGTTAATTTTATAAGTTCTAACTGAACCATTTTCTGCTTTTACTTTGATTTCAATTACGTTTTTACCAACTTTTAAATCGTTATTACCGGTAATAGTTATTTCTGCTTTATCATCTTCAGCAGTAGCTATTACTGTTAATTTGGTAATGTTATTTAGTACGGTAATGTTATATTCTAGATTGTTTTTATCAAAGCTAAGTTCTACTCCATCAATATCAATATTACTTAGATAATTATTAGAACTTCTGTTATCTACTTTAATAACATTGATAATATATGTTTTAATACTGCCGTCTTCTGCTTTTACTGGTATTTCAATAGTTGTTTTATAACCTACTAAGGTATATTCTTTGAAGGCTTCAGTTGTAGCATTGGCATCTTCTAATAGACCAGATATATTAATGCTTTTGGTATAATAGTTTACATATAGGGTGTAATTTTGAATATCTTTTGAAAATTCTTTATCTAGTTTACCTGTGTTAAACTCTAATTTACTAATATTGTTATTAATGCTTAGGGCTCTTTCTACTGTAACCGAAACGGTATTGGTAGTAGTATTAGCTAGTGTTACTTCAATTCCGTTTAAAGCTGCTTTTAGGTTATTGATATAGACTTTAGCTTCACCTTCTTTTAGTGCTTTAAATTTGTAGGTAAGTACTGCTACTTCATCATTAATTTCTGTATAACCAGAGGTTAAGAATTTACCTATTTGGTTATCGTTTATGACATTAATGTTTCCATACCAATCATTGATATTTGTAACACTCAATAGTTCTATTAATGTTTCATCATAATTGATAATACCTTCTATACCAGATATTTTGTTGTTTTCAAAATTATTAACCACTAGGGTAAGTTCAAATTCATCCCCTACTCTTATTTCTGTTTTATCAGGATTTAGTGTAGCTTTAATGTTGCTTGCAATTGGATTTTCTACGCTGGTAAATGGTATGCCACCATTTTTAAGTAAGTTCATAAGATCGGTAACATCTAAAATATCTATTATTTCATCACCATTAATATCGCTTACTAGATGATAGATATTATCTAGTTTTGAAGAATTGATGGCAATATCTATAATATTAATAATATCATCGTGTTTAACATATCCATCATTGCTACCTAAGTTACCTAAAATTGCTGTTTTATAAGTTGTTTTATAACCATATGATAGTATTTCTAAAGTCATATTGGTTTTTAGATAGGTATCATTTTCTACTAAATTACCAAATTCATCGTATACTTTTAATATAATATGATTTTTAAGTTCTTCATCTAGCATATTTATAATATCGTTTGCACTTATTCTATTATCGGTTGCCTCGATATGATTTAGTGTTCCATAGGTATATAATGTAGATATTTCTTCACCATTTATAGTATTATAGCTATTGAGGCTTAATTTTGTACCAAATTCACCATTTAGAATAGTTTCAAAATAACTATTTACTGAATATTTTTTTAAATTGTTATTTAGTTTAGTTATTTCTTCTTCGCTTAGGTTTAAATTTGTTTTTTCTTCTTCGCTTAACATATTATAGCTGATGATATCTTCTAGTAATACGCTATCTTTAACTAAATCTTCTTTAGTTAATGTTTTGCTACTATTAGTAAGATTTAGTTTTATATTATTCTTAGCAATTTCGTTACCATCAATGTCAGTAATAGCAATTTCAAGAGTGTATAATCCATTTACTAAACTATTTAAAATTTGTAATGTTTTGGTCGTTGGCATACTAACGTCTACTAATTCAAAGCCAAGGAAATGGCCATTTAAGTTATAGTGTATATAATAATTTTGTAATAAATCGGCGTTAGCTAAAACACTAGAATGTTTAACTTTTACTGGATTAATGATTGATTTTGAAGCATCTACGTTATAATAGTTATTAATATTATCGTATGTTACTTCTTCTAGATCATTATAGGTTATACTATCAAATTTTATCTCATTGGTATATCCTGTTGTATATATATTGAATGTTTTGGTTAAGATGGCTTGTTTTTGTGTTAGGTCGATAGTTGATACATCTTCACCACTAAGAATAAATTCAGCATATATATCTGTTATATCATATAGTTTTAATGAAATAGGCATTTTACCATTAAAGTTTAAAGCATTTAAGGAAATATCGGTATGTATTTTCCCATCTAATTCTTTAGTTAATGCTTTTCTTATACTGTCACTATGAATTTTGTTTTCATAGTTAATAGTATAAACTTCATAATCTAATACTAATAAATAATTAGTATTTTCTAGTTCGTAGTTATTTGTAGTAATTTTCAAATCATAGTTAGTTAGATTTGTTCCATTATAATTAAATGTATAATCACTACCAATATTTACAAACTCATCTGTAGTAGGATTTTTTATTTTAGCTGTTAGGCCAACTTCTTCTAAAGAAGCATCGGCGAAAACTTTAATACTTGGTAATAATTGGGCTACTACAAAAGTAAAAATTAACAAAAAACTTGTTATCTTTTTGAATTTTTTTCTCATATTTATTTAACCTCCCTATTAATTTTTTTTAAATTTAAATTCACCTTTCCCCCATAACACCTCTTTCATTATTATGATTATCTAATAGTGCCCTGCACTATCATTGAATTAAGTATAGCATAAAAAAAAGAGGATTTCTCCCATTTGACATTTATTTTACATTATCAGTCTTTTTGAAGGTTATTTTTTTCTTAGTTTCCTATGATGACTAATAGCTATGGCTTCATTGAATTCCTCTTTATAATTTAAGTGTTCTGCTACTTGTTTTATATAGCAATACCAACTATCTAGGTTATCATCGTTTAGTTTTTGGTTGAATAAAAGGTCGTATGTTAATTTTTGATTCACTACATCGGCATATCTTCTTGCAGGACTAGTCGAGTGGCTATAATAATCAAGCCCTAATCCTAAGTGTTTGCCTTTATCTGCTGAATATTTTGCTGGTGAGATGGAAGAAGCTAAATTTACAAACTTTTTATATTTGAAAACGCCACTTGATATATCGTTGTTTTGAGCATATTCACATAGGGAATTTAAATGATCATCAACTCTTGTTTCTATTTCTTTGTCACAGACTCTATATAAAAATGGTAAATTTCTATTATTAAATAGTTCTGGTAGTAATCTATTAACTAAGATCATTAATTCTTGAACGATGTTTGCTCCAGTGTATATATCAATATACTTACTTTCTACTGGAGCGGTTATTCCAAACTGGCTCATTTTATTATTTTGTAATTTATGGTATTCTTCTTTTCTTTGGTTGTTACTTCTTAATTTATAGGCAATATTACTTAGTTTATTTAACATTATTACTAGTTTTTCATTGTTACAACCTCTTATTAAAATATCATCTACAGATTGGTACGAAAGCTTGGCTTTATTTATTATTACCCCTTTTACTATTTTAAAATAATCTTCTAATTTATCATAGGCAAAATCTAGGTTACTATCTAGTTTTATCATATAAGTAATAACATTTCTTTTTTTATTATGTAATAAGGAAGCTATATTATCAGAAATTTCTTTAGGAAAAAGATAAATATTTCTATCTTTTAAATATATGGTTTCACCTAAGTTATACGCCCAGTTATCTAAATATAAATTTTTACTTATAATATCATAAATGTCAGTAATATGAATATAAAGCGTATATGTTCCATCTTTATTGAAAGTACAGCATACAGCATCATCTAAACATAAGGTATCTGCATCATCGATTGTAATTACATATTGGTCGGTAAAATCATATCTTCCGTAGTCATCTAATTGATATTCAAAAAAATCTTTTTTCCTGTTAAATTTTGTTTCAGCGTCAAAGTGATCTAATAAATCTATATCTAAATATTGACATATAAATCCGATTTTACTATTTTTCTTGTGATTAGATAGTAAGTTATATATTTTATCTTTATTGTCATTATTAATTAAGCTATTTTTGAAAACTAGTAATAATTTGGTTAATCTTTCATAATATTTTTCGTCTTCTTTACTAGTTATTAAGCATTTGATAACATCGTAGATTAGCATATTGCATTCATAATCATAAATTAAGCTATTGCTATCATATAACATTTTAGAAATTAGAGATAAATCTTTAAGTTCAAAGACTATATATTTAAGAAGTTCATATTTAATATTTTTATCTTCTTCACATTTTGTATACTTGTTTAAGGCTTTGGTACTAATTTTAATATATTTTTCATTACAATTATTTTGGGATAGGAATTTTATTAGATCTCTATATTTATCTAGTATTATTTCACGGGTACGGATATTTAGTATTTGTGAAATTAAGTAATTAAGGTTTTTAAAGCAGGATAGTAATTCTCTATCGTCATATTCATAATTATTAAACATACTTTTTAGAAGGGTAAATATTTCTTCTATTACATCGTTGAAGTTTTCGTTTAAGGCTTCTTCTAAGATGGTGAGATCTTTTTTAGAGCCATATATTAAAATTCCTCTAATATCTAAAACATTATTCATAAAAACACTACTTTCTAACTGGTTTCTTTTTCGTCAGTTGATAAAATCGATAAGAAGGCTTCTTGTGGTATTTCGACCTTGCCTATTTGTTTCATTCGCTTTTTACCCTCTTTTTGTTTTTCTAAAAGTTTTCTTTTCCTAGTAATATCTCCTCCGTAACATTTAGCTAGGACATTTTTTCTCATTGCTTTTATATCGCTTCTTGCAATTACTTTGCTACCGATGACCGCCTGAATTGGTACTTCAAATTGTTGTCTAGGAATAATTTTTTTTAAGTTTTCTACGATTACTTTTCCTCTTTTGTAAGTAAAGTCTTTGTGAACGATGATACTTAGTGCATCTACCGCTTCACCATTTATTAAAATGTCCATCTTGACTAAATCAGATTCTTTGTAACCGATAATTTCATAATCTAGGGAGGCATATCCTTTGGTGTAACTTTTTAGTTTGTCAAAAAAATCATAAACGACTTCTGATAGTGGCATTTCGTAGTGAATGTTTACTCTTTTTTCATCTAGGTATTCCATATTTAGATAAGTTCCTCTTTTATTTTGGCAAAGTTCCATTACACTACCAATATAAGTTGATGGAAGGAAGATATCTGTTTTGATGTAAGGTTCTTTAACTGCTTTTATTTTTACTCTATCTGGAAATTTGGTCGGATTGTCAACGTAGATTGTGCTTCCATCAGTAAGTTCTATTTGATATACAACAGATGGGCTGGTGGCGATCAGTTCAATATTAAATTCTCTTTCAATCCGTTCTTCTATTATTTCCATATGAAGCAATCCTAAAAAGCCAGTTCGGTAACCAAAACCTAGACTGATAGAAGTCTCTGGTTCAAAGGTAAGTGATGAGTCATTTAATTTAAGTTTTTCTAAGGCTTCTCTTAGGTTTGGATATTTTTTTGAATCAATGGGATAAAGTCCACAAAAAACCATCGGTTTTACTTCTTTATATCCTGGTAGAGGTTCTATATCATCACAAGATTTTAGGGTCATGGTATCTCCTACTTTAACATCATCGATACTTTTAATGGATGCTACTACGAAGCCAACACTACCGGTTGTTAAAATGTTTCTTTGAGTTGGTTTTGGGGTATTTACTCCTAGTTGTACGATGTCATAGCAAGCATTAGTACTAAGCATTTTGATGGTATTGCCTACTTTTAACTTTCCATCTACTACCCTTACCATCGAAACAACACCCAAATAAGGATCAAAGTAGCTATCAAAAATCAAGCATCTAGGTGGTGCATCAATAATTCCTTTAGGAGATGGAATTCTTTCGATGATCGCATCTAGTAATGTATCTACTCCTTCACCTGTTTTTCCTGAAGTGAATATTATTTCATCTTTGGTAAACCCAAAGGTATCCATTAATTCTTGTGCTCTTAATTCTGGGGATGCATTTGGTAAATCTATTTTATTGATAACTGGGATAATCATAAGGTTATTATTTAAGGCTAGATAAACATTAGATAATGTCTGTGCTTGTATTCCTTGGGTGGCATCTACTATAAGAAGTGCTCCTTCAGAAGCAGCTAGACTTCTGCTTACTTCATAAGTGAAGTCTACGTGTCCAGGAGTATCAATTAAATTAAGAGTATAGCCTTTGTATTTTAGTTCTACGGCATTTAATTTAATGGTAATGCCTCTTTCTCTTTCAATATCCATATTGTCTAAAAGTTGGTCTTTCATTTCCCTTTTGTCAATAGATCCTGTTTTTTCTAAAATTCTATCAGCAAGGGTGCTTTTACCGTGATCGATATGGGCGATAATGCTAAAATTTCTTATTTTATCTTGGTTCATATATACTCACCTATTATTTTTTGGTTTTTATTTTAGTTTTATTATTAATTTTTCTTACCAATACACCAGCATTATTTAATATTTCAAAAGATAGTTCATCTGGATAATTATCAGCGTAGCATACTTCTGCTATATCAAATTCACAAATCAATCTGCTACAAATTACACAAGGTGAATCGGTTACATAAAGTCTGCTTCCAGATATATCATATCCATCTTTTAAGGCTTCAATTATAGCCATTTGTTCAGCATGGGTAGCCATACAAAACTCTTGTCTAGTTCCACTTTCTATATTATTTTTTGTTCTTATGCAAGATGTTTTAGTGCAACTTCTGCTTCCTTTTACGGTATGATTATAACCATAACTAATTATTTCGTTATCTTTTACTAAAACTGATCCAACCTGTCTTCTTGCACAGGTGGACATGTTTTTGATATCAAAAGCACATTCCATAAAAAAATTATCATCTTTGTTCATAATGTCCTCCAAACTATATTTTTATTATAACAAATCAATTTAGAAAAGAAAAGAAAAAATATTTAATTGGTGTAAAATGAACAAACTAGGAAATTTAGTTATTGCATTATATTTTTAAAATGTTAAAATAGTCTATGAAAGGTGTGATTTTGTGAAAACATTTACTACTGCGGATATTTTAATCCCCAAGAATGAAAATATGGAAAAATGGTGTGTTGTGGCCTGTGACCAATATACATCAGAACCTAGTTACTGGAGTGAGGTTGAAAGTATCGTTGGTGATAATCCATCGACTTTAAGGTTAACTCTACCAGAAATTTATTTAGAAGATGATGATGTTTCGGAAAGAATTAAAAAAATAAATGAAACAATGAGTGATTACTTAGATGAAGGTATCTTTAAAACTTTGGAAAACTCAATGATTTATGTAGAGAGAACTACTCTGGATGGTAGGGTAAGAAAAGGAATAATTGGTAAAATTGACCTAGAAGACTATGACTATAATAAAGGGTCTGAAACGATGGTTAGAGCTACTGAAAAAACAGTTATTGAAAGAATACCTCCTAGAATGAAGGTAAGAGAAAATGCTTTAATTGAGCTTCCTCATATTATGTTGTTAATCGACGATGAGAAAAAAGATATTATCGATAGCTTAGATAAAGTGGTAACTAAGGATGAGATGGTATACGATGTTGATTTAATGCAAAAAGGAGGACATATTACTGGATATAAATTAAAAGATGAGAATGTTAATGATATTTTGAGTAAACTTGATGCACTTGCAGATAAAAATGTATTTGAAGATAAATATGGGGTAAGTGATAAGGGTGTATTACTTTTTGCTGTTGGAGATGGCAATCATTCTCTTGCTACTGCTAAGGCTACTTATAATAAATTAAAAGAAAGTAATGCTAGTTTGGATGTTTTAAATAAGGCTAGATATGCTTTAGTAGAGGTTGTTAATCTTCATAGTGATGCATTAGAATTTGAACCAATTCATCGTGTTTTATTCGATATAGATACTGATGATTTTATGAGAGAATTAAATAAATATTATGATATTAATAAAACTAAGATGGGGCAAAAGATTCATATTATTACTAAAGATATTGATGATGATTTTTATATTGATAATCCAAAATCTAATCTTGCTGTTGGCTCAATTCAATTATTTATTGATGAATATTTAGGAAATCATAAGGGACGTGTCGATTATATTCATGGGGATGATGTAACTAGAAGTTTAGGTAAAAAGGAAAATAATATTGGTATTTTACTTCCTAAAATGGAAAAGAACGATTTATTTAAAACAGTAATTTTAGATGGTGCTCTACCTAGAAAGACATTCTCTATGGGGCATAGTTATGACAAAAGATACTATTTGGAAGCAAGAAAAATAAGATAATAAAAAAGGAAGCTTTATAATTAATAAAGTTTCCTTTTTTGTACTTTTGAATTAATATATGTTACTAGTTTAGTGGGTAAAAACTTAACAACTACCCTATTTAATTTCATCATCGTATTAGGGATAATAATTAATTTATTATTAAACATTCCTTCTATCGCTTCATAAGCTGCTTTTTTACTACTAATCGAACCAATATTAAATTTAACATTGGCTACTTTATTAAAATTGGTCTTAACTGGTCCTGGACATAATACGGATATTTTAACCTTAGAATTTGCTTGTTTTAGCTCTTCATTGATAGCTAATGATAAGTTTAAGATATAGGATTTGGTGGCATAATAGGTAGCCATATAAGGTCCTGGCATAAAACCAGCCATAGATGCTACATTTAGTACTCTACCATAATCTCTTTTAACAAAGTCTTGTAAAAATAATTTGGTTAATATGTGATATGCTTTGATGTTTAAATCGATCATTTTAAGTTCTTTGTCTAGCGATGTCTTGGTAAAATTACCCGCATCACCAAAACCAGCATTATTAATTAAAATGTCAATTTTTTCGTTTTTAACGTTTTCATACAATTTGTAGCAATTTTCTTCTACTGTTAAATCTAGGCCGAAGGTTGTTACTTTTACTTGGCAATCTTTAAATAGTTCTTTTAATTTTTTGGAATCGGTAGCTACTAAAAATAAATCATAACCTAATGAAGCCAAATAATCGGCCATTTCCTTACCAATGCCAGAAGAGGCACCGGTTATTAAGCATTTCATAAATTCACCTTTCTTTTGATTAATTATTATCTATGTTTGCAACTGTTACTTTTAAATCTTTATTTATATATAATTTTTTGTCTATAAGATCTTTATCTTTAATATCATATTTTTCAAGTAAGGTATAATTATCTATTGGTTTATTATTAGATAGGTCTATGTTATAGGTTAAGCACTCACAAAGATAAGTATGGTTTTCATCATCGCCACAAAAGATTATCATTAGCGATAAGATATTTTTATCTTCATCCTTAGTATATAGATAATCGGTTTTATATTTTTTGTTATCTTTATTAAATTGGTCTTTGTAATAATTAAATCTGCTTTCTATTTCTTTATTAATATTTTCTATTTCTTCTTGCTCTATACTAATAAGTGGTAATATTAAATAATTATCATCAAAAGTTTTGATTTTCTCCTCTTCTTTTATGTAGGTAATCTCCTCATTGCAAGGTTTATCAATATCACAACTACCTTCTATGTCATTTATAGGTGTATTATCATAGATAAATATTACATAGTATAGTCCACATAATAATGTTATTATGACAAAAGATAAAAAAATAATCATTGTATTTTTGTTTTTCATATTCTCACATCCTGTTATGAGTATACCATAATATGAAAAATAAATAAATTATTTTTGAGCGATTAATTTAAAATTTTCACTACTTTCTTTCATTTGATATTTATCGTTTTCATAGATTAAAAAGATAGTTCCAATAATTAATACTAGGTAAAAATATATAATTCCTTTATTCTTTTTTAAAATATTCATGTTATCACTCCTTCATTACATTTTTATAATAACACGAACATTATTTCGTGTCAATGGCTACACAAACAAAAGTTTGACATTTTACAAATTTTGTGTTAAACTTTTTATAGAGGTGAAACAATGAAAAAAAATGGGGTCTTAACTAATAAGCAAAATGAGATTTTAAATTTTTTGAAGGAATTTATTGCCACTCATAAATATCCCCCATCAATAAGGGAAATATGTGAAGGTATGGATTTAAAATCACCAGCGACTGTCTTTGTTCATTTAAATAAGATAGAAGAAAAAGGTTATATTAAAAAGAATAATTCTAAGAATAGAACTATTGAATTACTAGTTGATAATGAATATGAAAAGCAGAACGATGATATTGTTTCGGTACCACTTCTTGGTAAGGTTACTGCAGGTAATCCGATCGAAGCAATCGAAAGACCAAATGAATATTTCACTCTTCCTTCTTATTTAATACCTGCTAAAAGTGAAGTGTTTACTCTAGAAGTAAGTGGGGATAGTATGATTAATAGTGGTATACACGATGGTGATATTATAATAGTAGAAAGATGTAATACTGCTAAGAATGGTGAAAAAGTTGTGGCAATGACCGATGAAAATGAAGTTACTTTAAAAACATTTTATAAAGAAGATGGATATTTTAGATTACAACCGGAAAATGATTTTATGCTTCCAATTATTTTAAAAAACGTAACTATTTTAGGTCGTGCGATTGGATTATATAGAAAATTATAGTAATTTAAAAGTTATTTGTTATAGATGCATTTTAAGATATAAAATGTATCTTTTTTTCGTTAACTGAGTGTCAAATGATTAAAAAATGATAGATAATTAGATATAATAATCTAAAGGTGGTTTGTTATGCAAAATGTGGCAATTATATTTAAAAGAAAAAAATTAAAACTAGAAAATCAATATAAACTTACTCCCGTTTGGTATATTATTGGTGATTTGATCGAAGAAGATAATATTACTTATTTGAAGACTTCCGATAAAATATTAACTGGGGGGGATAAGTTAAAGGGAATATTACCTATATATAATTTTGCTGGGGATTTTAATTCGTTTGAGGATGAATATGTTTATGGTTTTCCTATTTCTATTGAGAAAATTTTGAAAGTTATGGAGGATGATAAGGAAGAATATGTTCAGGCTTTTTTGGAAGAATATTTTGAAGCATTGAGTTATTATAATTATTATCAAATATGCGATGATATTAATAAGAGTCTATACTGTTATAGTAGTCCTAAAAGAATAGTAGAAAGAGAATATTTAGATATGTCTAAGTCATATGATACTGCTATAGAAGAATATATGGGGATATCCATGAGAGATGAGGTGCAAAATTCTTCTATTCAAAAAAGTAATATGGTTGTTACTGAGGCAAAGGAGGATTCTAATCATATCAATATTAAGAATCTTTATATTAATATTACTAGTTCTTTGATTGGACAGGATGAACAAGTTAAGGCTGTTTTAAGTGCAATCGATATAAATCAGACGATAACAAATCCTAGATTAAAACAAAATATTTTGATATGTGGTGATACCGGGACTGGTAAAACTGAAATATTTAGGCTTGTTGGTAAACATTTAAATATTCCTTATGTTGTTGAAGATGCTAATCAATATACAATGGAAGGGTATGTTGGTAATTCAATATCAGATATGCTTGCCCATTTGCTTGTTAAAGCTGATAACGATTTAAATAAAGCTCAAAGAGGAATACTTATTGTCGATGAAATAGATAAAAAAGCTGGTGGTAATGGTAACGAAAAAGTTGCAACTACTGGTGTTTTGGAAGCTTTGTTAAAACTAATGGAAGGTGGTATTTATAATTTTGAATATCAAAAAGGTAGAACTATTCCTTTTGATACTACTAATATGACCTTTGTAGCAATGGGAGCATTCTCTGGACTTAAGGATATTGCTAATCCTAAACCACCGGTTGGATTTAATAGTAATGAGGTGAAAGAAAAAAATCCTTTTACTACTGATAATTTTGATAAGTTTGGACTTTTACCCGAATTTATTGGAAGATGTAATCGTAAAATTATTATGAATCCAATGGATAAGGATATTTTATTAAAAATACTTACTACTTCTAAAAATAGTCCTATTTTCTTAATCGAGGAACTGTTTAAAGATTATAATGTTAAAATAACCTATGATGATAAAGAACAATTATTAGAAAATATAGTAGAATGTGCTTTGGAATTAAAAACTGGTGCTAGAGCTTTATTTGAAATTGTATTTAAGATGATCGAAAATGCACTTTTTAAAGTTCAATGTGAGAGAACTTATAAAAAATTGGTATTAAGCAAGGAAACTATTAAGGATAATACTATTTATCTTTTAAAATAGTTTCTTTTTTTCTTCTTTGACAAATAAAAAAAAATAAGGTACAATAATTATTGTGATTATATGAGAAGAATACTTATAAAATTAATTGAAGCATATCAAAAGATACCTGGTAATTTTCATAATCAGTGTAGATACTATCCCACTTGTTCTAATTATGCTAAGCAAGCAATAGAAATACACGGGGCTTTTAAAGGATTATATTTATCAATTAAGAGAGTGTTAAAATGCAATCCTTTATTTAAAGGTGGTTATGATCCTGTACCAGTAAAGGAGGATTAAGAAGAATATGAAAAAAATATTGATGGGGTTTTTGATTATTTTATCATTAAGTGGATGTTTTAAAAGGGATAATATGGAAGATATTACTATTTATACAACAATTTATCCACTCAATTATATTACCGACTATCTATATGGTGATAATGCTAAAATATATAGTGTCTACCCTAGTGGGGTCGATGTTACTACTTATGAACTTACTAATAAACAAATTGAAGATTATAGTAATAACGATTTGTTTGTTTTTAATAGTTTAGATAGAGATAGAGATTATGCTGTTAAAATGATAAATAAAAATAAGAATTTAAAAATTATCGATGTGGCTCTTGGAATGGAAACAATCAATTCTATAGAAGAACTTTGGTTAAATCCTTATAACTATTTAATGATGGCACAAAATTTAAAAAATGGTCTTAATGAATATATTGAAAATCCTTATTTAATTAAAGAAATTGATAATAATTATGAGGATTTAAAATTAAAGTTATCTAAATTGGATGCTACTATTAAGACTACTGTTAATAGTTCTAATTATAATACTATTGTGGTTGATAATCATTTGTTTAAATTTTTAGAAAAATATGATTTGAATGTTATTTCTTTAGAAGAAGATGATAGTCTAACACAAAAAAAGATCGACGATGTTAAAAGAATGATTAATAATGGTACAATAAAGTATATTTATACTAAAGATAATACTACTAATGATACGGTTCAAAAACTTTTAGACACTTATAAAAAGGTAGAATTAATTAAGATTAATGATATGTTTTCAAATGATGGTGGTGTTACTAATTCTAATGAAAATTATTTAACTATTATGAATGATAATATTGATTTAATTAAAAAGGAATTATACAAATAGATATTTTGTTGAATATCTATTTTTTTATAAAAAAAAAATCACAACTTGTGATTATTTTCTAGATACATATTTGCCATCACTTGTAGAGATAATAATTTCTTCTCCTTCGTTTATGAAGAGTGGAACTTTTACAAGTAGACCTGTTTCTACTATCGCATCTTTTAGAGCATTAGTAGTTGTATTACCTTTTACGGCTGGTTCTGTATGAGTAATTGTCATAACTACTTTATCAGGTAGTTCCAATCCTAACATTTCACCTTTATAAAAAGTAATGTAAACTTCCAAATTTTCTTTTAAAAACTTTGTTTCATATTCAATTTGTGACTTATCTAATTCTATTTGTTCATATGTTTCCATATCCATAAAATTATATTTATCACCATCACTATATAAAAATTGCATTTTTTGTTTATCGATATGAGCTGTTTCTACTTTAATACCAGCATTAAAGGTATTTTCAACTATAGAACCTGTTCTTAGGTTTTTTAATTTTGCCTTAACAATGGCTGCTCCTTTACCAGGTTTTACGTGTTGGAATTCTAATACTTGATATATAGCACCTTCTAAAGTGATAGTAACACCAGTTTTAAAATCATTAACATTTATCATATGTTACCTCCTTATTTTGCTTCTTTATGTAATGTTGTTTTTCCGCATCTAGAACAATACTTATTTAATTCTAATTTTTCAGCAGTGTTCTTTTTATTTTTACTAGTAGTATAATTTGCTTCTTTACATTCACTACATTTTAAAGAAACTAGATTTCTATTTTCGTTCTTTTTAGCCATAATTTTCCTCCTTCTTCCAAAACACTTACTATATTATATCATTATTTTAATAAATTTCAAAGAATTTATTAACAATTTTTGCAGATATTCTTTTATTTACCCCACTATTATAGCCATTACCATTACTTACATCCGGACTTACTACTACTATACTAAATTTAGGATCATCATATGGGGCGAATCCTCCGAAGGTATTAGTAATGGTTTCTGTATCGACTACACCATCTTTATCTGTATCAATAAAGCTTTGGCTAGTTCCGGTTTTGCCGGCTGAGGATGTGTATTTGCCCATATAGCCATAACATAAAGCATTCATACAGGCTTTAAAGCCTTCTTTTATTCTATTTATGTATTTTATATCTAGTGGTACTTCACCTACTACTTCTACTTTAGATGAATATATTTTTTTACCGAACTTACTATCATCTTCTAAGTTAGGTTCGTATACTTCTTTTAATAGATATGGTTTTAATCTTGTTCCATTATTGGCTAAGGTGCTTATATAGACAAGTAATTGAATGGGGGTGTAAGTATCATATTGTCCGATAGAAAAATCTAGTAAGTGACCACTTAATTTGGAAGTTCCAGAATATCCTAAGCTTTCAACTGGTAAGTCAATTCCAGTTTTTACTCCAAGGCCATATGCAGCATACATATCTCTATATTTATTAAAGGCATCTTCATCTATTTTTAAGGCTTCATTATATTTATAATTACCATTACCTACTTTGATAGCAATCATGAATTGATATACATTAGAAGAATATGCTAGGGCTTTGATGTCATTAGTATTTCCTAGATTTTTCCAAGAACATTTTAATGGGGTTGCTTTAATTTTTATACAACTATCATAAAAACTACTACCAATATCAATAGCTCCATACTTATACCCTACTGAGATGCTCGCTCCTTTAACGATAGATCCTGGCGTTACTGGTAAGGTTACTGCCCCTGGAGTATAGTCAACAATATAATTATTTCCTTTATCATCTTTAAGAACTTGTTTGCCACTCATAGCTAAAATTTCTCCAGTTTTAGGGTCTTCTATTAAGGCAAAAGATCTATTATAATATTCTGTATTTTTTTCTTTTTTGGCATTTAATACTTCGTAAGATAAAATACTCTCTACTTCTTTTTGAAGATTTATATCAATTGTAAGAACTATATCATTTCCTCTTTTACCTTCACTTACTAGTTCGTAGCTGTTATCAGAATTTAATTTATATTTGGCTTTTTCTCCTTTTAAATAGTCTTCATATTGATATTCTAAATAGCTAATACCTACTCTATCGTTTAAGGAATAGCCTTTACTTAAATAATCATCTACTAGTTCTTTAGGAATGCCTTGGGAGTTAGAAGAAATTTTCCCTAAAATACTTCTAAAGACATCACCATAAGGATATATTCTTTCCCAATCTAATTTAGTATTAAAGCCAGATAAATTACTAATATTTTCGGATATAATCGCGTATTCTTTTTCGGTTACATCTTTATTTTTGATAATTTTCTCAGCATATGAATAACCTTTGTTCATTAGATTATAAAGCATTATTGCTTCTTTATCAAGCGGTTCATAGATAGATATTTCTTCTTCAGTTACTCTACTTAATTTTAAATCGTATAAATCATCACTAGTTAATTTTCTAGATGAATACTTTTTCCATTCTTCTTCGGTAATTTTCTTATTTCCTAATTCAAAATTATTAATTAACCAGAATGCTTTTATTTGGTTTTCGGTTAAGTTACTATAATCTATATCTATTAAAGCAGCTACTTTATAAGCTAGTTCTATTTCTTCTTTTTTGGTTATACCACTTTCTTTTTTATAATATATTGTTTTAACAGCTTGATTATCTACAATAATATTATAATTTCTATCATATATTCTTCCTCTTGGAACACTGGTACTTTCTATGGTCTTAGAAGTGGCGTTTAGCAATTTTTCGCTATATAAATCATTTTTAATTATTTGAAGATAAAATAGTCTAATGCCAATGATACTAAATAAAATAATAATAACTATTATTAAAAATATATATCTTTTTTCAATAATGTCTTTTAAATAACGATAATTATTTCTTTTTTTGTTAACCATTTTTTTAGCCATATATTACCTCCAACTAATATTATTATAGCATTAAATCACCAAATTATCATAATATTTATTAGGTGATAAATTTGAATTTATTTTTAATAAGTGAATATGTAAAAAGAATAACTAAGAATGATATAAAAAGGTTTGCTTTAAAAGAAGGAATTACTTTAACTGAGTTCGAGGTAAATATTATTAATGAATATATAAAAAACTATTATAAAACTTTTATATTTGGTAATCCTAAGGGATATTTAGATGAATTAAAAAAGCAAGTGGAACCACTTACTTATAATAAAATTGAAACTTTATATAAGGAATTTAGAGATAAAATAGATAACTATAGATAGTTTATTTTATCACTTTTTATGTTATATATTTTAGTATATAAGCAGTTATAAAAACCCCTTTAAATATGGTATAATGATGAAAAATATAGTATAGTATAATTAGTAACTAAAGGAGGGGTTAAAATGGAAATAAGTAAAATTAAAAAAGCTCTAATAGAGCAAAAAAAAATAAATTTATCTGGAAATTTATATTATAAAACTCAAATTGATTTTACATATAATACTAATCATATCGAAGGATCTACTATTACTCCTGATGAAACAGCAAGTATTTATGATTCTGGTACCATTTTAACCAGTAATGATAAAGTTATTGTATTAAAAGATGCAACTGAGACTAAAAATCATTTTACCTTATTTAAGTATATGTTAGATACGATTGATGAACCTTTAACTGAAGAAATTATAAAAAAATATCATTTTATTTTAAAAGATGGAACTTTAACCGAAGATGAAAAAGAATGGTTTAATATAGGAGAATATAAAAAATTAAAAAATTATGTTGGAAATATGATAACTTCGTTACCAAAAGATGTAGAAAGCGATATGAAAAGTTTATTAGCTTGGTATGATAAAATAGCCAAAAAGGAAATAGAAGACATAATTGAATTTCATGTAAGATTTGAGAAAATTCATCCATTCCAAGATGGTAATGGTAGAGTTGGCAGAATGATTATATTTAGAGAATGTTTAGTAAATGATATAATGCCTTTTTATATAGAAGATAGAAATAAGGATTTTTATCTTAGAGGTATGAGAGAATATCAAATAAATAATGAAAAACGTTACCTAATTGATACTTGTTTAAATAGTCAGGATAATTATGAGAAAATTGTTAATTATTTTTTGAGTTACGATGAATAATTTTAAAAAAACTGTTTCTATGTTTTGAAACAGTTTTTTTATATTATATTATAATTTTACCTTTACTAGGATGCCCCTCCAGTAGTAATAGTAACAGAGTTATAAGTAGTAGACCCACTAGTATATAAAGGTACTGTACCAGTTATAAAATTATAAGCATCTTCAGTAGAATTATTTCTTTCTTGTGTTACATAATACCATTTAAACTTCTTACCCGAGTTATTGTATATCGTTAAATTAGGATTTTCTACATACGTTCTTCCATTATATGTAGTTGTCAAATTTGAAGACCTAAAAGCACCATATCCTATTCCAGTAGTTTCCGTTAAGTTAGAATTAGCTCCAATGTAAACACTAGAAAGATTGTTACATGCAAAGGCATTATTTCCTATTGCTGTGACACTATCTGGAATTACTACACTGGTGAGGTTGTTAAAGGAAAAGGCATGATTTTCTATTATCGTGACACTATCTGGGATGATTACACTGGTGAGGTTGTTTTCAGCAAAGGCCCAATCTCCTATTGTTGTGACATTATTGGGAATTACTACGTTGTCTCTTTTTGCACCGCCATAACTTACTATTGTTGTATAATCAATACTTCCATTACCATTTCTTGCATAAATATATGCTTGACTTTCCGATAACTGATTATTGTTAAATGCAGAACCTCCTATTTCTGTGACACTATCTGGAATCACTACACTGGTGAGGTTGTTATTTCGAAAGGCCCTATCCCCTATTGTTGTCACACTATTTGGAATAACTACACTGGTTATATTTTTATATGCGAAAGGACTAGTTGTAGTAGTTTCACCAAAAACAAGTTTAATCTTAGGTTTTTTATTTAAATTATTAGCTAGTGGTGATGCTATTATTTTTTCTTTGTTTAAATAAGATACAGTACTAGCAAGAGTAGTACTACCTATTGCTTTTACACTAACACCATTTATACTGCTTATATAATTAATAACACTTTTATCTATCCCTTTATACATACTGGCATCTGCTCTCTTCAGGTTATAATCCAGAAGGTAATTGTTGCACTCCAGATTGGGCATTGTTCCATTCAGATTAGAACTCATATAATCACGATACTGGTCATATGTCATATTATTATATACCAGCGAATATTTAAGCTTTACATTCTTTCTTACCTCATTGATATCTGGTGAATTCAGCACACTTTGGTCCTGCTCATCCCAATATCTCCTGAAATTATATGCAATATTAACCACATATGGAGTATTCTTATCCTGCTTATAGAATGCAAGTGTATCTGTTTTTTCTGAAACTGTCCTATATTTGCCATAAACAGTTATTCCATTAACCACACACGTAATCACTATAACCATAATTGCAAGTGAAAATACTCTTATAGATATATTCTGTATAATTCCCTGGGAACGCATTAATCTGCTGCCTGTCTGACGTATATAATTATGTCTGTTTATTATATGCTTTACATCTGTATTATGTGCAGATCTGCCCGGCTTAGCGCATATATTGGCTGCTTTGCTGCGCTTTGCCACCCGACTGGTTCCCTGACTTACTATACTTACAGCTAAGCAGACTGCTATTGATATAACAAGCATAACAGCCAATCCAATATATACACTTTTATCTATTGTAAAGAAGACTATTCCCGTAATTCCTTCAATAATAAAGGTTACTACCCGCCCTGTTATTATTGAAAAAATCAGACCTGCAAGTGACGAACATATAATTATAACTACACTTTCCATAAAGGCAAAAGATATAAGCTTTAATCTGTCAGCCCCCAGTCCTCTTAATATTTCATACACTCTTTTTCTGCCTGTACTATATACCGATAGCTGATAGGTTATTCCAGCAATTCCTACAAGTACAATAATCATATACATATAATCATATATATTGCCACCACTCCATGGCTCATATTCATACACGCTGCTATTATATATAAGTGAACTGCTTGTCTTTTTTTTCAACCCATCATATATAGCTTCATAATCATTAACGTAATCATCAACTGTATATATGTATATAGCATTATTATTACGCTTAATATCCTTTGCAGCCTGCTCTGTAACTATAACTCCCGGAACGCGGTCTCCCCCAGCCCATGAATTCGTATAGCTTTTCAATATTCCTGCCAGCTTGTAGGTTCTTGTTATATCTTCTGTCTGTCCATTTTCATCTGATATAACAGTCCTGATTACTATATCCTGACCTAAGGATGAACCCTGATTAAGCTCTAACAGCGTATTCCAGTCAACTGCAGCCTCATCATCCTTCTGTGGAAAATGTCCTTCCTCCGTAGATATATTACCAAGCCTGATAAATTCCTCTGTCATATAACCTATACCGGTTTCCGTCATCTCGCCGCCATTATCATATACATTATTAACCTTTACAGCTTTTCCTGACTCCTTAAGATAAGGATGTCCTTTAAGTTCACTATTCTCTTTGCTATCAGAACCACACATCATAACAAACCAGCTTCCAAACCTGTCCTTTACTGACTGAAGCTGCCATTGGTATACATTAGTTCTTATCAGTATCAGCAATGTGACAGCAGCGAATACAATAAATATAGTAAACGAGGTCTTTATTATATTCTTTTTCCTTCGCTTTATACTCTTAAAGCAATAGTCCATATATTCTGTATTCATACACCATCCCCCATTCACTTAATAATATAACTATATAACAATCTGCTTACATATAACTTACGTTTACTGATTATGTTCTACCTTCCCCTTAAGCTTATACAATGGCAGTAATATTCTGAATTCTGCTCCTTTGTACTTTTCACTGTTGGATGCCCTGATGCTTCCATGATGAGCCTCTATTATAAGCTTTGACAGGTTGAGGCCTATGCCGGCATGGAACTCGCTCTGGCTGTTCTTACCTTCGAATCTGTCAAATATGCCTGATATTATATATGAAACTCTTTCTTCCCCGAACGTTCCAAGCTTTGCTTTAAGGCGGCTCATATTGACAGTAAGTGTATTGTATTCCACATAGTTTCCATGTATATCCCACAATCTTTCAAAAAACACATCTCTTCTTACAACTCTCCCCTTATTCTCCACAAGTATCTTTAACATATCCCACTCATTGTTGGATAACTTAAGCTCATTACCTGCCCTGTACAGCTTGTACTTATCAAAATATATTGCCAATTCACCCTTCTTATACACATCCCCGTCATTCATGCTGCTTCGTCTTAGGTTAGCACTTATCCTTGATAGAAGCACCGCATTATGGAATGGCTTTGTCACGTAATCATCACCGCCCATATTTATATGCTTATTTATCCAGCACTATATACATTACAAGCAGGCTTACCACATGTTTATGATGCTCTTTTATATTACTTTCTTATAATAACATTAACAGCTAGCAATTAACTTACAATTTATTATTTTCTTGTTAAATATTCCTGTTAAACATTCTTGTTAAATACACAATGCAAGGAGCAAAATGTATTCTGCCCCTTGCATCCTATTATAATATATATTATGTAATATTCCTACTTTTTTACTTTTTAAATAAATACCATAAATAAACACGTCATTACATTGTGATTGCTATGACCACTACCATAATCGGTATCATAAGTGCTGTTGATAACGGATTGAGAGCTG
>ERZ779737.5-NODE-5-length-223982-cov-5.847803_pt1 | contig 223982 bp, 208 predicted proteins | sample MGYA00511889_ERZ779737 | MGnify/ENA primary metagenome ERZ779737 (study PRJEB29588, sample SAMEA2163575) | human gut metagenome | biome: human gut; feature: human-associated habitat; material: faeces | place: Denmark | collected 2008/2010 ...
CCCCGCCGAAAGAGTTGACCCGGCGCTGGCAGTGACTTCTTTTATATTCTGGGTAAAAAACAAACCGGCCGTTTTATACAAATGTCTGGGAGGATTCGCAACAAACGGGATTGACCTTTTGCGTCTGGAAAGCTACGTTGATCCCGAACGTTTTTTGACTTCCGCCGGTTTTCTGGTCGACGTTGCGGCTCATGCCGGTTCGGATTCCTTTAAAAGAGCGTTTGAAGAATTGGCTTTTTTTTCTGAAAAAGTAAAAATTCTGGGAACTTATGCCGCTGATCCGTATCGGGCGGAAATGAAAAAACGACAACAGGAGAACATCGGGTGAAAAAAGTATTATGCGCTTTGATCCTTTTGGCTGCGGGAACTTTTCCGGCTTTTGGCGCTGATGGCGACGACGGATTTTATACCCGCGCGGATATCGGATATGTCTATGGAACAGGGAACGGCGTAAAAAAAGGATATGCGGCGCAAACCGGCTTCGGACAGAAATGGGGCGGTTTCCTGCGCAGCGAATTTACGTTTGAATATACGCGCGCCCGGTTAAAAGGCCCCGACGCCTTTGACAAAACCGGGCAGACCGTTCGTTCCCGCCTGCCGTCATGGGCGGCGATGACGACGACTTACGCCGATTTGTTTTCCTATAAAGGCATAACTCCTTATATCGGTGCGGGAATCGGCGTTTCACGCAACGATATGCCCGATATGGTCGTCAACGGACGGCAGAAATTCGGCGATACGGTTTTTCGTCTGGCTTGGAAAGCCGTCGGGGGCGTGGGTATTGATCTGCCGGAAAATCTGGTGCTGGATATCGGTTATGTTTATGCCGATCTGGGGCGTTTTTCCACAAAGGCCGTTTTCGGCCCCGCTATGCATCAGGACGTAAAAGTGCGTAAAGTTTATATCGGCCTGCGTTACAATTTTTAACCGGAGCGGTTTTCTGTGATACACGATTTCTTGTTTTTTACCGTTTTGCATCAGCCGTTGTGGATATGGCTGATGTTTTTGGGAATCGTCTGTGCGGTTTTGTTTCTGGATTTGGGAATTCTGGAAAAAAAAGCGCAAGAAATCAGCGCGAAAAAAAGTCTGCTGCTGTTTTCAACGTATGCCGCCATTGCCTGTTTGTTCGGCGGCTGGATCCATTGGTATTTCGGCGAAGAAATGGCGTCGGAATTCTTTATGGGCTACATCGTCGAAATGGGGCTGTCGATTGATAACGTTTTTGTGATTTCTCTGGTTTTTTCCTATCTGGCGATTCCGCGTCCTTTGCAACACCGCGTTTTATTCTGGGGGATTTTAGGGGCGGCCGTGCTGCGCGGCATTATGTTCGTCATCGGGGCGGAGATTTTGGACAGATACGATCCGGTGCTGCTGATTTTTGCGGTATTTCTGATTTATTCGGGATTAAAAATGCTGTTGTCGGACGAACCGGCGATCAATTTATCCGACAGCCGTATGCTGCGTTTTTTCCGTCATTATCTGCGGGTGACGAACGAACTGCACGGCGAACATTTTTTTGTCAAGCAGCCGTCGCAGTCCGAACCGGGAAAGATGAAGTGGTATGCGACGCCTTTGTTTTTGGCGCTTTTGCTGATTGAATTCGGCGACGCTTTGTTCGCGATCGACAGCGTGCCCGCCATGTTGGCGGTATCTCATGAAACATTTGCGGTTTATTCCAGCGATATGTTTGCCGTTCTGGGGCTGCGGGCGCTTTATTTCCTGTTGTCCGCCGCAATGCATCGTTTTTCTTATCTGCAGCCGGCCTGCGCGATTCTGCTGGTGGCGATCGGAATCAAAGTGTTTATCGGCGAATTCTTTTTCAAAGTGGACGACCGGATTTCTCTGCTGGTCACCTTTATTTTGCTGGCTGGCGGCGTTTTGCTGTCTTTGTTTAAAACGGCGGAAAAAGAAGAACAGAAAGAAAAAACGGCGGAAATGCAGTCGCAGCGCAAAGCGTCTTGAAATTTATTTTTGCCCTTTTAGAATCGTGCTACAATAACTTTTTGCATAAAGTCAAAGAGGTGCCGGTGAAGTTTATTCTGTTTTTCCTGATGTTTTGTCTGGCGGCCTGTTGTGCGCCGGTTCCGGTTTTAAACGAAAAATATGATTTATGGATCTACGCGCGGTATGTCGTGACCAATGACGGCGTATTGAAAAACAAATATGTCGGCATAACGCGGGACGGAAAAATCGGCGATATTTCAAGCCGGAAACCGCAGCATGAAACAATTATCGACGCCGGACGGCACATTTTGGCGCCGGGATTTATCAATGCGCACGATCATCTGGCGTACAATCACCGCGGGCCGTATTACGAATATTCTTTTCCCCGTATGGAACGGTATAATCACCGCCGGGACTGGAGCGGCGGCTGCCGCGGTTATGAAAAGCGGCAGAACGCCAAGACCGGCCGTCCCGAATTTTTAATCTGGAACGAACTGCGCCAAGTCGTCGCGGGAACGACAAGCAATGTAGGCACCGGCGGATATCCTGGATTTCTGCGTAATTTCGGCGACGTGCCCAACGAAGGGCTGAATTTGCCCAAAACGGTATGGAGCGATACGTTCCCTTTAAAAGACAATGATAAGTGCAAATACATGATGCCGAAAGGGGACGGTTATCCGTTCCACCCGAAAAACAAACCGGACGTTGTTTATATCGTTCATGTCGCCGAAGGCAAAGACGCTTTTGCGCGCAACGAATTTGTAAATATCAGCTCCGATGAGGGAAAAAGAAACAATATTCTGGGGGAAAACATCGGTTTGATTCACATGGTCGGTGTTTTGGAGCAGGATATTAAAAAAGTGGCCGACGCCAAAGCGACGGTGATCTGGTCACCGCGGTCCAATTTCGCTCTGTACGGCGTGACGGCGCCGGTGTCTTTGATGAAAGATTACGGAATTAATCTGGCGCTGGGGACAGACTGGGCGTATTCCGGATCCGTGCATATTCTGGAAGAATTAAAGGTCGCCGCGGATTACAATGCCAAATACCTGAATAATATTTTCACGGCCAAAGAGCTGTGGCAAATGACAACGGTCAATCCCGCGAAACTGATGCAGTTGTCGGATCAGATCGGCGATATTCGCCCGGGCATGCAGGCCGATCTGGTTTTGTTTAACGCAGAAAATAGACGGTTCAAGACGGACGAAGACATTTATAAGGCCGTGATCGGCATGGATTCGTCGAAAACGGAACTGGTGATGCGCGGCGGAACGATTCTGTACGGCAAATGGAAATTGCTGGACGGGGTGATTTCTGATATTCCCGGAGATACCGACGAATTTTTCGGTGAAAAATATTATATCGGCACGACGGTTGAAACGGGGTATCCTTATCAGGAACTGCTGGCGGCAAATAAAAAAGCGCAGACTTACCGCCTGTTCCCGGATTTAAGGAAAAAGAAAACGCCGATTGCTTATCCGGTCAGTCTGAAAAACCGGCTGTATCCTTCGGCGCCGACGTGGACGGGGATAACTTCGCCGTCTGATCCCGACGGAGACGGCGTAACGGCGGGCGACAGCGACGCGGGGTATTTTAATCCGCTGCGTCCGGTCGATCTGACGGATAACGGCGGGAAACAGACGCGGGCGCGCCGTCAAAACAAAAAATAATTTTCTCCTCTTGAAAGAAGAAAGAAGCGGGACTATATCCCTTTTATCAGGATATCGCCGCACAGGGGTGTTCTGGTGACGGGTGTCTTTTGGAACCCGCCGGTTATTTGCTCATTTTTAGGAGAAATACAATGGCTTTATTAACGTCTAACAATCCGTTTATGCTTGGTTTTGATTCTTTGGAACGCATGCTTGACAGGGCGGCGAAAAATTCGGAAAGTTATCCGCCGTACAACATTGAACAGATTGATCCGTCCCATTTGCAGATTACGATTGCCGTCGCCGGTTTCGCCGAAGAGGATTTAACGATTGAAGTCGAAGACAAGCAGCTGGTAATCCGCGGCCAGCATGTCGAAGACGAAAACGCGCCGGCGCGCCAGTATTTATACCGTGGCATTGCCGCTCGCCAGTTCCAGCGTTCCTTTATTCTGGCTGACGGAATCGAAGTGATCGACGCGCATTTGGACAACGGTCTGCTGCATATTGATTTGAAACAGAACGAACCCGAATCAAAAGTCCGTCAGATTAAAATTTCTAAAAAAGATCACGATAAAAAGATCGAAAAAACGCCTGAAAAGGCAAAAATAGAAAAGAAATCTTCGTAAACTTCTCAAAGCAGCAAAGGAGGTCGTCGTGCTGATCAAAACAGATAAAAAAGACATAACGACCGACGATTTGGCCAGGTTGGGCGTGAATTCCGTCGCGTACATCAAAAAAAAGATCGTCGATAATCGCAAAATGTGGTTCATTTATGCGGCCGAAGGGACAGAATTAGCCTATACAGACGATGAAAATAAGGCTATATCTCTGGTCATTGATAATGAACTGATACCGGTGAGCGTCCATTGACACATACTGCGAACAATACCTGCATCAGATGCGGGAAACCTTTACAGCTCTGCGTTTGTACGAACGCAGAGCCTTTTGATAACCGCCATTTTGTGCTGATTTTGCAGCACCCGCAGGAACAGGATAAAGAACTGGGAACCGCGGGAATTATCTGTTCCATGCTGAAAAATTCCCGGCTGGAAATCGCGTTGTCGCGTCCCGGTCTGAATGCCGTTTTAAAACGTCCGGCCGATCCGAAAAAATGGGGCGTTCTGTATTTGGGGGCGCAGAATGAAACGCCTGTCGCACCGGGGCTGTACGCCTTAAGCCGCAAGGGAAATCTGCTGGATAACACGGCCGAATGTCTTGAAAAATTGGAAGGCGTTATTCTGCTGGACGGATCGTGGAGCCAGGCAAAGGCTTTGTGGTGGCGCAATCCGTGGCTATTGAAAACGCAGCGCCTGCTGTTGGTGCCGCAAAAGCGGTCTTTGTACGGCCGGCTGCGCAAAGAACCGCGCAAAGAAAGCGTTTCAACGCTGGAAGCCTGCGCTTTATGTCTGGATTATCTGGGCGAAGATCCGCGGATATCCGCCGGCTTGACGGACGCTTTCGCCCGGCTTTTGGAAAAATACAAAGCGCTGCGCGCCGGCGCCGCGCCAGACAAAAGATGATTTTGATTTTTTGAAAAACTTCTTTTATCCTGAAAACAGGTTAAATGTTTCAGGAGAATTTAAAATGTCCGAATTAAAACTGGCCGAAATCGCCATCGTCATTTCCAACCGTGAAAAATCCGCATGCCCCGTTAATGACCTTTTGACGCAGTACGGGGATTATATTATCGCCCGCATGGGGGTGCCGCATCGTTCCCGCCAGATGTTTATTATTTCTGTCGTTATGGAAGCGCCCGCGGAAAAAATCACGCAGCTGTCCGACGAATTGAACAAACTGGGAAATATTCAAATAAAAACGATGATGATCTGAGGCATTTTTTAGACAAAAAATACCTTTATTTGCCAAAAAAGGTGTGTTAGGCTGTTTATCAGTTGCACACCTTTTTTATACAGGATTTTTCATGGTAAAAGAATACACCCATACAAAACGCGCCCGCCGGGGAAATGCCGGGGCGCAGTATGGTTACAACAACGGGCGTCCGGCCAAAACGGCGGACAGGGAACGCGCCGCGCGCGGACAGTTTGACTTTGACGTCATCAACGGCTTTCGTTTAAAAGAGGTCGAATTTAAGTCGCCGCCCAAAAAACAGCGCGAAGCGATGCGCGAACAGTTTAAAAAGGAAGTCCGGCCGGCCTTTTTAAAATACGTTGCCGAACATTTTGAAAAGGAATTGCGCGCTATGGGGATTTCGGATACCGGTCTGGCTACCATGCGCAAAGGGTACAGCGTCAACGGGTACAACGTTCACCATAAACTGCCGATTCATGGCGGCGGCACGAATGATTTTAAAAATCTGATTATTATGCCGATCAAACCGCATGACGAGCTGCATCATGACGTTATTGATCCGCAGATCAAGAACCAGAACTTAAACGCGGGCGTGAAAATCAAGCTGCCGTGGAGCGACGATATGGTCTGGAAACGTCCGGTTCGGTCGCGCGAACAGCTGAATACGGCGGTTGTTCAAATGGCGCAAAAACGTCAAGGGCGTTAAAAACCGTTGAAGAAACGGATTTTCTCCTCTAGAATACACCGAAATTGGTTTACCACTGTTTAGGAAAGAATAATGATTGAAGATATTCTGAAAAAACTGGCCGACGATGACGGCGCGATGATTGTCCGTCCCGCTTCCAGCAAAGATCTGGCTCAATGTCAGAAGGATATGGCCGAAATCGGCCTGCCGCCCGTTCCGCAGGGATATATTGACTTTTTAAGGGAAGTCAACGGCTTTGCCTGGAACGGCATTGAATTTTTCAGCACCGATCAGGTAACGGATCCCGAAAGCAATTATACGTTAAACGATATCGTAACGGCGAACGAAGATTTTTCCGAATACAATGACGATCTGGAAGGCTGCGTTCTGCTGGGCCGCGCGGACGATGATCTGTATGTTTACAACACGGCTAACGAAAAGTACGAAGTCCTGGATTTTACGGGCCATGACGTCATGGAAGATTTCGATGCTTTTGACGCCATGTTTGAAGGTGTCGTTTCTCCCCGGTTGTAATGCTTTGTTAGTTTCTGATTTCGATTTTGTTCTGCCGAAGGAAAGGATAGCTTCCCGTCCGGCGGAACCGCGGGAATCCGCCGGGCTGTTGCATGTCTGCCCGCCGGATTCTTTTATTGACGGCCATATTTCCGATTTTCCGTCTTTGCTGCGGCCGGACGATTTGCTGGTTTTCAATGATACCAGAGTGATTCCCGCGCGCTTGTTCGGCAAACGCGCAAACGCCGCGATTGAAGCGACGCTGTTTAAGGCGATCGGTTTGAATCAGTGGGAAGCTTTGGTTAAAAATGCGCGCCGTCTGCGTGAAAACGACGTCGTGTGTTTTTACCCGCCGAACGATCCGCAGGCCGATCCGTTGGAAGCACGCGTTCTGGGCCGCGGTGAAAGCGGTACGGTCGTGCTGGAGTTTTTGACGGATTCTTCCGTTTTGTTCGCCGCGCTGGAAAAGTACGGCGTTATGCCTTTGCCGCCGTATATTCATCGGGAAAAGGCAGGCTACGAAGACGATAAAAGAAATTATCAGACGGTGTATGCCGTCCATGACGGCGCCGTTGCCGCGCCGACGGCCGGTCTGCATTTTACAAAAGAGTTACTGGCGAAAATTGACGCGATGGGCATTGAAAATGTTAAAATTACGCTGCACGTCGGCGGCGGGACTTTTCTGCCGGTAAAAGCGGAAGATACCAAAGATCATGTTATGCATGCGGAATTCGGAAATATCTCGCCTCAAAACGCCCGTTTGCTGACGCAGGCGAAACATGACGGTCGACGGATCGTTTCAATCGGGACGACGGCTTTACGGCTGCTGGAAAGCGCCGCGGATGAAACGGGAACAATCCGGCCGTTTCATCAGGAAACGTCTATTTTTATCACGCCGGGATATAAATTCAAAGCGGTTGACGCTTTGTTTACGAATTTTCATCTGCCGTGTTCCACTTTGTTTATGCTGGTTTGCGCTTTTTGCGGAACAGCGTGTATGAAGGCCGCTTATCAGCACGCGATACAAAGCGAATACAGGTTTTTTTCTTACGGGGACGCCTGTTTTTTAGAAAAATGCTAAAGTATATTGATTAAAACTTGCACTTTTCTTGAGATTATTTTATAAGAAACCCCGTAACATTTGATCAGGAGATGATAATGTCTGAATCTTTTACAAATGAAGATCTTTTAGCTTTTACAACGGAAATCGTTTCTGCACATGTTTCCAACAATGAAATATCTGCAGCCGATCTGCCGAAATTAGTTCAGGACGTATACCGCGCTTTAGCCGGTATTATTGCGCCGGAACCTGAAGTAGAACAGCTGCAGCCTGCTGTGCCGGTTAAAAAGTCTGTTTTTCCGGATTATATCGTTTGTTTGGAAGACGGTAAAAAATTAAAAATGCTTAAACGTCATTTAAAAACAGCTTATAATATGACTCCGGAAGAATATCGCACACGTTGGAACCTGCCGGCGGATTATCCGATGGTTGCCCCCAATTATGCGGAGCGCCGCTCCGGATTGGCCAAAAAGATAGGCCTGGGAATGCGTTCTAAAAAATAAAAAAGAAGGCATTACTTTCGAGTGATGCCTTTTTTTAAGGAGTAACGTTTGAAAAAACAAAACCGTTTCTGGGAAACTAAAAAACTGTCGGAAATGACACATGAAGAATGGGAAGCTTTGTGTGACGGTTGCGGCAAATGCTGTTTGGAAAAGGTTGTTTTTGAAGACGACGGAACGTTGGCGTTTACAAATATTGCCTGCCGTTTGCTGGATCGCGTCGCCTGCCGGTGTCGGCATTATGCAAAACGCAGTCGTTATGTCCCGGAATGTAAACGAATCAGTCCGGAAAATCTGAAATATTGTTATTGGCTGCCGAAAACGTGCGCTTATCGTTTGCTGGACGAAGGGCAGCCTTTGCCGGTATGGCACCCGTTAATTACGGGGTCGCCGTTAAGCGTGCATCAGGCAGGTATGTCCGCCGCGGGACGGTGTGTTTCCCCAAAACCCGAAGAAGAATTTCAAAATTATATCGTGGATTGGGACGATTTATGATTAAAGAAAACCGGCAGACAACGGCGGCGGTTTGCTATCAGGGAACAAAAATTCCCGTTACGATCGAACGCAATCCGCAGGCAAAACGCGTCCGTTTAAAGCTCAGCCGCAAATCCGGCGGAATTGTTTTGGTTCTGCCGCTGCGGGCTTCTCCGCGGGTCGGTATGGCTTTTGCCCAAAGCAAGGCGGACTGGATCGCAGCTCAGCTGAACAGTCTGCCGCGGAAAAACATTTTTCAAGACGGCATGCCGTTATCTTTTTTGGGAACGCAGGTTGTTATTCATCATTCTCCGTCTGCGCGGCGCGGCGTCTGGCTGGACGGAAATGTGATCTGGGTGTCGGGGCGGGCGGAGCATCTGCCGCGGCGCGTTCAGGATTTTTTAAAAAAGGAATTTGCCGTTTATGCCTTGAAAAAAGCGCGGGAAACGGCCGATCTGGTTAAAGTGAAAGTACAAAAGGTCACCATACGCGACACGGTGTCCCGGTGGGGCAGCTGTTCGGGATCGGGGCATTTGAGTCTGTCCTGGCGATTGGGACTGGCGCCGCGGTTCGTTGCGGATTATGTGATTGCGCATGAAGTTGCGCATTTGGTGGAAATGAATCATTCCGATGCGTTTTGGCGGGTTGTCGCCGGGTTATGTCCGGTATACCGAAAAGCTGAACTGTGGCTGAAAAAAAATGCGGCTTATTTATACAGTTTTGGCGGCGGAGAGGAAAAACAGTCATGTTGAAGAAATTATCGGTTTTAATTTTTATCACTTTTTGTTCTGCCTGCTCTTTTTTCCGGCCGTCTGTTTTATCTGCCGCCCAAAAAGGGGAATGGAAAAAAGTTTCCGTTCTGGCCGAGCAAAACAATGACGTCAATATTTCCGACACCGACGGTATGACGCCGTTGATGCTGGTGGTGGAACGGGGAAACTGGGACGAATTGAACAAAACGGAATCGCGGCCGGAAAATATTTTTCAGGCGTTGGAAACTTTTTCCGCTTTGAAACAATCGCCCGAATATGCGGCATTAAAAGCTTTGTTGGCCGCGGGCGCCGATATTAACGCTACGGACATTCGCGGACGCACGGCTTTGATCATTGCCGCGCAAAAGGAAAATGCGGTCGCCGTTTCCGCGCTTTTAAAAAATAATGCCGATCCTTCAATCCGGGATATGTATGATTATACGGCTCTGTCTTATGCGGAAAATCAGGAAATTATCCGGCTGCTGGTTCAAGCCGGAGAACGGAAAAATTAAAAACCGTTCTGCCAGCCTTTGGCGGCGCGGCTGTATTTTTTGTTCCATTCGTTTTTAATCAGTCCGGTCGTCTGATACTGTTCCATTAATCGGGTCAGCAAATATGTTTTTTCCGTCGTCCGCGGCAAAATGTAAATGCCGGCGATTGTCGGCGTTTTGCAGCCGGTGGTTTCGGGAAAGCTGAAGGGTTCTCCGGTAATGCGGCATTTAGCCATGTCGGCGAAAATACGCGCTTCCATATAGGCGCCGCTGTAACCGTACCTGTCCGAAAAATCGGCCAAAGGCGGATTGGAAAAGCGCGTTCTGATCCGTTCAAACAGCGCTTTATGCCGGTCTAAAACCGGCCCGTTTCCTTTAAGAAGTTCTTTAAAATCTTCTAAAACGACAGGATTTTTCCACCCGCCGCCGAACAGCAGGAACGTATGCGGCATTCGGACGTTTTCGGGAATAAAGGACAACGTGTACAGAAACGTATAAGCGCTGAGATATTCAATTGTCCGAAGCGTATTTTTAAATCCGTATTCTCTTTGCGCGGCTTGCAGATCCAGACGATACCAGCCGGGATCCGAAGATTTCGGCGGCGGCTGCAAATAAAAATTTTTCCCTTCGTTTGTAACGGCGGCCGTATCAAACAATTCGGATAAAAGCTCCATGACGATTTGTCCCTGCCGGCCGTAACGACCGTCCGGATCGTACGGTTCGCCTTTGGCCGAACGGACCAGCATGTCGGCGAAATGATTAAAGGGGCCGATATCCCAGCCCTGCGTAACGTCCCGGTGATCGTTTGTTTCGGATATAATGGCGATATTACCGGTATTGCCCGCATTGCAGAAAGCAACGGGAAAAGCGCCTTTTTCCCGCAGATCGGCGGCGATATGCCGATTGTGGACAGGAGCCAGAGGCGCCGCTTCTCCGCCGTTCATTAAATCGTCGGAACGGAAATCATAAATTACCGGCAGATCGGTCAAGTCGGCCAGACGAACCGCATCGGCAACCTGCAGGGTATAAGGCTGCTGCCGTCCGGCAATGGAAGGCGGAAAATGTCCGCATGTCTGCCCGTGCCAGCCGACGGCGGCAATGTCCGATTTGTTAATTCCGGACTGATCGCACAAAGCGTTAACCGCCTGTGCCGTTAAAAGCGTGTAGTTTTTTAAAACGCGTTCAAAAAACGGATTGTTTTCCAAAAACACCGGATCGCCGTCATGCGCGGCAATTTGAGCGCGCAGCCGTATGACGTCATCGGTTAATTCCGCCGGATACTGCCGGGTGCAAAAAGCCAAATCTTTGATGTGTCCGTTGTCAAATTCGCATAAAACCGCATCAACGGCGTCCAAAGAATTGCCGGTCATAATGCCGATTGTTTTTATAGACAAGGCTTCCTCTTGCGAAAGATTATTTTAACGGCAGCGGCGTGACCTTATACTGACCGGGAGCCAGCTTTGCCGCGTCTGTTTTGACGCCGTATTCCTGCTTGGGTTGTCCCGAAGCCGTTGTCGGCGTCGTCGGTGTTTCCTGCGGACCTTTGGGCAGAACGAATTTTTTCGGATCCGACGGGAAAGCGTTTTTCTGGAAACGCATCAGCATATATCCCGCGCCGCCGCCGTATGCGGGCCCCGCGACGCCGAACGAATAATTTGCCCCGATTACGCCGTAATCCAAATCGACATAATCAATGGCAAACACGTTTGAAACCATTGAATCCGAAGTCGTCGTAAATTTACAGACATAACCGGTATCTTCCATTAAAACGTAATCCGGTGATTTGACGAACAAAGCGTTTGCCGAGCTCATGCATGCCGGGCGGACAGCGTTGAAATGCATGTTGTAATCCAAAGCGACATTAATGATCTGCGCGTCTTTCTGCAGTTTAACGCTCAGGATTTTCGCGGAATCAATAACGACGGTTGCCGGCGTGACGCCCGCTTTGATGTTAAATTGAATGTAGTTTTCAAAGCACATTCTGGAATTCGGATCGGCGTCGCAGATTAAAACGGTTGTTTCCACATTGTTGTCAAACAGGTTCAACAGGCTGTTGTATAAAAATTCACGAGTCATATTTGTTCTGGCCGGCGCGCATTGCTGAGAACGGCAGACGATAACGGAAGACGGCGCTTTGGGCGTAACGATTGTACGCTGGGTAAACGGATCGGGCAGCCCTGCCAGGCCGCAGGCGCCGATTAATGCCGCCGTTGCCGTGATAACAAGCGTTTTAACGGAAATATGAAAGTGTTTGGGCACGTCGAACCTCTTCAACTTAACCTGATTATTTTGTTTACGATAACAGGACTTTCTTACGAAAAGATAAAAAAAGAGTCGGTATGACCCGACTCTTTTGATTTTTTATCAGCCTTTTACGACTTCCGCGGCGGTTTTGCCGACGATTTCCCTGTACATTTCGGGATCCGTCGCGCCTTCCGAAGAAAACAGAATAATAACGCTGTTTTCGTCCAGTTTTAACGCTTTGCGGAATTCGGGATTTTCACATGCCGTGACCAGACCGGCCAGTCCGGAAACACCCGATTCACCGGAAACGACGGGAGTTTCGGCACATTCTTTATTCGCCAGATCACGCATCATGACGGGAATCAGCGTATCGGGAATAGTCATAAAGCCCGTGGCGTATTCTTTTAAAATATCCAAAGCCAGCAGCGACGGTTCCCCGCATGACAATCCGGCCATAATCGTTTCCAGATCGCCGTGAATGACGGTATATTCGTCATTTTTAATGCTGGCATACAGGCAGTCCGCGTTTTTGGGTTCAACGACCGTAAACAGGGGACGATTTTTATGCATGCGGCAGCAGATGCGTGTCGCCACGGCCGCGGCCAGCCCGCCGACGCCGCCCTGAACAAACGTGTGTGTCGGTTGTTCGGGGATTTGCGTTAACGCTTCGTCCACCATAACGGTATAACCGTGCATAACGTCGCAGGGGACTTCCATATATCCGGGATACGAGGTGTCAGAAATAACGAACCAGCCGTTTTTGGCGGCGTCATCGGCGCAATCATGAACGGAATCATCGTAATTTCCGTTGCAGCGGATGACTTTTGCTCCGTATTTTTCAATGGCTTCCTTACGTCCTTCGCTGACGCCGGCATGGATGTAAATGACGCACTTTGCGCCGAACATCTGAGCCCCCCAAGCGACCGAACGCCCGTGATTGCCGTCCGTTGCAGAGCATACGGTGATTTTTGAAACGATGTCGTCGTATTTATGATCCAACAAATCTTTTGTAGTCGCCTTTTCACCGGCGATTTCGCGGATTTTGTTCAATAACAGGCGGCATACGGCATAAGCTCCGCCCAAAGCCTTAAAGCTGTCCAATCCGAAACGCGTGCTTTCGTCTTTGTAGTAAATCGCTTTCACGCCCAACTTCTTGGCGTATTTATCCAAGCTGACCAACGGCGTTTCCTTATACCCGGGCCAAGTCGAAATTTCTGCATAAGCGGCTTTGAAACCTTCTTCATTTAAAACCGTTTCGGCGGCTCCGCCGATTTTATCGGGTTCGGCCTTCGGATTAATAAGCAATTTGGCTTCGCCGGCTTCAAATATCTGCATCTTGTAATTCCTTTGATTATTTGTATCGCATAGCCAAAAAGAGAGATGGCTTTTTGCTGTTTTCACGGCTACCATCATAACAATCTTATTCGTTTAAGCAACTGATTTTATACGGAAGGCAACTATGAAAAAAATTGATAACCCCGATATCGAAATCCTGTTTAATCAGGCAAGAACATATTCCGTTTGGGAAAACAGAGAAGTTCCCGATGAAATATTGCATAAAATCTATGACTTGGCAAAAATGGCGCCGACTGCCGTAAATTGCCAGCCGATGCGCGTCGTGTTCGTCCGTTCCCCGGAAGCAAAGAAAAAACTTGAAGCTTGCTTGGATCCGGGAAACCTGAAAAAAACAATGTCTGCTCCGGTAACGGCAATTATTGCAGGAGATACGCGCTTTTACGATCATCTGGGAAAGCTGTATCCGATAGCGGATGTTAAACCGTGGTTCGAAGGAAACGCCGAAGCCGTCAACGATACCGTGCTAAGAAATACGGCTTTACAAGGGGCATATCTGATCTTGGCTGCCAGAGCTTTGGGGTTGGATTGCGGCCCGATGAGCGGGTTTGACAAGCAAAAGACCGATGAAGTTTTTTTTAAAGGAACTCCGTATAAATCAAATTTTTTATGCAATATCGGCTACGGCGTCCGACCCTATCCGCATCCGAGATTGCCGCGCTTTGATTTCGATGAGGCTTGTAAAATCTTGTAAAGGAAAAAAATATGTCAAAAACGGCATTGTTAATTGTTGACGTTCAAAAGTCTTCCGCGGCAAATTCGCCTCTTTGTGCAAAAATAGAAAAATTGCAGGAAGATTACGAACATATTTTCGTTTCAAAATTCATAAACGAAAATTCGCCCTTGATACGTCTGACGGGATTTTCCGGGTATGCCGATGAAAGTCTGAACTTTACGCCCGTGCCGACCGCCGTTGTATTTGAGAAGAACATTTATTCGTCGTTTTTACCGCAAATGAAGGCGTTTGACGAAATACACCTGTGCGGTTTTGATACGGATGCCTGTATTTATAAAACGGCGCTGGATTTAATCGAAAACGGCGTGCGCCCCGTTATCCTGTCCGCATACTGCGCCAGCGCAACCGAAGCATTTCATCGTGCCGGCATGGCATTGTTGGAACGTAATATCGGCAGACAAAACATCCGATAAAGAAAAGCCCCCTTTATTTAGGGGGCTTTTCTTTATTTTTTGGGAACGGGCAATTCAAAAATGTCTTCGTTTCTGAATTGCGCGATTGCGTTTGCCGTTGCCGCAGGAGTTGGAATCATGCCGATTTCGCCGATTCCCGTTGCTCCGTACGGGCTGTTGGCATCAGGGACTTCAATGCCGATGACTTCAATATCAGGAGTTTCCTGCGCCCGTAAAACGCCCAGTTTCGCATACTTGAACGAAAGCGGAATACCTCCTTGCGCGGGCAGGTTTTCGCTTAACGCATGCCCCAGTCCCATATGCACGGCTCCTTCGACTTGTCCCGAAAACAGCTTCGGATTGATGACTTTGCCGACATCATGAGCCGCAACGACTTTTGCCACTTTTCCCGTTTCTTCATCCAAAATGACCGCCTGACAGGCATAGCTGTAGCATAAGTGAGTTTTAACGGGCTGTTGCGGATGTTCACCGAACGGGTACGTCGTCCAATCGCAAACATAAGACCCGTGATATGTTTTTCCTGCCAGTTCTTTTAAAGAATGCGTCTTTAAGTCTTCGCGAAGCTGCTTTGCCGCGTCAATAATGGCGTGACCGATCATGACCGTACCGCGAGAAGAAGTCGTTGCGCCCGTAATCATATCGCCGTCGGTCATGGATTCAGCTTCCATAATCTCGGGAGGCAATCCCGTTTCCTGACATAAAAACTGAATGGCCATCGTATGAATGCCTTGCCCCATTTCCGACAATCCGTGCCGGATAACGATATGTTCTCCGTCATCTTTGACGGTTACGAGAGCTTTTGCTCCGTCATCTTTGCCGTTTCCGACGCCGGAATTTTTCATGGCGCACGCGATGCCTGCGTATTTTGCGGCTTTAAATTGGTCTTTGACTGCCAAAAGGCATTGTTTTATACCGACGCCGGTATCCAAAATCTGTCCCGTCGTTGAGTATAATCCGATATCCAAAGCATTATCATAACGGATTTGCCAACGGTCAAATCCGCCTTGCTTGCACAGGTCGTCTATGCATCGTTCCATTGCAAACAAAGCCTGATTGACGCCGAAGCCTCTCATGGCGCCGTTCGGAATGTTGTTGGTATAGACGGTTTTGTTTAAAACGTCGATATTCGGAACAAAGTAAGCACCGGCGGCATGACCGGCAGCACGTTCCAAAACTTTGTCGCCGACAGAGGCATAAGCCCCCGTATCGCCGATGATGGTCGCTTGAATAGCCGTGAATTTTCCGTTTTTATCGCATCCGAGTTTATATTTTAACGTCATCGGGTGGCGCTTGGGATGCATGCGGATGGATTCTTCCCGATTTAATTCGACGCGAACGGGGCGTTTAAGAAAATAAGCTCCCATTGCGGCATGCCCTTGGACGGTCAGGTCTTCTTTTCCGCCGAACGCGCCGCCTGATTGCACCTGTATCACATTAACATGCGTTTCGGGCAATTTTAATATGGCGCAGATTTGATGGCGATCCTCAAATATGCCTTGCCCTTGAGAATAAACGGTGATTTTCCCTTCATTATCGCAGGTCGCAACGCTTGCTTCGGTTTCCAAAAAAGCGTGCTCGACGCGCTGAGTGTGAAAAGTTCCTTCCGAAATATAAGCCGATTCTTTGAAAGCCTTCTCGACGTCGCCGATTTTTATAAAGGATTCATTGAGCAAATTCGCACGGTCGGGGTGAACTTGCGGAGCGTTCGGCGCCAAAGCTTCTTCCCATGTCGAAACGGGCGTTAAAACATCGTATTCGACTTTGATTTTTTCAACGGCATCGCGGGCTTGGTCTTCCGTTTCGGCAATAACGTTCGCCAAAACGTCCGAAATGCAACGCGTCGTCTCCCCGACACCCACCATAAACGGCCAGTCATGTTTAATAGTACCGATCATTTGTTCGCCGGGAATGTCTTTGCGTGTCAGAACACGCAAAACGCCTTCGGATTTTTCGGCTTCGGAAACGTCAATGGAAAGGATTTTCGCCTTGGGGTATTCGGAAAACTTTAATGCGCCGAACGCCATATTTTTCATTACGATGTCGCCCGTAAAGGGGACTTTGCCCAAAACGGCGTCATGCGTATGATATTTATTCAGGCATGTGCCGATTTTTCCGCTTTCTTTGGCGTTCAAAGACGGCATCGGCTTTTCTCCGCGCAGGATTTCGGCAGCGTATAGGACGGATTCAATGATTTTTTTGTATCCCGTGCAACGGCAAATATTTCTGTTAATGGCTTTTCTGACGTCTGCCGGTGTCGGGTTCGGATTTACGGACAGCAATGCCGCTGCTGCCATAACCATTCCCGGAGTGCAATATCCGCACTGGATACCGCCTTTTTCAACGAAAGCGGCGGCGAAAGCTTCCTGAGCTTTTTGTTCAAGTCCTTCGGGCGTTATAACGGATTTTCCTTCAATGCGTTTCATCGGCGTGACGCAAGCCAACGTCTGTTTTCCGTCAACCAAAACGGAACAGGCACCGCAAGCTCCTTGAGAACAGCCGTCTTTAACGGTCGTAATATGATGGTCTTCGCGCAAAATTTTAATCAACGGGCGGTTTTCATCGCCGTCATAAACGATTTTTTGACCGTTTAAGGTAAATTCCATACCGAATACTCCCGAATAAAAAGCGTTTTAATAAATAAAAAAGCCCCTCTCCGAACGAAGAGGGGCTTTTTATAGCCCGTCAGACGGGATTATTTCTTGATGGCTGCCAGATATTTTGCAGGGAAGGCCGCATAGAATGCCGCCGCTTTGACCAAGTGGTCAACGGGGCACTGGTCTTCTACGGAGTGAGCGTAGACTTCGTTCGCGGGACCAAAACCGATTGTCGGAATCTTGTGCAATCCCATCGTTGCGATACCGTTGGTCGAGAAGGTCCACTTATCGACTTTCGGAGCGTCGCCGACAGTATCTTTGTATGCGGCGACGGCAGCCTGGCAAACGGGGTGATTTTCTTCCAAAACCCAAGTCGGATAGTATTTCTTGAAGTTCGGCACATATCCCGTATAAGACGGCGTCGTGTACGTCAAAACTTCGACGTCTGCGTCTTTGCCCAGTTCCAATCCGGCGCGTTTAACGGCGTCTTTGACTTCGTTGACGGCGATTTCTTCGGTTTCTCCGGCGGTCAGACGGCGATCCAAATGGATGTAGGCTTCGTCGGGAACGGCGCACAAAGACGGCGTTTTGCAGTCAATGTAAGAAATCGTAATCGTGCCTTTGCCCAAGAACGGATCGTTGTGCAAACGGTCATTTAATTTTTCGATTTCGTTTGCGACTTTTGCCATCATGTAGACGGCGTTTTTGCCGCGTTCCGGAGCCGAACCGTGGCAGGAAACGCCGTGCGTGCGAACACAGATTTCCATACGACCGCGATGTCCGCGATAAATGTTCAGGTTCGTGGGTTCCGTAATGACGACGACTTCGGGCGCCGGATCAAGGACTTTTTCTTTCATGATGACGTCCCAGCACAAACCGTCGCAATCTTCTTCCTGAACCGTTCCGGTTACCCACAGGGTATAATCGTCTTCCAATCCCAGATCTTTAATGATTTTACCGGCATAAACCATGGATGCCATACCGCCTTCCTGGTCGGAAGCGCCGCGTCCGTAAATGATACCGTTTTCCAGTTTGCCTTTATACGGATCGCAAGACCACAGCTTCGGATCTGCAATGCCGACGGTGTCAATGTGGGCGTCCATGGCGATAACGTGTTTTCCGTGTCCGATGCGGCCGAGAATATTGCCCATCTTGTCGATGCGGACTTCGTCAAAGCCGACTTTTTCCATTTCCTGTTTGATGCGCTGGATGACTTCTTTTTCATGGCAGCTTTCTGAAGGAATGGCAATCATGTCGCGCAGGAATTTCGTCATGTCGTCGCGATATTTTTCGGCGGCTTGAATGATTTTTGTATCCATAAGGTAAGTTTCCTTTCTTTGATATTTTGCGAACAAAGGAAAAGAAGCCTGCTAGACTGGCTTCTTTCCCTTGAAATGTTTTTTAGAAATTGACGCGTGTTTCGCCGCGTTCTTTCATGGCTTTCAAAACACCGACGATGTCTTCAAAGCGGCGGTTCATAATCATTGAAGCAATGATATAAGGTTTCCAGCCGGCTTCTTTGTAGGTGTCAATGCGATAGCGGTCAAAGACGGAAGCGGCGACTTCGCCTTCTTTGCAGGAAACGCCCGTGATGTCGGCAGGCAGGCAGTGCATGTACAGTGCTTTACCGCCTTTGGTCAGTTTCATTTTTTCTTCGGTGCATTCCCAATTTTTGAATTTGGCGTTATTGGCCAGACATTCTTTTTCCAAAGCTTTCAAGCCTTCCATATCTTTGGCTTTCAGCAGTTCGGTACGGCGTCCCATGACGGCGTACGGAGCCCAGGATTTCGGATAAACGATGTCTGCGTCTTTGAACGCTTCTTCCATCGAATTGACGATTTCGAACTTCGTGCCGTTGGCTTTTGCCTGTTTCGCGGCGATCTGTTCGACTTCGGGAATCAGGTTGTAGCCTTCGGGGTATGCCAAAGAAACATCCATGCCGAAACGCGTCATCAAACCGATAATACCCTGAGGAACGGACAAAGGCTTGCCGTACGACGGAGAATAAGCCCACGTCATGGCGATCTTTTTGCCTTTCAGTTTGTCCAAACCGCCGAAATGTTCTTTCAACCAAGCCAAATCAGCCATGGCCTGCGTCGGATGGTCAATGTCGCATTGCAGGTTGACCATGGCGGGGCGAACGGGCAGAACGCCTGCGTTATAGCCCATGTCCAATGCCGCGCCGACTTCGCGCATATAAGCGTTTCCGGCGCCCAGGTACATATCGTCGCGAATGCCGATGACTTCGGCGCAGAACGCGATCATATTCGCCGTTTCCTGAACGGTTTCGCCGTGAGCAATCTGAGATTTGCCTTCGTCCAAATCCTGCATGCCCAGTCCCAGCATGTTGCAGGCGGACGTAAAGGAAAAGCGCGTACGCGTCGAATTGTCACGGAATACGGAAATTCCCAAGCCCGTTTCAAAACATTTTGAAGAAATATTTTTTTCGCGGAACAATCTGAGCACTTCGGCGACCAGCAAAACGCGTTTGAGTTCGTCTTCGGTTTGTTCCCACGTCAATAAGAAGTCTTTTTTATGCAGATTGGATTTCAATCCGGCAATATTATCCATCAATCCTTCAAAAACTTTACAGCAGCAGCCGTCTTTCTTCGTCGAGCAAGCGGATTGTTCCGTTTTGCAGGCAGTGGCGTCGGCCTTTTTTCTGCAACAAGTTTTTTTCTTTGCTTCAGTCATGATTTCTCCTGTTAAAAAATAAGAATAAGAAGCTGAAAAATTAAACTTTGACCGTTTAAAATTTCGTCTAGCAGTTAGTCTAAGGGCAGGGGATTTTATAAGTCAACAGCTTAATATGAAAAAGAAATGAAAATTTTTCTTGCAAAATCCCAAAATTTTAGAGTCATTATTTTCGTCAAAAATTTAACGGGAAAAAGACAATGCAAATAAGTTTTGATGATACAATCGCAAATGTGTTGCCCGATGCGGCTTTGGGCGTTTTGAGCTGTGTTACCGACGTTACCGACAATCCCGAAGGTCTGGAAGCCGAGTTTGATATTTTGATTAAAACGCTGGCAGAACAATATACCTTATCGTCCGTCGCCGAAAATCCTCATGTGTCTTCAACGCGAAAAGCGTACAAAGCTTTGGGTAAAGACCCGCTGAAATATCGCAATTCCGCCGAAGCCATGTTGCGTCGCATCGCCAAAGGAAACGGACTTTATCGGGTAAATAATGCCGTTGACATCAATAACATCGTGTCGGTTTCTTCGGGATATTCTTTGGGATCGTACGATATGTCCGCAATTCAGGGAAATATCGTGTGGAAACGTACGCCCGACGGCGAAAAATATCAGGGAATAGGCAAAGACGTTCTGAATATTGAACATTTGCCGGCTCTTTATGACGATTTGGGCGTCTTCGGAAATCCGACCAGCGACAGCAGAAGAACCATGATTGAAAAAGGAACGGATAAGCGTTTGCTTTATGTGATTTATTCGTTTGACGGGGCAGGGCAACTCGAAAATCTTTTGAATATGACGCAAAGCCTTTTGGAACGTTATGCTGCGGGACGAGATTTTTCAAAAAGTGTTTTGACGGCTTAAAAGCTTTAAATTTTCTGAAAAGAAAGCCCCTCGAAAAGAGGGGCTTTCTTTTGTCGGTACGGTTTTATACGATTTCCGGACGGATTTCGTCGGGTTTGCGGTCGCGCATTTTCAACGCGCCCGACACGCACATCTTTGTACAGAACGTGCAGCCGACGCATTTTTTCGGATCAAACACGGGGCCGAGTTCGCCCGGAGTAACCGCCTGATATCCGCAGTGCGTGCAGTTTCCGCAATGAACGCATAAATCGTAATTGCATTCGGGAATCTGTTTGACGGGCGTCAAGTCCATAAAGTCCGTTACGGGCTTGGGCTGTGCAATACCGATCAGTTCGGAAACGGATTTCAATCCGCGTTCCGCCAACAGGTTTGACAGACCGAGTTCCAGATCTTTGATGATGCCGACGCCGTACTTTAACGCGATCGAGCAGAACTGGACGTTCTTAACACCCAAAGCAAGGAAGTTCGCGGCATCCAAATAGCTCATGGGGCCGCCGTTACCCGAAATTTCAATTCCCGTCGCTCCGGCATTTGCCAAAGTCAGATAGCTGACGGGCAAAACGCCGTGTCCGCTGGAACCGACGATAACGGCTTCGTCCCATTTTCCGGAACCGCTCATGCGCGGGCGGAACGCCAAAGACGGAAACGAGTTTGCCAACGTAATACCGGCTTTTTTATTCGGGTATTTCGCAAACACTTCCTGAATGGCGCGAATAATGGGAATGATGGACGTAACGGCGCCGGTCAGCTTGAACATCTTGGGAATGTTCGGGTCGCTGACTTCCATGACGTAGTTGATGATTTTTGCAGTCAGAGCGGCGTTTTGAGACACGATGTCGCCTTCCGTTCCGTCACCGCCCTGAGGACAGGACAGAGAATATTCAACGGCGACGGCGCCGGCATTTTCCAGACGTTTCGTATTCGCCTGCCAGCCTTTGCGGTCGTGTTCTTCGTTGCCCGTGACGGGACCGCCCGTGGAGCCGATCGTCAATCGGTCGGGAAATTCCTTGCGCAGACGTTCGATTTCCGGACAAACATGGTTCAGGGGATGGTCTGAAACATTGTCGCAGTTCGCAAACGTCAAATCCGAGAATTTAAACATATAGCCGGCAGGGATATGAATATCGGCGGAAGAGCCGACTTCAAAAGCCGTCTTCATGACGCCGCCCGCCCAACCGGCTTCGTACGCCAGACGCATCTGGTCGTAACCATCCGTATGCGGCGCCGCTGACAACAGGAAGGGGCTCCGCATTTTGAATACGTTAAAAAAATCGGTTGTTAAGTCCACCGGCTTTGTTTCAAGGCCGTCTGCAACGGTGCAGCTTTTAGCCTTATAAGAAACGACTTTGCTGACGGGGCAGGCGATTTCTTCGACTTCGCCCGTAATGACGCCGTGAATGGCGTTCGCGGCATTTTTACCCGAAGCAACGGCTTCGACAATCGTAGAACCGCCGTGATCGCAGTCGCCGGCATAAATAACGCGTTCGCTGGCTTGTTTTGGATCGCCTTTGCTGCCGACTGCCATGACGACATGGGTAAAGCCCGGACGCTTGATCGTCGTTTCGGGAATGTCTTCCAGCTTAGAGCCGTTAAAGCGCGTCTTGCAGGTATAAAGCGTATATGTATCGCCTTCCTTTTCGATTTTTTCAACGCGGGTCATGCTGGTGATGTCAATCATGTTGTCAATCAGCCATGAACGTTCTTCGTTGGTCAGGCGCATGTCGCAAACGCGACGGCGCACGAACATTTCAACGTTTTCGGCGCCGGACGATTTCGCCGTAACGGCGCAGTCCGTTGCAACGGCTCCGCCGCCCAGAACGGCGACATTGCCTTTGGTAACGTATTTTTCGGGTTCGCGCAGGTAATCCATAAAGGACAGCGTCAATTCTTCGCCGGGGATTCCCATTTTTGCACTGTGCGGTTCACCGACGGCAACGATAACGCCGTCGTAACCGTCTTTGAGTAGATCGTGCGGATTGGCAACGCGATGGTTCAGGTTCAGCGTAATGTCGCCGAACGTCTTAATGTATGCCCAATCTTTTTCGATGACGGCATGAGGCAGGCGGGCTTCGGGAATTAAATTCGCGGCGCCGCCGACTTGCGAAGAGCCTTCAAACAGCGTAATGCTGTATCCTTTTCTGGCTAAAACGGCAGTCGCCGCCATGCCTGCGGGACCCGCGCCGACGACGGCAACGTTCTTGCCGTTCGGCTTTACGGGAGCAGGAGCTTCCATAACGCCCATGGAGCGTGCTTTTTCCAAAATGGTCGCCTGAACGGCGGGAATTTTGATGGGAACGTCAAACGCCGCACGAGAGCAGGCTTTCATACAAAACTGGTCGGGGCAGGTCAGACCGCACATTTGTCCGAGCGGGTTTGATTTTAAAATCGATTCCGCCGCACGGGCATAGTCGCGTTTCCCGCCGCATTTCGCCGCCATGATAAAGTCGGCGGGCGAACAGTTCGCAGGGCAGGCTTTCATACAGGGTTTGCTGGCGCAATAAAGGCACCTGTCGATTTCGGATTTTAATTGAGCATCCGTCAAATACAGTTTTTTGTTCATACAGTTCTCCGGTCAGTCAAATTTAAAAGCGGTTCCAAAGTTTTTCGGATAATTCGCGAGAGCGGGCATAAGCACGTTCAACGTCAATGTCGAGTTTTAACTCTTTGTTTTCCATCAACACTTTTCCGTTTACGACGGTCGTGTCAACGGGAACGTTTGCAAATCCGAAAATCAAATGCCCCAGCCACGTCGTTTCGTCCAACGGCGTCGGAGCCAGATAATCCAAAATAATCAAGTCGGCCGCGGCACCTTCTTTTAACGTGCCGATACCGAACCCTTCCCACAGGCGTCCGACGATTTTTGCGTTATTGAAAGCAATCGTCGATGCAATTTCCATAAAGCCGCAAGCCGGATCTTTATGGCCGTATTTCTGAGCCCACAGCCCGCAACGCAATTCTTCGCGCATATTCACGGTCATGGCGTCCGTACCCAAACCGACCAGAATGCCTTTTTGCTGCATTTTGATAACGTCGGCGATTCCGACCGTGTTGTTCAGGTTTGATTGCGGGTTATGAACGACCATCGTATCGGTTTGAGCCAACAAATCCATTTCGTGATCGTTGATGTGGACGCAATGCGGACAGATGGTTTTCTTGCCCAAAACGCCCATGTCGTAAAAGCGTTCGACGACGCGCTTGTTATGTTCTTTCAGACAGGCTTCTTCATCGTCGGCGGCTTCGGCCGTATGGACATGGAAACCCGTGTTATGGGCTTTGACGAAATCGACGGCCTTTTGCAACGTCTTGTCTGAAACCGTGAAAGACGCGTGCAGACCGTACAAAGCTCTGAGCATATCGTCGTTTTCTTCTTCGCAACGTTTGATGAAAGCTTCGTTTTCTGCCAAGCCTTCTTCGGCGATTTTTTCGCCGTCGCGGTCGGAAACTTCATAGCACAGGCAGTTTCTCAGTCCGACTTCTTTGCCGGCTTTGGCGATAACGTCCAAAGATCCCGTCACGGCGAACGGCGAAGCGTGATGGTCAATCAAAGTCGTCGTTCCGTTTTTAACGGCGTCAATCATGGGGATTAAAGCGCTGTAATAAGAATCTTCCAAAGTCAGTTTTTTATCCAGACGCCACCACAGGTTTTCCAAAACCCCCATAAAGTTTGAAGCGGGTTCGGCTTTGCCCAAGCCGCGCACCATCGTGCTGTAATAATGCATATGGGCATTGATGTATCCGGGCATAACGATGCGACCGCGGGCATTGATGGTTTTGCCCTTAAAGTCCGCAAATTCGGAATCGGGAGCTATTTTTTTTATTTTTGTCCCTTCGATTAAAACGGCATGGTCGTACAAAACGGGCGCTTTGGCGTCAAACGTCAAAACAACGGCGTTGCGGATTAACAAAGATGTCATTTAGAAAAACCTCACATAAAATGATATTGCGATAAGTCTAAACGTTTTTTCGGCAAAAAGGCAAGGACGCTTGCATAAATTTTTTCATAAAGACGTTTCTTTGTGAAAAACATTATATTTTTCTGAAAAAATGCTTTTTGTCCAAATTGAAGTATGATACTTTATATTAAATAAAAGGATGTGTACGGAGAACACAAATGTCTTCAGAGTTGCAAAAAGCTTTGGAACTCAAACTTTCAAACTACCAATCAAACAGGGTTGACCGTTTGATTCGAAGCGTGCGTGAATGTTCTCCGTTGGGAGCGGCTTTGATGGACAAAGTGCAACGTCAAAACTGCAAAGTTGTTTTGGGTAGTGGCATGAAGGCTGCCGGAGCTTTTATAAAAAAAGACAATACCATCCTGTTAAACCATCAAATGTCTGACGAACGGCTGATGTCAACGCTGGTTCACGAAGCGCGCCATATGGAACAGTATGAAAATGCGCCGCTTTGCGCGGCTCACTACGGGCTGAATTTGGAATCTCTGATTCGCGTTTGCCGCGCAAAAGAAGCGGATGCAAAGGCTGTACAATGCGCGGCGGCTTATCAGATGTTGGATTCCAATCCGAAAGTTTGGAAAGAATTTTTTAAAGCGTCTCCGAAAATCGCGATGTCGTATTTGGAAAAATACAAACAAACAAAAAGTATAGAGGCGTCTTTGCCCGAAGCATTCAAAGCCTGGTACGACGATTTGGATTATGCCGACAAATACGACAGAAAAATGCTGTCTTTTATGGAATCCAAAGTGTCCGATAATGAACGCGATTTGATGGAAGACGACTTTTCTTCCAAAAAGACCGTTGAAGACGTATGCAGATACGGGTCTGCATGCTACATGAGGGGCGAAGAAGGCTTTTTGGAAACCAAACGCGCCATGACGGTAAAGGAAGACATCTTTTTCAGATGTGCCGACGTTTCTCAAGCCGCTTTTGACAAGGGGCTGTGCGAACAGAAGGATACGTCCTTTGTAAAGTTTTTCGTTAAGTCGGCAGGCGGCATCATCGCAGGGAAGGATAAATCAGACAAAAAGCCGTCCGCATCGGAAGAATGGTCGTTTATTATGTCTTGTTTCGATAAGAAAACGGCAGGACGATAACGGAAAGGATGTCATTTGATGAGGGAAGAAAAATTATCTCATGGATTTCAAGACCGATCCGCTGATCAGTCCGAAATGCGGATGAAAAATCTGATGCGCCGCGTTTGCGAAAGTTCGCAAATCGGGGCGGAAACTTTGAGCGAAGCGACAGCCCGCGGATGCAAATATGTTTTTTCGGATGAATTGGGAAGCTGTTTGGGAACTTACTTTCGGGAAAAGAAGCTGGTAGCGCTTAATCCGAAATGTTCTGATGCGGATTTGGCGTCAACGCTGGTTCACGAAGCGCGCCATGCCGTTCAAAAGGCTCCTTTGCTTTCGACGGAAAAAAGCATTTGTTCTTTGCTGACGGGGTGGAGGGCTGCCGAAGCCGACGCCATGGCATTTGAATGTGCCGCCGTCTACGAAATGCGGAATACATATCCCGAAGCGTGGTTTAATTTCAAATATTCTCATAAGAATGTCGCTTTGGCATATTCCCGTACGGAAAAAGAACCGAGGGAAGGCAAAACTCCCTTGGGCGAAGCGTTTAAAGCATGGTTTGACGATGCTTCTTACGTTGCCCGTTACGATCGAGAAGCTTTGAATTTTTTGGAAGACAATATGCATCGGGCGGGGTGGAGCTTTTTGCGCGACGACGTTTCGGGCAAAAATATTGCTTTAAATCTGTGCCGATCGGGATCTTCGCCGTATTTGCCCGATACGGATTTTTTGGATTCCAAGAGGGCGTTAACGGTCGGAGAAGATATTGCTTTGCGCTGTCGCCGTGTGGCGGATGATGCGCTGTTGACGTACGGGCGCAAAGATTTGTCTTTGACGCGCTTGTTTGTGCGTTCTTATGACGGCAGGGTCCGCCCTGCGGTTCGGGACGATACGCCGGCTCATGTCGTTTCACGCGAAAAGAACCGGCAGGAATTGAACGATGCTTTGCGCGAGGCTTTGCCGCCTTGGGCGATGTTTAAAAAGGGAACGAAAGGCCGATAAGATGTCAACGCTTGACGTTTTGTTTTCGGGATTTTTTCGTGGCGATTCTTCTGCCGGACGTTCCGAAGAAGAACGCATCGCCGATATTTTGAAAATTGCCGAAAGTTGCCCGACAGGTAAAAAAGTGTTGGACGACGCCCGCGAACGGCATTCCCGTTTAAAAATCCGCATGGTTCCCGGAATGAAACATATGGGAGGCTATAATTCCCGCGGACGGACGATTTCTTTAAATCCGTCTTTTTGCGACGAAAAGCTTGTAACGACGCTGATACACGAAGCAAGCCATTCGTTGCAGGACGAAGATATTTTTGAACGCGCGAACTTAAAATCAATGATTATGGCAACACGGGCATGCGAAGCGGACGCTTCGGCTCATGAAGCGGCCGCTGCTTTTGAAATCGGCGGCAAAGTCAGGGATTGTTTTGCTGAAAACCACTCTCAAATTTTAAAAGCGTATGAAAATGAGATTTCTTTAAGAGGAAATCCGAATTCTGCTTTGGCGGAAGCTTTTAAGTCTTGGTACGACAATAAAAGCTATGTTGCGCTTTATGATGACAGGGTGTTGGCGTATGCCCGCAAAAAAGACTATGTTCGTCCCGGCACGGTTTTTAGCGCCGATCGGATTTTAAAAGCAGCCGTTTCGCCCGACAAAGACGGAAAGCGCTATATTGAAGATTCGGCATCATTCCTTTATGAACAACGTTTTTTGACATTATCGAGAAAGACGGCATTTAAAGGGCGCTATACGGGATTTTTGTGCAGCGACAAGTCATTGACAGAATGTTATTCTGAGCGCAAAGACGGCAGCATTGCGTCTCCAAAAGTGACCGGGGCAGAGCTGTCCGCCTTTGTTCGCAATAAAGGGAGGCAGGCATGATTACAGGCGATTTGGGAGCTATTTTTCCGAAACGCCCTGCTTCGGAAGAGGGGCGTTTGCAGGATCTGATGAAGCTTGTTCGCGAACACAGCCCCGTCGGAGCCGCCGTTTTGGAAGAAGCCGGCGATTGCAAACTGTTTTTTAATGAAATGTACGGTGCCGCGGGGGCGTATTACCGCGGATTGAACGCAATCGCATTGAACCCGCATTGTTCCGATGCTCAGCTGTTTTCAACGCTGGTTCACGAAGCGCGCCATGCTTCGCAACGCTATGCCGACCCTAAAAATCCCGACATGCAAACGCAAATTCAGCTTAACAGGGCAAAAGAAGCCGATGCCATGGCGTTTGAATGTGCGGCGGCGTTTGATGCCAGAAATACGTATCCCGACGCATGGGACACTTTTGCGGTATCTCATTTAAAGGTTGTCAAGGCTTATGCCGATGCGGCTTTGGAAACGCAGGATCGGGCGGCGTGCATACGGGAAGCGTTCAAAGCGTGGTTTGACGATCGGTCATACGTTAACCGCTATGATTTGCTGCAATCCAAATATATTCATTCTTCATATATAAAAGAAGAAAAAGGGTTTTTGCCGTCATCGGAAATATTGGAATCGATTTGCCGTTGGGGATCCGACGGCGGATATATGTCGAAACATTCTGATTTTTTGGAAACGGAACGCATAATGTCGGTTTCTCGGGATGTCTACGGCATTTATGAAAAAAAGAATGCCGAAGGGGCGTTGTTATATCCCAAAATCGGGCGCGATTATTCTTTGTATTCGTTTTCCGTCATTTCTGAAACGGGAAAAATAAAGCCTTGCGTTTTTAGTCAAAAGCTTTCTTCGGCGAAAGAAGCGCTGTCGTTCAGTCCGACGGCCGCGGCATTGATTGCGGATTTTGAATCTGAAGGGGGACGGATAATTTTTGCGTCTCCGAAACGGGCAGAGCAAAAAAGTACGGAGAAACCGTTTTCTGTTTTTATTTCTGCGGACGCTTCGGACAACGAAGCACTGAAAGATATTGTTATCAAGATCAGAGAAAGCGGAACTTTGGGGCGTGATCTTGCGGCAGGGCGGTTTTTGGGTGTCGGCGATGCCGTTTCGGCGCATCGGGCTTTTTGTGCCGACAAGGGAGCCGTTTTGGGCGCGGTTTGTTATGAGTTGCGCAGAAAGAACCCCGATTTGTGGAGATGGTTTAAAGAAGAAAATCCGTCTCAGGCTGTTGCGTACGCCAGATCCAGACAACGTTTTTCGGATGCGGGTATGGCTTATGAGGCGGCGTTTAAAGCTTTTTACGGGGACAGGAAAGCCGTTCGCCGCAGCGACGAATGTGTGTTGCAGGGGGTCGGATACGGAGCACAAAGGCAAAATTTAAACGGAAGTCTGCAGCGCTTCGGGATCGGGAAGTGTAATTTTTACGTTCCGGGCAGTAAGGCTTCTTTTTCGGCTTCTGGGTATGTCAGCGGTGATGAAGCATTGAGAATGGATTCGGACATTCTTTCAAAATTGAAAAAGCTTTCCCGTTCGAATTCCGCATTTGGCGAAAAAATGGACAAAAGTGCGGAAGCCTTCTGTACATGGCCCGAAAAAAGAAGTATAATATCGTCAGGAAAGAAGGTCGGCGCTGTTTTAGCCGCATGGTTCAAAGGAGACAAAGCCAGATGAACGGCGGATTAGACATACCGGAATATTTTGAAAACCGCTTGCCAAATGACAAGTCGGGGCGGATGCACCGTTTGCTTGAACGCGCATCGAAATTCAGCCCGACGGCGGCAGAAGTCATTGATGACGCCCAAAGCAGGGGATGCCGTTATGATTTTATGAGCGGTATAGACGGTTATGTCGGTTTTTATGACGCCCGAACCAATTCCGTTTGCTTGAACGTCATGCTTTCAAACGATGAACTGGTAACGACATTGGTTCACGAAAGCCGCCATGCCGTTCAGCCGAACTGTCTGTTGTCCGCCGATAAAAATATCAGGACGAATTTGCAAATCAACAGAAGCAAGGAAGCCGATGCAATGGCTTTTGAATGTTCGTCGGCGTTTGAAATGCAGTATAATTATCCGAAAGCGTGGCATTTGTTTAAAAAGGAACATCCTCAGATTGCCGTTGCATATGCACGGGAAATCAAACAAAGCGGGGACAGAAATTTCGCCATCGGAGAAGCTTTTAAGGCTTGGCATGACGACATCGGCTATGTGTCCGAATATGACTGTGATGTTATAAAATATTTGTCTTTTCAGTCAAAACGGGCAGGTAAAAAGTTTTTAACGGGAAATATGCAGCCTCAGGAAATATCCGGTTTGTTCTGTACGCATCACGGCAAGGGATATTTAAACGATCCTGATTTTTTGTCTTCGGAACGGGCTTTGGGAATCAGCGAAAGCGTATTGGCTCAATCCAAGCTGTTGGCTCGCAAAAAAGAAATGCTCTACGGCAATTTTGATGCTTCGGTCTATGATTTGGTGCCCCGTCCTTCCGACGGCAAGGATTTGACGTTTCAAAGCAAAAATTATTTTGTGGCGAAAATTCGCAATAACGGTCGTTGACGGGGGGCTTTTTATGATATCAAAAGCATTCGGTCAAAAAAAACTGCCTCTCCATCCTTCGGAACGTATGCACGCTTTAATACAAAGGGTGTGCCAGAACAGCCCGACAGGCAAAAGCATATTGGAAAAGTCATTAAACGAAAAACGGACACAATTTGTTTTTGCGGACGATATATTGCCTTTGGGCGTATATATTCCATCGTTAAATACGGTTTCTTTGAATGCGCGTTATTCTGACGAAGATTTGTGCAGTACGCTGGTTCACGAAGCGCGCCATTCGTTGCAAGGTCATATTGAAGGCGGAAATTTAAAAAGCCGGCTGTTGATTAACAGAACTCAAGAAGCCGATGCAAAAGCTTTTCAATGTGCTGCGGCATTTGAAATGCGAAAGGCATATCCCAAAGTGTGGGAAAGCTTTAAACGCTCAAGTCAAAAGATCGCTTCCGCTTATGAGAAAGAAGCAGAAAAAGGTCGTAAAGCCGCACTTGGCGAAGCATTTAAAGCTTGGTTTGACGATCGCGACTATGTCGACCGCTATGATTCCGACGCCGTTTTGGGGGTTATGGGAAGAGCCCGCCCCGATTTAAAGGAAGTTTCCGAGATCCGTATAATGAAATCGGTCTGCTCCGGTTCGCAAGAGGGGGTATATGTCGACAGTTCTTTTTTAAAAACGGACAGGGCATTGACTGTAAAACGCGGTACGGCGTTCAGATTGCGCTTGGCAGGGTTGCCGATTAAGGACAAATCTTTTTATGATTTTAAGATACCGAAATTGTGCGGCAACGGTGTTCGTGAAATAAAAAAGAATTCTTTTGCGGCCAAAGCGGCGGCGTTTTTGGCTCCCCGCGACGACGGCAGGTAGGAGAGGACGAAATGGGGCTTTTAAAAACGATTTTCGGTAAAAGCAAACAGGAAAAAAACGCCGAAGACGAACGGATAAATTCTTTGATAGAGCGGGCGACAAAAGCGTCTCCGATCGCAGCAGACGTTTTAAAAAAAGCCCAAGACAACGGAGTGTCTTTTGTTTTTGACGACGGGATGAAAAATGCCGTTGGCGCGTATAACCCTCTTTTTAAAAAGGTCTGTCTTTCATCACGGGCGTCGGATGAAACGCTTTTGACGACGATTGTTCATGAAAGCCGACACGCAACGCAAAAATTACGCAAGGATTTTTCTCAAGACCTGAAGTCGGCAATTCAGATTAATCGGGCTCAGGAAGCCGATGCCATGGCTGTTCAGTGTGCGGCGGCATTTGAAATGCGTCGTTCGGAACCGGATGCCTTTTTGGATTTTTCAACCGAATATAATTATATTATGTGGGGTTTCCAGAAAAACTACGAAAAAACGCACAGTATGGATGCCGGTATAGAAGGAGCTTTTAAAAGCTGGTATGAAAATGACCGTTACATTTCTTCATATGACGAAAGAGCAGTCGATTTTATGCGTATCGGTAAATCTCAAAGAAGCGCTTTTACACAAAATGTTCCGGAAAAGGATATAGCGGACGCTTTATGCAGGTTTAACGGAAAACGGTATATAGGGGCTGCTTTTTTGGGCAGTCAAAAAGCGACGACCGTTCACGCAGATATAGCTAAGCGTGCGGAACTGTTAGAAAAGAAAGGCTTGTTCGGGATTCTGAGAGGCAAAGAAAACTGTTCGACGGATTATTTTTTCCTCAGGAACGAAGACGGAACCGTGCATAAACCGAAACGCCGTTCATCCGAAGAGACTGAAATTATAAAAGCGGCTTTGCGAACGAAAGGGAGGATCTGCATTTAATGGGAACATTAAAAGATCTTTTTGATTTAATAAAGAACGGCCCTCAACAGGAAACATCCGAAATATCGGATTCCCGCATAAAGCAGTTAAGGGAAAAGCTGTCCAAATCCGGAACATTGGGCAAGAGTATTGTTGATGCGGCGATAAAGCAAGGCATTGTTTTTTGTACGGATACCGACATGGGCAATAAATCGGGCGCCTATATTCCGGCAACGAGGATGATTGTTTTAAATTCAAATATGTCTGACGATATTCTTTTGGCAACGATGGTTCACGAATCCCGACATTCATTGCAGCCGCACGGGTATTCGCATTCGGACACCGTAAAATCGGCGCTTACGGTCAATCGCGCGATGGAAGCCGATGCGATGGCTTTTGAATGTGCGGCCGTTGTTGAAATGAAGACGTCGGAACCCGGAGCGTATAAAGAATTTAAAACTCATCATCCCGTGATTACGGATTGTTATGAAAAAGAGCTTTCTGCGTCAAAAGACCCGTTCAAAGCATTGGGTAAAGCGTTTGAAGCCTGGTACGAGAACGGAGCATACGTTAATCAATACGATGCGGCAGTTTTGAATTTTATGTCGCTGGGGTCAATATATCGCGGAGCTTATAAATATGAGCGTCCTGCTTTGGAAGTATCGGAAAAGGTTTGTTCGTTTTTCGGGAAAAGCTATATGCCCGCATCATTTTTTTCGTCTTCAAAAGCTTTAACGGTATCTTATTCGACGGCGCAGCGAGGGGCAGAGATAGAAAAGCATCATATACGTCATTTTTTGCGCAAGCCGAAAGAAACGTCGTTATCGCTGATGTATGTCCGCATGCCGAACGGAGAGATTAAAACGCCCGAACGTTTGATTGTTTCGACGGCAATTAATTTAAGGAAACGGCTGGAACGTTAAGTCTTTTCTTGAAGATTAGAGAAAAAACTGATAAATTTGTCTAATGGCGGGAGGACGTTTTATGGGTGTTTTTGATTTTTTCAACAGAAAGGACATACACCGGCAACAAGACCGGCGCGTACAGGAATTGTATGATCGTGCTTCGGAAACCAGCCCGATTGCCAAACGGATATTGGAACAAGCCGTGAATAACGGAATAAAGATATCCATGATGTCCGGCATGGATGCGATAGGGACGTATGACGACGCCAAGCGGAGCATTTTTTTAAATCCCGAAATGTCTGACGAAATTTTAATGACGACATTGGTTCATGAAGCGCGTCATTCGGATCAAAGCGTATATTATACATCAACGAATACGATTGAATCGGCGATTAAAGTGAATCGCGCGATGGAAGCCGATGCGATGGCGGTTCAATGTGCAGCTGCTTTTGAAATGCGGATAAGCGATCCCGCGATATTTTCCGAATTTAAAGGGAAGCATCCGCTTATAGCCAAGGCGTATGAGGCGGAAATAAAATCCAGTAAAGATACGCAAAAGGCTTTAAGCTCTGCATTTAAGGCATGGTATTCGGATGAGAAGTACGTTGACAGCTATGATCATGATGTTGCGTGCTTTATGAAAAAACATTACAGTCCCAGCCGTTCTTTGCGTTCGGTTTCGGACAGAGATTTGGTTATGAATTTGTGTCCTTATATGCGCAATGATAAGGATTTTTTTGCTTCTAAAGAAGCCAATACGATGAATCGCGAAGTTTATGATGCGGCGCGTAAGATAGAGACGGACAAGATGCCGTCATCGCGCAAGGTCAAGAGGACTTCATTGGATACAATGTATGTCAAAGAATCAGACGGCAAAGTTACGCCGCCGTTGGACAGGAGCTATCCGCAAATGCAACGGATGACGGTTCAAAACATGGCCGCCCGGCTGGGGCGTTTGTCGTCAAGGTAAGAAATTCCCCGCTTTTGGAGCGGGGTTTCTTTTTTCAAGGATTTTTGAGATTTTTATCAATAATATCTTAAAGGTTTATTGTATTTTTGAATTTTGACGGATTTTAAGGAAAAATTTACTTTTTTTCGGAAAAGAAAGATTCTAAGTGTTGCATCCTGAAAAGATGGCGTTATACTCCTTTTTTGTTTTTTATGTTTCAGGAGAATCCCGATGATTTTCAATCCCGCAATTGCTCAGGAAGCTGCCGCGGCGGCAGAGCAAGTCCCCGCAGGAGATCCGGCGAGGATATTGTTCCAGTTTTTTATAATTTTTGTAGTTTTTTACTTTTTTCTGATTCGTCCGCAACAGAAACGGCTTCGCGAACATCAAGCCATGCAGGCCGGTGTTTCTAAAGGCGATATAATTGTTACGACAGGCGGGATCGTCGGCAAAGTCATTCGCAGTCACGAAGAAGATTTGCTTGTGGAAATTGCGGACGGTGTCCGAGTTACGGTTGTCCGTGATCGCATAGCGGGTAAGCGGATGGCGGATAATGTGCCGTCTTCATTAAAAGACGCCGCTAATGAAAATGAAGAAGAATTTACGACGGATAAAAAAGGCAGCGAAGGCTTGAAAGAGCTTTTGACGAAGAAATAAAGGAAAAACTGATGTTCAACTATCCGAAATGGAAAATTGTCCTGATCGGTATAATTTCGGCGCTTGGAGTATTCTTTTGCGTTCCGAATTTTTTGCCGCAGGCTCAACAGGAAAAATTGCCCGAATGGTGGAAACCTCTGACATTGGGGTTAGACCTTCAAGGCGGTTCTCAGTTATTGTTGCAGGTCAATCTGGATCAGGTTGTCAAAGATCAGATGGGTGCGGTACAGGATGCCGTTCGTAATACGTTGCGTGAAAAAGGCATTCGCTATACGGGTTTGACGCAGGAAGGCGACAAATTAAAAGTCCGTATCGTCAATGACAACGACATACTGAAGGCAAAAGATTTAATCCGCAAAACGGATAAAGGCAATTTGGACGTTTCGGAAAAAGAAGACGAACTGACGGTATCTTTTACGGATCCGGCGTTAATTCGTATGAAGACGACGGCGGTAGACCAGTCGATTGAAATCGTTCGCCGCCGTATTGACCAGTTGGGAACGCGTGAACCTTCGATTATGCGCCAGGGCTCTGACCGTATTCAGGTTCAGCTTCCGGGGGTTGAAGATCCGAACGAAGTCAAGAAACTGTTGGGTAAGACGGCGAAGATGTCGTTTCATTTCGTTGATGAAAAGACGTCGATAGCGGATGCGCGCCGCGGTAAGATTTCTCCGGAATCCAAGGTCGTTCCGGGTGATGAAGCCGCGTCTCAGGCTTATTATGTCATTGAACGCAAAGCCATTGTCGGCGGCGAACACTTGACCGATGCCAGAGCCGATTTTCAGGAAGGCGAAGCCGTTGTCAGTTTCCGCTTTAATGCGTTTGGCGGCAAACGTTTCGGCAATGCGACCAGAGAAAATGTCGGTCGCCGTTTAGCCGTTGTTCTGGACGGCAAAGTTATTACGGCTCCCGAAGTCAAAACGGCAATTACGGGCGGCAGCGGCATTATATCTGGCAGCTTTACGACACAATCGGCCAGCGAACTTGCGATGATGCTTCGTTCAGGCGCATTGCCGGCTCCTTTGGATGTCGTCGAAGAACGTGTTGTCGGCCCCGGATTGGGAACGGATTCGATTAACGCCGGAAAGCTGGCATGCGGCATCGGTATGGCTTTGGTGTTGCTGTTTATGTTGGCAACATACGGTTTGTTCGGAATTTTTGCCGATATCGCGTTGGTTCTGAATATGGTCATGCTGATAGGCTTGATGAGTATTTTGGAATGCACTTTGACGTTGCCGGGTATTGCGGGTATCGCTTTGACGATGGGGATGTCTGTTGATGCGAACGTTTTGATTTACGAACGTATGCGCGAAGAACAGGCTTTGGGTCGTTCCGTCCTGAATACGATAGAAGCCGGCTTCAGCAATGCGTTTTCGGCGATTTTCGATTCAAATTTGACCAGTTTGTTCACCAGCTTGATTTTGATATGGTTCGGCACGGGACCCGTTCGCGGTTTCGGCGTAACGACCAGTTTGGGCGTTTTGACGTCGGTCTTTACGGCGGTTTATGTTACCCGTGTTTTGATTTTGGCATGGGTTAAAATAGCCAAGCCTAAATCTTTGAATGTTTAAGGAGAACGTTTATGAGGCTGATTTCTCTGTTTACAAAATCGACGAATATCGATTTTATCGGTTTGCGCAAATATGCGTTCTTCTTTTCCGGTCTTTTGGTATTGATTTCGATCGTGTCTTTGGCAACAAAGGGCTTGAATTACGGGATTGACTTTAAAGGCGGCATTTTGATGGAAGTCCAATCCGAACAGTCCGTGGATATGAAAATTATCCGCGAAAAACTGGCGGGATTGAATGTTGACTTGCAGCCTGTCGGAGAAGACGGCACCGAAGTTTTGATTACGGCTTTGGGGCAGGGGACGACGGAACAGGAACAAATGAAAATCGTCAAAGTCATTCGTGATGAATTGGGCAATGAATTTTCCGTTCGTCGCACGGAAATGGTCGGTCCCCGCGTCGGCAGCGAATTGATACGCAACAGTATCATAGCCGTTATTTTAGGCGCTTTGGTTATTTCGATTTACATTTGGATGCGTTTCGAATGGGAATTCGCATTGGGCGTTATGATTTCAATCGTCCATGATATTTTAATTACGCTCGGTCTGTTTTCGGTATGCGGGCTGGATTTTAATATGACGATTGTCGCAGGCTTGATGATGTTGGCAGGGTATTCGACAAACGATACGATCGTTTCTTATGACCGTATGCGCGAAAATCTGCATAAATATCGCAAGATGCCCATTCCCGAAATGATTAACAAAACGGCAAACGATATGTTGCCCAGAACGATTATGACGGGTATTTCGACGATTTTGGCGTTGATTGTTATGCTGTTGATCGGCGGTGAAGCTTTGGAAGGTTTTGCCATTGCGATGCTGTTCGGCATTATCGTCGGAACGTATTCTTCGGTTTATGTCGCAATGCCGTTGTTGATGTATTTGGACGTTCGCAAGACGATGGAAAACAGCAAAGCTCCCGTCAGTCCGTACGACCACGTCGGTTAGGTCGCGAACGATACGAAAAAAACGGGGGAACATTTTCCCCCGTTTTTTATGTTCAAAATTATTCTTTTAAAAGGTTCATTAAATCTTTGACGGCGTTTGACGTGCTGACGGCAACGTCGCGCAGAGTTCTGTCCAACATGTAACAGGGCGTTGATATGATTTTGTTTTTCCTGTCGATGCAGACTTCTGCGGCAGAGCAGACCTGATGATTTGCGCCCATGTTTTTTAAAGCCATGGCGGTTTCGGGATCGTTTCCGATGGTGAGGGTAACGTCTTTTAATATTCTGGCAACCAGAACCGGAGCGATGCAAAGGGCGACGATGGGCTTATGCGCCTGATGCATTTCTATGACGGCGCGTTCGACGTCGGGATGAACCGAGCAGTCGGGACCTTTTTGGGCAAAGTCACACAGGTTCATAACGGCGCCCATTCCTCCGGGGATCAGCAAAGCATCGTAATTTTCGGCTTTAAAGTTTTTTAAAGTGTTTATTTCGCCGCGTGCGATACGTGCGGCTTCAACCAGCATTCTTCGTTTTTGCGGTTCCGGCTGCTTTGTGAGGTGATTGATGGTTACGCCTTGGTCGCCTTCGGGAGCAAAGCAGTCATAATCGGCACCTTGTTGTTGAATGGCAAGCATGGCGGTGACGGCTTCATGGATTTCGGAACCGTCCATCACACCGCATCCGGCCAGCAGTACGGCAATTTTTTTTGAGTTCATGTAAGTATCCTTTTTATAATGATTGCGGAAAAAACTTTCTGTTGTAATTATATACAATAAGCGTAAAACATACTCAATAAACTGTTTTTTAGTGCGGGGAGAGGCTCTTGAAATACGTCAGCACGCGGGGAAAAGCCCCTGTTTTAAACTTTGAAGAAGTCTTGCTGGCAGGATTGGCTGAAGACGGCGGGTTATACGTTCCTGAGGAATATCCTGTTTTTTCAAAGCGGGAAATGTATGAAATGCGGGCTTTAAATTATGCCGATTTGGCGGTCAAAGTTATGGCTCCTTTTACGAAAGGCTGCTTTTCCGAAGCCGAATTGAAAGAGATGGCATCCGCGGCGTACGGCAATTTCAGCCATGACGCCGTTGCGCCGTTAAAACAGATAAAAGACGGCTTGTGGGTTATGGAGCTTTTTTACGGTCCGACGCTGGCGTTTAAAGATTATGCTTTGCAGCTTGTCGGATTGATGTTTGACAGAGTAATGCACCGTCAAGGCAAGCGGATTACCATTGTCGGCGCGACGTCCGGCGATACGGGATCGGCCGCGATTGAAGCCTGCAAAGACAGAAACGGTCTGGACGTTTTTATTTTGCATCCTCACAATCGCGTTTCCGAAGTCCAACGCCGTCAAATGACAACGGTTTTGTCGGAGAACGTTTTTAATATCGCTTTGGAAGGGACGTTTGATGATTGCCAGTCCGTTGTTAAAGCGTTATTTGCTGATCATGATTTTCGAACGGAGTATGCTCTTTCTGCGGTTAATTCGATTAACTGGGCGCGCATTATGGCTCAGGTTGTTTATTATTTCAGGGCGGCATTGTCTTTAGGCGCGCCTGACAGAGAAGTTTCGTTTGCCGTGCCGACGGGAAATTTCGGCAACGTCTTTGCGGGGTATGTTGCAAAAAGAATGGGATTGCCCGTCAAACGCTTGATTTTAGGGTCAAACGAAAACGACATCCTGCCGCGTTTCTTGGACGGCGGCATCATGGAAAAACGGGAAGTAAAGCCTTCGATCAGCCCGTCTATGGATATACAGGTATCATCGAATTTCGAACGTTTGCTGTTTGAGGCTTCCGATCGTAATGCCGAAACGGTGTCTCATTTGATGGAGACGTTTAAATACGAAGGCGTTTATAAAGTTCCTGCGGATATATTTTCCCGCATCAAGGGGGATTTTTCAGGTGTTCGTTGCAGCGACGACGAAACAAAGTCGGAAATCGGTCGCATATACAAAGGTTCCGGAGAGCTTTTGGATCCGCATTCGGCGATAGGCGCGGCGGCGGCAGAGGCATATCTTGAAAAAGAGACGCCGACGGTTGTTTTGGCGACGGCGCATCCTTCAAAGTTTCCCGTTCCCGTTCGCGAAGCGACGGGCATTACGCCGTCTTTGCCGTCCCGTTTGTCAGATTTGTTGACGCGCAAGGAAGTGTTTACGGTTTTGCCGAATTCTTTGGATGCGGTGAAATATTTTATTCAGACGCATGTACGCAAGGGGTAAGGGATAAAAGACATGACGGCATTAGTATCGGTTCTTCCGAACGGCTTGAGGGTTGTTACGGATGCGATGCCTGAGCTTGAAAGCGTTTCTTTGGGCGTTTACGTCGGTGTCGGCGCGATGTACGAACCGAAAGACTTGAACGGCATTTCTCATTTATTGGAACATATGGCGTTTAAGGGAACGACGACGCGATCGGCTCGGAAAATAGCAGAGGAAATAGAAGACGTCGGAGGTTATATCAATGCCTGTACGGCACGCGAAACGACGTCATACTATATCAAGGTATTAAAAGAAGACGTTCCTTTGGCTGTCGATATTCTGTCGGATATTTTGCAAAATTCGACCTTTGATGCGGAAGAATTTGCTCGTGAAAAGACGGTGGTATTGCAAGAAATCAGCCAATCTGCGGATACTCCCGATGATATTATTTTCGATTATTTCCAATCGAAAGCCTATCCAGACCAAGCGATCGGCCGTGCGATTTTGGGGACGGCAGAGACCGTTAATGCCGTAACGAGAGAAACGCTGGATCATTTTATGAAAACGAATTATACGCCTTCGCGCATGATTGTTTCGGCTAGCGGGAATGTTGATCATGAATCGTTTGTGAAGCTTGTTTTTCGTTCATTCGGAGACTTAAAGCCTGCGGAAGGGTTAAAGGCGGATCCTGCGGTTTATTGCGGCGGTGAACACAGGGAAAACAGGGATATAGAACAGGTTAATTTGTTACTGGGGTTTCCCGGAGTTTCGTTTTACGACAAAGATTATTATACGGCACAGCTTTTTTCGACGTTGTTCGGGGGCGGGATGTCTTCGCGCCTGTTTCAGGAAATTCGGGAAAAGAAGGGGCTTGTTTATTCGATATATTCTTTTTCGTCGTCGTATTCGACGGGCGGTACGATCGGTGTTTATGCGGGTACCGGCGAACAGGAAGCTGCCGAAGTCCTTCCTGCGGTATGTCGGGAAATTAAACGGCTTTACGACGGCGTAACGGAAGAAGAACTGAACAGAGCAAAGGCTCAGCTCAAGGCAGGAATTTTAATGTCTTTGGAACATCCTTCCGCGCGCAGCGAGCAGAATGCGGGACATTTGCTGGTCTTTGGCAAAGTTTTGGGAAAAGACGAGATTTTAGAGAAAATCGCAGCCGTTTCGACCCAAGACATTTTGTCTTTATGCGAACGCGTTTTTACGGGAACGCCGACACTGGCTGTTTTAGGTCCGTCAGGGAATGTTCCCTCATACGAATCCGTTGCGAATATGTTGGCGAGGGATTGATGGAAACGGAAGGCGGCGTTTTATTTCAAATCATCAGGATAGGCAATGCCGTGAAAGTTATTGCCGTTGACGAAGTTACGGGAACGGAAATTTCGCTGATGGCGCCGGCGAATACGCCGCTGGTTTCTTTAAAAGCTGCGGCAAAGAAGAAACTGGCTTATGTGATGAATAAAAATAAACAATAGTCAAACCGCATAATAATGTGGTACTAAACGAACCAAACGGATTTTATTTTGGAGTGTGCAATGGCAGAAAAGATAGCGATAGCTTCGGATCATGGCGGTTTTGAATTAAAAAATGCCTTGTCGGAACATTTAAAAGCCGCGGGGTATGACGTTTTGGATTTGGGAACACATACGCCGGCGTCGGTAGATTATCCCGACATTGCGCAAAAGATGGCGGAAGAAATCAAGAACGGAACGGTAAAAAAGGGAATATTGCTGTGCGGGACGGGAATAGGCATCAGCATAGCGGCGAACCGCTTTCCGTTTATTCGTGCGGCGTTGGTTCATGATGCGTTCGGTGCCCGTTTGTGTCGGGAACATAATGACGCGAATGTTTTGGTCTTGGGCGGTCGTACGACGGGACCGGAAGTCGCGTTTGATTGTGCCCGTATTTTCTTGACGACGGATTTTTTGGGCGGTCGCCATGCGCGCCGTGTTGAAAAATTATCACATCTTTCCTGCTGAAAGGGGCTGGCAACAATGACGAACGAATTTTTTTCAAAGAGCTTGAAAGAGGCGGATCCGGATATTTATGACGCGATTTGCAAGGAATTGCGCCGCCAGCAGGATCAAATCGAATTGATTGCTTCCGAAAACATCGTTTCCAAAGCGGTTTTAGAAGCGCAAGGCTCTATTTTGACGAACAAATACGCGGAAGGCTATTGCGGAGCGCGTTATTACGGCGGATGCGAATTTGTTGATATTGCGGAAAGTCTTGCAATAGAACGAGCCAAGAAACTGTTCGGATGCGAATACGTAAATGTTCAACCTCATTCGGGGGCTCAGGCGAACGGCGCGGTTTTGTTAGCGTTTTTAAAGCCCGGTGATACCATGATGGGAATGTCTTTGGTTGCGGGCGGTCACCTGACTCACGGTTCAAAAGCGGCGTTGTCGGGGAAATGGTTTAATTCCGTTCAGTACGGCGTTCGCCAAGAAGACGCTTTGATTGATTTTGACGAAGTCGAGCGTTTGGCGCGCGAACATCACCCGAAACTGATTATCGCGGGCGGTTCGGCTTATCCGCGAGCGATAGATTTCAAGAAATTCAGAGAAATAGCGGACGAAGTCGGCGCATTGTTTATGGTTGACATGGCTCATTTTGCGGGCTTGGTTGCGGGGGGCGTACACGACAGTCCGTTAAAGTATGCGGATATTGTTACGACGACGACGCACAAGACGTTACGCGGCCCTCGCGGCGGGATGATTATGACGAACAATCCCGATATAGCCAAAAAGATCAATTCTGCGGTATTTCCGGGATTGCAGGGCGGACCGTTGATGCATGTTATTGCGGCTAAGGCTGTTGCGCTGGGCGAGGCGTTAAAACCTGAATTTAAGATTTACGCCCAAAATATTGTAAAGAATGCAAAAACTCTTGCAGAAACTTTAAAGCGCCGCGGTCTTGACATCGTTTCCGGCGGAACGGATACGCATTTAATGCTTGTCGATTTACGTCCCAAACATTTAACGGGGAAACTTGCTGAAAAGAGTTTGGAACGCGCTCATATGACCTGCAATAAAAACGGCATTCCGTTTGACCCCGAAAAACCGACGGTTACTTCGGGCATCCGTTTGGGAACACCGGCAGGAACGACGCGAGGCTTTAAAGAAGACGAATTTAAAAAAATCGGTGAGCTGATCGGCGATGTTTTAGACGGACTGTCGGCACATCCTGACGACAATGCCGCGGCGGAAGAAAAAGCCAAATCCGAAGTTTTGGAATTGTGTGCCCGTTTTCCGATTTATGAAGGATTGATGGTCTAAGGAGAAAAAGATGCGCTGCCCTTTTTGCGGCCACGAAGACACGCAAGTAAAGGACTCTCGTCCCAGCGAAGATAATTCGGCGATTCGCCGCCGTCGTTTTTGTACGGCGTGCGGGTCTCGTTTTACGACGTTTGAACGGGTACAGCTTCGCGAACTGACGGTTATCAAAAAGGACGGAGGCAAGATGCCGTTTGATCGCGACAAATTACAGCGATCGATATCCATAGCCGTTCGCAAACGTCCGATCAGCCCGGAACAGGTTGAGCTGATTGTGAACGGTATTCAACGCCAGCTGGAAACGTCCGGAGAAAACGAAATACCTTCGAAACAAATCGGCGAAATGGTTATGGAAGCGTTGTCCGGATTAGATCCCGTCGCATACGTTCGATTTGCATCCGTGTACCGCGATTTTCGGGAAGCGAAAGATTTTAAAGCTTTTATCAGCAGTCTGGAAGCCGTTTCAAATTTAAAAGATCAAGAAGAGAATAAAGATGTCTAAAGTAAGAACAAACCGCAGCACGTCGCGTTTATCGGCGATTCAGGCGTTATACAGTCTGGCGATGGGGGATAAGACCATTGATCAGGTTGTCAAAGATTTTATGTCCGGCAATGTCGGCGGAGAAGTCATAGAAGAAAACGAAATAACGGGAGAAGAAACGTTTGTACCCGTTATTGCGGCGGAACCGGCATTATTTTCCGGGATTATGTCGTGTTATGCGGACAACGCCGAAAGAATAAACGATATGGTTAACGCGTCGTTCACGGAAGATTGGCCGAAGGAACGCGTTGAGCCGACGTTAAAAGCGATTTTGCAGGCGGGAGTTTCCGAACTGATGGCGTTTCCTGACACGCCGTCGCCGATAATTATCAGCGAATACGTTGATATTGCGCGCAGTTTTTACGACGGACCGGAATCTCGTGTTGTGAACGGCATTTTAGACCGTCTTTCCAAGCTTCTTCGCGAAGGTTAATCGGGCTTTATTTTCGTTCGATGTAAAAGATATCGTTTTTTTCGTCAGAGTCTTCTTTAACGGTAAATTCTGGTTCAATGACGTTTTCATTTTTTTCTTTAAACGGCTTGAACGCCTTTTTCCAAAAGAAGAAGGAAGAAGTTATGCCCAAAGACAGCATGACGGCATAGAGGATATAAGGCCAAAAGAACAGTAACACGGCGGCCCAAGCCGGCCATCCCCATGCCTGAACGGCGCCGTATACGCCGGCAAGCGGACCGATTGCGGGAATAAGGGCGAGCAGGAACGCCGCAAAAAAGGCAAAGATCCAATGCAGTCCGAAGAAATACATGATTCCGTCCAAAGCTGCAACAAGCTGCACCAGCGTAAGGAGCAGATAAGAAACGGCGAAAATAACGGGAAGTTTTAACGACATGCGGCTGTATTTCCTGAAAAGCAATAAATAAGTATAGCTTTTTTAGGGTAAAATGCGATATAATTTTTTATAGACAGAAAGGTTTATGATAATTTTTTCTTAATTGTATTTTGGCATACTTTTCTGTAGAAGACAGTGAGGAGTGTCACATTATGAGAAAAATGGCAGTAGAAACCTTGTGCTTTGTATTCCAAGATGCCGACGGTATTCTAAGCTTTTCGCTGAACGAATACGAAGGGGCACCGAATAATCCGAGGTTTATGTACGACGGCGATCGCCGTTTGTTGCTGTTGCGCCAACCCGGTCAGCTGATTGCATTGGATTCGATTGCAGAAGAATTTTTGCCGTTGTTGCAACGTTCCGAAAAAGTGCGTTTTGTGGAAACACCGGAAGATTCTTCAAAGATCGTGCGCCAATACGATATTTCGGTTACAAAAATCGAAGACGATACGTTGCCCGCCGTTACGGAACCCGAATCGCCCGCCTTGGCAACGGCGGTTTAAGTACGCACTAAATAATCATATTTGTCAGAAAACGCCCTTGAAGGGGCGTTTCCCGTATCTTGGCGGCATTGATCCAAAACAGGAAAAAAATCGTTTTCATAAATATTTTGCAATGCTTCGCAAAAAAAAGAAATGTCTTGTTCTTCCAGATTTTTGGATTTTTTGCGCACGGCGCCGATTAACGCCGAAACAAGAGCGTCAATTTCACACAAAATAAGATAATCCGCTTCAGCTTTTTTCATTGTCCGCGCTCCGTATTGACATAAACACGTTTATAACATTTTGTTGTTTTTTGTCAATAATAAAAGCGGAGCGCATCAGAAAAACTTACGGAGCCTGAGAATGTTGAGCCGTTATTTCAGGCAGATCACGCACAATCTTTTGAAACAAATCGCAACTGATTTGGCGATATCGTTTAAATCCGTATTTTCGTTTTAAACGAGCCCAAACGGTGTTGATGTGAATTTTTTCTTTTAGAGCGGTTTGTTTAACATATTTTCTCAGCATCTCGATTTCGTTGTGTGAAATAAAACAACTTTTAGACGTGTGCGGAGAATCGCTAAATCTTGAGATGGAAGGGAGCGCTAAAAAAAGAGAAAACACAAAAGGCAGGTTTTGAAAACATCTGATTTTTCATGTGTTTTTATCAAAACGACTTTTGAATTTCCGGTAGACACGACATTTCCGTTTCCGTTGACGGTTACGGTTTGTGCAACATTTTTTTGTTCCGAACTGTCTGATTTGTCGGTATTTTCCTGTCCGTCCGGAGCGTCCAACAATTCTTTGAGACGGCGGATTTTTTCGTCTGTTTCGTCGGAAATGGGAGATCTGTTATCTTGTTTGATCATGCGACGGCCTCAATTACCCATTCAATGGTTTTTTGTGCCCGTTCTTCGGATTCCGATAAAATAATGTCATAAATGACGGAAACGATGCGGGCTTCTTTTTCGGGAGAAAAAGCTTTTTTGTTTTTGTCTTCGTATTTTTTCAAAAACAATAGAGCAGTTTCCAAAGCGGCTTTGTTGACGGCGGGGCTGTCGCTGTCAAAACCGTACAGCCAGTTCGGCGTGACTTCAAAAGCTTCGCAAATTTTGCAAAACATGGCGCTGTCCGGTTCGCGTTTGTCTTTTAAGTATTGGTTCAGCCGGCTTTGGCTGATTTCCAGCCGATCAGCCGCTTTTTGCTGGGTCAGCCCCAGCTGGGACAATTTTTCCTGTAAGCGTTTTCCAATCATAACCGTTCAATCCTTTATCAAAGTTGGAATGTGTCATATTGGCATACTTTATCACAGGGTTAAATAAACGTTTTGAGCTTGATTGTTATATCTTATTGTGATAATAATAACATTATTAAAAATTTTTAAATCGAGAGGATAAAATGGCAAAACCTGAAAAAAACGAACAAAGACTGACGGTAAAGAAGAATGCGGAGTACTGGTCAAAATGTTTCGCAGCGGTAAGCTGGGGCGTTATCCTTTATGTTTAGACCGTTTCAGGGCAGGGGTGCGGTTAATGCAGGATTACAGATTTTCGTCATTTGTTCCGAAAATCACGTCTTCTTATGACGAAACGGCATTTATCCGTTCAGGTCGTCACGGTTCGGAAGAATGGTGCGGCGGCAGACAGGCGGCGGCTCAGAGATATTTGGATGCTTTAAAATACGTCGGGAAATACGGCGTTTATGTTTTGCATTTTTTAAGAGACGAAGAAAACGTCCGTTCGTTTATTTTTAAACATCCCGTTTTAAACGAAGCCAGCGTGACGACGTATCGAGCTGTTTATAAGGCCTTATGCGAAACGTTGGATTTATTGGCAGAGTTTTATGCCAAAGAAGATGAAAAATAAAGGAAAGCCCCCGAAGACGGGGCTTTCCTTATTAAGAGTATTTCGGACGTTTGACGTATTGTCCGTTTCCCTTTTCGGCTTTCAGTTCGCCATTGGCAAAGACGATTTTGCCGTGTGACAGGGTATAGACGGCAGATCCCGTGACGGTAATGCCTTCAAAGATATTGGCATCAACGTTCATGTGATGGGTTTTGGCGGAGATCGTTTTTTGTTTTTGAGGATCCCAAACAACGATATCTGCATCGGCTCCGTTTTCAATGCGCCCTTTTTTGGGGTAGATGTTGAAAATTTTCGCGGCATTTGTCGAGGTTAGAGCAACGAATTCGTTCGGTGTCATCCGACCCGCATTTACGCCGAAATGCCACAAGATTTCCATACGGTTTTCGACCGTGCCGCATCCGTTCGGAATTTTTGTAAAATTATCTTTTCCCAAACGTTTTTGTTCGTTTTTAAACGGACAGTGGTCTGTTGCGATAACAGAAACGGTTTTTGCATTTAACGCGTTCCACAAGACTTCCTGATTTCCCTTCGGACGGAACGGAGGGCTGAGGACATGAGCGGCGGCAAATGTGAAATCCGGACTGGAGTACACGGAATCGTCAATGATTAAGTAACCCGGAACGGTTTCTCCAAAAACGCGTTGTCCGTTTGCTTGGGCGCGTCTGACGGCTTCGACTGATTCGCGACAGGACATATGAACGATATAGACGGGACAGTCGGCCATTTTTGCCAGCATAATGGCTCGGTTTGTTGCTTCTCCTTCAACGACGGGCGGTCTGGACATCGGGTGCCCGACGGGAGCCGTTACCCCTTCGGCAAGGAGCTTTTTTTGCATATATTCGACGACATCGCCGTTTTCCGCATGGACTTCGGGCATGGCGCCGATTTTGCGGCAATGAGCGAACGCCGGCAACAGGCTTTCATCCGGCAACATCAACGATCCTTTGGCAGACAGGAAGAATTTATAAGTGTTGACACCTTCTTCTTCCGTTAATTTTTGCATTTCTTCGGCGATACCTTCGTTCCATGCGGTAACGTTGATATGAAAAGAATAATCTACCGCCGATTTTTGCGCCCATTCGCGCCAAGTCTGATATGCCGGAGTCATCGGGGCATTTTTGTCGGGAACGACGTAATCAATAATCATTGTTGTTCCGCCGGCGGCTGCTGCGGCCGTTCCCGTAAAGAAATCGTCGCTGGACACGGTTCCCATGGACGGCAACTGCATATGCGTGTGGGGGTCGATGCCGCCCGGCATGACGTAAGCGCCCGAAATGTCAAAGATTTCCGTTCCCGCGGGCAAATCCAGGTCTTTTCCGACGGCACAAATTTTTCCGCCTTCGCAATAGACGTCGGCTTTAAACGACCTGTCGTCATTGACGACAGTTCCGCCTTTTAAACAAATTCCCATATCAAGCCTCCAAAAAGTTTTTCTTAATCATAACATTATCCGTTTCTCCGACGTCAGGGAAATTTTTTATTTTTTATCGAAGCTGTTTCTTTTATAGTTTAAGCGGTTTGAAAAGCGGGGCATTCATGGGAAAAGAAGAAAAGCTTCTGTTAAAATATTTTTTTGCCGCATTATTGGCATTTGCGATGTTTTATACGGTTTTGACGCGTTCGTCGTTTTATGACGAAGACGGTTTGCCCGTCGCGGGAATACAAAACGACACATTAAAAATTTCAGGAGAAAATATTGCGGGATCGTATGCGTTATTGCGCTTGTTTGAAAGCGGGAAAAGTCCCGAAGAAGTTTATAATCCCGAAATTCAAACCGATTTTGTAAAGAATGTTACGGGGGCGAACGGCGTTTTTCGTTCTTTTTCGGCTCCGACATTGCCTTTGGTGATTGTGCCTTTTGCCGAATTGGCTTACGGCGAATTTTATTCAATGTGGCTGACGTGGGGGCTGTTTTTCTTTTCGGCGTCGCTGCTTTTGCTGTTTCCCTTTATTCAGGCCGTTTTGCTGACGTTTGCTTTTCCTGCTTTGTTTTATGCGTTTTCTTTCGGCGGCGGCGGGTTGTTTTATGCGGCGGCGTTGATTTTTTTGCTGACAAAAGCGAACAAGTTTCCGAAAACGGCAGGTTTCATCGGCGGATTAAGCTTTGTTTCGCCGTTTTACGGTTCGGCGTGCGTGGTTGCTTTATTCCTGAAAAAATGTAAAGCGGCGGCTTTTGTGGCGCTGGCGTTCGGTGGTTTTATCGTTGCGGGGGCTTTTTCCCGTTACGGCGCGGGCGGATTTTTAGAAGCGTTTGAAGGCGGCATTTCGGCTTTGAAAGAAAATCCTTGCGATTTTGCTTCCGTCATCGGCGCTTCGGCTTGTTCCAGCGCGTCGCCTGTTTTGGCGTTGGTTTTTCAGATTTTTGCGATTGTTTTGACGGTTGTTGCCGCATTCGGAATTTTTAAAAGGAAAACGGCGAAAGAAAACGTTAAAAACGCTTTTTTCTGTGCCGCCGTGGCTTTGTGCTTTCCGATGTTTGAAGCGGCTCAATACGCCGTTTTATGTGCTTCTTCCGCATTCTTGATCTGTGATGTCCGCGAAAGGGGAGGTTCGGGAATATTTGAAAAAGCGGTGCTTTTGTCGGTTTTTCTGGCTCCGTATGCGGATCCGTTTTTTGCGGTGTCATTCGGATTTTCCGTCATTCCCGTGATAGCGGCGGGATTGGCGTTTGTTTGTCGCGAACGTTCGTTTTAAATTTCCGCCGCCCATACGATGCGGGCATCGGATTCGCACAGGCGAGTTGCTTCTCTTTTTTCAATCGAAAAGCGGCATAGAGAGTAATTTCCGTTTTTAAATGCCGTAAAATAAAGGCTTTCCCCGTCATTTGAAAAATTTAACATGTCCGGAGAATCCGCTTCAAAAGAAAGGTTGTCTTTTCCTTTCAGGATAATGTTGTCGTCTTTGACAAAAGCGAGTCTGCCGCTTTGTTGATGATAGGCGGGCAATTTTGCGTTTGTGTCGATTTTTGCGGTTCCGCGTTTGGAAGGGGAAGCGGAAATCATCATCAATTCGTTGTTTCGTCCCGTATAAATCAAAGCGTCTTTGCCGCCCCAGCACACGGGTGAAAAAGCGGCATTGATTTTAAGCTGGACGGGAAACCAACCGAATTCTTCGCGTAAAATCAGACGCAAGACGGGGGAGGTTTCATCTTCGCCGTATTCGATAAAGGCGATTTTTTGCCGGTCGGGAGAAACGACGGGGTACGCGATTTGATGTTTTGAAAGAGTAAAGACCAATTCCGGCAAGGGGCTTTCGGTAATTTTCAGGTCGGACAAAGCGATAAAGCCTTTTTGATCGTCGTAAAAGACGCCGCAAATTTTTCCGTTTGACGCGCAATAAGACGGATATCTTAAATCAGGCATTCCCATTTCCCTGATTTGCCCGTCATGCATCAAAGCAAAGAAGCGCGTTTTTGAAAATTTTTGCTCTTGAACGGCAAAGACGACTTGATAAAGCGGCAATATGACCATAAATCCTATTAACCCGTAGGAAAAAAATCAGTATATTAACTTGTAACAGGTTTTCTTGAAAAAAAGGAGAGTTTTTTATGCAAGCCGAAAATCAAACAATGACGAATGCGCGGCGCAGTTTTATGCAATTGCGCGAATATATGAATTCCTGCATCGTCGGCCAGTCGGAATTGGTTGACCGGTTGCTGATAGCGTTGCTGGCGGACGGTCATTTGTTGGTGGAAGGTGCTCCGGGCTTGGCAAAGACGAAAGCCATCAAAAAACTTTCCGAAGCATTGGAAGGCGATGACCAGCGTATTCAATTTACGCCGGATCTTTTGCCTTCGGACATTACGGGCAGCGATATTTACCGTCCCGAAACGGGGACTTTTCAATTTCAGCCGGGACCTGTTTTCCATAATCTGATTTTGGCTGACGAAATCAACCGCGCTCCTGCAAAAGTACAGTCCGCTTTATTGGAAGCCATGGCGGAACGTCAGGTTACCGTCGGCGGGAAAACGTACAAGCTGCCGAAACTGTTTATGGTTATGGCGACTCAAAACCCGATTGAGCAGGAAGGGACGTATCCTTTGCCCGAAGCGCAATTGGATCGTTTTTTGATGTATGTGAAAATCGGTCAGCCCGATGCAGAATCCGAACGCCGCATTTTAAAGCTGGTTCGCGACGAAGCGTTGGAAGTCGCGCCGTTGACTTTTGAAGCCGTGCCGCAAACCCGCGTTTTTGAAGCAAGAAGAGAAGCTTTGGGCGTACATTTGTCGCCGTCTTTGGAAGAATATATCGTCCAGCTGGTTATGGCGACGCGCCGCCCCGAAGCGTACGGCGACAAATTCAAACGTTGGGTCGCGTTCGGGGCAAGCCCGCGCGGGACGATAGCTTTGGATCGTTGCGCTCGGGCAAAAACGTGGCTTGAAGGGCGGGATTACGTCCTTCCCGAAGACATTCATGCCGTTGTTCATGATGTTTTGCGCCACCGCGTCATTTTGACGTTTGAAGCCGAAGCCGAAGGCATTACGCCCGACAGCTTTCTTGATGTTTTGTTGAACAGGGTACCGATGCCGTAATGCTGAAGAAATTAAAATCTTTGATAACAACGGGGTCTTCTTCGGAAAAAGCGCAAGCTGTCACCGAAGGCGACGGTGTGCATGCGACGCTGGGCGAATTGCTGGCTCAGCGACGTTTTGTCCCGCTTTTGTCATTTGATTCTTTGGGCTTTTCAAGAACGGAAGGGGCAGGTTTGCACCGTTCTCCGTTCAGAGGGCGCGGCATGGAATTCGACGAAGTCCGGATTTATCATCCGGGCGACGATATCCGCATGATCGATTGGCGCGTTACGGCAAGAACGGGTAAGACGCATACAAAGCTGTATCGTGAAGAACGTGACCGTCCCGTTTTGTTTTTGGGCGATTTCAGGTCTTCCATGCGTTTCGGGACGCGCGTAGCTTTTAAATCCGTCATTGCGGCGCGTATTTTGGCGGCTTTGGCTTGGGCGTCACGGGAAAACGGAGACAAGATCGGCGCAATTATCATGTCGGCATCCCGCTATGCCAAGATTGCTCCGCACCGCCAGATGCGCCGTTTGATGGAGGTCTTTACCGCCGTTGTCGAAGCGGCGAACGACGATGCCGACGAAAAAGGCAAAAACCTGCACGAAGCTTTGGCAGAGTTACGGCGTGTTTCCAAAAACGGCGGGCGCGTCTATATTATCAGCGATTTTCACGATTTTGACGAAGAATCGAAAAAACATTTAACGTATATTTCCAGACATTGCGATGTCGTGTGCATCCAAGTTTTTGATCCATTGGAAGAAACGCCGCCTCCGCCGGGAAGCTACCGCATCAGCGACGGTAAAAAAACAACGACCATTCATACGGATGATCCGGCATGGCGGGCGGAATACGAAAAAGTTTTTTTGGAACCCCGCCGCCAACTTGAAAACTTTTGCCATAGCCGCAACATTATCTACATTGCGTTGCGTACGGATCAAAATCCTGCCGAAACCGTACGAAAAGGCGTTTTGACGGCAGAACGGGCTTAAAGGAGGAAACCATGAATCCGACGGGACAGGGAATTGATTTGTCGGGATTGCGCGACATACATTTGCCGCCGTTGCCTTCCGTATGGCCTCTTGCCTGGGGATGGTGGGCTTTGGCGGGCATTGCGGTGCTGATCTGTGTTGCCGTTTGGCTTTTGATGAAAAAAAGGCGGATGAACGCCAAAAAGTACGCTTTGCGCGAAATCGACAGCCTTTGCCAAAAATACGCCGAAGATCCTCACCGTTTGGCGTCCGAGCTGTCTTTGTTGCTTAAGCGCGTGGCGCTGATCAGGTTTCCTCGGGAACAGGTTGCGGGTGCTTACGGAAAACAGTGGCGAGAGTTTTTGCAAAAAACGTCTAAAAAGCCTCTTTTTAACGGAAAATCGGCAGAAATCCTTGAAACGGTCATGTATGTCCCCAAAGGCGCCGTAACGGTCAAAGACGCGGCGGATTTGGCAAAGTCCGCCAAAGAATGGATTATTGAACACGCATGATTCATTTCGCTTTCCCTTTTTTGCTGTTTTTATTGCCGTTGCCGTATTTGGTACGGCGGTTTTCGACAGGAAAGGAAGGGGAGCTTTCCAAAGCCGTTAAGGTGCCGTTTTTTTACGAAGTCAAGGCAATATCTTCAAAAATGCCCCGTTCGTTTCGTTTTCGGCGGGCTTTTATGATGCAGGCGGCTTGGATTTTTTTGCTGCTTGCGGCGGCTCGCCCGCAAACGCCCGCGGGGATTCAAAGCTATGTCGCGCCTGTTCGGGATTTAATCCTGATATTGGATATTTCAGGATCAATGCAACAAAAAGATTTTATTTCCGAAAACGGTGAGGCTCTTGACCGCTTAAGTGCCGTCAAAGCTGCCGCAGATACGTTTGTCCGCACCCGAAGCGGAGACCGGATCGGCATTATTTTGTTTGCGGGGCAGGCGTCAATGTATGTTCCGTTGACCGTTGACTACCTGACTTTAAGAGAAATGCTTTCTTCCGTTCAGGTCGGGCTTTTGGGCGGCATGACGGCAATCGGGGATGCTTTGGGGATGGCGGCGGATTATTTAAATAAATCCGAAACTGCGCAAAAAGTGGTCGTTTTATTGACGGACGGCGTTAATAACGCGGGAAGCCTGATGCCTCCCGATGCTTTGAAAAAAGCCGTTTCCGAAAATGTCAGAGTTTATACAATCGGTGTCGGGAAACCGTCTGCCAATCCTGCGGAAAGCATAGATATCGTGCTGTTGGGAAAAATAGCCAAGGAAACGGGCGGACATTTCTATTCCGTGGACAACCCGAAGGGGTTGGAAGAAGCTTATCAAAAAATTTCAGATGCGGAACCGTTGTCTCAAACCGACGTTTATCTGATGCCTCAAAAAGAACTGTATCCGTATCCTTTGTTCGTTTGTCTGGTTTTGTTGAGCGTGAACGTCCTAAAAGGCTTAAGCTTCGGGCTTTGGTCAAAAATAAAAAGGAATACGGGCAAATGAACGAAATTGTCTTTTTACGCCCGTGGGCTTTTTGGTTTTTGATACCGGCATTGTTGTTTTGTTTTCGGGCGTTCGGAACGTCCGAAGCATGGGGAAGGGCAGTTGATTCGCATTTGTTGCCTTTTTTGTCGCGGGGGAGTGGCGGGCAAAAAAGGATTTTGCCGATTTTATCTTTTTTTGCTTCGATTTGTGCGGTTTTGGCAATGGTCGGGGTCGGCGTTCAACGAACAAACGGGACGCTTTACGCTCCGAAAACGCCTGTCATGATTATGGCAGATTTGTCGCTTTCGATGCGGGCAAAAGACGTATTTCCGAACCGTTTCAGCGCGTTGCAGTTCAAGTCGTATGACATCTTAAACGGTTTAAAAGGCATGCCCGTCGGTTTCGGAATTTTTGCAAACGAACCGTATTCTTTGCTGCCGACGACAACGGATAAAAGCGTTATTGAAAATATATTGCCGTTGTTGAATTTCGATTTGGTTCCGGCTCAAGGATCGCGCATAGACCGTGCTTTGGCGGAAGCCGTAAGAATGTTAAAATCAACGGGAGCAAAAGGCGGGGATATTTTTTTGCTGACCGACGGGGGAGAAGAGGTCCTCGCTCAACAGGACGATGCTTTGAAAACGGCGGAATCTTTTGCTAAAAGCGGCGGTCGTCTGTTCGTTTTGGGCATAGGGACGACGGCGGGGGCGCCGTTAATGCAAAAAGACGATACGCCGATAACGGACAGACTTGGAAATCCCGTACACCACAGGTTAAAAGAAGAGTTTTTAAAAAAGCTCGCTTTGAAAGGGAACGGAGCTTATGCTTCTGTGTCGGCGGACGGGTCTGATACGGCTTTTTTAATGCGGTCATATGCCCGTTTGTTTCAGGATGCCGACGCATCGGAAATCAATGTTAAAAACGATCCTCGCACGACGGATATAGGGTGGATGTTTTTATTTCCCGCTTTGTTGGTGTTTCCTTTTTTGGCGGGCAGAGGCGCTTTGAGCGTGCTGTTAATATTCGGATTTTTTTCGGTTCCCGCAAATGCTTCGGATTTATTTTTGAATGCTCCAGCCCGTGCCGAAAAAGCCTTGAAATCAGGCGATGTTTCTAAAGCGTTACGGATTGCCCGCGATGCGGAAGACTTTAAAACGTATTATAATACGGGGACGCGTCTGATACGGATGGAAAACTATGATGCCGCGGTAGAGATGTTAAAAGCCGCCGTTTTTGAAAATCCGAATTCCGAAGATGCGCAAGTCAATTTAGAGATTGCCGAACGGTTAAGAAACCGCGAACCGCCTCCTGACGGGGGACAAGGCAAGAACGATGATTCAAAAGGCGACGGAGATTCTTCGGGAAATAACGAAGGCGATTCCGATAATGGTACGGGCGGTTCCGATGCGCCTTCTGCGGGCGGCGGGAACGGCGAAGGGGATTCTGAAAATCAGGAAAACAACTTAAACCAAAATAATAAAAACAACAAACAACATACTGATAATAAACAAAATGACAACCAAAACAGTCCTCAAGAAAATAAAGGAGAAGCATCGAGCGGAGCCTCAGGGGCTTCCGATAACGGACAAGGAGGAAATTTTGAAAACAAACCTTCAAACACTCCGTCCGAAGGGCAGGGGCAAGGCGGCGGTGCACCGAAAATCCCCGATGACCCGTCTTTGTTGTTAAAACAGAAAATTTTATTCCAACATCTCAGCGGGCGTTATCCCCCCGAAAGCTTGCAGGGGGCGGAATGGTAAGGTTTTTTCTGTTTGTTTCGCTTTGCGTGTTTTGCAAAAGCGCTTTTGCCCAAGAGGTCTTTGCCGAAATCTTTCCCGTCAAAAAAGACGTTTTGGTCGGCGAAGAATTCGAAATCAGGCTAAGGCTTTGGGATTCCTTGGGATTGGCAGAAATCAGATTTATGCCGGTCGATTGGAAAAACATTGACGTTTTCCCCGATAAAAACACCCTTGAACGCGTCATGAACAAAAACGGCAAGCCGTATCAGGTAACTCAAGTCCGTTTAAGGGCTGTCATAAAAACCGACGGCGCGCAAAGTTTTCCGTCTTTATGTATGTCGGCAAAAGTGCCCGAAGAAATCATTCAGGGGAACGTCAATTTCGGGCGGGAGTTTTCAAAAATAGAAACGTCGGCATATAACCGCGTCGTTTTTTCCAAGAAAATCAAAGAGCTTAAAGTTTGTTCGGAGCCGTTTTCCGTTACGGTGCGCAAACTTCCCGATCATAAGCCTCCGCTGTTTCCCGCCACCGATGTCAAGTTTTTATCGGGCATTCTGCCCCGTTCCCTTGTCGCAAAAGTCGGTATGCCCGTAAAACGTTCCGTCGTTTTGACGGCGGCGGGGACTTTGCCGGGATTTCTGCCCGATATTTCGTCCGCCGCGCCTGAAAATGCCAGAACGTACGAAGGGCGCTTGGAACGCAACCTTTTGACTTCGGGCAGAAATTTGTTGGCAGGCATCAGAAAAACCGAAGTCTATATTCCTCAAAGCGAAGGGGAACTTGTTTTGCCGGAAATCAGAGCGGATTGGTACAATACGCAGACGGGAAAAATTGAAACGGCACTCTTGCCGTCCGCCGTAATTAAGATAACCCCCGCCGCTGCGGCGCAAAAAACAAGGACGGCGGAAGCCGAACCGAAAAAAAACAATAATGCCTTTTTTGATTTTGAGAAGCGTTTAAAAAACATCTTTTCCGTCTTTCCTTTGCCGCATACGATGCTCTGCGTTGTCGTTTTTACCCTTTCGGCAGTTTTTTCAATATTCGGAATAGCAAAGCTTTCGCGAAGCTTTAGAAAAAAGCGTGCCTTGGTTGCCGACCTTAAAGAAGCGTGCCGCGCCCAAAACCCGCAGGATATAGAAAAGGCTTTGATTCGTTGGGCAGACAGCATTTCCGAACAGACCGTGCTGAATTTGTCGGACGTTAAAAGGGTGATTAACGGCGAAGACGAAGATTTTCTTCGGGTTTTGGAAGAACTGAATTTCCGTTTATACGGTCGTACAAAGTTTTCGCAAATCCTGTTTGAGCGGTCTGAAGAAACGATAGGAACGGAAGTTTGGAAGGCTTTTGAAAACAAAAAGCCTTTAAAGAAAAAGCCCGCCCCGAAAAAAGACGTTTTTCCCGAATTGTATCCTTAAGGTTTCATCATTAAAACGGCGTCTTCCGCAGGCAGATCGTCGGGGGTGAAAAAATCGATGATGCGCCCGCGTTCTTTAAATCCGCGCTTTTCGTACAGTCGACGTGCCGCAAGCCATTTTTCGGAAACGATCAGGACGCTTTGCGTCGCCTGCGGGTATTCTTTTGCGATTTTCTGTTCAAGCGTGTCAAGCAGCAAAGAGCCGACTTTCTTGCCTCTCCACGAGGTCAAAGTTCCGAAAGACGTAATATAAAACAGCGTGCCGTCATAGCAGTGGGCTTCTTTCGGATCGTGCCCCAAAGCCAATGTTTCGGCACAAACGGGTCGGTCTTCCCGCCACAGTTCGGAACAAATATAACCGCCGATTTCTTTTGTTTGCGTGTCTTCTGCCAACAGAAAACCTTCCGGAAAGGCGGATATCCTTTTTAAGTACAGGTCTTTATCTTCTTGCAATCCGGGTAAAAAGCTTTCTTTTTCAATGCGCATCACGGCATCGATGTCCGAGGGCAGGGCGGTACGGCAGATGACTGGCATTTTTTTTATCCTTTTTAATATAAACTGTTCATTTTCGGCTTTTATCCGAACGGCATTTAAGATACAAAAGAAAAAACGGAATTCAAAGGCGTTTTGGTATTTTAAGCTTGAATTTTAACGTAAAAAAGCTTCTAAAAGAAAACACCTTTATTTTTTGGGGAGGACAGTTATGACCCGTTATCTGATTACAAGCGCACTTCCATATATTAACGGCATCAAGCATTTGGGCAATTTGGTCGGTTCAATGCTCCCCGCCGACGTTTATGCCCGCTTTTTGCGCCAAAAGGGCGAAGACGTTTTGTTTATTTGCGCAACGGACGAACACGGAACGCCTGCCGAGTTGGCCGCATTGGAAAAAGGTCAGGACGTTGAAACGTTTTGTACCGAACAACATGAAGTCCAACGTTCCATTTACGAACGTTTCGGTCTTTCTTTCGACCATTTCGGGCGGTCGTCTTCCGAACAGAATACGGAATTGACTCAGCATTTTTGCAAAAAGCTGATGGAAAACGGCTATATCGAAGAACGGACGATTAAACAGGTCTATTCCGTTGACGACGGTCGCTTTCTGCCTGACCGTTATATTGTCGGAACTTGCCCGCACTGCGGTTACGAAGCCGCCCGCGGTGACCAATGCGAAAATTGCACCCGCGTTTTGGATCCGACGGACTTGATTAACCCGCGTTCCGCCGTGTCGGGCAGTTCGAATTTGGAAATTCGCGACAGCAAGCATTTGTTCTTAAAATTGCCGGATTTGGAAAACAAAATTTCGGCATTCATTGACGAACACGAAGCCGAATGGCCCGTTGTCGTGACGTCAATCGCCAGAAAATGGCTGAAAGAAGGTTTGCGTGAACGTTGCATTACCCGCGATTTGAAATGGGGCATTCCCGTTCCCGTTGACGGTTTTGACGGTAAAGTTTTCTATGTGTGGTTTGATGCTCCGATCGAATATATTGCGGCAACACGCGAATGGGCGGACAAAGACCCGCAAAAACGCGATTGGAAGTCGTGGTGGTACGACGCAAAAGACGTTCGTTACGTCGAATTTATGGCAAAGGATAATATTCCCTTCCATACGATTATGTTCCCTGCAACGCTGTTGGGATCAAAAGAACCGTGGAAAAAAGTCGATTATATCAAGGGATTTAACTGGCTGACTTTTTACGGCGGAAAGTTTTCGACCAGCCAAAAACGCGGCATCTTTACAAATCAGGCTTTGGATGAATTCCCTGCGGATTATTGGCGCTATTGGCTGATGGCGAATGCTCCGGAAAATTCGGATTCAAGCTTTACCTTCACGTCGTTTTCGGGCATGATTAACAAAGACTTGAACGATGTTTTGGGAAATTTTGTGAACCGTGTCTTGAAAATGACGGCTGGCAAGTTCTCGAACGAAGTGCCCGACGGCGGACAGTGGGGCGATTTGGAAAAAGAATTCGTCAAAACTCTGTCCGCACGTATCGCCGATTACACAAAATATATGCAGGCGATGGAATTCCGCAAAGCAATGGTTGAATTGCGCGCCATTTGGGTCGAAGGCAATAACTATCTGACGGCGGCGGCTCCTTGGACGGTCATTAAAGAAGACAGGGAAAAAGCCGCAATGATTTTGCGTTTGGCTTTGAACCTGATTCGCGTATACGCCGTTCTGTCGGCTCCCGTTATTCCGAATGCGTCAAAAGAAATGATGAGGTTGTTGAATTTGGACGTTGCGGATACGGCATGGATCGGAAGCGATACGGCGGAACAGCTTCAGGTTTTAAAGGCAGGACATACTTTTAATGTTCCTCAGACTCCGCTTTTCAATAAAATTATGCCCGAAACCGTTGCCGAACTGTGTGCACGTTACGGAGCCGACCCCGAACAGGAATAACAAAATAAGGAGAAGGCGTTTATGAAAGCTCTGGGATACGTAAAAGGAACCTTTTCTTTAATCGGAGATTTCTTTCGTTTGGGAATGATTTTCATTAAACGCCCTCACTATTTGCTGGTGTTGGCGGGAATTGTCGTCGGTATTTTTTATTTGTGCGGCATTCCGCCAAAACAGTTGCCCGAATGGTGGAAAAAAACTTTTGTTCCCGCAGTGTCGTCGCGTGTCGATGAATTTGCCATGCGTACGAAAAAAGCCGCTTCTCCCTTGACGGATGCCGTGTCCGATTTCGTGTCCGTTCCGAAAAAAGAACCGGAACAAACGAAGGAAGCGGAAAAAGTAAAAGAGCCCGAACCTTTGTTCGTAACGTCTCCGAAAGCGCCCGTAAAATGGGGGCGCCAAACGGGAAAAGAAAACGAAACTCAGGGAACTGCGGCTCCCGTTGCTCCCTCGGCGCCTAAAGAAGAATATAAATTTAAGCAAAAAGAACGGACGCATCCCGTTGAGAATACGTCGGCTCCCAAAAGAAGAGTTCCGGCTCCGGAATGGAGCAGGGTTGACGAAAACGTTCAAGCGGCTCCGGTCGTTATGGTTCCCACTCATGCCGAAAACCGTGCCGAGGTTTTGGATAAAATGCTTGATAACGTTGTCAGAGAAACGGCTGTTGCTCAAAACAATGCGCCGCAATATCGCCGTCCGCAAAAGGCGCGGGAAGACAGAACGTTTGTTGAAGGAATTGCTTCGGTTGTCGGAGGTGACGCTCTGAAAATTAACGGAAAAGTCATCCGTTTAAAGGGGATACGCATAAAATCCGGCAAAAATGTCGAAGCATATAGAACGTTATCCCGCCGCGTTTCAAATATGCATGTCAGCTGTTTTATCAAAAAAGGCGAAGACAAAGCCGAGTGCTATGAAGGAAAAGAAAGCCTGTCGCAATACCTGATTGATATGCGATTGGCAGATTAAACGCTTTTTCCTGTCAGGCTTTTCCTTGAACGGCAGAAAGCATCAGCGGGTCAATGCCGAGCTTTTTCAAAGCATTTTCCCATTTTCGTTCGGGCGGCTGTTCGAACAAAAGCTCGTTGGAAGATTCTACGGGAAGCCATGCATTTTGTTTGATTTCTTCTTCAAGCTGACCCGCGCCCCACGAAGCATAGCCGAGCGTGATTAAAAATTTTTGAGGTCCTGCGCCTTTTGAAATGTCGCGAATGATTTCGGTCGTTACCGTCAATGAGGTTAAAGCCCCCATCGGCAAAGTCGCTTCGCTGACATATTCGGGCGAATGAAGGACAAAACCGCGAACGACGTCAACGGGACCGCCTGCCAAAATGGGGGGCTGTTTCGGCAAAGATGCCGGTTCCATGTGCAACTGGGTCAAAAGATTGTTAAACGAAATTTCGCGGATCGGGCGATTAATCGTTAATCCCATGGCTCCTTCTTGCGTATGGGCACAAATATAAATTACGGCCTGTTCAAAACGTGCGTCTCCGATTCCCGGCATGGCAATCAGACATTGTCCGCTTAAAAAAGGCATCTTTCTCACCCGTTCCTTTTATTTTTAATAAAAAACTCTTCTTTTTATGATATCCTTTTCTTACAAAATAAAATACAAAAATTAAAGGATGTTAAAAATGAAACGGAAAAAATTTTTAAACGTTGCATTTTTTTTGTTTTTTTCAGGCTTGGCTTTGCTTTCCGTTTCCGTTGCCGCCGAAACCGCAAATGTTGAAGAAAATGATTTCTCCTCGGAGACCGTAGAGCCCATAACGCCTTATGTGCCGGTCATTCCCCTGACCCAAGAAGAAATCGAAAAATATAAAACGATGTATTTTTCGGATAAATTGAGCTTCTTGTACGAATATTACGTCAAAAACAAACAAAAAAACGTCACGGATGCTCAAATTTTGCAGGAAATGACGCGTTTGGACGACGAAGGAGGATTGATTTCCGTTTTTTCGGATTTAAAGGGAAAGCTTAAATCTTTGGAAGCGGGATACCATCGTACCATTGATGAGATTAACCAAGCCATATTGGAAAAATACCCCGGGAAAACAGAATATTTAATTAATTCCGAAGATAAAAGCACATGGAAAAATATTCGCTATTTTGCCTTCGGAGATAAATCTTTGGATGATTTTTTGCAGTCATTCAAAGACGAACGTTTCTATTCTGAGATTTATACGGCTCCGTACGGACAATTTCGTTTGGCGGCTTGCGCGAATTTAAAAAACAAGAAAAAAGTCCACATGGCTTTAATCGCTTTGTTGACGCCGGGATACAGAATTTTGCGCCAACGGGAAGGTGAGCCCTTTATTCCCGTAAAAACGCAGGTTACCACATCAAAAGGAATATCCGTATTGCCTCTGCAATATCCGTTGACATCCGTTTTCGAACTCGGGAACGACAGAGCTTACGGCTATTCCGGAAAAATTCTGTTTCCGTTTGAAGTCGAATTTGAAACTCCCGCCAGTGCGGCAAAATTTGATCTGACGGCGACATTTAAAATTTGCGATGCGGACGGACAATGCAAAGATGAAACGACCGAACCGTTGACGTATTCTTTTTTTTCGGATCCCTTTTTGGAAACGCCTGTTTGCCCCGATTTGAGAGAAGTCGCCATGACGGTTCCCGCCGGAGGATTGTCCGGACTGAACTTTAAAAAAGCAGGTTTCAAAGAAGATAAAGACGGAAATATCTATTTGTTGGCATCATTTGAAATTCCTGCCGTTAATATGGATACGCCCGTTTTGCACGTCGCAAATACGAACGGTCTTCGCTTTGAAACGCCGTTCTTTGTCGGTGTGGACGGGGATGCCGTTTTCCGTTCAAAAGTCCTTAATCCACAACATTTAAAGAAGATCGGAAAAGCAAATTTGGTTTTGACGGTTTTCAATTTAAACCGCGCTTCGGAATTTTCCGTCAGTCTTTCGTTAAAAGACGTTTTCCTGTCCGAACGGAGCGTGTCCGTTTTTAAAATGTTCCTGTCTTTTTTGTCAGGGATAAAGTTTATTGTCTTAACGCCGCTTTATTTGCTGATGAGCCTGTTTTTGTATCAAATGCTTTTTGTTCGCGGAAAAAATCCTCAAGCGACTTTGGATTTTGCTCAAGGGGCTTGGTACGGGCTGGCTTTGTTCCTAAGCGTCGTTTGTTCAGCCGCGTTTGTCATTTATTTCTTTTTCCCGAACGTGCCGTTCGTTTGGGGACAACAGCTGAATTCGCCGTTTTTCAACGTTTTGCTTTGCGCTTTATTCCTGACTGCGCCCGTGTGGATGATGAAGCTGTTTGATGATAAGTGCGTCGAAAAATATACGGGAAAAATCAATCCTCTGTTCAAAGCGGCAGGGATGGTGTCCTGTCGGCAAAAGGCGGGTATGTCGTTGGCGTTGATTGTCGGAATGATGATGTTGTTTTCCCCGATGCTGTCAACGTACTTTGATTTGTATGCTTTGCTCAAGCCGTTTCCCGTCGAGTACGGAATTTGTTTCTTGTTCGGCATTGTTTTTCCGTTTGCCGCGGCGTTGATTTATTACAAACCTGCGGCGGAATTGCCCGTAAAGAAAATCCGCTTTTTAAAATTCGCTTTGTTTTTCCAAGCTTATTTGCACGCTTTTTTGCTATGGCTGATTATCGGTTCGGAAAGCGGACGTTGGATCTTTTTGGGTGTTTTTGTTTTCGCGCTCACATCGTACTTCATTTTAAAAAATGTCAGCAAAACTCAGGCAACGAAGAAAAAGCTTTTCGCCGTTTTTCTCGTTTTGATGATTCTTTTCGTGCCGTTTTTACCGAATTCCTTAAATTTTTCGGGTTTTGCCGCATACCCGTTTAACGAAAAAGACCTGCATAAATTCGTTCAGGAAGGTAAAGCCGTTTATGTCAACGTTTCCGAAGATGCCTGTCTTGCCTGTCATTATAACAGGCTTGCGATGTTATATTTCGGCGGGACTGTTGCAATACGGCAAGGCAAGCTGGTTATTATGACGGCGCCGTATAACACGCCGTATCTGAAAGATTTTCTGAAAGATACCGGATTATACACGTTGCCGACGAATATTATTTTCGGACCGGCGGCTCCGCAAGGGATGCTGTTGCCGTCCGTTATACATCCGACGACGGCGGGAATAGCGGTTTCCGAGATGTTTCGCTTTTATCCTTACTGATTGTTTCTGGTCAGCGGTGCAAAAGAAGCATTGATAAAGTTTGCCAAAACTTTTGGCGCCAGCTCAATATTGATGCCGATTTTTCCGCCGCTGACGCAAAAAGAATCAAGGGTAAGGGCACTTTCGTCAATGAAAGTCGGAAACGGCTTTTTCATTCCGACGGGCGAGCAACCTCCGTGAATATAGCCGGTCAGCGGGAACAATTCTTTTAAAGGCAACATTTCGATCCTTTTTTGACCTGCGGCGACGGCGGCGGCTTTCAAATCCAGTTCTTTGGCGCCAGGGATAACGAAAACGAAGTGTTCGCGGGCAGGAGAAACGGTTACCAACGTTTTAAAAACCGTATCGGGAGAACGCCCGATTTTTGCGGCGACGGACACGGCATCAATTTTTTCGTCGTTGATTTGGTATTCAATGACCCGATAAGATATTTTTGCCTGATCCAGCATTCGCAAAGCGTTTGTTTTATGCATTTTTCCCGCCGATAAAAAAAGCCCCCGTTATATGGGAGCCGTTTTGGCGGATGGGGTGAGATTCGAACTCACGGACTCCGTAAAGAGTCGTCGGTTTTCAAGACCGATGCATTCAACCGCTCTGCCACCCATCCGAAATTCACGGTCATTTTGTTAGATTTTTTTTCAAAAAGCAAGAGCAGATGATAAAAAAATATAATATCTTTTTTATAAAAAGACTTAAACGTTGTTTTTAAATCAAGACTTTCAACAAAGTTAAGGAGACGTTAATTTTTTCTAGAGGAATAATAAAAAGCAGTGCATAATAACACATCTTTCGTTTGTTGCAAAAGGATGGGTCAAATGAGTGATGAAGCAAAAGAAAACGCCGCGGAAAACCAAACTGATGAAGTGGCGGCAAAGGCACAGGAAGTCAGCAAAAAGCTGTCCGGATTTTTAGGAGGAATTGCTGAAAAAGCCAAAAATATCGATATGAAGGATTTGGCGGAAAAAGCCAAACAGAAGGTCAGCGAAGCAAAAGACAAAGCCAACGAGTTGAGCGTCGGAAAAACAGAGGACTTTGCGCAACCTCGTGAAGAAATATCCTTGGAACAGATGAAAGAGCTGTTTCATAAGATGTCCGGAAAAATGATCGAACAAATGCCTCCTCTGGTTGAAGCGATGCTGATGGATATGTGCGTAGGCGATCAGATGATTTATAAAATTCTGTCGGGAGCTTCGTCTGATACGGCGGCTCTGGCTTTGACGACGAAAAGCCTGTTATGCTTTTCAAAAGTGTCGGAACAATATTCTTGTACCGTTTATCCGTTGACGTCGGTTCAAGGCTTTTTCCTTCAACCGCCGCGCGGCGAAACGGCGGGGCGCTTTGCCGCTTTGACCGACATGGGAGAAGCCCGTTTTCCCCTGCTGAGCATTGAAAGTTATTGCAAGGCATTGGTTTTATACAGAAAATTACGTGAGCTGACGGGTAAATAAACCCGATTTGCAAAATACAAGGCGGCTTTTAAAAGCCGCCTTTTTTATGAAGATTAACGAAAAAATAACGCCTTTTTCATACTCTGAATAAAAAGGGGTGAAGTTGTCTTTTATGAACTCTTTAATAAAAAAATGTTTGTTCGGATGTGCCTTTTTAATGCCGTTTTCCGCTTGTGCCGCGGGAGGGGCAGGTCTGTCTTTCGACGAATGGTATGAAGAGTTCAGACGTGAAGCCGTTGAAAACGGTGTTTCCGCTCAAATTCTTGACAGCGCTTTTTTCGATGTAAAACTTGTTCCCGCCGTTATTTCTTTTGACCGTAAACAGCCCGAATTTCGTCAGGATTTTCAATCTTATATCGATAACGCCATCAATTCGCTGAGAATTAAAAAAGCTCAGCGGTTGCTGAAAACACATAAAAAAATCTTTGATGAAATTTCAAAAAAATACGGTGTTCCCGCACCGTATTTGGCGGCCTTTTGGGGAATGGAAACAAATTTCGGAAATTCGTTCGGGCGGTTTTTCATTATCAATGCTTTGGCGACGTTGGCGTACGATACGCGTCGTCCCGATTTTTTCAGAACCGAACTGATGAAAGCAATCCGCCTGATACAAAAAGGCATCCCTCCGGAAAAAATGAAGGGATCTTGGGCGGGAGCCATGGGGAATTTTCAGTTTATGCCGTCCACCTATTTGGAATACGGTGTCGATTATGACAACGACGGCTATATAGATTTGTGGAACAGTTTGCCGGATGCTTTGGCGTCGGCGGCAAATTATTTGTCTTCGGAAGGTTGGAATCCGAAGCTTCCGTGGGGCAGGGAAGTCTTTTTACCCAAAAAATTTGATTGGACGCTGATTGAACGCAAAAAAACAATCGCCGAATGGAAAAAAGAAGGCGTCCGCTTTGCCGGAGAAATCGAAGAACCCGAAACGACGCCTGCCGAATTGTTTTTGCCTGCCGGCATACAGGGGCCTGCTTTTTTGGTTTATTCAAACTTTCGCGTCATTATGAAGTGGAATAAATCCGTGCTTTACGCAGTGTCTGTCGGTCATTTGGCAGACAGGATTCAGGGAAAGTCCGCTTTTGTGAAAAAATATCGTGAAAAAACGGCGCCGTTCACGATGGAAAATTCTATGGAAGTTCAAAAGATTTTGGCGGAATTAAAGCTTTATAACGGGGAAATCGACGGCGTTCTGGGACGTCGCAGTCGCGAAGCCGTTCGCCGCTTTCAAAAAATGTACGATCTGCCCGAAGACGGATACGCAAATGCGTCTTTGCTGGAATTTATGCGTTTGGTAATTAACGGAGAAGTCGAACAAAGCGAGCTGACGTTTGACGAGATTGTCGATTTGCAAAAAATCTTGTCCAAGGGGCAATATTACAAAGGTCCCATTGACGGAAAGTTGGGCAAGACGACGCAACAGGGAATAGACTTGTTTAAAAAAGTCTACGGGATCCGTTCCGAAAAAACGGACAGAAGACTGTTGGAAAAAATGAAAGTCCAACATCTGCGCAACATGGAAAACGGAGAAATCGATCCGTTGGTCAAAGAATTTCGCCGCCGCGAAGAGCTGAGATTGCGCGAAGAAATGAAAAAGAAAAGAGAGCTTGCTCGTAAAAAAGCTATGGAACGTCGCCGCCGCGAAGAAGAACGTAAACGCGAAGAACGTCAAAAAGCGTTAAAGCTTCAAAAGGAGAAAAAGACGGTGAAACCTGTTGAAAGTAAAGTGAAAAATCAACAAAAGCCGTCGACATCCGTTCCCGGAGCCGCTGTAAAGAAAAATGCAAAAGGGGTTGAGACGAAAAACTCTGCGGATAAGGAGAAAAAAACATAAGTAATCTGCCTTGATTTGAAAAGGCAATCCCGTTATGTTTGTTGTAACTCGAAATATCGGAATGAAACGTCATGAATTTGTTTTTTAAAACGCTTATGATTTCTGCAGCCGTTACGTCTTTGGGGGCGTGTTCGGACAGCACTCAGGTGTTTTCGTCGGCTCCGACGGATTTGTCCGTTCAAACGTCAGGCGAATCCGACGGCTATTATAAAATAGGAAATCCCTATCAGGTTTCCGGCGTTTGGTATTATCCGAAGGAAGATTACGCTTATAAAGAAATCGGCGTTGCTTCATGGTACGGCGCGGATTTCCATAACGGCATTACGGCAAACGGCGAATTGTACGATATGCACGGATTAACGGCGGCTCACAGGACTTTGCCGTTGCCCAGCATTGTTCGCGTGACGAACTTGCAAAACGGACGCTCTTTGGTGTTGCGCGTTAATGATCGCGGTCCGTTTGTAAACAACAGAATTATTGACGTTTCTATGCGCGCGGCTCAGTTGTTGGGATTTAAAGATAACGGAACGACGCAGGTTCAGGTCGAAATTTTGCCCGAAGAAAGCAAGGCTTTGCGCGATGAAATTCTGGCGTTGGAAAAATCGGGCGTCGCAGCGGCAGGCATTAAGTCGGCAACGGCTCCGTCCGAAAGGGCTGCGGCTGAAGAACCGGCGGCACAAACGGTTGCTCCGCCGAAAGATTTGGGCTTTTCTCCCGACCGCCCGCGTCTGGCAAATCCGAGACCCGCCATGGATGCGCCGTTGATTACGGGGAGCGCTCCTCAGGAAACGACACAGAAATATAACGATTGGGATGAAGATTTGCCTAAGGCTCAGGCGGAAAAAACGTATCAGCCGCCTGTCGTACCCGAAGTCAAACCGAAACCGGCTCCGGCACCCAAAAAAGAAAAGAAAACAGCGCGAAAGCCTGAGGCTTCTCCGAAATCTTTGAATGTTACGACACAAACGGCTCCGGGATATTATGTCCAGGTCGGCGCGTTCGGCAGTACTGAAAATGCCGCAAAAATGCGCGACAGAGTTGCTTCGTTCGGTTCGGTCGTCACATCGCCGGTTACGGTGAACGGCAAGACGCTTTATCGCGTACGGATCGGTCCCGCCAGTGCGAAAAAAGCTTTGGAAACCATAGACAGAGTTACAAAATCCGGAATTTCCGGCGCTCGTCTGGTTGAAGAAAAAAATGTCGCTCCGTCAGCCGGGCGGCGCTTGGATAACGAATTCTGATAAATCTGAGGGGTAAAATGTTCTCTAAAACGCTTTTGGCTTCGGCCGCGTTCGTTTTGGCTTTCCATGCTTCGGCTTTTGCCATTGATACCAAGGCAAAACAAGCCGTCTTGGCAGATTTTGAAACAGGAACCGTTCTGTTCGAAAAAAATGCCGATAAACCGATGGCTCCGGCTTCCATGAGCAAGCTGATGACGGCTTACATTATCTTTGAAAAACTGAAAAACGGCAGTTTGGAGATCGATGACGTCTTTACGGTCAGCGAAAACGCATGGAAAAAAGGCGGTGCCAAAACGGGCAGCTCGACAATGTTCCTGCGCGTCGGAGACAAAGTTAAATTAAAGGATTTGCTCAGAGGCATTATCGTTCAGTCGGGCAATGACGCTTGTATCGTCGCGGCTGAAAATATCGCCGGTTCGGAAAAAGAATTCGCTGAAATTGCCAATAAAAAAGCCAAAGAAATGGGCTTAAAACAGACGCATTTGGTAAATTCGACGGGATGGCCGCATCCGAAACATAAAATGTCTCCGAATGATTTGGTCATTCTGGCTCGCCGTTTAATTCAGGATTTTCCCGAATATTACGGCATTTATTCGGAAAAAGAGTTTACTTATAACAAAATACGTCAGGAAAACAGGAATCCTTTGCTGTTCCAGATGCCCAGACTGGCTGACGGCATTAAAACCGGTCATACGTCCGTTTCAGGTTACGGTCTGACGGCTTCCGCCAAGAAGGACGGGCGGCGTTTGATACTGGTTATCAACGGGCTGAAAACAATGAAAGAGCGCGGCGAAGAAGCCGAAAAGCTGATTTATTGGGGCTTTAGAGAATTTGATAACTATACCGTCTTAAAAGACGGCGTAAAAGTCGTTGATGTGCCTGTTTGGTTGGGCGAACAAAAATCCGTTGAAGCCGTGCCCGCCGAAAAAGTCGTTTTGACCTTGCCCAGAGGAGAGCAAAATAAAGTTACGGCTTTTGTAAAATATGATGCTCCGCTAAAAGCTCCCGTTGCCAAAGGTCAAAAAGTCGGCTCAATCACCATATCCGCTCCTGAACGCGATGATGTAACCGTTGATTTGATCGCAGCGGCAGACATCAAAAAATTGGGATATTTCGGACGTATGAAAGAAACCGTCAAATATCTGTTGTTCAAGCAGATAAATTAAGGAATAAATCGTGAAAAAGGGCTTTTTCATTACCTTTGAAGGCGGGGAGGGAACAGGAAAATCCACTCAAGCCCGCCTTCTTTCCGAATATCTGGAAAGCAAAGGGCTGTCGTGCGTTTTGACACGGGAACCCGGAGGATCCGAAGGCGCCGAAGAAATCAGAAATCTGGTTGTGAAAGGCGAAGTCGCCCGTTGGGACGCCGTTACGGAAATGCTTTTGATGTATGCGGCCAGACGCGACCATTTGGCAAAAAAGATATGGCCTGCTCTTAATGAAGGAAAAACGGTTATTTCCGACCGGTTTGCCGATTCAACGATGGCTTATCAGGGGTACGGATATAAAGGGGCACCGTCTCCCGAAGACATTGAACGTTTGTATGAAATCGTTGTCGGGGCGTTTAAGCCTGATTTAACGATTATCATGGATTTACCGGTTGAAAAAGGTTTGGAGCGTTCTTTGTCCAGAGACGCAAATTCAAACAGATACGAACGGATGGGGATGGATTTTCATAAGTCTTTGCGGGACGCTTTTTTAAAGATCGCCGAAAAAGACCCCAAACGTTGCGTTGTGATTAATGCCGATCAGTCTGTTGACGATATTCGCGCTCAAATCACGGATGTCGTGAATGAACGTTTGTTAAGCAGAGTATAAGCCATGCCCGAAATCCGAAATCCGGAAGAACAAAACGTTTTGTTCGGACATCAGCATGCTGAACAAGGGCTTTTGGATTTATGGAATAAAGGGACGCTGGCGGGATCGTGGCTGATTTGCGGGCCTAAGGGAATCGGAAAGGCAACATTGGCTTATCGATTGGCTCGGTTTATTTTGAATAACGGAAATAATGAAGGGCAGGGACTGTTTTCTGATTTGCCTTCTGCGGATACTTTATCCGTGGGGGAGGGGACTTCGGTTTTTAATGCCGTTGCTCAAAAATCTCATCCCGATTTAAAGGTTGTCGAACGCTCTTTAAAAGAAGAAGAGTTAAAAAGTCGCCAAGCCGTTTTAAATGCCGGAAAAGCATTGGACGAAGAAACGGAAAAAAATCGAAAGCGCTTTGATGAAATAAGGGTTTCCGATATTCGTGAAGCGGAAGATTTTTTGCGGCGCACTTCGGCGAACGGCGGTTGGAGGGTGATGATTATTGATTCCGCCGATGACATGAATGTCGAAGCGGCGAATGCGCTTTTGAAATCGTTGGAAGAGCCGCCTGAAAAAACATTGATGCTTTTGATTTCTCATAATCCCGGAAGATTGTTGGCGACGATCAGGTCTCGGTGCCGTCGGCTGAATTTAAAATCCGTCGATGATGAAACCGTTGAAAAAATCTTAAGGCAGGCTTATCCCGATTTGTCGGACGAAGATGCTCGTTCTTTGACGGTTTTGGCGGACGGGAGCCCCGGAAAAGCTTTGGAGCTTGCGGCAAACGGAGGAAACGACTTGTTTGAAAGTTGGCTGTCCTTGTTTTCCGCTTTTCCTGATTTTTCCATACCTTCTTTGTACGATTTTTCAGATAAGGTATTGAAAGACAAAGAAAAACTAAAAACCGTTCAAGAGCTGATGCTCATCCGCCTGACAAAAGCGGCAATTCAAGCGGCATCGGGACAAACATATCATTTCGTCGGCGACGAAGAACAAATAACAAAAAAAATCACAAGCTTAATTCCCGTTTTAAAACTGATGGATATCATTGATGAAATCCGTTCCGATTTTTCGGACATATACTTGGATCAAAAACAGGTTTTTGTTAATGCCTGTTTAAAATTGCAACGAGGCACGAAATGAATTTAACGGACAGCCATTGCCATTTGGATTATCCCGATACAAACAGCGATGAAGCCGTACAAGAGGCCGAACAGGCGGGAGTGACACGCCTGTTAACCGTTTCCGTAAAGCTTTCCGACCCGTCGCCTGTTTTTTTATCGGAAAAGTATCCCAATGTTTTTGCGTCCGTCGGCGTTCATCCGGAATATGCCGCCGAAGAAGAGGAGGGGACAACCGTCGAAGCCCTTTGTCGGGCTTCGCAGCATCCCAAAGTCATTGGATTCGGAGAAACAGGGCTTGACTATCATTATAATTCCGATACGAAAGAGGCTCAAAAACGTTTGTTTTGCATACATCTGAAAGCGGCTAAAAAAACGGGTTTGCCGGTTATTATCCATACCAGAGATGCCGAAGAAGATACTTTGGAAATTTTAAAATCAGAGGCATCGCCGTCTTTAAAAGGAGTACTGCATTGTTTTTCTTCGCGGGCTTTTTTGGCGACGGAAGCCTTAAAGCTGGGGTTTTACGTTTCGGCATCGGGGATTATTACTTTCGGAAAAGCCGAAGAATTGCGCCAAACTTTTAAAGAAATCCCCTTGGAACGCCTTTTGGTCGAGACGGATTCTCCGTATCTTTCTCCCGTGCCGTTCAGAGGCAAGACAAACCGTCCGTCTTATGTCGTCAAGACGGCGGAAAAACTGGCGGAAATAAAGGGAATAAGCGTTGAAGAGCTTAGCGAAATAACGACACGCAACTTTTTAACTTTGTTCGGAAAGGCCGTATAATGATGAAAATAAGAATATTAGGGTGCGGTTCGGCGGGCGGCGTTCCGATGATCAGCCGCGGATGGGGAAAATGCGATCCGAATAATCCGAAAAACAGGCGTTTAAGAACATCTTTGCTGGTACGAAATAATGATGACAATATATTAATTGATACCGGACCTGATTTGCGAGAACAGCTTCTTTGTGCAAAAGTTGACAGGCTTTCTGCTGTTTTGTACACGCACGAACACGCCGATCATACGCACGGCATTGATGATTTGCGCGAAATCAATCGAGTGATGGGCAAGGGGATTCCCATTTACGCCAATCAAGCGACTTTAAAGGTTTTAAAGGCGCGTTTCGGCTATGTTTTTCGACCGATTAACGTTGAAAAAGAGCCGTTTTTTCATCCATGGCTGGAACCGAACCTGATCACGCCGGGCGAACCGTTAAGAATAAACGGATTAAAGATTACGCCGTTTTCTCAGGATCACGAATGGACGACGAGCTTGGGCTTTCGTATAAAAAATTTCGGATATTCGACGGATGCGGTTCATTTATATGATTCTGCATTATCCATATTAAAAGGCATAGATGTGTGGGTCGTCGGATGTTTGTCGGAAAAAGACCATCCCAGTCATGCTTCTGTTGAACGCGTCAAAGAATGGGTGAATATTTTAAAGCCGAAGCGGACGATTTTAACGCACATGTCAATCGGCATGGATTATGACACGTTAATCCGTCAGCTGCCCGAAGGGATTGAACCCGGATACGACGGCATGGAAATCGAATTATAAAAAATCTGAAGAAAGTCCGTCAGCGGGCTTTGACGGCTTATTTTTAAGCCTATCACAAAACGCGGTTTCTTGTTTGAATGTGAGTTATTTGACATAATATACATTATGCGACAATTATATATAACTCTTTAAAATAAAATTGGCGTTAGATAAAGGAATACGAGGGCTTTTAAAAAGAATTCGCAGAACGATACACAGGCTTTTAAACAATGCTTATCACTCAATATCTGTTTTTGTTAATATCTGTTTTGTTATAATTTTTGAAAAAGAAAAATAACGAAACATTAGAAATTCAGAAAACAGAAAAACAAAAAAAGCGGCTTTAAAAGCCGCAAATGTTTGTCAAAAGTATTTATTACATTTAATGCGTAAACAGGTCTCTAAATCGCATTACCGATTTTACACGACGAAGATTTCCGCTTTTAAAAGCATTGTAAAGCATCTTGTCCTGGAATTTTAATTTCGAAGGGAGAATGAGCCCCTCTCCTTCCAATTGCTCCAAAGTTTCCAAAATCAAATGATATACTTCTGCATTTTGGGACAGATCGTTAAACTTCACCATTAAATAAACAAAATTGTAAAAAGCGTTTTTGGTGTTGAAAATTTTTAAAGATTTTCGTTCTTTCTGTGTCAGTTCCTTGTGTTCAAAGCTGCGTTCAACGGCATAAATTAAGTCTTTATATTCCAAGATTTTTTGGGGCGTAACCTTGGAGCTTGTCTGAGACGTTTGCAAAATGCGGTGCGTTATCAACGTGTACGGACAGGTTACGACTTTTTTTGATGCGCTTAGAGTTTCCAGATTGAACAAAATATCGTTAATTGCCGGTAACGCCAGAGCAAAGCGAATGTTTTCCAGAATCTCTTTTTTATATAACTTCGTCCACATCAGCATATGAATTTTCTTTTTACGAACGACATAGTCGTAAAAAGGCTTTGAAGTTATTAACTTCGGTTTTTTGAGCTGTTGAGCATTATAGGTTTCGAAATTCACGGGATCGTCATTGAAAAAGACGCCGTAATTGCAGACAGATATGTCTGCCCCGTATTTTTCGGCATAACCTAATAGGATTTCCAGATATTGCGGATGATAAAGGTCATCGTTGTCCAAAAAGGATATCCATTCGCCCTGAGCAACGTTTAATCCGACGTTTCTTGCGGCGCTCCCGCCTTGATTCGCCTGATCTATCAGCTTTATTCGAGAATCTTTTTGCTCGTACTGCTTTAGAATTTGCAAAGTTCCGTCTGTCGAACCGTCATTTATGCAAATACATTCAAAATCGGAAAAAGTTTGGTTTAAAACGGAATCCAAACAGGCTCCGATAAAACGTTCCATATTATAGACGGGAATGATAACGGAAACTTTTGGCATTTCAGTTATGCCAGCTTCATTGATATGATAATGTCCGGATCGTCAACGGAACCGTTGGCTCCCCTACCCCGTTTGATTTTATCGACGAATTCCATTCCTTTAACGACTTTTCCCCAAACGGTATACTGTCCGTCAAGCCACGGACAATCGTCAAAGCAAATAAAAAACTGGCTGTCCGCACTGTTCGGATCCATTGCTCTGGCCATGGAAACGGTTCCGCGGACATGAGGTTCTTTGGAAAATTCGGCTTTAAGTTTTTTTCCGCTTCCGCCTGTCCCTGTACCGTTTGGGCAACCTGTTTGTGCCATAAATCCGTCAATAACGCGATGGAATTTTAAGCCGTTATAAAAACCTTGCTTAACCAATTCCTTGATGCGTTCAACATGTTGCGGCGCCAGATCGGAGCGCATTTCAATTTCGACGATGCCGTCTTTTAATTCTAACAGCAACTTATTTTTTTTGGTGTCAGCCATAAATTTCTCCCAATTCCTTGTAGCGGGCATTAAGTTTCGCCGCGATCGCGTCGGAAACAAAAGAAGAAATATCGCCGCCCAGACGGCAAATTTCTTTTACGAAAATTGAAGACACAAACTGATGGCGTTCGGACGCCATTAAGAAGACGGTTTCGATTTCCGGAGCCAAACGGCGGTTCATGACGCACATTTTGAATTCGTATTCAAAGTCAGATACGGCGCGCAATCCTCTGAATATGATATGAGAATTGTGTTGACGCGTGAATTTTACCAACAAATTATCCATCGGCTTGACGTCAATGGTTTTTCCTGTTTCCTGTGCTATTGCGTCGACTTCCGAACGTACCATATCCATTCTTTCTTCCAGGGAAAAAAGAGGATGTTTGATATCGTTAACGGCGACGGCGATAACCAATCGGTCAACAACGGAAACGGCGCGGCGAACAATATCCAAATGACCGTAGGTCACCGGGTCAAAGGTTCCGGGATAAATTCCGATACGTTCGGACATTTGCGCTCTCCGTTATTTGTCAGGCGTTTGACTTTCTTCAGCCTCATTTTCCGACGGGATTGAAACGTCATTTTGTTCCTCACCGTCCGTTTGGGCGTCATCATAATCTTCAATACAAGTCGCAGAAACAACATGTTCGGAATCATTTAAGCGGAACATAATAACGCCCATCGTATTACGACCGGCAATGCGAATGTCTTTAACCGGCATACGGATAAGCTTGCCGCCGTCCGTAACCAGCATCACATGAGCCGTGTCCGAAACGGGGAAAGACGCAACAACCGAATCTTTTCTCTTCGTATTGTCAATGTTCGTAACACCTTGCCCTCCGCGTCCCGTAATACGGTATTCATATGCGGAAGATCGTTTGCCGTAACCGCTGTCCGTAACAGTCAGAATAAATTCTTCTTCTTCCTGCATTTTGCGGAATTCTTCATCAGACAGGGTAATTGAAGACGTTGTTTCTTCCGTTTCGTCGGCGGACGAAGCATCTTCAGAACCTTCGGCGCGGCGCAAAGCCTTTGCCGCTTTCAAATAGGCATTGCGTTTTTCCATATCCGCATCGCTGTGGCGCAAAACCGACATGGAAATGACTTCATCGTCTTTTGCCAGTTTTATGCCGCGAACACCCGTCGATGTACGACCGGAAAATACGCGGACTTCAGAAACGGGGAAACGGATGGACTTACCGCCTTTTGCCGCCAAAAGAATGTCTTGGTCGTCGGTGCAGATCTTGACATCAATCAAAGTGTCGCCTTCGTCAAGTTTCATGGCGATCTTGCCGTTGGCTTTGACGTCAACAAAGTCCGAAAGCTTATTGCGGCGGACGTTCCCCGAACGCGTTGCGAACATAACGTCCAAATTCTGAGCTTCCGTTTCATCTTCGGGCAGCTGCATAATCGTCGTGATGCGTTCGTCCTGTTTCAAAGGCAACAGATTAATCAAAGCCTTCCCCGTCGACTGCGGAGATCCGACCGGCAAACGGTAGACTTTCATTTTATAAACCAATCCCGCATTCGAGAAGAACAATACCGGTGTGTGCGTGCTGGCAACAAAAAGGTTCGTTACGTAATCTTCTTCGTGCGTATTCATGCCGGCACGACCTTTTCCGCCGCGCTTTTGCGCACGATACGTCGACAGGGGAACGCGTTTGATATAGCCCGTGTTCGTTACGGTTACAACCATATCTTCGCGCTGAATTAAGTCTTCGATATCGTGTTCGTATTCGACTTCTTCAATGGTTGTGCGGCGCGGCGTGGCAAACTGTTCTTTGACTTCAATCAGTTCGTTGCGCATAATGCCGTACAGTTTTTCTCGAGAAGCCAAAACAGACAGCAATTCTTTAATGACGCCGCCCAAATCCATTAATTCATTGTGGATTTTTTCACGTTCCATGTTCGTTAAACGAACCAATTGCAAGTTCAATATGGCATCGGCTTGCGTTTCCGAAAGCTTGTAATGTCCGTCAACGACTTCATGTTCGGGATCGTCAATCAAATCAATCAGCGGAGCCACTTCTCCGGCGATCCAGTTTTCGTTCATCAATTTTGCTTTGGCTTCCGCTCTGTCGAAAGAAGAACGAATCATGGCAACGACGGGATCGATGTTTTCTTTGGCGATGGCCAGACCGACCAAAACATGAGCCCTGTCACGGGCTTTTCCCAGCTCGAAAATCGTCCTGCGACGAATGACTTCTTCGCGGAACGCGATGAAAGCGGAAATCATATCCCTCAACGTCATCATTTGAGGGCGGCCGCCGTTCAAAGCGATCATATTTGAACCGAAGCTGGTCTGTAACGATGTATAGCGGAACAGCTGGTTTAAAACGATTTCAGGATGATGTTCGCGTTTAATTTCAATAACGACGCGAATGCCCTGACGGTCGGATTCATCGCGTAAATCTGCGATGCCTTCAATCGTTTTTTCACGCACCAATTCGGCAATGCGGGAAATCATGGCCGCTTTGTTGACCTGATAAGGGATTTCCGTAATGATAATGGCCCAGCGGTCTTTCCGGATTTCCTCGATATGAGTTCGTCCGCGCATAATGATGGAGCCGCGTCCCGTCAAAGCCGCGGAACGGCATCCGGAACGCCCCATAATGAGGCCTCCGGTCGGAAAATCAGGTCCCGGAACGATTTCCAACAATTCTTCCGAAGTAATGTCGGGATTATCAACATAAGCGATGGCGGCATCGACGACTTCGCCCAAATTATGCGGAGGGATATTGGTCGCCATGCCGACGGCGATGCCGCCTGCCCCGTTGACCAACAAATTCGGAAAACGAGCTGGTAAAACGACGGGTTCCGAAACCGTTTCGTCATAGTTCGGTTGGAAATTGACCGTATCTTTGTCAATATCGTCAAGCAACATATGGGCGGACAAGCCCAAACGAGCTTCTGTATAACGCATAGCTGCGGGGGGATCGCCGTCAATCGAACCGAAATTTCCTTGAGAAGAAATCAGCGGCACGCGCATCGAAAAATCCTGAGCCATACGCACCATGGCATCATAGATGGCGGCATCACCGTGCGGATGGTATTTACCCATGACATCGCCGACGATACGGGCGGATTTTCTGAACGGTTTATTATAATCGTAACCGCCTTCGTGCATGGCGTACAAAATACGGCGATGGACGGGTTTCAATCCGTCGCGCACATCAGGCAAAGCACGCGAAACAATTACGCTCATTGCGTAATCCAGGTAAGAACGTTTCATTTCATCTTCAATGACGACGGGCGAAATTGAAGTTTCTGTTGAATTGTTTTCTGCAGCCACGATTTATATCCGTTATGTTGATACGAAAATTTTATTAAGAGATGTGCTTAAAAGGGGATCTCATCATCAAACGCCCCTGCCCCTCCGGCAGAAGGTGCAGGCTTTGAATCCCAACCCGATGCAGGAGAATCCATCATCGGAACGGCTCCGAACGAAGCGTCGGCTCCGGCGTTGTTTTTAGCGTCCAGCAAAGTCATTTCGCCGCGATAATTTCCTAAGACGACTTCCGTCGTATATTTTTCCTGTCCGCTGTTGTCTGTCCATTTTCGGGTTTGCAAAGCGCCTTCGACATAAAGTTTCGTCCCCTTGCGGACGTAGCGTTCCGCTATTTCGGCCAAGCCTTGATTAAAAATAACGACGCGGTGCCATTCCGTTTTTTCCTGACGTTCGCCGTTTTTGTCTTTCCACGTATCGCTTGTCGCCAAAGAAAGGGTAACGATCTTTTGACCGTTCGACGTTTGGCGGACTTCCGGGTCTCTGCCGACGTTTCCCACCAAAATAACTTTATTGACGCTTCCAGCCATTATTAAAATCCTTTGATTGATAAACGAGAATTATCCTTTTTTACACCGAACCGCCTTTAAAAGGAAGTATTATTTTTTAATAAAAAAATATATTAAAAATCAATATGTTATTCGGCAATCTTATAAGCGTTTTCATGCCATTTGTACAGAGCCTGGGGCGGCAGTTCGACCATATCGCCGAAATCATCAAAAACGACGGGACCCGCAATGGTGTCAAAGGGGGTGTTTCTTGTATTAAGCTCTTGTTTATCCTTTGGAATCTGCATTCGGATTTGAGCGGCGGCATAGGCTAAAAGAAGCGTGTCCGACGGTTCTGTTCCCGAAAAGCGCATGGAAGCAATCAATGCTGCCGTATCAGCCAGATGGCGCACTCCGACGGCGTCCATAAAATAGATTTCATGCTTCAGACTGCCTGTCATACGGTTAAAATCCGCTGTTTTTAAAACATTCAAGCCGATAATCGGGGTTTTTAATCCGGCTTCTCTGACTCTGGAAACCAGACGGACGGCTTGTTTGGGAGACAGAGATGTGATAATGATATAATCTGCTTTAAAATCAGATGCTTTTTCAAGTTTTTTGATGTTTTGGTTCAGATGGTTTGTCGGCAGATCCAAAGTTTGAAAGCTTCCTTCGGGCAATGTCTTTTCCAACATTTCGGCAAACCTGTTTGCTCGAACGTCCCCGTCCTTTAAAATCAAAAAGCGTTTTCCCCTGTACTGCTCGTCAAGCATGTCGGCAAAAGGCTTGAACTGTTTTTCCGTATTGATTGATAAACGGAAAACGTTCCGGTTCTTTAACGCCGTCAGTTCGGGATCAACCGCCAAAACGGCAAAATACGGAATTTTTGCTTTAAAATACTCATTCTGTGCGGAAACCGCCGACAACGCACAGGTATAACCGACAACAAAATCCGGCGACAATGCCGCAATTTCTTTGGCCTGTTTTTTCCCGTTCAAAAAGGAGCAGCTTTCGTTAACTGTTTGAACGGAAACGCTCTGTTCCGCATCGGAAAAAGCTTTTTCAATGCCCAAAACGATATCCCGTTCGGCAGAGCTGCCTTCCGGAGCGACGACGACAGCATTGACAATGCTCTGCGCCGTTGCGGCGCCGCATAAAAAAAGTGTCCACAGACACTGAAAAAAAACAAACCGAAACTTTTTCATGATGTCTTGATTAGCATATTTTTTTTCAAATTTACAGCAGGAATAAAAAATAATCCCGCCAAGTCGCTTTTTTGGTTGCGTAGAAACATAAAATAACACAAAGTAGCCCTGAACGAATCAGATATTTTGACGGGCGGCGCCTTTAAAACAGGGCCAAACGTCTGTTTTTTCACTTGTTATCTAGAGGCGATAATGACAACAGAAAATCTTGACAAGCTCTTTGCTCCGAAATCAGTTGCCCTGATCGGCGCATCCAACCGCGCGATGTCCGTCGGTTCCGTGATTATGCAGAACCTGTTGGAAGGCGGTTTTAAGGGCGATATCATGCCCGTCAACCCAAAGGGCGAGCTCATTCACGGTGTCCAATCTTATAAAAGCATTCCGGAATTGCCCAAAACTCCTGATTTGGCTGTTTTGTGCATTCCTCCTCTGGCTGTTCCCGATTCCATTCAGATGCTGTGCGAAAAAGGGACGCGCGCCGCTATTATTATTGCCGCAGGCTTGAATATTGAAAACGACGCCGGCGAAAATTGCCAAAAGAAAGTCGCCGAAACGGCTAAAAAGTACGGAATGCGTATCGTCGGTCCGAACTGCTTGGGCACGTTGGTTCCCCGCATCGGTTTGAACGCCAGCTTTACGACGACCCCCGCCATTGACGGCAAAATCGCCTTTATTTCTCAGTCCGGAGCTTTGTGCGTTTCCGTGTTGGACTGGGCTAAACCCAAAAATATCGGATTTTCTTATTTTTCTTCAATCGGCGACGCTATGGAAGCCGGTTTCCCCGATATGTTGGATTATTTGGCTGACGATCCCGATACAAACGCGATCTTTATGTATATCGAATCCGTTAAAGACCGCGAAGGCTTTATGAAAGCCGCTCGCCGCGTCGCCAAAAAGAAACCCCTGTTCGCCATCAAATCCGGACGTTCCGCAGAAGGAACCGCCGCAGCGGCTTCTCATACGGGCGCTTTGGCAGGCGGCGATAATGTTTATGATGCTGCTTTTGAACGTGCCGGCATTATCCGTCTGCAGGATTTGGAAGATATGTACGCGGCCATGCAGTTCTTGGCATATCGCGAAAAAGTCCAAAGCCGTAACGTCGTTATCTTGACAAACGGCGGCGGCCCGGGTGTTTTGGCTGTTGACGGCTTGATTAAAGCCGGCGGTAAGCTGACAAAGCTCTCCGACGAAACAAAACAGAAATTAAACGAAGTGTTGCCTTCAACATGGTCTCATTCCAACCCCGTTGACATCATTGGCGACGCTCCGGGAAAACGTTATGCCGATTCTTTGAAAGTCCTGTTGGATGCTCCCGAAGTTGAAGACGTCTTGGTCATGTACGTTCCGACGGGCGTGACTTCCGGCGAAGAAGTCGCGGAAAAAGTTCTGGCCGTTGAAGCCGAACGCAAATCCGGCCGTATCTTCGGTTGCTGGGTCGGCGGTTATGTCGTTATGCCCGGTATCGAAATGTTCAAAAACTTCGGTCTGCCGAACTTTGAATCCGGAGAAAAAGGCGTTAAGGCGTTCGTTTCCGTTGCCGATTCTCAGGAATTGCGCGAAACGCGTCAAAAAGTCGACGCCGTTAAACCCGAAGTCAAACCCGTCAATAAAGAAGCCGCTCAGGCCGTTATTCGCAAGGTTATGGCTGAAGGGCGCAGTATTTTGACGGAATTCGAAGCAAAAGAAGTCTTCGGTTATTACCAGATCCCCGTCGTTCGCACGAAAATCGCGAAAAACGCGGAAGAAGCCCGTAAAATCGCCGAAGAAATCAATGCGACCGTTGCCGTTAAGATTCTGTCGAACGACATCACGCACAAATCCGATGCCGGCGGCGTCAAGCTGGGCTTGAAAACGCCTGACGAAGTTGCAGCCGCTACGGAAGAAATGCTGACGCGCATTGCCAAAAACATGCCGAATGCGAAATTGGACGGCGTAACGGTTCAGGAAATGATTTCCAAACCGCGTCCGCACGAAGTCATCGTCGGCGTAACGACGGATCCGATTTTCGGTCCCGCCATCATGGTCGGACAAGGCGGCACCGCTGTCGAAGTCATGAAAGACAGCGCAATTGCCCTGCCCCCCCTCAACAAAGAACAGGCTTTGCATGCATTGTCTCAGACGCGCATTTATAAGCTGTTGAAGGGCTACCGTGATCGTCCCGCCGCCGATATTGACGGCATCGTTCAAACGATGGTTCAAATCGGGCAGATGGTCGTTGACATTGATGAAATCACCGAACTGGACATCAACCCGTTGCTGGTTGACGAAAACGGAGCCGTCGCCGTTGACGCCCGTATCGTTGTGAAGCCCTATACGCCGGGAACGCCCCGTTTGGCAATCAAAGAATAATTAAACAAATGAAGAAGCCCCCGTTTTCGGGGGCTTCTTTTTTTATTTACGCTTTTAAAAAAATCAATCCGTGTTTTGTGACGTATGTTATTCCTTTCGGCGGTTTTGGAACGCCCGTCGGATTGGCATCCGTCTTTTTTAAAATCGGATTTTCGGGAAGCCAAACGGCGTGGCTTGAATAAAATCCGTTATAAGCGTAACTGTCAAACAGCTTAATTTTTCCCGAGGACGTTTTTTGCAGCATAACGGACCAATGGTCGCCGACTTCTGTATTATTGATCCGAATGATGCAAGAGGCGTTTTCTTCTTTTAAGCGCCGGTCAATCTCTTTTGACGCCGCATCAAAGCTTTCGACGGTTTGAGCATAAGGAAGCTCATAGCTAATCTTAACGCCGAATTTCTGAAAAGCATAGGCGCTCCCCTGCTCGACCAAACGCAGGATTAAATCATAATCCGTGCCGTGATGAAGAACTTCTCCGATTTTACCGGCATCAATCAAATATTGCATCAAATGCTGATAAAACAGGCAGCCGTCGTTATACGAAAAATATTTTTTTCCTTTTAAAATTTGGCGGCAGGCATTTATTACGGCATAGACGCCGCAAAAATAATCGATTTCGCCTTGTGTATATGCTTTCATGTTTTTCTCCTTTTCTGAACGGTAACAAAAACGTCTCTTTTCAAAAAGTATTTTTTCGGTTCTAATCTTTTTTCGTTTTTTCAGGAGGATGAAATGAAAAAATTAAAAAGAAAAAAACGAAATCCGATGGCAAAAGAATTGTTATTGTCCGGAAAATATCGAATGAGGATTGTAAAATCGAAAAAACTCTATTCGCGGAAAGAAAAACATAAAAAAGGCTCTGAACATCAATATTCAGAGCCTTTTCTTATGGTATTTTCATTCAAATTGCCTAAAATAAAGCAAAAAGGAGACGTAAATGACCGACCGTCAAATCAAAGAAGTAACGCGCGATTATCCCTTATCCTTATTGTTGGACGCTGATCCGGACATAAAAAAGATTGAAAAGTATTTAAACAAAGGACGTTGTTTCGGTTTGTTCTTAAACGGCGTACTGATTGCGGAATATGTCTTAAAGACGAATAAAAAAGACAAATCTGCGGAAATCGTAAATTTAGCCGTAGCCAAAGAATACCGCCGACAAGGGTATGCCCGTATTTTAATCAAAGACGCTTTGGCGCGTTCCAAAGAAGACGGTTGGAAGACGGTTGAAATCGCAACGGGGAAAGATTCATTTCAGCAAAAGTTTTATCAATCGTGCGGTTTCGAAGTCTATTGCGTTGAAGAAAATTATTTTCCCGAACATTATTCTTCTCCGATCATAGACGAAGGCGTTGAATTAAAAGACTTGGTCAGGATGCGGATTTCCGTTTAAAAAAAAGAGGGGAAGTTTTCCCCTCTTTTTTGTTTTATTTTGCGGGTTTTCCGACGGTTTGGGAAATAATGATGTCGTCTTCATCCTCAATTCCCAGCGCTTTTGCCAGAGCATCCCGATCAATCATGCCTCGCACGACGTTATAGAGTCCTTTGGAAGCACAGTATAAACCGACATTTTGATAAGCCGAACCCGCATGCATTCCGGCGTATTTATCGTCCTCGTCGGCAACAAACAATAACGTCACGGGAGCGTTTAAAACGAAATCCTGTTTTGCCGCCAACGGGCGCAAATCTTGAGCCGTTACGGGGATTAAAGAATTTGCGCGGGCATCATAACGGAACGCGCCGTCGGCTTTCAAAACGTAGACTTCCATATTCTGGCGGTTTCTTGCCGTCGGAATAGTCCGTTTGTCGGGTCTGTTATACCCCCAAGCCGCCCATAACATATCGCTTAACGTTTGATTGTCCAACGCTTCCGTTGAAAAGGCACGCTCTGTCTTACGTTCTTTCATAGCCTGCATCAGCGGCATCCCGCCCGTTAAATCCGGAGCCGGCAATTTTACGGCTTCTTGGGCAAAAGCATCAAAAGTCATAAATAAGCTTGCCATAACGGCAACACATAACCTCATGAGCACCTCCTAATTTAGTAGACTGTTGTTTCCGCTTTTTTCAAGAAAGCGGGGACTTCGTCGGCAGGCATGGGTTTGCTGATAAAATAGCCTTGAATAATGTCGCACCCCTGTTGCCGCAATAACTCCAGCTGTTCTTTCGTTTCGACGCCTTCCGAAACGATTTCAAGTCCCAACGTATGTCCCAAATTAATAATCGCGTGAGCGATTTCCGCATCGTCATAATTATTCGTCATATCGCGAACGAACGACTGGTCGATTTTTAAACGGTCAACTTCAAAACGTTTCAAATAGCTCAAAGACGAATAGCCCGTTCCAAAGTCATCGATAGCCAGCTTGATGCCGACGCGCGACAAGCGTGACAAGATATTATCCGCTTTTCTGGCATCTTGCATAACGACGCTTTCGGTCAATTCCAGCTCTAACCGTTCGGGAGCAATATTTTTTTCAAGCAAGACCTTTTCAATGCCGGCGGCCAGATCTTCCTGCTGGAACTGAACGGCGGAAAGATTGACGGCGACCGATATTTTCGGCAATCCCATATCATCCCAGACGTTCAAATAGCGTAAAGCTTCTTTTAACACCCAATCGCCCAAAGGAATAATCAGTCCCGTATCTTCGGCAATCGGGATGAAACGCATCGGAGACACCATCCCGCGTGTGGGATGGAACCAACGAATCAAGGCTTCAAAAGCTTTGATTTTTCCGGTTTTCAGATCCAGCTGAGGTTGGAAGAACAAAGCAAATTCGTTTTGAATCAGGGCTTTTCTCAAGTCACGTTCCAAAGCCAGTCTGTCTTCGGTTTCTTCGTTCATTTCCTGAGAAAAGAAGAAATAGCTGTTCGGCGCGGAACGAACGGCCGTATGCAAAGCCATATCCGCAAAATTGACCAGCTTATCCGGATCTTCGTCATCATCGGGATATATTGATATGCCGACACAAGCACCGACGTTGATTTCGTTGTTTTCCAACATAACCGGAGACAAAATAGTTTCTATCATGTTTCTGGCCAGCATGGCTGCCGCTTCCATACCGGTCAGATCCTCGGATATAATTGCGAATTCGTCTCCGCCGATACGAGCGACGAAATCTTTCGGAGAAACCATTTTTGACAGGCGTTCGGCGATGACTTTTAACAGTTTGTCTCCGGCGGAATGACCGAGCGTATCGTTTATCCTGTTAAAGTTTGTCAGGTCTGCAAAAATCAAAGCGACTTTGGTTCCGCGGCTTTTTGCGCGGCGCATGATGACGGTCAGCTGATCATGGAACAACCGTCTGTTCGGCAACCCCGTCAGCTGGTCATAATTTGCCAGATGCATGATGCGCCCTTCGGCATTTTTTCTGGCCGTAACGTCATCATGGACGGCGACGAAATGCGACAGGCGCGTATTACCGTCCATAATCGGGGTAATGGTTTGTTCCACCGTGTACAAAGAACCGAATTTATGACGTTCAACCAATTCGCCGCGCCAAACTTTGCCGCTGTTAATGGTGTCCCACATTTCTTTATAAAAAGCGTCGTTTTGTACGCCGGATTTCAATATGGAAATACGGTGATTTAAGACTTCGTCTTCGCGATATCCGCTTAATCTGGAAAACGCTTTATTAATCCACAGAATATTACCTTCGGCGTCCGTAATGAAAATGGCGTTGGCAGCCGATGCCATTGCGGCGCGTTGCAAACGGAGGCTTTGTTGGTCGGCGGCGATTTGCATGGCCATGGCGATCCGCAGGGAAAAAGATTCCAAACGTTGGATGGTTCCCTGATCCAAACGCCCCAAGCGGGAATGGATTTCCAGAACGCCTTCAATGCCGTTATGGGACAGCAACGGGAAAACGATAATCTGACGGGTATGAGCTCTGCCGTCGGAATCGATAATTTTATCGCCTTCCAATTCGACGATGCAGGTTTGTTTTGTTCTTACGGCGTACCCCGTCGGCCCGAAAGTTTCGGTCAAGTCATCCCAACGGATGGGCTTTTGCGGGAAACCTGCGGACAGCTTTCCGGAAGCGGCGCATACTCTGATTCTGCCGTCATTTTCTTTTGTGCCGATCCAGACCAGCGGGCATCCCAGCAAATCAACGATTTTATCGCAGATATAAGCGCAAAACTGTTCATGAGTCTGACCTCTGAGCACGCGGCGCAACGTCGTATGCAAAACGGCATCCATGCTTTCGGACAGCTGGCGGCGCGAAATGTCGCGCATTTGGCAAACAAAGACATCTCCGTCTTTTGCCGCAACCTTTGTCATAACGATTTCGACGGGAAATTCGGTGTCGTTTTTGCGTAATCCGACGGCTTCGGCCGTATTATCATTCGGAGCTGCAATCAACTTTGCCAAAACGCCGAGCGGCGTATCCGGAGCTCCCGTATCCGGCAAAACAACGCGTACCTGACGGGACAAAAGCTCGCCGTTATCATAGCCGAACAGGCGATGCGCCGCCGTGTTCGCCGAAACGATAACGCCGTCGCCGGCTATCTCCATGACGGCACTCAGATTGTTTTCCAAAATAGAAATCAGGACAGAACTCCCTTCCTAAGAAGCTGTTTTCGCCTAAAATTTAAATAAATATACGATAAAAATCAAAGGAAATTCACTGAATTTCTCATATTTTTTTTCCAATAAAACAAAACATTGATTTTTTCGGCCGTCTGTCTTAAAACTTTTGAATAACTTATACAAAATTATCGGTTCAAAGGATTTAAAATGCCTGTTTCCCGCGGTTCTCTTTTCGGTTTTATCGGCGGCTGGATTTTGGTGGCCGCTTCTATTCGCCTGTCTACGGAACAGGTCGGCATTTTCATCGATTTGGCCAGTCTGATTATTGTCTTGTTCGGTTCTTACGCCGCCATGTTCATCGGATTTGAAGCCAAAGACGTCTTTTATTCAAACCATCTCTTGCTTTCCGTCTTTAAACAACATCAGGACACCAACCTGTCATATAAAAACGAAGTCGGACGCATCGTCAGATGGGCTTATATCGTCCAAAAAAACGGCTTGCAAGGTTTGGAAACAGATGCCGCGACTTCCGTCGGAAATGACCCCTTTTTAAAATACGGCGTCGATTTGGTCATTACGGGATATACAGGTAACGAAGTCCGCGAAATTCTTAAAGAATCCGCCTTCAGCATCTATCAGCGCGAAACTCAGCACATTGACGTTTTAAAACAGCTTGGCGCCTATACTCCGGCATTCGGAATGGTCGGAACGCTGATCGGTTTGATCGTTATGTTGGGATCCATGGGAAGCGATCCCGATTCAATCGGTACCGGTATGGCCGTCGCCTTAATTACGACACTGTACGGTATTTTGTTCGCCAGATTGCTCTATATGCCGGCGGCAAATAAAGTCACTCAGCGCGCCGATAATTCTTTGTTCAGGAATCTTCTTTTGGTTGAAAGCCTGGTTTTGTTGGCAGAAAGAAAAAGCCCGCGATACATTCAGGACAAAGTCAACGCGTTCCTTGATCCTTCTCAGCATTTCCTGATTGACCGCGACATGAACTGATAAAGGGATTGCCCGTCCATGATGCCTGAAAAAAAACCGGAAGAAAACCTTGAAGAATGGATGACAACATACAGCGATATGGTTACGCTGTTGCTGTGTTTCTTTGTCATGTTGGTCGCCGCTTCCAAAGTCGATGCCGTGATGTTTGAACAAATCAGAACGGGAATTGCACGCGAATTTATGGACAGGCAGGTCGACCAGCCCATTACTTTGCTGATCGCCGACCTGAACGATGATTTGAAAACGCTCCGTTTGGACGAACGCGACAATTTGTTGGGCGACGACCATTTGGGGGTTGTTCTGGATTTAAACGCCAACACATTTTTTGACAGCGGTTCTGCCGAATTAAAACCCGAAGCCACTCCGATCTTAACCAGATTGGCGTCAACCCTGAAACTTAAGCAATACAACATCTTCCGTTTTGAAGTACAGGGGCATACGGACGATAACCCCATTAACACGGAACGTTTTCCTTCAAACTGGGAACTCTCTTCCGCAAGAGCTTCCGCCGTAACGCGTTTTCTTATTAACCACGGCATTGATGAAACCCGCCTGCGCGCTGTCGGAATGTCAGATATTCAGCCCAGATTTCCCAATCGGGATGCCTACGGCGCTCCTATTCCGCATAATCAAGAAAGGAACAGGCGCGTCGTGATCAGAATGGATCCCGTTTATAAATAAAAAGCTCCGTTTCGGAGCTTTTTATTTATGCGACGTCATCTTCCGCCGCTTTGACATGCAGTTCCAAAACAGAGCGCAAAATGTCCAAATCCGTCGCTTCGGACAAGCGATGTCCGGAATTTTTCAAAACAATCACTTTAACGTTATCGCTTTTGACGGCATTCATTATTCTGAAAGAGGTTTTGACGGGGACACAATCGTCTTTACCTCCGTGGATAAGTGTGACAGGGCTCACGATATCCAACGTTTTTTTATCTAACAGCAAATATTTTTCGGCATCGTTGAACAACTCAAACGTCCACGGGTCTCCTTCTTCCGTCCAACCGTTCGGAGTATAGATAACGCCCTTTGTTTTTATGTCATTTTTCTGCGTTTCCGAAAAAGAATTCCATAAATCAACGGTGAAATCTGGCGCAGCAGCCATGCCGATTAAACCCGAGATACGTTCGGGACAAGCCAAAGCGCTTAACAGCATGATCCAACCGCCCATGCTGCTGCCGACTAAAATCAGCTTGCCGTGCGTTACGCGGTCAATGATATCCAATGCGTTTTGGAGCCATTTGCCGATGGTTCCGTCCGTATAAACGCCGTAAGATTTTCCGTGTCCCAAAAAATCAAACGCCGTAAAAGATACGCCGATTTCGCGGCAAGTCTGTTCCAAAAACAAAGACTTTGAAGCGTTTTTGTCAGACAAGGTTCCGTGCATAAAGACGACGTTTAAATTTTTTTTGCCTTCAATATGGCGATACGACAAACGTCCGTTTGAAGTTTCCAAAAATCCTTCCACCACGGTTTCCTTTCAATGATTAAAGTAAGGGAATATCATCCCCGGCGGGAACGTCTTGAGTTTTGTTTTCTTCTTCTTTTGTTCCTTCCGCTTCGGCTTGTTTTTCGGCGGGCTCTTCTTCGGGACGTTCGATAGCGTCGAGATCGTCGTCTTCGTCGTCGTCGCTGAAGAAACGGTCTTTAAAGCTTGAAATCAAGCCTTTGTCGGCCTTTGCCTCATCTTTGGCTTTTTCGGGTTCTTTCCCGTAATTGTCCGCCAATTTTTTACCTTCGTCACGAATAGACTGATCTAAATTGCTGTCCAGCATTTTTATAGTTTCGTCAATGGTCGGAACAGAACCTTCGTTTGCAAATTTGCGTGCCAGTAAAAACAGTTTATAGCATTCCGCCAAATCCGGCTGAACTGGATTGCCTTCGCAATACATCGGCGCCAAACGGAACAAAGCTATGGCATTATTCTTGTCAGCGGCTTTTTTAAACCAGTTAAAAGCTTCCTGATAATCGCTGCTTTCCATACCCTGCCCCAAAACAAACAAATCGCCCAAAACGATCATGGACAATTCATCGCCTTTTTCCGCTTTGGCTTTCAGAATTTTCAGGACTTCCGCAAAATTGTTTTCACGAATGGCTTTGTTTAAAATACGGCGATTAACGCCTGCCGCAACGATCAAAGCGTCCAATTCGGTCTTAACGGTGATTTCCTGAGGCTTTTCCGCTTCTTTATTTTCCGTTTTCGCGGCATCCTTCTTGGTTGCGGGCTGTCCGTCCTCTACCTGTAACAAATCATTTTGATTTTTATTCGGAATGGATTCTTCGCGTTTCTTTTTGCGCCATTTCTGAGCGCTGGCTTGAGCAACCTGAATTTCTTCGGGACGCATTTTTTCAGCCATCTTGTCGCGCAAAGCAGCCCCCTGCTCTCTTTTCGGAGACGGCGCATATGCCGCAATCAGGTTGTAATACATATGCGCGCCGACGGGATTAAACGGCAGACCGCGAATTTCCGTGTTTGAAAACAGCTCTGCCAGTTTCATTTGAGAGTCAACGTCTCCCTGATCGGCAGCCAGCTTATACCAGCGCAACGCCCGACCGTAATCCTGCGGCGTGCCGATACCTCCGACGTACATCCGTCCCAAAGCCGCTTGAGCCGTATGATAGCCCTGATCGGCTGACTGGCTGTAAAATTGAAATGCTTTGACGGGATCTTTTTTCGTTCCGAGCCCTTCTTCGTACATCAGCCCCAGATTATACTGAGCCAGATAATTTCCTTTATCGGCAGCGACTTTAAACCACTTTAAGGCTTGCGAATAATCTTTTTCGGCAAATTTGCCCGAATAGTGAGCATTCCCGACTTTCAAAGCGGCTTTTTCGTTTCCTTCTTCCGCCGCCTTGCGATACACCTTCAACGCCTGAATTTCATCGGCGGGAATCCCCCAACCGTTTTCTATCATTCGAGCCAGCTGATAACGGGCTTCGGAATTTTGTTCCTTTTCCGCCAAGCGCGTAAATTCTTCCATGGCAAAAACGTAGTCTTTTTCTTTTAAAGCGTCTGCGGCCTCCTGATACGTGGCATAAGCAGGCGATCCGGAAAATAAAGTACCGAACAATGCCGCCGAAAAAACAAAACCCGTAAGACGCTTTTTCATAGTCTTTACCCCTTTACAAAAATTTTTTGACCGTTGCCATAAAATCGGCAACGGCAATCGGTTTATAAATCACGGCATCGAATTCCGATAAAAACTCTTCGGCCGCCTTAACATTCGGAGCCGCCGTAACGGCAACAACCTTCTGACCGTCCGTGTTTGAGCGAATAATGTGCGTCAACTCAACTCCGGAAATATCGGGAAGATAAATATCCGTCAAAATCAAATCGAACTTTCTTTCTTTGAACACCCGCAACGCTTCCGTCCCGTTTTCAACGGCCGTAACGCCGACGTCCAAAATCGTTAACAAGTCGGAAAACAAGCGTCTGTTCAATTCGTTGTCTTCGACCAACAAGACCTGCCGCTTATCCGTCAAGATTCTTCTCCGCGCACATCTTGCACCATGTCTGCCAATTTTTTCATATCATGAATGACCAGCGTCCTTTTTTCGCGGGTCACGATATGTTTTCTTGCCAAATCGTTCATTGCGCGAGCGACCGTTTCTCTGGCCGTGCTGACGCGTCCGGCAATTTCGTTATGTACGGGAACGGGAGTAATATAAACTTTTCCGTCTTTTTCGACGCCTTTTTCCCGCCCGAGCCTTAAGATTTCCGCATGAATGCGGTTGTTTGCGCCGAGCGTGCTTAATTCAACGATGCGCGTGCTGGCTTGACGGATAATCAAAGACATCCGTTGCATAATCCGAAAGCCGACCATGGCTTCCGTTTTCAGGCATTCTTCAAATTTTTCGCCGGACAAAAAAGCCAACGTCGAAGGTTCCAGAGCAAAGACCGTCGCAGAACGGGGTTCTTTGTCTATGGCGGCAAGTTCTCCGAAAAAACCGCCCGCCTCAACATCGTCAAGTGTTACTTCTCTGCCGGAAAGCGTGTAAACGACAATGCGGACTTTGCCTTTTTGAACAAAAATCAAATCCGAATTTTTGTCTTCTCTGTTGATGATTTCCTGTCCGGCGTTGACGTTTTTCCAGCGCAGGACTTTATCAATTTCCCTGCGAAAACTTTCGGAAGTACCTTCAAACAACGGAAGAGAATCTGCTCTGAACATTAGTGCCGACCTTTTAGGTTTCTTATTTAAACACGACGGTTCGGTGTCCGTTCAACAACACCCGTCGTTCAATATGATAGCTGACTGCGCGCGCTAAAACAATGTTTTCTAAGTCTTTCCCCAAACAGACCAGTTGTTCGGGCGTATTTGTGTGGTCAACGCGTTCGACCGCCTGTTCGATAATCGGACCTTCGTCCAAATTTGCCGTAACGTAATGCGCCGTCGCACCGATCAGCTTGACGCCGCGTTCATAAGCCTGATGATACGGGCGGGCACCTTTAAAGCTGGGCAAAAAAGAATGGTGAATGTTAATGCACCGCCCCTTTAAAGCATCGCACATTTCGTCGGATAAAATCTGCATATAGCGCGCCAAAACAACCAAATCGGCATGCAAATCATCCGCGACGGACAAAATTTGATTTTCCTGTTTTCTTTTTTCTTCAAAAGACGCCCCTTTCGGCAACGGGAAATAATAATACGGGATTTTGTGCCATTCGACGAATTCTTTCATGTCGGTATGGTTGGAAACGACGGCGGCGACATCTATCTTTAACAGCCCCGTTCTCCAACGGTGCAATAAATCGTTCAAGCAGTGGCTTTCTTTGGAAACCGCCAAAACTACCCGTGCAGGACGATCGGCATCGTAAATGTGCCAATCCATGTCGAATTCTTCGGCAACGGGGCGAAAACGTTCTTTAAAAGCTTCTCGAAACGGTTCATCGCTTTGTGTCGTAAAAACGATACGCATAAAGAACAATGCGCTCATCGGATCGCCGAACTGAGCGGCTTCAACGACAAAGCCGCCTTCATTTGCGACCGTTCCGAAAACGCGTGCCGAAATCCCCGTTTTATCGGGGCAGACAATGGTTAAAATATGGGTTTCCTGAGGCATTTTTCTTTTCCGATTACTTTAACAAATTATGACATCATTTTGTTTTTTCAGGATTTTCTTTTGCAAGGGCTGCCATTTTTTCCATCAATTTGCGCATCCCTTTTATCCGATCTTTCGGCGTATCCCAAACACGCATATAAACAATCTTTTGATCCGGTCTGATTTTAGCCGTTCCGCAATTTTGCGCAATAAATTTAACCAATCCCGCCGGATTCGGAAATGTATTGTTGCGCAAAGTTACTACCGCGCCTTTCGGACCGGCTTCCAATTTTTCAACGTTTGCCTGACGGCACAAAGATTTAACGGCTATGATTTCAAGAAGGTTTTCGACTTCATTGGGAAGAGTGCCGAAACGATCAACCATTTCCGCCGCCAATCCCTCGATTTCATTGACATCCGAAACTTCTGCCAGTCTGCGGTATAACCCCATGCGCACGTTCAAATCCCGAATGTATGTTTCCGGAATTAAAACGGGCATTCCCGCATTGATTTGAGGCGACCAGTTCTTATCTTCCGCTTCATTCGCGTCAACGCCGCTTCTGGCTTCCGCGACGGCTTCTTCCAACATTTGCTGGTAGAGTTCGATGCCGACTTCGCGAATATGTCCGGATTGTTCTTCGCCCAACAAATTTCCGGCACCGCGAATGTCCAAATCGTGGCTGGCCAGCGTAAAGCCCGCTCCAAGCGTATCCAGCTTTTGCATAACTTCCATACGTTTTTGCGCCGTCTTTCCTATTTTTTGGCGGGCAGGCAATGTCAGATAAGCATAAGCCCTCGTTTTGCCCCGTCCGACGCGACCGCGCAACTGATACAGCTGAGCCAAACCGTACATATCCGCGCGATGGATGATGATCGTATTGACCGACGGCATGTCAAGACCGGATTCAATGATGGTCGTTGAAAGCAAAACATCATATTTTTTATCGGCAAACGCCGTCATAATGTCTTCCAATTCCGTCGGCGTCATCCGTCCGTGCGCGGCGACGACTTTGATTTCCGGCGCTATTCTTGACAGCGTTTTTAAAACGTCGTCCATGTCGGAAATGCGCGGGCAAACATAAAAAGTCTGCCCTCCTCTTAAATGTTCGCGCATCAAAGCTTCGCGAATGATTACCGGATCAAACGGCAAAACAAACGTTCTGACCGCCAAACGGTCAACGGGCGGCGTTGCAATGACGCTTAATTCCCGCACTCCGGTCAACGCCATTTGCAGCGTGCGGGGAATGGGCGTCGCCGTTAACGTCAAAACATGAACGTTGGAACGCAACTGTTTTAACCGTTCTTTGTGCGCGACGCCGAAATGCTGTTCTTCGTCAACGATCAAAAGCCCCAAATTCTTAAACGATACGTTCTTGGACAGCAAAGCATGAGTACCCACGACGATGTCCAACGTCCCGTCCGCCATTTCCTTTTTTGTCAGAGCGGTGTTTCTGGCATTCACCAAACGGGACAACATGCCGACGCGTACGGGGAAGCCTGCCAGACGTTTAACAAACGTTTCATAATGCTGTCTGGCTAACAGCGTCGTCGGCACGACAACGGCGACCTGAACGCCGTTCATGGCGGCAACAAAAGCCGCTCTGAGCGCGACTTCCGTCTTTCCGAAGCCGACATCCCCGCAAACCAGCCTGTCCATCGGGCGGCCTTCGCCCAAATCTTTTAAAACGTCATGTATGCTTTTTTCCTGATCTTCTGTTTCGGCATAAGGAAAACGAGCACAGAAATCATCATAAACGCCTTCGGGCGCCGTCAGTTTTTCGGCAGAGCGCAAATAACGTTCGGCGGCAATCTTGATTAATGCATCAGCCATGTCGCGAATGCGCTTTTTCAGCTTTGCCTTTCTGGCCTGCCATGCGTGCCCGCCCAGCTTATCCAGCAAAACGCCCGCCTGTTCCGATCCGTAACGGGACAAAACTTCGATATTTTCAACGGGAACAAACAGCTTGTCATCATCGGCATACATAACGCACAGGCAATCATGCGGCGCTCCGCCGACCTGCAAAGTCATCAACCCCTGATAACGCCCGATGCCGTGGTCTATATGAACGACCAAATCGCCTTCGTTTAATGCGGAAACATCGGCGATGAATTCTTCGCCACGTTTTTTGCGCCGAACGGGACGGATTAAACGATCCCCCAGAATATCGGCTTCGGAAACAACGCAAAAAGTATCCGCCCTGTAACCTTGTTCCAACGGCAAAACGATAAATGAAGCGGCATTCTTGTCCGAATTCAACGCGTCATCCCATCTGTCGGACAATATCAAAGGCGTTCCCCTGTCGCGCAACAATCCGGCGATGCGTTCGCGGGAACCGCCCGAATATGCCGCCAAAATCACTTTACGACCATTGCGGCGTTCTTCATTGATATAAGACTTGACTGCTTCGTAAATATCGGTGTCGGGAACGGCGCGTTCGGCGGAAAAATCTTTGCCCGCCCTGCCCATGGCGTCCAAAGCGCCTTTCATGTCTTGGGGCGCGGCAAACGGAAACAAATCATAAACGGCACGTCCCGACAGATTTCGTTCGAATTCTTCTTTGCTCAAAAACATCAGTTCCGCAGGAACGGGATGATAAATAATGCCGCCTTCGGACAAACCGTCTTTTTCGGCTTCTTTTCGGGCATTATAAAATTCTTCGATCTGATCAATGCGGGCATTGATGCTTTCTTCTGCCTGATAATCCAAAGAAACGACCGCATCGGGCACAAAAGCAAACAAAGTGTCCATCCCGTCGTGGAACAAAGGCAACCAATGTTCCATGCCTTGGAAACGACGCCCTTCGGAAATGCTTTCATACAAAGCGTCGCTGATTCCCGCCCCGAACAGCCCGCGATAATTCGTACGAAAACGGGAAACCGCTTCGCTGTCCAAAGCCACTTCGCTCATCGGCTTGAACACAAACGAAGACAGATTGCCGGTCGTTCTTTGTGTTAACGGGTCAAAAGTTCGGATGGTTTCCAGTTCGTCTCCGAACAAATCCAAACGCAACGGTTCGGGATGTCCCGGAGCATAAACATCGATAATTCCGCCGCGCACGGCATATTCTCCGGCTTCCATCACCTGTTCCGCGCGCACATAACCGTTGCGTTCCAAAAAAGTATGAAAAGCCGTTTCGTCAAAAGCCTTTCCCGCTTCGACGCTCAGCGACGCATTGAAAAAATCTTCGGGCGGGACACGTTGCAAAACGGCATTAACCGTCGTCAGAACCAAACGTGCACGGGGTTTTGTTTCCGTATGCAGGCGCGTCAAAGTTTCCAAACGTCTTGCGACAATGTCCGCATTCGGAGACACGCGGTCATAAGGCACGGTATCCCATGCGGGAAAAACCAGAACTTCGACGTCGGGCGCATAAAAAGCCAGCTCTGCCGACAAATCGGATAATCTGACGTCATCTCGGCAAATATGTAAAACATCGCCCGTACGTCGTGCCGCTTCTGCCAGAACGAGGGCGGAATAACCGTCGGGAACGCCCGAAAGCAAATGCCTTTCGGCTTTTTTTGAAAATTTCAGCATTTTTTGAACTTGCCCCAAGTCGGAGGTTAAGTCATAAATACAATATAGGCTTAAGAAAATCACTCATTTTTTTTTCAGGAAAACGCCATGCGTCCCGAAATCCTGTTCCCTTATTTTGCGGCTTTGGAAACTTTGCCGGGGATTGGCAAAAAAACGGCTGTTTTATGCGAAAAGCTTTGCGGTCCCGCCGTAATCGACCTGTTATGCCATATGCCGAACGGCTTTATTGACAGAAGGTTGAAAGTCAAAACGGCAGAAGCTCCCGACGGAGCAATCGCGACTTTGGAAGTCCGAGCCGTCGAACATATCCCTCCGTATTCGAAAAAAAGCCCCTATAAAGTCATTTGCGAGGACGATACGGGAGAAATCTCCGTTATATTTTTCCATGCGTTCGGCGACTATCCCGCCAAAGCCCTGCCGATCGGCGAACCGCGCCTGATCAGCGGAAAAGTAGAACGGTTCGGTGCTCAAAAACAGCAAATTCAAATGCTTCATCCCGATTACATCGTTCCCGTAACGCAATCCGAAAAAATCCCCGCCATAGAATGCGTCTATCCTTTAACGGCGGGAGTGTCGGGAAAAATCCTGAACAAAGCCTGCAGAACCGCCCTTGAAAAACTGCCGGATCTGCCAGAATGGCAGGATGCCGAAATGCTTAAGAGAGAAAACAGGGAAAGTTTTAAAAACTCTTTGAAAACCCTGCACATCCCCGAAACAGAAGAGGATATTGCAAAATATCCGACAGCCAAAGCTCGTCTGGCTTATGACGAACTGTTAGCCAACCAGCTGGCGTTATGTCTGGTTCGCAGAAATATGCGCCGTTTGCCAGGACGAAGCATTAAGCCTGCGGGAAATCTCAGAAAAGCCGCCTTAAACAGAATGGGCTTTTCTTTAACCCGTGCACAACAACGCGTCCTGTCCGAAATTGACCAAGACATGGCTTCTCCTTCCAGAATGTTGCGCCTTGTCCAAGGCGACGTCGGCAGCGGAAAAACGGCAGTCGCTCTGCTGGCAATGCTGAATGCCGCCGAAACGGGGGCACAGGCCGCTTTGATGGCGCCGACGGATATTTTAGCCAACCAGCATTTTGAAAAAATAAGAAATATTGCCGAACCGATCGGCGTTCGCTGCGTATTGTTAACGGGGCGTAACAAAGGGAAAAAACGAGCGGAAATCCTTGAATCCATCCGATCGGGAAATGCCGGCATCATCATCGGAACTCACGCATTGTTCCAAGACGACGTCATTTTTAAAGATTTGGCATTAACCGTCGTTGACGAACAGCATAAGTTCGGCGTTCAGCAACGTTTGGCTTTGTCATCAAAGGGCGGTGGCGCAGACATGCTGGTCATGACGGCAACACCCATCCCCAGAACGCTTGCTTTGACGTACTACGGAGATATGGAAGTCAGTCGTATCGACGAATTGCCGCCCGGCAGAAAACCGATCACCACACGCGTTCTTCCGTCTTCACGCTTGGACGAAGTCGCCCGAGCCCTTTCCCGCACCGTTGCCGACGGAAACAAAGCTTACTGGGTTTGCCCTTTGGTAGAGGAAAGCGAAAAAATTGATTTGGCGGCGGCACAAAAACGTTACGAATATCTGAAAGCCCGTTTCGGCGACCGTGTCGTTTTGGTTCACGGTAAAATGAAATCTGCCGAAAAAGACGAAGCCATGCAACGTTTTGCTTCCAATTCCGCCGACATTTTGGTGGCAACGACGGTTATCGAAGTCGGTGTTGACGTTCCTGCCGCGACCGTAATGGTTATCGAGCATGCCGAACGCTTCGGATTGGCGCAATTACACCAGCTTCGCGGACGCATCGGACGCGGGACAAAAGAATCTTCGTGCCTTCTTTTATACGGAGAGCCTCTGTCGGAAACGGCAAAAGCCCGTTTAAAGGTCATGCGGGAAACGCAGGACGGTTTTTTAATTGCCGAAGAAGATTTAACCTTGCGCGGAGCGGGCGAAGTTTTGGGAACGCGTCAAAGCGGGTTGGAAGAATTCAAAATCGCCGATTTGTCCGTTCACGGAGATTTGCTGAAAACGGCACGAAATGACGCCAAGTATATCGTGAACATTGATCCGGAACTGCAAACGCAACGCGGTTGTGCGCTGCGTTTGCTGTTGTATTTGTTCCGAAAAGACGAAGCCGTCAAGACACTTCGTTCGGGCTGATTTTAATATTCGGCACGTTCCGTAACGTCTTCGACGAACAAAAGCCGGGATGCACTGTCAGCGCACATCTTCTTTAATTCTCCGACGCCGATTTTCGTCATGGAAGATAGCGATTTCGTATATTCGCTTTTCCCGGAACCCGCTTCCATACGCAAGGCGTCATAATTTTTCAATATGAAACGGCGGATTTCTTTTTTTAACAGCTCTTCTTTTCTGCTTTCTTTTTCGTTGCGCATCATATTGACATAGTAACTATCCGGAGAATATTCCCAAACAGCTCCGGTAACAGCATCCGTCGTAAACCCCGTATAAGAAATCAAGTTTCCTAACGTAAACAGATTTAAGGAAGTTCCGACCAAAATGCGGGTTTCTTCATACCAGTTTTTACGTGCAATCAAAGTTTTTTCCGAACGTTCCCGAGCTAATCGTACCGTACAGGGCGTTTCGCACAGTTTCATTCCTCCGTCAAAGATTTCTACTCCTTTGACGTTGGAATCTATCGAAATGTTTTGACTGCTTCCGCCGACAAGGGTTCCGCATCCGCTTAATGCCAAAACGGAAAGCAGGCTTAAACAGGTTTTGTTCATCATTATTCAATCTCCTTTTTTTCAGAAATGAAAAACCGCCTTCTGATTAAAGGCGGTCGGGGAGTTGAACAATCATACACGAAAAAATGACCCCTCGGCTTTTAAGGAAAAAATCCCTCTGAACATAACCGAAGCTCCCCGACCGTAAATGATCGGGGATAGAGTTCCGTTCCTACGCACGGGCAGGACGGATGACGGCATTCTATCAACGCCGTTTCGTGTAAGAGCTGTTCAGGCTCCGAACCGCGTGGTTCTGACCTTTTTCAAGGCTGAGTTCATCATATAAAAGATTTTCAAGCCATTCAACGGGAATTTACGGCGTTTCCAAATATGCGATCGGATCAACGGCTTTTGTGCCGCGACGAACTTCAAAATGCAACTGCGCCTCTTTAACGTTCCCCGTCCTGCCCGCTTTTGCCATAACCTGTCCGCGTTTAACGGTCTGACCGCGTTTAACTAAAAATTCCTTGTTATGCGCATAAGCCGTCATCCATCCGTCCGCGTGCTTGACCAACAACAGATTCCCAAACCCCTTCAGTTCGTTTCCGGCATAAGCGACAACGCCGTTTTCCGCCGCACGGACATAAGTGCCTTCGGCAACTTTGATGTTAATGCCGTCATTATGGCGCCCTGCCCCGGCCGAACCGAAACGCGTAATGACTTTTCCCTTCAAAGGCCAGGCGAATTTACCCTTTGAACGCGACGGCGGCGCAGGAAGACGGACTTTGCTTTTACGGGCGGAAACTTTCGCCTTTTTGGAAGTCGTTCGCTTCAACGGTTTCGATGCCGACGATTTTTTCTTAGTAACAGCCTTTGACGGGACTTGTTTCCAAGACGTAACGGTTTGCTGTTTTGCCGTTACGATTGCGCCGGGCAAAGACAAAACCTGCCCCGGATAGATGCTGTACGGCCACGAAATTTTGTTGTGGCGGGCAAGAGAGCTCATATCTACGCTGTAGCGGCGGGAAATGCTGTAAATCGTATCCCCTTTCGCAACGACGTGTTCCGCCGTTTGCGGTAAACGCAGCTGTTGCCCGGGCGTCAGCAAAAAAGGCGGACGAAGACCGTTGATTTCAATCATCGAACGGATGGGAACGTTATATCGGCGGGACAAGGCGTAAACGGTATCCCCTTTGGCGACCGTTACCGAAGACGAGGAAGAACGGGCGACTTTCGGCGTTGCAGGTGCGGTTTCTTCCCGAACGGGAGGCGTATACTGCGGAGAATTTGCCGCGCGCACCTCTGCCGAATACGATGCGGGAATACGGCTGCGGGCGTACAAAGGAACGGAATAGCCGCACGCCGACGTTAAAAGCAAAGCTTCAAACGCCGCCAATATGCCGACCGCCCGCGTGTAGTTCATACGTTAGCTCTCCGTTTTTTTATAAATTTATTATAAAAACTCTTTGCTAACAAAGGGTTTAGAAAACTTTTTTGCAAAGAGTTTTTGTTTTTTATTCTAAATCAATATGTTGAAATAAAAAGTTAAATAAAAGTCTTATGTTTTTAACCCTTTATTTTTTAAGGATTTTTTTGTAAAATAGACAAAATTTTTTAAAACATCAGGATACCTAAATGAGCGCTCCTAAAACCGTTTACGCAAAAGATTATAAAAAACCCGAATATCAGGTCAAAAGCGTCGATATGACCTTTGAACTGGACTCGGAAAATACAAAAACGACCGCCGTCATGGAAGTCCGGCGCGAACCCGATACGCCCGAAGGCGCTCCTTTGTTCCTGAACGGCGAAGAATTAACGCTGACAGGACTTTCTGTTAACGGAAAGCCGTTGAAAGAAACGGATTACCTGTTGAACGAAGACGGGCTGACCATTCTAAATCCCCCCTCTCAATTCACTTTAAGCATTCAAACGGACCTGAATCCGAAAGCCAATACGAAATTGCAGGGATTGTATGAATCGGACGGCATTCTGTGCACGAAATGCGAAACTCACGGTTTCAGACGCATTACTTTCTTTCCAGACCGTCCCGACGTTATGCCCGTATGGCGTACAACGCTGATCGGCGACAAAGAAAAATTGCCCGTTTTGATTTCAAACGGCAATAAAGAATCCGAAACGGAATTGCCCGACGGACGACAAAAAGCCGTCTTTTTCGACCCGATCCCGAAAGCATGCTACCTTTATGCCGTCGTCGCGGGAAAACTCGACAGGGCAAAAGACCGCTTCGTTACCCGTTCGGGGCGCGATGTCGAATTAAACGTCTTTGTCGAAGCGGGAAAAGGCTCTATGAGCAAATACGCCGTCGATTCCTTAAAACGCGCCATGAAATGGGACGAAGACACGTTCGGCAGAGAATATGACCATGACGTCTTTAACATCGTTGCCGTCAGCAATTTTAATTCGGGCGCCTGCGAAAACACGTCGTTGAACATCTTTAACGACAAGTACGTCCTTGCCGACCCGAATAAAGCAACGGATGCCGACTATGCCAACATTGAAGGCGTCGTCGCTCACGAATATTTTCATAACTGGTCGGGAAACCGCGTAACGCTTAGAGACTGGTTCGATTTAACCCTTAAAGAAGGGTTGACCGTTTATCGCGATCAGGAATTTTCTTCGGATCAGCGTTCCCGCGCCGTTAAACGCATCGAAGACGTTGCTTCCCTTCGCGCGGGGCAGTTTCCTCAGGACGCGGGACCGTTAGCTCATCCGATCCGCCCCGATTCTTATATTTCGGTACGCAGCCTTTATACGGGCACCGTCTATAACAAAGGCGCCGAAGTCATCAGAATGATGGAACGTATGGCGGGAAAAGAAGCTTTCCGCAAAGGGATGGATATTTATTTCGAACGCAACGACGGAAAAGCCGTTACTTGCGACGATTTCGTCAAAGCCATAGAAGACGGATCAGGCTTGGATTTGCGGCAATTCAAAAACTGGTACCATCAGGCGGGAACACCGACCGTTACAGCAAAAGGCGTCTATGACGAAAGCAATAAAACGTATTCTCTGACGTTGGCGCAAAAAACGCCGCCGACGCCGGGGCAGCCGATTAAAAAGCCTTTTGTCATACCTTTGGAAATCGGATTGCTGGATAAAAACGGAAATGACATGCCTTTGAAAATCAAAGGAGAAAAAGACGATGAAAAAACATCAAAAGTCATCGTTTTGAATGCTCCGGAACAGACGTTCGTTTTTGAAAACGTCAAGGAAGAACCCGTTTTGTCTGCAAACCGTGCTTTTACCGCGCCGATTTATTTCAAAACCGAATATACGCCCGAACAGCGCGCGTTGCTGATGGAAAAAGATTCCGATCTGTTTAATCGTTGGGACGCGGGACAGCAGTTTGCCTCGGACATCATGCTGCAGATGGCAAACGACATCAAAAACGGCAAAGAAACGACCGTTCCGCCGGCATTCATTAAGGCATTAAAAAGCTATCTGAACGACGAAAATCTGGACAAGGCTTTTATTGCAAAAGCTTTTGCTTTACCGACGGAAAAATCCGTTGCGGCAAGAATGGACGTCATTGATCCCGATGCCGTGCATCAGGCTCGTTTGGAATTGCGCCGTCATATCGCCGTTGAATTAAAGCAAGACTTTGAAAAAGCCTATGCTGCAAATAAAACGCCCGGAGAATATGTCCCCGACGCGGCAAATTCCGGAAAGCGTGCCGTTAAAAACACGGCCTTGAGCTATTTAAGTCTGTTAGATGATTCTTTGGCGCTGAAACAGTATTATTCGGCGCAACAAATGACCGACAAAGATGCCGCCGTCCGTGTTTTCGCCGCCAAAGACACGCCGGAAGCCAAAAAAGTCATGGATGATTTTTATCAGACTTATAAAAAGGATTCTCTGGTCGTTGATAAATGGCTGACCATGCAGGCAACCGCCGCCAGATCCGATACGTTGGAAACGGTCAAATCCCTCTTAAATCATGAAAGCTTTTCCATAACGAACCCGAACAAAGTCCGTGCTTTGATCGGGGCGTTTGCCAACAATAACCCGACGGCGTTTCATGCAAAGGACGGTTCCGGATATGATTTCGTTGCCGAACAAACCTTGGCCGTCGATAAAATCAATCCTCAGGTGGCAGCGCAGATTCCCGTTGCTTTGGGCGATTGGAAAAAATATGATGCGGAACGCCAAAAACTGATGAAAAACGCTTTGGAGAAAATTATGAACGCCCCGAATTTGTCCCCGAATACTTATGAAATCGTTTCAAAATCTTTGGGAGTTGTCAAAGACCCCAAAAAAAACGAAAAGTCCGCCGCTTTTTTTAAGGACGCCTCTTTAAAAAAGTTTCCGAGCGGCGCTAAAACGGCGGCACCCAAAGTGCCCGTTAAAAATTTAATTCAAGGGCGTTATGAACGCTGAACTGCGGGATTTGATTTTCGTCGGCGCCGTTTGTGCGGCTTTGGGATTTGCCGCGGGGCAATCCGTCCCTTCCGTTTGGACGCCTGAAAACGAGCCACGAACGCTGATGCTCAGTTCGGAAGCGCAAAATATTCTGAATAATGCTAAAAATAAGGCAAAGCTTTCTGAAAAAGAAACGCTTGCCGCCTTATCTGCTGCCAGAATACGACTGATGCAGGATGTTTTTGAAAAAAAATACACGCCCCAACGCTTAAACGATGCCAATAATAATATTGCAGATTTGGCAAAAGCGTCAGGATTGTACTGGAATGATGTTTTAAGTGCCCTGCCCCCTTCCGACAGGCGCGTTTATCTGAAATGGTATGCGAAAAACAGGCGCTTTTTTGAAAATAAGCTGACGGAAGCTTTATTGCCGCCGGTTCCCGAGAAAAACGAAAAAGCTCCCTGAAACGGGAGCTTTTCTTTAAAATTTGTTGGATTTCGGGAAGCCTACGGGCGGCAATTTTCCGACTTGGGCTCGATGCCCCGTCCAACCGACCAGATTGGTTTCAATACGCGTCCCGTTCCCGCACGGATAAGCAAGACCGTCCGCTTTGTTAAACAGTTTGATGTCCGATACGCCGCAATTTTCTTCTTTGTATTTTTGCATAAACACGCCCTGCCCGCGTGTCATTTCGGGAATTTCGCGGATATCGAAAATCAAAAGCTTGCGGTTTTCGCCGACAACGGCAACCGTATCGCCCTGATACGGCAGGCAGAATTGCGCTTTATCTCCTTCCGACAGGTTCAATATGATTTTCCCGTTCTTTGTTTGGGCGATTAAATCGTCTTCTTTGACAACAAAGCCTTTGCCTTTCTTTGAAACGATCAGCCGTTTCGCACCCGCCTGATAAACGAACATGCAAACGATTTCATCGTCTTCGGGTAAATCGACGGACAAGCGAAGCGGTTCGCCGAAACCTCTGCCGCGCGGCAGCTTATCGGCACTTAACGTATAAAAACGTCCGTTCGAGGCAAACAACAAAATCTTATCCGTCGTTTGAACGTGCATGCCGAATTGCAAAGAATCTCCTTCTTTGAACTTGATGTCATCGTTCAGAGCAACGTGACCTTTCAAAGCCCTGATCCAGCCCTTTTCGGACAAAATAACCGTAATCGGTTCTTTTTCTATCATGGCTTCCAACGGGACTTCTACAATTTCGGGAGCCCCTGTCACTTCGGTACGGCGCTTGCCCAACGGCGTGTCTTGACCGTATTTTTTCTTCATTTCCTTTATTTCCGAAGCGACGGCTTTCCATCTTAGCGCTTCGTCGCCCAACAACGCTTCAAGCCTTGCCTTTTCTTCCGCAAGTTTGTCATGTTCGGTTCGGATTTGCATTTCTTCCAGCTTGCGCAAAGAACGCAACCGCATATTCAATATCGATTCCGTTTGCAATTCCGTTAAATTAAACCGTTTCATCAAAACGGGCTTGGGTTCGTCTTCTTCGCGGATAATCTTGATAACTTCGTCCAAATTCAGGTACGCTATCAGCAAGCCGTTTAAGACTTCCATACGGTTGTTGATCTTTTCCAAACGGTGCGTCGACCTGCGGATTAAAACGTCCTGTCTGTGATCCAAAAAGGCTTTCAGGACTTCCTTCAGGCTCATGACGCGCGGCACGCCGTCTTTGTCCAAAACGTTCATGTTCAGGTTAAAGTTGACCTGCAAATCCGTTTGGCGGAACAAATGTTCCATCAGTTGTTCGGCTTCTATCGTGCGGTTGCGCGGTTCCAAAACAATGCGCACGTTTTCTGCGGATTCATCGCGGACATCCGCCAAAAACGGAAGTTTCTTTTCCAATAAAAGCTTGGCAATTCTCATAATCAGGTCGGCTTTTTTAACCTGATAGGGAATTTCCGTTACGACGATCTGATACAGACCGTGAGAAAGTTGTTCCTTTTCCCATTTTGCGCGAACGCGAATGGCTCCGCGTCCCGTTTCATAGGCTTTTAAAATGTTTTCGGGGCGTTCCGTGATAATTCCGCCCGTCGGAAAGTCGGGACCTTTTACAAACTGCATCAGGTCTTTGACTTCGCTGTCCGGCTTTTTTATCAACAGCAACAAAGCGTCAGCCAATTCCGCAACGTTATGAGGCGCAATGTTCGTCGCCATACCGACGGCAATGCCCGAAGACCCGTTCGCCAATATATTCGGAAACGCTGAAGGCATAACGACGGGTTCTTCTTCTTCTCCGGAATAAGTCGGGCGAAAATCAACCGTGCCGTCGTTTAAATTTTCCATAATCGACAGAGCCACGGGCGTCAGGCGGGCTTCGGTATAACGCATGGCTGCGGCGTTGTCTCCGTCAATATTGCCGAAGTTTCCCTGCCCTTCGACCAAAGGATAACGCACGGCAAAATCCTGAGCCAAGCGCACCATCGCTTCATAAACCGCCGTATCGCCGTGCGGATGGTATTTACCGATAACGTCGCCGACGACGCGGGCGCATTTTTTAAATCCGGACGACGGATCCAGCTTTAACAAATTCATCGCATAAAGCAACCGGCGGTGAACGGGTTTCAATCCGTCGCGCACATCCGGCAAAGAACGCGATACTATTGTGGACATCGCATAAGCCAAATAGCGTTCGCCCAAAGCTTCCGCCATTTTGGTTTCTTTGATTTGTTCGTTTTCGCTCATTTTGTCAGCCTTTAAATCTTATCTCCTTCGCCGCCGTTGCATACGGCCGCGACAAAACGCGCCCTGACAGAAGGAATACGGCAGTCTAGCGTTTTTGAAAGGTAATTTTCAAGAAAAAAACCCGTTAAAGAAAACGCATCTTTCATCTCTTGAAGATTTTTCGGCGCCATGGCAGGGACTGTTAAAAATTCGGGCAAAGGCAGAAGACGGTCTTTCCAAGGTTCGGCCGCCGCCGCATTGACTGCCCGTCCGGATTTCGGAGAAACATAAGCCAAATTTTCCGTCGTTCCGCTTAACGCGCAGTGCGTCAAATCCATCCCGAAGCCTGATAAAGCCAGCAAATCCAATTCCCATCGGACATAGCGTTCTTCAAAACCGTCAAACGGCAACAGCACAATCTGTTCCAGCGTTTTTTCAAAAAATCCCGACAGATCTTCCCGTTCCGGCAACAAATCCGACATCGCGCACAAACAAGACAACGCCGTCAATCTGTGCGAATCATTCATGACGCGAACGGCATAAGCCTCTGCCAATTCGGCAAAAACCGTCCCCAAATGTTCTTCCAAACGGGCTTTCCAACGCAACTTTACAAGATTACCTTGCTGAAACGTTCCTGCCTGACGTTTGCCAAACGCCCCTTTGCACAATCCGGAATGTCTGCCGTGCGCAGAAGTCAAAAAAGAAACAACGGCATCGTTTTCCCCGTACCGCTTAACAGACAGGACTATCCCCGTATCCGCCCACTCAGGCATTAAAATCAAGCCCCCAATCCCGATATCTAGCAGGATCGTCGCCCCATTTTTCGCGGACTTTGACAAATAAAAATAAATGTATGCGGCTTTCAAACAGTTCTTCCAGTTCTTGGCGGGACTGAGAACCTATCTTTTTTATCATAGAGCCGCCCTTGCCTAAAATAATGCGGCGCTGATTGTCTTTTTCGACATAAATCGTTTGTTCTATCCTTGAACTGCCGTCCGGATTGTCTTTCCACATTTCCGTTTCGACCGTCAAAGCGTACGGCAATTCGTCGCGCAAATTCAAATAAAGCTTTTCTCGCGTGATTTCCGCTGCCAACAAGCGGTTCGGCAAATCGGAAACCTGATCTTCGGGAAACATAAAAGGACCTTCGGGCATTTTGGAAATCAAATATTTTTCCAAATCATTGATGCCGTCTCCGCTTAACGCGGAAACCATAAAGGTTGCATCAAAAGAATATAATTCGTTCAGCTCTCGCGACAATTTCAAGAGCCGTTCCCCTTTAACCAAATCGACTTTGTTTAAAACCAAAGACGCTTTTTCTTTGTTCTTTTGCAAAGAACGGACAATGGAACGCGTGTCGTCGTCCAGCCCCCGTTTCGCATCAACGACCAAAAGTCTGACATCGCAAAATTCCGCTTCGCTCCAAGCCGACGCAACCATAGCCCGATCCAGCCGACGTCGGGGCTTGAATATCCCCGGCGTATCCACCAGAACAATTTCACAGTTGTCTTTAACAAAGATTCCGCGAACTCTTGAACGCGTCGTTTGCACTTTCGGCGAAACAATCGACACTTTTGCGCCGACCATATAATTGACCAACGTCGATTTTCCCGCGTTCGGTGCCCCCAGCAACGTTGCAAAGCCGCATTTCGTCTCAGCCATCGAAATGTACCGCCTTTAACAAAGCCGCCGCCGCCGCACGCCCCGCTTCGCGCTTGGAGCTGCCTTCTGCCGTTGCGGGAGGATACCCCTTAACCGTTACTTCCATAACAAAAACAGGGTCGTGGTCGGGACCGCTGATGCTTAAAACCTTGTATTCGGGCAAAGGCAGCTTGCGTCCCTGAGCCCATTCCTGCAAAGCCGTTTTAGCATCAACGGGAGGCTTTTTGCTTTCCTTCATCAAGGGCGTCCAAAAACGTTCCACGAACTCTTTTGCCGTTTCAAATCCCCCGTCCAAATACAACGCCGCAATCACGGCTTCGCAAACGTCGGAAAGCAACGTCTTGGAATGTTTGTCCACGGAATTCTTTTCGCTTTTGGGAAAAATAAAATAATCGCCCAATTTCAATTCTTCGGCAACGACAGCCAAAGTTTCCGCCTTGACCAATTCAGAGTGGCGTTTTGCCAAATCGCCTTCGGCTTCCTTGGGATACGCATGAAACAGCATATCCGCAACAATCAGCCCTAAGACGCGGTCGCCCAGAAATTCCAAACGCTCATATCCGATAAAGTAATTTCCGAACCCCAGCGTTACGGCTTGCTTTAAAAGACGCTCGTCTTTAAACGAATATTTTAACGGAGCATAGAGTTCTTTGTAATCTTTGCCGAATATCATGATTAATGAATCCCGTTAAACAAGCGAGACCAGCGCACCGCCATCGGCCATTTCCATATTTCCCACCAGCGAGCCGTTCCGTCGTTCGAGAAAAACAAAAATTTCGCCCTGCCGACAAGATTTACGGCGGGAACAAATCCGACCTTGACCGATCGGCTGTCCAGCGAATTGTCTCTGTTGTCCCCCATCATAAAGAAATGACCTTCGGGTACCGTAAATTCTTCCGTATTATCAAAAGGCCCTTCGTCCGACATTTCAATAATCGGATGGCGGACGCCGTTCGGCAAAACTTCGATATAGCGGTCGAAACGCATGGCTTTTCCGCGTTCGTCGCGCATTACGAAATCTTTGTCCGCAATACGTTCTATTTGTTTGCCGTTAATGTACAGCCGCCCCTGTTTGACTTGAATTTTATCGCCGGGCATGCCGATCAGACGTTTGATATAATCCGTACGATTATCCGAAGGAAGCTTAAAGACGATAACGTCGCCCTGTTTCGGTTCTTCATAAAAAATCCGACCTTTGATCAAAGGCATGCTTAACGGTAAAGAATGTCTGCTGTATCCGTAAGACATCTTTGAAACAAACAGATAATCTCCAACCAACAAAGACGGAATCATTGACCCTGACGGAATGCTGAACGGTTCAACAAAAACCGTTCTGACAAATAAAGCGATCAACGCCGCATAAAACAACGTCTTTACCGTATCCCAAAAACCGGATTTTTCTTCCATTTCTCAGAGTCCTCTTTCAGAATTTATTCGGATATGTCTTCCGCGCTTAAAATCACAACAGCCTGCGCCATCGGATATTCATCCGTCATTGAAACATGAATCGCGGCACGTTTTCCCGCCGGCGTCAATTCATTTAATCGTTTTAAAGCACCGCCCGTCAACGTTAATATCGGTCGTCCTCCCGCCAGATGGGAATTTTCCATATCACGCCAGAAGACTCCTTTGGAAAGTCCCGTTCCCAAAGCTTTGGAACACGCTTCCTTCGCCGCAAACCTCATCGCATAAGCCGAAGCCCGTTTTTTTGCCGACTTTGCCCCTCTCGCATCGCACAAAGCCCGTTCATTTTTTGTGTAGATCCTGCGGCAAAACGCTTCGCCCGAACGCTCCAAAACGCGTTCAATCCGACGTATGTCCACTAAATCCGTCCCGATGCCGATAATCATCTTTAATCCTGTGAACGGCGAACCGAACTGATGCCGGGACACGCCCTTAATGCTGCCATGATATCATTTAAATGGCGGACGTCACGGACTTCTATATCCACGGTTAGCTCAAAAAATCCCGCAGTTCGGCTCAGTATCTTCAGATTGCTGATATTGCCGTGATTCTTTGCAATAACCGTCGAAAGTGTCCCGAGACTGCCGGGCTGATTTACCAAAACCAAGCGAATTCTGGAAACATGGCTTTCTTCCGAAACGACGTCTTCATTCCACGAAATATCCAGCCAACGTTCCGGTTCAGCAGAATATTTTTCCAACGTCACACAGTCTATCGTATGAACGGTAACGCCCTTTCCCGTCGTTACAATCCCTACAATCCTGTCACCGGGCAAGGGATGGCAGCATTTTGCAAAATTGACAGCCAATCCCGGAATTAAACCGTTAATCGGCATATTATCGTGTTTTTTATGATCGGGGACTTTGTCGCTGATTTTCTTTGCCGAACGCTTAATCGCATCAACAACGCGCACAAAACGAGACTTGTGTCCCGGAAAAACGGCGTCAACAACATCGGAAGCCTGTATCAACCCTTCTCCGACCGCCGCAATTAAATCTTCGACTTCCGTTTGCTTGAAATTCGACAAAACGTTTTCCAAGCTCTTGTCCGTATATTCATATCCTTCGTTTTTATAAGCGCGCTGTAAAATCTGACGACCGGCTTCAAGATATTGTTCGCGCTTTTGAGCACGTACAAAACGGCGTACTGCAGCTCTGGCTTTGCCCGTTACGACAAAACGTTCCCATTCCGGAGACGGATTTTGCGTCTTGGACGTTAAAATTTCCACTTGGTCGCCGTTATTTAAAATCGTCCTTAACGGCCGGATCTTGCCGTTAATCTTAGCTCCGACGCAACGGTTTCCCACCCCTGAATGAACCGCATACGCAAAATCAACGGGCGTAGCGTTTTTGGGCAGCGTAATCAAGTCCCCTTTCGGAGAAAAACAGAACACCTGATCCTGATACATTTCCAGTTTCGTGTGTTCCAAAAATTCTTCGGGATTATCCGCCTGTTCCATAATGTCCAACAGTTCGCGCATCCAACGGAACTGGCGACCGTCCGTTTTGTAATCCCCTTGTTTATAACGCCAATGCGCCGCAACGCCGATTTCGGCAATCTCGTGCATTTCCTTTGTTCTGATTTGTATCTCGATACGGTGCTTTTCAGGACCTATGACGCCCGTATGCAAAGATTTGTATCCGTTCGGCTTCGGCGTGGAAATGTAGTCTTTATAGCGCCCGGGAACCATGGGATATTTCGTATGGATTATCCCCAACACATGGTAACAGTCGGCAACCGTCGGCACAATGATGCGGAAAGCTATAATATCGGACAGCTGTTCAAACGTGGCGTTCTGACGCTGCATTTTGCGCCAAATGGAATAAGGGGTTTTTTCGCGCCCCGTGATTTCGACCTGAATACCAGAATCCTTCAAATCGTCGTAAAGGGCTTTAATAATGCGGGAAACTAAATCCCCACCCTGCTCGCGCAAAAAAGACAAACGGGCTTTGATGGATTCATAGGCTTCAGGATGCAGTTCTTTAAAAGCCAGTTCTTCCAGCTCGTTTTTCATTTCCTGCATGCCGATGCGCTCGGCCAGAGGCGCATAGATTTCCATTGTTTCCGTCGCGATGCGGCGGCGCTTTTCGGGATTTTTGAAAAAGTGAAGCGTCCGCATATTATGAAGACGGTCTGCCAGCTTGACCAGCAAAACGCGAATGTCATCCGACATCGCCAACAAAAGCTTGCGGAAATTTTCCGCCTGCTTCGTTTGGTCGGACTGAAGCTGAAGCTTGCTTAATTTCGTAACGCCTTCAACCAGCTTGGCAATTTCCTCGCCGAAGAGGTCTTTGATATCTTCATAGGTTGCGGCGGTATCTTCAATCGTGTCGTGCAACAAAGCCGTAACGATGGAAGCATAATCAAGCTTATATTCCGTCAGGATACCCGCGACTTCGACAGGATGGGAAAAGTACGGGTCTCCCGAAGCGCGCTTCTGAGACCCGTGCATTTTGACGGCAAAGACGTATGCCCGATCCAGACCTTCTTCGTCAACATCGGGGTCATAAGAACGGACCCGTTCGACCAATTCAAACTGTCGGAGCATCTTTGCCGCCTTTTTCTAAAAAGGTCAGGGTTCTTCGGAAACCTCGAAAGAACCGGCGGCAGCGACTTCCTGCTGAGCATCGTTCACATACGCAAATTGTTCGTTCAAAGCGGCCAATTCGGCTTCGGCTTCTTTGATTTCGTTTTGTTCGGAAGCCGTTTCTTCGGGTTTGACGAACTTTTGCATTCCGGAAATCAGCGAATTTTCCAAATTATCCAGATTGATCGTTTCTTCCGCGATTTCACGCAAAGCGACAACGGGATTTTTATCGCGGTCGCGATCAACCGTCAAAGGTGCCCCGGCGCTGATATCTTTCGCCCTCTGGGCAGCCATTAAAACCAATTCAAAACGGTTGGGTACTTTTAAAACGCAATCTTCTACGGTAACGCGTGCCATGTCTTTTTCTCTCGATAAAAATAAACAGATTCAGCCTTAGGGCATATTGCATATATCTGCTTTTTTTGTCGAAATTGCAAGCCTATTCTTTTATTATTTCCTGATCCGCGGGTAAAAGGCGAATTAATTCTGAAATGCTTTGTTTTAAAACGGGATGTATCCAATCCGGCGCAATCTCGGACATCGGGTACAGCACAAATGCCCGCAAATGCATCCGCGGATGAGGAACTATCGTTTCGGGCGGTTCGTTTATAATTTCTTCATTATACGCCAACAAATCCAAATCAAGGACTCTTGCGGCGTTTTTAACCGTCCTGACGCGACCGAGATCGGCTTCAACGCCAAGCAACGTCTTTATAAGCTCTTGCGGGCGTTGTTCCGTTTTGATCGAAAAAACGCGATTATGATACCAAGGCTGAGACGAAATCGGAACGGGTGCCGTTTTATACCACCCCGAACACTTCTCAATCAAACACCCCCGTTGTTCCAAAAGCTCAAATGCTTTGTCCAGCGTTCGATACACCGTTCCGAATGAACTGTCCAAATTGCCGCCCGTGCCGATAAGAATCATCTTGGATTTTTCCTTTTTTGCCGTTATCCTGTATTTCGTTATACTTATATAAACAACATATTGAAAGGAATAATTTTATGCGTTGTTATGCCGGCGAAAAAATCGCTTTGTTTATTGACGGTTCAAACCTTTATGCCGCCGCACGGGCGTTGGGGTTCGACATTGACTATAAAAAGCTTTTGGACTTTTTTTCCACAAAAGGACGTTTAATCCGCGCCTTTTACTATACCGCTCTGGTCGAAGATCAGGAATATTCGCCGATCCGTCCGTTGGTTGATTGGCTGGATTATAACGGATATACGATGGTTACAAAGCCGACAAAAGAATTTACCGACGCTCTGGGACGCAGAAAAATCAAAGGAAATATGGATATCGAATTGGCTGTCGATTTGATGGAAATGGCAGAAAACATAGACCACGCCATTTTATTTTCGGGCGACGGCGACTTTAGAAGCTTGGTCGAAGCCGTCCAACGCAAAGGCGTTCGCGTTACCGTCGTCAGCACGGTTCAGTCTCAGCCGCCGATGGTCGCCGACGAACTGCGCCGTCAGGCTGACCACTATACGGATTTGTCCGATTTGGCTCCGAATATTTCGCGTTCGCCGCAAAGTGCAAAGCTTGATCCCGCTGTTTTGAAAGCTCAAAGCGCTTTGTATGACGCAACACCGGATGAAGAAAATTCTGATTATGTCCCCTGATTTACCGCTTTCTCCTGACAAGAATTGCCGCTTATGCCCGAGGCTGGCGGCTTTTCTTGATAAAAACAGAGCTCTTTATCCGTCGTTTTGGAATGCCACCGTCCCTTCTTTCGGCAACTTAAATGCCGAATTGCTGATTGTCGGACTGGCTCCGGGATTAAAAGGAGCCAACAGGACGGGGCGTCCTTTTACGGGCGACTTTGCGGGAAACCTTTTGTACGGCATGCTGATTGAATTCGGATATGCGACGGGCGAATATAAAGCAAGCCCCGACGACGGCGTTGTATTGACGAATGCTAGGCTGACGAATGCCGTACGTTGCGTACCGCCCGAAAACAAAGTAACTGGTTCTGAAACAAATACTTGTAACCGTTTTTTAAAGTCGGAAATTAACTCTATGCCGAATTTAAAAGCCGTCTTGGCACTCGGAACGGTGTCTCACGGTGCTGTGTTATCAGCGTTCGGAGAAAAGAAAAGCGCTTTTAAATTTGCGCATGCCGCCGTTCACGACCTGACGTTCAAAGGGCGTCCCGTTAAGCTTGTCGACAGCTATCACAGCTCTCGTTATAACGTAAATACGGGAAAGCTGACCCCTGAAATGTTCAAAGAAATGTTTACGACTTTGGACAACGTTATTAAAAGCATGAGATAAAAAAAAGCCTCCTTTCGGAGGCTTTTCATCTTTTACGGTTCAAGATATTTAACCAGTTCTGACGGATAAGTCGTGCTTCTGATAATCGGAACAAGCTCGGACACCGACATTTTCGTCAATGCCGACAGAGCATCAAGTGTTTCCCCCTCTTCCGAAACGGCTTCCGTCTGCAATTTATCGTAATTCTTTGTAATAAACATGGCTAACTTGGTCGTTTTTTTGTTTTCTCCGATTTTTACCATATCAATATAAAATTGATTCGGCATATATTCCCAAAAAGATTCATTCGCTATATCCGTTGTAATTCCGGTTGTTCCGGAAATCGAAGCAACAGCAGAAACTATATCAAGAATCCCGCCCGAACTTACCGTGCTGTCCAAAGAAATAAACTGGTTATGATACCCTTCGGACTTTGCCAACAGACGTGTTGAATAGCGTCCTCGTTCCAACATGATATCGCACGGCGTTGTTCCTACAAGTTTTCCATTGTGATATATTTTTACGCCGGACGGTTGGCTGTCGATAAAAATTTTCTGCTGTTCTCCATGAAGAAGGGTGCCGCAACCGCTTAAAAGAAATAGGGCAAAAAACAAGAATTTCTTCATTTCAAACTCCGTTATTCATTATTTATACAGCTCGTCTGATAAGCTTTGTTTTAAATGGTGTTTTAATAGAGCAACGTATGCCTGCATTTCCGTTTTAATTTACTTAATCATTTCATAAAGAGCAATAAAAAAGCCTCCTTTTCGGAGGCTTTTCATTTATGAAATTCATTGTTTATGACCATGGAGAATGATCGTCCGAATTAACTTCTCCGAATAATCCTCCGGTGGAACGACGACGTTCTCCCCGCTCGACGGAAGATTCCGTTTTTCCCGAAGAAAGTCCGCTCAACGCCTCTATACGGGATGACAAAGGCGGATGCGTCGAAAACAATTCCGAAAATGACGGTAAATCCGTAATTCCGAACGCTTTCATTTCAGAGGGCAACGGTTCGGATTCCATGCGTCCGAGTGCCCTCAACGCGTCAATCATATCTTCGGGGCGTCCCGTCAGCTCTGCCGCGCCCGCATCAGCACGATATTCTCTATGTCTTGAAAAAGCACATGACAGAATACTTGCCAAAATACCGAACAAAATCTCAAAAACGGGAACAACAACATAATAGCTGAAACCGCCGATACGCCGTTCTCCGTCCGAACTGCCGCGGTTTTGCAAAAACAATGCGGCTACTCTGGCAAAAAAGAACACAAACGTATTCAAAACGCCCTGCAATAACGTCATCGTTACCATGTCGCCGTTGCGAATATGAGAAACCTCATGAGCCAAAACGGCTCGTATCTGAGGGCGCGTCATCCCCTGCATCAATCCCGTGGAAACCGCAACAAGCGCATCGTCTTTAAAGGCTCCCGTCGCAAAAGCATTCGGCGTCCCTTCATAAATCGCGACTTCGGGCATTTTTAACCCTGCTCTGTCCGACAAATCACGAACCGTCGAAAGCAGCCAAGCCTCTGTTTCATTTCGCGGAGACGAAATAACGGATGCCCCCGTCGTCATTTTGGCAATACTTTTCGACATCATCAAAGAAATAAACGAACCCGTAAAGCCGCAAACCGCCGAAAACGCCATCAATTGAGCATAATCAATCCCGTTCGCCGTCAGCCAGCGGTCAACGCCCAACAACCGAACCAAAACGGAAATCGTTATCAACACCACAAAGTTTAAAACTAAAAACAGACCGATACGCTTAAACATTTTCTTCCTTTTTCTGAGTTTATATAAAAATAAATAAGGTGATTCCGGCAAAATAAAAAGGGGAAGATTTCCCCTTTTTTTATTTTTTCGCATCCGTTTCGTTCGGTGTTTTGCTTTCAAGCTTCGGAATAACCGTTTCTTCGGGCGTTATCGTATAAACAATCGCCCCCAAACGTTGTCCGTCAATGCCGACGACGGGGAACGTCCCTCCCGTCAGATTTAATTCTTCGTAAGAAAAATCCTGATTTAAATCGATTAAAGACAGAATTTTCTTTTGCGTTTTGGGTTCAAGTTTTCTTCCTGATCCGATTGAGCTTAAAAAGGCTAAATTTTCCGCCGTGCACCATCCGGCTCCGACCGTCGGGTTTGCTTCGCGGCGGCGCATTTTAAACCACGCCATTTTGTTAAGACCTATTTTATCCAGAGCCGTATAAACTCTGACTTTTCCGAAACCGAAGAGCGTATCGGGCAAATTACCGACCATTCGGGGCAATGCTTTGGATATTTTTATGTAGCCTGACTTTTCTCCCTTTAGCTTTAAAAGAACGCTGTACACAACGTCATCCGAAGGCAGGCGTTCCCAAAAACAAGAAGAAGACGTTTCCGACAATTCCGCTGGAATCCTCATTCTGCCGCGATAATTCTTATCCCCCACTCTGACAAAAAAGCGCGTATTCGGATAATAAAACAGATATTCGGCATCAAAGTCTTTTGCCAAAATGCGTGCGTATTTATCCGCTGCTTCCATCATATCCGATGTATCACGTTCTTCAGACGCGCTTAAAACGGCGGGGTCTTTCAATATCGTCTGACGAGCGAACTTTTTAAGTTCGGAACAAACGCGGGATTCTTCGGAACGGATAAAATCCTGCATCGTTTCGGTCGCCGTTCGGGGCGTCGCAGAGCTTAAAGCTACGGTTTCCGCTTCGGTCACGACGACGGGTTGCGCCGCCGCATCGGACGCGGAAAAAGCGGAAGCGAAAAAAATGCAGGCAGCAATACGAAAATATGCGTTCATTTTTTATCTCTCCCGCGCAAAATCACAGATCTTTCAAACGCTTTAAAGCCTCTTCGACTTTTACGGCGGCCTCTTTGGCTTCCGCAAGTCTTGCCTTTTGCTCCTCAACCACGTTTGCGGGAGCTTTGGCGATAAAGCCTTCATTGCTTAAACGCCCCGCCAGAGAAGCAATTTCTTTTTCAAGCTTTGCTTTTTCTTTGTTCAGTCGTTCGCTTTCCTTGGCAACGTCAATAACGCCCGCCAAAGGCAACAAAATTGTCGCCGTACCGAAAACGCTTTGCGCCGCCCCTTTGGCATCGTCCGCAGAAGCGGAAATCTCGGCCTTTTCCAATCGAGCCAACGTCCGTATCAGCAAGTTGAAATCCTGCAACCGTTTTGCTTCAACCGAAGACGCATCCCGCAAAAACATTGTGATCTTTGCCGCAGGGGGGACGTTCATTTCCGAACGCAAAGAACGTATCGCCGTAATCAAGCCCACAACCCAATCCAAATCGGCTTCCGCTTCGGGATTTTCCAATCCGCTTAACTCAGGCCAAGGCGTTACGATCAGCTTTTGCGGGCGTTTGTCGCTGATTTTCCCCCAAAGCTCTTCGGTTACAAACGGCATAATCGGGTGCAACAGAATTAAAATCCTGTCCAAAACCCAAGCCGCCGTCGCACGCGTTTCCGCTTTGACGCTTTCGTCATCTCCGTAGAACAAAGGTTTGGCAAATTCCAAATACCAATCGCAGAACGTTCCCCAAGTAAATTGATAACCCGCATCGGCGGCTTCATTGAACTTGTATTCGTCCAAAGCAACCGTCGCCTTGCGTACTGCCGCCGCCGTTTTGGAAATAATCCATCGGTTCAGCGGATTCTTAACGGACTTCGGATCAAAACCGTCAACGGGCTTGCATTCGTTCATTTCGCAAAAACGTGCCGCATTCCACAGCTTTGTTACAAAATTGCGGTATCCTTCCACGCGGCTTTCGCTCATGCACACGTCGCGCCCCTGAGCCGCCATCGCCGCCAGCGTAAAGCGCAAAGCATCAACGCCGTATTTGTCCGCCAATATCAACGGATCAACGACATTGCCTTTGGATTTTGACATCTTGCGACCTTGTTCGTCGCGTACCAACGCATGAATATAGACCGTTCTGAACGGAACATCCTTCATAAAATGAAGGCCGAGCATAACCATTCGGGCGACCCAGAAAAAGATAATGTCAAACGCCGTAACCAAAACGTTCGTCGGATAATAGCGTTCAAGTTCTTTGGTCTTATCAGGCCAGCCCAACGTCGAAAACGGCCAAATCCCAGACGAAAACCACGTATCGAAAACATCGGGGTCTTGCTTTAATTCAACGTGCTTGCCGTAATATTTATCCGCTTCGGCTTGAGCCAGTTCAACGTTTTCTTCCACAAAATAATGTCCGTCCGGCCCGTACCAAACGGGAATCTGGTGCCCCCACCACAGCTGGCGCGAAACGCACCACGGCTGAATGTTGCGCATCCATTCAAAATACGTCTTTTCCCATGATTTCGGCACAAATTTCAAACGACCGTCTTCAACGACTTTAATGGCTTCCACAGCCAATTTCGGCGCATCGACAAACCATTGATCGGTCAGCCAGGGCTCAATGACAACGCCCGAACGATCCCCGTAAGGTATCGTCATCGGATTGTCTTCTTCTTTTACGAACAATCCTAAAGATTTGACGTCTTCCAGAACTTTTTTACGGGCATCCGCCGTCGTTAAGCCCTGATATGCTTCGGGAACGTTCTCGTTTAAATGAGCCGTCGCATCCAATATATTTATCATTGGCAGATTATGGCGTTTGCCGACTTCATAGTCGTTGAAATCGTGAGCCGGCGTAATCTTTACCGCACCCGTCCCTTTCGTCGGATCCGCGTGCTCGTCCGCAATAACAGGAATCGGACGATTGCAAATCGGAATAATAACGTTCTTGCCGATTAAATCTTTATAACGTTCGTCGTCCGCACTGACGGCAACCGCCGTATCGCCGAACAACGTTTCGGGACGCGTCGTCGCTATTGTAATAAAACGGTTCGGATCGTTTTCGACGGGATATTTAAAATACCACATCTTGCCGACGACTTCGCGCTGTTCGACTTCCAAATCCGAAATAGCCGTTTGCAAAAACGGATCCCAGTTGACCAAACGTTTCGCCCGATAAACCAGACCGTCCTTATATAACGTTACGAATTCCTGACGAACCGCACGGCACAGACCTTCATCCATCGTAAAGCGTTCGCGCGGCCAATCCAAAGACGCTCCCAAACGGCGCAACTGTTTTGTAATCTGTCCGCCCGACTTTGCTTTCCATTCCCATACTTTTTCTATGAACTTTTCTCTGCCCAAATCGTGGCGGGAAATTCCGTCTTTGGCCAACAGGCGTTCTACAACCATCTGAGTCGCAATCCCGGCATGATCCGTTCCGGGTTGCCACAATACGTCTTTTCCTTTCATGCGTTGATAACGAATCAGCGTGTCTTGAAGCGTAAACGTCAGTGCATGCCCGATGTGCAGATTCCCCGTAACGTTCGGAGGCGGAATCATAATGCAATACGGTTCTTTGTCTGAATTCGGATCACAGGCAAATGCCCCTGATTTTTCCCATTCTTCGTAACAAGACGATTCAACTGCGGCAGGGCTGTAATTCTTGTCCAGCATCGCCGTTCCTCCTTTTCATTTCAGTCATAAAAAAGATTTCCTCAAGCCGTTCGACTTGAGGAAATGCGGGGTTGTACATTTTATTTAAAATCAAGTCTGTCGGTAACGCGGGCGATTTCTTTGCGTACGACGCGTTCGACAATGTCGGGTAAATTCTGATCCAGCCATTCTTTCAACAGCGGTCGGAGCAATTCGCGAACGATGCTTTCCAACGTAACCATCGGAACACCGACAGCCGCATTTTTATCCGCAGCAAACATTTGCGTCAAATGGCTGAGCGAAGCGGCCGTCGCTTCTACCGCCGGCGCCGAAAGCAATCCGTCTTCTTCGCGAATCTTGTTGCCGATAATTTTGGGAATATCCTTAAATTCATCGGGAACGGGGTCGTTTTCGGCGACGGGTTTTACAACAGGTTCCGGCGTAAAATCGTCTTCTTCGGACTGAGCGTTCTTTCCCACGGGAACAATCATATCCTGCGTTAAATTTACCACACTTTCCGAAGGCTGTTGAACCGGTGCGGGTTCTTCTTTCGGAGCAGGCTGATTGTTTTGATAAACGGGTTGCGGCGCAACCGGTTCGGAAGCTTTTTTTTCTTCAACGGCAGGAGCCGGCGCAGGTTCGCCCTCTCCGTCCGCAAGAATGCTGCGGATAGAAGCCAGGATGTCTTCCATTGAAGGTTCGTTCTGATCTGTCATTGTTCGTCCAATTCTCATAAACGGTACTTTAATATACCATCTGAATCAAAAGGGGCAAGATGAGATTTAACCTCTTGCCCCAAAAAACCGTATTTTTTATCAACAAGATGAGCTTATGATTCAGAAACGTTCTTTGTTTCGGAAGGCGCCGGCGTTTGTTTTTCGTCGGCTTCGGATTTTTCTTCTGTTTTATCCTTATTTTCGACCGTTTGTTCCGCTGCTGCTTTTTTACGGCGATACCTGGACAAATCAAGCCCGAGACCCGACGGAGACATCATCCCCATTGATGACAAGAGCTGATATGCCGCAACGACCTGATCTCTTTTTGCCGTCACGACGCTGACGCGAGCATCCAACAGTTCCTGTTCGGCGTTCAAAACGTCCAAAACGGTACGGGTTCCGGCTTGTTCTTCTCTTTTAACGCCGTCCAAAGCAAGTTCGGAAGCTCTGACCTGTTCTTCCAAAGACTTCAAAGACGCTACCGAAGAATGATAATTTTCCCAAGCCTGGGTCGTCATTTGGGCAACATCCCGACGTACGGTATCAACGTTGATGCGAGCCTGACCCGCCAAATGTTTGCTTTCCCTTACTTTGGACGCGACGCTGCCCGCCGTATAAAGGGGAACATTCATAACCAGCTGAACATCGGAAGCATCGGCATGCCCTTTAAAAACCTCCCCGCTAAAATTCGTTTTGGTTTTTGCATGATAAAACGAACCTTGCAAATCCAACGTCGGATAATGTCCGGATTTCGCAACGTCAATAGAACTTAAAGCACTTTTTGCCGCCTGTTCCGCCGATGCCAGCTGAGGATTGCGCTTTTCGGAAATCTCAAGCGCTTCCGCCAAAGTTTGGGGGAGTTTCGATTCGGGAACGGAAGGCTCGTAAATTTTATCGGGCATTTTGCCTATGACTTGGCGATATGTTGCATACGAAACCTTTAATGCCCCTTCCGCATCGATTCGCGAAGCAACAGCTCCTGCCAAGCGCGCTTCTGACTGAGCAACGTCCGTCTTTGTCAATTCTCCGACGCGAAAACGATCCTGAGTATATTCCAACTGACGGCGTAAAACGGCTTCGTTGTTTTGCGTCAATTTTAACAGCGCCATGTCGCGAATCACATCCATATAAGCCGTCGCGGCGCTCATTAACGTGTTTTGTTCAACGGTCTTTAAATTCGCGCGTTCTGCCTCAAACTGAGCCTTTGCCGCTTTGACCGACGCAACCGTCCCAAAGCCGGAAAACAAAGGTTGCACGGCATTAACGCCTACGTTATAGGGATCGTCTTCCGTTTCCAAAAAATTCGGGCGCATGCGGTTTCGATCATAACTGTAGCCGTAGCTGGCTTCTCCCACGATTGTCGGTTTATAGCCCGATTGGCTCTGAACTATCTTTTCATAAACTGAACGTAAATATGCCCGTTGCGCCAACACCTGCGGATTCGCAACATATGTATATGCCAATGCTTCTTCCAATGTTTCCGACTGAACGGTTCCTCCCGCCAACATCATCACGGACAATGAAACCCCGGACAATACTTTTTTCAAATTCAGCATTGAAGTCCCTTTCCTGCCTTTCGGGTCATACAAACAACATCCGCATATTTATTCACGGATATAAAAACGATTCTCTTTTACAGTCAAAACCGCCCAAATATCAACAAATAACTTTATAAAACTTCATCAAAAACAAAATTTTTGTATTCCGAGAGGCGGATTTCGGGATTAAGAGCAATGTCAAAAGCAAACGTAAATGACAGCACACCGTTACGTTTTATGACTTTTCCGGCCTTTGCCGATAAAGATCCGGGTTTCGATTCAACATAAACCATCCGCCCGCCTTCCGAAAGTTGCGCAATTAGATTTTCGGGAATCTTCGTAACAATACCGTCTATATATATAACATCATACGGCGCCTGAGACGGAAAACCGAGATCGGGATTTTTATTTAAAACAGCCGCATTATCCGTTTCCAACAGAGTTAAAATTTCCTGTGCCGTCTCGCAAAAACCCGAATCCGCCTCAAGCCCGATAACGGCACGGGAAAAGTTGGACAATAATGCCGCCGTATATCCCGTCCCCGCCCTGACGTTTAAAACAACGTCGTCCGAACCGGCCTGAGCCAATTCCAATAATCGTGCCGCCGTCAACGGCTCGAACAAAAAAACGCCTTCGCGGATAAGAACGGGTTCATCGCTGTAAGCCAAGCTTTGCAAACGGTCGGGAACAAACAATTCCCTCGGAACGCGAGACATCGCTTCCAGTATCTTCGGAGACGAAACGCGATTCGGAATAAGTTGCCCCAAAACCATATTCTTTCGCGCCGATTCAAATGACGGCAATGATTGAAACAACGGCATGCTCCATTAAAATTCCTTTGAAAACATACTATATAAACCTTTAAAAAAGCAAACAACTTCACAAAAAAACGCGCTTTCATTTTTTTTCATTTTTTTATTGACCTGTCGCCAAATCAAATGTATAAACATCCCTGTCTTGAGCGGATCGCTTGAGGAACGGCTAAGGCCGAGTGGCAGAGTGGTTATGCAGAGGACTGCAAATCCTTCTATATCGGTTCGATTCCGGTCTCGGCCTCCAATCGTTCCATTCCGGAGTAGCTCAGCGGTAGAGCAATCGGCTGTTAACCGATCGGCCGGGGGTTCGAATCCCTCCTCCGGAGCCATTTAAAAAAGCCTGACATAAAGTCAGGCTTTTTTTTGTTGCTTCTTCAAAATAGACAAAATTGACAAAACAAAGATATATGCTATCTTATATATTTAAGTTATCACTATAAAAAAACAGGAGAATAAATATGCCTGATTCTTTACAGCAGCGTTTTGAAAATCCGTCTTCCATACCTCAGGCTTCTCCGATACAAAACAATGTGCAATCTCAAAATCCCAATGTCTTGTACGCTCTTGATCCCGAGGGAAACCGCCTGTTTCCTTATACTCTGGATCCTGAAATGGACAAATCTTTAGTCCCGCTTCTTTCAGAAAGCGTTAATCGTGCCTGTCTGTCAAAAACCGGACGCGACACTTTGCGCCAAGCAAGCGAAACGGGGCATTCTTTTTTGCTCTATGCCGAAAATGACGGACGCGGCGGTTTCTACAACGATGCTCACCGATTAATCTGTTTGCATGCAAGCGACGACAAAGACTTTATCTGTTCTGTTTTGGTTCATGAAGCGCGACATTCCATTCAGTTTGACCAAGTGCCGGAATTCCGCGAAACTTACAGAAACAATGACTTGAACTTTAAATCTTATATGATCGTTAACCGCGCCATTGAAGCGGATGCCGTCGCCGTACAAACAAAATTCGGGTATGAACTGGCTCAGCTGGGGGACTATGGACCGCTTAACGTCATAAAAAACGGATATTTCTCCGCCGCCGCCGAAGCCGTTGAACAAGCGGCGGAAAAAGGAAAACTTGACCACCCCGACACATTAAAAAATGCTGCAAATGCTTGGTATAAATCTTCGAGAATCATCTGTTGGTATGACGATTATTATTCCAAAGCAGAAAAAGCCCGTCTTGCGAAAGCGCCTCAACAAAGAAACCTGTCCGACCGACAACTGGGGCGTTTCGTCGAAACTCTCTTTAAAGTCAACGGCGTTTCCTATGCAGGAAATTCCGCCGATTATCTGAAATCTCCGGAAAAACTTTCTTTGTCAGAACAAGGGTATTTCAACATTCAAGCCGCCAATGCCGCTTACGGAAAAACAGACCGTTCCATTGATGATATGTTCGTCATAAATCCGAACACATATAAACTGATGGATTATACCTACGGGCAAAAAGCCGAAATGTCGCCGAAACAGGTCAAAATAATGGAAGGAAAAGCAAAGAATTTAAAAGAAGTGTTCTTGCGCGCAAAGCTGAGAAAATTTCAAAAAGCGCGTAATGCGAACAAAAAAAATTCATCCGTAAATATCTCAGAAATTATTCAAACTCGTGCCAAAAATTCCCGTTCTTAAGAAAGGCTAAAAATTTTATCATAGTTTTGTTGATCCTTTTTGTTCTAAGAGGTGTCTTATGGAATTTTGCGGTTTTCTCAGCGGACGTTTGGGCTCTGACAATCAAACGCGCGGTCTGATACTGGAAGCTGAAGCGGATAAAAAAGTCCCCGTTACCAGAAACAAAATGCTTCTATCCGTTGACGGAAAAATCTTGGACAGAGGGCTGTTCCCCGATGCGTTTTCTTTTCAAAAAGCCGTAAATGATGCTCTGGACACCTACTTAAAAGACAATCCGAAACCAAATGTCTTTGTCCTGCCCTTTAACCACGGAGACATGGAAAACGCAGGAAAAAACACTGATGCTTTAGCCGGCGCCGTTAAAGAATATTATAAGAACAATAACCTCGGAAACGTAACGACTCTGGTTCTGACCTCCGCTTATTTCGATTATAAAAACGCCGACATCGCAAACGTCCCCTACCACCTGATGACAAAAGAACAGGCAAACGCCGTCGAAAACAATCAAACCGGCATGAAATGCAAGGTCGTGCCGACTTTGGGCGTTGCCGGAAACTTAACAAAAGTACGCATCAATCAGGAAGCAAACTCTCCGAAATTTTCAGAAGAATTGGCTCAGTTCAAAAACGGCAAGCCGACAGCCTTCTTTTCTTTGGGCGGGCGCGTCGAAGGTCCCGAAATTAAATTCACGCTGAAAGATGCGGAAAATCTCTGGAAACGCGCTAAAGAATTCCAAGAAAAAGGATTTAACGTCGCTTTCGGAAACAGCCCGAGAACACCGACCGACGTTACTGACTTTTTGTTTGAAAAGTGCAGCGAAAATAATATGGCTTTTTACAATGCGAAAAAAATCGCTCAAAACGATAACGAAGCCGCCGATTTTCGCATGTATTCCGGAAAATACAAAAAAGAATTCGCCGAACAAAGCCAAAAAATCGGGAACATATATCCTGCAATACTTGCGCAAAGCAGTATCGTTATCGGAACCATGGACAGCTTTTCTTACACTTCCGACACGGCTGCCTTGGGAATAAAAACCGCCGTCTACGGCGATATGGAAATTGATCCGGAAAAACGTCCCGATTGCCACAGGCTGTTTAATGCTTGCAAAAACAAGTACGTTTTGGATTTAAACGATGACCGCGTCTTTGACACGGCATTTTCAATGCCCGTATTGCCGCAGACCAATTCAACAATCATTAACGCTGTCGATAAGTTTCTAAACGAAGAAAAGAAATCTAGATTAACGACGCTTAAAGAAACTTTTTACCAAAGCAAAAAGCAACAAACACCTTTGGTCTTAAAGACATTAAAATCGAAAAGCCGATAAAAAAGGAGGGATTTCCCTCCTTTTTTATATCCTGTTTTTTTTATTTTTCATCCGAAGAAGAATGATGATGAAAAGCCGAAGGCAATGAAAAATCTTCGGGACGTTTTTTGACGATAATCCCCAGAGAAATAATCAGCTTCAACCCTTCTTCAACGGTCATATCGACCGGAACGACGTCTTCTTTTTTAAACATCATCAAATATCCGGAAGTCGGGTTCGGCGTCGTCGGGACATAAACCGACAACATATCCTTGCAATTCAACGAGTGCTCGACTTCGTAAGGAGCATCCGCCGTCACAAACGCCAACGTCCAAGCGTCTTTTCTGGGGAACTCGACCAGAACGACCTGTCTGAACGCATTTGATTTTTTTGAAAAAACCGTTTCAAAGATTTGTTTGAATGCGCTGTATATGCCCGATACGAACGGCATACTTTCCCACATTCTTTCCCACTGGCGCATGCACAAGCGCCCGACAAAGCCCGTTGTAAAGGCGCCCAAAAGTATCATGGCGACCAAAACAATCACGACGCCCAAACCGGGAATGGCAAAAGGCAAATATTGTTCGGGATTATATTCGGCAGGGATTAAGCCTCTGACTTTGCTGTCGATAAAATTAACGAACAGGACGGCTAAATATATCGTCAGAGCCGGCGGAGCGGTAACGAGAATCCCCGTTAAAAAATAGTTCCGCATCCGTGCGGCAAAACCTTTTTTATTATTGTCTTTACCAGGAGTTTCTTCCGCCATTGTTTTTACCGAAAAATATCAAGCCAACTGAAGTATTCCTTTATCGATTGCCTTCAGCATAACGGCGATATCCCGCCACGGTGCAACGGGGCGTCCGTCATCCTGAAACAAATCAATTCCTTTTCTGAAGCAGTATTCAAAAATGACTTCGGGATCTGCTTCCAGCACTTCATCCCAAAGAGCCTCCATATCCGGATTGCTGTAATCGGGCAAGTCCCCGAAAATACCGTATAAAATCGTATCCCGATCATCCGAATAGAGCAAAGCCGAAAGCGGATCGGCTGCCGAGACCGCATTTTCCTGCTGTTTTTTCAGCTCTTCTTTTGACGGCAAAAAAGACGCGGCCCGTATCAAATTGTCTTCTTCCGCAAATTGATTAACCAAGACTGTTATCCTTTCAAATTTAAGGAATAATCGTTTTATATAGATTGCAAGGTTACGCGTTTTCTGTCAAGGGCGCGCAGTGCGAAAAAATGTTTTTTTTAGCTTGATTTTTTCGATTTTTATTTCAAAAAAAAATTATAAATTTCATAGAGTTGCAAAAAACAAAAGGCGGGTAACCTTACCCGCCCTTTGCAGTTGTTTATTTTAAACCGTTTTACATCCCGCGTGCTTTGCGGCGAGCCAATGCCGTAAAGGCAACGTTGGTATTGCTTTGTTCTTTGGACTGTTCCAACGGCATGAAACGATAGAACTTGTTCAAATCCTTAAAGCCGTTTTCCAACGTAACCATATGCTTGTCATAAGCCTTACCCAGTTCGGGATCATCCTTTTTAATGGATGCCAGCTGTTGCAAGTGACCTTCAACACCGATGGAGTAAGAAGCAATTTCGTTAATTTTGCCGTACATTCCCTTAACTTCGGGCAAAACTTCCGCGCCTTCCTTCTGCCAAGCAAACGAGCATCCGAGACGAACGGCACCGCCGTCGGAACGAATATTGTCGCCGACCATAACCGTTTCTTCGGGCTTCGCATTATGGCGATCCAAAATCCCCTGCATAACGGCAGGATTGGGTTTCCACATATCGGCAGAATTCATAACCAGCTTGTCGCCCAGCTTTGCCGCAAGTTCATCACGATACTTATCATACTTGCTGCCCTTGACCTGCATGGGGGCTTTCTTAAACTGAATCTTGCCGTCAACTTCTTCCGTCGTGTGGTCGGCACGGCAAACCATTCCGTCAATCAGATCAATGGGGAACTTCATATCCGCCAAACGTTCAACGGCACCGGCAATCGGGGCGTCCGTATAAAGAACAAATCCCGTTCCTGCGGCTTTGGCCTTGCGAACCGTCGCAATAACGCCTTCATAGACTTTGTTGCCTTCCGAACGTTCTTTTTGAATCTGGTGAATCAGCGCGGCATCATGTTTTTCCAAACGAGCGGCTTCTTCGGGAGATTTGCCTTCCAGGCTGAGCATCGGAGCTTCTTTTACCAACGCCGATATGCTGTGGAAACGTGCATAGCCCGATGTATTGTCGCGAATGTCCGCATACAACACGTCTTTGTCTATGCCGCGGCTGGCTGCCAGCTGTTCAACGGCTTTGTCCGTCGTCAGACCCCATACGTTAAAGAAGTCCGAAATCGTATTGTCGATATCGCTGACAATTAATTTGACCGGGGTTTTTTCTGTCATGATAGCCTCACTTAAAAAACATTTCCTTGTTAGATTCAGTTATACAGAACCTTTTTCTTTTTTTCAATACCTTTTTTGTCTATTTTTTCGATTTTTTTTCGTTACCCAACCTCAAAAATCATAAAATCATTATTTATCAATATGATATATTAAAATATTCCTTCTTTTTACCTTTTTTTAAGACGAAACAAATTTTAAAAAACGAAAAATAAATGCGGAATTTTCAAAAATAGACAAAAGACTGAAACAGGCGATTCACTTCGTTTTCAATCTTGCCAAACGACAATCTTGTTCTAATATAGGCTCTCCTGATGCTTTGAAAAGGACTTTTTGATGCTGTCTGCCGAAATTATTAATTTGGAATACGATTTTATCGACAACGGAAACGGCGATCTGATGATGTTAATCCAAGCCGTTCCCGATTCTCCCGCCGCCCCCGTCTTTTATTTCGACGGTTTAAATGCCGCTTTGTTCAAACGATCAGACAACCAACTCGCCCCTATCGCCTATATCCCAGCCAAAGTCAGAAAATTATTGACGCAAATCGAACAAATCCTTGTCGCGGAAATGAACGATGACGAAGAATTCGGCGAAGTCTATAAAGCGCCGGTCATAATCCCCGAAGACGGAATTCTGCCTTATCCTCAAGAGATGTTGGATGACGTTAATCCCGAAATTTTAAAAAACGGCGAAAACAATGCCTGATACGAAATCCGTTCAAGATTTGTTACATATCATGGAACGCCTGCGCGACAAAGAAAACGGATGTCCGTGGGATGTCGTTCAAACGTCGCAGTCCATTGCGGGATATACGCTGGAAGAAGCCTATGAAGTCTATGATGCCGTCGAACGGAACGATTATGATTCTTTAAAAGAAGAATTGGGCGATTTGCTGCTGCACGTCGTTTTTCATTCCCGCATCGCCGAAGAGAACGGAAAATTCGATTTTTCGGACGTTGTTCAAAGCGTCGTCGACAAAATGGTCAGACGCCATCCCCACGTATTCGGAGATGCCAAAGATTTGCCCAACTGGGAAGCGCTAAAAAAAGAAGAAAGAGAGCAAAAGAAACAATCGGGGATTTTGGACGGAATCGCCAAAGCCCTCCCCGCAACCACAAGAGCATATAAGCTGCAAAGCCGAGCCGCCCGCGTCGGATTTGATTGGGACAAGCCGTCTTTGGTCATTGATAAGATTGAAGAAGAAATGAACGAATTGAAAAATGAAATCGCTCAGCCGTCTCATGCCGACCAACGCGAAGACGAAATGGGTGATTTGCTGTTCGCTTGCGTCAATCTGGCAAGAAAGCTGGGCATAGATCCCGAAAAAGCCTTAAAACGCACCAATGCCAAATTCGAACGGCGTTTCGGGTATATCGAAAAATGTTTAAAAGAACAAAACAGACCTTTTGAAAAAACGTCTTTGGAAGAAATGGAAGATCTGTGGGTTCAGGCAAAATTAAAAGAGCGCCAAAAAAGTTAACGATCGTAAAATTTGCTCATCAAATTGCTTTCCCGACGAATGCGTTTTCCTTTGCCCAGTCGGCCGCTTCCAATAAAAAACAAGCACATTTCTATGGTCTTTTCTTTCTTTTGCAAAAAGAAATGAGGGACGCCGAGCGTTAAAAAATCTTCTTTGGCGTTTTTTACAAAAGCTTCCGAAACTTTTAAAATGCCGTCGTTGTCTTCGCCCATAAAAGGCAGATAGCCTTTGCCGTTATCTTTTCCGCTCATCAAAACGGCAAAATCGCCAGACATTTCAGAAACATTTTTTGAAACGAATTCGGGCGTAATATTACTTCCCATCTTCCCCAACAAAAACTTATACCATTTCTTTTCCGACCACTTCCCCGCCCAGGAAAAGCCTTTGTTCGGGACGGAAATCATGACGACGCGTCCCCAAACGGATTGCCATTCGGGCTTCATCATCAAAGCCTTCCTTAAAACCAACCCGCCGACACCGTGCACAATAAAGTGAAGACGTTTGATGTCTTTTCGCCTTTTCAACGCCGCATTTAACTTTTTCGCGGCGTCTTCCAAATCAGAACGAAGCTGGGGATAGCTGAATGACACCGCTTCGTACCCTTTGTCGTAAAAAGCCGTTTTCATGTCATCAAAAGATCCCGGCGTTTGAAACAATCCGTGAATAAAGACTACCGTTTCTCCGTTCGGCTTCGGCTCTTCCCATATTTTTAAAAATTCGGGCAATTTGTCCGAACAGGCTTCAAAAGTCCCCGAAAAACGACGTACATCATGCGAATCAAGCAATCGGCAACGATGCGTCCAGATGTTTTCCTGTATCCGCCATCCCGCATATTGATAGCGGTCAAACCACCAAAACATCCCCCCGCACGTTATAAAAGGTATTGTCATTCGCATTTTTTCCTTATTTGTCTTTATGTTAGATAATAGTAGATTTTTCATAAGCGAATCAAGTAATCTTCCAAAAAACGCTTTGTGCGGAGCTGTCATGAAAAAAATAGAGATATTTACGGACGGAGCATGCAGCGGCAATCCGGGAATCGGAGGCTGGGGAGCCGTCCTGCGCTACGGTAAAGCCGAAAAAGAACTTTGCGGAGCTCATGACGCGACGACAAACAACCGCATGGAAATGACGGCCGTCATTTCTGCTTTAAAAGCGTTAAAAGAGCCTTGCGAAGTCGATTTATACACCGACAGCCAATACGTCATGAAAGGCGCGACGGAATGGATGGACGGCTGGGTAAAAAACGGGTGGAGAACCGCAGACAAAAAACCCGTTCAAAACAGCGATTTATGGCAGGAAATTTTTCATTTAAAGCGGACGCACCGCATCATTTGGCATTGGGTCAAAGGACATGCGGGGCATCCGGAAAACGAACGGTGCGACCTGTTAGCCCGCACCGCTTTGCAAGAATTAAAAGAATCCTTAAAATAAACGTTACCGAGCGACGTAACCGGTTAAATGCGTCTTGTTTTCTTCATAGCTTTTAACAGCCGCGGCTATGACAGAAAAAGCTTCGTGCTGATCCAAAAAGCCTTCAACGACGACCGTCTTGTTTTCAAGCTTTTTATAATCTTCAAAAAAGCGTTGGACTTCTATCATTCGATGGGGCGGCAGCTCGTCTATCGAAGAATAATGCGCATATTCCGGATCATCGGCGTGAACGGCTATGATTTTGTCATCCGCTTCGCCCTGGTCAATCATCTTCATAACTCCGATCGGGCGTGCCGTCAAAATCGTCAAAGGATAAACGGGTTCCTGTCCCAAAACCAAAATATCCAAAGGATCGTGGTCATCACAGTACGTGCGGGGAATAAAGCCGTAATTTGCAGGGTAATGTACGCTGCTGTACAAAACTCTGTCCACCCTTATCAAACCGCTTAATTTATCCAGCTCGTATTTATATTTTGAGCCCTTGGGAACTTCAATAACCGCAGGAACGAACTGAGGAACCTTGCCGGCCAGTTCTACGTCATGCCATGGATGCATATAAAACTCCTAATCTTGTTTTTTCAAAATGATAACACCCTTGCCTTTACGAAGAAAGCTCAAAACGCTTTGCCTTAAAACAGTTTGCTCAAAAAAACTCAACGCGTTATACTCTTCTTTATGTTTTCAGGAGAAAAAATTTGCCCAAAAGACCCGAACAGGAATCGTTTTACGAAATCCATCTGAACAAACAAAACGAGGTAATGATTTCCCTGCGCGCCAGAGAAGAAGAACCTTCTTCCCCCGTCTTGCTGTACGACGGCGGCGAACATGCTTTGTTATACAGAACGCCGCAAAGTACGGTTCTTTTGGACTTTATCCATCCCGACGCCAGACAGGCTTTGTTTAACGCCCCTTCCGCATTAATCGCCGAAACAAAGAATTTCAAAGTCGTCCGCGAATACACTGCCGTTTGCAGACAAGTCAAAAGCCTGCCTCTTGACGGTTCGGGCATCAAGCCCCTCTTGGACGCCGATACTGCAAAAACAATAGACGAACGCCATTTATACGAATGAAACAATATCAAACCGTTTTCGCCGTCCAAACCGAGGGCGGGCATTTCACAAACATCACAAACGCCGTCCAAAACGCCGTTCGGCAAAGCGGCATTACCACGGGATTGATGACTTTATTCATCAAACACACTTCTGCCGCCCTGACCGTGCAGGAAAACGCCGATCCCGACGTCTTATACGATTTAAAAAACTTTTTTGACAGAACGGTTCCTCAAGACGATTCCTTGTACGTCCACACCTACGAGGGAAAAGACGATATGCCCGCTCATATCCGTTCAACGCTGACGGGCGTTTCTTTAAACATTCCCGTCTCAAACGGCAAAGCGACCTTGGGAACATGGCAGGCGGTCTACGTTTGCGAATTCAGAAATCACCCCAACGTCCGAAACGTCGTCTGTCATATTATCGGAGAGGAATAAATTCCCGCCATTTCCCGCCGAAACAACATTCCAACGGACGGTATTCGGCTTTATAAGCCATATTCGGGCATTCGCTTATAAAATACCCTAAATAGACGTAAGGCAATCCGCGTTTTTCCGCTTCTTCCACCAATTTTAAAATCAAATAGCGCCCCAAGCTTTTAAACGGTTCGGACGAATCAAAAAAGCTGTAAACCGCCGACAAACCGTCATCCAAAACATCCGTCAGCATCACGCCCTTTAGCGCGCCGGTTTGCGTATCTCTCGCCTGCCCCAAAACGGTTTCGACGGGAGAATCTTCTATCATGGCTCGGAATTCTTCGAAATACATTGAATTCATTTCGCTGCCCTGATGACGGGCGGACAAATAATTCCGAAACAAAGCATACTGTTCGGAATCGGCTACGTTCGGCAATATCGAAAAAGACAGCTCCGCATTTAAACGAAGAGTCTTTTTCATTTTTTTATTCAAATGAAATCCTTTTACGTCAATGCGGACGGAACGGCATGCCTGACATTCTTCGCAAACGGGGATATAGCAAACCGAATGACTGCGCCTGAAGCCCGCCCGAGACAAAACGTTTGCCCATCTTTGAGCATCGGTTCCGCTGATTTCGGCCGCAAGCTTACGTTCCGTCCTGTCCGGCAAATAAGGACAAGGAACCGAAACCGTCGTATAAAATGCCTTTAGCGGCAAAGCGTCCTGAGAATGCATTATTCCTCCGTTCAAAGGAAAGTATGCCCCTTATTTTTTAAAAAATTGATAACACTTTTCCGTCTTGACCCGACAAAAAAATTTCGATACTATAATCAGGTATTTTATTTAACCGACCCGTGTTAGGGCGGAAAATCCTGAGGTCTCCGTAAGGAGACCTTAGTTGTATCAGAGGACAACTTGGTCAAGATTTGTTACATTGACGAATCCGGTGATTTGGGAACCATGCCCGAAAATCCGCCCCCCGACGGAAACCATCAGCCCGTCTTGGTTATCGGCGGCGTCTTTGTTGACCACAATACCCTGTATGATCTGACACACGATTTCATAAAGCTTAAATACAGATATTATCCCGGATTAAACTATCCGACCGATAAATTCCTGGACAGAATCATCCCTGAAATCAAAGGCGCCGACTTGCGAAGAAACGCTTTGCGCGGTTCTAAAAAGCTTAAACGCCATGCGTTCGGCTTTTTGGATCGCATTATCGAGCTGTTCTTTAAATACAACATTAAAATCGTCGGCAGAATTTGGGTCAAAATACCGGGAAAAGCCTTTAACGGAAAAGCCGTCTACACTTCGTCAATTCAAAGCATCTACACCTACTTTGACCATTATTCCCGCAGCGAAAACGATTACGGAATCTGTATCGCCGACAGCCGAGACCAAATCAAAAACGTCAGCGTTTCTCACTCGGTCTTTACTCAAAAATTCCAACACTTGCACCCTTTGTATCCGAACATCGTCGAAATGCCCTGCTTCGGACACAGCAATAATTTAGCCGGATTACAGCTATGCGACATCCTGTGCTCAGCCTTTTTATTCCCGATTGCCAGCTATGCTTATTGCGCCGACTTTGTCCGAAATGTCCATGTGCAGGAAACCGCCTACGATTTCAGAGAAAGATACGGTCGCCCCTTGCGCGAATTGCAATACAGATACTCAAACCCGCAAGGATACAACATGGGCGGGATCGTCGTTTCCGACCCGATGCAAAAACAAAATGCCATAGCCATGTTCAAAGATATTCGCAAAGATTAAAAAAGCCTCTGAAAACAGAGGCTTTTTTTTATCGTTTCAAGCGAAAATTTCACTCCGCGTCTTTTTGATATTGTTCCATACGAGCCAACAATTCTTTTTGGCGTTCTTCCTGTTGTTTTTTGTTTTCTTTGATGCGTTCGACCAACTGAAGCGCCAAAGTCTGACCGTCTTTGATTTCCTGCGGCGTCATTGAACGAATCAAGCGTTCCAAATCGGGCGAAACCTGAACCAAATCCTGAGCATTCGGGAACATCGCCGACAGGCTGACCACCATCCACGCATAGGCTTTTGCCGAATCTCCGCGTTTATAGGCGTAAATGTCGGCAAGCTTTCTTTGCGCTTCGACAAAGCCTTCTTCCGCCGCTTTGTTCAGCCAATAAACCGCCTTTTCATAATCCAGCGGCACGCCCTGCCCCGACGCATACAAGCTGCCCAATCCGGCTTCAGCCTGAGGAATGCCCGCTTCCGCCGCAACCTTATACAAATCCGCCGCACGTTTATAGTCTTGCGGAATGCCTTCGCCCTTTTCCGCCAAAACCGCCAATCGAGCCGCAGCTTCCGCATTGCCCTGCTTTGCCGAAGCATCCAACCAGGACAAATCCGCATTCGTTTGAACGGCTTTGACATAGCCGTCTTTGACGTTCGCGTACAGGTTTTCTATCTGTACCATTGCCGTTTTCGAACCTTTTGCCGCCGCCATATCATACCAAATCTTGGCTTTGGACAAATCCTTGGGAATACCGCGCCTGCCGAATTGATAAATCTTGCCCAACATCAGCTGAGCTTCCATATGCCCTTGAGCTCCCGCTTTTTCCAACCACGCGACAACTTCTTTGTTCGGATGTTTGCCTTCGCGCGAAGCGTCATAAATCTTTGCCAAACGGTATTGAGCCTCCGCATCGCCGGCATTACCCGCCGCAAAAAACCATTTTTCGGCACTTTTAACGTCTTTTTTGACGTCCTGATAATATTTCCCCAAATCAGTCGCCGCGGCAACATCCCCGTTTGCCGCTCGCGCGCGCAATTCTACGGGATCCACCGCCGCCATCGACGGAACGCTCCACAAAAGCATCGCCAAAAATATCAGTTTATTCATTTTTCCCTTCCCCTTCCTTATTATCCTTTTCTTTCGTTCCTTGTTGCGGTTCTGATTTTTCCCCTTTTGATTCGGTTTTTGCGCCTTCTTTTGTTTCAGCCGAAGCTTTTTCCGTTGTTTGAGCCGGCTCTGCGGCTTTTTGATCTTTCGTTTCGTTCGAAGCGCTTAATCCTATCGGACGAACGATAAAATCATCCGAGAACGGTATCGTTTCGGTAATCGGGTACCATAAATTGACCGTATCTTTGATCACCCTGACCGTACCCGGTTTCCACCAACGCGGCCAAACAAGTTCTTCGGGCAGCTGATAAGGCATGAAACGGCTGACATTTTTTGGCAAAACCGTAAACTGGTCGACAACGGCACGGTCAAAACGGTTGAACGCATCGTCAACAATTGAACCCGACAAATTGGCTCCGCTCAGATTTGCCCCTCTGAACGTAAAGGCACGCAAATCCGAATTTGACAAATCAGCCCCGCGCAAGTCGGTTCCGGACAGATCAATGTCATACGACGGATATATTCCCGCCGCTGGATCCGTCAAAATAAACAAAGCCGTTTGAACTTCGGGTTTAAGCGGTGTGTACGGCTTAAACAAGTCTTCCGAGCTCCATTTTGAATTGCGGCGCACGAATGCCGCCAAAATATCAATTTGAGACGGTTCAAGCTTTTTATCATACCGGGCAATACATCCCATCGTGCACAACGCCCACATTTTTTCGTCAAAAGACGTATTCGGCGCATCAATAAAAGACATCGCCCTTAATGCCAGATTCGTATTCGACACTCTGCCCTTCAGGCGGTCTTCACACATTTTTTGAGTGCAACCGTAGGCTATTTCGCCTTTTTCTTCATACGTGTCGCGGAAAATATCAACATCATAAGACGCCGATTCAAAGTCTTCGGGCGGTTTGGGCAACTGCGTGTCGGCATCAATAAGCGTCAGGCGAAGCTGTTCCGCCGTCAATCCTTCAAAGAAGCGAATATCCGCACCTTTAAAATCCGTGTCGTAAATTTTCACTCCGCTTAAAACAATCGGCGGTTCGAAAACGGTTTTTGAAAAATTGGCGCCCGACAAATCCGCATTTTTAAAAGAAACCGTATTGAATTGCCCCTGATAAAACCAAGCATCCTGCGCTTCCGCCCCTTGAAGCTGGCAATCACGGCAAACCAGATTCGAAAAATCGGTGCCGTTGGCTTCCATTTTTTCAAACAGAACGTTGTTAAAAACGGCTTTGGTTAAATCGGAATCGCTGAAATCAATTTGAACGCCTTCAACGTCTTCCCACGCGGTGTTTGCCAGCTTTGCCTGAGAAAAATCTGACAAAACGGCTTTGGAACGTCTGAATTGTGTATTCGTCAAATCCGCCTGTTGGAAAAACGCCATGCTGACATCGGAATCGATAATGTGTCCGAAACGCATGCGAACGCCTTTCATATAGGCTTTTTCAAAAGAGCTTTCCTGAATTAAAACATTATCCATTTCCGCTTTTTGAAAAATCGAGTTTTGCATTTGGGCGTTCAGAAAAGATGCTTCGTTAAAATTGGAATACGAAAAATCGGCTTCGTCAAAATGCGTGCGGATAAAATCGTTCTTTTCGAAATTAATGTGAGTCAAATCCAGCGGACAAAACTTTGTTCCTTCGAAACGCGAAGACAAGACTTCAATAGCCATACGGACGATTTGAATGTTTTCGGGCGGATAATCAAACTTGTCCGGCGTATAGTAGTCGGCAGGCCACGGATAGCATTTTTGAAGGAATTTCGCGACTTCGCGCTTTATTTCGCAATCTGTTTTTCCCAACGGCTTTTTATCGCCCATCATGCGATACAGAGTCGCCAGGACAAAGGCCTTTTGAGACCCTTCGCACGTCTTGAGCTGGCGGAAAATCCAAGCCGGCCATTCCGATTCAAGATACGGACGGGGATCGCCGTCGTCGTCTTTTTCTTTGGCGGCAACCTTGACGGCTTCGGGGAACAAAGGCTTGTCTTCTTCCTTTTGTTCGACGGTTTCGACTTCCTTTTTCAAGTCGAGCAAAGGGAAAATGCGGATCGGTAACGGAACGACGCTGTCGGGAGTTCCTTTAACGGCTTTGCGATCTTTTTTAACCAAGTCTTCGGGCGGCAAAATCATGACCTTGACGGGAGCAAGCACGTTTTCCTGAGCCGTTGCCAACGGCGTTTCGCCCTTATCGTACAAAGAAACGCCGACGGGCGTTTTAATGCCGTGTTTTTCGTCGATTTTGCTTTTTTCGGGCAGATTGTCAGTCGTTTTTGCGATGACGACGCCTGTTTTGGTCGGGACGTATTTTGACGCATGAGGCGAATCGACGGAAGCGGTATCCTGCACGGGCAGAAAATAGACGATCACGGCGTTCGGTTCGACCGCCGCGATTGCCACAGACACAAAAAATGTCGTTAAAACAATGGGTAATAAATGTTTCTTAATCCGGTTTATGAGCATTTCTTTCAACCGTCGGCAACCCTTTCCGTATCCATTGCGACAACCCGTAATTCAGTATGGCAACGTCTGTGAACCCCTTTGAACGTAACGCCTGATACGCCAAAAAGACTTTGTTTTCATCACGTAACCCGATAATCACGATCGGCGTTTCCTTGAACCCTGCCAGCCTGTCCGCCGTTTCGTTCAATCTCAGCATAAACTGTTCAAACGGCAGGTTAATCGCGTTGTCTATATGTCCGAACATATCGTAAAAATTTTCCTTCGGACGAATGTCTATCATCAAAAGATCCGTCTTTGACGCAATCTTTTGTTCCAAATCCTTCGGATCAATATAAATAACGCCCGAACCGCGCATTAAACGGCGAATGTAAGGGATAACATACGTAAACAAACAAAAAACGGCGATAACCGCAATTAAAATATTCGTAAAATTCGCTTCCATGGCGCAATCCGTAAAAAAGTGTTATTAACGTCTTTGGTAAAAGGTATATTTTAAGATATACGATATGTCCGAAGAGCAAAAGACAAAAAAAGGAGTTTTTTCCCTATGAGCTTACGCCCCGTTACCGTAATCGGCGCCGGACTGGCCGGTAGCGAAGCCGCTTGGCAAATAGCAAAAGCAGGCGTCCCCGTCGTCTTAAAAGAAATGAGGCCGCGCCAAACCACGCCTGCCCATAAAACAGGCTTGCCGGCAGAGCTGGTTTGTTCAAATTCTTTGCGTTCGGATGACGCTTGCCATAATGCCGTCGGCTTAATGCACGAAGAAATGCGCCGGTGCGGTTCTCTGATTCTGGCGAGCGCCGATAAAACAAAAGTCCCTGCGGGCGGCGCTTTGGCAGTTGACAGAACCGCCTTTTCAAAAGCCGTCGAAGAACAGTTAAAATCAAATCCCCTGATTACTTTCGTCACGGAAGAAATTTTAAACCTTCCTTCGGAAAACGACGGACTGTCGATTATTGCTACGGGACCTTTGACGACGCAAAATCTGGCATCCGACATTCAAAAACTTACAAATTCCGACTCTTTGCACTTCTTTGACGCCATCGCCCCCATCGTCGAAGCCGAGTCCGTTGATATGTCAAAAGCATGGAAACAGTCCAGATACGACAAAGGAAACGGAGATGACTACATCAATTGTCCGTTGGATGAAGATCAATATAACGCCTTTATTGACGCTTTGCTGAGCGGTGAAAAAGTTGCCTTTAAAGAATGGGAAAAGAACACGCCCTATTTCGAAGGGTGCCTGCCCGTCGAAGTGATGGCGGAACGCGGCAGGGAAACTTTGGCTTTCGGTCCCATGAAACCCGTCGGGCTGTGCGACCCGCACACGGGCAAACGCCCTTATGCCGTCGTCCAGCTGAGAAAAGAAAATAATCAGGGAACGCTGTTAAACTTGGTCGGATTTCAAACAAAACTGACTTACGGCGAACAAAAACGCGTTTTCAGAATGATTCCGGGACTGGAAAATGCCGAATTTGCCAGACTGGGCGGCATACATCGCAATACGTTCATCCGATCGCCCGAACTTTTGGACGAGACTTTAAGGCTTAAAGCCCGCCCGAATCTGCGTTTCGCGGGACAGATAACGGGATGTGAAGGATATGTCGAAAGCGCTTGCGTCGGATTAATGGCAGGATTGTTCGCCGCTTGGGAAAGCTTGGGAAAAGATATCGTCATTCCTCCGAAAGAAACGGCTTTGGGCGCAATGTTAAAGCACATTACGGCGGCGGATCAGCCTGACTTGTTCCAACCGATGAACATCAATTTCGGTTTAATGCCTCCCCCGCCCGTCCCCGAAGGCAAAAAGAAAATCAAAGGCTTGGACAGAAAACGCGCGCAAAGCGAACGGGCGTTAACGGCTTTGGACGAATGGAAAAAAACGGCAGGTATCAATGGCTGAAATCAAACGAACAAAAAATGCAAATCAGGAAAATTTCCCCGTCGGTTCTTTTCTGATTCCTTCGGAATTAAGACCGCATATCTTTGCTTTTTACGATTTTGCCAGAACGGCGGACGATATTGCCGATGCTTACGGCGTTTCGGCGGCGGAAAAACTGGAAAAGCTTGACGCTCTTGAAGCCGTTCTGACCCAAAATGCTCATGCCGACGATGAAACTTTGTGCGCACAAAAGCTTTTTGAAAGCCTGAAAGAACGCAACATCACGGATCAGCACGCCAAAGACCTGCTCAAAGCGTTTCGCCAAGACGCCAAAGGGCATACCTATCACACTTGGGAAGACGTGATGGCTTATTGCCGCAATTCGGCGGGCAGCGTCGGACGTTTCATGTTGGATTTGCACGGCGAAAATCCGACGGCGTATTGGCCTTCGGATGCTTTGTGCGCCGCTTTGCAAATGAACAATCATCTGCAAGATTGCAAGGAAGATTATCAAAACCGTTCCAGAGTCTACATTCCCAAAGACTGGTTCAAAGCCGAAGAATTAAAATACGAAGCCTTGGACGACAAAACGACCTGCGCCGCCATGCAACGCGTCTTTAACCGCGTTACCGCAGGCATTGAAGGATTGCTGATCGAAGGGTCTTCTCTGCCTTTGGTCATCGTCAATCGCGGATTGAGAATGGAAGTGTGCGTCATTTTCCGTTTGGCGCAACGTCTGCTGAAGAAACTGAAAAAGAAAGATATTTTGAAACGAAAAGTCGAATTGGCAAAAAGCGATTGGATTTTTGCTTCGGCTTGCGGCATCATCGGCGGATTAAGAAGGAAGAAAATAGAATGTCTGAAAAAATCGGATCTGAAAACGCCGAACGAATAAAACAACGGGTCGAAGAAATCGTTAAACGTTCGGGCAGCTCTTTTTATCCCGCGATGCGTTTGTTGGGAAAAGAAAAACGTGATGCCATGTTCGCGGTGTATGCCTTTTGTCGGGAAATCGACGATATTGCGGACGAACCGGCTCCGTTGGAAGCCAAGAAAAAAGCTTTGTCCGTTTGGAGAGAGGACATAAAACGGATCTACGCGAATGAAACGCCTTTGTCCGACGTTGCCTTGGCTTTAAAAGACCCCGTAAAAAAATTCAACCTGCCCGAAAACGAATTTACGGCGTTAATTGACGGCATGGAAATGGATATTCCCGACGGGATGCGTGCTCCGACGATGAGCGAGCTGGAATTATACTGCCGTCGCGTCGCGGGAGCCGTCGGTATGTTGTCCGTATGCATTTTCGGCGATTTTTCGGAAACGGCTCAACGTTTTGCCGTTTCTTTGGGCGAAGCGTTGCAAATAACGAATATCCTGCGCGACATGGGCGAAGACATGGAACTGGGACGCCTGTATATGCCTGAAGAATGTCTGAACAAAGCAGGCATCGTCATTACGGACAATACGCCGTTGTCTGAAATTTTAAATCATCCGAATTTAAAAATCGCCAGGCAGGCTTTGGCGGAAAAAGCTTTGTTACGTTTTGCCCAAGCGCGGGAAGCTTTGGAAAAATTAAACGCAAAACAAATGAAACCCGCCGTCATCATGATGAAAGTTTATCAAAAGATTTTCGATATGATGCAAAAACGGGGATGGGATGTCATTGCCCCCCGTCCGAAACCGTCAAAATTATGGATGGCGGCAACGGCCGTGCGGATTTGTTTGTTCGGAAAATAAAAAATGACGGTTCATATTGTCGGAGCGGGTATCGCCGGATTGTCTGCCGCTTTTGCGCTGAGCCAAAGACATATTCCAGTCGTTGTCTATGACGCTTCCGACCGTTCGGGAGGACGGTGTCATTCTTTTTATGACGAACGGTTGGGTTGCGTTATTGATGCCGGAACGCATTTGATGTTGGGATCTAACACGGCGTTGTTGGATATGTTGGAAAAATGCCCCACGTCAACGCCGCTTGTCCCCGTTGAACACGATTTTTTATTCTTTAATGCCAAAACAAAAGAAACTTTTTGCGTTGACCCGCGACGTCCCTTGTCTTTTTTCGGACACATAAAAGAACTCTATCCTCTGTTTGCGGAATCCGTCATGAATACGCCGTACGGTCAGGTCGATTTTCGGATGCTGATGAAAACGGGGCTTAAATGCTTGGGCAAAAAGAACGGACAAGCGTATTTGGCGGTGCCGTCTTTAAAAGCTTGCATTATCGACCCCGTAGAAAACGAATTAAAACGGCGGGGCGTTGCGTTCCTTTTTCATAAAAAGCTGGTTCGAATACGCGAAAATATGCTTTGCTTTGCCGACGAAGATAAAATCATTCCCGAAAAAGACAAAGTCATCCTTGCCCTGCCCTCCGAAAATCTGAGCCGACTGGTCGTCGGCGCGGCGGAACAGCCTTGCAACACGATTGTCGGCATTCATTACAAAACTGATTCACAACTGCCCGAAAACAGGTTTTTTATCGGACTGACGCATTCTGTCGGGCATTGGGCTTTTAAACAAAACGGCATCTTGTCGGTCACGATCAGCGCCGCGGACGATTTGCTGAAAAAACGGCGCCCCGAAACCATCGCGGGAACCGTATGGCACGACATACAAGGCGCTTTGTCGGAAGGACACCGACTGCCCCCTTACCGTTTTATCGCGTCAAAACGGGCAACTTTGCACCAAAGCAAAGTCGTCAACGCTTTGCGTCCGCCCGCAAACATCGGCTCCGATCAAGTCTTTTTGGCCGGCGATTCGACCGACACGGGGCTGCCCTGCACCATTGAAGGCGCCGTACGGTCGGGCTTCCGCGCCGCCGCGTACATTGACTGAAAAGATATATTTACTTTCAGCCTTAAAAAGGAAATAATTTCTAAAGGAAAATAACCTTAAGGAGTACCTGATATGGCTTTTGAATTGCCTAACCTGCCGTTCGGCGGCGACGCCCTTGAACCCTATATGTCCGCCCGTACGCTGGAATTTCACCACGGAAAGCACCATCGCACATACGTTACAAACTTAAACAACCTGATCAAAGACACCGATTTATCCGCAAAAAGCTTGGAAGACATTATCCGTGCAACCGCCGGCGATGCTTCAAAAGCGGGAATCTTTAACAATGCTGCTCAAACATGGAACCACACGTTCTTTTGGAGCTGTCTGACCCCGAACGGCGGCGGTGCTTTGCCCGAAGGTTCCTTTAAAAATGCCGTCGTCAAAACTTTCGGCAGCGAAGAAAAATTTAAAGAAGAATTTAAAGCCGCCGCAATCTCTCAATTCGGCAGCGGATGGGCTTGGCTGGTTTTGGAAAACGGGGAACTGAAAATTACAAAAACTTCAAATGCCGATACTCCGATTGCTCACGGACAAATCGCTTTGATGACCTTGGACGTCTGGGAACACGCTTATTATCTGGATTACCAGAACCGTCGCCCCGATTTTGCTCAGGCTTTTCTGGATAATCTGGCAAATTGGAACTTTATTGCCGCCAGATACGTCGAAAACGTTTAATCCGTATACTAAAAAACGCCGAAGAATTTTTCTTCGGCGTTTTTTTCGTTCCTTTAAGAGCGCGTTTCCCTTAAAACCGCACATATCCTTTGCATACGTTCATCCGTTCTTAGTTCCTCTATCGTCTTTGACAGCTTATGGCGCCAGTTCGGATATTCCGTACTGGTTCCAGGAACATTCATTTGTGCCGTTTGTTCCAAAATATCTTCCAACTGCGGCAAGAACAGGCGGCTGGGAGTTGATGCCAGATATCGATAAACATACTCTACCATCTTTTTCGGCAATTCACGCCCGTACAGTTCTTCTTCAAAACGTTCGGGAGACATAAACCAACGCCCGACACGAGACAAAGCCTCTATAATCGCACGGCGTTCCAACGTCCTTGCGGCATACGCTTCCATCATTTTTGCCGAATCTTGGTATATGCCCAAATCATGGGCGATTTCGACATCGCTGCCCATCCAAAAACCGGGAAGCGTCGGCATATCGTGCGTTCCTGCCGCAACCAAAGCCAGCTTCGGATAGTGTTCGGGCGGAATATAGCTTCCGTCTTGATTTCGTTCATAACGGAAGACTCTGAACGACAAAATGCCGGCCTGCTCCAATGCTTCTCGGAAAAAGCTGGGAACAACGCCCAAGTCCTCTCCGACGACCAAACAGCGATTGCGGTGGCTTTCCAAGGCAACAATGCCGACCAAATCCTTAAACGGATAGGCAACATACGCGCCCGGAGCCGTCTTCGGAATCCAAAACAATCGAGCCAATCCCATGACGTGGTCGATGCGGACGGCGCCCGCGTTTTGCATATTAGCGACCAAAATCTTGCGATACGACGCATATGCTTCGCCCGTCATAGCGGCGGGAAGCATCGGAGCAACCCCCCATTCCTGACCGTTCGGATTGAAAATATCCGGAGGAGAACCGACACTGATTTCAGGCGGGAACAAATTTTGTGCGCTCCATGTTTCCGTGCTTTCGCACGCAACGCCGACCGCCAAATCCTGATAAAGACCGATGCTTAACCCCGCTTCGTCGCACGCTTTGGCGGCAGATTTAAACTGTTCATCCGCGATCCACTGCTGATACATAAAATATCCGACGCGGTCGGCATTTTTTTCGGCAAAGGCTGAAACTGCCTTATTATCGGGATGAGAATAATCATCGCCCCACGAACGGAACCCGCCTAAAACGCCTTTTGCGGCAAAGTATTCGGCTAACGCCTGATAAATTGCCATATTCTTTAAATCTTTGCCGCCCGCTTGGCAGAACTCCATCAAAGCCCTGCCGCGTTCTGTCGGATGTTCGACTTCGACATTATTCTTAATAAAATCGGCATAAAGAAGTTCCAGCGCTTTATTCTTGATTTCGCTGACCAACGTATAATCAACCAAATCGGAATCACGGGCTTGTTTTAATTTTTCTTTGAAGTCTTTTGATGCTTTGTATTTTTTCAATGCATCGCATTGAGCCGCTTCGGGAACGGCGTCAACGTCAATGTAAAGCGGATTTAAAAACAACCTGCTTGAAGAATAATACGGGCTGGCCGTTTCGGGTTTTGTGGCAAACAACGTGTTAATCGGGTTAATGCCGACGATGCCTGCTCCGAATTCAGCCGACATATAAACGGTTTGTTTCAAATCTGAAAAATCGCCGATGCCCCAGTTCTTTTCCGAACGCAGGGAATAAAGCTGTAAGGGAAATCCCCAAGGACGGTATTGATCGGTGATGAAATCGGGCATATAGCATTTCTGCGGCGCGACGACCAATGTCATTTCTCTGCCGTTTTCGGGCAATCCGTCGGCTTGCACAGCAACACAATGGTAGCCCCATTCTTGCGGGACAGGCAAAGAAAACTCTCGGCGTTCCATCATGCGGCCGTTGATTTCCCGCGTTTGCGACACAGGCATATTATCAACGGATGCAACGCCGCCGTAGACATGACCGTTTTCCATTTTTACCGACCAATGCAACATAACGGGAGAATCATGAGCGGCAATGCTCAAGGGAATACGGATTTCCCCGTCTTCGCAATGCACGACGGAAACCGCCGGCAACGCCCGTTCATAAGGACGGTTCAGCATAAGGGTCAGGCTGTGTTCGGCTTGCTGTTCCGTATCGGCAGGTAATCCCATCGCTTTCAGCAAAGCGCGTTTTGTTGCTTCATTTGTCTTAAATATTCCGGCATCTGCTTCGTATTCCGGCAAAATGCCCGTCAAATCAGCCAATTGATCCAACATTTCAGAATAGCTCAAAGACACTGTTTTCCCCTTTGCATTAAATCAGTTTGGTGAAACCTTCGTCCGTATCGTCGTCGAAATCGTCCGGCGTCGCGACGGGTCCCATCGGTCCGTACATTAAAAAGTCAAGCCTGTCCAGATCTTCCGGCGTCGCGACCAAACGTCCGGCCAAAGCTTTTTGGTTAAAGTTACCCAAAATCCCCGTCGCGCCCTGTTTCGCATGCAATTCGGCTTTTTCCTCTTCGGAAACGGGCGTGTCAAACAGCAAAAACGACCATGCCGGAACATTATAAAGGCTGCCTGCTTCGAAATTTTCGCCTTGCACGATGGAATTATCCCGAGACGTATCCAAAATCAGCCGCCACGGCATTTGCTTTTTCAGTTCGGGCAACGTCCATTCGATTTCTTCGTCATAGGCGTTTAAAATCATAAAAAAGTGATTGTCCGACGAAAACAAGCCTTCATCATTGCAAAAGCTGGCATTCAGCGCACCCGACAACAAAGCCGACAAACTTTGCGCATACGGTTTATCCCAATCCGAAGACGACATTTCCAAGCCTTCGGGCGTCATCCAAGTAATGTCTTTGATTTCCGTTTCGGACGATTTTTTGCCCGAATAATACCTCTTGCGGCGAAACACCCAATGTTCCGAACGCAGCTTCAGCAAAAACTTTACAAAATCCCGAAATGCCGCATCCTGTTCCGTGATATCGCCCCAATTCAGCCAGCTGATCGGACTGTCCTGACAGTAAGCGTTGTTATTGCCCTTTTGCGTGCGGCAAAATTCGTCGCCGGCCACCATCATCGGTGTCCCCAAAGACAATAAAAGCGTCGCCATCATGCCCCGCATTCGGCGCCGGCGCAAACTTAAAACGGCGGGATCCGAAGTTTCTCCTTCCACTCCGCTGTTCCAGCTGCGGTTATTATCGGTACCGTCGCGGTTATTTTCTCCGTTCGCCATGTTGTGTTTTTCGTTATAACTGACGACGTCGCGCAACGTAAATCCGTCATGAGCCGTAACAAAATTGATACTGGTCCACGGGCGGCGACCGCGATAGTTAAAAGTTTCGCTGGATCCCGTCAGTCGGGAAGCCATATTACCGATCTGTCCCTTATCGCCTTTCCAAAACAAACGGACGGTATCGCGGAAACGGTCGTTCCATTCCGCCCACCCCGGCGGAAAAGCCCCCAACTGATATCCGCCAAGACCGATATCCCAAGGCTCTGCAATCATTTTGACACGTTGCAAGACGGGATCCTGCTGAACAGCCGTCAAAAAGCCCGCATTTTGCGTAAAGCCCTTTGCCGTTCTGGCCAAAGTCGGAGCCAAATCGAAACGGAAACCGTCTATATGCATATTTTCGACCCAGTAGCGCAGCGAATCCATAACCAGCTGAGTAACTCGGGGATGTTCAACGTTAAACGAAGCACCGCATCCCGTCGTGTCATCATAATATCTCGGATTTGACGACTGCAGACGATAATAAACCGCATTGTCAATGCCGCGGAAACACAAAGTCGGTCCCATTTGATTGCCTTCGCCCGTATGGTTATAAACGACGTCCATCAGGACTTCGATACCGGCATCATGGAATACGCGAACCATATCTTTGACTTCGGAAATATTTCGTCCCGCCATGTATGACGGCTGAGGCGCAAAATAACAAAGCGGATCATAGCCCCAGTAATTCGACAAACCTCCGTCTTTTAAATGCTTGCCCGAAAAAAAAGCCTGTATCGGCAACAGTTCAACGGACGTAATCCCCAGACCTTTTAAGTAATTGACCGCCTCAGGAGCCGCCATACCGGCAAACGTTCCGCGGATATGCTCTTCGATTTCGGGATTTTTAAACGTAAAACCTTTTAAGTGCGTCTCATAAATGACTGTTTCGTTCCAAGGCGTTTGCGGGATTTTATCTCCGTTCCAATAAAAAGAATCGTCCACAACGATACACTTCGGAACAAACGGAGCACTGTCTCTGCGGTCAAAAGACATATCCGCCTTAGGGCTGCCGAAACGAAACCCCAGCATCGTTTCTTGAAAGCTCAGATTATCCGTGATGGCTTTGGCGTACGGATCCAACAACAGCTTGTTATGATTAAAACGGTGGCCGCGTTCTGGATCATACGGTCCGAAAACGCGATAGCCGTACAATTGACCGGGCTCTACGTTCGGCAAATAAACGTGCCAAACTTCGTCCGTCCGTTCGGGAAGCGCTATCCTTTGGACTTCGCGCGTCCCCGTCGGATCAAACAAGCACAACAAAACTTTTTCGGCATTTGCCGAAAACAACGCAAAATTAACGCCGCGTCCGTCCCATGTCGCCCCCAAAGGATAAGGCTTGCCGGGGAAAACGCGCATACCGGTATTCATCAGGGCAAAACTCCGAATTCAGCTTTAGCCCTGCGGCACCAATATAATTGTCGCCAAAGGCGGCAACGTAACAAAAATCGAATTCGGACGGAAGTTCCACCCTTCTTCCGAAGCTTCCACTCCGTTCGGATTGCCCATGCCGCTGCCGCCGTAAATTTCCGCATCCGAGTTGAATATTTCAACATACTTGCCCCCGTGCGGTACGCCGACGCGGAAGTTTTCGCGCGGAACCGGCGTAAAGTTGCTGATCACAACGGCGAAATCGTTCGGATTGTCGCCGCGGCGAATAAAGCTGAACACGCTTTCGTCCGCATTATCCGCGTCAATCCATTCAAAACCCGACGAATCAAAATCGTGCTGATACAGCGCAGGCGTTTCCCGATAAACTTTGTTCAGATCGCGCACCGCATTTTGAACGCCTCTGTGCATCGGATCGTTCAACAAATGCCACCCCAAAGAGCTGTCGCAATCCCATTCGCGGTCTTGGGCAAATTCGTTGCCCATAAACAACAGTTTCTTGCCGGGATGTCCGTACATAAAGCCGTAGTACGCGCGAAGGTTTGCAAATTTCTGCCAACGGTCGCCCGACATCTTGTTCAACAAAGACCCTTTGCCGTGAACGACTTCGTCGTGAGACAACGGCAAAACAAAGTTTTCGTTAAAGGCATAAATCATGCCGAACGTCATTTTGTTGTGGTGGTAGCGGCGATAGATCGGATCTTTGCTCATATATTCCAACGTATCGTGCATCCAGCCCATGTTCCACTTATAACCGAAGCCCAAGCCGCCCATGTATGTCGGACGGGAAACCATCGGCCATGCCGTCGATTCTTCGGCAAACGTCGCCGCACCGGGCGCGTTTTCATAGACAAGCTCGTTTACGCGGCGCAGGAAGGCAACGGCTTCCAAATCTTCGTGTCCGCCGAATTCATTGGGTATCCACTCTCCCGGCTTGCGGCTGTAATCCAAATACAGCATCGAAGCAACCGCATCAACGCGCAATCCGTCGATTTGATATTCCTTGTTCCAGAACAACGCATTGGAAACCAAGAAGTTATTGACTTCGCGGCGTCCGTAATTGTAAATCTTCGTTCCCCAATCTTTATGTTCGCCGCGGCGCGGATCGGCATGTTCATACAGCGCCGTACCGTCAAAATTGGCTAATCCGAAAGAATCCTTGGGGAAATGTCCGGGAACCCAGTCAATCAAAACGCCGATGCCCGCACCGTGCAAAGCGTCTACCAATTCACGGAATTCATCGGGCGTGCCGAAACGGCTGGTCGGCGCATAAAGCCCCGTCGTCTGATACCCCCAAGACCCGTCAAACGGATGTTCGCTGACCGGCAAAAATTCAACGTGCGTAAAGCCCATGTCTTTGACGTAATCGACAAGCTCTTTTGCCATTTCCTTATACGTCAAATAACGCATCCCTTCGTCGGGATTGCGGCGCCAAGACCCTAAATGGACTTCATAAATCGAAATCGGAGCCCCCATATCGTTAACGGCGCCGCGTTTCTTTTCCCAGCCCTTTGTTTTCCATTCATACTTATCAAGATCGTACACGACCGAAGCCGTTGACGGGCGTTTTTCCGCATAAAATGCAAACGGATCGGCTTTCAAGGGCAACAGATTTCCTTCGGGTCCCATTAATTCGTATTTATACATAACGCCTGCGGCAATATGCGGAATAAACAACTCCCAAACGCCGGAAGACCCGCGCGGACGCATCAAATGGCGGCGACCGTCCCATTCGTTAAACGTGCCGACAACGCTGACGCGGCGCGCATTCGGCGCCCATACCGCAAAACTGACACCGGAAACGCCGTCCAAAACAATCGGATGCGCCCCCAAACGGTGATATTCGTCAAGATGCGTCCCTTCGGACAAGAAATAAATATCCATATCCCCCAAAACGGGACCGAAACGGTAGGCGTCTTCCGTATCATACGAACCGCCGTTCCACAAATCTATGCGCAAACGGTATTTAAAAAAGTCTTTGACGTCTTCGCCAAACTCGTATTGAAACAGTCCCGCACTGTGGATTTTTTCCATCTGAGCAATAACTTTGCCTGTGTCGTATTCCAATATGTAGACGTTTTGAGCCTGAGGCTGAAACGTCCTGATTAACAGCGCACCGTCAACGTCTCCGCGATGCATCCCCAATATGGAGAACGGGTCTCCGTAACCCGAAGATACCAGAGCCTCGACAATTCCTTGATCCAAATAGTTTTTCATTACTTGCGTTCTCCGTTAAGGTCTATCAATCTCAGCATACCGTTTAAAGGAATAGCCACCCAATCGGGACGGTTTGCCACTTCATATATAACTTCGTACAGCGCTTTTTCCAAAACAAACAAGTCCAGGATATCCTGTGTCGTCTGTTTATTATCCGGCAAAGACGGACATCCTTGCATATTGTCGAAATACCCCTTCAAAAATGCCGATGTCGCACGTTCCTGCCAATCCGAAACCAGCGGCGTGATAATCGCCCGGTGTTCCGGAACGACAAACATCAATACGGCTCCGAACGCCGCATAATCAAACGAACGAACCATGCCCGCCACGTCTTTCAACACCGTGTGTTTGATTTGCCGTTCCATCAGAGGGCGCAACGGCTCCCCTTCAAAATCCAGAATATAAAAGTCTTTGTCCGCGACAACAACCTGTCCCAAATGATAGTCGCCGTGAAAACGCGTCTTCATCGCTTTGACGTTTTCGGGAACAAGCGCTTTAATCCTGTCGGTTAAAACGGACCAATGAGCTAAAAGGTTTTCCGTATTTTCCTTTATTTCGCCGCTCAGGTTGCCCAAGCCGTTCTTCATAACGCCGTACGTTTTTTCCGCCTGAGCCAAAACCTGTTCCGTCCAGGATTCCAAATCTCCCGCTTCCACGGGAACGGGCGCAAAAACGGCGTCCTTACCTTTGGCAAAAGCCTTATGCATTTCCGCCGTGCGCTTGCCCAAAGTTTCCACCATCTTTAAATAATCAGCGTGATAGTCTCCCCCCGCCTTTTTATCCAAAGCATCGGCAAAAAACTTCTTCAGGTAATCCATCGTATAGTTCCAACCGTCGCCCTGATTCGGTACGAACGCCTGCAAAATGCCCAATGCCATCGGACGACCGGCCTTCAACTTCAATTCAATGTCGCCCAAGTACGCCGGCGTGTTTTTAAATCCGGCTTCTTCGGTTAAAAAGCTCGTCGTCGCAATTTCGGGATGATTGCCCACGGCAACGCGACGATACATCTTTAATATTATCTTTTTGCCAACGACAATCGAGCTGTTGCTTTGTTCAACGCCCAACAGCTTTTGAGACGCGCCCTCTACCGATTTAATCAGTTCTTTACCCGCCTTTGTCGCCGAAGCCGCCAAAAAAGCTCCGTCACCGACATCCGTTTCGGAATCTTTGCACATCAAAGACAAAATCGCCGTCGCAAAATCTTTCGATCCGACCGCATCATAAACAATGCCGAGCTTTGTCCCGTAACATACCGTCGCAATCACCGACTGAGGCTGGGCTTCAAAAATCTTCTTTGCGCCGTCCTCCCACGCCAAACGAACGGGAATAGAATAAAACTGTTTCTCCGCTTCCTGCAACGACACGCGCACAATCAAAAAGAACGTATCTTCCTCATCATTCAGCGAAAATACGTTTTCAATCATTACGGAATTGATAACATCATCTTTTGCTCCGTACCATCTTTTCGACGGTAAAAAATGGGGCATATGCGAGCATAAGGCTTCCTTAAAAAGCTCGCTTTCAAACAACTTGGAGAGTTTGTCCGAATCTACAAGGATAATCTCTCCCGCTTTCAAACCTGATACCATCAGCTTTCCCTCAAACGTTCGTCGGAACTAAAGATTTCATAGTATGGCGCACCCGTTAAAAATAAGAAACTGTTTTTTGTGTGTTTCATCACTTTTTAGTGCGCCGTACCTTCTTAATACCCGAAGCGGTCAATCGGCGTAATGCGATATATCTCGGCTTGGTTGCCCGCAGGATACAGATTGACCCACATTTCCGAACCGCGAACTTCATATTGGCGACCGCTTAACAGCTCTTCAACCCAAAAACGACCGCCGGGAGGCACTCCCATATCTTCGGACGGGAACCAAATCCTGCCGGATTGCCCCTGATGCGGGTCAAGACTGATCGCCGTAAAGATCATGTTTGAACGATCGTCCGTCATCTTGCCGTAAAACATGATGTTCGGATTTTCGGAACCGTAAAAACGAAGGTTTTCGTATAGTTGCAAAGCCCGATTCTCGCCGCGGATCCAGTTAATCTTGGCAATCAGGTCTTTGATGTTGCCTTCTTTGTTCCAATCGCGGACTTTGATTTCGTATTTTTCGGAATGATCAAATTCCTCTTTGCCCCACAATCCTTCGTTCTCGCACAATTCGTAACCGTTCAGCATCCCGTACGACGGAGAAAGCGTCGCAGCTAAAATAAAACGGATGATAAACGACGCTCTGGAAGCATCGTGCAAATAAAACGGCATAATATCCGGCGTCGTCGGAAACAAATTCGGACGCATGTATTCTTTCATGTCCGACTGAGTCAGTTCGGTCATGTATGCTTCCAAATCCGCACGGCTTTCGCGCCAGGTAAAGTAAGTGTACGACTGTGAAAAACCGACTTTTGCCAACATCTTCATCATCGGCGGTTTTGTAAACGCCTCTGCCAAAAAGATCGTGTCGGGATATTTTGTTTGGACTTCGCGGATAACCCATTCCCAAAACGGAACGGATTTCGTATGCGGGTTGTCTACGCGGAAAATGCGTATTCCTTCGTCTGCCCAAAACAAAAACGTATCGCGCAGTTCTTTCCACAACGATTCTGATTGCGCACAATAAAAATCGACGTTCACGATGTCCTGATATTTCTTCGGCGGGTTTTCCGCGTATTTAATCGTGCCGTCGGGACGGAAATCAAACCATTCCGGATGTTCCTTGATCCACGGATGGTCGGGAGAACATTGAATGGCAAAATCCAAAGCGACTTCCATTTCCAATTCGCGTGCACGGCGTACAAAAGAACGGAAATCGTCCATCGTGCCCAACTGAGGATGCACGGAACGGTGTCCGCCCTCGCTACTGCCGACGGCGTACGGGCTGCCGACATCTCCGGGTTCGGCAACCAACGAGTTGTTTTTGCCTTTTCTGTGAGTATAGCCGATAGGATGAATCGGCATCAGATAAACGACGTCAAAGCCCATTTCTTTAATTTCGGGAAGACGCGCTTCACAGTCTTTGAACGTGCCGTGAACGCCGGGAACACTGCCCTGAGAACGGGCGTCCATCTCGTACCAAGCCCCGAAACGAGCCCGTTCGCGATCAACCCAAACTTCCAGTTCGCGATCGTAACGGCACGACTTTTCCCTGTCCGGCCAACGGTCCATCGCCGCCACGACGGCTTCGGACATCAAAAGGTTCGCACATTCGTATTCGTCTTCGGAAGCATCAAAGCGGGTCAACACGTCTCTGAGCAATTCGGCATCCGTCTTTTGTGCCGCGGGATCGCGCACATCAGTCATACTTTCTAAACGTTCCAAAGCCTTGCGGACGATATTTGCCCCTTCGACCAATTCCAAAACAACGTTTTGTCCGGCATTACGTTTTTTTGTCGTCCCGTCCAGCCATGTCCCGTATTCGTCAACCCAAGCCTCTATCGTGTAGATATAACGGGTGTTTTCGTTAAAATAAAGCGTTCCGCCCCAACGCGACAAGCCGGGATTCAGTTCGACCATGGGAACTTCCCACCAGTCCTGAGAATCAGCCCTGCGGCACATAACGACTGCTTTGAGCAAGTCATGGCCGTCTTTAAAAATATTGGCATAGACGTCCATCGTATCGCCGACTTCGCGCTTGACGGCGTAGCGTCCCGCATCGATCTCGGGTGAAACGGCTTCTATCGTAATCGGAGAACTGGACGAATAATCCATCGGATGATTTTTGCGTTCGCGCAAAACCCACCCGCGCTTGCTGAGATTTTTGACGTCGCTGCCCGAAACGACGGGCGTTTTTTTCGGCTTTATTTTTCGTTCCTGACCCATTGGACTGCTTCCCGCAATTAAGTTTTCGATATGCTAAAAATACACAATCGTTCCGCCCTTTTCCAGTCATAAATGATTTAAAAGACATTGCCGAGCCAAAAAAAATCGGTTAAAAATTTTTCAAGAAAAAACTGCGCGCTCCCCTTAAGGAAAGGATAAAACGGATGGCCTCGGTTACCGGCGGAATTTTCCCGAACGGAACGTCTTTGGAAAGCTTGCTTCCCGAAGGGTGCGACGCTGATAAAATCCGAAAAGAAGTCGAAAATCTGTTCGAAAAAAAGACCCGTTTCCTGCATTCGGAAAAACGCCCCGTCCTGATTAACCTGTCGGGATTGCCGGCTTCCGGGAAAACGTTCCGTTCCAAAAAAATCCGGCGCAAGCATCCGGACTTGCTTTATATCGGCTTTGACGAAATCATGGAATCGCTGGACGAATACAAAAAAGACTTTGCCCGCGACCCCAAAAAAGCTTTTGAACGTTGGGAACTGCCCGCCAGATGGATCGGATACAACCTGCTCGACAGAGCCGTCAACAAAAAATTTCCCGTCTTGTTCGAACACAGCAACGCCAATCCGAAACATTTGGATTTATACCGCAACATCATCAACGAAGGCTACTTTGTCGAAATGCGTTTCATTGACGCGCCCCCCGAAACGGTGCTGCCCAGACTGAAAAAACGATCCAGATATTTCCCCGAACAGCAGGTTACCGAACGTTGGCAAGTTTTACAAAAATTGTTACCCGACTATAAAACGGCCGTTTCAAAGTTCATCGTTCTTAAAGGCAATATCCCTGATCCGAAACGGCAAAAACATTTAAAAAAATACCCCTTGCCGCCCAAAAACATACGCCCCGAACGATACAGACGAAGAGCTCACTTTTAAATAAAAAGGCTTTACTCCTTCTTTTTTACGGAGCCTTGCGCGAAAAAAAATTGAATTTTCCATAAAAACCGCTAAAGTATAAAGTGCGTGAGAAGAAAAACAGCTCTGCAACAACGAATTAAATATTCTTTTGGGAGAAAATTGAATGTCAAACGAAGATAAAGTCCGCGAAGCAGCCTACTTTATTTGGCTGAACAACGGTTGCCCTGAAGGCGTCGAAATCGACTGCTGGCTGGAAGCCGAAGTTCAGGAAGGCGGCAAAGAAGGCGAATGCAAGTGCGCGTGCGAAGAAAAGCCCGCTAAAAAAGCTCCGGCTAAAAAAGCCGCCGCTAAAAAAGACGAAGAAAAGCCCGCTAAAAAAGCTCCGGCTAAAAAAGCCGCCGCTAAAAAGTAAGCTGACTTTTCATTTCCATAAAACGGCTTTGATTTTTCAGAGCCGTTTTTGTTTGAATAAAACCATGTCAAAAATTCTGCTTCTTTCCTGTTGCGCCCCTTGTTCGTGCGCCGTAATACAAAAGTTCGCCGAAGAAAAAAAAGACTTCGCCGTCCTGTTCTATAACCCGAACATCCATCCGTTGCAGGAATATCTTAAAAGAAAAGAAGAAAACGAAAAATTTTGCAATTCTTTGGGCGTTCCCTTCATTTCTTTGGAATACAATCCGCAAGAATGGTTGAATGCCGTCAAAGGGTTGGAAAACGAACCCGAACGCGGGAAAAGATGTTCCGCCTGTTTCCTGATGCGTTTGCGCCGCGCCGCTGATTATGCCGCAAAAAACGGTTTTGACACGCTGACCTCGGTTCTGGGCGTGTCCAGATATAAAAATCTGGAACAAGTTAATTTAGCGGCAAAAACCGCTGCCGACGAATTCGGCATCGTTTATGACGATACGAATTGGCGAAAAGGCGGATTGGAACAAAAACGCCAACAAATCGTCAAAGAAACAAAGATGTATGCCCAAAATTATTGCGGCTGCACGTTCAGCATGTCGCGCTTGCAAAGCCGGTCATAAAGTTTTTCTTTATGTTTCTTTTTCAAACGCTTTGTCTTTCGGCGCAAGTCCTTTGTCAGCGCAATAAAAACAAACAACGCCAGCGGAACGTTCGCAACGGGATACGCCAACCAAATCCCTTCTGTCCCCCATTTTAACGGTAACAACAAAACGAACGGAACCTGAATAAACAAATTCACGCATGAAACCGCCGTCGCCGTCTTTGCATTGTCCACCGATTGAAAATAAACCGTGCCGACCAAAATAAACGCTTCCAAATAACATGTCAGCAAATGCAAACGAAGCCCCGTCAAGGATGCTTTATGCAGTTCGGGATCTTTAGAATTTACCAAATCGATGCAAAAATCCGGAAAGATATAAATAAATGCCATAAAAACGGCCGCACTTATGAACACGACTTTTAACGCCATATGCAACACGCGCCTGACGTTATAATATTTTCCCGCGCCGTAATTATAGCTGACAATGGGTTGAATACCCGCAGACAACCCTTCGGAAAACATATAATACAGTCCCGAATAATACCCAACCAACGCATAAGCGGCGACGGAAACCGATCCGCCGTATTTGTCAAAAACATAGTTGTAAAGGGCTCCCAAAAAACTGAAATAAACGTACATAAAAAAGCTGGAAAAGCCCAAAACGGACGTCTTTACGGTCGCTTGCAAAGAAAACCTTAAATCGTTAAGTTTCAGGCGCAGGTTCGCTCTGCGCGAAAAGAAATGTCCTAAGGAAATCAAGGAAATAACGCCTTGAGCCCCGACCGTTGCCAATGCAGCACCTTTCATCCCCCACTCTAAATGAGCAACCAACAACCAGTCTCCGACAATATTGGAAACCGCCCCTGCCAGCATCAGCTTTGTAGCCAAATTCGGATGGTCGTCGTTGCGAATTAACAAAGGAAAAGCCGTCGCCGATACCGTAAAAACTCCGGCGACCTGCAACACGGAAACATATTCCATGCCTTTGGCAAGGACGTCCGGAGCGTCTTTTATCTGCAGGTTAAGCACGGGCAAAGCGGTATAATGCAAAAAGAAATAAACAAATATGCCCGACACGACCAGCAAAATGATGCTGTTCCCGACATAGCGGCGCGCTTTTTCAAAGTCGCCCCTGCCTTTCTCAATCAAGCACAATGCGGCACCCGCCGTGCCGATCATCCCGCCCAACCCCAAAAGAACGCCGAACAACGGCCAAATCAGGTTAATTGCCGCCAAACCGTTCGTCCCGATATACCTGCCGATAAAAATACCGTCAACCATAACGTACAACCCGTTTATGACAACAGCCGCCAATGTCGGAAGGACGTACTTCCAAAACAGCCTGCGGACGGGTTCGGTCATTGAAATATTTTCGCGGGCAGACGACAAAACAACCTCCTTTTATTTTTCAAAGGCTTACAGGATACCTGTTCCTGTTGGTTTTACCAACGAAAAAAAGCGCCGTCTTTTAAAAACGGCGCCTTGTTTGTTTATACTGTATTTTAAGGCGTATAAAGCGGCTTTAAATCTGCTTTAACCGACTTTTTCATGGTTACTTTGGCACCCAGACGCTGGTACTTATAAGGTTGTTTGCCTTTGATGCACGGCGGGCAGACAACCGCGCCGACATAATAAGAACCGGGCTTTAAGTCCGTAAAACTGAAATACCCCTGAGCATCCGTCTTGACCGTGCGGGTGTGTTTGCGCGCTTCGGGCAGAGGCGGTTCCAAAAAAACGCCCTTTGACCAATGGCGTTCAAACCATTCCGTGGAATAATCCGTAACGGGGTTCGCAACGATCAGCTGATTTGCCAAACATTTCTTTTTGCCCGCCGTATCTTTAACGCACAGGCGTCCGTTGATTTTTGCCGTCCCCTGCCCCGCATACGGAGCATATTGTTCGGGAATGAACTTTGCTTCCCTTTTGACGGGAGGGGGGCATTTTGCAGAAGCAGGTTCGGGTTTCGGCGCCGAAGCGCAGGATGAAAGAACGCAAATACCGGCTAACAGAGCTATATATTTTTTCATCTTTGTCCCTTTCTTTGTTCAACCTTTTATATAATTAGAAAGCTTTTGGATTTTCCTGTCAACCGATTGAAAAAAACTGTAGGCGTCTCCGAGTATTTTGTATAATCTGATAAAATTAAAAAAAGAGGTCGGACGATGCGATTATGGCTTTGCGTTTTTCTGGGATTATTCTTGTTTGACAGCGCCGTCATCAGCAATTTTCAGCCGTCCTATGCCGCAACGCGAAGGTATAAAAAAGCAAAAAAAAAGCCGGTAAAAAAAGTTAAGAAAAAAACTCCCGAACAAATCAAAGCGGAAGAACAACAAAAAAAAGATTTCAGAAAAGCCGAAGCCGACCTTTACGCCAAAAAAACGGATGCCGCTTTGCCCGAATTGGTCAGGCTGTGCAACGCAGAATATTTGCGTGCCTGTTCCATGCTGGGATTTGCTTACGTTTCGGGACGATACGGCGTCAAGGAAGACTTTGACGAAGGCGTCAAGTGGTATCAAAAATGTGCCGACAAAGAAAACAACTTCTTTTGCCACAACGAACTGGGACGTTTGTATTACAGGCGCAACGAATTTGACAAAGCTTTCGATTTTTACCAAAAAGGCGCAAAAGCCGGAAATTCCGTCGCGGAATACAGACTGGGACGGCTCTATCTGGAAGGGAAAGGCGTTCCCGCAAACGCCGAACGCGCTTTAAGATGGTTGCGCCGCGCCGCTCATGACGTTAAAAAACCCAGCAAAGACGCTCAATGCGCTTTGGTCGAAATGTCTTATTACGGCATCGGTATGCGACCGAGCGCAAAAGATACTTCTTACTGGCTTAAAAAGTGCGACAATAAATTCATCAAAGCCTTGCGCCTGTTTTACGGACACGGCGTCAAAAAAAACAGAACCGCCGCTAAAGAAATCTTGGAACAAGCTCAATTAAACGAAGCTTTGAACGATTGGAACGATTTTATCGGCAATTCAAAACCTTCCGTCGGAAAAACATCGGTTCGCGATATCGCCATACCCGAAGACTGCTCTCCCAAAGAACTGTTATTCGGCACGGGAAGAAAAAATCCTAAAATTCAAACTTATGCCGTTAAAATTTTCCATCCCGACTATTACCGTTCCTTTGATGTCAGAGACGGCGTTTCTTCTCAAGGAACGGACGGAAGAGATCAGGTTTTTGAGGCTTGCGGCATCACTCTTTATACAACACCAGAAAACAAACGCCTGTTGAACAGAGCCTTACATCAAAAAGCCGTTATTAAAATCAGCGTCTATAAAAATGCTTGTCTGGGCGCGGAAATGACCGGCGTTTGCGATTTGAATCTTCCGTGGCAGGAAAAACGGGAGGATAAAGAATGAAGTTGCTGATTCTTGCCGTTTTTTGCTTTTCCGCTCTGATTGAAAATCAGGCTTCTGCTTATTCTTATTCGTATGTACCGAAAGTATCGGCACCCGTCATTTATAATTTTCTGTACCGGCGCAGGGAAAAGTGCGAAACGGGAAAAAAACACGAATATCCCGGAAAAAAATACGGCGCTTGCCTGTCTTGCCGCGGAAAATCCGTCTATATGATTGACGACATCAAAGACAAAGCAGGCTGTTTCCTGTGTCCGGAAGGCACGCTGATCGTCAAAAAAGACGGCTATCCCATGTGCCTGAGCAATTATCCCGTAACCGACGGTAGTGCACGAAAACCGGACGGCGAAAAAGTTTCCGACGAACAAGCCGCCCTTATCGCAAAACGCCTCAGCGCAAATTACAAGACTTTACTGCCTCCGCCCCCGAAAGAAGAAACCTTTCAAAACAAAGTAAAGCTGAAAAACGTTTGTGAGACTTCTTATCCGAACGACGACAGTGCCGCCAGACAGATCGCAACCTGCAAAAAATTAGCCGCGACAAACGACTTTTTATGCCCTTATGTTGAAAAAGACGCTTCGGGGAAATGGGCTTGCCGGGCGTGCCCCAAAAACGCTCCGTACAGAAAAGCCGACGGCGGTTGCTTTACCTGCCCGTACGGAGAAGAAATGGTGTCTTTGGAAAACGGAGAAACCGTTTGCGCGTCCAAAGCTCCGAAAAAGAAAAAAACAAGCTATCTGGCAACACCCAAGAAAAAAGCCGCCTCAAAAACAAAAAGGAAAAAAACTAAAAAACGCCGTTAAAAACGGAAATAAATAAACGGATTGTATGTTGAGCCTGCCAAAGACAAAAACGTCAATCCGTACAGGAATAACAACCATACGTTAAACAGCATATTTCTGAACTTTGTTTTTAACGCCCAATCCCATATCTTTGCAAATGCGCCCATTGCCGTCGGTATTCCCACGACAAATGCCGCTGTAAACAAATTATCCGCATAGAACAAAGCACCGTTATTATCAGGACTTGTTTGCATTATGCCGAACATAACCTTTAAATAATCAAACGCGTATGTAAGGGTATCCGAACGAAAGAGAACCCAACCCGCCAAAAACACAAAATTGGCATAACACAGCCTTAAAAAAGAGCTTAATTTGCCGCACGGATCTTTATTTAATCCGAAAAAACGTTCGGCACAAACCAAAACGCCGTTCCACATCCCCCATATAATGAAAGACCAGCTTGCCCCGTGCCAAAATCCCGTTACCAGGAAAACAATAAACAGGTTAATATACGTCCGCCCTTTGGATATGCGGTTGCCCCCCAAAGGAATATAAAGATATTGTTTGAACCATGTTGATAACGAAATATGCCATCGGCGCCAAAATTCGGAAACAGATCTGGACAAATAAGGATAATTAAAGTTTTCCAAAAACTTAAATCCGAACATATGCCCCAATCCGATAGCCATATCGGAATATCCCGAAAAATCAAAGTAAAGCTGAAGAGCATACGCAATCGCGCCCAACCATGCGGCAGAAACCGAAATTTCAGAAACAGGCAAAGCATATATGGTATCGACGGCGGCACCCAACGTATCGGCTAACAGTACTTTTTTTGCCAACCCCATCACAAAGCGACGAATGCCGTACATAAAACGTTCAAAAGTTTCCTTACGGGAATTGATTTCTTCGTACACGTCATAATATTTAACGATCGGTCCCGCAACCAGCTGAGGGAACAATGAAATATAAAGAGCCAGCTTATAAAAATTATGCTGGGCTGCAACTTCGCCCCGATAAACGTCAATCAGATAGGAAAGCGCCTGAAACGTATAAAATGAAATGCCTATCGGCATAATGACTTCAATGAACGGAAAATCAAAAAAGTCAATTTTGTTCAGATTTTCAAGAAAGAAATTAAAATATTTAAAATAAAACAAAAATCCCAAATCGACCGAAATCGTGCCGAACAGAGCTGTTTTCTTTAAAACGGAAGTCTGAGATTTTTCAATCAGCAACGCACCGACATAATTGACAATAACGGTGAACAACATCATTGCCAGATAAAGAGGTTCGCCCCAAGCATAAAATATAATGCTGGCAACCAGCAAAACATAATTGCGCATCCGAACCGGCGATAAAAAGTACAACGCCAGAACAGACGGCAGAAAAACATGCAAAAACGTCAGCGAACTGAATAACATTATCAATCCTCGTACAAAGATTTCAAAGACGGTACATACGCGTCGTAAACTTGCAAAATCAAAATATCGGGACGGTATTTCAGAATGTCGTTTTCATAAAACGGCATATAAATATTTTCATTTTTCCGACGTTCTTTGATTTCTGCATTATAGCGCCGTTTTTGAATGTCTCTAAATGTGTGCCCCAAAAATTCCATAAAATTCTCGCCTTGAGAATCTGTAATATAAAATACTTTATACGGTGCCGCCTTGTCATTACGGGCAAAACTTTGCGCTTTACACTGATCGTCAATCTTCAAATCGGACAAATGCTTATGGTCATAAAAAACATAATCCAAATCAAAAAGACTTTCGTCATGATACGCCAATGACAAATATTGCGTCCCTTCATTAAAGTTTCTGTCGCATTCGGCGCGAACTTTGCGCCCCGTAGTACGCACATATTCAGAAAGAGACACGGGCTTAACGGACGGAAAATCTTTTTCAATCAGCTCCATCAAAGCGCGATACCCCGTATATGCGCCTTTGTCCGTCCAATGATGATCCGTCTTAAAATAAAGCCAGTCTTTGCTTTTTTCTTTTTCGTCCAACAAAGCTTTCTTGAAATAAACAAATTTCGTATCGGGAAGCTCGCGAATCAAAAATTGTTCCAATCTGTCTTCTCGGTCAACATCGTTTGGACGTTTAACCTCTTCGGGATAGAACTCTGGATAGATGTGATGTTTATAGGGAGAAACGGCTATATAAAGTTTTATTCCGTGTTTGTCGCAAAAATTCTGCAAGCGAATCAAATTATCTTTTATCTTTTGTAATTCCGCTTCGGAAAAGGCATCCGTCCCTTTGAAATTAGAAAGCCGCCCGTGAAACATCCAACCGTTTTTGCCGATAATTACGCCGTGGCGTTCAAAATGCTTATTGAACGTATTTTGAAACGAATTATACAGGTCAATGATTTTATTTCTTCCGGCGAATCTGTCTTTAAACCATTCGTCAAACTGACGACCGAAAGAAACGTTTATCCGCCCGTTTAAAAATATTTTCGCCGCAGGAGCCAGCCGTCGGTTTTCACGGCTGACCGACGATGAAAAATCTATATCCGAAACAGGATAAATCAAAAAAGCAAAAAATATCGCCAAAAACACGTAGTCTGATTTATACGGATGGCTTTTAAGCGTTTCACTGATTTTCGGAAACTTTCTTAAAAGAAAAGAAAGCAGTCTGTCAAAAAACAGAAACCACAGAACGGACAACGTGAAAAAAGCAGGAAAAACAAAATGAATTTTGCCTTTTTGCGTTTTATTCAAGAAAAACAGCAAGACGGCATTTTTGTTCGCTTGACCTGATATCGTCGCGCCGTTCTCGGAATATGAGGCGATATTTTCAAAAAAAACACGGATATCTTTTGACGGGAAAATCAGCTTGTTTTTTCCGTCCAAAACCACATTTTTTATTTCAAAATCAGTATCATTGCCCGTTATTGAAAGATTAATTCCCGTCAGTTTGCGTACGGGCACGACATAAGAAATCGTCCGAAACGCCGTATCGGGATCAAGGCTGCGGCTTGCTTCAAACTCTCTGACGTTTTTTCCGAAAGCCAAAACATCAAATTTCGTTTTAGCCGAAACCTTTGCGTCAAAAGAAAACAAAATTTCTTCGTTCACGCAAAAGGGGCGGCATATCCAAACGCCGAACAAAGCCAACAGGCAAAGAAGAAAAAAACGTTTAACCGTCATCCGCTATTTCCGCGTCAAATCTGCCAACACGCCGTGCAAAGTCCGAATTTCCTGCGACGTCAACAAAGTACGGGCAAAAATATTTCTCAGATTCCGCATCATTCGCGGTTTTTTTTCAGGGATTCTGAAGTACCCCGCATATTCCAACTCCGTTTCTAAATGTTCCATAAAATGTTCGATTTCGTCTTTGTTTGCAGGTTCGGTATTCGGCATGACCAAACGTTCGCTTTCCGTTGTATCGTTTGTTTTAAACAGCTCATATCCTGCCAGCAAAACCGCCTGAGCCAAGTTCAAAGAACAATGTTTCGGATTTAGCGGAATATTCACGATGGCATCGGCCAAAGCCACATCGTCGTTTTCAAGTCCCGTCCGTTCGGGACCGAATAAAATACCGCATTTTGCGTTCACCGAACGGATATCTTTTGCCATCCCCTCTGCCGTAAAGACAGGTTTGATCATATCGCGAGAACGTCCCGTCGTCGCATAAACTTTATGCAAATCTTTGATTGCCTCCGGGACTGTCTTGAACACTTTGGCATTATGCAAAATTTCATCGGCGCCCGAAGCCGTCGCCAATGCTCTGGAACATAAATGATCGTCATCGGGATCCACCAAACGCATATCCGTCAAAGCACAATTCATCATGGCGCGGGCGGCTGAACCTATATTTTCCGCCAGCTGAGGGCGGACAAGGATAAAAGCAGGGGAAAAATCCTCTTCTTGCAGATCGGTTGTCACGTTTTATATCCGTTCTTATTGTTGAAAGTCTTCGTTATACATCTGCTTTGCTTGTTTTTCAAGCAAAAGGCGAAAATCTATGCCCGTCGCATCTTCAGCCTTACGGATGGCGTCTCGGCGGTATTTCGCAACATCTTGTGTCGTTTTGATATCCAGCGGTTTAATGTTTTTCAGCGCATCCTGCATCAATTTCGATGCATTTTTAGGATCTTTTTTCATTTTCTTTTCCAGATCCTTCGGCATTTCAATACCTTGCGTACGCATCATGTGAACTGCGGCAACAGCCTCATCCGTTGACATCGATTGATAAACATTGCTTTCGTTTGCCATATTCGCCGATGCAGAAACGTCCAAACCTTCGGGAACAGGCTTCAGCATCAAAAAGTCTTCTATTGATAAATTGCCCAGCTGATCAACCTTTTGCCCCGTCTTGAGAGCATTTTTTTCAAGTTCTTGTTTTTTCTTATTCTTCTTAACCAGATACGCCGCCCGATCTGATATTGAAAGCTGAGGCGCCGATTGTGCTTCCGTAACAAAAAAGATTAACGCTAAAACGAGGCACACTGTTGTTTTTAATTTTATCATTTTCGGCATCCTCTGAAATTTTTTACTTATTTCACAATAGCCCAACTTTACGGCGTTGGCGACAAAAAAAGAAAACGCCGCCTGCATTTTGCAAGCGGCGCTTGAAATTAAAAAAATTACTTCGCCGAAAGAAGATCCAAAGAATTGCCCAAAAGGTTATCAAAGGACAATCCGGTTTCCTTTTCAAACTGATCCATCAGGAAATTTGCGCCTTTGTAGACGGGATTTTTGCGACTGCCGCGCTCGATCGTCGCCAAAGAAGCCATAATCCGCTTTTTAACGGCTTTGGGAGCCTTTTTGAATTTTTCCTCAAATCCAGACGGAATGTCATATCCCATCGCGCGCAGATGACGTGTAATCGACAAAATATTATGCATATTGACTTCCGGCGCCGTCGCACGCTGTCCGTAATCTTTGCCCCAAGTAGTTAATTCGCCCGTAAATTCAGGCATTTTTGTGTTCCAAACATTATTTGCCCCGCCTTCATACGTCGGCTGATAGGGCTGAGAGCCGTAATAAACCGGCGTCCCCTGACCCGGCATAACGACCTGCTGATAAACCACCGTCGGCTGTTGTTGCTGATAAACAGGCTGTTGATATTGTTGCGGATACTGTTGCTGTTGAACGGGCTGCTGTTGAGCCGCCCACGGGTTGGACGGCAACGACTGAGACCGAGCTTCAAAACTGCCCGTCGCCACTGCCAACGCGCCAAAAGCCAAACAACGCAAAATCTTCTTATATTCGGTATTCATTTTTGCCTCACCGGATAAAATCCACCCTGCTTATTATAGAATACACGTTTTATCCCAAAAGCGATAGTTACAAATATGTGTCGTTTTTATAACACGCTTTGTATCACATTGCTTATTGGATCAGGCGCGCTTCCATTGCGTCCCCGTCGGCGTGTCTTCTATCAATATGCCGTTGTCGGACAATTCTTTGCGAACCGCGTCTGCCGTCGCAAAATCTTTCGCCTTGCGCGCAACGGCACGCTTTTCAATCAGCGCTTCAATGGCTTCTTCGCTTAATCCCTCTTCCGACAAGCTTCCTTTGAACCATTCCTCGGGCGTTTTATACAAAAGCCCCATCAAACGCCCCGAAGCAATCAGACGACGTTTATAAGATTCTGCCTCTTTCGCCGTCGGAGCTTTGTTCATCTCGGAAACCAGATAATGCAAATAAGCTATGGCTTTCGGCGTATTTAAATCGTCCTGCAAGGCGGAAACGACTTCGGAAGCCGGCTCCGCATCCTGAAGATCCGCAGGCGCCGTGTTGCGCAATGCCGTATATATACGATCCATCGCCTGCTTCGACTGCTTCAATCCTTCGTCCGTCCAGTTCAACGGCTGATGATAATGCGTGGACATCATATAAAGGCGTACCGCTTCGCCGGGGACTTTATCCAAAATCTCACGAATCGTAAAAAAGTTCCCGAGAGACTTGGACATCTTTTCGCCGTTAACCATCAAATGGCCGTTATGTATCCAGTATTTCGCATAAAAATCGTGTCCGAACGCACAGCATGACTGGGCGATTTCGTTTTCATGATGCGGAAAAATCAAATCTTGACCGCCGCCGTGAATATCAAACGTTTCCCCCAAATATTTGCTGCTCATCGCCGAACATTCCAAATGCCAGCCCGGGCGACCGAAGCCCCACGGACTGTCCCAGCCCGGCTGATCGTCAACGGAAGGCTTCCACAGCACGAAATCCGCAGGATCTTTTTTATACGGAGCAACCTCAACACGGGCTCCGGCGATCATTTCATCCATCGATCGCCCCGACAAACGACCGTAAGACGGCATCTTGGACACGGAAAACAAAACATGCCCCTGCGCTTCGTACGCATAGCCGCGATCCACCAAACGTTTAACCAGATCTATCATTTCCGGAATATGTCCCGTTGCACGAGGCTCTACATCCGGAGGCAATGCATTCAATTCCGCTATGTCTTCATGAAACAGACGGGAAGTCCGTTCCGTAACCGAAGAAATCGGTTCGCCGCTTTCTTTTGAACGTTTAATGATTTTATCGTCCACATCCGTAATGTTGCGCACGTATGTAACCTTCGGATACATCAGCTTCAACAAGCGGTACAGCGTATCGAAAACAATTATCGGACGCGCATTGCCGATATGAGCGCGATCATAAACCGTCGGACCGCAAACATACATCCTGACGTGATTGGCGTCCAACGGAACAAATTCTTCTTTTCTGCGAGACAGCGTATTGAATACGGTCAATGCCATTTTTTTATCCCTGCAATCGTTTTAAAATTTCTTCGCGCCCCAGTACGGGCAACAACGTCTTTAATTCCGGCCCCTGTTCGCGTCCCGTCAATGCCAGACGAAGCGGATGGAACAAATCTTTGCCTTTGCGCCCCGTTTCGGCTTTCAATGCCGCAGTCCATTCGGAAAATGTATCTTCTTTAACGGAACCTGCCGGAAATCTCGCCGCGGCAAAACGGCAAAATTCGCGATCAGCTTCGGGTATGTCAAAAATATGCCCCGCAGAACAGATGTCCTGCCAATCCGCCACATCATCTATTTTTGTAACGTTCGGAGACACGGCATGCCAGAATGCCGGTGAAATTTCCGGTTTTCCTTTTTCCTTTAAACGGCTGTTCACTTCATCCAAAGGCATTTCATGCAAAACGCGGGGATTAAGTTTAAAAAGTTCGTCGGGATCGAAATGCGGTTGTGCACGTCCGAAGCGGGATAAATCGAAAATTTTTGCCAATTCTTGCAAATCATGACAAATGACGACCGGCTCAGGTGTTCCCAAACGAGCCAACAAACAAGAAATGGTCATCGGCTCAATTCCTTCGTCTCTTAATTCGCGAGAGCTCAAGCTTCCCAATCGTTTTGACAGTTTGCCTTCGCGTCCCGTCAACAAAGGCGGATGCCCGAAAACGGGTATTTTTCCGCCCAAAACCTCGAACATCTGGATTTGAACCGCCGTATTGGTAACGTGGTCTTCGCCGCGAATAATATGAGTAATGCCGAAATCCATATCATCGATTACGGAGGGCAGCATATAAGGAAAAGTTCCGTCTTCGCGTACAACGACGGGATCGCTTAAATGTGCCCCGTTATAAGCGCAATGACCGCGAACCATGTCGTCCCAAGACGTTTCTTTGTGTTCAAGAACGAAACGGTAATGAGGACGGCGACCTTCGGCTTCATATTTGCGTTTTTGTTCTTCGCTCAGACGCATCCCTTCGCGATCATAAACCGGCGGCAACCCGCGCGCACGCTGACGGCGGCGTTTGTATTCCAGTTCTTCCGCCGTTTCATAGCACGCATATATCCGACATTGAGCCTTCAAGTCTTCGACAACCGCCCGATAACGATCCAGCCGTGCGGATTGGTGTTCAAGCCTGTCCCAAGAAATGCCCATCCATTTTAAATCTTCATAAACGGCCTGTTCATATTCGGGTTTGGAGCGTTCAACGTCCGTATCATCCATGCGCAGAACGTACGAAACTTCTTCTCCCGTTTTGAAATGAAGATTGTCGGCAAACAAGCGGTTTAACAAAGCCGTGCGCAAGTTGCCGATATGCATATAGCCCGTCGGGCTGGGTGCAAAACGAACACAAATCACTTTAATCAGACCTTCTTGGTAATCGGGTAGTTCCAATCGTCGTCAAACGAGCGGCGAGACAGTTTTATTCCTATCGCGCCCTGTATACGCTTATATTCGGATCGATGCAACAGCGTATAAACTTTGCGGACGGTTTCGGGATCGTGCCCCGCATCGATGACTTCGTCAACGCCGGCATCCTGTTCTATCAGCATTTTCAAAATCGCGTCCAGTTCGGGATAGGGCGGCAAAGAGTCTTCATCTTTTTGATTCGGGCGAAGTTCTGCCGTCGGTGCTTTTGTTATTATGCGATCCGGCATAATACGGTCGATATTGTTTTGTATCCAGCGCGGACGGTTTTCGTTACGCCATTTTGCCAGAGCGTAACCGTCCGTCTTGTACAAATCTTTCAACGGAGCGTAACCGCCGCAAGAATCTCCGTACAACGTCGCATAGCCGACGGCATCTTCCGATTTATTGCAGGTATTAAGCAGCAAGTCTCCGAATTTGTTTGACAAAGCCATCAACAAAACGCCGCGCAAGCGTGCCTGAATATTTTCTTCGGTCGTATCGGCTTTTAAATTTCCGAAAACAGGCTTGAGCAATTCGTCAAAAGCCTTCATCGGTTCGACAATCGGCAAAACGTCGTAACGGATTCCCAGCATTTTTGCCGTTTCTTCAGCATCTTCCAAGCTTTCGCGCGACGTATAAGGCGACGGCATCATAACGGCGCGGACCTTATCGGCACCCAAAGCATCAACGGCGATCGCCGCCGTCAAAGCGCTGTCAAACCCGCCGGAAAGCCCCAAAAGAACGCCTTTAAAGCCGTTTTTGCGCACATAATCGCTCACGCCGACCGTCAAAGCACGCCAAGTATTTTCAGGTTCTCCCGTCCAAGGGAAAGAAACCGTATCAACGCTGGCCACGCCGGGTTCCCACAAAGGAAGACATTCGACAAAGCCGCCGTCCATATCCAGCATGAACGATCCGCCCGCATAAACGCAGCTGTCATCCCCTCCGATCAGATTTGTATAGACCAGCGGCAATCTGATGCGCGATGCAAACGTACGTGCGTGTTCCAACGTATCCGTCGCCGTTCCCGTACGGTACGGACGGGCATCCAAAACGATCAGCTTATCGGTTCCTTCGACGTTCACGGGTTCAAAGCCGACGGAAATTGCAACCGTTCGTCCGGCTATTGTAAAGCGGGTTCCGTAATAAACTCCTTTAGAATTTATCAAAACGGGTGTCGCACCTCCGGCACCGTCGGGTATGGCGGTAATCATTTCGCGACCGTTATGGTACATTTCCGGCAACATGCCGTGAACTTTTGCCATAAAAGACTTGGAATACGCCAAATCGCCCAAAGGCCATCCCGTTAATGCATAAGCCGGTAATATAAGCGTTTCCCCTTTGGCCTGGGGGCACTGTTCCGCCGCCCAATGGATTAATTTCAGGTTGCCTTCCAAATCACCGGGTGTCGGGTTTATCTGTGAAATCAGCATTTATCTACCTCTAAAGAAAAGATTTAATTGGAGACAGTTTATATCCGTTTGCTCTATAAAAAAAGAAGAATATCAAGATAAACGGATTTCCGCCGCCCTTCTTAAAATTTCATCGCGGGGCGGCAACGCTTCCTGAGCCCCCGCTTTTAAGCAAGCCAGCCCCGCCGCCGCGCAAGACCGTTTCAAAATGTCCGTCATATCGCATCCGGCTTCAAGATTCGCCGCAAACGTCCCGACAAAAGCGTCCCCTGCTCCCGTGGTATCCACGGGACGAATATTTAAAGCGGAAGCCTCCAAGACTTCCCCGGCGTTTGCCGATAAAGCGCCTTTGCCTCCCAGCGTCAAAACGCATGTCCCGCCCGTCTTTTCGGACAGAGCGCGCGCAGCAAAGCGGGCGTCCCGAGCTTCTTTACCGAAAAACGATCCGTAAACGGAAAGCGCCTCGATCTCGTTCACGATCAAAACATCCGCAAGTTCCGCCGTTTCAGGAGGCAATTCCTTTGCCGGCGCAACGTTCAACAGGCATTTCATCCCTTTTTCTTTGGCTCGACGCATCAATTTTATGTTTTCCGAAACGGGCGTTTCCATTTGCATGACCAAAACGCCGCCTTTTGCCAAAAGCGTGTCCGGCACTTTATCCGCCGACAAATCGCCGTTCGCGCCTGAAGCGACGACAATGCTGTTTTCCGCCGAAGAATCCACAAGAATCATCGCCATGCCCGTCGGTTTGTCGGAACGTTGGACATATGAAACGTCAACACCTGCTTTCTTTAGTGCGCTCAAAGAAACTTCCGCCAATTCGTCATTTCCCGCCGCACAGACAAAAACCGTGTCGGCACCCGCACACGAAGCTGCTACGGCCTGATTGGCACCTTTGCCGCCCGGCTTGACAAAGCTGGACGATGTCAGAACGGTCTCTCCGGGTAAAGGAAAATGCTCTACGTTTAAGAAAAAATCGTTGTTCATTGAACCGAAAACAATAACCATGTTCCGAAACCTCCGTTAAAAATTAAGCAATATTAACCTGATACGGATTAATACGTGAAGGATTTTGTTTCTTTTTCGGGCAAAAAAAGGTATCATCCTAAAATTAAAATATTTTGAGGAACGCCATGTCCGGACAAAAATCCTTTGAAGATACCTTCGACCATGATCCAAACGCGGTCTACGAGGAGGAAGAAGAAGAAGATTTGGGGCGCGATGACGAATTCAAAGATCTGCCTTTGCCCGAACCTCCCCCCGAAAAAGAACAAAAAAGCTCGTATAAAATTAACAGAAAAAGAAAACGCTCAAATGCGGAAGACGATTCTGCCGCGCCTTCCGTCCCCGGCGGATTGATGAAATATGTCTTATTCGCATTGGCCGTTACTGCCGCATATTTATATATGCAAAGCCCGGATGAAGTCAAAAAAGCGGCGTTGCAAACCGTCCGAAAAAACATCATAACCGAAACCGGCGATAAAAAAGATTTCTCTGCGGACAGTACGGTCGCACAAACAAAAAATACGGCTATGCCCGATTGGCTGAAAGCTTATGTCGCCTCAGAAACGAGTCACCAGAAAAATATCGCCAAAGAAGAAACGCCCGTTTCGGAAAAAACCCGCAGATTAACAAAAGATTTGACGGCAGGCGAAAAAGTTTTAAAACCGACCTTTCCGCCTCCGCCCGACAAAATCAAAGAAGAACCTTCCCTTCTTTTGAATTTGCCCGTTGCGGGAACGGCTTTACCAAACTCAAAAGCCAGAGGTTTGTTGCCTTCCTTGTCCGCCGCCATGCAACAAAATGACGATTTGCAACAAACCGTTAAACGCATTTCTCAAATGACGCTCAATGAAACGGACATCTTCCGCGACGCCGTCAAAAATATGATTTATCAGTGGGCGGATGTTGACAATATTCCCGATTCCGACAGCGATTATTCAAAGCGTAAAACCGCAATCGTTGACATTATCCGTACAACGCCGCCGAAAATGATTAAAGTCTTCCAAGGCAATAAAATGGTCGACGTCGTTGATGAAAGCGCTCCTTTGCCCGAGCCGCCCCCTGCCCTGACAGATGAAGGCGTCGCCGAAGAATGGAACAGATTTTCAAATGAAATCTTTTACGATGTCTTTGCTCAAAGCATCCTGAAAAACAGCGGCGTCAAATCTGCATATTTTGAAAATGCCGGAAAAGTTTCGTTTGAAGAATCAACTTTGCAAATCATGGCGGATTTGTACCCTTTGCTGGAACAAATACTGCCTTCCAAACCGAACAAAAAAGAAAAAATGAAAACAATCGAACCTGTTTCTTCTTTCCTGTTAAAATCATGCGGTTCGGACATGGAATGTTTGGCGTCTTATGATATGCTGATGGAAACGTTGGGGTTTTCACCCGAAGACTTGAAAATTTTACAGGACAAGCCGCTTAGCGTCTATGACGATTAAAGGAATTCGGGCGTGCTTAAAAACTTTATATCAAAAGCAATTGCCTTTTTCCCCGCGGATTTAAAAGATTGGCATTTAAAATCCAAAACGGATTTTTATCGCCTGTCTGTTTTCATTGTCCTGCACTGCCTTGTCTTCGGAAGTGCGGCATACCTGTTTTATTTTCAGGCAAACGACGCTTTCGTTTATTTCAGATACGTTTCAAATGCCCTTAAAGGCTACGGTTACGTATGGAATTCAGAACCCTTCGCCCATGCGGACGGCTATACGGGAATTCTTTGGGTGTTGTTGTTGCAGGCGTTCGCAACAATAGGAATAAGCATCCCCGTTGCGGCAAACATTCTGTCTTTTCTTTTTTCTTTGGGAAGCGTCGGAATGTGCTTTGCTTTCCTTAGAAGAATGCCTTTGCCCGATTTAGACCGCCGCAAAAGCTTCTGCATATTCTTAATCGTTTGCTTTATCCTGATAACAAATACGACTTTTGACGCCTTTATGTCATCGGGAACCGAAGCGGCTCTGTTCAATTTTTTGGTACTGTGGTGGTGTTTTGAAGCTTCCGCAGCAGACAGAAACCCTGTATGGATGACGGTTTGCGCCTCTTTGATTGCCGTCACCAGAACGGAAGGCATCGTCTTTATTCCCGCGTGTCTGCCTTTCCTTATCTTGTTACAGACGGAAAGAAAAAGCCGAAAGAATGCCGCTTATACGCTGTTAGCTTTTTTGCCCTTTGCGGCTTTTGCCCGTTTTTTGTTTTGGCGCAAAAGTTTCTACGGTTCTTATATCCCAAACGCTTTTTTAGCCTCATTCGAAGAAACGTTCCCCCCGTTCGCCTGGGATTATCTTCTGTCGTTCGCCGTTGAATACGGGCTTTATTTCTGGGTACCCGTGTTCGCTTTGTGGACATTGATGTTTTGTTTGTTCAAACGTTTTAAAATGTTCATTATTCCCGTGCTGTTGGCTTTGCCTTTCGTCGCGTATGTCGCATGGCTGGTCTTTTTAACGGGAGCAGATACTTTGGAATACAGGCTGCTCGGGTTCTTTATCCCCTTATGCCTTTTGGCGGGTATTCGCATGATTACGCAAAACATCAGCGCGACATTCCGATTCTTATGTATTTGCTTGGGACTTTACTGGATTTGTGCCTCGCCCATTCCGTGGACGCATTATTTCCTGACCCGTGATTTAAACACAAGGGCTCAGACGGCTTTTTTGTATCAGCCGGTATCCAAAACTTTTGAATGGCTTTTCTCAGACTTTTGGGACGAAGCTCAAAAACGATTGATTTCCCAAGGCATCGCCTTGCGCCGACAGGAACACAAAGTCTTGACCGAAGAATTGCTGAAAAGCTTTCCGTCGCGCAAAGACGGCGAAAAAATCAAAAAAGAACACAGCCGCTTGTTCGCATGGAGCTTTGCTGGCGTCCCCGCTTGGGTCTTTCCCGAAGCGTACATCATAGATTTATCGGGACAAAATGATCCCGTCATTGCCCGTATGCCCGTACGCAATCTCGCAAACAGAAAAATGGGACATGACCGCGTCGTGTCTCCCGGATATCTGATTTGTTTTAACGGCGGCGCCAACATAAAAGTAACTCCGTTCGACGGAAAGCCTGACGTAGCCTATCTGGCTTCCGCCCCCTTAAACGAAGCCGTCATTCGGGGATGTGAAGCGTTTTGGCGTTCAATGGTAAAAGAAAAAATAGATTATCCCGTCCGATTAAAAAATCCGGACGAACAAAAACGGATTTCAAAATGAAATCCGTTTTTTTATTAACGTCGTTAAATTTCCGTCAGCTTATCAAGCAGGAATTCGCGCCCGACCTTGACGCGTTTTTCGCCGTCATAACTGATAATATCGGCTGTTCCGTAAGTTTCCGTCCATTTTTCGGGCAGATAAGACCCCGTGCCGACGACATCAATCGGCGCATTTGCCAAAGCCATGACATGGCATTTTTCTGGAGAAAAGCCGCTGGAAACGACAATTTTGACCTTATCAAAACCTGCGGCGTTCAGGCTGTCGCGCATATGCCAGACGGCAGCGGCGGAAACCCCCGTTCCGATCAAGTGGCGCAATTCGCGTTCTTTGCGATAGCCGCGAATGCTTTCGGGAGCATTCTTTTCCAAAACGGCATAAGATTTCGGGGTATCCAACCCTTCAATAAAACGCCCGCCGTGCGTATCAAGGCGCAGTGAAATTCGCCCCAATGCCGCCAATTCCGGAAAACGGTAACAAACGGCAAGACCGTCGGTAACTTCGCGCCCGAAATAATCGACCAGAACGGACAAATCCTGTTGAGGAAACGTTTCATGATACATTTCGGCGGCACGAACCGTCGATCCGGCATAACCGATTAATGCATGAGGCATCGTTCCTAAGCCTTCTTTCAATCCGAAGAACGAAGCCGTTGCATCGTTTGCGGTTCCCAAAAAGCCTTTTGCGCCGGTTTTCTTTGCCGCTTCGGAACCGACGGACGCCGCATAAGCCATCAGCTCCGCCATTTCCGCTCCGGCGCAGTGGCGGGCATCCATCGCCAGAAAAATCGCATTCGGCAGCTCTTGACACATGGACAAGGCATTATATGCCGCAACGCAGGCTGCACCCAGTTTTTGCAACAAAATCGTTTCTTTTTCGACTAATGCCGTGAATTTTCCCGTGATGTACATCATCGGTTCGCCGGCACCGACCCAATCGCCTTCTTTGTAATTATATTTGATTTTTACCGTATGTCCTTCGGCTTTCAATACGCTTTCAAGCCAAGACACGGCCAAACGCGGCGCAAACAAAACGGGACGTCGCAAAAATACGGCATAAGTGACTTCTTTGTCGCCGAATTTTGAAACGATGGCTTTCGTTCTGGTAAAGTATTTATCCGTATAAGCCGGAACGTCTTCCGCCGTCGGTATCGCATTGACTGAAGGCTGATGAGTATCTGTCATAAGGTTTCATTCTCCATATATCTGAACAGCGGTTTTCCGTCGGCTGTTTCCTTCTTTAAAATCTCGGCCACCAAAAATGCCAATTCCAAAGATTGGTTCGCGTTCAGCCGAGGATCGCAAAGCGTGTTGTAACGTTCTGCCAAAATTTCTTCCGTAATCTCCTGTGAACCGCCGACGCATTCCGTAACGTCCTGTCCCGTCATTTCGAAATGCAATCCTCCGGCGTAAGTGCCTTCGGACTTATGAACGGCAAAGAACGTTTTCACTTCTTCCAAAATATTATTAAAGTCGCGGGTCTTATACCCGTTTGACGCTACTTTGGTATTGGCGTGCATCGGGTCGCACGACCAAACGACTTTGTATCCTTCGCGTTCGACCGCACGAATCAAAGGAGGCAGATTTTCCGCTACTTTATGAGCCCCCATCCGCACGATAACCGTCAATCTTCCGGCTTCGTTCAACGGGTTCAAAACATCGCAAAGCCTGAGTAATTCATCGGGATGCGTTGTCGGACCGACTTTGACGCCGACGGGATTGCAAATTCCTTTGGCAAATTCGACATGAGCCCCGTCCGCCTGCCGCGTCCGTTCCCCGATCCACAGCATGTGCGCCGAACAGTCAAACCAGTCCCCCGTCGTCGAATCAACGCGGGTCATGGCTTCTTCAAACGGCAAAAGCAATGCTTCATGCGACGTATAAAACGGCGTTTCGCGAACGATGGGCACGGCTTCCGCCGTAATGCCGCAAGCCGCCATAAAATCAAGCGTTTCGCTGATACGTGCCGCAAAACGGCGATAATGTTCGCCCTGAAGCGAATTTTCGACAAAGCCCAAATTCCATTCCTGAACTTTGTTCAAATCGGCAAAACCGCCTTGAGAAAACGCACGCAACAGGTTTAACGTCGCAGACGCGCGATGGTATGCCTGTAACATCCTGTCAGGATTCGGCGTTCTGGATTGCGGGGTAAAATCTATGCCGTTGATGTTATCTCCGCGATACGAAGGCAACGTAACGCCGTCAATCGTTTCCGTCGGCGAAGATCTGGGTTTTGCAAACTGTCCTGCCAAACGCCCGACCTTGACGACGGGACGCGACGCGCCGAACATCAGCACGACGGCCATCTGCAATAAAATGCGAAACATATCGCGAATATTATCTGACCCGAAATCCGCAAAGCTTTCTGCACAATCGCCGCCCTGCAGTAGAAAAGCCCGTCCGTTCGCCACTTCTGCCAAAGATTTTTTTAAACGCAGAGCCTCTTCCGCAAACACCAACGGCGGATATTTGCGCAATTTTTTTTCAACGGCACTTAAATGCGCCGAATCTACGTATTCCGGTAAATGAAGGGCGGGCTTTGAACGCCAGCTGTCAGGCATCCATTCGTCCATCGGCATCCTCTGTTATTAAAAACCTATGCTTGTTTATAAGACTTATTTCTCTTTTTGACGAGTCAATTCATCACTTTTGTTGCCGCTTTCTTCGCCGTTTGTCATCGTTTCAAACAACATTTTTTTGAAACGCCGCTGTTCGGCTTCAAAAGCTTCGCGTTCACGGCGCAAACGCAACATCAATTCGTTTAAATCTTCGTCTTCTGACGTACCGTCTTTTTCTGCCTGAGCTTCGATTTGTTTCAGTTCTTCGGTACGTTTTGCCTGATGTTCGTCGGAAAGAAGGCGTTTGAACACTTCCTCCTGACGTTCGTCGGTCGGATCGGGAACAAAAGCAGGTTCCTCGCGCATCAAAGAATAATGCAACGTTTCAAGATCGCAACGCGCCGTATGATAAGAACATGCCCCAGTCGCCCGTATCCGTTCAAAACCGCCCGCCGTTTCGGGAATGTCTTTGATACAGCGCACCAGCATATCGGAACAGTATTGAAACGTCCCCGTCGGCAAAGAAAAAGCCAATCCCAAAGCGCCGGCAATCAGAAAAACAACCAACGCGGCAGGAAGCCATACGGACAGGCTGCCGAAAACGCCGCGCCGCGCAAGCCGTCCGAAACGCTTTATCCTGTCCGCCCAGACGCTCATATTATTCAACCGTTACGCTTTTTGCCAAATTTCTTGGCTGGTCAACGTCGGTTCCTTTGGCTACCGCCGTGTGATACGCCAAAAGCTGAACCGGTACGGCATACAAAATCGGCGCCACAAAAGGATCGACTTCGGGCAAGACTATCGCCGCCGCAGAACGGTCGGAAACTTTTGAAACGCCTTTGCTGTCGCCGAAAAAGACGACTTTTCCGCCGCGGGCAATCACTTCCTGCATATTGGAAACCGTCTTGTCAAACAGTTCGTCCGAAGGCGCAACCACCACGACGGGGACGGTTTCGTCAATCAAAGCAATCGGACCGTGCTTCATTTCGCCCGAAGCATACCCTTCCGCATGAATATAAGAAATTTCCTTTAATTTCAAAGCGCCTTCCATCGCTATCGGAAAACTGCTGCCGCGCCCCAAATATAAAACGTCACGCGCATCGGCAATAATGTCCTGAGCAATTTTTTCAATGCGTTCGTCATTATTCAACACGTCCGCAACGCGAGACGGAACTTCGACCAAAGCTCGGGACAAGCGCACTTCTTCGTCGCGGGGCAACGTCCCCTTCGCCCGCCCCATCGCAATCGCGAAACACGCCAAAAGCGTCAGTTGCGTCGTAAACGCCTTCGTTGAAGCAACGCCGATTTCAGGTCCTGCCAAAGTCCTTAAAACGCAGTCGGATTCCCTTGCCATCGAGCTTTCGGCAACATTGACGATCGAAACAATTTTCTGTCCGTGTTCTTTGCAATAACGCAACGCCGCCAGCGTATCCGCCGTTTCGCCCGACTGAGAAATAAACAGCGCCAACCCGCCTTTGTCCAAAACGGGAGAACGATAACGGAATTCGGACGCCACGTCTATGTCAACCGCGACGCGGGCAATCGTTTCTATCCAGTATTTGGCGACCAAACCCGCATAGTACGACGTTCCGCACGCCACAATCGTCATCCGCGTTACGTCCTTTAAATCAAAGGGCAAATTCGGCAACGTAATCGTATCCATATCCTGATTGATCATCGTATTCAGGGTGTCGCCGATAACCTGCGGCTGTTCGTAGATTTCTTTAAGCATAAAGTGGCGGTATTCGCCTTTTCCGATCATGGCGCCCGACGTTGCCGACAAAATGACTTTACGTTCGACTTTGCAGTCGTTTTCATCATAAACGGTAACGCCGTCTCTGGTTAAAACAGCCCAGTCGCCGTCTTCCAGATAAGAAATCTTTTGCGTCAAAGGCGCTAACGCCAAAGCGTCAGAGCCTAAAAACATCTCGCCGTCCCCGTAGCCGATCGCCAAAGGAGACCCCTTGCGCGCCCCGATCATCAGTTCCTGATGCCCGGCAAACAAAATCCCCAAAGCAAACGCCCCTTTCAAGCGTTTCAAAGATTTTGAAACCGCTTCTTGCGGCGTGCACCCTTCTTCAATTTTCTGGGAAATCAGATGAACGACGACTTCGGTATCCGTTTCGCTTTCGAATTTGTGTCCCAATTCTTCCAGTTCGGCTTTTAATTCGCGGTAATTTTCTATAATCCCGTTATGCACGACGGCGACATATTTCGTCGCATGCGGATGGGCGTTGGCTTCGTTGGGAACGCCGTGCGTCGCCCAGCGCGTGTGACCGATGCCGATCGTTCCGGGAAGCGGTTCTTCGGCAATCTTTTTTTCAAGGTTGACGATTTTACCTTTGGCGCGGCGGCGTTCGATTTTGTCGCCGACCAACGTCGCTACTCCGGCCGAATCATAGCCGCGGTATTCCAAACGTTTTAACCCGTTGATTAAAAGAGGCGTTACTTCTCTGTTGCTGATAATTCCGACAATACCGCACATAGCTTTTTATCCCTGTTTTGAAAGATTTTCTTTTTCGGATTTTTTCTGTTCGCGAAACTTTGCCGCCCAACCGCCGAAAGCAACCTGTTTGCCGCGTCCGACCGCCAAAGCATCGGCTTCGACGTCTTTGGTAATAACGGAACCCGCCGCCGTCATCGCGCCGTCACCGATTTTGCACGGTGCAACGATTACCGTATCCGAACCGATAAACGCGCCCGCGCCGATGTCCGTTTTGCTTTTAAAATATCCGTCGTAATTGCAGGTAATCGTGCCTGCTCCGATATTCGTTTTGGCTCCGATACGCGCATCTCCGATATAAGACAGATGGTTGACTTTCGCTCCGGCTTCGATTTTGGATTTCTTGATTTCAACGAAATCGCCGATATGGCAGTTTTCGCCGATATCCGCTTCCGGACGCAGGCGGGCAAAAGGACCGACCTTTGCCCCAGAACGGATATGCGCGCCTTCGAAATGGCAAAAGCCTTTTATTTCCACGTTATCTTCAACAACGCATCCCGTTTCAAAAATAACGGAAGGCTCTATCACGACATCGCGCCCCAAAACGGTGTCAAAGCTGAAATACGTCGTTTCGGGATCAACCATCGTAACGCCCTGATCCAAAAACTTTTTGCGCAGACGGTTTTGTGCCGTCCGTTCAATCAAAGCCAAATCGGCACGCGAATTAGCACCCGCCAATTCTTCTTCCGACCCTTCGACGACGGCGGCTTTAAGCCCGTCCGCGCGTGCCATCGCCACAATGTCCGTCAGGTAATATTCGCCTGCCGCGTTGTCGTTTTTCAATCGGTCAAGCCATCCGAGCAACCTTTTGGCATCAACGCACATCACGCCCGAATTGCACAGCCCGACGGCACGTTCGGCTTGTGAAGCATCTTTGAATTCGACGATTTTTTGCAATTCGCCGTTTTCGACGATTAAACGACCGTATTTGGCAGGGTCTGCGGGACAAAAGCCCAATACGACGACGGCGGCGCCGTTTTCGCGCGCTTCGATCATTTTTTCAAGCGTTTCTTTGGTAATCAAAGGCGTATCGCCGTAAAGAATCAATACGTTTCCGTCAAAGCCTTCCAATTCGCTTTTTGCCGCTTTGACGGCATCGCCCGTGCCTTGCTGTTTTTTCTGGACGACCGAGGGATGAGGCAAAACCGTCCGTGCGACCGAATCCATATTCGGACCGACGACGACGACGGCTTTTTGAGCGTTCAATTCATCAACGGTTGCCAACAAATGCAAAACCATCGGACGACCGGCGACCTTATGTAACACTTTGGGCAAATCCGATTTCATGCGCGTGCCTTGTCCGGCAGCCAGCACTACGGCGCAAAGGGGCTGATGCATCATAAAAAATCCTTTCATACACCTTTTTCTTTGAAGTGAAATTTGGCATACTTGCGAAAAAAGTAAAATAAAATATTACAACGGTTTATTACGGGCGGTAAAAAATGGAAAAAAAGTATGTGATTTTCGACCTTGACGGCACTTTAATCGACAGCATCCCCGACATGTGTCGGGAAATCAGCCTGTTGTTAAAAGACTGCGGTCGCCGCCCGTTAACAAAAGACGAAGCCGAATCCGTCATCGGACACGGCGCAAAACATATGATTGAAGGGGCTTTTGCTTTAACGGGAGAGCCGTTATCCCCCGAACGGTGCGAAGAAATTTTAAAAGTTTGGATCAATCAATATTCTCACGCACAAATGAATTTGACCAAACCGTGGGAAGGAGTTCCGGAAACTCTGCAAAAGCTGAAAAAAGACGGATACCATATGGCTGTTTGCACGAACAAGCCTGCGGCGCCGACGACCGCCATTATGAAAAAGCTGGATTTGGAACAATACTTCGAGGTTGTGTTGCATGCCGATTCCCTTCCCGTTCGCAAACCGCGCCCCGAACCGTTGTGGGAAGCCGTCAGGCGCATGGGCGGCACGAACGACCAAGCCGTTATGGTAGGCGACAGCGAACCTGATGCCGAAGCGGCAAAAAATGCGGGATTTCCCGTTATTTTGCTGTCTTTCGGATATGCAAGAAAACCGATGAAAGAAATCAATCCGACCGCCGTTATCGACCGTTTTGCCGATTTGCCCGACATTTTAAAAAAAGTGTAGAATTTTTCACTTTTCAAACAGCGCAACCAATTCCGTATGCGGCGAATATATAAATTGGTCAACAGGCGTCAGCCGTTTCATAACGTATCCCCCGCGCGATAATATTTCCGCATCGCGGGCAAACGTTGACGGGTTACACGACACGGCGACAACAACGGGAACAGATGAACGGGCTATCTGTTCGGACTGAGCCTTCGCCCCGGCGCGCGGCGGATCAAAAACAACGGCATCATACTCGTCCAGTTCGTCCGAAAAAAGCGGCGTGCGAAATAAATCCCTGCATTCCGTCTTAATACGCCCTTCCGATGCGCTTTCCAACGCCTTTAATGAAAAAGACGCCGTGTCCACACCGTAAATTTTCCTTTTCTTTTCCAAAAGCGGCAACGAAAACGTCCCGGCGCCGCAAAATAAATCCGCTACCTTCTTTGATTTTCCGACGTATTCACGCACTTTGTCCTGTAAAGCGCGTTCTCCTTCGCGGCTCGGCTGTAAAAAAGCTCCCGCAGGCGGTTTTAACGAAAAACCGAAAACATCCAAAACAGGCGCCCGCCCCACAAAAAGAGGTTCCGGAACATCCCGTTCCCCTCGCCGCCACGATATGCGCGCAATGCTTAACTGATGTCCGATTTCCGACACCTCCTGACGCCACCGCAAATCGGCTTCAAACGGTAACGTTATCAAAACGTCCGCTCCGTTATCCGCCCATAAAACGGAAACGTCTCCGACGCCTTTTTTCGTCCCGAACGACAAAGGCGCCTTTTCAAAAAAATCACGCAACGGAACGATTAACCGTTCAAGTTCTTCGGTCAACAAAATACACCGTTCGACGGGCACAATCCTGTCGCTTTTGGATTCGTTCAATCCGAAACGGCGCATCTTTCCGTTCCACATAACTCCGAACGTTACGCGCCGGCGCGTCCCGTGCGGAACGAATATCGGATCTTCAAAACACGAAAAATCAAAATCGGGCGGAAACAACGCCTTAAACGAATTCAGTTTAAAGCTTTTATAAGTCTCAAGCGACATATGTTGCAAAGAACATCCCCCGCAACGCCCGAAATAAGGGCATAACAGTTCCGCACGTTCTTTACTGCAAGACAATACCCGAACCAATCGCCCGCGTTTTCCCGTTTCATCGGGTTCAAATTCCACGTTTTCGTTCAAAAGGCAGCTGGGAACATAATATCTCTTTCCGTCCGATTCGACGATGCCGTCCCCCGCACTCCCCAATCCGATTACTTTTCCTGCAGGCATTTATCCGTCCTCTTGATTGTTTTTAGAATGACTTTTTAACCCGATTTGAGTAAACTGTAAACGGTTTCAAAATAGCATAAGACGCCAAAAAAATGTTAAGAATACTGATTGCCGACGATCATGAATTATTTCTGGACGGATTAAAAATGGCTTTGTCTGATTTGGACGACGACATGACCATTGATGTCGCCCATAACCATACCGAATTACAGGAAAAAGCCGACGGAAAAACACAATATGACTTAATCTTAACCGATTTGGCCATGCCCGGAATGGCTTGGCATGAATCTCTGCGCCTGTTAAAAGAACATTATCCAGATACCCCCGTCGCCGTCTTGTCCGCCGTTTATGACAGAGAAATCGTCTTGCAAGCCGTCGATATCGGCGCCGCAGGCTTTATCCCCAAAACGTCATCAAATAAAATTATCCTCAGTGCCATACACTTAATCCTGTCCGGCGGACTTTACCTGCCTTCCGAGCTCTTGGGCGATTCAAACCAAAAAGTAACAACGGCATCAGGCGAAGTCAAAAGCCTGCTTACTCCCCGTCAATTGGACGTCCTGCGCCTGATGGGTCAGGGAAAGCCGAACAAAATTATCGCAAGAGAATTGGATTTGTCCGAAGGAACCGTCAAACTCCACGTAACCGCCATTTTAAAAGCTTTGAACGTCATTAACAGAACAGGCGCCGTTATCTCCGCCAGAAATTTGGGGCTGATCGAATAATGAAATCCAATGACGCAGGTTTATTTTCTCAGCTGTCGGAAACGTTAACAAAACTGCAGGCCTTGCCCGTTTCTCATATCGAACAGCTGGTCTTGCCGGAATTGTGCAGGCTGTGCAGCGTCGAAACACTCCTTGTCTTTCAATCCGTACCGGGGGAAAATTGGGCAAAACGCATATTGGGCTATTCTCATGATATGCTGCACCCCTTAATGCAAATGTTCCGCTTTGAACGAATGAGCCATTTGTGCTATCGCCCCTGCCTGATCAAAGATAATATCACTAATCCGGAAGTGCGCGCCACTTTGTTAAAACAGGGCGACGTGTCCTTTTTTATTTATCCCGTTCATTTGGAAAATGCCGGAACCGTCTTTTTTTATTTTTCCTCAAAAGACAAAAAACACAGGTGGAACGAAAGCATCCTCGCCGTCGTTTCCAAAACCGTCGCTTTGAGACTGTGGGGCGAAGAAGAAAAAAAAGCTCATAAAAATGATGCCTTCCTGCTTTCTGCCGCCAGCCATGAAACAAGGACACAATTGGCGGCTTTTCTGGCTTTGACCGAAAGTCTGGAAAATAAAAATTTGCCCGATGACGCCCTCGCCGACGTCGGCTTGTTGCAAAAAACCGCCGAAAACATGCTCCAAACGCTAAACGGCATCCTTGATTACGGAAAAATCAAATCAGGCAGAATGCGTTTAAATCCCGTCGCGTTCAATATCGGTGAATGCATCAAATCAATCATCGAAATCTTTACACCCCTTGCTCAAAAGAACGGAACCGAACTTTCTTGCGATTTAAGCGGCTTATCGGCTCCGTCCATTAATATGGATCCCGTGTTGATTAAACAGGTCGTCTTTAATTTGTTGAATAATGCCGTCAAAGTCGCCCCGAACGGAAAAATCCGCTTAACCGTTTCTTCCGATGATGATAAACGGCTTATCCGTGTTGCCGTCGCCGATACGGGTCCCGGCATTCCCGAAGACATCAAAGAAACACTCTTTGACGCTTATGTTCAGGCAGACCCCATGAAATCAAAAGGAACGGGGTTGGGATTGACCATATCAAAAAACATCATCAGCTTTCTCGGCGGAACAATCAGAGCCGACAACGCCCCCGAAGGCGGAGCCGTTTTTTCTTTTTCAATTCCCTACGAACCCGCCGCACAAAAAGACACTGCCACATTGCCGCTGAACATATTGTTGATCGATGACGATCAAATGAGTTTGAAGCTGACCGAAGCCTATTTGTTGAAGCTGAACCATCATGTTTCTTTGGCTGACAGTGCAGAAAAAGGGCTGGATATGCTTAAACGCCACCATTATGACGTCACGTTCGCCGATATCCATTTAATTGACCTTGACGCGTTGGAGCTGTTGAAAAAAATTCGCGAAATTCCGGAACGAAACGAAATGCCCGTCTATGCCTATACCGCCTCGGGAGACCCCAAAGAAAGAGACGCCTGTCTGAATGCCGGATTCAGCGGCGTTCTGATTAAACCTTTGCCGAAAGACGTCTTTAAAAACATCCTTGACCAAATCGGAATACTTAAAAAATTCAGGTTCTCGGATTCTCCGCTTGAAAATTCATCATTCGATCTGAAAACCTTGATCGCATTCAAAGACGCCATCAACCCGGAACAGTTCGACGTCCTCGTTTCCGAATACCTGTTGCACAGCTATACCCTGTTCAACGAAATCAACCGCGCGTTTATGGAAAACAACCCTTCGGACTTGTACAGGTTCGCCCATAACCTGAAATCCGCTTCAAAAACGTTCGGCTTGAAACTGTTGTCCAAGTGCGCGGAACGAATTGAAAAAACCGGAAAATCGGGAATCATTCCCGCCGAAAAAACGGCAAAAAACATTAAGTTGTTGGAAAAAGAATATAAAAAATCTACAATGTTGTTACAGCAATATATACAGGAAAACAAATGACGCGTCCGATTAAAACGGCAAAATCGTACTCTACGGCTTTGGCGGCAGTTAACAACCCCGCCGAAATCCCCGCTTATTTAAAAAAAATTTACCGCTTCCAATACTTAAACGAAAAATTTTCCGAATTAATCGACGGAGAATGGATGGCTAAATTTCAAACATTCTTTTTCGATTCAAAACTGACAAAATGCGTCACCGACGAAATCAGAGAAGATATGAACGTGTTGCAGTTAGGTGTCGCTTCCGGAAATTTCGAACGCGAAGTCGCCGCAAAAATGAACAGTACGGGGCTGTATCGCATTGAAGATCTCAGTAAAGTCCGGTTGGAAGCCTGCCGTAAAAAACTGGCGCCGTGGACAAACGTCCTGTTGGATCAGCAAGATGTCTGCGTGCTGACTAAAAATCCGAAACGATATGACGCCGTTATTTGCTATTTTATGCTGCATGAATTGCCGGACGTAAGAAAAAAGGCTTTGGTCAAAAAGGCTTTTGATTCCCTTTTACCGAACGGTTGCGTCGTATTCGTCGATTATAACAAACCGCATCCTCTTAATCCTTTGGGATTTTTCGTCAAGCGCTTTAACCGCATTTTTGAACCGTTTGCCGAAAGCTTATATTATCATGAAATACAATCTTTCGCCGACAGTTCTGCCCCTAACCTGATTTGGGACAAAAAAACGTTTTGCGCGGGCTTGTATCAATGCGTCATCGCCCAACGGCACTAAGCGCTTAATTGTAATGCCATTTCTGCAGGCGAATCACAAAAGAAAGAGCTTACTCCCCAACTTTGCAGTTCTTTGACTTTTTGTGCGTCATTTACCGTATACGCCAAAAGAGCATATCCGTCGTCCAAAATTTCGCGAGACAATTCCGGCGTTAACAAATCGGCGTCGTAATTGATTGAGTATGCCTGCGTTTTTTTCGCCGCGGGACGCCAGTCGGGAGAAACGTCTTCAACCAAAACGCCCCTTCTGATCTGCGGCGCCAAAGCAAAAGTTTCTTCCAGCGCCGACCATTCAAAGCTTGAAAACAAAAGCCTTTCGGAATCGTTAAATCCGTGTTCGCAAACGACCTTCCATACTTTATTTGCCGTTTCCCGAGCCAATGCGGGACGGGACGGCTTGATTTCAATATTGACGTTTGTTCCGTAAGAATTCAGCAAATCAAGGACTTCCGCCAAAAAGGGAATCCGCGTTCCGCCCTGAAGTTCGAAAGATTTTAATTCCTTTGCCGTATAAGCGTCCAATCGCCCCAGATCGCGGCCGCACATCCGATCCAATGTTTCGTCATGAAAGACCATGACTTCTTTATCGCCCGACAGCATTGCATCCAGTTCGACCCATTTAACGCCCGAACGGCATGCATATTCAAACGCTTCCAACGTATTTTCCGTTTTGACGGCTCTGGCACCGCGATGCCCGATAACCAAAGGAAGATTAAACCCCATTTTTTATCGTGTTTCCCTTTTGTATTTTTAAAAATTGCGTATATGATGCAATCGACTATAGGATTTTGGGGAAAAGATTACAAATGCGATTTTTTCATTCTTGGCGAAACGTTCCCGCAGAATATCAAAATGCCGTCGTGGCCATCGGCAACTTTGACGGTTACCATAAAGGGCACCAGCGCATCGTCGAAGAAGCCGTCAAAATCGCAAAAGAAACAAACCGTCCCGCCGTCCTGATGACTTTTGAGCCGCACCCGAACGCTTTTTTCAGACCGAGTGCTCATTCCGCCTTTCGCCTGACCCCCGTCAGAACAAAAGTCAGAGCGATTTCCCGATTGCCCATGTCGGCATTCTTTGTTTTTGCATTCAACGCTCCGTTTGCCAACATGAGCGCCAAAGACTTTGTTCAAAACGTCCTGATTGACGGATTGCACGCTTCGCGCATCGTCGTCGGAGACGATTACGGATTTGGAAAAAACCGCGAAGGCGATATTGAATTTTTGCGCAAAAATTTTCCGAACCTGCCCGTTACCGCCGTTACAAAACTGCGCGACGAACATGATGAAATCATTTCTTCGTCCAGAATCAGATCGTTCATTCGCGACGGGCGCGTCGATATCGCGGCAAAGCTGATGGGACGCCCTTTTGAAATCGAAGGGCGCGTCATTCACGGTTTTAAACGCGGCAGGACTTTGGGGTTCCCGACCATCAACATTGACCCGAAAGATTCAATCACGCCGAAAAACGGCGTTTATGCGGCTCAAGTCGAAATTGACGGCGTGTTTCATAATGCCGTTGCCAATATCGGCACTCGTCCCACCGTCAACGGCGAAGGCGTCCTGTTGGAAGCTCATATCATCGGATACGACGGAAACCTGTACGGCAGAAGATTGCGCGTCAGGCTGATTCGGTTTATCCGCCCCGAACGCCACTTTTCCTCTTTGGAAGAACTGAAACAAAATATTTCTTCCGACACTCAAGAAGCTCAAAGGATCTTGCAAAAATGAAAAATATGAAAACAGCTCTTTTCTGCGCGCTTGGCGTCATTATCGCAGACCAAATCAGCAAAGCCGCTGTCCTGTACTATTTTTCAAACGGCGGGCATACCGTAGAAGTCGCCCCCTTTTTTAATATTGTTTTGGCGTGGAATAAAGGCGTCAGCTTTTCCCTGTTCCATTCCCAAGCATTGGCTCCGTGGGTGCTGACCCTTGTCGCTTTGCTGATCTGTGCCGTCATTTTACATTGGATAAGCATGGAAAACGACCCGAAAACCAGAAACTGTTTCGGATTGATTTTGGGCGGTGCACTCGGAAACGTCATCGACAGAGTAATACACGGCGCCGTCGTCGATTTTTTGGATTTCCACGTCGGCATTCATCATTGGCCTGCTTTTAATATAGCCGATTCGGCTATTTGTGTCGGTGCTTTCTTTATTTTATTTTGGAACATCTTTATCCTGTCCCCCGATACGGCTCCCGCTTCAAAAAAGGAAAACAAAAATGACTCTAACCCCTAATTCTCTGCGCGCCTTGACCGGCATCCCCGACATCGAAAAAATTCACAGGAAAAAAACCGCCCTGATCATGACCGGTTTCCAAATGGAATTTTTTACGGGTCTCCTGCCCGTCCCCGACGCCTATAATCTGGTCGAACGCGCCGTCAAAATTATGGATTGGGCAGATAAAAACAAAATCAAAACAATCCATATGCCGAAAACCGCAAAAAGCCCTGCCAGCCCCGTCTATGCCCCGAACAGCGAAGGTGCGTCTTTTCATCCGGAACTGACTCCGAGACAAAACCATCTCATGTTCCCGAAATACGGTACCAGCATCTTTGCCGGAACCATATTGCACGGGAACCTGCAGGCCGACGGTATCGATACTTTGATTTTGGCAGGAATGACGACACCGCTGTCAATTATGATTTCCGCCCACGATGCGTGGTCTTTGGGGTATAAATGCCTCGTTCTTGCCGATTTGACGGCGTCCAGAGATTTGCTTTCTTGGGATAAGACAAAAGTCGTTTCCGCTTCAAAAATTCAGGAAGCCTGCCTTGCCGCCATAGAAGACCGTTTTGCTCAAGTCATTTCGTTCGATTCTCTGACCGCTTTGCCCGTCAGCACCGATTAACGGAGTAACCGCTTATGAAAATATTCGTCTTACCGCTTATTTTAACCGTTCTGGCAGGATGCGCCGACAGATATGCTTTGGATAACCGCGGCCCCGACGCGTACTCGGTAACGGCAAAGCCTCCTTTAAGCTTGCCGCCGGACTTTACTTTGCGCGCGCCCGTGCCCGCAAAGAAAAGCCCGTTGCCCGAAACGCCCGATGCCGAAAAAATCCTGACGCAAGATTCCGGCGTATCGAAAAGCACTGACGAAAACAAATCCGAAACGCAAAAAGAAGAAAAATCGGAACTGTCCGAAAGCGAAAAAGAGCTGTTAAAGCAAGCCCCCGATTCCGATGCCGCGAACATTCGCGAACAGCTTGAAAAAGACGCAAAAACGGAAGATGACGACAGCCTTTATTTGGAACGGAAAATCAAAGAATGGCAGGAAGAAGATGCCGAAAACCTCAATGCCGAAAAAGAAGCCGAAAGGCTGAAACAAAAAGGCATTAAAACAACGGGTGCCGTAAAATGAAAAAGCGCCTCTTCTTCGCCTGTTTTTCGGTTTTCTTTTTGTCTTTTTCCAAAGCGGACGCTTTTATTCCCGCGACAAGCTTCGTTTTGGACAACGGGCTTGAAGTCATTGCCGTTGAGAACCGCCGTTCCCCCGTCGTCACGCACATGGTTTGGTACAAAGCGGGCGGAACGGACGATCCGTTGGGAAAATCAGGTCTGGCGCACGTTTTGGAACACATGATGTTCAAAGGAACCGCAAAAATCCCCGACGGTGAATTTTCAAAAATCGTTTTCCGCAACGGCGGCGAAGAAAATGCTTTTACGGGACCGGATTACACCGCCTATTACCAAAACATCGCCCGCGACCGTTTGGAAACCGTCATGTTTCTGGAAGCCGACAGAATGAAAAACCTGCGCCTGAGAGAACGGGATTTTGCTACAGAGCTGGAAGTCGTCAAAGAAGAACGCCTGATGCGTTATGACAACCGTCCCTTAATGCTGTTGCAAGAACGCAAAAACAAAGCCTTATGGGGCGATCATCCTTATTCCAGACCCGTTATCGGATCTCTCAAAGAATTAAATTCTTTGACGTTGGATGACGTTAAACGGTTTTACGAAGAACATTATTCTCCCGACAACGCCGTTCTTATCGTCGCAGGAGATATTTCCGCCGAAGAACTGAAACCCTTGGCGGAAAAATATTACGGGAAAATCCCTCCCCGCCGCGGCGCCGTTGAGAAACACACGCCCAAGCTTCCTTATCCCGTCAACGCGCGTCTTGAAATGAAACATCCTCAAGCCAAAATATATACTTTGACCAAAGAATACGCCGTTCCTTCTTACGCAGACGGCAATGAAAAAAAAGCCCGCGCCTATGACGTTTTGGCAGAAATGTTGGGCGCCGTCCACGTCGGCGCATTGTACCGCCGCTTTGTCGTCAGAGAAGAAATCGCCCGCTCCGTCGGCGCTTATTACGACGGCTTGTCTGCGAAACACTCGACCTTTCTGATTTCCGCCGTTACGGACAATCAAAAATCGTTAAAAAAATTGGAAAACGATTTGAATGAATTCCTTTCTTCGTATGCCGTTACCGAAAAAGAAATCCGAAAAGCAAAAAAGCGTCTTTCCGCCAAGCTGGAATACGCCAACGACAACCCCGAAACGGCGGCAAATTTTATCGGCAGACTGAGAATGACGGGGCTTTCCGCCGACAGCCTTAAAACTTGGAAAGCTGATATCGAAGCCGTTACAAAAGAAGACGTGGAAAACGCTTTAAACGACATGCTTCACGCCTCTGCTTGTGCCGTGACCGTTTTGATGCCGGAGGACAAATAAATGAAACGTGCCGTTTTAATAATTTTGATGATGGCTGTTTTTCCCTTTGTTTGCGCGCAGGCGACGCAAACAAATCCCGTCATCAGGAAACCCTCTAAAATCAGGGTATTGCCCAAATCGCAAGCGGAACTGCCGAAAATCAAACCCGTCGAGTTTCATACGCCCGACATAAAGGAAATCACAACGCCGAAAGGCATAAAAGCATGGCTGGTTGAAGAAAAAGACGCGCCGCTGTTTTCCGTGTCCGTCATATTTCGCGGCGGACAGGCGTCAGATCCCGAACGGCTGACCGGATTGACGGAGCTGGCAGTGTCTTTGCTGGACGAAGGAGCGGGCTCGCTGAATGCCAAAGAATTTCAAGAAAGGCTGGCTCAAAACGGAATAACCGTTTCTTTTGACGCAACGGCGGATACGGTTACCGCATCTTTGACGGCATTGCCCGAACATAAAAAAGAAGCCTTTGATTTGTTCAGGCTGGCATTGACAAAGCCCAGATTTGACCGAAAAGCCGTCAAACGCGTCAAAGAACAAATGTACGCCGTCATCAAAGCCAGAAAAGGCCGTCCCGAAGACATGGCTCAAAAACGTTGGAACGAGCTGGTATTCAAAGGGCACCCGTATTCCCGCGTCCTGCCGACCAAAGAAGGCGTCGAAGCCGTCGGACGGTCAAATCTGAAACGCTTTGTCAAAACGCGCTTTGCAAAAGACAACCTGATCATCAGCGTTGCGGGCAACATTTCCGAACAGGATTTAATTCCTCTGTTGGATGACACGTTCGGGGATCTTCCCGAAAAATCGGATGTCCTGCCCGTTTTGCCGTTTTCGCCGCAACGCAAAAAGGGAATTGACGTCTTGACCATGGATATTCCCCAAAGCGCAACGGTTTTCGGACACAAAGGAATTGCCAGAAACGACCCCGATTTTTATTCGGCGTTGGTGTTAATGCATATTTTCGGCAGCGGGGGTATGTCTTCCCGACTGTTTAACGCCGTTCGCGAAGAAAAAGGACTGGCGTACAGCGTAGGCGCCGGATTGTCCGTTCGCCCGAATGCTCCCATGGTTATCGGAGCGGCGGCTTCCGAAAATTCAAAACTTTCCCAAGCCATCGAAATCATCAAAAACGAATGGAAAAAAATGGCAGAAGACGGACCTACGCCTCAAGAATTAAAAGACGCCAAAACTTATTTGACGGGGTCATTTCCGTTGACTTTTTCATCAACCCCATCCATGGCCGCCTTTCTGTCCGGCATGCAATATCACGGCCTGTCGCCCGATTACTTAAAACGGCGCAATTCCCTGATCGAAGCCGTTACAATCGACGACGCCCGCAAAACCGCCAAAAGGATTATGGATCCTGAAAGTTTGTTCTTTGTTGTCGTGGGGAAACCTGCTAATCTTTAGAAAATCTTTATTTTTCGGAGTATAAATCATGACACTGACCGATTTGAATGCTTGGAAAGCACTGGAAAAAAATTACGCTGCCGTCCGCGGATTGCAAATGCGCGACATGTTCGCCGAAGACCCTGAACGCTTTAACGAATTTTCCGTTTCTTTGGGGGATTTTCTGGTCGATTATTCCAAAAACCGCATCACGAAAGAAACCATGTCTTTGTTGATTGAACTGGCAAAGGAAACCGGCGTCGAAGCCATGCGCGAAAAAATGTTCAACGGCGAAAAAATCAACGTTACCGAAAATCGCGCCGTTCTGCATACCGCTTTGCGCAACCGTTCCGACAGACCCGTTTTCGTTGACGGCAAAAACGTCATGCCTCAAATCAAAGCCGTCCTTGAAAAGATGAAAACCTTTTCGGAAGCCGTCCGTTCGGGCGAGTGGAAAGGTAAAACAGGCAAAGAAATTACCGACGTCGTCAATATCGGTATCGGCGGTTCCGATTTGGGTCCCGTCATGGTCGTCGAAGCTTTGAAACATTACGGAAAAGACGGTCTGAACGTTCATTTCGTTTCAAACGTTGACGGAACGCACATGGCAGAAACTTTAAAAAAACTGACTCCCGAAACGACGCTGTTCATTGTTGCGTCCAAAACTTTTACGACGCAGGAAACGCTGACAAACGCAAAAACGGCGCGTGATTGGTTGGTCAAAGCCTTGGGCGAGCATGCCGTCGCAAAACATTTCGTCGCGCTGTCTACCAACACCGAAGAAGTCAAAAAATTCGGCATTGATCCCGCTAATATGTTTGAATTCTGGGATTGGGTCGGCGGACGTTATTCTTTGTGGTCGGCAATCGGATTGTCGATTGCGATCGCCGTCGGTTTTGAAAATTTTGAAGAATTGCTGAACGGTGCTTTTGAAATGGATGAACATTTCCGTACGGCGCCGCTAAACGAAAATATCCCCGTCATCTTGGGATTGCTGGGCGTTTGGTACCATAATTTCTTCGGCGCGGAAGCCTATGCCGTCCTGCCTTATGACCAGTACCTGCACCGCCTGCCCGCTTATTTGCAACAAGCCGACATGGAATCCAACGGTAAAGGCGTTACAAAAGAAGGAAAACCCGTCTGCTACACCACGGGACCGATCCTGTTCGGCGAACCGGGAACAAACGGACAGCATTCGTTCTATCAGCTGATTCATCAGGGCACGCACTTAATTCCGTGCGACTTTATCGTTCCCGCGGTGTCTTTGAACGAAAGCGGCGACCATCACCCGATTTTGCTGTCAAACGTTTTTGCTCAGGCCGAAGCGTTGATGAAAGGCAAAACAGCCGCCGAAGTCCGCGCCGAATTGCAGGAACAGGGCTTAAGCGCAGAAAAAATCGAAGCCTTGCTGAACCATAAAATCTTTCAGGGCAACCGTCCTTCAAACGTCATCGTCGTTACGCGTTTCGACCCCAGAACTTTGGGAAAACTGATCGCCATGTACGAACATAAAATCTTTGTCCAAGGCGTCATCTGGAACGTAAACAGCTATGACCAGTGGGGTGTTGAACTGGGCAAACAGCTGGCGAAAAAGATTCTGCCCGAAATCAAAGGCAATAAAACGGTTACGACGCACGATTCTTCGACGAACGGCTTGATTAACGCCGCCCGTGCTTTAAGAGAAGGTCTGTAATCTTATGACGATCCGCCTTTTACCGCCGACGCTGGTCAACCGCATCGCTGCCGGCGAAGTGGTCGAACGACCCGCCGCCGCGGTAAAAGAGCTGGTCGAAAACGCTTTGGACGCCGGCGCAACAAAAATCGACGTTGTCCTTTCCGAAGGCGGTAAAGCCGCCTTATGCGTGTCGGATAACGGCAAAGGAATGAGCGCCGACGAACTTTCTTTAAGCGTGGAACGCCACGCAACGTCAAAATTGCCGACAGATGATTTGTTTTGCATCAACTTCTTCGGTTTTCGAGGCGAAGCTTTGCCTTCCATCGCGTCCGTTTCCAGAATGACGCTGACCTCAAAAACAAAAGAAGCCGATACGGCTTGGTCTTTGTCGGTCGAAGGCGGACAAAAAGGTGAGCCTGAGCCTGCTGCCGCTCCCGTCGGAACAAAAGTCGAAGTCCGCGATTTGTTCTATGCCGTCCCTGCCCGCTTAAAATTTTTAAAATCCGCTCAGACCGAAGAAAATTATATTGCAGATATTTTAAAAAAATTAGCTTTGGCACATCCGGACGTTTCTTTCAGCCTTACCGACGAAAAAAAAACGCGCCTGAATTTTAAAGCCGTTGCGGAAAACCAAAAAATCGAGCGCGTCCGCCAAGTCTTGGGCAACGAATTCGCCGACAACTCCATACAATTAACCGCCGAACGGGAAGACATTCGTTTAAACGGTTATGTCGGATTGCCGACCTTAAACAAAGCAACTTCTGCCGACCAATATTTTTATGTCAACGGACGCCCCGTCCGTGACAAACAGCTGAACGGCGCCGTTAAAGCCGCTTATCAGGGATTGTTGGCTTCCGACAGGTTTCCTTCCCTGCTTTTGTTTTTGGATATCCCGCCGACCGATGTCGACGTTAATGTCCATCCCGCAAAATCAGAAGTCCGTTTCCGTTCGCCCCAAACCGTCCGTGCACTGGTCATTACCGCCATTCGTCAAGCGTTGACGGAAGCAGGACACAAAACATCCTCCTCTTTGGCGACAGAAGCCCTCAACATCGCGGAAACGGGAGCTTATCCCGTTTCGGAACCTCAGCCCTTCCCCGTTTTTAAACGCTCCTATGATTATCCGAACCCTGTCCGCGCCTTTCCGTCGAGAAAACTGCCAAAATCACCCGTCGCCGTCAATTACGGACTGTTTGAGCAATCCGAAACTTTTTCGGTGCCGACGCCGCAATATGTTGAATCAGCCTCCCTCCCCCCTTATGCAAATACAGGGAACGAGGAAACTTTTCCGCCTTTGGGACTGGCTCGGGCACAACTGCACAAAACGTATATTATCGCTCAAACAAAAGACGGAATCGTCATCGTTGACCAACATGCCGCTCATGAACGCCTGACGTATGAGGAAATCAACAAAAATTATCAAACAGGAAATGCGGCTTCTCAGTATTTGCTGATCCCCGAAGTCGTAGAAGTCGGAAATGAAAAATTAAACGCGTTAATTCAAAAAGCTCCCGAACTTCAAAAAACGGGATTGTTGCTGGAACGCTTCGGAGAAGATGCCGTTTTGGTGCGCGGAATCCCCGCAGTGCTGGGCGAAACCAATGTCCGAAATTTAATTACCGATCTGGCAGATTCCCTTTTGGAATGGGGCGAAGCCGTTTCTTTGAAAGACAAAATCAAAGATGTCTGTGCCACAATGGCTTGCCACGGTTCCGTTCGCGCCGGAAGAAAATTGGACGTATCGGAAATGAACGCTTTGTTACGTAAGATGGAAGCCGTCCCCTTTTCCGGACAATGCATTCACGGCAGACCGACCTACATTGAACTAAAACTGAAAGATATCGAAAAACTGTTCGGCAGACGGGAGTAATTCTGACATGAATAAAAAAATTTCCGCTTTATCCTTCCTTTTACTTTGCGGTTGTTCCGTCACTTTTAATTTCGGACCGCAATCCTGGTATGAAGGGGGAAATTTCAGTTCAGCCGCGCCTCAGGCAAGCGAAAAAGATTCTTCGTTTGATACGGCAAAATATGTCGCCATGCTGATAAAAGCCGGCAAAAAAAATTCTCCCGCCAATACCGACCTGACCGAAAAACAAGAAAAATCCGTCTTGTTCAGATTAAAGAATTTAAAATGTGCGGGATTTGAAAAAAACGTAAATATAAAAGAAGCCGCTCTTATCCGAAACGCCTTAAAATCCGTAAATAAAAATTTGGAATTTCCCATGAACTACGGAAAGTTTTTGGCAGTTCAATATCAATTTGCAAAAAATGAAAATTCGAAAGCCGCTTTTTCTTGCGCTTCTAACATCAGCGGTTTTGAAAACAGCCTGTCTTTTTCGTATCAGCTGCCAAATGCTCCTGAAACAGGATTGATCTTCAAAAATGACGGAAATAATTTAACTTTGGCAGGCGTTATTCGCGGAAACGAAAAAAATGCCTGTTCGGAAACGAATTGCGATCTGTTGTTATTGCAATACTTGATTACCGGTTCCAATGACGATGTTTCCGATATTCTGAAAGATTTCGCCGGTATTCCCTAAAATAAAAAGGCTGCCTTTCGGCAGCCTTTTTAATGTTCGTTTTTTTAGCGTCGCGCCGCCATATTTGATTTGACGGACAACAGTTCTTCCGTTGATAAACGTTGCTGCGGTTTGCGCTGTGCAGAAGAATTATTTTGTTCCTGCCCCTTTTCGGATTGATAACGGCGTTTGCGTTCCTCAATCTTTTGACGGCGTTCTTCATGCGTCTTTTTAAATTCTTCCGTTTTCTGAATATCGCGCTGTTGATGTTTTGAAGAAAACTTCGCCGCGATAATGTCATAAGCGTGTTCTTTAAAGTATCCGCTGTTTGCCAAAGCTTCATACAACGCAACAATACGTTTCGGATCACGCTGTTTTTCTTCCGTCCGTCCGGGGCGTTTAAATTCGGGGACTTCGGGATTTTTAACATTTGAATTTTCGTTACCGTTTTTACGATATCCGTTCAAAATCTCGGAAATTTCCTTAAAGACAGGAATTTCTTTGATTTCATTGACTTTGACATGCATTTTCGGGCGCCAGTTTTTCCAAGGGATACGGCTGGCTCCATCGGGTTCAAAGACTTTTTCCACAGCAGAGCTCTTGGAAGCGTGACGTTGACGCGTTCCGGGAATATTGCCCATATAGTTCGTGCGGAACATATCGCCGAACGGGAACAGCAACATTGCTGACCTTGCCTGTCCCAAATAGTCGGCGACAGCCTGTTCGAATTTCGGCGGAACAGATTTTGTATCATGGGCGGGATCCCATACGGCCTGTGCGCCGACACGCTGCCAGCAGCCTTTTTCATTCAACGCATAGTTCAAAGACATACGTTCGGTTTCGAACTGACGGAAATCTTTATTGCGCTGTTCGTCACTTTCGTAATAGCCCAAGTAATCCTTCAAATGCACGTCGCGAGCCGTCCATTGGCTGGCCAGAGACGGCGTATCGTGAGTCGAAGGAGCCGCCGTTGAATACTGCGGATATTCTTCGGGATGACGGAAAGCATTGTTATCGCCGCCGTTCAGATACCCCCATTCGCGTTCAAAAGGCAACACGCGATATGACAAAATGCCGTGATCCATCAGCTTATCCTGGAAGCCCGGAGGCAACTGCCCCAAGTCTTCTCCGATCAGCATACATTTGTTTCTGTGGCTTTCCAAAGCGGCAATCGCCATCAGATCGTCAACGGGATAATAGACGAAGGCACCTTCTTTTGCCGTTTTACCGTGAGGAATCATATACAACCGTTGCAGCTGAAGAACGTGATCCAGACGCGTACAGCCTGCTGTTTGCATATTGCTGCGCAACATTTCGATAAACGGCTGATACTTATGTTCTTTCAAAGCCTTAGGCTTATATCCCATTACTTCCCAATTTTGTCCGTTCGGGCTTAATACATCGGGAGGCGCGCCGGCAGAGGCCTTCATAAACCAATCTTTACACCCCCAGCCTTCGTATCCGTACGGTGCACTGCCGACGGCGATATCGGTGTACATACCGATTTTCATGCCGTTTGCGTGGCAAACTTCCTGTACGTTTTCCATCTGGCGCAATGTTTCCCATTGCAAGTAGGTATAAAAACCTATGCGTTGCTTATGCGTTTCGGCAAAGGCTTTTACTTCGGGAGTATGAGGATCCTGATATTCTTTCGGCCAATCGCGCCAATCGGGCAGTTTCGGATCGTCTTTGCAGAAATGTTCCGACAATGCCTGCCACAATGCAAAATTCTTCAGACGTTCGCCGCCTTTTTCAACGAACCGACGGAATGAATCGTGGCGTTCTTTGTCGCCCTCTTTGACGAACGTCGCATAGCATTCTTCCAAAATCGGCATTTTCAGTTCAAAAGCGGCCGTGTAATCGACATCGACTGAATCTTGAGCGGCGCGCCGTTTCGCCTGATATTCCGGAGCGTCATAAATCAGTTTTGCATTCTCGCTCTTATCGAAATCGGGAACCGCCGTCACGTCCAAATACAGATGATTAAAGTAGGTACGGCTGGCAGGAGAATACGGGCTGGCTTCTTCGGCGGCATTCTGGAACATCGCATGCAACGGGTTCACGCCCAATATGCCGGCGCCGTGCTTGCCGACCGTATCGGCAATTTCCGCCAAATCCGACAAATCGCCGATTCCCTGATTTTCATCAGAGCGCTGTTCATAAAGTTGAACGGGAACGCCCCAAGCCTTGCCTCCGTGCGCGATATCAATCGGGTCATAGCATTTCGTCGGGGCATAAACCATTTCCGTCTTTGCCAAAGGCTGACCGGGAATCGCCATTTCCAATGTATGATAACCGATATCCATGTCGGCAGGCATATCAAAAGAACGCTTTTCATATAAAACGCCGTCGACTTCGCGGCGCATCAGCTTGCCTTCCATATCATAAACGGGCTGAGTGTCGGAAATGCGTACCTGACCGTTATGAACCTGACCGTTTTCTTCCGAAACCTTCCATGAAAGCGATTCATTTTCCTTGCCGACCGGAACGACAAACTCAACCTTGCGCTGGCGATCCTTGCGCAACACACAAATCGGAGGAAGCGGATTTTTGTATAAATCGTCCAAAGACTTGTTCAAAGTCTTGTTTATAATTCCCGCATATTCCTGATCGGACATGTCTTTTTGTTCAGGCAACACATCCAACGCAATCAATAACGACTTTTTGTTTTCTATCGTAGCATGTTGCGCTATCCCGGACATAACCGCCAACAAATGCAGTTCGTATTCATTCAAAATCGCCATTACGTCACCCTTTGATATTGAAGTGTTTCGATAAAATGCTAAACTTATTTTTAATATATGACACTTTATTCTTCCTTACCAGACTTTTTTTCCGAAAAAAAATTTTTTTCGGAAAATTTTTGGAAAAAGAAAAGCTTCTTTAAAAACTCTACAGGAAAGAAAATGTTAAACATCAAAAGGATATTCTTTCTTACATGCTGTTCGGTCTGTCTTTTCGGTTCCGAATACGCTTTTGCCCTGGGACAAAAACCCGTCAGAGATGCTTCCTACTACATTCAGGAATTAGGCTTGCCCGAACAAACGGAGGATGATTTCGTTCTCCCCGTACCCGAAACAAAAATCCTGGCAAAATGCGGAGAAAGCGGATTTGGAAACGAGGCCGTCGGCATCCTGATTACTGATAAAGGCGAAGCCTACGGGTATTCGGGACAAACTCCGATCAACAGCTTTAAGCCCTCCGTCCTTTTAGTGAAAAACAAGGAAGATATAGACAAAATTTTAAAATACGCCGACAGCATCAAACTGGAATCCGTCTCCTTTAAAAAATATCCCGAATCCGCCACCGTCTGCGGTTTGGACTATCTTAAAGATTTCAGTGTCCACTCCACGGCTTGGGCAAAGCACCCCTATTTAAGGGAATCAGACCCGCCCCCTCAAGAGCTGATTACCCTGTTCGAAGCCATTAACAACGTCGTCAAAAAACAGCCGCCCTTCCCCGATAAAAAACAGGCAGAAAAACAAAATAACGAAAAAAGCCCGACCGGCAATAAAACCAGCGACAATAAAACCGATATTGAAAAAAGCCCCGAATAACGGGGCTTTTCCTTATGCCGCGTTTCGGCTTATGCGTTCTGACGCGTTGCCGAAAACGTAATCTTTGGGTAATCTTCCGCCGTCTTGTTTAAATGCCACGCGTTGCGCGCCAAAAATACGGGCTCGCCGTCGTGGTCTTCCGCAACGGACGCCCTGTTCGAATCTATAAAAGCCTTTAAATCCAAAGAATTGTCCGCCTTGACCCAACGCGCCGTATAAAGAGACGTCGGTTCGAAAATAACGGGAATCTCGTATTCCGTCCTGATACGATCCGCCAAAACGTCAAATTGCAAACTGCCGACGACGCCGACAATCCAATCCGTGCCGATTAACGGGCGAAAAACGCTGGCACCGCCTTCTTCCGCAATTTGTTGCAAGGCTTTGCCCAAATGCTTGGCTTTTAACGGATCCACAGACCTGATTTTTTGCAGCAATTCCGGTGCAAACGTCGGAATGCCCGTAAAAACAAGATGTTCCCCTTCCGTTAAAGAATCGCCGATACGCAAGTTACCGTGGTTGGGAATGCCCAAAATATCTCCGGGCAGAGCCTCTTGCGCCAATTCGCGTTCTTGAGCCAAAAACATGACGGGATTGTGAATCGGCAAATACTTTCCGCTGCGATTGTGCAACAGCTTCATTCCGCGTTGGAAATGCCCCGAACACAAACGAACAAAAGCAATCCTGTCTCGGTGTTTCGGATCCATATTCGCCTGTATTTTAAAAACAAACGCGGAAACTTTGTCTTCATCAGGCATGACTTTTCTGGTTGCCGTCGGTTGCGGACGCGGAGACGGCGCATAGCTGACCAACCCGTCAATCAATTCGCGAACGCCGAAATTATTGACCGCACTGCCGAAAAAGACAGGCGTCATGGAACCTTCCAAATAAGCATTAACGTCAAAAGCAGGGCACAATCCTCTGACCATTTCAACATCGGAGCGCAGTTTTGAAACGGCATCCTCGGGCAACAAAGCGTCCAGCTTTGCGTCATCCAGTCCGTTACAGGTTTCTGCCGGTTGCGGAAGCTGAGATTTATCGGCATTTCTGTCCATCAAAACCAAACGATCGTTTAACAAATCGTAGCACCCTTTGAAATCGCGCCCCATACCGATCGGCCAGCTGGCGGGAGAAACGTCCAAGGCAAGCGTCTGTTCGATTTCTTCCAACAAAGCGAACGGGTCTTGAGCTTCGCGGTCCATCTTGTTGATAAAGGTAATAATGGGAACGTCGCGCATACGGCAGACTTCAAACAGCTTGCGCGTCCGATCTTCGATACCTTTGGCGGCGTCAATGACCATCACGGCGGAATCGACTGCCGTCAAAACGCGATAAGTGTCTTCGCTGAAGTCTTCGTGCCCCGGCGTATCCAGCAAATTAAACGTACACCCCGCATATTCATAAGTCATCACGGACGAAGCAACCGAAATACCGCGTTCGCGTTCCACTTTCATCCAGTCGGAACGCGCTCTTCTTTGTTCTCCGCGAGCCTTGACCGCGCCTGCCATCTGAATGGCGCCTCCGAACAGCAACAGTTTTTCCGTCAGAGTCGTTTTCCCCGCGTCAGGGTGAGAAATAATCGCGAATGTGCGTCTTTTTGATATTTGTTCCAAATCTTGAGCCGTAAGCATGCCGTCGTACCTAAAAATAAATTGATGCGGCATTCTACAAACGTAAAAAAAACTTTTCAAGAAAGGTTTTCCGTTTGCAAAAAAGGCCGCATGAAGCGGCCTTTTCTTTTTAAAATCTTACGGACACGGACACAAACTTTGCGTCGTCTTCTTCTTTGCCGTTGAAGACGTCTTTTTCGCCGTTGTTTTCCGTTTGGTCGTCGTTTTCTTTTTTGAAGCCGTCGTTGTTTGCGGGCAAACAACCGAAGGCGTATTCAAACATTTCGTGATGCATGCCGATGCCGCTTTGGCATTTATGCCTTTGTTCGCATCAGTCATCCCCAGTTTTAAATAAACCAGTTTTTCAATGGCTTCCTGTTCTTGTTCCGCTTCCGCCGGCGTAATCAGCCCTAAATTCTTTAACATTTCGATACGGCGCAAGGCGGTCGCCCCTTCCAACATATTCACGGGAGGCGGAACCGGCGTCATACGACGCTGAGGATTTGACGGCAACAAAGCTTCCAAAATCATTTCCCGTTCGACGGCATGTTCGCGCGGCGTGATGGAGCGCAGTTCCAATGCCGTTTTTAACGCGTTCAACCGATCAATAATCGTTTCGGCGGACGGCACGGGCAAATCCATACCGAGCCCAGCGGGAGCCAGCGTATAAGGCAACAGCCCGCCCAAATTTGCCGCTCGGCGTTCTTCAAATTCTTGGCGTGTTGCCAGCTGTTCGTCCGTTAAACGCAAAAACGTCAAAAAACGCTGAACAATATTCCGTTCACCTTCGGAAAGCATATCAAGCCCGCCCTTTATCGGCGCGACGGTTTCGGCAATTTGCATGCCTTGCGGCGAAATTTGCCCCGTTACGGCAATTTCTTTGCCGTCTTTAAAAGCGACTTCGGTAAAATCCGCCGTTCCCGTTTCGGGATTGACGGCGGCAAAGGGGCGTTTTTTATGTTCCATAAAGGTCAAACGTCTGGCCGCCGTTTTGGTCATTTCTTCGGGAGGAACGGGCTTAAATGCTCCGAACATGGAAATTTCCCCGCCGTTCATTTCCAAAATATCTTCGTAATAGCGGCGCGATTTATTCGGGAACCCAAGACCTTCAAACGCCAATCCCGCCACCATCATCGCATACGGATCGGACGGATCGTCTCTTAATGCCGACACGGCATAATTTGCCGCATTCTCATAATCGCCCGCCGTCAAAGCCAGCGTCGCATTGTCCGTCATCGTTTTGGCGCAGCCGCCCATAAAAAGCAAGCCTGACAAAGCAACGGCACTTCCCGTTATTTTCAGCCTTTGACGCAATTTCATTTAAAGCCCCCCTTCTTTATTCCGTCCCCACTTTTCTTTCAGCATACGGCGGTTCAGCATAAACCATTGCAAAGAAATAATCGTAACGGCATTGTTGATTTTCCCGTCTAAAAGAGCCTGTATCGCTTCGTCGGCGTCCCAGACCAAAACGCGGGTGTCTTCGCCTTCGTTTTCCAGCCCCGCCTCAACGGCGCATTTCGAAGAATCCGTCTGACCGCAAAAAACGTACAGCGTTTCGCTCATCCCGCCCGGAGACGAAAAATACCGGCAAATCGGAATGATTTCTCCCACTTCGCATCCGCTTTCTTCGACGGCTTCGCGGCGGGCGACGGCTTCGGGCGTTTCGCCCTGACCGATAATTCCTGCAACGCATTCGGCAATCCACGGGTTTTCGCCCGTCAGATAAACTCCGACACGAAACTGTTCGACCAAAACGATTTTTTCCCGTTCGGCATCGTACAGCAATACCGCCGCCGCGTGACCGCGTTCCATGACTTCTCTGGAAACGGTGCGGCTCATCGTCCCGTCATAGCGCGGGTATCTTAAAAAATATTCGTCCGCCTTGAAAAAACCTTTATACAACGGCTTTTTTTCAAGGATTTGCACGTTTTCTGCCGTTCTTTCCACCATAAACGGATACTCCGAAACAAAAATTTGTTATATGATATTCCCCAAAGATTAACAAATATCAAACCACGGGAGAATACTCTTGGAAATACTGACCGCTTCCCAAATGTATGCCGCAGACAAAGAAACCGTTGCAAAAATTATGCCGGAATTTGAACTGATGTCAAACGCAGGCTTTGCAACCGTGTGCGAAATTTCCAAAAGATTCAAAAAAACACCCGCTTTCATCCTGTGCGGCAGCGGAAATAACGGCGGAGACGGCTTCGTCATCGCAAACCTGCTTCAACAACGCGGATGGTCGGTCGAAGTCGTCTTTACGGGAAACCTGCCCGATTTAAAAGGTGCCGCTTTGAAACATGCTTCTCGCTGGAAAGGCGTCACTTCACTGATGAATCCGAATTTAATCAAACGCCTTTTGCAAAAAAAAGCCGTTCTGATCGACGCCATGTTCGGAATCGGACTGAACCGCCCGATGCCCGAAAATCTGCAAAGCTTTGTCAAAAAGGTCAACGAAACCGACGTTCCCTGCATCGCCGTCGATCTTCCGAGCGGCGTCGCGGCGGATACGGGGGAAGTTCTGGGGGCTGCCTTAAAATGCTGTCTTACCGTTACGTTTTGCCGTCCTAAACCCGCTCATTTCCTTTATCCGGCAAAAGAATACGTCGGCGAAACCGTCGTGTGCCCCATCGGCATCCCCGATGAAATCGTCAAAAACCAAAATCCGCGATTTTTCATAAACGATGAAACTCTGTTTAACATTCCGCCTTTAACGGCTCAAACGCATAAATACACCAGAGGCGCCGTTTTGATTTGCGGAGGTTCGGAAATGACGGGAGCCGCTCGTCTGGCCGCCCGTGCCGCACGCCGCGCCGGAGCAGGATGGGTCTCCGTCAGCGCCGACAAAAACGCTTGTCCTGCTTATGCCGCGGATTGTGCCGAAAATATCGTCTTTCCGATAACCGCCCCCGAAGACTTTAAAGACGTCGTTCAAAATCCGAAAATCCGCGCAATCGCCATAGGATCCGGTTGCGGCATTTCACAAACGACAAAAGAACGCTTAAAAATCGTTTCGGACTCTCAAAAACCTTTTGTCGCCGACGCCGACGCCATTGCTTTTGCCAAAGACACCGACATGAAAAACGCCGTTCTTACCCCTCACGGCGGAGAATTTTATGCTTTATTCCCCGAACTGAAAGGTTTGGACAAGCTTTCCGCCGCATTAAGCGCCGCAAAAACGCTGAATTGCACCGTCGTCCTTAAAGGCGCCGATACCGTCATCGCCTGCGCCGACGGACGCGCCGCCGTTAATGCAAAGACTTCGTTTGAGCTCAGCACCGCCGGAAGCGGTGACGTGCTGACGGGAATAACCGCCACCATGCTTTCAAAAGGCTTACCCCCCTTTGAAGCCGCCTGCGCCGCCGTATTCCTCCATTCCGAAGCCGCCGTCAAGGCAGGAAAAAACATCATTGCCTCGGATATTGTCGATTGCCTTTGAAAATCTTCGCCGCCAAAGGTAAGATATTGTCATGTATCTGTTTTATTTGTTGCGACATAAATTCTGGGTCATGATTTTCTGCTTTAAGCACGGATTGTTTTGGCGGGGAATTGTTCATGACTGGGATAAATTTTTGCCGTCCATGTTTCGCGTTTATGCGCGCCATTACCCTCAAATCCGCGAAATCAGAAGCAAAACGGGACACTACGACCCTTTACAGGCTACACCTGACTACCGCATTGCCATCATGGAACATTTCAACCGTGCAAAACACCATTGGCAACACTGGGTGCTGTTGAACGGTGTTACTCAACAAGCGCAAGATATTCCCGAAAAATACGTTCGTGAAATGATTTGCGATTGGGCGGGCGCAGGACGGACACGACAGGGAAAAGACTGGCACAAAGCTAAAGTCCGCGAATTTTTTGAAACAACGCGCAACAAAATGGTGTTGTCCGATGAAACCGTCCGCTTGATTGAAAAAAATCTCGATAAAATGGGATATTGATTTCAGACTTTTTTTCAAAACAGGCGTAATGAAAAAGGCTCCGAAACGGAGCCTTTTTTTAATGTCCGATACCTGTGTATTCAAAGCCTTGAGCTTGTGCGGAACTTTTATCGATCAGATTTCTCAAATCCACGATTTTCGGTGTCCTTAAGGCTTGTTTCAACCGAGCCAAATCCAAAGATTTAAAATCTTCCCATTCGGTCAACACAGCCAAAACGTCGGCGCCGTTTGCCGCATCATACGCATCCGAAGCATATTCCAGCTTGTCTGCGACCAATGCCTTTGCCGTTTCCATGGCTTTCGGATCATAAGCGCGGATTTTGACGTTATGCTTTAACAGTTCGGCAATAATATCCATTGCGGGAGATTCGCGGCAATCGTCCGTTCCGCCCTTGAACGCCAAGCCCAAAACGCCGATCACGGGATTTTCAATTCCTTTGACAGCCGCCAAAATGCGTTCCGCCATTTCCGTTTTGCGGGCGTCGTTTCCTTTGATCGTCGCTTCGATCAAAGACATATTCACGCCGTAACCGCGCGCCATATACGCCATCGCGTTGGTATCCTTCGGAAAGCACGAACCGCCATAGCCCGGCCCCGGATTTAAAAATTTGTTGCCGATCCGCGTATCCAATCCCATGCCTTTGGCGACTTCATACACATCGGCGCCGGATTTTTCGCAGAAATTAGCCATTTCGTTAATATAATGTATCTTCATTGCCAAAAAAGCGTTTGAAGCATACTTGATTGTTTCCGACGAACGGCGTTTGACAAACAACATATGAGCTTTGTCGCCGAACGGCTTATAAAGTTCCTTAACGACGTCTTTTGCCTTTTCGGTATTGGCACCGACGATGACGCGGTCGGGATTGAAAAAGTCATGAACGGCGAATCCTTCGCGCAAAAATTCAGGCAAAGAAACGACATCGAAATCCGCCGTCGGATTGATTTTGCGGATTCTCGCTTCGACATCGTCGCCCGTTCCGACGGGAACGGTGGATTTGTTGGCGACGACGGTATATCCCGTCAAATAGCGAGCCAATTCTTCCGCGGCGGCATGAATGTATTTCATGTCGGCTTCTTTTGTAACGGGATGCGGAGGCGTTCCGACGGCGATAATCACGATATCCGCGCCTTCGACGGCTTTTTTCATTTCGGTTGTAAAAGAAATTTTTCCGGCATTCAGATTTTTACGGAACAAATCTTCCAACCCGTCTTCGAACAGAGTGATTTTTCCGGCCTTCAGAGCATTGACCTTTGCCTGAATGGCATCGACGCAAACGACGTCATGTCCCAATTCGGCGAACCCCACGCCCGTCGGCAACCCGACGTAGCCCGTACCGATAATTCCGACTTTCATAAGAGCATTCCTCAGAAAAAACAAAATATAGAACACATATACTTTATTTCGGGCATCGGGTACAGATAAATTTTACGCTTTTTCAACAGCGTTACCCGCTTTTTCTGGGTTAGTTTTTGCCAAGAGGAGTCATCTTTGTTTCCTCGAAATCAAGAGCTTGCGAATTAATGCAATATCTGTCTCCCGTTTCGGTCGGACCGTCTTTAAAGACGTGTCCCAAATGGCTGCCGCATCTGGAACAAACGACTTCGTCGCGTATCATAGAGTGGCTGAAATCCTTTTGAATTTTGACGGCGCCCGGCAAAGGTCTGTCGAATCCCGGCCAACCGCACGATGTTGCGAATTTTGATTTTGACGAAAACAGCGGTTGTCCGCACGCTCCGCAACGATAAGTTCCGTTTTCGTCAAAGACGACATACTTTCCGCTGTAAGGTTTTTCCGTTCCTTTTTCGCGCATAATTTTGTAGCGCTCTTTCGAGAGTTTTTTCTTCCACATTTCTTCGTTTTTATAAGTGTGGCATTTTGCCCCAGTTTTTTGGAAATACTTTTGATGATATTCTTCCGCCGGATAAAAGTCGGTCGCGGGAAGAACCTGAGTAACGATCGGTTTATCGAAATAAGGGGCATATTCTTTGATTTTGTTTTCCGCGGCTTTTTTTTGTTCTGGGGTATTATAAAAGATTGCCGAACGGTATTGAGTTCCGACATCGGGTCCTTGTCGGTTCAAAGAGGTCGGGTCGTGAGAAATAAAGAAGACGTCCAGAATTTCATCCAAAGAGACCGTATTCGGATCGAAAGAGACTTTAACGGCTTCGGCGTGCCCCGTTTGTCCGGATGACACGTCTTTATAAGAGGGATTTTTAAGATTTCCGCCGATATATCCGACTGTTGTTTCGCGGACGCCGTTTACGTTATCGAAAGTTGCCTGTACGCCCCAAAAGCATCCGGCAGCCAGAATGATTTCCGCCAACATATTTCCCTCCCATAGTTTAGAATTGATTTAAACAATATAACAAGCACATAAAAACAATTCAATATTTATTAAAAAGAGAATTTGACGCAAAGTAATTATCTGCTATAATTGGCGAGACCGGCTTTTCAAAGCGACGCAAGTTGCGGTTTGACGCAAAGTAATTATCTGCTATAATTCACGAACGCCAACATCGCGACCTTTAACGGTTGCGGTTTGACGCAAAGTAATTATCTGCTATAATCATCCGCCCAACCTTCCATCATATTCTGATGTTGCGGTTTGACGCAAAGTAATTATCTGCTATAATTATGCCAATACACGGTCAAATTTACGACCTGTTGCGGTTTGACGCAAAGTAATTATCTGCTATAATCTTTCTTTGAAAAGCCGTTGAAAATCAACGGCTTTTCTTGATTTTACCCTTCGATTTTTTAAAATTATCAACACCTTTTCCTCACACTTTTTTCAAAAATCCTTATCAAAAAAGCGTCAATTGATCCGGCGTTTCATGCATCAATACCGGTTTGCGATTGCATATCGTAATAATATCGCCAAACTGTTTATCCGTAAAAAATAAAATACTGATTTTCCCGTCTTGCGGAGCATTGCTTCGTATACGCTTCACAAACGGAAGCGCTTGTTCCCGCGTCCCGCAAAAACGTAAATAAACCGAAAACTGGCTCATTTCAAAACCGTCATCCAACAAAAAATTTCGAAACGCAGTTGCCCGTTTCCTTTCTTCCGGCTCTGTTACGGGCAAATCAAACATTACCATCATCCACATTAAATTGTATCCCGTAACCGACATCTATATTCCCCACAATGCCAAATCGGACATAGGAGACGGAAAATTCAGCGTATCCGATTCGCCTCGTGCGCATTTTGCCAACGAAACGGCAACATCATTGATGACATAGGATATTTCCCTGCTTCCCTTGTCCGTCGGCATTGAACACGACAATACGCCGACCAACCGTTTTTTGGCGTCCGCCGTTACGCTGTCACATCCGTCGCCGACCAAGCGTCTGACACAAAAATCTATCATCGGACGAAACGGTTCCATCAAATCATCAGCCAGACACATCGGATTATATTGATTGCAATGATGCAGTCCCAAAGACGGATGCAAACCTGCCGCTACGACACTGCGAATAACGGATGAACGCAAAATCGTATAACCGTAATTCAAAAGAGCATTTATTCCCGTTTGCGTCCTGTCTCGGCGAAACGATTTCCCGAATAAAGTCTGAAAATAATATCGTGCCGCCTGCCCTTCCATATTCTCGGAATCTCCGCTTCTGACCTTTAAAGCCATTGATTTAAGAATTTTGGATTCCAAGCCGAACGCATCCAACACCGCAGCCTGTTGTCGGATTTTCGCCCGCACAACCTCTTTCCAATACCGATTCAAGGTCGTTTCCTTCATTGCCGCCTGAGCCGACATTATTGAACTTTGCAAATAATTGCCTTCCAGAGGCAATAAAACGGAAACAGGAACATGATTCGCCCCGCAAATAACCAAAGGGGCTTTTTGTTCCGCAAGACGGACAAGAAAATTATTGGAGTACGTCAAACCGTGTGCATTGGCAATCACGGCGCCAATCTGATCAAAAGGGACGCGCCCGATTTCTTTGCCGTCTTCGAAAACCGCCATAAAACCGCGTTCAACGGCTAAATGGCGGTTATTTGACGTTATTTCAATTATCCTGTCCATCTGTTTCGTTTTGTGTCATGGGACGTTTCGGATCGATAACACGACCCAAAACATCAACATATATTTTACGAAGATTCGCCGACTGCATCCCTGAAACAACAGCCTGCCAACTTAATCTGTCTCCCTCTTCTTTCGCTATCAGATGATTCCGAAAAACAATAACACCGTTCCCTCCCATCTTTTTGACCCGTGCTATTACAGTTTTCCCTTCTTTTTCATAGGCAACCATATCGTTTCTATAAAGCCGCATAATCAGTTTCGCATGGGCGTCCGTGTGCCGCCATTTCGGAATAAATCCCTTTTGATGGGCACAATAGTTCGGTATGATTTCAACCTGCCACTTACCCGCATTTTTACCCCTGTCCGGACAGTATATTTCCGCGTACGCATTGCTGCCGTATACAGCATAGCGATACAGTTTTCCATCCTTGTCCTTAAACGGTAAAATAACGTCTTTGTTGCGTTCACGATATGTACGAACTTTATGTGTGCCGCGACGGGCAAAATACGACGCAATAATTTGTTCCTGTTCGGATTCTGAAGCCCCCACAAGCAATACACGAAGCGGGTTCGCCGTCCCTTTTTGATCAATCAGGCAATCCAAATCAGATGCTTTCTTGATTTCGGAGACGGGAATTCGCTGAATCAATTTCCATGTTCCTTTTTTGCTGCCTTCTCCGCCCATACCGTAATAGGTTTCTTCATGCAATTTCGCCACCGTCCCGCCTTTGAGTATCGCCGCACGCGCATTTCCCCTGTCGGGTTTATGCGAAACGATAATTTCGTCAAAAACCCTCTTAATATCGGACAATCGAAAGTCCGCAAACGGAATATGCGGCGCTTTTTCCGACGGCATTTCCGGTTTGGCATAATCCCGACGCTCGGTTGAATACTTTTGAAGCGTTCCCCGATCCGTACACGCAACAACAAAAGCGTCAATCGCATGATGACGATGATCAGAACGGTCCTTTTCCTTTTGATCGCTTAAAATCGAATTCAGCCCCCAATGTTCGCGAAGCTTTGCAGTTAATTGTCCGGGAATGCCGTACACCTGATTCGGATTCGCCGCACAACATAAATAACGTCGCGCTATCCGTGCCATATATTGCGTATCAGTCATCATACGCGCCAACAAGTCGCCGTCGCGCTCAAAACGCGACATTGCATCAGATGCAAATTTCCAACGTTTGTTTTCCGGCAAAGATTCAACCCGCCCCATAATGGCATTCCAGCGTGTCGAATCATTCCCGAATGCTTCAAACGGCGTTTTGTTCCCCTTTTCCCTGTTGCATCGACGACAGGATAAAACCTTGTTCGAGCGTCCGTCCATGAAAGAGCGTGAAAACGGAATCAAATGTTCAATTTCAAATTCTGGGCTGAATATATCCTGTTGCGAAATTTGTTTTCCGCAAAAAGGACAGCTTCGTTTCGTAGGATCAGTCGACAGATCTTCCCACAGCTTATATTTCATTCGGTTGTCATAGTTGTTACGAATATCTAACCGTTCAAGTTCTGCCCCTATCCGCTTGTTTTCCCTTTCGTTCAAAGCCTGTTCTTTGGCTATCGCATCCTTTTGTTTTTTGGAAAGTTTCAAATCCCTTGCCATTTCAACGACAATTTTGCGAGGATGACCGTATTTGGCAACCAGAGAATTAATCAGCTTTCTTAGCTGATTCAAAACAATATGAACCGTCGGATTGTTTATTTTGCCATAGTATTTTTCGGGAAAAAGTTTGTTTTCTTCACTGGGAACGCCGCCTAAAACATACCTTCTTAAAACTTGACCGTAATACGGCAATTCATCAAAGCATTCCCCGCTTTCGGGTTCAATGAACGTCTCATACTTTTCGGGCAACACTCCTTTAAACGAACTGGAAAATACATATCCTGCTTGTTTAACGGCATCATCATAAAGCATCCCTTCTTCCAAAAAAGGAATCAGTTTTTTCATTGCTTTTGCGCTTAACGAAGCGACCCCGTCGGGCAAAGAAACGTTCGCCGTATTTTTTGCCCGTTCATCGGACAAGCCATACTTCGTTTTTAATTCGGCGATAAGCTCTTCTTCTTTTTCAGCTCCTGTGATTAAGGCAACGATTTCTTCCTTTTTCGCATCACTAAATGAAAACCATTCCCGTCCGAAACACGCCGCATTTGAAAGTTTCCATGACGTCACATCGGCGTTTAATCCCTTGCGACGTTCACTTTCCAAATTAAATTTCTTTTTCTGCAATTTTAACAAAGTCCTGACCTTTGCCCATGTCAAAAGCCCGTTCTTGTCCAAAGCTGAAAAATCCTCTAAAAGGAAATGTTTCAGAATGTCTTTTTCCTCTTTTGTTAAAGGACGGCGTTCATAATCGTCCTGAACATAAATTTGGTTAATTTGTTGCAACGCGCGGAATTTCTGAAAAACGACAGAAGCCGTATAAGCGCGACGTTCTCCGTCTTCAAATTCGCAAAAGCCCAATTCGACCGGCTTTAACGGTCTTTGAAAAAATATTGTATTAAAAATTTCCGTTTGCGCTTCGGGGCTTAACTCTTGCTGTTCAAAGATTTTATGCACTTCGTCTTCATACATCGCGCGGTCGGGATACATCTCGTACACCGTCTTGTTTTTTTCCGAATGGGAACGCATCCGTACGGGGACATATTCTTGCGTGCTGGTCTTGTCTTTATTCAAAAAATATAAAAACTCGCCCAAAGTCCGCGCCCCAGAGGCTTCCATCTTGGCGCGCGTTTTTAAAATCGCCTGTTTCATTGCACCGCTTTCGGAATCTTTTCGATCCGTCTTCATATTGCTTTTAAATCCGCGCCGTTGGTTAATATGAAACAGCACTCTGCCCAATTCATACGGCTCCAGCTTTCTGTCCAAAGCCTCTGATCGCAGTCGGTAGGGGTTTAAAGCCTGCAATTTTTTGCGTTCCTTTATGTCTTCCGGCATCAGTCCGTACTTTACCAAAACATCCGTCAATCGAATACGGCGATGAATGTAACGGTCGCGTCTGCGCCTTAACCCGCGGGCAATGCGACGCGCAACGGACAAAGGTTCGTGGGACTGAGCATCCCTGCCGTCCGAACAGATGCGTACTCCCAGACGTTCCAAATGTTCGGGAACACCTTCGTTCAGCCGCACAACGCTCCATCCTATTGATGTTTCCCCTAAATCCAATCCGAGAATATATTCAAAATCTTTCGCCATCTGATAAACCTTCTAAAAAATGAAAATATTTAAAAAACATCTTGCAATAAGATTTATAATGAGGCAACATAAATAATCATTGTAGCAGATGATTACTTTGTGCCTTTCCGCTAACAAGCCGAAATATGCACAAAATCAGGGGGCGTTACCGCGAGTATGCCCCCTTCTTCTTGATTATCTCGCTTGCAGAAACGAACGCCAAAGTTTAAACTCTTCCTAATTCTGTTACTTGATAAGGAAACGTCCTCATGCTCTATAAAAACGTCCTTTGCGCTTCTTTGGTCGCCTGTCTGTTCTTATCACCGATCCGGGCAAACGCCGCCGAAGCTCAAAATGCTAAAAACTCCGAACCGCCCAAAAAAGAAGAAAAAGGCGAAACTCTCGTTACCACAAAAAACAGAAAAAATTTAAACCTCGTCGTCTATAATCAAAATTTCGCTCTGGTCAACGATACCCGCACAATACCGTTCACAAAAGGCATTAACAGTATCGCTTTTCAAAACGTGTCTTCGCAAATCAAACCCGAAACCGCCGTCTTTAACGGTGACGGCGTCCGCGTCTTGGAACAAAATTTCAATTTCGACCTGCTATCCAGAAACTCTTTGCTCCAAAAATTCTTGGGCAAAGACATCCGCGTCGTCAGCACTAACCCGGCGACGGGAAAAGATACCATCGAAAAAGCAAACGTCCTGTCCGTCGATGCGGGATTGGTCCTTAAAATCGGATCCAGAATCGAAACGGATTATAAAGGGCGTCTGATCTTTCCCGACGTACCCGAAAATTTGCGCGACAAGCCGACTTTGGTTCTTGACGTCTTCAGCCAGCACGGCAGAAACAAAGATATCGAATTAAGTTATCTGACTTCGGGACTGTCTTGGCAGGCAAACTATATCGCAGAACTGAACAAAGACGAAAACGCCGTCAGTCTTGACGGTTGGGTTACCGTCACAAATACTTCGGGCGTAGACTATGAAGATGCCGACATCAGCTTTGTCGCAGGCAAACTTAATCTCGTACGCCCCGCTGTGCGTCCTCTTGCCAGATACGCCGCCGCAGGCGCCATGATGGATGCCGCCGTGCCGCAAAACGCCATGAGCGAAGAAGAATTGATGGATTATCACTTGTATTCTTTGGATCGCAAAACGACCGTCTTGTCAAATCAGACAAAACAGCTGGCATTGTTGTCCGCAAAATCCGTCAAAGCCGAAAAAGAATACCGCATTGACGATTTGGTCGCTTCTTACTTCCAAGAAAAAAATATGCCCGAATTCGACCCGAAAAGCGTCAATGTCGCTCTTTTGTTCAAAAACGACTTAAAGGCAGGATTGGGCGTTCCCCTGCCCTCCGGCACCGTCCGCGTTTATAAGCAAAACAAAAACGGAAAACCCCTTTTCGTCGGAGAAGACACCATTCGCCATACGCCGCGCGACGAAATGATCCGGTTGGAACTGGGCGAAGCGTTTGACGTAACCGCCGCCGGAAAACAAACAAAACGTTTCGACATCACGGATAAAATCTTTGAAGCAACCTATGAAATGACCTTCAGCAATAAAAAGGACGTCCCCGTTACCGTCTTGTATTATCAAACCGTGCCCATGAGCTGGACTATTTTAACGTCCACCATTGATTATACAAAACCCTCCGCCGGAAAAGTCATGTGGAAAATCCCCGTTGTCTCAGGGGGAAAAACAACGTTGATTTATTCCGTGCGCATAAAGCTACCTTGATATGAAAAAGCAGGTGCTGTTTCTTTCTTTATCGCTTTTGTTTCCGTTTTTTTCCGCCGTCGCGGAAGAAAACGGGAAATGGCAGCCGTTAAAAGCCGATCCGGCTCTTGCGGTTTCCGCTTTATCGGGCAACGACGACGGAACAGAACTGCAAGAACGCGGAAACAGCTTATCGCGGCTTATTTCAAGCATCGGGAAAAGCCTGAAAGAAAGAAATCGCGAAGTCAAAGCCTTGTCTCCCGAAGAAACGGTTTCTTCCGCCATTCGCGACATGATCGAAATGTCTTATCCGGGCGGTGTCGAAGAACTGAAGCGCCGGCAAAGCAAAGCCGAAGACGATCTGTATAATTTAATCGTCAGTGCCCCGAAGTATATTTATCAATATTTTGCTCCGTTTTTGCATACGTTGCCTTACATGCCGGAACGCATCCTGAATATTCCGGGCATCAAAGAATTAAAAGGAAAATTCCCGACCCGCATTGCGCCGCAGATGAAGGAATATGCAAAAAAATACGGCAAATATATGTCGCCTTACCTTTATATACTTCTGATGCCCGAAGCTTTTCCCTCAAAAGATCGGGAAAAACACGTCTGGAAAAGCTATTCCAAAGTCATTACCATTGACGAAAACACCACGCCCGACGATTTCTTTTACATCAACAATAAGTCATTACTTGATAAGCATAAAATGCTTTCGCCCGAAGAGTATCGGTCGGGGAAATTCGCGTCTAAAGCCAAACAGCCTCAAACGCCCGTCGATAAGGTTACGGAAACGTCTCCCGTGACCCGAGGCGATATAGAAGCTTCGTTAAGCGCCGTAAAAGAGCTGAAAGCCGAATTCGGCACCAACCGATTGGACGAGTTCCATTCCTTAATCCGCAGAATGGCGTTGTTTGAAAACAATCTGCACGAAGAACTGTTGAACCCGTTTCAAGTGTTAATGGACAGGGTTGAACGCATGCCCGAAAAATACAGGGATAAAATGCGCACCGTTCTGGCAAAGCACGGTTTTACCCCGAAAACGTTCGGAATAACCATGGATAAAATCCTCAAAGCGCACCGAGTCGCAAAAATGACGCCGGCGACGGCGCTTAACCTTGCGGCATGGAGAGGATTAAAACGTCCGCCCGAATCTTTTGACGTCTTTTCCCCCGAAGATAAAGCGGAAGCTTGGCGCAGCATACAACTGTTTTTAAAAATGTATTCGACTTCTCAAGAAAACCTGCTTGCAGTCAAAAAATATAGTGGTAATATCCGTGATGCTTTGGGCATCAAAGATATGACTTTTATGGAAGCGCCTATTTACGGCATTTAACGCAAAGGAACTTATTATGGGCTGGACGGACGAACAGGTTGAAGAACTCAAACGCCTTTGGAACGAAGGGCTGACAACGGGCGACATCGGAAAAGCATTGGGCGTTTCCAAAAATGCCGTCGTCGGAAAAGCGCACAGATTGGGATTGAACAGCCGCCCTTCCCCCATTCGCCGCGGTGAAGAAGAAATTAATGCCGTTGAGGAAGAAGCTCCCGTCGTTGAAGCAAAAGAAACGAAAAAAAGCCCTAAAAAAGTTGACAAAGCCAAAGAAAAATTGTTCACGGTCAATGATTTGACGTCGACTTCCTGCCGTTGGCCCATCGGGGATCCGAAGGATGAGGATTTTCATTTCTGCGGCAAAGAAGCTTTGCCCGGAAAGCCTTATTGTCTGGAACACGCCGCCGTCGCCTATGTTTCGGCAAAGTCGGTCAGATAAAAACGTTTGATAAAAAAGAAGGGGGATAACATTCCCCCTTCTTTTTTATTGCGGATCTGGATAACGCCACGTTTCGCCCTCAAAATTCTTGAATAAGACGAAATCGCCGTCGCGTCCCAAATAATGATCGGGCGTTAAAATAATTTTTCCGCCGCCGCCGGGAATATCAACCGCATACGTCGGGACGGCATATCCGGACGTCCGGCCGCGCAATGCGTCAATCAGCTCCAGACCTTGTTTTATCGGAACCCTGAAATGCGAAGATCCTGCTATCGGATCGCATTGAAACAAATAATAGGGGCGTACGCGCACTTTTAATAACGCGTGCATTAAACGTTTCAATGTTTCGGCGTTGTCGTTAACCCCTTTAAGCAAAACGGTCTGAGACCCCGACGGAATGCCGGCATCGGCGATTTTTTCGCAGGCTTTGTTCGTTTCCGCCGTCAATTCGCAAGGATGCGTGAAATGAAGGCTGAAATAAACGGGATGATACTTTTTGATAATCTTTAACAGGCTTGAAGTCATTCTCATCGGCAAAACAGCCGGCGTCTTTGATCCGATGCGTATCATTTCGACATGAGGAATGGAACGTAAATTCGACAGCAAATATTCTACAGTTTCATCGTTTTGCGTCAATGGATCGCCGCCGGAAACCAAAACGTCTCTGACTTCTTTATGATTGCGAATATATTCAAACGCCTTTTCCCATCTGTCTTTTCGGGGCAGACATTTTTGTTCGTGCTTTGCCACCAAACGGGAACGGGTGCAATATCGGCAATACGAAGAACAATAATCGTTGACTAAAAATAAAACGCGGTCAGGATAACGATGGACAAGCCCTTGAGAAACCATGCAAGGTTCTTCGCCCAAAGGATCCAGCGTTTCGCCTGCGGAAACCGTCCGTTCCGCTTTTGAAGGCAGAACGGTACGCCTGATTTCAGGGCAATCAGCCAAAAGCGACGCATAATACGGCGTTACGGCAACGGGAAAAGCCCCTTTTCGGGTCATTTCTTCGTTTTCTTCGGGGCTCAGATCCAAAAACGGCAAAAAATCGGACGGCTTGGTCAAACGATGAGCCAGCTGCCATTTCCAATCCCGCCAGTCCTTTAACGACACCCGAGGGAAATATTTTTTGCAAAACTGTTCCGATGCGCTCAGCATATAAAACCTCTTTCATCTGCTTTTCGGTTTTAGTACAATTATTTTCAGAAAATAAAGAGTTTTTTCGGGGGAAATCATGAAAAAAAAATCTTTTTCGGCAAGCCTTATTCTTTTCGCCGCTTTTTTGCCTGTTTGTGCAAATGCCGCCGACATCAGAAACGTTGATAACAAACCTTATACCCTTATTGTAAAAAGCAATACCGAAAATTTTAAAACCGTTATCGAAGCCAACGGTTATATCAAAGATTTATGTTCCGACTGCACTGTCGAAGTCGAAGGATACAGCATTTCCGATATTCAGGACGGCACGTCTTTTCGTTTGGCGAACGGCGTTTTGACAAACGCAGATTAACTTAGCCCCTGCGTCCGCGGTTTTTCATTTTTTGTTTTAAAAGCGTCCGAAACGCCGCTTTGATATTTTTCTTTGTCTTGTTTTTCAAAGCCTGCTTAACCGCATTTCCCATGACGGCGTTTTTGATTTTTTGAAAAGCCTGAACCGTATTTTTGGCATCCAGCTGTTTCCTGTCGTCAGGAGTAATTGAATCCCATATTTTTTGCAGCTTTTGCGCCGAATCAAAATGTTCGGGCTTAAAAAACTCTTTAAACTGGCGGCGTTCCGAAACAATATCCAACAGCGTGTCTCCGCGATTGTCGGGACGGAAAAACATTTCCGCCGGCAAAATACGTCCCTGCTCTGCCAAAGACGTCATAACATCCGGCAAACGCCCGCAATGCGCCGCACGCATTAAATAATCAAAACCGGACATTTCTTCGCACGGCGCCGTTTTTAACGATGCGCCGATTTCTTCAAAATCTTTGTTTAAAGCGGCATCACGTTCCGATTTTAACGATTTTTCCTTTGCTTTGTTTGATTCTGCAGCCTTTTGAAGCATCTTTGTCAAAAGAGAAGATACCCCCGCCGTCTGTTTTTCGCCTGCCGAATGAAACAGACCTAAATGAATTTTAGAAACGCGGCAATCAGGATGTTGCAATGCTATCAATAAATTCTTTCCGCCTTCATCGGAAAAAGAACAGTTAAACAAATTCAAGTCGGTTATTTTTGTTTGCGGCAACACTTCCGACAAAGATTTTATTCCTCCGTTGCCGACCGCATTTCCGTAGACGGCAAAAGTTTCTATATTTGTATCCGGCAAAACTTTTGCCAATTGCGAAACACCGTCTGCCGTTATGTCGTTTGTTCCGAGATTTATCTTTCTTACAAAAGTATGAGGCAAAGCTTTTGCCAAAATTGCCGCACTTTCATCCGTTAGGCGTGTCGTTGAAACATCCAAAAACTTGACTTTAGAACCGCAAAGTCCCTCTGCCAGCCCTGCGGCTCCTTCTTTTCCCAAAGCATTATGCCCCAAAATAAGCGATCTGATTTCCGTTTGAGGCAAAACTTTAAACAAAGCTGACGCTTTGTTTCCTTCAAAAGAATTTCCCTTTAAAACCAACCTTCTGATTTTTGTCGCGGGAAGGATTTCAGCCAAAAGAGCAGCGTCTTTTCCCCCTAATCCGTTCACGGAAATATCCAAAGACATCAGGTTTTTCATTTTCGGCAAAGCAGTCGAAAATGCTTTCAAACCTTCGGAATTGAAAAAGCCGCAGCTGAGCTCCAAGGAAACCAACGGACGTTTTTCCAACATCTGAGCCAAAAAAGCCCCGTCTTCTTTATTTTTGCATCCGACGGCGGCAGAACGCAATGAAAGTTCCGTTGCATCGCTCGGCAAAGATTTTAAAACGGAAGAAATATATTTTTGAAAATCGGACGACATGGGAAAACCCCTTCCTTATTGCAAGCAGATTATACGCTTTTTAAAAAAAACGGCAAGACTAAACGAAAAAAAGCCCACTGACCGCAAAAGGTCATGGGCTTGTTTCGAGGCACAAAAGCTTATGCCGTAAAATCCGCCGGCAAGGGCAGTTTTGAAACGTGGCGAACCGACGCCGTATATTCGCGCACAATGCCGCGTTGCGGATTTTCATCCGTTGCATCGCTGAATTCGGCAACCAGAACCGTAGAAACTTTGTTTAAAGCGTCTCTGACGTCGACGTGAATATAATCAAGAACGATCATCTGATCCGCCGTTCTGTAAAACAAGGCGTGATCTTCGCCGCTATAAAGAATTTGAGGGCGTTCGGGGCTGCCTTCTCGAGCTTTCAAACAAAACAACAATTCCCCGTCTGAATTTTCAAGAATATCGTAGTAAGCTTCCGTTTCAACTGCAGTCTGATTCATCATTTATCTCCGTCAGCCTCGAAAGAGGCTTTGACTCTTGCCTTTCGCAAAAAATTTCGCATTAGTGTAGACGCATAACTTCCGTTCTGGCAAGAAAAATTTATTTATTCATAACGACATCCGTTGTCTTTGTGCGCGTATTGTAACGGCAACGATAAGAAATCTGTGTTTTATTGCCGTTCGCATCAATCAGCTGAGCCCGATCGCCGCTTAACGTAATCATATCGTTCAACACGTCAACCTGATAATTCGTAAATTTATAGTCCTGCGGAGAAACCGTCCATTCAAAGCGGGAAGTAATTTCTTTGGCGACGGCATTCTCGCACGTAGCCATGGCTTCGGCTTCGTGTTGAGCATAATAGTCATTTTTTTTCATATTCATGCGCTTGCATTCTTCTTCCGTCGTGCACGCCTGAGGAGCTGCCGCCCCGGAAGAGAAACCTTCTCGCATCGCCTGAGCCTGTTCTCGGCGTTTTTGTTCCGAATACTGGCGGATGTATTCCATATTGCCGTCAATCGTCATGCGGATAAAAGCGGACTGGGTCATCGTAAAAGCGCATACAAGAACCAAAGCGGCCAAAACAACCTGAGAAACCGCCCAATTTTTTTCCTGAAATTTCGGCTTCATCGCGATACACCCGCCGACGGCGCCACCCAAAACCAAAAACAACAAAAATTGAGACGCGCCCGAGCCTTCGGAAGTAATGTCCGAAAACATCGACATAACGACCATGCCCAACAAAAAGCCCGCAAAATAAAATATGCCGGGTTCTTTTGTCGCCTGAAGCGCGGCTTCTTTTCCGATTGCGGCGCCAATCGCGGCAATGACGCCGAGAAAAAGCATCATCAAAATCAGCTTGAACATTCCGCCGAACACGGAAAACAACAGCAAAAAGATCATGACGGCGGCAAGAAATGCCCCGTAGACGCTTAACGTCCGCAAAGCGCCTTCCCTATTTCGGGACAACACGGTTTTAAAATCGCCTTTCAGGACGGATTGTGCATCTTCGTCCGACAACAACAAGGCGTCTTTCAATTTTTCCTGCCAGTTTTGAATTGCCATTGATCCCCTCAACCCAAATAAAAATACTGTCCTATAGAAAAACATAAAACAAATAAAATTGCAACCGCGCAAAAGGCTGTACAATCATTTACCCGCCTTTGAGCAGGCGGTGTTTTTCACGTTCCCAATCCCTTTTTTTGATGTCTTCTCGCCGGTCAACCGTGTTCTTTCCCGTCCCGAGCCCCAGCTTGACTTTTGCTTTGCCGCGGGAATTAAAATAAAGAGACAGCGGTACCAACGTATAGCCTTTGCGTGCCACGGCTCCGATTAAACGGCGGACTTCCTTTTTATGCAACAACAGCTTGCGCGGACGCGTCGCTATATGTTTCATATACCCGATCGATCCGTATTCCAATATTGATGCATTAAGCAAAAACAATTCCCCTTCCTGCGATGCCGCATACGCTTCGTTGATGCTGGCGTGCCCGAGACGAAGGGATTTGACTTCCGGTCCGGTCAAAACTATGCCTGCTTCTATCGTTTCTTCTATCGCATAGTTAAAGTTCGCCTTGCGGTTCTGAGCAACCGTGCCTTCGGAAATCATTGTTTTGCGTTTATGTTCCGCCATGCTTCCTTCCTTATAAAATCCCCAGAGAGCTCAAGGCGTCCCTGACTTTTTGCTTTGACGATTCGGATATTTCCCACAAAGGCAAACGCACGGAACCGTCTCCAAACCCCAGCAAAGCCGCCGCATATTTGACGGGACACGGATTGGTTTCCACAAACATCGCTTCGTGCAAAGGCAACAATTCATCTCTTAATGTCGCCAGCGTTTCAAAATCTTTTAACGCCCAGGCATTATGCAACGCTCGGCACAAACGCGGCGCCACGTTTGCCGTAACCGAAATACACCCGTCGCCGCCATGAGCCAAAAACGCCACAACAGTCGCATCTTCCCCCGAAAGAACGGAAAATTCTTTTTTTACCGCCTGTCTGATTTTGATGGGGCGCAAAATGTCGGGCGTCGCATCCTTAATCCCTTCAATTCTCGGCAATTCCGACAAACGACCGACGGTCTCGACCGAAATGTTAACCCCCGTACGTCCCGGAACGTTATACAATATCAACGGAATGTCCGTTTCATCATGAATGAACTTGAAATGACGGTACAACCCTTCCTGAGACGGTTTGTTATAATACGGCGTCACAAGCAATGCGGCATCGGCACCGAGCTCTTTGGCTTTTTGCGTCATACGCAACGTCTTTTGCGTATCGTTCGTCCCCGTCCCCGCAATAACGGGAACCCGTTTGGCAACCGTCTTGACGCACAACTCTATCGTTCGGGCGTGCTCTTCGGGCGTCATAACGGCGCTTTCCCCCGTCGTCCCGCAGACAACCAAGCCTTGCGTCCCTTCCCGAAGCTGAAATTCTATAAAACGGACAAAAGCTTCTTCGTCAATTTCCCCTTGGCGAAACGGCGTTATCAATGCCGTCAATGATCCTTTTAACATGACGATTTCCCTTCTCAAGAAGAATAAATATCTGTTAAATTAACCTTATCTTAAAAAAATGCCACAAGAATCGTCAACAGCAGACTTTTTTCGGAGATACGGCTTTTGTTCAAACGGTTCATCCTTTCCGTTGTCGTTTTTGTATGCGCGCTTTCTTTCGGAGCTCAACAGCTCGGCGCCTACGCAAAACCCCGTATGTCCGAAGACAACTCTGCCCTTTATAAACAAGCCGTACAAACCGCTTTGGACGAAGACTACGCCAAAGCGCATTCTTTGGCCGTCCAAACAAAAGATCCCGGACTGATTAAAATTATCGAATGGATTCGGCTGACCGATACAAAAAATATCGCTTCTTTTGAAGATTTGACGGCTTTTATGAAAAAAAACAAAGACTGGCCCCGCATCTATGTCATTCGCAGAAACGCCGAAAAAGCCGCCGTCAATTCGGGCGATAAAAAACTGTTGACAAACTGGTTTAAAAAATATCCCCCCGTATCCGCCGCCGCCGTAATGGCTTATGCCGACATGATGCTTGAAAAAAAAGAATGGGAAGTCGCTTTGCCGATGCTTCACCGCCTGTGGATCAACATGACCCCGAGCGAAGAAGAAGCCGAAGAAGCAAAGCTCATTGAACAAAAACTGGCGTTCATTCTCGACGAAAAAGATTACGCCGAAAAAACAAAACGCCTTCTTGACAATAAAAAGGTCAACGAAGCAAAACAGCTGTTGCCGAAATTATCTCCGGAAGCCCGCAAAATCGCCGAAGCCCGCATTGCTTTAATCCGAAACGCAAAAGACGCCAAAGCCAAATTAAAAAAAGCTCCCGACGCCGTTCACGAAGACCCCGGCTTTATCTTTGACCAAATCCGCTGGTATCGCCGCAACAAAAAATACGATCAGGCCGTAAAGCTGTTAAAACGACAGGTGTCAGGAAAAAGCGACGCCTCGAAATGGTGGGCGGAACGTTCGGTCATCATCCGCCAATTCTTGAATGACGGACGGTTTTCCGATGCTTATAAACTGGCAGAAGACCATCGTCTTTCTTCCGGAGAACAGTACGCCGACGCCGAATGGCTGGCGGGATGGATTGCGTTGCGTTTCAAAAAGGAAAAAGAAGGCGCCGTTTTTCATTTTTCAAAAATGCTTGCTTCCGTAAAATCTCCCGTCAGCATCGCCCGCGGAGAATATTGGCTGGGACGCACGCATGAAGAACTGGGAAACCCCGAAGACGCGACCGAATGGTATGCCCGCGCCGCGAAAAAATTCACAACCATTTACGGTCAGCTTGCCGCCGAAAAAAGCAAAAAAGACAAATTGCCCGACTTGCCCGAAAACATAAAGCCGACAGAAAAAAATTTGCAGAAAATCCGCAATAACGAGCTGTTTTCGATTATGCAAATCCTGCAAAAAGCCGAAGCTTACGAATTATCCGAAGTTTTTGCCTTGCGCTTGTACGCTTTGTACCAAAAACCCGAAGAAATCGTTGCGCTGGCTCATTTGATGACCGAAGAAGCAGGACGCCCCGACATGGCCGTGACCATCGCGCGCCGCGCCCGTCAAAACGGCATTTATCTGGGATCTCTGGGCTACCCCGTTTTGGACATTCCCGAAGACAGCCCGACGGAGCAGGCCGTCCTGTTGTCCATTATCCGTCAGGAAAGCAGCTTTTCCTCCCACGTCGTCAGCCCCGCCGGCGCCAGAGGGTTAATGCAAATCATGCCTTCAACGGCAAAACAGGTCGCTCAAAAAAAGAAAAAGAAATTCGCTCCCGAAATGCTGACGGAAAATCCCGAATTCAATATCGAAGTCGGCAGCGCTTATTTTTCGGAAATGGTTAAACGTTTCGGAGGATCTTACATTCTGGCCATTGCCGCCTATAACGCCGGCCCCACGAACGTCAGACGTTGGATCAAAGCCATCGGGAACCCCGAAGACGAAGACATTGACCCTATTGACTGGATCGAAATGATTCCCTTTAACGAAACCAGAAATTATGTCCAGCGCGTTTTGGAAAACCTGCATATTTACCGCAGGCATTTGAATTATCCCGAAGCAAAGCTGAGTTCGTGGAAAAAAGATTAAAGTACGTCTTTAATCTTCGGTTTTTTCATGTAATGTATTGATAATTTCCATGTTTTAGCGGCTTTTTGGCTCATCGGAGCGTCGGGATTAACAAAACGCCATCCCGCTTTTAACATTTTCTTTGCACGCCATTCGTTGCCTTTAAATCCCAAAACGACCGCCAAAATCAACGTAATCAGACCGATAAAATCTTCAAAGTTACTTGCAGGATTAAACGCAAATAAATCCTTGTACGTCGTAATTTGAACGGCTTGCTTCATCTTTTGAAAAGAAATGTAATACTCGGCACTGCACAGCGCAAACATCGTCCACGCCCATTTCCACATTCCCTTAAAAAACAAAGGAAGCCCGAACAGTCCGGAAAACAATAAAAACTGAAAGTTAAAGCCGATCCTTAAAACGTCCCGTTCTCCCGTTTCCGGCAAAACGATTTCGGCGCCGGGTCCTTTTGAAATTCCGAAAAAAATCAGTTTTAAAAAATCTTTCATTCCGTTCCCCGTTTTTTAAAAAAGCCTCGCGGCTTATAATCCTCTGCCCGCTTACCGTCGTGATCACGGGCTTCGGGATCGGCGCCAAGCTTTAACAAAGCCTTTTCCACGCTTTTGTTCCCGCGGGCACAGGCTGCCATCAACGGCGTCGTTCCCGATTTGTTGGGATGATTGACGTCAAAACCGTATGACTTCGCCAAATTTTCAACAACGCCGGGATTGCCGCAATACGCCGCAATATGCAACAACGTCGATCCGTCGTCTAATGTTAAACGAATATCCGCTCCCTTGGAAACCAGAAAATCAAAGACATCCGTTCTTTTAAAAGACAGCGCGGCAGCCAATAAAGGCAAAAAGCCCGGTTCTCCGTTTACATGAGCGCCGCTTTCCGCCAAAACCCGAACGATACCGATCGGTTGGGAATGCGACAACGCCGAATAAAGCGGCGGCAATTCTTTGCTTTCAAGATTGTACGCGTTTACGTTCGCGCCCCCGTTAATCAAAGCAAGCACATATTTTTCGGGGACACCCGACAAGCATAACAATCGTCTCAGGGCTTTCGTTTTATCTTTTTTGCGCAGGATAAAAAGCATCCTCAGCCTGTTTATTCCCCAAACGCAAAAATAAGCCGACAACAACCAAACAAAAAGCTCAAACAATATTTATTCCTTTCCGAAACGGAAAAAAGAATACCAAAAAAAATAACGAAAAAAAAGCTGTCGGCACATCTTCCCTTTAAATTCAATTCGCCTGCTCTTTTTGCTTTAAAGGTTTTATTCGGATAAAAAAAGAAGGCTCGTAAGAAACGAGCCTTCCTTGTTTGTTTTGTTTGAAACGAGATTAACGTTTCGAGAACTGGAAGCTGCGACGAGCTTTGGCTTTGCCGTATTTTTTGCGTTCGACGACGCGCGGATCGCGGGTCAGGAAGCCGGCATGCTTCAAAGCGGAATGCAGTTCGGGTTCGTAATTGTCCAAGCAACGGCTCAAGCCGTGACGGACGGCGCCCGCCTGACCGGACAAGCCGCCGCCGGAAACGGAAACCATAACGTCGAACTGACCGACGCGGTTCGTAACGGCGAAGGGCTGATTGATAATCATGCGCAGAACGGGACGCGTAAAGTACTGTTCGATATCGCGACCGTTCACCGTGATTTTGCCCGAGCCCGGCTTAATCCAAACTTTTGCCGTAGCGTCTTTGCGACGGCCGGTTGCATAAGCGCGGCCGAATTTGTCTCTTTGGGGTTCGCGAACGACGGGAGCAACCGCGACAACGG